>CXWL01001195.1_pt1 | contig 208952 bp, 173 predicted proteins | sample 590931 | NCBI WGS metagenome assembly CXWL01 (sample SAMEA3498368, study PRJEB10139) | groundwater metagenome | biome: water well; material: biofilm material | place: Germany | collected 2015-04-27
GCCGAGGGCAGTGCCGCCGGCGACGGGCGCGTCGAGGCGACGCTGCCGCTGGGTGGCTTGACCGCCATCGGCGTCGCGCCGGCGACCCTGGCCGCGGTCGTCACGCCCGCCGCCGCCGGCCCGCTGCGCCTGCAGGTCGACCTCCCACACGTCGAGGCGGCCGGCGTCTTTCGAGCGCTGGGCCTCGACGACCGGCCGGAGAGCGGTGGCGCAGCCCTGCGGGCGGCCCTCGAGGTCGACCTCGGGCAACCGGCCCGCGCTCGCGGCGAGCTCGAGGTACGTGACCTGCAGGTGGAGACTGCCAGCCCGGCGGCTGGCGTTGACCCTGGCGCCGACCTGGCGCCTGCGGCGGCGGCCGAGGTCCACCGTCTGCGCGCGCTCGACCCCCTGCGCCTGACCCTCGCCGACGGCATCGCGGTCCTGGCGCCGGCCCGCCTCGAGGTCGACGGCCGCGAGCTCACTGCCACCGCGACGCTGGGCCTCGACGCTGACTGGCAGTTCGGCGCTGCTCCGCGGACCCTGGTGCGTCGAGTCGCTGCTCGCGCCCGCGGCGAGCTGGCGGCGGGGGCTCTCGACCCGTACCTCGCGGGCGGCGCCGCGCGCGGCCTGCTCACCTTCGACGTCGAGGCCGCGGGGACGCTCGGCGCGCTGACGGCAACCATCGCCGTCGACGGCAGCGACGCCAGTGTGTTCTGGCCGGCCCCCTATCCGCTGCGCTTGGCCGCCCCGGTGGTGACGGCGAGCTTCGCCGTCGGCGCGCTGACGCTCGACCAGGTCACCGCGACGCTCAACGGCGGCACCGTCGAGGTCACCGGCGGCCGAAGCGCCGTCGGCGACCTCGACCTTGGGATGCGCTTGCGCGACGTCGCCGCCAGCCTCGACTACGGGCTGCTCGCCCGCTTTGGCGGCGACCTGCACCTGGTGTGGCCGGCCCAGGGCCGAGCGCGGCTTTCCGGCAACGTGGTCGTCGAGCGCGCGGTGCTGGAGCGCGACCTGGACCTCGATCGCGAGGTCCTGCTCAGTCTGCTGACACCGCCCGAGACTCCGGGAACCGCTGCCAGCGTGCTCGAGGACATCGACCTCGAGCTCGTGGTCGACACCGTCGACGGCGTGCGCATTCGCAACAACGTCGCCGACCTCCGCGCGGCGTGGGCGAGCCCGCTTGCGATCACCGGCACGGCGGCTCTGCCGGTGATCCGTGGCGACATCGAGGTCGACCCGGGCGGCCTGGTCTACGCCTACGGGCAGGTGGTGCGCCTCGACCAGGCCCGCCTGCGCTACACCGGCAATCCCGCGGTCGATCCGATCATCGAGGCGACGACGACCAGCTCCCTGGACGACCCGACGCTTGTCCAGAGCGCCGAGCGCCGACCGCTCGACGCCTTGGCGGAGCAGCGAGCGCGCGACGAAACGACGAGCATCACCGGCGGCGAGGCGGCACGGACCGATCTGGCGCAGAGGCTCGAATCGGGACTCGCGGGCTACTTCGGCGAGCGCCTGATGGCCCGCCTCGGTGAACGCCTCGGACAGGTGACGCTCCGCCCGGCGCTGATCTTCACCGAGGCCGACCCGTCGGCGCGGCTGACGGTGTCACGCGACGTCAGCCGCCATGCCAGCCTGGCGTTGAGCCTCGACCTGCGCAACGCCGAACGGCAGACCTACCGCCTCGACCTCCACGGCTTCGCGCGTCTGCCGCGCTTCACACTCCAGGGCTTCACCACCGACGAACACGAGTACGGAGGCACGCTGCAGCAGGCACTCGAGCTCGGGGGCAGCCGGCAGCCGGTGGTGAGCGGTCCGCGCGTCGACCACGTGCGGGTGCACGGCCAGGGCGTGCCGCGGCGAGCCCTGCTTCGCGGGTTCGCGTTGAGGCGCGGCGACGCCCTGCCCCCCGGGCGCACTTTGGACCTCGAGGTGGCGGCGGTCGACGTCATGCGCGAGCGCGGCTTCCCGGATGCGCAGGCGACCGTCGTCACGACGCCGTCGGGCCGGCGGGGAAGGGAAGGACAGGCGGCGGTCGACGTTGCGGTGACCGTCGACCCCGGTCTGGCCACCACCTTCCAGTTCGCCGGCAGTCCGCCGTCGCGCGCCGCGAGAGCGAGCCTGATCGGGCTCTATCGCGGCGACGTCTTCGAGCCGGCAGCCCGTCTCGAAATGGTGGCCCAGGCCCGTCGCTACTGGCGCGGCCGCGGCTATCCGCAGCCGCAGGTGACGGTCGAGGTCGAGCGCGGGTTGCTCGGCGCGCGGCCCTGGTTCGGTGCGCGCTGGCTGGGATCGCGGCCCCGCTGTCAGGCGGCGGTCGCCGCAGCGGGCGCGGCGACGGCCTGCCGTCTGGTGACCGTGACCAGCCGACCGGGTGAGGCGCGGGTCATCCGTGAGCTCGCGGTCCAGGGCATCGACGATCCGGAGGCGGCAACGGCTCTCGCCGCTCGCTTCGCCGGCACCCTGGAGCGGGTCGAGCTCCTCGCGGGAGTGCCTGACGCTCGCCAGCGGGCAACTTCGACGCTGGCGAGGCTCGGCTACCCCCAGGCGACGCTCGGTGACGTCAGCCTCGACGCCGCGGGCCGGCTCACGCTGGCGGTCGACAGCGGGCTCCGCGAGGAGGTTGCCGAGGTCGCAATCAGCGGGTTGCCGTCGACGGCGACCGAGCTCGCCGCCGGAATCGACCTGGTCGTGGGGGAGCCGGCGCTACGCGACCGGATCTCCCGCCAGGCTGCCGTGCTCACCGCGGCGCTGCGCCGCAGCGGCTATGCCGACGCGCGGGTCTCGGTCGACCTGGCACCAGCTGGGACCGGCGTCGGCGATCGCCCGGGCCTGGCGGTGCACTACGCGGTCGATCCCGGGCGGCTGGTCGCCATCGCCGATGTCGTCTTCGTCGGCCAGCGGCACACGCCCGAGGCACGACTACGCCGCGTCGCCGGCCTGGAGGCGGGAGCGATCTACGATCCGGCGGCGGTCGACCGCGCCCGGCGGGCGTTGCATCGGCTCGGGCTGTTCTCGCGTGTGACCCTGCGCGAGGACCGCCGGAGCGACGGCAGCCGCGAGCTGCGTTTCGCGGTGCTCGAGGAACCCCGATGGTCGATCGCTTATGGCGCGCGCTGGGAGAGCGATCGCGGGGTTGCCGGCGTCGTCGACGTCGCCGATCACAATCTCCTCGGGCGCGGCGCGACGGTGGGCCTGCGCCTGCTCTACGAGCAAGAGGATCAGAGCGTGCGGGCCTATGCCGAGGTGCCCCGCGTGTTCGGCTCGCAGGCCGAGCTCGAGCTCTACGGCGAGGCGCGCCACCGCGAACAGCCGGACGCGAACGTGGTCGAGGACTGGGAGGAGATCACCCTTCAGCTCAGCCATGGCTTCGGTGCCCACGGGACGCTCCGGGTCTACGGGCGCAATCGCGACACGCGGATCAACGAGCTGGTGCCCGACCCGTTCTTCCCCTCCTTCGAGATTCAGATCATCAACCGATTCGTCGGCCTCCAGGGGATCTGGGACAGCCGCGACACCCCGCTCCTGGCGGCTCGCGGCAACTTCGCCAGTCTCGACGTCTCGGGCAGCGGCGACGCCCTCGGCAGCGACCTCTCCTACCTGCGGACCTACATGCAGTGGAACGTCTACCGTCCGGCTGGCAGCCTCGCCGGCTTCCCCGTGGTGTGGGGCCAGTCCCTGCGCTTCGGCCTGGCGGAGCCATTCGGGGGACAGGAGCTGGTGCGCGACGTCCGCTTCTTCGCTGGCGGCCCCTATTCGGTGCGCGGCTATGCCACCGACAGCCTGGGGCCGCAGGAGGACCTCGGCACGGTCAGCCAGCCGACCGGCGGCGGCGCCGTGCTGGTGATCAACGAAGAGCTGCGGCTGGGCCTGCCCGCGGGACTCTGGGGGGTCTTCTTCGTCGACGCCGGCCAGGTCTGGAGTGACCGCGCCGCCGTCGACACCGATCTCGCGAAGAGCGTCGGCCTGGGGCTGCGCGCCCAGCTGCCGATCGGCATCGTCCGCGGCGATCTCGCCTGGCCGCTCGATCGGCGACCAGGCGATGACGCATACCGCTTCTACTTCGGCTTCGGCTCGAGTTTTTGAGGGGCGCGCTCGGTTAGCGTTTCGCTGCCTTGAGCACGGCGCTGGCGCGTGACGCCTCGGGGGCGTTCGGCGCCATCGTCACGAAACGCTGCAGGTCGTTGAGCAGCAGGTCCTTGCGCTTCAGACGATCGGCTGCCATGCCGCGGTAGAAGTAGGCGTACGCCAGCCCGGAGTTGCGCTCGATGGCCTGGGTGAGGCGGTCGAGGGAGCCCTGCCAGTCGTTCTTGTAGGCGAGGGCGACGCCGAGCTGAAGGTAGGGCAGGGCATTGCCGCTGTCGGCGGCGATCGCCTTCTGCAGCGTGGCGATGGCGGCGTCGTTCTGCTTGGCGCGCAGCTGGGCGGTGCCCAAGGCATAGAGGGCTTCGGCGTCGCCGGGAGCGCTGCCGAGCCGCGTGTTGGCGACCTGGATGGCCTTGCCAAAGGCGGCGTCGGCGTCGCCCTGCTTGGACTGCCGCAGGTAGACGTCGCCCAGGTAGACGAAGGCCAGGGCGTCGCCCGGCGCGAGCTCGGTGGCTTTGCGCAGATTCGCCGCGGCGTCGTCGTACTTTTTTTCCTGCTCGAGCACGCGCCCGAGCTCGCGGGCGACCTCGGCGTCGGTCGCCGCCGTCCCCGCCAGGGGATCGATGGCGGCGCGGGCGTCAGCGGTGCGGTATTCGAGCAACTTGCCACCGGCAGTCGACAGGGCGCCGCCGCGGTCGGCGGCGGACAGCGACGCGGTGCCTAGGGTCAGGGTGAGAACGGTCAGGGTGCCGAGTAGGCGAAGGTGTGCCATGGATGGGTCTCCGGTCGAGAGAGAAACGTGCGCGTTGTGGGCGCCGGCGACTGCGGCACCCACCGCAGGTTGTATGCGAGGAGCGGGCCAAGTCCCTGCTAGGGGCAGGTGGCGAAGGCTGAGGTGTCCTGCACCGGCAGCGCCGCCACGCCGAGGGGGTTGGTGTAGGTCCTGACGGCGTTGGTCTTGGTGTCCGTGACGGTGAGCTCGAGCTGCTGGTTGGTGGTGGCCGCGTAGAAGACCCAGTACCGGCTGTTCAACCCGCAGCCATTCAGCACCTTGATCAGGATCTCGGGGTTGGCCGAGTCGGTGAAGGCCATGATGCCGCCCTTGTTGATGCCGATCGAATTGGTGGCCACCGCCTTGGCATTGCTGAACGCCGCGCCGGCGGAGCTGCGGAAGGTCGCTTTGGCCTTGAACCGCCGATCGCCGACGGTGTTGCTGTCGATGCAGAGCGTGGTGGCGTCCGGGGTGCAGCTGGAGACCACCGACCCCAGGGACTGGGCCGCGATCAGGGCGTCGGCGCGGCCGGTACCGAAGGTGTTGTCGGTGCCCGCGCTGCCGAGGTCAACGGCGGTGTCGAGCACCGCGTTGCGCAGGGCCGTGCGGTCGGCGGCCGGATTGTCGCCGGCGTCGCCGCTCTTGAGCGAGGGCTGGACCTGCAGCAGGAGGGCGGCGATGCCGGCGACGTGGGGCGACGCCGCCGAGGTGCCGAAGAACGGGTTCGAGAAGCCGCCGCTGCCGGTGACGCTGACGCCGTCGATGGCGGTGACGTCCGGCTTGATGCGCCCGTCGTTGGTCGGCCCGCGGCTGGAGAAGAACTCGATGGTGTCGGCGCCGGGGTCCGACGCACGGATGGCGCCGACCGAGATGACGCCGCCCGCGGCGTCGGCCTGGTTTGGCACGCTGCTCGCGCGAGTAATGAAGTTCTTGTCGCCGCCGAGGATGAAGACGTCGAGGTTGCGGGTGGCGGCGCCGGGCAGCCGCCCGATCAGAATGTCGAACGTCTGCGCCGCGCCGCCGTTGGTGAACGAAAGCCCTTCCACCGGGTCCTGGCTGCCGGTCTGCGCATCGTCCGACGTCGCCACCACCAGACCGCTCGGATCCAGCAGAAAGACGTCGTAGTCGTTCGCCGAGCCGCCGAAGGGGTCATTCCAGGCCAGGAAGACGCGCACCGACTCGCCGCTCGCCAACTGCACGCTGTTGGTGCAGAAAACACCACCACAGCCTTTGTTGAACCCGGCGTCCGTGGTGTTGCCGGTGGCCATGAAGCGGTGGACCTGGTAGTTGATCGGGCCGATCTGCAGGTTGCCGGCGAGCAGGAAGTCTTCCTGGTAGTGGTCCTCCGCCTGGTTGCCGACCGAGGTGCTGTAGAGGCGGATCTTGTTGCTGGTGCGGTTCAGCTCGGCGCTGGTGTTGGCGGAGACGACGCCGGTGCCGTCATACGGGCCGTCGAGGAAGAAGGCGATGTCGTCCACCACGACGTCGTTCTTTTGGGCCAGGCAGTCGATGGCGGCGTTGAAGTCGAGGTCCGTGCCGAAGTTCCAGTTGCCGAACATCAGCTGGGCGCCGGGCGCGATGTCGTGGACGATCTCGAGCATGGCGGTGCCCTCGGCGCGTCCCGGCTGCTGTGGGTTGGAACCCGGAACGACGTTGCAGCTGGTCGTGTCGACCGTCCCCAGGTCGCCGCTCGCCTGCGCCTGCGGCAGGCCGGCGACGCCGTCGGAGGTGAGCCCGACCTTGACCCCGGCGCCGTTCACGCCGAAGCTGGACCGCACCTGGTCGGCGTTGAGGATCGCGTCGCCCTCGGTCTGGAGCGAACCGGCGCTGCGATGGCCGTAGTTGGGACGGCGCACCCGGGCGACACCAGGCTGATCGGCGAGGTCGCGCAGGCGGCTGACCGGCACCCAGGCCTGCACCAGACGACGCACGTCGTCGCGACGCTCGAGCCGGCCGCCGACCTTGCGCACCGCGGCCTCGGCTCTGGTCAGGGACTTGCTGGCGACGACGTAGACCTGCACCGTCTCGGCGCTTGCGTCGACGCGCAGCTCGCGGGTGGCGAGGGCGCTGGCGATGGCGCCACCGGTGACGGCGGCGTCATCCAGGCGCAGCGACTTGCCGGCGCGCGTGGCGGCGAGGTCGGCCAGCAGGTCGAGGGCGGTGTCGAGCCGCGAGGCCTTGTGGTCGCCCCGTGGCGCGGCGAGCGCGGCCTCGGCGAAACCGACGACGCGTCCGGGAGCGAGGTCGAGCGCGACATCGGTGGGCAGGGGTGCCGCGGGCTGGGCGAGAGCGGCGGTGGCGGCGACGCCGAGCAGGACGATCGCAGTGTGCATGAGCATGAGGTGCTCCTCGTGGTCGTTTGGGACGGGGCTCGTCTTGCGGACAGGGTACACGCAATGGGCACCCTTGGCGCGGTGGCCTTCCCGGTCGGCTCCCGGTGGGCTGCGGCGGTGAGCACCTGCCCCCCGGAGCGCCGGTCCGTCCCATTCACCAGCCGCAAATCTCGGCGACATTGGCCGCCGCGACAGCTGCTCCGAGCGCCGGCCGGGTCTGCGCCCGCGGGTTGGCCAACATCGCGGAGAGCTGTTCGAGCCAGGCTCCGGAGGCAAGGTCGCCGGGCGCGATGGCTGCCGACGGCAGCGCCTCCTGGACGAACCGTTCGAGCACCGGCGACTCGCGGAACGCCGGGCGTCGCAGGTACAGATAGCGAGCTCCGGCGTGCCATGCCTCGGCGACGGTGCTGTACCCGAGCTTGCCGACCAGCACCTCGGCGGCGCCTACCAGGTCGACGTGGTAGAGGCCACCGGGGATGGCGTCGAGGCGGTGGGGAAGCAGGCGCAGGTTCCCCCAACGCTCGCCCAGCGGGTGGTCGCTGGCCCCGAGGACGGCGATCGTCGCGTCGACCTCGGCGGCGACCCGCCAACCCGGGGCGAGCGTGCCATCCGCGTGGCGACCGATGCGACTCGGAATCCCACCCATGCTCACCACCACCAGGGGCTGCCCGGGCGGCACCGCGAGAGACTGGCGCACGGCCTCGGAATCGCGCCTGCACGCGCGGGCAACCGGCGGGATGGTGCGCGCTCCGGGGAAGGGAGCGCAGCAAGGGGTCAACTGCAGGCGGTGGGTGGCGGTGGCAAAGAGCGCCGCAAGCTGCTCGGCCAGCGGGCCGAGGGCGGGCTCGGCCGCGAGGTAGTCGCGGTAGATCCAGTCCCAGGTGAAGCTCTCGATCAGAATCGACGGCAAGCCGGCAGCGGCGGCGACAGCCAGGCCGAGCGGGGCGATGTCGGCAACCACCGCCGCGCAGTCGAGCTCACGGATCTGGTCGGCGAGGTCGGTGAGAGGGAGCTCGGCGATCAGGGCGGCCAGTTGGCGCGCGGTGGCAGCCGGGTCCTCGTGCAAGGGATCGCGTTGCACCAACCCGACGTCACAGGCGACGTCGAAGAGCTGCCAGGGCTGGGGCAGGGACTCCTCGAAGAACCAGCGGGGGACGGTGGTGAAGAGCACCGGCTCGAAGTCGGGGACCCGCGCCGCGAGGGCGGCGAGGATGGCGGCGGTGCGCGCCGCGTGGCCGAACCCGTGCGGCGAGACGAAGACCGCCAGCCGTCGGCGCTGGTCGACGCCCCTCAACGCTCGCGGCGCGGCCGCTCGAAGCGCACCACGTTGCCGCTCGTCGCCAGCGGCGTCTCGTCGCCGCGGGCGGCCTCACCAACGGCGGCGGGCTGGTCGGCGACCGCCGCCGCGCTGCTGCCCTCGATCTCGAGCGCCAAGCTGGCAGCCGGGTCGGACCAGCCAACCACCGCCGTGAACGGCACATGCAGGCGCTCGGGGTTGCCGCCAAAACGCAGCGTGACCGCGAACGTCGTGTCGTCGACCGCGAGGTCCCAGAACTGGTGCTGCAGGATGATCGTGATGGTGTCGGGGTAGTGTGCGCGCAGGTGCGGGGGAATGACGACCCCGGGCGCGCCGGTGCGAAAGACGATGAAGAAATGGTGCTCGCCGGGCAGCCCCTCGGCGGCGACCTGGGCGAGGGCCGCGCGGAGGACGCCGCGTAGGGCGTCGCGCATCAGACGCGGGTAGTCGATCTGCGGCGACTCGGGTGGCGGCGGTGCAATGTCGGTCACCTGGGGATGGTATACCGTCGCCTCGCAGCCTGGCGGCGATGTCGAAGATCCGTCCACCGCCCGGACCCGCGGCACCTCATGGCAGCTGATCAAGTCCCCGCCTTCATCTCGTACCTCGGACTGCTGGCGCAGACCGCCGCCGCCCTGCTGCTGGTGGTTCTCTTCTGGCTGTTGCGCCCCTACGCCCGCCGCAACTACTTCGCACCTTGGTCGTGGGCGTGGTCGGCGTTGGCGGTCGCCCTGCTGGCGCTGGTGTGGCGCTACCTGCTGTTGACCCCCGGTGCCGGTGAGGCCGCGGTCGACGACAGCCGCGTCGGGGTGAAGGCCTTGTACGCGGCGTATCAGGTCGGCAAGGTGACGTACCTGTGGCTGATCGCGGTTGGCACCGTCCTCGTGGTGCGTGGCAAGGTGCCGGCGGCGTTGGGCCGCCTGGCGGCAGGCCTGGGGCTCGTCTACGCGGTGCTCACTGCGGTGACCCTGGGCTCCCTCAACGCCATCGTCCTGGCCCAGGCGCCGCTGGCCGTGGCCGTCTTCGGCGGCTGCGCGGCGGCGCTGGCGCGCCTGCCCGCGCCGAGACGGAGCCTCGGCACCCGACTGACCGCGACGGTGCTGGCCGTGCTCGCGGGGCTGTGGGTGGTCTACTTCGTGTCGTTCGCCGCCGCGCTCGACCTGACGCCGTTTCGCGACTTGCGGCGCATTGCTCGGTTCAACGGCTATTTCGACCTCATTCTCCAGCAGTTTCTGGGTTTCGCGATGATCCTGCTCCTCCTCGAGGACGCTCGCCGCGAAGTCGACGACGCATACTCGCAGCTCGGCTTGGCGTATGACCACCTGCGCCGCGCGGCGCTCGTCGACCCGCTGACCGGCTGTCTCAATCGCCTGGCGCTCGACGAGCGAGTGGGCCTGGCGGCCCTCGAACGGGACTTCGGCACCGTCGTGGCGCTCGACTTGGACAACCTGAAGACGGTCAACGACACGTGCGGGCACGCGGCGGGCGACGCCCTGCTGCAACAGCTCGCCAGAGGGCTGCTGGCAACCCTGCATCCCGGCGATCGCGTCTACCGGGTCGGCGGCGACGAGTTCGTGGCGCTGCTCAGACGGGGGCGCGCGGCGCAGGTGGCGCCACGGCTCTTGCCAGCGCTGGAGGGGCTTTCAGTGACCTTGGGAGACTTGGCCAAGGCGCTACCACTCGAGGTGTCCGCGGGCTTCGCCGACTACGAGACCTTCGGCGAGCTCGAGCGGGCGATGGCGGAAGCGGATCGCGCGATGTACGTCGCCAAGCGTCGCCGCAAGGGGGCGACGCGCTGATCCCGCAAGCCGATCCGAATCGAGCCCGCCGGCCAGGGAGGGCCGACCGGGAGCTGCGCGCCGCGCGCACGCAGCTCCCAGGGGAGTGGGGTGGGATTCAGGGGAGGGAGTAGGTTGGGGGATGGGGAAGGCGGGAACCGTCGGCCGAGAGGCCTCGGGTCCGGTACTGCGGGGAGGGCGGCAACCCGGCGGTGGCGGCATGTCGCGCGTGAGACTGCGTGCGCGGCGCGGCAAGCCCCATGGCACCGGTTTGGTTCCGTCCAGCTACAAAAGCTGCTGATGCAAGAAGATCCATGGGTGAGGAGTCGAGAGGCAAGACACCGCGTGCCTTGAAATTGCCAACCCGACGTTCGGTATGAGCGGATATTCGCTCATGCTCGCCCAAAGGTCAAGGCCCACGGGTGACAGAGCGTTGACAATGGACGGCTGCACTGGCTTGCCAGCGGACCAGCCCCGGCGCATACTCTCGCCCGTGTCCGGTATCGCGCAGAGAGCCGACAGTGGCGGCGGGCCCAGCCCGTTTCCAGACGGCGGAGGCGGCGGCTCTTGAAACCGATCCTGTCGACCCGGGAGCTCGCCACCGCGATCGGCGTGAGCGAATCTTCGATCAAGCGCTGGGCGGACGAAGGGCTCTTGGTGGTGCAGAAGACTGCAGGGGGGCACCGTCGGATCGCCGCCGGTGACGCCCTGCGCTTCCTGCGCCAGACACGCTGCCCATTGCTCTGTCCCGAAGCCCTGGGGCTGCCGCCGCTGCCCTGCCCGTCGTCGGCGCCGAGCTGCGAGGCGGTCGAGCGACTGTGGGAGTTCCTGGTGGGCGGCGAGACGGCGAAGGCCCAGGGCTTCGTCATCGCGCTGTACCTCGAGGGGAGGACCGTGGCGGAGATCGTCGACGGTCCCGTCCGCTTGGCCTTGGCGCGCCTGGGCACGCTCTGGGAACAGGGGCCGTGCGGCATCTTCGTCGAGCATCGCGCCACCGAGATCTGCGTCGGCGCCCTGCACCAGCTCGCCAGCCTGGTGCCGGCGCCGACGGGACCCCTGCTGGCCTTGGGCGGGGCGCCCGAGGGCGACCCGTACCTGCTGCCCACCCTGGCGGTGGCCACGGTGCTCGCCAGCGAGGGAATCAGCGCTCTGAACCTCGGGCCCAACCTGCCCCTCGACAGCCTCGCCTTCGCCGCGCGCGAGCTGCGGCCGCGGCTGGTCTGGCTGTCGGTTTCGGGCCCCTCGCAGGCAGGCTTCGAGCGTCGCCTACGCCGGTTGGTCGACGAGCTCGATGGCATCGCCCTGGCCTTGGGCGGGCGCCAGCTGCCCAGTCTGCCGCCGGAGCTCGCGCCCCGGGTGTTCGTCGGCGGCTCGCTGGTCGAGCTGGCAGCCTACGCTCGGGGCTGGTCGGCCGCCGTGCCCGGGCGCTCGACCGTCGCCGGCTGAGCCACGCTCAGTCGGCCTTCACCTTGCCGAACAGCTGGCGCTCGAATTCCTCGGAGCGGACGATCGAGATGACGACGCTGGCGCCGCGCCCGCGCCCGATGTCGTCGAGGTAGGTGCGCACGCCGCCGGTGTCGGGCTCGCGTCCGAGGAGCCCCTGGTAGAACATCGCGAGCTGTTGGTCGGGCGAGCGTCGGCCGCTGCCGCTCCGGTACTCCGTCGACTCGAACATTCCGCGCACCTGGCTCTCGAGGCGCCCGCGCTGGATCTCGGTGGTGGCAGCCGACAGCCCGGCGTCGTCGGCGCCGCGACCAAGGATGGCCGCGAACAGACGCTCGGCGATGTACGCGGCTTCGGCGCGGCTGTAGCCGTCGCGCGCCCGCGAGACGACTTCGATGCGCAGCGGGAAGACCAGGTTCAAGTTGCCGGGAATCCACACCGCGATCGTGCAGGTGCCGCGCTGGTCGCCGGCGGTCACCCGGAAGCTGCTGTCGCCCTCGCGGTGCTCGACGTCGAGATCGCGTTCACAAGCGCGCTCGACGTCGAGGCCGAAGCGGAAGCGCTCCTCTGGAAACCAGCGCCCGTTCTGGTCACGCCCGGCGACGCCGATCTCCACCGTCTCGCCGGCCGGGATCTGGATCCGCGAGTCGGCGTCGATGCGCCGCGCCCGCTCGCCCTGCCGCGTCAGCTCGAGCTCGAGACCGCAAACCACCGGTCGCGGCCCGAAGGCCTCACAGTCCTGGGCCGCGACGGGCGGTGTCAGGGCGAGCCAGGCGGCGACGACGAGAAGGGCAAGGGCGAGGCCGGGTCGATAGGTGCGCATGCCAGAAGTCTAACCTGCGTCCCGGGTCAGCCAAGCGCCGTCGGGCTCGCCGGGGGTCTGGTGCTACTGGGAAACCGGCGTCCCGTAGCGCTCCTTGTAGAACTGATCGATCTTCGCGCGCTCTTCGGAGCTCATCCCCTTGAGCCAGGCGTGCTCGCCCATGTCTTCCACCTTCTTGATGGCCGCCAGCACGTTGGCGTCACCCTGGGCAGCCGTGCGCGCCTCGGGCAGGAAGCGGAAGTAGAAATTCTCGGCCACCTCGAAGAAGCCGTGCCACTGGGTGTAGTCCGGGCCCTGCATCGAGGCGCCCATGCGCGCCCGCCGGCCCTCGTGATGCCACAGACGGTAGAAGCTCCACTCGAGGGGCTCGTCGAACGGCGTCGGGGTCAGCTTGCCGGCCGTCCGCAGCGCCGCCATGACGTCCTGCGCCGGCTGCCCGAACTTGGTGTTCCAGAGGTTCACGGTGCCGTCGAAGGTGGTGTAGAAGTTGTCGACGAAGCCGGTGGCGTGGCACTGCGCGCAGACGTCCTTCATCGCCGCCCGCCGCGCCTCCCAGTTCTCGAGCTTCTTGCTGATCGTCGGCCGCAGCGTCCACGAGATCCGCGCGCCGACGTCATGCGTGATCGCCTGGGTCGGTGTCGCCGACATGTGGCAGGTGGCGCAGGTCGGCGCCGCCGAGTAGTCCTGGCCGACCACCCACTTGTCCGCCTTGAGGTTCATCTCGTCGATCCGCGTGCGGAAGGCGATGCCGTGCTTGCTCTCCTCGTAGATCTCTTTCTGCGGGTGATCCGGGCCCATGTGGCACTTGCCGCACACCTCGGGCTGACGCGCCATCGCCGAGCTGAAGCTGTGGCGGGAGTGGCAGGCGGTGCAGGCCCCGTTCGAGCCGTCGAGGTTGATGCGGCCGATGCCGGTGTTGGGCCAGGTCGCCGGGTCGAGAGCGGGGATCCCATCCGCGTTCTTGACGACCTCACCCTTGGCATCGGTGAGGAAGCGTACGGTGCTGCCGTGGCACTGGTGGCATCCGTTCGCCGCCGCCAACGGGCCCTCGATGACCTCACCCATGACGTTGTCCAGCGAGCCGATGAACTGGGCCGCCTTGGCATGGTGCGACGCCTGCGACTCCGCCGCCACGTCCTCGTGGCACTGCGCGCAGTCCTTCGGCGTCACGATGGTGGCAATGCGCTGTCCGGCGTGCTCGAACCCGTCGACGTCCCCGGCCGCCGCGGCATGGCAGTCGAGACAGCCGATTCCGGCCGTCGCGTGCTTCGACCCCCGCCACTGCTGGGCCACCCCCGGCGTTGTCTGGCCGTGGCACGCCACGCAGGCAGCGCTCGGGTCTCCTGGCGAGTTCGCGGCCGAGGCTGCCGTAGCGCCACCGACCGCGCCAGCGAGAAGCAGGGTCGGGCCCATCATTCGACGCAGGCTCGTGTGGTGTTTCATTGCTCCGCCCTCCAAAGTGCAAGCAGACACGTGACGGGCGAGCGACCGTCGCTCGCGGGCGCCGTCAGCCTGCCACAACCGGCGCCTCGGTCACCATGCCGAACCACGGTGTGTTCGTCGCCGGCCCGCGTGTGCGCTTCGAGCCGGACGACGGATGGGGCGCCGTGACCTTGCCAATTCTTGCCATGGAGCCTAGGCTCCAGCTCCCATGAGCACGATGAACATCTCGCTTCCCGACGCCCTGAAGTCCTTCGTCGACGAACAGGTCAGCCAGCGTGGCTACGCCACCAGCAGTGAGTACGTGCGCGAGTTGATCCGCAGGGATCAAGATCGGCTGCAGTTGCGCGGGCTGTTGCTTCAGGGCGCATCGTCGGCGCCGGGTGCACCGGCCGATGCGACTTACTTCCAGGGTCTACGCGACCGGGTCGCGGGCGACCGGGTCGCGGGCGACCGGGTTCGTGGTGACGCCAAGGCTGGTGCTCGCGGGTGAATGCGAGGCCCGTGATCCCCCGTGAGCGGGCGATCCGGGACATCGACGAGGCGATCGCGTACTACGTCGCGGAAGATGCCTCGCAGGCGGCGCTGGGATTCATCGAGGCCCTGCAGCGGGCCTTTGCCGACATCAGCGGACATCCGGCCCTTGGCTCCCCGCGCTATTCCCAGGAGCTCAGCCTGCCGGGTCTACGTTCCTGGCCGCTGACACGCTATCCACATCTGGTGTTCTACGTGGAGCGGACCGACCACATCGATGCCTGGCGCGTTCTCCACGGCCAGCGCGACATTCCGAGGTGGATGCAGGAACCTGACGAAACGGTTTGACGCCCCTGCGGGTCTCCGGCCGTGCGTCAGCTTTTCGGCCAGAACCGGGTGCGCCCATGCAAGCCGAGGAGGGCCGAGGAATACCCGGACGGCGAATCGGCCGATCGGCCCTTACTGCAGGACCGTGACCGCGGTCTTCTAAGCTACTGATTGTGTAGGATTTAGCTATGGAGCCGACGGTCAGGATTGAACTGACGACCTGCTGATTACGAATCAGCTGCTCTACCGCTGAGCTACGTCGGCGTGGGACACCTGGGAGGTATCGCGCGGCGGGATTGTAGGGGATGGATGGGTCCGTCGCCAACCCCGAGGTCAATTCGCAGGCCAGCGGGGGAGTCAGCGTCGCGGAATGCGAGGCGGGAGGCGGCGACGGCGGGGGGGGCGGCGCCGACGGCGGGCGGTCCAGGGCGTGCGTTATTCTGCTTCCGAGACGACGGCACGTATGGCGAGTGAAGAGGTGGACCCCGCGACGGTTGGCGTCGATTCCGCGCCGGCGTCACGGCAGGCGGAGACCGAGGCGCTGACGCCGGCGGCGTGGGCGGATCGCGGGCGCCAGGGGCCGCCGCTGAGCGCCGCCGACGGCTCGCCGCTGGCTGGCGAACCGATGGAGCCGCGGGCGCGGTTTCTCGGCCGCTATCTGATCCTGCGCGAGCTGGGGCGCGGGGGGATGGGCGTGGTGTACACCGCCTACGACCCGGAGCTCGACCGCAAGGTTGCGCTCAAGGTCCTGCGCCCGGATCCACTGTTTCACGAGCGGCAGGCGCGGTTGCAGCGGGAGGCGCAGGCGCTCGCCCGGCTGTCGCATCCGAACGTCATCCAGGTGTACGACGTGGGAACCGTCGGCGACCAGGTCTTCCTCGCCATGGAGCTGGTGAAGGGCGAGAATCTCGGCGTCTGGCTGGAGGCGAGGCCGCGGTCGTGGCCGGAGGTGGTGGCCTGCTTCGTTGCCGCCGGCGAGGGGCTGGCGGCGGCGCATGCGGCGGGCATCGTGCATCGCGACTTCAAGCCGGGCAACGTCCTGGTCGGTCGCGACGGCCGGGTGCGGGTGCTCGACTTCGGGATCGCACGGCCCGTCGAACGCGGCAAGGCGCTCGAGTCTGACCCCGACCGCGACCTCGACGCGGCGACGGTGATGCTCAGCGCCTCCCACTCGTTGAGTGAGGACGTGAGCGGCCAGCTCACCCGCCTCGGCCAGGTTCTCGGCACCCCGCGCTACATCGCTCCGGAGCTGGTTTTTGGCCGGCCGCCCGACGCGCGCTCGGACCAGTTCGCCTTCGGGGTTGCCCTCTTCGAGGCGCTCTACGGTGTCTCGCCTTTCGCCGGCGAGGACGTCACGCAGCTGGCGTTCGCGGCGGTCGACGGTCGTCTGGCAGGGGAGCCGGCCGGCCGTCGGGTGCCGTCGTGGTTGCGGCGAGCCGTGGTGCGCACTCTCGCCGGCGACCCTGCCGCTCGGTACGTCGACATGGTCAGCCTGCTTGCCGACCTGCGGCGCGACCGGGCGGCCGAGCGCCGGAAGCGGCTGCTGCTTGCCGCCGTTCCGCTCGCCGTGCTGGTGGCGGTGGGCACCTGGCGCCTGGGTGTGGCGCAGCGCGAGGCGGTGTGCGGCGGCGGTCGGGCGCTCGCCGCGAGCCAGGCCTGGATCACCAAGCACCAATGATGAGGACCGCCTCCCGCTCTCGCCCGTTGCCTCCCGCGCGGTGGCCGCCACCCCTCGGCCTCGGCGCCCGTGTCGGTGTCGCCGCGCTGTCGGGAGCCGTCGACCTACAGCGCCTCGAGGCCGGGCTGGACCAGTTGCGCGGCCTCGGCTTCGAGCCCGTGGCGGCGGCCAATCTGCGTCGTCGGAAGGGAATGTTTGCCGGCAGCGACGACGAACGGCTGGCCGCCTTCCACGACCTGGCCGGTGACCCCAACCTGCCGGCGATCGTCTTTGCGCGCGGCGGTCACGGTCTGCTGCGCGTCCTGCCGCGCATCGACTGGCGGCTGCTCCGCCGGCGTCCACGGGCCTACGTCGGCTACTCCGACCTGACGCCCTTCCTCCTCGGGGTCGTCGAGCGACTGGGGCTCGTCGCCTTCCACGGCCCCATGGTGGCCGCCGAGGTTGCGCTCGGGCTGACGAGCGTGGAGCAGGAGTCCTTGCTCGCCGCCCTGGAGGGTTTGCCACCGAGCCCGATCGACCTGCCGACCACGCTGCGGCCGGGGCGCGCCCGCGGCCTCCTGCTCGGCGGCTGCCTGAGTCTCCTGGCGGCTACCCTCGGCACGCCCTGGCGACCACGTCTGGCCGGCGCCATTGCCTTTTTCGAAGAGGTCGGCGAGCCGCTCTACCGCTTCGACCGTCTGTTGACCCACCTGACCCTCTCCGGTACGCTGGCCGGGATTGCGGGGCTGGTCATCGGCAGCATGACGGGCGTGGGAGAAGACCTGACGGACAGCGTTCGAGGGTCGGAGCCACGCTGGCTGAGCTCGGTGCGCGAGACGGCGCTCGGGACCGGTCAGTGGCCAGCCGCCTCGGGGCTCGCGGTCGGCCATGGTCGACCCAACCTCACCCTGCCGCTGGGCGTGCCCGTAACCTTGGAAGCTTTGCCCGAGCCCGCCGGCGGCACTGCCTCGCCGGCGGGGGCTCGGCTGACGTTCGAACCGACGGAGCAGGAAGCGCGATGAGCAGAGTCGTTTTCAAGACCACGGCCGGCAGCGCCGGCACCGGGGGCGTGAACACGCCGGACAGCGCCAAGGCCAGCCTGGCGACGAACTTCAAGGTGGTCGAGTTCGACGCCGGCGAGCTCATCTTTCGCGAGGGTGACCTCGGTACCGAGATGTTCATCGTCCAGGAAGGGCGCGTCGAGATCAGCAAAAAGGTCGCCGGCGACGTTCAGAAGCTGGCGATCTTCGAGAAGGGCGACTTCTTCGGCGAAATGTCGCTGCTCGAGGAGCTGCCGCGCACGGCGACTGCCAAGGCGATGCTGCCGAGCAAGCTGATCGAGATCAACGGCACCACCTTCGACCGCATGCTGCGCTCCAACCCGGAGATCGCCGTGCGGATGATGCGCAAGCTGTCGCGCCGCCTGCGCGAGACCGACCGTCTGCTGCAGGAGCGCGGAGCTGGCGGCGGCCACGTGGCGGAAATGCCGCCGGCCGAGGCGACCAGCGACAAGGCGACGGCGCCACAGCGCTTCGTGCACGTCAAGACCGGCATGGAGTTCTTCCTTGCCCAGGGCAAGGAGACCACCGTGGGCCGCCGCGACCCGGTCACCGGTATCCATCCCGACATCGACCTCACGCCGGTCGACGACAAGCGGTCGATCAGCCGTCGCCACGCCAAGGTCTACCGCACCGGTGACAAGTTCTTCGTCTCCGAGGAGATCGGGACGATGAACGGGACCTTCGTCAACGGCGTGCGGATCGAGACCGGTGTGCCGGCCGAGATCAAGGTGACCGACGAGGTCAGCTTCGGCCTGGTCGTCACCATCTTCCACCTCGATTGAGCGCTCCGCCGGCCGGCGCCGCGCGCGCCAGCGGGGCCTCGGCACCGCCGACGTCAGCGCGGCCCAATCCGCCGGCTGCGGCCTCACTCGGCTGGGGTAGCGCGCTCACCGCGCTGCGCGGAATCGGCCCCGCGCGAGCCGCCGAGCTGGCCCGGGCCGGCATCGTGACGGTCGGCGACCTGCTCAGCCACCTGCCGGTGCGCTGGGAGGATCGCCGCTCGGTGCTGACGGTGTCGACGTTGCCGGCCGAAGGCGCCGTCACCGTCGAGGGCGAGATCAGCGAGCTGCGACGCCTGTTCACCCGCCGCCGCGGCATGTCGGTGCTCCGTGGCCGGCTGGTCGACGCGAGCGGTGAGCTGCCGGTGGTGTGGTTCAACCGCCCCTACCTGCTGACCCAGGTCCGCGCCGGCACGCGCTATCGGTTGCACGGCGCCCTACGGGCGAGCGGCGCCGGTCGCGAGCTGGTGAGCCCGACGGTCGAAGAGGTCACGGCAGACGAGGCCGGCGTGCATGCCGGCCGCGTCGTGCCGGTCTACCCGGCGCTCGGCGAGCTCGGCCCGGCGATCTTGCGCCGCCTGTTCGCCCAGCTGCTGGCGCAAGTCGACCTCGCGGCGCTCGCCGAGCCGTTGCCGGCAGTGCTCCGCGGGCGGCACGGGCTGCCGACCCTGGGCGAGGCGTTGCGCCAGCTGCACGCGCCGGGTGGGGAGCTCGAGGCGGGCGGTCAGACCGCGGCCGATCTCGACGCCCGGCGCACGCCGGCGCACGGCCGCCTGATCTACGGCGAGTTGCTGACGCTCCAGGTCGAGCTCCAGCTGGTCCGCCAGGCGAAGCGACGGGAGCCCAAGGCACATCGCTATCGCGTCGACGATCGGCTGCGCGCGGTGGCGCGCGACATCCTGCCGTTCCGGCTGACAGCGGCGCAGAAGCGCGTCGTGCGCGAGATCGCCGACGACCTCCGCCGGCCCGAGCCCATGCTGCGTCTGCTGCAGGGCGACGTCGGCAGCGGCAAGACTCTGGTGGCGGCGATGGCCATCCTGCTGGCCCTCGAGAACGGCCTCCAGGCCGCCTTCATGGCCCCCACCGAGCTATTGGCGGAGCAGCAGGCGCAGGGGCTGCGGCGGCTGTTCGGGGATCGCTACCGCATTGCCCAGTTGAGCGGCTCGCGCCNNGGTCCGAGCGGCGCTCGCGCGGAGCCCCGCCGACGGCGGCATCCACCTGGCGGTCGGCACCCATGCCCTGATCCAGGAATCGGTGCGCTTCGCCCGCCTGGGTCTGGCAGTCATCGACGAGCAGCATCGTTTCGGCGTCGCCCAGCGGCGGGCACTCGAAGCCAAGGGTGACCGTCCCGACCTCTTGGTGATGACCGCGACGCCCATCCCACGGTCGCTCGCACTGGTCGTCTACGGCGACCTCGACCTGTCGGTGATCGACGAGCTGCCGCCCGGGCGCTCGCCGATCACCACCGAGGTGGTGACCCGGCGTGGCCGGGCGCGAGCCTATGGCGCGCTGCGCGAGGCGGTGGCCGGTGGCGGCCAGGCCTACGTGGTGGTGCCGCGCATCGACGCCGAGGAAGCAGGCCAGGCCGGGGGTGGTGCCGTCGGGGCAGCGCCGGTGTCCCTGGCGTCCCTGGTCGATGAGCTGCCGGCGCTCCTCGGCGGTGCCAGCTGGGAGGTGGTGCATGGCCGCCAGACGCTCGCCGAGCGCGAGGCGGCGATGGGTCGCTTCGCTGCCGGCGCGGTGGACGTTCTGGTGGCGACCACCATCGTCGAGGTCGGCGTCGACGTTGCCAATGCCAGCCTGATGCTGATCGAGAGCGCCGAGCGCTTCGGCCTCGCCCAGCTCCACCAGCTGCGTGGCCGGGTCGGGCGCGGTAGCCGGGTGTCGCGTTGCCTGGCCGTCCTCGGCGACGCCAGCGCCGAGGCGAAGGCGCGCCTGGCCCTGTTCGCCGCCCACGCCGACGGCTTCGCCATCGCTGACGCCGACCTCGTCCTGCGCGGCCCGGGCGAGCTCCTGGGCGCCCGGCAGTCCGGGGCGCCGCTGCTCTCTGTCGCCCGGCTGCCTGCCGACGTCGAGTGGCTGGAGAAGGCGCGATGCGACGCTCGCGAGCTCCTCGCCGATCCAGCGCTCGCGAGCGTGCGTGCCGCCGCCGAGCCACGCGTCGCCGCCCGTCTGACGGCCCTCGGGGGAGGCTAGGCATGCGCATCCTGATGGTCGCCAACACGCTGCCGCCCAACGACATCTCCGGTGTCGGCGAGCAGGTGCTGCAGCTGGCCGCTGGCTTGCGCGGCCATGGTCACGAGGTCGACGTCCTGGGTCGGGGAGAGGGCGGCGCGCGGGGCCCCAAGGTACTGTTTCCGCTGACGGTGGTCTGGCCAACGCTGCGCCGGCTCCGCAGCTGGCGGCCGGCGGTGGTCGAGGTCCACGAGTCGGACGGTGGTCTGGTCGCCCTGGCGGTGGCGTTGGCGCGACGCCTCGGCCTGCTCGACCGGGGCCTGCGCCTGGTGGCCCTCCAGCAGGTGAGCTATTGCGAGGAGCGGCGGGCGGTGCGACCCCTGGTCGATCGCGGCGACGGGCGACTGCTGGGCGCGCCAGGCGCCGTCGAGCGGCGTTTCCGCTGGCTCAAGGCGCCGCTGCAGATCGCCCTCGGGCGGCTGACCGCGCGCCTTGCCGACCTGGTCCTGGCGCCCAGCGCAGCCACCGCCGCCGAGCTGCGGCGTGACTATGGTCTGGCGGTCGATCCCGGAGTTCTGCCCAACGCCACCGGCGGCCTGGCCGTGTCGCCGCGGCCGTCGCCGGCCGGCGACGAGGCGCCGGGCTACCTGCTGTTCGTCGGTCGGCTGCGCATCCGCAAGGGCGTCGAGGTCCTGCTGCACGCCCTGACGCTGCTCGCCGCGGCCGGCCATCGCCCGCGGCTGCTGATTGCTGGCGCGGGTGAGCACGAGGTCGCCCTGCAAGCGTCCACCGCCGCCCTCGAATTGACCGCCCAAGTTCGGTACCTCGGCAAGGCCGCCCCTGGCGAGGTGCGCGCCCTGCTCGCGCAGGCGGCGGCGTTGGTGGTGCCGTCGACCTACGAGGGCATGCCGTTGGTGGTGCTCGAGGCGATGGCGCTCGGCGTGCCGGTGGTGGCGAGCGCGGTGAGCGGGATCCCCGAGGTGGTGTGCAACGGTGGCGATGACCCTGCCACCGGCTGGCTGGTGCCAGCCGAGGATCCAGGGGCATTGGCGGCCGCCCTCCTCGAGTTGTTCGCCGACCCGGGCGCGGGGCGGGCCAGGGGGGACGCGGGCCGGCAGCGGGTCGTCAGATACCGCCCCGAGGCGGTGGCGGCGACCTGGCTGCGGCTGGTGGTCGGCGGATCGACGGAGGCTTCGATACACTGACGCCATGTGGCGACGCCTGATCCTGGCCTTGGGGCTCATCGGAGCGGTAGGTCTGGTCGCGGTGGCGGTGGCCGGCTATCAGCTCAGCGGCGTCGGCGACGAGCAGGTCCCGGGGCACGTCCTTGGCGGATTTGGAGCGTTTCTGTTCCTCGCCTTCGTCGACCTCTGGCTCTTGCTGTTCCTGGCCGCCAGCGGTTGGGCGGCGCGGGCAACGGTGCGCGAGCGCCAGGTGGCGAGCACCGTGCCGGCCGACCTCGCCGCCGCCAGCCGTCGGGCCTGGCCGTTGGCCCTGATCGGCCTGCTGAGCACCGCGGCGGCGATCGTCACCGGCGCGCTCACCTTCACCGGCGCCATGCCAGCCACCGCTCACGCCGGCGCTGTGGCCTTGGCCCTGCTGGCGCAGTGCGGGGCGTTCTGGCGCGGCAATCAGACGCTGCTCGAGCATGACCGACAGTTCGCAAGGCTGGCGAGCGAGGCGCCCTGAGTCGCAGCGATCGGCCAGCGGCTCCGATCCTGGCCCGGACGGTCGCTCCTCTCGAGGCGCGGCGAGCATCCTGGCACCGGCTGCTATACTGATCAGCTCTCTGCCGCCGCCCTCCCAGGGCGTCGACCCTTGACGGCTCGCGCCGCCACGCCGGGCGGCCGCTAGCCGCCACCACCGACCCAACGTCAGGAACGCGTCGTGCCCGAAGCGTCTGCCATGCCGATCGAGATTCCAGTCGCCAACCCGGCGAAGCCGGGTGAGGTCGTCCTGTCGGGGATGCGTTCCACCGGGCGCATCCACCTCGGCAACTACTTCGGCGCGATCAAGAACTGGGTGGAGCTCCAGGCGCGCTACCAGTGCTACTACTTCGCGGCTGACTGGCATGCCCTCACCACCGACTACGCGGACCCGTCGAAGGTGGCGGAGAACACCGTCGAGGCGGTCATCGACTGGATCGCGGCCGGGCTCGACCCGGCGCGCTCGACCGTGTTCATCCAGTCGATGGTGCCCGAGCACGCCGAGCTCCATCTCCTGCTGTCGATGATGGCGCCGCTCGGCTGGCTCGAGCGTGTGCCGACGTACAAGGACCAGATCTCCCAGCTCGAGAACAAGGACCTGGCCACCTACGGGTTCCTGGGCTACCCAGTGTTGCAGACCGCCGACATCGTGATCTACCGCGCTCACTGGGTGCCGGTGGGGGAGGACCAGGCCAGCCATCTCGAGCTGTCGCGCGAGCTGGTGCGGCGGTTCAACGGGCTCTACGCGCCGGTATTCCCCGAACCGCGTCCGCTGTTCACGCCGACCCCCAAGGTGCCGGGGCTCGACGGGCGGAAGATGTCGAAGTCGTACGGCAACGGCATCGGCCTCACCGACTCGCCGGATGTCATTCGGCAGAAGTGCATGGGCATGTTCACCGATCCGCTGCGCCTGCGGCGCAAAGAACCGGGCCATCCGGAGACGTGCAACCTGTTCGCCTTTCATCGCCTGCTGTCGCCGCCCGAGATGCAGGTCGAGGTCGAGCACAAGTGCCGCGCCGCCGAGATCGGCTGCGTCGACGACAAGAAGCTCATCGCCGACGTCCTCATCGCTTACCTCGAACCGATGCGCCGGCGGCGCGCCGAGCTCGAGGGCGATCGCTCGACCGTCCTCGACATCCTCGCCGAGGGGTCGCGCAAAGCCCGCGAGCGCGCCCAGGAGACCATGCAGCTGGTGCGCCAGGCAATGTCTCTCGACTACGGCCGCCTGCGCGGCTGAGGCGTCCGTTGAGTCGCGCCAAAGAGCCGCCTGCGGCGGCGATGCTGCCGGCCGCCTGGCAGGTCCACCTGCCGCTGTTCGACGGCCCGCTGGACCTCTTGCTGCACCTGGTGCGGATCAACCAGGTCGACCTCACCGACATCCCGGTGGTGACGATCTGTGACCAGTTCCACGCCTACCTGGTGCTCATGGAGGAGCTCGACCTGGACATCGCCGGCGAGTTCATCTACGAGGCGGCGCAGCTGATCGTGCTCAAGTCGAAGCTGTTGCTGCCGCGGGCGACCAAGGAGGACGGCACGCCGCTCGACGGCGAGGATCCCCGCCAGGAGCTGGTGCAGCGCCTGCTCGAGTACCGTCGCCTGAAGGACGCCGCCGAGGTGCTGGCCGAGGTCGACCGCGTCCGCCAGGGCATCTGGACGCGCAAGGTGGACGCCCGCCGAGAGCTCGGGGGGCCCGCGGCGGAGCCGGAACAGCTCGAGCTGTCGGAGGTGTCGCTGTTCGACCTCCTGGGCGCGATGCGGCAGGTGCTGGTGCGCTTCGACCGCGAGCACCCGGAGCCGATCCACTTGCGGCCGGAGTCGTACCCGGTGCGGGCGCAGTTCGAGCGTCTGCTGAACGCCCTGTCGGCGAGCCGGCCGTTCGACCTGATCGACGACTTCCGCCACCGCGGCTGCCGGGCCGAGGTGGTGTCGGCGTTCCTGGCCGTTCTCGAGCTGGCGCGCCTGAACCTGGTGCGCATCCACCAGACCGCGAGCGGCGAGCTGCTGCTCTACCGCACGACGCGCGACCTGTCGGTGGCCGATCTGGAGGCGATCCAGGGATGAGCGTTCGCTCCGAGATGGCGGCGGTGCTCGAGGCGATTCTCTTCGTCGCCGGGGAGCCGGTGCCCCGGCAGCGCCTGCTCGAGGTCTTCGAGGAGGGGGAGCGCGAGGCCGCGGCCAGCGCCCTCGACGGCGTCCTTGCGCGCTACGCGCCGGCCGACGACCGCGGCGTCACCATCGACGTCGTCGGCGGCGGCTATCGCCTGGTCACCCGGCCGGAGCTCAATCCCTGGCTGCGGCGATTCTTCGAGGTCTCGGGAGCCAGCAAGCTGTCGATGGCCGCCCTCGAGACGCTGGCCATCGTCGCCTATCGCCAGCCGGTGACCGGCCCCGAAGTCCACGAGCTGCGCGGCGTCTCGTCGGCGGGGGTGATCAAGACCCTCCTCGACCGCCGGCTGATCCGCATCGCCGGGCGCAAGCAGGTGGTCGGCAAGCCGTTTCTCTACGCCACCACCCGCGAATTTCTCATGCACTTCGGATTGCAGAGTCTCAAGGATCTGCCGCCGCTCGAGGAGTTCGAGGAGCTGGCCGTCACCGCCAACCTCTCCGGCCTGGCGCCGGCTGAGGAACCGAGCGGCGCCGGCTCGAGATCACCCACCGCTGGCGGCGAACACGCCGCCGCGAGCGCCGAGCCTGACGGCGAAGAGCAGTTCCTACGCGAGGCAGCCGCCCTCGAGGAGACCTCCACGTGAGCGACGAGACCACCACGCCCGCCGCCGACCCAGTTCCGGAGATGGCGGAGACGGACCCCGCCCAGTCGACGACCGGCCGTCCGCCGAGCAGCCGCCCGCGGGTCAGGGCAAAGACCGCGCCGGCAGCCGCTCCGGCCAGCCGCCGCGGCGGCAGTGAGCGCTTGCAGAAGATCCTGTCGCAGGCGGGCATCGCCTCGCGGCGCGAGGCCGAGGAGCTGATTGCCGCCGGCAAGGTGACCCTCAACGGCCGTACGGCGGTCCTCGGTGACAAGGCCGACCTCGCCGTCGACGCCGTCAAGGTCGACGGCAAGCGGGTGACGCCGCCGCCCGCCGAGCCCCAGTACTACATCCTGCTCAAGAAGCCCAAGGGCTATCTGTCGACCCGCCACGACCCGATCGGGCGGCCGACAGTGATGGACCTGGTGCCGGCCAACCTGCACAAGGTGATCTCGCCGGTTGGGCGCCTCGACTTCGACACCGAGGGGCTGTTGCTGCTGACCGACGATGGCGATCTGGCCTTCCGCCTGGCCCATCCCCGCTTCGGCTGCCGCAAGACCTACGAGGTGAAGGTCAAGGGCGAGCCGAGCGAGACCCAGGTCCAGAAGCTGCGTCGCGGCATCGTCCTCGACGGCAAGCGCACTCAGCCGGCGGAGATCACCATGCTGCGCGAGGCGCGGACCCGCAAGGGTGTCGAGCGCAAGAGCGACGAGACCAACACCTGGTGGGAAGTGGTGTTGGTCGAGGGGCGGAGTCGCCAGATTCGCGAGATGTTCTTCCGCATCGGCCACCCGGTGCAGCGTCTCCACCGCGTCGGCATCGGGCCGCTCGCCGACCCGGAGATGCCGCTCGGCGCCTGGCGTAACCTCGACGAGCGTGAGGTCGCGGCCCTCAAGAAGAGCGTCGAGCGCGAGGGCGGCGTGGTGGTGAAGGCCCGTCGTCCGCGCAAGCCGGTCGGCAAGCCGACGGCGGGCCCGGCGCGAGCGAGCCGTCCGGCCGGTGCGGCGGCGGTGGCTGAGCCGGCCAAGGCGCCGAGCCCGGCGGTGGCGCCCAAGGCCGGACGGGTCAAACAGGGCCGCCGTCCGGCGACGTCGCCGCGGCCCAGCCGGCCGATCGGGGAGCCGAGATTGGCGCCCAAGCGTCCGGGTGGTTCGCGGCCGGGAGATCGGCCGACCGCACGCACGGCGGGTGCCCGTGCCGCCAACCGCGCCGCCGGTCGGTCGACGGCCGAGCCAGCCTTGCCGCCGGGTCGCCGGCCGGCCGGCCCCCGCTCTCGCACTGCCCGACCGTCAGAGGGTAGTCCTGCCGGCCGGCCCGCCAGGCCTCGCGCCGCGCGGCCCGGCGCGGCCCGGCCCGGCGCGGGGGCTACGGGTCGCCCCACCGGCCGGCCGGCTCCTGGCCGGCCTTCAGGGTCGCGCCCACCGGCGCGGCCGCCGCGCCGACCGAAGGCATGACCCGGCCGCTGATCGTTGCCATCGACGGCCCGTCGGGCGTCGGCAAGAGCACGGTGGCGCGCCGTCTGGCGAGCCGCCTAGGGCTGCCGTTTCTCGACACCGGAGCGATGTACCGGGCGGTTGCCCTGGCGGTCCTCGACGCCGGGGTTGCGGTGGACGACCGACACGCCGTGGCCGCCGTGGCGGCCGCCGCCGACGTGCAGCTCGAACCAGCGGCCGATGGCCGTCTCGAGGTGCGGCTCGCGGGCCTGCCGGTAGAGGAGCGGATTCGCGACTCCGGCATCTCGGCCGCGACCTCGGTGATTGCCGCCTATCCAGAGGTGCGCGCCAAGCTGGTCGAGATCCAGCGGCGCACTGCCCTCGCCCACGGCGGTGTCCTCGAAGGTCGCGACATTGCCACCCACGTGGTGCCCGAGACGCCGTTCAAGTTCTTCGTCGACGCCCGGCCGGAGGTGCGAGCGGCGCGGCGCCATGGCCAGCTGCTGGCAGCTGGCAAGGACGCGAGCTATGCCGACGTCGTCGCCGAGCTCGCCGAGCGCGACTGGCGCGACAGCCATCGCAGCGACGCGCCGCTGCGCTGCGACGATCGCTACGTTGCCGTCGACACCAGCGAGCGGTCGATCGACGAAGTGGTGGCCCAGATGGCGGCAACGGTGCAGGCTCACCGCGCCGCCGACTGAGCGGGCTCAGGTCAACCGCGCGGGCGCCGCTCTTCGAAGATGCGGCCCCAGCGCTGCGGGCGCATCCGCTTCATGCGTTCGATGCGCTCTTCCGCCATCCGCTCCGCCGCCGCGTAGGTCGGAATTCCGTCCTTCTTGGCGATCGCGAAGATCCGCGACAGGTTCTCGTAGATGCCGCGGGTCATGTGCATCGCCCGCTCGCGGTTGTAGCCGGTGATCTCGTTGTAGACGTTGATCAGGCCGCCGGCGTTGATCACGAAGTCCGGGGCGTAGAGGATGCCGCGGGCGTGCAGCTCGCGGCCGTGACGCTCCTCGTCGGCGAGCTGGTTGTTGGCGCCGCCGGCGACGACGGTGCACTTCAACCGGGGGATCGACTCGTCGTTGAGCACGGCGCCCAGGGCACACGGCGCGAAGATGTCGCAGGGCACGTCGAGCAGCTCGGCGGGCGGCACGATCTCGACCCCCAGCGCCGCCGCCCGGTCGTTGCGGTCGGCGTCGATGTCACAGCCGAAGACCTTGGCACCTTCGTCTTCCAGCAGGTACTTGGCGAGGTAGTGACCGACGTTGCCGAGCCCCTGGATGGCGACTCGCCGTCCCTTGAGCGAGGTGGAGCCGAGCTGCCACTGGGCCGCCGCCTTGATGCCCTGGAGGGTGCCGTAGGCGGTGACCGGCGAGGGGTCGCCGCTGCCGCCGTGGGCCGGCGAGATGCCGGTCACGTAGCGGCTCTCGCTGTAAATCATCTCCATGTCCGCCATCGAAGTGCCGACATCTTCGGCGGTGATGTAGAGGCCGCCGAGGGACTCGACATAGGTGCCAAAGCAGCGCAGCAGGGCCTCGGTCTTGTCCTTCTTGGCGTCGCCGAGGATGACGGCCTTGGCGCCACCGAGGTTGAGGCCGGCGGCCGCCGCCTTGTAGGTCATCCCGCGCGACAGCCTCAGGACGTCGTGCAGGGCATCCTCGAAGGTCTTGAATGGCCACATCCGGACGCCGCCGAGGCCGGGTCCGAGCACGGTCGAGTGGATGGCGATGATGGCCTTGAGGCCCACTTCCGGGTTGGAGCAGAACACCACCTGCTCGTGGCCGGTGGCTGCCAGGTGCTCGAAAATTTCCATCGGGGCTCCTTAGTCGCGGGCCGCCGCGCGCATGACGCGCGGCCGGGCAGGCGATCAGCGGTCGGCGGCCGGGCGGCCAGGTTGCCACCGATCTCCGCACGAGAGTCATGGCTCGGCCGGTGCCGCTGGCCTCGCGGGCGAGGCGGCTGACCGAGATTCGGATCGAGAGCGGAAGGTCCGACGGACCGCCCGCCAACAGGGGACTGAGGGTTGCTGCGCGTCGACCCGGTTGGACCGCGGGCGGGTGACGACCGAGTGTACCCGAACGGAAAATCTGGCAGCAACGCCGCAGAGCGGCGTAGCGCGAGTCGAACCACGCGCCCGGCTCGACCGCCCGTCGCGAGAGAATGGCGCCATGGCCATCGCCGACCGCACGGCCCTCTTGCTCGGCTGGGCCCGTGAGGGTTTCGACCGCGCCGGCGTGGCCGCGCTCGAGCCCAGCGCCGAGGGCGATCACTTGAACGCCTGGCTGGCCCGCGGCGACCACGCCGGGATGGGTTACATGGCGCGCAATGTCGCGCTCCGAGAGCGCCCCGCCGGCCTGCTGCCCGGCGCCCGCAGCGCGCTGTGCGTAGCCCTGCACTATGCGCCCCTCGCCGGCGAGGCCGTGACGTCCGGCGACCTCTGGCCCGCGGTGGCGCGCTACGCCCGCGGCGAGGACTACCACCAACTGTTCTGGCGTCGCCTGGAGGTGCTGGCGGCACGCATCGCGGCGGCCTTCCCTGGCACGGCGACGCGCGCCTGCGCCGACACCGCCCCGATCCTCGAGCGTGAGCTCGCGGCGCGGGCCGGCCTCGGCGCGGTGGGCAAGAACACCAACCTGTTGGCCCGCCAGGCCGGTTCGTGGTTCCTCCTCGGCGAGCTGCTCACCACCCTCGATCTCGAGCCCAGCGAGCCGGTCGCCTATGACGTCTGCGGCAACTGCACCCGTTGCCTCGATGCCTGCCCGACGGGTGCCCTGCCTGCCCCCTACCGGCTCGACGCCCGTCGCTGCATCAGTTATTGGACGATCGAGCATCGCGGGGCGATGCCGGCGGCGGCCCGCGAGTGGGTCGGGGAGTGGGTGTTCGGCTGTGACGTCTGCCAGGAGGTCTGCCCCTACAACAGGCAGCCCCTGGTCGCCGATCACCCCGAGCTGGCGCTGTCGGCCGCGCACGCCGAGCTCGACCTCGTTGCTCTCCTGGGCCTCACTCCGGACGAGCACCGCCGTCGATTCCGCATCAGCCCGCTCGCCCGCGCCAAGCGCGAAGGCCTGGCGCGCAACGCGGCGACGGCAATGGGCAACCGTCGTGACCCTCGCTACGTGCCGGCGCTCGCGGCGGCCCTGACCACCGACGCGAGCCCGGTGGTGCGGCGCCACGCGGCTTGGGCGCTCGGCCGCATCGGTGACCGCGCGGCCAGGCGGGCGCTTGCTGCGGCGCGGGCGAGCGAGGGCGACCGCGAGGTAGGGGAGGAGATCGCCGCCGCCCTGGCCGGTCTCGAGGCGGACCCAGCCCGCCCGGACATTGACACCCCGGAGATCGGCCCCTAGAATTCTAGGGTTCGAGTTTCCAACGGTTTAGCCAGGGAGCTCGGCCCCCTTCCCCCAGCGCAGCAACAGGCCCATGGCCTGATCAAATAACCGGAGGTAGTAAATCTTTATGGCGTCCACTGAACAAAAGCAGGCGATCACCACGTCCCGCCTCGACGACGGCGGTGACGACGCCCTGCAGGCTGCCGAGTACGAGAAGCTCATCGCGCTGTACGACGAGAGCATGCGGCACCTGTCCGAGGGCGAGATCGTCCGCGGCCGGATCATCGGCGTGACCAACAACTCGGTCATCGTCGACGTCGGCTACAAGAGCGAGGGCATGATTCCGATCGCCGAGTTCACCGACCACACCGGCCAGGTGCAGGTCACCATCGGCGACGAGATCGAAGTCCTGCTGGAGAAGACCGAGGACCAGGAAGGTCACGTCCTGCTGTCGAAGACCAAGGCCGAGCGCATCCGGGTTTGGAACGACATGGAGACGAGCTTCAAGGAAGGCAAGATCATCAAGGGTCGGGTCATCGACCGCATCAAGGGCGGCCTGACGGTCGACGTCGGCGTCCGCGCCTTCCTGCCCGGCTCGCTGGTCGACATCAAGCCGCTCAAGAACCTCGAGTCGCTGCGCGGCCAGGACCTGGAGTTCAAGGTCATCAGCCTCGACCGCCGGCGCAACAACATCGTGCTGTCGCGCAAGGCGGTGCTCGAGAAGGAGTTCGAGAAGCGCAAGGGCGAGACGCTCAAGCGTCTCAAGGAAGGCGTCCGCCTCAAGGGCACGGTCAAGAACATCACCGACTACGGCGCCTTCGTCGACCTGGGTGGCATCGACGGCCTGCTGCACATCACCGACATCTCCTGGGGCCGCGTCAACCACCCCAGCGAGCACTTCACGGTGGGTGACGAGGTCGAGGTGGTGGTTCTCAAGTTCGACCCCGAGACCGAGCGCGTCTCTCTTGGCTACAAGCAGAAGTTCGACGACCCGTGGACGGTGGTGGACAAGAAGTACCCGATCGGCTCGCGCATTCGCGGCCGCGTGGTGTCGCTCGTCGACTACGGCGCCTTCGTCGAGATCGAGGAGGGCGTCGAGGGCCTCATCCACGTCAGCGAGATGTCGTGGACCAAGAAGGTCGTCAATCCCTCCAAGCTCCTCAAGGTCACCGATCTGGTCGAGGCCATCGTCAGCGAGCTCGACATGGACGCCCGCCGCATCAGCCTGTCGCTGCGGCAGACCGAGCGCAACCCGTGGGAAGAGCTCGAGGACTCGCACCCGGTGGGCAGCATCATCGAGGGCAAGGTTCGCAACCTCACCGAGTTCGGCGCCTTCGTCGAGATCACCGAGGAGATCGACGGCCTGATCCACGTCTCGGACATGAGCTGGACCAAGCGCGTGAAGCATCCGAGCGAGGTGTTGAAGAAGGGCGACGTGGTACGTGCCCGGATCACCAACATCGACGTCGGCAACCAGCGGGTCTCGCTGTCGATCAAGGAGTTCCTGCCCAACGAATGGGACGACTTCGTCAGCGAGCACCGGGTGGGCGACACGCTCCTCGGGCGGGTGGTCAACGTCACCGACTTCGGTCTCTTCATCGACATCTACAAGGGCCTCGAGGGCCTAGCGCATGTCAGCGAGATCGAGGTCGGCGGTGGCAAGCTCGAGGACCACTACGCCATCGGCGAGTGGGTGCGGGCCCGTATCCTCCGCATCGAGGACGACGAGAAGAAGGTCGGCCTGACGATGCGTGGCGTCGCCCAGCCGTCGGCCGAAGAGATCGCCGCCCACGAGGCGGAGATCCAGGGGCCGGCTGTCGAAGAGAGCACCGAGGCGCAGCCGGAGACCGACGAGCGCGAGTAACATCCGCGCCGTCGTTGTCGACGGGGCTGCGTGATGGCGGGGGCGCGGGTTGCGGTCCGAGGTTGCGGACCGGTCCCGTCGCCCTTCGCCATCTGTGAGCCCTGCGGTTCGCATGTGAGGAGAGGGAGGTTCCCAAGGTGCTCATCAAGGAAGGCATGACCAAGGCGGAGCTGGTGGAGGAGGTCGCGCGTTCGACCGAGCTCACCAAGAAGCACGCCGAGATCATCGTCAACACCGTGTTCGACTGCATCGTCGAGTCGCTCAAGACCGGCCAGAAGATCGAGCTGCGCGGCTTTGGCAGCTTCCGTATCCGCAATCGTGGCTCGCGGATCGGCCGCAACCCGAAGACCGGCGACCGCGTGCAGGTGCCGCCGAAGCGGATCCCGTACTTCAAGCCGGGCAAGGAGCTACGTGAGATCCTGAACGGCGGAGTCGCTGACTGACAGGTTTCTGGCTTNNAAGCCGTTGACACCGCCCGTATGGAGACGGTCTTCACCCCCTGGCGGTATCAGTACATCGTCGGGCCGGCGCCGGCGGCGGGGGAGTGTTTCCTCTGCGCGGCCTGGTGTCAGCCGGAGGCGCCCGAGCGCCTGGTGGTCCACCGCACGGATCACCACGTCGTCCTGCTCAACAAGCACCCTTACAGCAACGGTCACGTCATGATTGCGCCCCGCGAGCACGTGGCGACCCCGCGTGACAGCGACTCCGCGGCGCAGCGCGACCTTTGGCCGCTGGTCCTGCGCACCGAGCGCGTGGTCGAGGAGACCTTTCGCCCCCACGGGCTGAACATTGGCTTGAACCTCGGTCGCGCGGCAGGGGCAGGGGTTCCCGATCATTTTCACGTCCACGTCGTTCCGCGCTGGTTGGCGGACACCAATTTCATGACCTCAATCGGTGAGGTCCGGCTGGTGCCGGAGGATCTCACCACCACGCGCGAGCGACTGCGGACGGCCTTTGCCGCCCTCGCGGAGGAGGAGGCTCTTGGCTTCCAACACGGCTCCCAGCACGGCCAAACAGCCACCGGCTGAATCTCGCGACGGCCTCGACGCGTCGGTCGTGGCCAAAGCGGCCGGGCTTTCCCTGCTCGCCTGGCTGATCCCGGGCGCCGGCCATATCGCCCTCGGCAAGCGCCTGCGCGGGCTCACCTTCACCGCCCTGGTGGCGGTGGCCGTCGTCGTCGGCTGCTACCTCGACGGCGACCTCACCCGCATCCAGGCCGACCAGCCCCTGAGCACCCTGCGTACCATCGGCTGCATGGGGATGGGGACGCCTTACTTCGCCCTGCGCTTCGGCGCTGGCTACACCGGCGCGGTGTTGGCGCCGGGCTACGAGTACGGATCGGCGTTCATTCTCCTGGCCGGGCTGATGAACCTGCTGTTGGTGCTCGACACCTGGGACATCGCCACCGGCAACAAGGAGTAGGGACCGCAGCCATGCTGAGCCATTTCCTGCTGATGAACCTGTTCGCCCTGCTCGTCGCGGTGTTCTTTGCCCTGCTGTGGCGGCGCGGGCGGCGGGCGCAGCTGCGGCTGTTCCTCGAGATCTACGTCGCCATGGTTGGCGGGGGCGTCTTGCTCGCCTGGCTGATGTACCCGTTCCCGTCGGGTCCGCCGGCGCCGATTCCGTGATGATCGGCGCGGCCTCGGCTGGTCGAGGCACGCCCGCCAAGTCTTCGGTCTCGATGCCATGAGTGCCTCTGACCTCCTGATGGTGGCTGGCGAGGCCTCCGGCGACCTCCACGCCGCTCGACTGCTCAGCGCGCTGCGGGCTCTGCGGCCCGACATGCGACCGTTCGGTCTCGGTGGTGACGAGCTGGCGGCCGCCGGCTGCGAGCTTCTCGGCCACTCGAGTGAGATTGCGGTGGTCGGCATCACCGAGGTGCTCAAGGTGCTGCCGCGCGCCCGCGAGCTGTTCGACCGACTCCTTGCCGAGGTCGACCGACGCGGCGCGCGGACGGCGATCCTGGTGGACTTTCCCGACTTCAACCTGCGCCTGGCTCGTCGCCTGGCCGACCGCGGCGTCAAGGTCGTCTACTACGTCAGCCCTCAGGTCTGGGCCTGGCGGCGCGGGCGGCTACGCACCATGGCGCAGAAGGTCGACCTCATGCTGGTGCTGTTTCCGTTCGAGGTGGAGGCCTATCGCCAGCATCGAGTACCGGTGCGGCACGTCGGCCACCCGCTGGTCGACGAGGTGCCGGAGCTCCCGCAGCTGTGGGACCACGCCCTGCACGGACCGCGCGCGGCCGCTCCGGTCGGCCCTGACGACGGCAGCGGGCGCCCAGCGGCCTACACGGTGGCGCTGCTGCCAGGGTCACGCCAAAGCGAGGTGCGCGCGCTGTTGCCGGCGATGCTCGCGGCGGTGGCCGAGATCGCCAAGTCGCAGCCGGTCCAGGCGCGGCTGATTCAGGCCGCCAATGTGCCGCCGGCGCTCTTTGCGGAGCTGCTCGCCAACCGGGACTGGCTCGCCGCCGGCGTGCCGCTCGAGGTCGTGCCGCAGGCCGAGCGCTTTGCAGGCATCGCCGGTAGCCACCTTGCCCTCTGCGCCTCGGGCACGGCGACGCTCGAGGTCGGGCTGCTGCGCACGCCCCTCATCGTCCTCTATCGCCTGACCCCCTGGAGTGCCGCCCTGGCCCGCTTGCTGGTGCGGCTCTCCCATTGGAGCCTGGTCAACCTGGTGCTCGGCGAAGGCGTGGTGCCGGAGCTCTTTCAGGAGGAGGTCGCGCCGCGGCGGGTGGCGGCCGAAGCGGCGGCGCTGCTCACGGACGCTGCCCGGCGCAACCGCATGCGCACCGCGCTCGCCGAGCTGCGCCCGCGGCTCGGTAGTCGGGGCGCGAGCGCGCGGGCGGCGGCGGCCGTCGCGGCAATGCTGCCCCCACCGGGCGGCCGGTGAGCGCCGAATGAGGGGTCAATGAAGGGGCAGCTGAGCCTGACGGGCTTCCTCTGGCAGTACTTCCGGCGCTACCTGGCCTGGTCGCTGCTCGCGGTGGGCGCAATCCTCACGTACGCGTCGGCCTCGCTGGTGCTGGTCGCCCTGTTCGAACCGATCTTCCGCGAGGTGCTGCTCACCGACCCGAGCGCCGTCGCGGGTAGCGGCGTCTCGGGTGCCGCCGCCGGGCTGCTGGGCGGGGAAGAGGCGGCGCCGGCGGCGACCCCGGGGCCGCCTGCCAGTGCGAGCCCGTCCCCGCCCCCGCCCGCGTTGTCGACGTCGAAGGCCAATGTGCGGCGACTGATCGCCGCCGGTTACGCCGCTCTGAAGACACGTTTCGGGATCGACGCGAGCAACGTCGTGTACTTCGCGCCGGCCCTGTTCGTCCTCTTCTTTCTGTTGCGCAGCCTGGCCGACTTCGTGTCGGGGTTCGCCTTCCAGCGCATCGGGCTCGGCTCGACGACAGCGATCCGGAACGATCTCTACCGGCGCATCCTCGAGCAGTCGAGCCGGTTCTACTCCGAACACCCGAGTGGCGAGCTGGTGAGTCGCGTCGTCAACGACATCGCGTTGATCCAAAACGCCATCTCGAGTCGCCTCCTCGACCTCTTTCAGCAGGGCGTTCAGCTGCTGTTCTTCATCGCCCTGCTGGTGTCGATCAGCCCACCGATCGCCTTCGTCTGCCTGGTGGCGGCCCCCCTCCTGGTGTTCCCGATCGTGCGCTTCGGCAAAGGCATGCGACGCACCAGCCGGCGCAGCCAGGAGCGCATGGCTGAGCTCGCCAGCCTGTTGAGCGAGGGCGTGCGCGGCCATCGGGTGGTCAAGGCATTCGGCATGGAGACCTTCGAGCTCGACCGCTTTCGCGCGGCCACCGCCCGCCACCTCAAGGTCACCCTGCATGGCGAGCTACTCTCGAACCTGTCGAGTCCGGTGGTCGAGTCGGTCGCGGTGGTCGGCGCCGGGGCCCTGCTGGTCTTCGCGGGCCAACAGATTCGCCATGGCGGCCTCGACCCGGCGCTGCTGATCACCATCCTTGCCAACCTGTTCGCGATGTACGACCCGGTGCGCAAGCTCAACAAGGTCAATCTCATCCTCCAGCAGTCGCTGGCCGCCACCCAGCGCGTGCGCGATCTGATGGCAGTGCCGGTGGACATCGTCGACCGCCCGGGCGCCGTCGAGCTCAGTGGGTTTGCCGACGCGATCACCTACCGGCAGGTCCACTTTTCCTACGACCGGGAACCGGTGTTGCGCGGCCTCGGCCTGGTCGTGCGCAAGGGTGAGACGGTCGCTCTCGTCGGTCGCAACGGGTCGGGCAAGTCGACCGTGGTGTCGTTGCTGCCGCGGTTCTACGACCCCGACACGGGGAGCGTCGAGATCGACGGCCGCGACGTGCGCGACCTGCGCCTCGCCAGTCTGCGGCGGCACATCGCCGTCGTCACCCAGGAGACCATCCTGTTCGCCGACACGGTGCGCGCCAACATCGCCTATGGCCGCGCCGACGTGCCGCTCGAGCGGGTGCGCGACGCCGCCCGCCTGGCCTATTGCGACGACTTCGTGCAGGCTCTGCCGCAAGGTTACGACACGGTGCTCGGAGAGGGCGGCAGCGGTCTCTCCGGAGGCCAGAAGCAGCGCCTGGCGATTGCCCGCGCGATCCTCCGCGACGCTCCGATCCTGATCCTCGACGAGGCCACTTCGGCGCTTGACCCGGAGTCGGAGTCCCTGGTCCAGAAGGCCCTTGCCAACCTCATGCAGGGCCGCACGACGCTGGTCATCGCGCACCGCCTGTCGACGGTGAGGAGCGCCGACCGCATCGTCGTCCTCGAGGCGGGTCGGGTGGTCGAGACCGGCTCCCACGATGCCCTGATGGAGCGCGGCAACGGCGTCTACAAGTACCTCTACGACCTGCAGTTCGATGCCTGAAGCGAAGGCCGACGAGGCACAGGGCGGGCCGTCGCCGGCGGCGCCGCGGTATCCAGGCATCAAGGAGTGGCTGCTGCCGCGCGTGGCGGCCGGCTTCATCCGCGCGCTGCGGGCCACGCTGCGCCTGCGCCACCACGGCGACGAGGAGCTGCGGGCCTGGGAGCGCGCAGGCACGCAGTTCATCCTCGCCTTCTGGCATCGCCACCTGCTCCTGATGCCGTATGCCTACCGCGGTCGCCGTATCGCCGTGCTGATCAGCGCCTCGCGCGACGGCGAGCGCATCGCGCGCACCGTCGCCCGCTTCGGCATCGATGCCGCGCGGGGGTCGAGCTCGCGCGGCGGCGCCGCCGGCATGCGCGACCTCCTGCGTCGCACCCGCAACGGCTGGGACATCGCGTTCACCCCGGACGGGCCTCGCGGTCCAGCGTGCAAGGTCCAGCCCGGCGTCGTCCTGGCGGCGGCGCTCACCGGCCTGCCGGTGGTGCCCGTGGGCTACGACGCCACGCGCGGGCGCCGGCTGCGGTCGTGGGACGGCTTCCTGGTGCCGTTGCCCGGCGCCCGAGTCGACTTCGTCTACGGTCGGGCCGTGTGCATCGGCCGGGACGACGACCTGACGGCAAGAGGCGCCGAGCTCGAGGCCGCGCTGTTGGCGGTGCAGGAACGGGCGGCCACGTTGGCTGCTGGTTGACCCTCTTGGAGACGGAGAACCCCATGCGCAGCATGACCGGTTTTGGCCAGGCAACGGCGGACAACGGACGCTGGCGGGTCGATGTCACGCTGCGTGGCGTCAACGGACGCTTCCTCGACCTCGTGATTCGACTGCCCGACGAGCTGCGCGGCAGCGAGCCGGCCCTGCGTGAGCGGCTGAGCGGCGTTCTCTCGCGGGGCCGGGTCGAGATGGCGGTTGGCTGTGCGCCGGCTGCTGCCGCCCTGCGGGCTCCATGGCAGCCCGACATCGGCGCCCTGACGGCCCTGCGGTCGACGGCCGTCGACCTTCAAACGCGCGGACTGCTCGACGACGTTCGGCTGGGGCTGGCCGACCTGCTGGCCGCCCGGGACCTGCTACGCCCGAGCGCGCCGGCGGCGACTCCTGCTGCCTGGGAGGAGGCCGACGGCGCGCAGTTGACCAGCGCCGTGGACGACGCCCTGGCGGGCTTCCTCGTCCATCGGGAGCGCGAAGGTGCGGCCCTCGCCGCCGTGCTGGCAGCTCGCCTGGACGACTTGGTCGCGCTCCAGCAGGTCCTGTCCGCGCGCCGGCCGGCGGCCCAGGCGGACCTGCTCGGCAATCTGCGGCGCCGGCTCGCCGAGCTGCTCGGCGACGTCGACCTGCCGGCCGAGCGCCTCGCGCAGGAAGTAGCGCTGCTCACCGACCGCAGCGACGTCAGCGAGGAGCTCGACCGTCTCGCCGCCCACCTCGAGCACTTCCGCGAGCTTCTCGTTCCGGGCAGCGCGGCCGTGGGGAAGCGGCTGGACTTCCTGACCCAGGAAATCCACCGCGAGCTCAACACGCTGGGCAGCAAGTGTCGCGACCTGGCGATGGGGCGTGCGGTTCTCGATGCCAAGCTGGCCTGCGAGCAGCTGCGGGAGCAGGTGCAGAATGTCGAGTGAGGCCGGCCTGCGCCGGGACGCGCAATCAAGGTACGCTCGGCAGCGATGTCCGGCGACCTGATCCTCGTCTCCGCTCCCTCCGGTGCCGGCAAGTCGACGCTCATTCGCGGCATGCTGGATCGCCTGGTGCGCTGGGCACCGGTTCCGCCGCCCGACTTTTCGGTGAGCCATACCACCAGACCGCCGCGGTCAGGCGAGGTCGATGGTCGCGAGTATCACTTCGTCGACGTCGCGACGTTCGAGCGGCTAATCGCCGAGGATGGCTTCGTCGAGCACGCGCGGGTGCATGGCAACTACTATGGCACCAGCAAGATGGAGGTGCTGCCGCGACTCGCCGCCGGGCGCGACGTGGTGCTCGACATCGACGTCCAGGGAGCCGCCCAGGTGCTGGCGCGGTACCCCGCCGCCGTCAGCATCTTCATCATGGCGCCGAGCTTCCCGGTGCTGGCCGAGCGCCTCGAGGGCCGCGGCTCCGACAGTCCCGAGGTGATCGCCCGACGCCTCGCAGTGGCCCGCGCCGAGATGGAGAAGTACGCGATTTATCAATATGTTATCCTCAACGACGAGGCGGCCAGGGCGAGCGACGTGCTGGCCGCCATCGTGCTTGCCAGGCGCCATCAGCGAGGGCGCATGGAAGAGCGGGTCGGCCAGATCTTCGCCACCTTCCCCCAGAATTCCGGCTAGAGTCGGCTTCTCGAGCCGCGACGGGCTGCCGGTTCGGGCGCTCGTCGACGTGAATCTTCCCGCAAGGTAGCGGCCTACGCTGCCAAGGAGTTGCCATGGAGCATTTTCCCGAACGTATCGACAGCAAGTTCCGACTCGTCCTCCTCGCCGCCGGCCGCGCCGAGCAGTTGATGCGGGGTGCCCGGCCGAAGGTCGACATGCCGTCCGGCACCAAGCCGACCCGCATCGCCCTCGAAGAGGTGCGGGCCGACGTCATCGCCTGGGACTACGGCTACGAGCCGGAGACCGACCCCGAGCTCGAGGGCGTCGACGGCGAAGCCGAGATCGCCGACCTGGGCTAAGGCGTGAGCAACAGCACTGACCGTAGCGACGTGCGCCCGTCTGCGCGCCGCCCGCTGCGGGTTCTCCTCGGAGTCACCGGTGGCATCGCCGCCAGCAAGGCGCCGCAGATCGTTCGCGCGCTGCGCGCTGCCGGTTGCGATGTGCGCTGCGCGTTGACCCGCGGGGCGGCGTCCTTCGTCACCCCGCTGACCCTCGAAGTGCTCTCGGGGCAGGCGGTCTACCAGCAGGAATACCTGGCCCCATCCGGCACCGGCGAAGAGCTTCACATCACCGCCGCCGCCTGGGCCGACGTCGTCTGCGTCGCGCCGGCGACGGCGCACCTGCTGGGGCGTCTGGCGCTCGGCCTGGCCGACGACTTCCTGACCACGACCGTGATGGCGTCGAGCGCGCCCCTGGTCCTGGCGCCGGCCATGCATCAGGTGATGTGGGAGCAGCCGGCCGTGCAGGCCAACGTCAGCCTGCTCACCGCTCGCGGCGCACGCCTGGTGGGACCCGTGCACGGACCGCTGGCCAGTGGCGAGATTGGTATGGGCCGCATGGCCGAGCCGACCGAGATCGCCGCCGCGGTCGCCGCAGCCGTTGCTCCCCGCGACCTTTTCGGGCGCCACGTGGTGGTGAGCGCGGGGCCGACCTACGAGCCGATCGACCCGGTGCGCTTTCTCGGCAATCGTTCGAGCGGCAAGATGGGCTTCGCCCTCGCCGGCGAGGCCGCGCGTCGCGGGGCCCGGGTCACCCTGGTGGCGGGACCGGTTGCTCTGGCGACGCCGCCCGGCGTCATCCGCGTCGACGTCGAGTCGGCGCTGGCGATGCAGGCCGCCATCCATGCCGCGGTGAGCGATGCCGACCTGGTGGTCATGGCGGCCGCCGTCGCCGATTTCCGGCCCGCAGCGGTGGCCGCCCAGAAGATCAAGAAGACCGACGCGGGCGAGGTGCCGGACATCGTCCTGATGCGCAACCCCGACATTCTCGCCGGCCTGCGTGCGCAGGCCCCGGCGGCGGTGATCGTCGGCTTCGCAGCGGAGACCGAGCGCCTCGATGCCAATGCCCGGGCGAAGCTCGAGCGCAAGGGCATCGACCTGCTGGTGGCCAACGACGTCTCGCGTACCGACATCGGGTTCGCCAGCGACTGGAACGAGGTGACGCTCTACGCCCGCGATGGCGCCGTCACGCAGTTACCCAGGCAGTCCAAGGCGGCGTTGGCCAGCGCGCTATTCGACCGCTTCGTGGCCGCCGTCAGCGCCCGCCCGTCAGGAGTCGCGGCCGTTGGCGCGGGCGCCTGAGTCGCATCGCCTCGCCGGCGGGCATNNGGCGGGGGGTGCCCTGCCTGCCGCCTGGCGCGATTGGCTCCTGTACCTCGCCGAGATCGGGCACACTGACCTGCGGCTGGCGATCGCTCCTCCCGCGGCCGTGAGATCAGCGCCCGCGGCCGTGAGCTCAGAGCCAGTGACGGCGAGATCGGTTCCCACCGCTGCCGGCTCACGCCCCGTCCCGCCAAGGGCAACGAGCACGCGGCCAGCCACCAGCAGGCCGGCGCCGACGGCTGGCGGCCAGCCCCTGTTCGACGTCGCCGCGCCGACGACCCCGCCTCTTCCGCTGGCCGAACGCACCGCCGCACTGGCCACGGCCGCCGCCGAGGTCGCCGCCTGCCGCGCTTGCGCCCTGTGCGAACGGCGGCAGAAGACCGTGTTCGGCAGCGGCAGCCCGCAGGCCGAGCTGATGTTCATCGGCGAAGGCCCCGGCGAGGAAGAAGACCGCCGCGGCGAGCCCTTCGTCGGGCCGGCGGGCGAGCTGCTGACCAAGATGATCGCCGCGATGGGGCTGTCCCGCGACCAGGTCTACATCGCCAACATCGTCAAGTGCCGACCGCCTGGCAACCGCGAGCCGCAGCCCGAGGAGGTAACGGCCTGCCGCGGTTTCCTCGCGCGACAGCTGACGCTGATCCGCCCGCGCATCATCGTCGCCCTTGGCCGGGTGGCGGCGCAGACCCTCCTCGGCACTGGAGAGACCCTGGGACGGCTGCGCGGCACCTGGTACCACCTGGCGGGTGCCGAGCTGCGAGTCACGTACCATCCGGCCGCGCTGCTCCGGCACGCCGATTGGAAGCGGCCCACCTGGGAAGACCTGCAGCTGGTGCGCGACCGCCTGGTCGTCCTGCGCCAAGCCGGTCAGTCCCCGCCAGCATGACCCCGCCGGGTCGGGTGCGCGGCGATCGAGACCTCGTCGTGGTCCTCGCGCTGTTGGCTCACGAGCAGCCACCTGCCGCCCTGGCCGCCCTCGACCGCGAGCTCGCCATGGCCATGGTGCCTGCCGTCGGCAGCCCGGCGGCCGGCGTCCCGGCGGCCGGCGTCCCGGCGGCAAGTCAAGCTGCCTTGGTGGCCGCCCTCGAAGGTCAGCTCGTCGCCCATGGGCTCGCCCCGGGCACCGCGGCAACGGCCCGCGAGCGGCTGCACGGCCACGCCGTAGCCAGCGGGCTCGCGCGCCTGCCCGAGACCTCGCGTCTGCTCGCCGCCAGCGGCCTCCTCCCGTCGTCAGATCCTGCCGTCACGCGTCTCGAGGTTTCCCTGATGGGGTTGCCACTGGTGCGCGCCACTCGTGGGCTGCTCGCCGCCGAGGCGCGCTGGCCGATGCGCCGCTGCGGGGAGCTCCTGGCCTTCGTCGCCACCTCGCCCGGCGGCGAGGCGGCGCGCCAGGCAGTCGTCGATGCCTTCTGGCCGGACGCCGATGCCGAGCTGGTGCGTCTCAACCTCAACCCGACCCTCAGTCACCTCCGTCGCGGCCTCGAGCGCGCGCTGGCCGCGGTACGCCCGACGCGGGCCGCCGAGCCGGCGGACGCAGCGGCGGGTGGCGACATCGGCCAGCTGGCAACGATCGTGGTCGAAGGTGGGCTCGTGCGATTGTCCGGAACCATCGACTGGTGGATCGACGCCGTCGAGATCGAGCGCCTGGCCACTCTCGGCAGCCGTGCGGAGGCCGTCGGCGAGCTCGCGACGGCGGCCGAGCTGTGGTCGCAGGCCCGGCAGCTCTACCGCGGGCCACTCCTTGCTGGCGTCGACGCGGCCTGGGTCGAGCCCCGACGGCAGGCGCTGCGCCGGCTCTACACCGCCCTGCTGCGCGACCTGGGGACCGTCCTCACTCGCCTCGACCGCCCGCAGGAAGCGCTCGACGCCTACCGTCAGAGCCTGCTCGAGGAGCCGCTCCAGGAGGCGGTGCACTCGGCAGTGATGGGCCTCTACGCCCGCCTCGGCCGCCGTGACCTGGTGCGTCGGCAGTTCCAGCGCCTCTGTTCCCTGCTCTTCGACGACCTCGGTGTCGAGCCGATGGCCGAGACCACGGAGGAGTACCACCGGCTGATGGCGTAGGGCGTGTTGGTCGGCCCGGGCGGGTCTGAGACCCGCCCCTACAAGGACTTGTCCTTGGCTCCAGCCCGTAGGGCGGGCGTCGGACCCGCCCGCGACGCAGACCAGCCGTCCGACCAGCCGTCCGACCAGCCGTCCGATAGACTAGATCCGATGTCGACCCTCACCGCCCCGCAGCCCAGCGCGCTCGCGACACCCCTCGAGCCGCCGCCCCAGATCAGCGTCCTCGTGCCGGTGCTCGACGAGGCGGGGTCGGTGGAGGAGCTGGCGGTCCGCGTCGCGCAGGTGCTCGACCGCATCGGCAAGAGCTTCGAGATCGTCTTCGTCGACGACGGCTCGCGCGACGGCACGCCCGAACGCATCCGCGCCGCGCGCGAGCGCGACGGCCGCGTGCGGTTGCTGCGCCTGCGCCGCAACTTCGGCAAGGCGGCAGCGTTGTCGGCCGGCTTCGACTACGCGCGCGGCGCGTTGGTGGTGACCATGGACGGTGACCTCCAGGACGACCCGGACGAGATCCCGCGGCTGCTCGCCGCCCTCGAGGAGGGCGACCTCGATCTCGTCTCGGGCTGGAAGAAGCTGCGGCGGGACCCGATCTCGAAGCGCTATCCGTCGCTGCTCTTCAACTGGGTCACGCGCCGCCTCGCCGGGGTCGACCTGCACGACTTCAACAGCGGCTTCAAGCTCTACCGCCGCGAAGTGCTCGAGCAGATCGCCGTCTACGGCGAGCTCCATCGCTACATCCCGGTGCTTGCCAGTCGGCGCGGCTTCCGCATCGGCGAGGTGGCGGTGGCCCACCACCCGCGACGGCACGGCGTCAGCAAGTACGGCTGGGATCGCTTCTACAAGGGCCTGCTCGACCTGATCACGGTGCTCTTCATCACCCGCTACACCCGCCGCCCGTTGCACCTCTTCGGAGCCATCGGCCTGGTCTGCCTGGGTGGCGGACTGGCGATCAACTCCTACCTGGCGGTGCTGTGGTGCCTCGGCGAACGCCTGGCCAACCGCCCTCTGCTCCTGCTCGGGGTGCTGCTGATGCTGGTTGGCATCCAGGTGCTCACCACCGGGCTGATCGGGGAAATGCTGACCCTGCGGACCTTCCAGCGCAGTGACAGCTACTCGATCAAGGAGTGGGTCGGGTAGCACGGCAAGCCGTCCTGCGTCGGCGTCCGACTCCCTGCGTGCACGTCCTCTTCCTCACCCAGACCTACCCGCGCTCAGCGACCGACGGGGCCGCGCCGTTCATCCGCGACATCGCGCGCGGTCTGGTGCGCGGCGGCGACCGGGTGACGGTGCTGGCGCCGCACGCCGCCGGCCTGGCCCGCAGCTGGGACGACGGTGGCGTCGACGTCGAGACCTTTCGCTACGCCCCCGAGGCCTGGGAGCTGGTCGGCTACGGCCGCAGCCTCGAGGCCGACGAAGGCCTGCGACTCGGTGCCGCGCTGGCGACCCCGCTCTACCTGCTCGCGGCGCGGCGGGCAGTCGCCCGGGCGCTCGCGCCGACGCGCCCCGAGCTGCGCCCCGACCTCGTGCATGCCCACTGGGTGGTGCCCAATGGCGTCGCGATTGCCGGTCTCGGGCGCCGGGTGCCGCTGGCGATCGGGCTCCACGGCAGCGACGTCTTCTTGGCCGAGAAGCCCCTGATTCGCAACTGGGTGGGGCACACCCTCAGGCGTTCGCGGGTGCTGACCGGCTGCTCGCCCGAGCTGGTCGACCGCGTCGCCGCCCTGGGCATGCCCCGCGAGCGCACCCGCGTCATTCCCTATGGCGTCGACGGTGCGCTCTTCGCGCCCGCCGCGAGCAGCGCAGCGGCGGCCGAGGGTCGCCGGCGCTGGCGCGCGCGACTGGGGATTCCCGACACCGCGGTCGTCGTCCTCGGGGTGGGTCGCATGGCAACCAAGAAGGGCTTCCAGCATCTCGTGGAGGTCCTCCCCGGCCTGTTCGAGCGCTGCGCCGACGTGCACGTCGTGCTCGCCGGCGGCGGCGACCTCTGGCAGAGCTTCCGCGACCGCACGGAGGCTTGGGCCGGCCGCGTCCACATGCCGGGCGCCGTCTACCACGACCAACTGCCGGACCTTTACCGGGCCGCCGACGTGTTCGCGCTGCCGGCGGTCCACGACCGCAAGGGCAACGTGGATGGCCTGCCCAACGTCATCCTCGAGGCGATGGCGAGCGGTCTGCCGGTGGTGGCGTCGGCGATCTCCGGCATCCCACTGGCGATCGACGACGGTGTCCACGGTCTGCTGGTGCCGGAGGCGGATCGTCCGGCGCTCGCCGACGCCTTGGCGCGGCTGGTCGGCGACGCGGCGCTCAGGCGACGTCTGGGGGACGCCGCGAGGCAGCGGGCGGTGAGTGAGCTGTCTTGGGACGTGGTGGCGAGTCGCTACCGGGGAGCCTACGAGCTCGCCCTGGGTTCCGCACCCTGAGGTGACGGTGGCCCGCCGCCGCGGGGGGGTAGCTCGACGCCGCGATCGGCCGCCTTGACGCGCAGCGCGCGCAGCGCCGACAGACGGCGGCCGATGACGCGGGCGGCCCAGGCATTGCCCTCGGCGCTGAAGTGTCCGGCAATGTCAGGCGGATGGCTGTCGTCCAGGAACAGCGGCGGAACGCGCTGCGGAGGCAGCGTTCTGATCTCGGCCGCCAAGTCGAGGAACGTCACGCCATCGGCGTCGCTGAACGCCTTCACCACCTCGGACCAGCGCCTGAGCTCGCCGCGTTCGCGCCCGGCATCGCTGTGGTTCGGCAAGAGGACCAACATCGGCACGGCCGAGCGCGCACCAGCCAGGGCGCAAAATTCTCGGATGATGGCGCCCACTATGGCTTCCTGGCCGGCGAGAGGATTTTCGCCGTCGCGCCGGCGACGGATGTCGCTCTCGACCGCTCGTGCCGCGAGCTCGTCGTCGGACGTGCCGAGGAGATCGCGGACAGATCGAGCGAGCCTCAGCTCGAGGAAATAGCCGCTCCGGCGGAGCAACCATCGGCCAAGGAGCGAGGCCTTGGGCACCGGCGAGTTACGGACTGCGAGGGCACCATCGTCGATGGTCAGCCAGGGCTTCTCGTAGCCGAGGAAGCGGTCGAGCTCCATCCGTTTGAAGTCATTGGTGATGAAGGCCAGCACAGCCACGTCGTGGGCGACCAGCGCGCCGTCGCGTCGATAGCGCAGGTATGCCTGGTCGAGGCCGTAGCCACCTTGTGCCATGTTGACGGTTTCGAGCCACGGGTTCTGGGTCTCCAGCAGCCGCAACCAGGCCTGTTCGTCACCGACGCCGTAGCCGAAGGTAAAGGAGTCACCGGCCGCCACCAAGCGCAACCGCCCCGCCGGTAGGGACGCTGGGATTTCGTGGTCGGCGCGGAAGCGCTGCGCATTCGTGGTCACGCCGACGCCGACGCCGAAGGCGTTGGGCCGCGACACCGAGGGCAAGCTGATCCAGCCGAGGTCGCGATCGTAGGTCGTGTAGTCGCGCTCGGCGAAGTCGCCGTGGGTGGACAGGTCGTATGCCAGCAATCCAAGGCTGGCGAGTCCCTCGATCAGCGCCAGCAAGAGAATCGCGATTCCGAGATTGACGGCGATCAGGCTCAGCCAACGGCGACCTCGATCCACGAGGCGTCTCACGGGCGGTCGTCGCCACCGGCGACGTAGCCGAGGGCCCTGATCTTCGCTGCCTCCTCGGGCGACAGCTGGGGCCGGTCGCCCGCCGCCAAGGGCTGCGGGCGCGTCTCGTTGCCGATCAGCTCGCGCCACTGCTGCTTCAGGGCCCTCGCCATGCGATCGAGGCGTGCCGGGTCGGTGGCAGTCTCGCTGCCGCCCCCCTCCAGCCATCGCGCGAGGCGGAGCTCCGGGGTGCCGACGCTGCCCGAGAGCGGCAGGCTGGCGTAGAAGGCGGTCTCGAGGCGGCCGAAGATGACGCTCGGCTCCTCGCGCGTCGGCGGGTCGACGGTGGCACCGAGGAAGGCTAGGCGGGCCCGGTAGTACTCCGGCTCGGCCGCGGCGAAGCGCGACTGCCAGCGCAGCTGCCAGCGGGTTGGCCCGTCGCCATCGACCAGCGAAAACTGGTTGGTGCCATTGCCGAGATAGAGCTCCGACAGCACCGCCTGCGGGCCGCTGGTGAACAGGCTGGGAGCCATCCCGGGTGCGGGCACGACGCCGGCCGCGCCGAGCAGGGTGGCGGCCAGGCGCATCGTGCCCACCGCGTCGCCGGGTCGCACCGCGAGGGGTCTGGCAAAGCCCTTCGGCAGCTTGACCACCAACGGCACCTCGACCAGCACGCGGTTGAGGTCGCCACCGTGCAGCACCTGCCCCTCCTCCTCGAACTCCTCGCCATGGTCGGCGGTCACCACCAGCAGCGTGTCGTCATAGTGCCCGCTCTTGCGCAGGGCGGCCAGCAGGTTGCCGACGATCTCGTCGGCGTAGGCGACGTTGTAGCGGTACATCGCCCAGGCTCGCGCCCGCTCGTCCGCTGACAGCGCCGCCGCCGGGTCGAAGAAGGGCTCGAGGTCGAGGGGCTTGAGCTTCTCGGGCAGCTCCGGTGGCGCGTCGGCGATGCGCGACGCGAAACGCTCGAGTCGCTGATAGGGCGCATGCGGCGGCAGGACGTGGATCCAGACGAACTGCCGGCTGCCGTCGAAGGCGGCCAGCGTGTTCTCGGCCCGCTTGCCCTGCTGCAGGGCGCGAAACTCGGCATACCCGCGGTCGTAGCCGAAGGTAGGGCTCAGCCAATGGTTCGAGCGGAAGGCGGCGGTGTGCCAGCCGGCGGCGGCCAGCAGCTCGGGCAGCACCGGCAGGGAGTGGGGGAGGGCGGCGCGGGCGCCCTCGTACACGCCGTGGCGAAAGGGCTGCAGCCCAGTGACCAGCGACGCCATCGCCGGCACCGTCCAGCACGAGGCCGACACCGCTCGCCCGGCAAAGCTGGCCTCGGCGGCCAGACCGTCGAGGCTGGGCGTCAGCCCGGCCGGGCCGCCGAGCGCGCCGACGACATCGGCGCGCAGGGCGTCGACGGTGATGAGGACGATGGGCCCCTGATGGCGGGCGGGGCGGCAGCCGGCGGCAAGGATCGAAACCAGCGCTGCCAGGGCCAACGCGGCGGAGCGCCGCAGGCCGCTTTGGCGGCAGCGGTCGAGTGGCGGTGGGGGGACTGGATCGGCTTGCAAGTGGGCCTCGGGGGCGCCTATCCTCCGTCGGCTCGCGCGCCGGCTGCAAGCGCCGACTTCGCACGGCGCGAAATGCGATGAAAGCATGCAGGCGGCTTGCCTTTTATTCCTGGCTGCCCTATTCTGCCGTGCGACTTGCGCAACGCGACGGTCCGATCCTCACTTGTCCGCCGGTTCTTCGTAGGAGAGAGAATGACCAGAGTCAGAGTCCCCTTGCTCGCCGGCATGGCCGTGCTGGCGCTCACCGCGGGCCCCGCCACCGCGGGTCTGTTGTACGTCCCGGTCGCCACCAACACGACGAACGGGGAGTTCACCTACCAGACCCGCCTCTGGGCCTCGAACCTCGGCGAACAGTCGCGGCCGTTCACCGCCACCTACCTGGCGACCAACACGGACGGCACCGCGCGCACCGGCAACCCGGGCAACCGCTTTCCCGTCGCCTCGGGCCGCACCGCCTACGTGTCGAGCCTGGTGCAGACCGACGAGTTCGGCATGGTCGAGCTCAACGCCGCGCCGCAGCTCAGCGTGAGCGCGCGGCTGGTGGTGCTCGACGGCGCCGGACAGCTGCACGGCGGCGCCTGGTTGCCGGTGGTCTCCTCGGACAACGATTTCGCCGCGGCAGAGACCGCTCACCTGCAGGGCCTGGCCCGCGATGCCGACTGGGAGTCCGATCTCGGCATCATCAACCTCGCCAGCGTCGCCAGCCAGTGCACCGTCAAGCTCTTCAAGGCAGACGGCTCCGCGATCGGCAGCGCGGCCACCGTGCCGACCAAGCCTCTCTCGCAGCTGACCTTCGCCGACGTGCTCGGCCAGGTGCAGGCGGCGGCGGTCACCGGCGCCCGGGCCGAGGTGAGCTGCGATCAGCCCTTCTACGCCTACGCCACCCTCCAGGACAGCGACAACGGCCGCGTCCAGGTGGTCTCGCCGTCGCAGACCGGTGCCTCCACGCTGACGCCGCCGGGAGGTACTCCCGGCGATGACGATGACGAGCCGCCGCCGGGCGGGCTGATCTGGCGCCAGCCGCAGCCCTTCATCCCGAACAAGAACGAGCCCGAGAAGATCTACACGGTGCCCGCTCAGGAAGATCAGCGCTATTCGAAGGTCACGGTCGAGATGGACGTGACGATGAACGGCTGGTACTCGAAGGACCCCGAGGGGATGCACAGCATCTTCTGGCTCCAGCGCGGTGACAAGTGGCGCAGCAACATGATCGGCTTCTGCAACGCCCGCGGACCGAACAAGAACTTTCTCTATCTGATGTCGAACCTGAACAACCCGCCGGGCGTCAAGCAGATCGCCCAGACCTTGTTCTCGATCCCGCAGAACCAGAAGTACCACGTGTCGTTCCGCTACGACACACCGAACAAGATCGTCGAGCTGAAGCTCCTGAAGGACGGCGCGGAGATCGTCAAGGCGTCGACGCCGCCGACGGCGAATGCGGTGTTCACCGTCGCGCCGGGTGGCTTCCTCGTGCAGTTCGGGTTCCAGGATTACAGCGCCGTTGGCCCCGAACGGCCAACTTACGGCTGGGTCTACGAGAACTTCGTGGTCAAGTGGTTCCGTTAGTCGCAACCGGGGCCATAACCTAGCCATGCTTGCTCAATTTCAGAACCTCGCGGCGGCGCCCAACCCGTGCCGCCGCCCCTCGGGAGACGTTCCGACCATGACTTCAAGCTTGCGTCTGGCGCTCAGCGCCGTCTTCGTGGCGGGCGCCGTGGCGGCTGGGGCAGCCCCCGCCTTCGCCGGCGCGGTCTACGTGCCGTTCGCCGCCAACTCCGCCATCAACGGCCTGTCGGCGAACACCACGCTGACCGTCAGCAACCCCGACGCCGCCTCGGGTCGCTATGAGCCGCACTTCATCCCGGCCGGTCAGGACGGGACCACGCGCACCGCGACGCCCGCTTCGATCCTGGTCACCGCTGGCAAGTCGGTGTCGCAGGACAGCCTGGTTCCGGCCGGGGGTCTCGGGATGCTGGAAGTCAACCTGACAGCCACCAAGCTGGCCGCCGACGCCGTGCTCGAGTTCGGGGCTGGTTCGTTGCTCAAGCTGCCGGTCATTTCGTCGTCCAACCTGATCGCCGCCAACCAGACGCTTCACCTACAGGGCGTCGAGCGGCAGAACGGCGAGAGCGCGCTGCGCATCGTCACCAGCCTCGGCCTTGCCAATCTCGACAAGACGGCCTCGTCGACCTGCACCGTCAGCGCCTTTGCCAGCAACGGCTCCGCGCTCGGGACGGCGCAGACGATCTCGGTGCCGAAGCTGTCGTTCATCCAGAGCGCCGACGTGGCGGGTGCCTTCGGTGCCACCGACATTTCCTCGGCGCGACTCCAGGTGAGCTGCACCAAGGCCTTCTACGCCGCCCTCTTGATTTCCAACGTCGACACCCAGACCTTCGTTCTGGTCGGCCCGGCGGGGAGCGGCAAGTCGACTCTCGGCTCGACGCCTCCCGGCGACGACGATGACGACGGCGATGGCTTCGACCCCGCGTTCCCGACGCGGGTCCTCTACAAGCCGACCGCCTTCCACACGCCGACCACGGCCAAGCCGTCCTGGACTTTCCATGTCACCCGCGTGCCCAGCGGCACCAAGCTGAACCAGGCCGTGGTCGAGGTCGGCGTGCATCACGCGGGCTACAACACCCAGAAGCCTGACGGGCTGCACGGAGTGTTCCTGCTTCAGCGCGGCCCATTCGACGGCAAGTGGGGCGGCAATGTGGTCGGCTACTTGAACGCCCGAGGGCCGAGCAACAGCCTGGTCTCCAGTTTCACCAATCTCGACCTGCCAGGCAGTGACAAGGTGCGTAAGGAATTGCCGCTGGTGATGAAGGCCGGCAAGCTCTACGAGTTTCGCTGGAGCATCGACACTCCGACCCACACCTCGGGCCTGGTGGTCAAGGAGAATGGCGCTGCTATCGTCCGCTCGTTCTTCGACGTGCCCATCAACTCGCCCTTCGTGGCCAACGCCGACGGCTTCAACGTCCAGATTGGCTTGGCCGACGGTGGCAGCGCGGGGCCCGAGACGGTGAGCTCCGGTTGGACCTACGAGAACTTGAAGATCTACCTGGTTCCCAAGTGAGCCTGGGCCCGCGCTCGTCGCGGGCGAAGGCTGCAGGTCAGAGAGCCGAGCTTGCCTCGGCTCTCTTCATTTTGGTCTCATGCCAGGCGAGCAGCGCCAGTGGCTGGGCTGCATCTCACGGTGCGCCGCGCTTCGACGGACGCGCTTCGACGGAAGGAATACGCATTGGGAATCCCGCGCGGCAGTGCCCGCCTCCTGCTCGACGAGCACCGCCAGCGCCCGTTTCAGGGCACCGTGGGCCAGCTCGGTCGCTCGACCGTCTACGTGACGCAGTCCGAGCTGGCGGGCTGGGCCGCCGCGCAAGGCGTGTCGCTGTCTCGCGTCGAGCGCATCGCACTGTCGCATGACCCGCGCCTCGCCGAGCAGGGCTGCATCGACGACCGCACCTTCTTCGGCCAGCTCGGGTTCGACCGGGTCGAGAGCCTCGACATCGCCGATTGGGAGGGCGCGGACCACATCGCCGACCTCAATCGACCCGTGGCGGCCGCGCTCCATGGCCGTTTCGACGCCATCTTCGAGACCGGGACGATCATTCAGATCTTCGACCTCGCGCAGGTCTTCCGCAACCTGGACGTCATGCTCAAGCCGGGTGGCCGCGCGATCCATGCGGCGGTTCCGTCGAGCAACCACGTCGACCTCGGCTTCACGATGTTTTCGCCGACCCTGCTACACGACGTCTACAGTGCCAATGGCTACCGCATCGATGCCTCCTTCGTCTGCGAGTACGCCCCGTTCTGGCACCGCGGCCGCCTGCACGCGCCGCCGTGGCGGATCTACCGCTACGACCCGGCGGTGATGGCGAAGCTCTCCTACGGTGGCTGGGGCGCCCGGCAACTCGCGATCTTCGTGGTCGCCACCAAGCTCGAGACCGCCCGGACCGAGCATGTGGTGCCCCAGCTGGGCCAGTACCGGGAAACTTGGCAGGACTACGCCAGCGGCAAGGTCGCCGCCGCTGGCGCCCAGGCGGCGAGCCAACGGGACGCTGAGGCTTTCGACGCCTTCTGCGCCGCCCACCCGTGGCTCGAGCGGCTTTACCTGGTCTCCAAACCCTGGAAGCAGGCCTTCAACCGCTGGCGTGATCGACGTCGTCTGGAGATCGTCGCCCGGTACTGAGTGCGCCAGCCGTCGGGCGGGTCTGAGACCCGCCCCTACAGGGTAGGTTCTGGCACGGCGAGTTGCGGCTCGCCACCCGTAGTTGTAGGGGCGGGTCTCAGACCCGCCCAGGGCTCCTCCCGGTGCTCATCGGATCACGAGCCGGGCGGCGCGCGGAAGAAGGCCACGACCTCGTGCCCGAAGCGACGGTAGAGCAGCCCAGTGGCGAGGAGAGCAGCCATGGTGCCGACAACAAACCTCGACACCAATCCGAGCTCTAAGCTGCGCAGGAACAGCCAGGTCGGCGCGAAGACCACCAGGCCAGTGACGTAGACCACGGCGAGGTCGCGCCCCAGTCGACGAAAGCCGGCGGCCGACCAGCGGTGGATCGCCCAGGTGGCGAGCAGGCTGCCGAAGGGCAGCAGGTTCGCCCAGGCCATGCCGATGGCGCCGAGCTCGCGGCTGAGCAGCAGGCCGCCGCCGAGCAGGGAGCCGAGGGTCAGGATGTAGGAGAGGATCAGCGTCCGATCCCAGTGACGGGTGATCAGCACGTCCTCGGCACAGAGCGCGAAGGGCTGCACCAGCGGTGCGAAGGCGAGGATCCGCAGGTAGGACGCCACCTCGGCGACATTCCAGTTGTTGCGGCCGCCGAGCAGCGCGACCACCGCCTCGGCACTGACCAGCAGGAAGCCGGCGGCGAGGACCTGGAGGGCGACCAGGACCAGGGTGATCAGGTGATAGGCGCGAAAGCCCTCGTCCGGTGTGCCACGCATCGCCACCAGGGCCGGGTAGAGCGCGCGCCGCAGCGCCAGGACGACGATGTTGGCGAGGAGCGTCAGCCCGATCATGTAGGCGAAGTTGTAGGCGCCCTGGGTCTCCTTCGAGACGGTGGCGCCGAGCAGGAAGGTGTCGACCTTGCCGACGGTGGTGACCAGCAGGGCGACGCCGGCCAGCGGCAGGCCGCCACGCAGCAGCGTGAGCAACGGAGCGGCGCCGCGGCCCCTCGCCGCGATCTGCGCGATCTGGTGGGTCGCCACGGCGGTCAGCCGGAGCTCACGGCGGGCGCGTGTCCACAGCACCAGGGTGTAGACGGCCACGCCGCCGAGTTGGCCGAGCAGCAGGCTCCAGGCACCGCGGCCCTGAAGGGCGAAGACGATGGCCAGGCCAGCGTAGACGGTGTTGCGCGCCATCTCGGCCGGTACGGCGTCGCCGATCCGCAGCTCGGCCTCGAACCAGGTCAGCGGGACCTTGGCCAGGCCTTCGAGGAAGAGGTAGCCGCAATAGGCCTGGATCAGCGGCACCACCTGTGCCGGATCCGCCGCGTTGCCGCGGGCGATCAGGGGCGCGAGGGCAAACACGCTGACGGCGACGGCGCCACCCCAGAGCACCTCCAGACGGGCAAAGGTGCCGTACGGCCGCTCGGCAAGGCGCACGAAATGCGCCGGCAGACCCAGGTCGCGGGCCTGGCCGAGGACCAGGAACAGGCCGTCGATCCATCCCCAGAGGCCCCACTCGCCGGCCGGCACCAACCGCCGCAGTACCAGATTGGTCGCGAAGACGACCCCGAAACGCCACACCTGCGACAGCGTCGCGGCGCCGGCCGAACGCAGCATGCGGGTCGAGGTGGAGGGGCTGGAGCTGCCGCTCAAGGCTGGCCTGCCGCCTCGTGGCGGACGGCTCGAGATGACGGTGCGGGCAGGGGCGACATGGGTTGGAGCCGGCACGATAGCGCAGGCAACCGGTCGTACCCTGCCAACCAGGCGACCGGCGACCCCGTCGGCGTGTAGCATCGCGGCGTGGAAGATCTGGCTGCGGCCCGCGTTCTGGTCACTGGTGCGACCGGCTTCATCGGTCGCCGGCTCGCCGCGCGTCTCTGCGCTCTGGGCTGCGACGTGCACGGGGTGTCGCGTCGCGAGTGGGCGGACGGCGAGGGCCCGGCACTGCACTGGCATCGCGCGGACCTCACCGACCCGGCGGCGGTCGACGCTCTCGTCGGCGGGGTCCGTCCTGACCTCGTGGTCCACCTGGCGAGCTCGGTCACCGGGTCGCGCGCTCGCGACCAGGTGCGGCCGACGTTGCACGCCAACCTGGCGAGCGCGGTCTATCTCCTCGACGCCATCCAGTCCGCCGGCGTGCGTCGGCTGATCCTGGCCGGCAGCCTGGAGGAGGCCGACGTCGCGGAGATGGTGCCGGCCTCGCCCTACGCCGCCGCCAAGGCCGCGGCGAGCAGCTATGCCCGGATGTTCCACGCCCTCTACGGCACGCCGGTGGTGATGGCGCGCCTGTTCATGGTCTACGGGCCCGGCCAGCTCGACCTCGCCAAGCTGGTTCCCTACGTCACCCTGGCCCTCCTTCGCGACGAGGCCCCGCGCCTCGGGAGTGGCAACCGCGAGGTGGACTGGGTGTACGTCGACGACGTGGTCGAGGGTCTGGTGCGCCTGCTCGCCCGGCCAGGTATCGACGGCCGCCGTGTCGACCTGGGGACCGGCATCCTCACCCCCGTGCGCGAGGTGGTTGGCCGGCTGGCGCGCGTCATCGGCAGCCAGGCGGTACCGCAGCTGGGTGCCCTGCCGGAACGGCCCTTCGAGCAGGTGCGCGTCGCCGAGGTCATGACCACCCGCCACCTCCTCGACTGGGCGCCCACCACCGGGCTCGCGGAAGGACTCCCCGCCACCGTCGCCTGGTACCGGCAAGCCCTGACCAGCGGTCTGCTGCCGGCAGAGTCGCCGGTCTGATGCGTTCGCTGGCGCGCAGCCTGGCTCGCCTCGGCGAGATCCTGCACGACGTCCTGATGATCAGCGCCGGCTTCGGCTGGACCTTCCTGTGTATTGCCGCCGCGCTGGTGGTCCTGGTGGTGACGCGTAGCCGTCGCATCCCGTTCGCCATGGCGCGCCACATCTGGGGCCCGGGTCTGCTGGCCATGGCCGGCGCCAAGCTCCTGGTCAGCGGCCGCGAGCAGGTGGACTTCACGCAACCCCACGTCTTCGCCGCCAACCATCAGTCCTACATGGACATCGCCGCCCTCTACGCCGCGATCCCGGTGCCGCTCGCCTACGTCCTCAAGAAGGAGCTGCGCTACATGCCGCTGATCGGCTGGTACGCCGCCGCGATGGGGATGGTCTTCGTCGACCGCTCCTTGCGCCGCGGTGCCAAGGAGAGCGTCAGCGAGGCGGCGACGGCGCTCGCCGCCGGCCGCAACGTGGTGCTCTTTCCCGAGGGCACCCGCAGCCGTGACGGTCGTCTCGGACCCTTCAAGACCGGGGGGTTTGCGGCGCCGATTGCCGCTGGCGTGACGGTGGTGCCGATCGCCATCGACGGCGCTGGCTGGGTGCTTCCGGCCAAGGGGTTCGCCCTGCACAGCGGCCCGATTCGGGTGACCATCGGCGCCCCGATCCCCGTCGCCGGGTTGACGACCGAGGACCGCGGCCAGCTGGCGATCCGGACGCGGGCGGCGGTGGCCGCCATGCTGGCGGGAGCGCCCGCGGCGACAGAGGACGTCAAACAGGCCTGAGGGGTCAGCCTGTGCTGGCCCAGCCTGCCGTTCGCGGAGCGCTTCGCTGCGACCGTGTCGCCCGGTCAGCGAGACGCCAGGAAGGCCACCGCCATGACCAGCGTCGGCGGCATGGCCCCAGCCAGCAGCCCGAGGGGGGAGATGCCTCCGGCGAAGTACTTGGTCAGCAGGGCCTGACCGGCCGGGTTCGGCGCGTTCGCGATGACCGTGAGACCACCGCCGGTCACCGCGCCGGCGACGACGGCGATCTTCATGCCGTCGGTGAGCGACGGCACCAGCGAGGCGAGGTAGGTAATCGCGGCGTTGTCGTTGAACGCGGTCAGGGCTGCCGACCCGAAGAACAGTGGCAGTTCCCCGAGTTGCCCCAACACGGGGGCGAGCCACCATTGTTGGAGCGTGCCGTGCACCACCAGGCCGGCGAGGAAGAACCCGACCAGGAGCGGTGACCGCAGGCTCAGAGGATCCTGATGTGGCTCGCTGGCCTGCAGGAACGCCAGGAAGAAGAGGAAGCCGCCGACGAACATCACCGGCGAGTGAGCGGTCAACACCGTCCAGGCCAGAAATGCGCAATGGGTCGCCACGACCCACCAGGGAGAGCGTCGCCGCTCCGCCCGCCGGTGGGGTCGGTCCCGTTCACCGAGCGCGATCAGCTCGCGTCGAAACGCCAGGCCATAGATCAGATTTGCCGCCAGGATACCGACCACGGCGGCGAGGCCGAAGTGGCGCAACATGAAGGAGAATCCCCACCCCCACTGACCCGCGACCATCAGCACGGGCGGCGCCGCGAAGTGGGTCAGGGTGCCGCCGACGGAAATGTTGACGAAGAGCAGACCGAGCGTCCCGTAGGCAAGGGTCTTCGACGGCTTCAAGTCATAGAACCGCCGCGAGAGGAGCAGGGCCGAGATGACCATGGCGGCCGGCTCGGTGATGAAGGACCCCAACAAGGGCCCAAGCGTCAGGATGGCCAGCCACCAGGCGGCAGGGCTCCCACCCCCGAAGTTGGCTGCCTTTCCAATCGCACGCTCGGCGAGCTCCAGGACGGGCCGCGTCGACGCCATGGCCATGATGACCACGACGAACATCGGCTCCGTGAAGTGAACCCCGTGCCCGAGAAAGTGGTCCGCGACCTGCCACCCCTTGGCCAGACTGATCACTGCCAGCAGAGGGATCACCCAGAGGCCGAAAACGACCTCGACCTCGCCGAGAAAGTGCAGGATCTCGACGCGAAAGCTCGCGGCAGCGAGGGGGCCCTCGTCGGGCGTCACCGTGCCGTCATGATTCCGGTCCACGGCCTGACGGTGCTGCAGGCGATGGGCAAGGGTGGCAATCCACGGGGCCGCGAAGGTGTGGACGATGGCGCCGAGAAAGAGCAAGGTTGCCACCAGGTTGAGCGGCTCTTCCTGGGCTCGGTGCAGCAGAACGGCGCCCAGGGAGAGGCCTTCCTCGCCGACGTAGTCGGCAAGGGGTCGCGGGAACGCCGCGAGCGCGGGTGCAGTCGGCAAGGGGCTCAGGGGCGCGAGTCCGCAGTCAGCTCGTCGCCAGAAACACCAGCACGGCCAGCACTGAGAGAACGATCGCTACGACGAGGATCTCGCCCTGATACTGGCTCAGCCAGGAGCTCGGCTTCTGCCCTGCGGGGTCCGACATCTGTGGCTCTCCCGAAATTTTCGTCCGAGCGAGCCCCGAAGAGGGCAGGCCCCGGCCGAGCCCGCTGAATCGCGGGCCCGGCACGACGGTTTTTTCGAGATGGCGGCCCGACCACCCCAACGGTCCTCCAGAGGTCACGGCGACCTCTGGACCCTTGGACTCCCGGCCAGCCCCAGACGGCTGACAGGGGTAGGCTCAGAGCGCGACCAGCAATATGGCCGCCACCGTGCCCACCGTGAGGGAAACACCGATCCAGAGCCCTCGACGGCGCTCCGCCTTGATGTACGTCTCGTCTCCATAGCGGCCAAACATAGGACCTTCTCCGAAAAGTGCGCCGCAAGGGCGCCTCGGCGAGGCAGCGGCTTGCGGCGAGACTCCGTTCGTGACGGAGCCCCGGCGTGACGGCGAGATGGCGGCCCGACCATCCCAACGGTCCTCCAACGGTCACGCCGACCGCTGGACCCTTTCGGAAACGCTTGGAGCCGGTCGCATTTTGGCCCGGTCCCAGCTCGTCAGAGCCAATGCACTGCGGGCACGGCTTCAGCAGCGAGCGGGTTGAGAATCCCAATAGGGGAGTTCCGTGTCAAGGCCGCTGCTTTCGGTTCTCTGCCTGGCGCTCGCGCGATCGCCTGGCGCGGTTCGAGGGAATCGGGCCTATCGCCGTCCGCGGCGCGAGCGCCAGAACGAGGCGATGACAAGGAGGACCGCCCCCGTGCCGACCGCTGCGGCGAACATCGCGATTCGCGCCTCCTGGCGGCTGTTCGCCAGGTACGCGATCAGGCCGCCACCGACCGCGAAGAGGCCGTAGAGCAGCTGGTGGACGGCGGCGGCGATGCGTTCGAGACTGTGTTCGAGGCCCGGGCTTTGCACCTCGAGCTCGCCGCGCTCGGCCCGCGCCACCAGCCGGCGCAAGTCGCCCGGCAAGGCGATGGTGGCGAGCGCCAGGTCCTTGGCGGCAGTGGCGCCGACGCTCAACCAATCACGATCGCCACCGAGCACCAGTCGCTCGAGGTAGGGACGGACGGTGGTCATGGGGTTCATCGCCGGCGCCAGGTGGGCGCAGAGGCCGACGAGCAGGAGCAGGGTGCGCTCGAGGAGAATCCAGTCGCGCGGCACCTCGAAGATCTCGATCAGGTCGCGCAAGGAGACGTTCAGCCGCCGCAGGTCAGCGAGGACCTCGAGCTTCATCCGAGCGTCGACCGCGAGGTTCTGAAGGTTCCAGGACTCGAGCGTGACCTGCTCGAGGAAGCGCCGGAGGAGATAGTCCACCACCCGTTCCGCGGCGCGCTCGTCGCCGGTGCGGGTGACGAAGCCCATCCGCCGCAGCGCGCCGAGGACGCGCGCAGGATCGTGCCCGAGCACCGCGGCGAGGAGCTCGGGAATGCCCTCGCGCATGCCGTCCGTGAGCCTGCCGACGGCGCCAAAGTCGACGAAGGCGATGGCGCCATGCGGAAGCACGAAGAGGTTTCCAGGATGCGGATCGGCATGGTAGACGCCGTGCTCGACGATCATCGTGCAGTAGGCAACGAGCAGCTCCTCGGCAACGCGTTGGCGGTCGAGGCCGGCGGCGTCCAGAGCGTCGCGCCGGGACACCTTGACGCCGTCGATGTACGTGGTGGTGAGGACGCGCGGAGTAGAGCGCTCGGGGACCACCTCCGGAAAGACCACGTGGGACTTCGACGCACTGTCGGCCGCGAAGGCGGCGGCAATCTCGGCGATGTTGGCGGCCTCTCGCCCGAAGTCGAGCTCTTCCTCGATCATCGCGCGCAGCTGGGTGTGGATGCCGGCCAGCCCCCGGATGCGCACGAACAGGGCCACGACGCCGAGGATGCGTCGCATGGTGTCCAGATCGCGGCGCGCCGTCGCCTCGATGCCGACGTGCTGGATCTTGACCGCCACGCGGCGACCGTCAGCCAAGCGTGCCTCGTGGACCTGGGCCAGCGAGGCGGCGGCGATCGGCTGGGGATCGAAGGCGGCGAACAGCTCCTCGGGGCTGCCGCCCAACTCGGCGCGCAGGCGCGCGGTCACCTCGGCCAGGGGCCGCGGCGGGATCTGGTCCTGCAACCCTTCGAGTTGCTCGCGAAACTCCCCGGGCAGGAAGCTGGTCATCATGCTGAGCAATTGTCCGACCTTGATGAACAGCCCCCGCAACCTGAGGATGGCGCGTTCGGCTCGCCGGGCGCTCCGGCGATGGCAGCGCAATAACGCCGCCTCGCGCCACTGGCGCCCGAGCACCCAGCCGGCGATCTCGACCGCGAGATAGCTGGCGAGCAGACGTCCCGTCACCGCATAGGCATAGAGGAGCCGGTAGCGTACCGGCGGCGGGGTGGCGCCAGGAGCCGCGGTTGGCATCCGAGGATGCTATCCCGCTGCCGGCCGGCGAGCGCCGAGCTCAGCCGGAGGCCGTGGCCAGCACTGGGGACCGCTGCGCCAGAGTCGTGAGACGCGCGCCACCCACGGGCGGCTCGACCTGCCAGGGGACGACGGCGAGTCGCGGTGCGAGGTCGTCTCTCACCCGCGCCAGGTGCCGGTGTTCGGCCTGCGCCAGGCGCCGCAGGACCGGGTCCCGCTGGACCGGGTCGCTGGTGACCGCGGCGGCGAGGCTGCGATTGAGCACCCAGGCCCACGGCTCGATGCCGGCGCGTCGCAGGTCGGCTTGCAGCCGCTCGGCCTCGGCGACTGGCGTCGCCTGCGCCAGCGCCACCAGGATCACCCGGGTGTGCTCGGGGTCCCGCAGCATGTCGAGCGGCGTGCGCAGGCGACCGGACTGCGCGCTCGCCTTGCGCATGACGTCGCGGTGGTAGGCGCCAGTGGCGTCGAGCAGCAGCAGGGTGTGGCCGGTGGGTGCGGTGTCGAGAACCACGAACTGCCGCCGCGCCAGGCGCAGCTCGCGCGAGAAGGCGCTGAACACGGCGATCTCCTCGGTGCAGGGCGAGCGCAGGTCCTCCTCCAGGAGCGCCCTGGCGTCCGGCGCCAGGCCACCGCCCGTCGTCGCCAGGATGTGCTCGACGTAGCGCTGGGTCTCGACGCCGGGGTCGATCCGGCCGACCTCGAGACCCGGGAAAGCGCCCACCAGGGTGGCGTCGAGGTGGGCGGCCGGATCGGTCGTCGACAGCTTGACCGCGTGCCCACGCCGCGCGAGCTCGACAGCGATGGCTGCGGCCAGGGTCGTCTTGCCGACGCCGCCCTTTCCCATCACCAGGATGAGCCCCTTGCCCGGGGCCTCCAGGCCGTCGATCAGGTCCGCAAGGGCGGGGAGCTCGGTTTCGGTGATCGCCACCGGGTGGCCGGCGCTGTCCACGGGGCCGGCACCCTCGGCCCCGGCGTACGCCCGCAAGGCCGGCAGGCCCAGCGCCTCGAAAGGCAACAGCGGCACGTCCTCGCGAGGCAGCGCTCGCAGGCCGGGCGGCATCGCGGCGACGGCTTCGCGGCCGCTGGCCGCGTAGGCGGCGGCCAGAGGGTCGCCGGGTGCGGGTGTCTGGAGGACCCCGTTGACCAGCAGGCGGAGCCCGGCGATACCGAGATCGGCGAGCTCGACCCGCGTGCGCTCGGCTTCGGCGATCGCCGAGGTCTCGGGCCGCGTGACCAGGACCAGCGTGGTCTGTGCCGCGTCGCGGAGGGTGGCGACGGCCTGGGCGTAGAGGGACCGCTTCTCGCCGAGCGCCGCCAGTGGACCGAGGCAGGAGGTGCCGCTGGTGTTCTCACGCAGGAAGCCGTCCCAGGCCGCGGGCAGCGCCAGCAGGCGCAGGGTGTGGCCGGTGGGCGCCGTGTCGAAGACCACGTGGTCGTAGGCGTCGCCGACGCCGCCCGCGACCAGCAGCCTGACGAAGGTGTCGAAGGCGGCGACCTCGGTGGTGCAGGCACCCGACAGCTCTTCCTCCATGCGGCGGATCACCTCGTCGGGGAGCGAGCCGCGGAACGGGCCGACGGTCCTCTCGCGCACGTCGCGGGCGGCGGCCTCGGGGTCGACGTCCATGGCTGCGAGACCGGGCACGCCGGGAATGGGTGTCGGCTGCTGCCCCAGGGCGAGCCCGAAGACGTCCCCCAGATTCGACGCCGGGTCGGTGCTGACGAGCAGCACGCGGCGGCCCGCGTCGGCCAGTTCGACGGCGGTGGCAGCGGACAGCGAGGTCTTGCCGACGCCGCCCTTGCCAGTGAAGAACAGGTTGCGCGTGGGTTCCGCGAGCAGGCGCATCGCGCTCCCTCAGCTGCCCGCAACGGCGGGCGCAACGGTGAGGCCGAGCCGATCGGCAAGCTCGGCCCGAGTGGGGTAGCCCCCTTCGCGCAGCAGCTCGTCGCCGACGAGAACCAGGGGCAGCGCGGCGACCGAGCTGCGGCGGAACGCGGCGACGACCGCCGGGGTGTTGGCGAACACCTCGGGCTCGCGCGCCAGCGAGTAGCGCTCGACCGCCACGCCGTGGCCGGCGGCCCACTGCAGGTCGGCGGCAATCTGCGCCAGGGCGGGATCGGGGTCGGGGCCACAGACGCCGGTCGAGCAACACATCGGAGGATCGAAGACGCGCACGGTGAGTGGGGTCATGGCAAGGCTCCTTGGTTCGTCGCGCCCGCGGCCGGTTCAGGGAACCAGTGCCGCGTGCGGTTGCAGAAGGCGCAGACCGACAGCATCACCGGCACCTCGACGAGCACGCCGACGACGGTGGCGAGAGCGGCGCCTGACTCCGGGCCGTACAGGGCGATGGCGGTGGCAACCGCCAGCTCGAAGAAGTTGCTGGCGCCGATCAGGGCCCCCGGCGCCGCCACGTCGTGGGGCACCCGCAGCCACTTCATGAGCCCGTAGGCGAGGCCGGAATTCAGGTAGACCTGAATCAGCAGGGGAATGGCAATGAGGACGACGTGGGAGAGGCGGGTGGTCAGGTTGTCGGCCTGGAAGGCGAAGATGAGCACCAGGGTCGCGAGCAGGGCGACGACGGTGACCGGATGGAAGGCGGGGAGGAACACATGGTCGAACCAGTCGGCACCGCGCCACCGACGGAGCACGACGCGACTCACGGCACCGAGCGCGAGCGGGATGACGATGAAGACCACGACGCTCAGGAACAGGACGCGGAACGGCACCGTCAGGGTGCTCGCGCCGGTCACCAGCAGGCCGACGATCGGCGCGAACAGGACCAGCATGATGAGGTCGTTGAGCGCGACCTGGACCAGGGTGTAGGCCGGATCACCGTCGGTCAGGTACGACCAGACGAAGACCATGGCCGTGCACGGCGCGGCAGCGAGGATGATCGATCCGGCCAGGTACTGGTTCGCCAGCTCGGCGCCGAGCCAGGGCACAAACAGCACGCGGAAGAAGAGGTAGCCGATGGCCGCCATGGAGAACGGCTTGACCAGCCAGTTGACGAAGAGGGTGACGAGGATCCCCCGCGGCCGCTCGCGCACCGCGGCGAGGCTGCCGAAGTCGATCCGCAACATCATCGGGTAGACCATCAGCCAGATCAGCACGGCGATGGCGCCGTTGATCTGCGAGCCAGTCCCGAGCTCGAGGCGGCGCACCGCGTCGGTGAAGGCGGGCAGGAGCCGACCCAGGGCGACACCGACGCCCATGCAGGCGACCACCCACAGCGTCAGGTAGCGCTCGAAGACGTTGAGCCGCTTGGTGGTGGCCATCAGTCCGCCTGTCGTCCGGCGAGCGGCTCGACCGCCACGCCCTCGTCGCGGAGGTACCCGGCGATGCGACCGACGAGCTCGTCGCGGACGGCGCGAAAGCGCTCCAAGCTGGCGCCCGCGGGCTCCGCGTGGCCGGCGGGATCGGCCAGCGGCCAGTGCAGGCGCCGGGCAGCGCCCAGATAGACCGGGCAGACCTCCTCGGCGCACAGGGTGATGACCGTGCCGACGCGGTCGCGGTCCACCTCGTCGACCGACTTCGAGCGCTGACCGGTGGCGTCGATCCCGATCTCCGCCAGCGCCTGCATCGCCAGCGGATTGACCCGCGACGGGGCCGACCCGGCGCTCTGCACCGGCAGGCGGTCGCCCACCAGCTGGCGAGCGATGCCCTCGGCCAGCTGGCTGCGCGCCGAGTTTGCGACACACATGAAGAGGACTCCTGGGCGCGTGGTCATCGTTCCGTCTCCTTGAAGGGGCCGATCTTCGCGACGACCGCGTGCGCTGGGGGCGCGAGCACGCCGACCGCGGCGAGGTCGAGCTCGGCGGCGCAGAGCTCGGCGATCGGCACCTGGCGCAGACGGGCGAGCACGTCGGCGTCGGCGACCACCGTCGGGTCATTCGCCAGCTGCGCCAGGAGCGGCGCCAGCAGGGCCTCGGCCACGGCACCCTCCGCCAGACGATAGAGGACCAGCTTGCCGGCCTTGCGCTCGCCGACCAGGTCGCCGGCTGCGAGGACGGCGAGGTGCCGCGAGACGGTCGACGGCGCCAGGCCGAGCATCGCCGTCAGCTGGCAGACGCAAAGCTCGCCGGCGCTCAGCATGGCGAGCATGCGCAGGCGGGCGGGATGCGCGAGGCCCTTGGCGGCGCCAACCAGACTCCGCAGGGAAGTTCCAAAGGAGTGACGATTCGTCATGTGGCGAATTGTACTCGCGAACAGGGCGCGCGCCCCATCCGCCCGGGCGGGCGAGCGTCAGCCCACGCGCTGCGCGAACCAGTCGACGAGCCGGGCGCAGCCGACGGCGAACGTGGCCGGCTCGGGCAACAGGGAGACGACCAGGAAACCCGCGCCCGCAAAGTCGTACAGATAGCCCGGGTGGACGAAGACGCCGGCACCCTCGAGCAGCGCGAGCGCGAGGCCCTCGTCGGGAAGCAGGCGGGGCACCCGGACCACCGCGGACCAGCCCGCCGCGGGTGGCAGCAGGCTGAGCGCCGGCAGTGGACGCAGGGCACCCGCGAGGTGCTGCAGGTTGATGAGCACCCGCTCCTGGATCGGCGCGCGCAGGCGGTCGGCCATCGCCAGGAGCTGTGGCAGGGCGACCTGCACCGGCGTCGCCAGGGAGAGATAGCTGTCGGCCACCAGCTCGAGCGCGGCGCGGGCGCGACGACGCAGTGCCGGCGGGCCGCCGAGGCGAATCCACGCGAGCTTCCAGTGGGGCAGGCCGAGGCTCTTGGACAGCCCGCCGAGACTGACCGCCAGGCCCTCACCCTCCGCGGCGACGCCGCCGAGAGTCGCCAGGCCGTCGCGGCGGGCGGTCTCTGACAAGGGATAGTCGATGAAGACCTCGTCGACGACGAGGCCTGCGGACCGCCGCGCGGCGACGGCCATCAGCTGGCGCAGCTCGTCGCGCCCGAGGGCGACGCCGGTGGGGTGGTTGGGATGGACCACCGCCAGCAGGCGGGTCCGCGGCTCGCACGCCCGGTCGACCGCCGCCGGGTCGAGGCGGAAGTCGTCGCTGAGCTCGGCGCGGGCGAAACGCAGGCGCAGTCCGTCGAGCGCGGCGAGGTGGGCGAGCAGCGGGTAGGACGGCGTTGGCGTCACCAGCGAGTCGCCGGGGTCAGCCAGGGCCTTGAACAGAAATCCGTAGGCTTCGCTGGTCGACGCGGTGAGCACCAGGTCGTCTGGGTCGACGCTGTCGCCGGGGCTCGAAAGGGCCTCCGCCAGCGCACCGCGGGCACTGGCCAGCCCCAGCGGCTGCGGGTCATAGCCGGCTGCCGCGGCGCCGGCGAGGATGCCGGCCAGCTCGCTGTGGGCTGCCGGCAGTCCGACGGCAGTGGGATTGGTGACCGTCAGGTCGACGAAGCTCGACGCTCGCCCGACGGCGCGGCGCAGGGTCGCAAGCCGCGCCGCCAAACGAGTCTCGGGCGCCGACCAGGGCAGGCGGCGAGACAGTCGTAGGGTCGCTACCGAGGCGTCTGTTGGGTCGCCGGAAGCCATGGAAGATGAGCGATTATGCCCCGCCCTCGGTTTGACTCCGCTGGCCTCGCCTGTTACGTTCCCCGGCCCGATGTCAGGTACCGACGCCCACTTCGAAGAGCCCCTGGTCGAGCTGCGGCGACGCATTGCCGACCTCGAGTCCTCCTCGCCGGGCAGTGGTCACGAGCGCGAGCTCGAGCGGTTGCGGACCACCCTGCGCAAGACCACCGCCGAGGTTTTCGGCAACCTCTCGCGCTGGCAGAAGACCCTCGTCGCCCGCCATTCCGATCGCCCCTACACGCTCGACTACGTGGCGGCGCTGATGGAGGACTGGGTCGAGGTGCACGGCGACCGCCTGTTCGGCGACGACCCGGCGATCGTCGCCGGCTTCGCCCGCTTCCGCGGCCGCTCGGTGGCGGTGATCGGCCACCAGAAGGGGCGCGGAACCAAGGAGCGGATCGCCCGCAACTTCGGTCAACCGCGACCCGAGGGGTACCGCAAGGCGCTGCGAGTGATGAAGCTCGCCGAGCGCTTCAAGCGGCCGATCCTCACCTTCATCGACACCGCCGGCGCCTATCCCGGGCTCGAGGCAGAGGAGCGGGGGCAGGCGGAAGCGATCGCCCGCAACCTGATCGAGATGGCGGCGATGCGCGTGCCGATCGTCGTCACCGTCACCGGCGAGGGCGGCAGCGGCGGGGCCCTGGCACTCGGCGTCGGCGACCGGGTCTTCATGCTCGAGTTCTCGATCTACTCGGTGATCTCGCCCGAGGGCTGTGCGGCGATCCTGTGGAAGGACCAGAACCGGCGCTCCGACGCCGCCGAGGCGATGAAGATCACGGCGCCCGACCTGAAGGCGCTGGGCATCGTCGACGCCGTGATTCCGGAACCCCTGGGTGGCGCGCACACCGATCCCCGCGAAGCCTGTCGGCGGGTGGGTGACAAGCTGGCGGACGCCCTGGCCGAGCTCGAGCGCCGCGACCCCGCCAAGCTGATCGCCGAGCGGTACGCCAAGTTCCGCGCCATCGGCTTCTACGAGTGAGTGACCCGCGCGCGCCGACGCGCGCGCCCCGTCGTCCCGCGAGGCAGCCACGCGCTCCGGGTGTGCGGCCGGAGTGGACGGCGGCAGCGATCCCGGCTGCCGCGGCCGATCTGGTCGCCGCCGGTCTGACGCCCCGCCTCGCCGCCCTGCTCTCCNNCGCCGCCCTGCTCTCCCGCCGCGGCGTCAGCGATGCGGCCGCCGCCGCCCGTTTTCTCGCCCCCGACGCCTCCCACCTGCACGACCCGTTTCTGCTGCCGGGCATGTCCGGCGCCGTCGACCTGCTGGTCGCCGCCGGCCGCGGCGGCGGACGGATCGCCGTGGTGGGCGACTACGACGTCGACGGGGTCACCTCGATGGCGCTCCTGCTGGCGGTGCTGCGCAGTATCGGATTCGCCGCCGAGGCGGTGGTACCGCATCGTCTGCGCGAGGGCTACGGATTTCAGAGCGTCCACGTCGACACCGCGCGCGAGCTCGGCTGCACCACCATCGTCACCGTCGACTGCGGGACCACCGCCGTCGAAGCCGTCGCCTACGCTCGCCAGCAGGGCCTCGAGGTGGTCATCACCGACCACCATCTGCCCGGCGAGGCCCTGCCGGTCGGTGCGGTCCTCGTCAACCCGCGGCACGCCGAGGGCGGCTACCCGTTTCTCGACCTCGCCGGCGTCGGCCTGGCGCTCAAGCTCGCCACCGCCCTGCTCGACCGCGTGGGGAAGAGCGTCGACCTGACGGCACTGCTGCGCATCGCAGCTCTCGGCACCATCGCCGACCTGGTTCCGCTGCGCGGCGAGAACCGGGTGATCGCCGCTCTCGGCCTCGCGGCCATGCCGGCGACGCGTTCGCGTGGGCTGCGGGCGCTGATGCAGAAGAGCGGCCTGACGGGCGCGGTGCGCGCCGGCGACGTCGGCTTCAAGCTGGGGCCGCGGCTGAATGCCGCCGGTCGACTCGACAGCGCCGAGCGGGCACTGCGCCTGCTGCTGACGCGCGACGAGGCGGAGGCCGAGCAGCTGGCGGCCGAGCTCGACGACCGCAACCGCGAGCGTCAGCACGCCGAGATGCGGGCCTTCAGCGAGGCGCTGGAGAGCCTGCGTCGACGTGATCCGCTGCCGGCCATCCTCGTCGACTGGAGCCCGGACTGGCACAAGGGCGTCGTCGGCATCGCCGCCGGACGAGTGGCCCGCGAGCTCAACCGGCCGACCGTCCTCCTGGCAGCGAGCGGCGACAGCGCAACCGGGTCGTGGGCGACCGGATCGGGCCGCAGCGTGCCGGGAATCGACCTGCACGGCTTTCTGGCCCCCTGGCAGGCCAGGCTCGAACGTTTCGGCGGTCACGCCCAGGCAATCGGCATGACCGCCGCCGCCGACCAACTCGACGAGCTGCGCCAGGAGTGGGAGGCCGCTGCCGCCGCCACCTTCGACCCGGCGCTGCTCCAGCCGCGCTTCGAGTACGAGCTCGAGGTGGCGCCGGGAGAGGTCGACCGTCGCCTGCTCGGCGAGCTCGTCCAGCTCGAGCCCTGCGGTCAGGCCAACCCGCAGCCCCTGCTACGCGTCGGGCCGCTCGAACGCCTCGGCAGCCCGCGCCTGTTCGGCAACGATCATCTGCGAGTGATGGCCCGCGGTGAGCGCGGCAGCCTGGTCTCCCTGCTCGGCTGGGGCTTCGCGCCGCGGGCCGAGGAGCTCGGTGGCCGCTTCGAGGTCCTCGGGCATCTCGAGGCGGACGAGATGCGGGGCGGTGTCGAGCTGCGACTGCTCGACGTGCGTCCGGTTTGAGCGCCTCGATGCGGCGGGACCAGGGCCGGCATGCACTTTGCTTCCGGGCGCCGCATCGGATAACTTGCGGCTGATGGCGGAACGCGGCGTCAAGATCAGGATCGTGCGGCCGAGCGAGGCGGAAGCCGGGGGCGCACGGCCGCCGTCCACCGCCACACGGCTGCGTCGTCGCCGGCGTTGGCTGCAGCTCGGCGCCCTGGTGGGGATCGTCGGCGTCATTGCCGCCGTCCTTTTCTACCTGGCGCAGGCCGGCCGCGAAGAGCCGGTGCCGGCCGGCACCGCCGAAGCGGCGGCCAATCCCGACCTGTTGCTCGAGGGCAAGGGCGTCGACTTCTCGATCGAGCGCGACGGCCGCACGGTGTTCCGCATCCGTGGCGCCCGCGTCCAACAGGACCGCGCCGACAACGTCTTCCTGCAGGAAGTGACAGTCAACCTCGAGCGCGAGAATGGCGACCGTTACAAGGTCGAGAGCGGCCGCGCGACCTACAACCGCGACACCGGTGAGGCGGTGCTCGAGGGCCGTGTCACCCTGACCGGGCCTGGCGGCTTGCGCGTGGAGACCTCGCGTCTGGCGCTCGGGGAGCGCGGGCAGGTCGCCACCAGCGATCAACCCGTCGCGCTGCGCTACGCCCGCAAGCTGATCGGCCGGGCCGGGAGGCTGGCGGCCGACTTCCGTCGCGACGAGATCCTGCTCGCCGGCGGCGTGCGCCTGGACAGCCTGCGCAGTGCCCCGCGACCCTTCCGCCTGCGCACCGATCAGTTGCGCCTCGACCGTGCGGCCAGCCAGATTCGCGCCGAGGGCGCAGTCACCGTCGGCTGGGATCGCAACGCTCTCTCCTGCGAACGCCTGAGCGCCGTTTTCACGCCCGACATGGAGACCCTGCGGTACCTGAACGCGCACTGGCAGGTGAGCGGCGAGCTCTTCCCCGAGGGCATCGCGCCGCCGGTCGTGGCGTCGGCATCAGCCGAGCCAGCTGCGGGCGCCGACGCCGTGCCGGATGGCGAGATTTCGGTCGCGGAGGAGATCGCAGCGGCCGAAGCGGCGCCGGCGGCAGCGCCCATGGCCGTGGGCGAGCCGATCCGCTACCAGGGTACCTCCTTGATTCTGGTCCTCGACGACCGTGAACGACTCGAGCGCTTGGAGCTCGAGGGTGGCGCCGGCAAGGCCCAGTTGACCAGTACCGATCCAGCCAAGGGTCTGGCACGCCTGGTCGAGGCCAGCACACTGGTCGCCACCTTCGGCGAGGGCGAGCTGCAAGTGGCAGAGACCTTCGGCGGCAGCTACCTGCGCGAGACGGTGGGTGGCGGCAGCGAGGGCAAGGAGACGGTCACCCGCGAGGCGCGCGCCGACCGCGGCGAGGCGCGCTTCAGCGCCGCGCACCAGGTAAGCAGTGTGACCCTCCAGGGGACCGTCGACTTCCGTCAGGGCACCTTCCAGGCCACCGCCGAACGCGCCGACGTCGAGATGGACGGCGGTCTCATCGAGCTGCACGGGACGCCGGTGACCCTGGCCGACGTTCGCGGTCGTCTCGAGGCGCCGCACGTCGTCGTCCGCCAGGACAAGGGGCTGCTGCATGCCGACCAGGGAGTCCACGCCCGGTTCGAGCCGGGCGGCGGTGACGGCGGCCTGCTCGGCTCCGCACTCGGCGCCAGCAAGGGGCCGATCCTGGTCGATGCCGTCGAGACCCTGTGGTACGACGCGCCGCGCTCTTTCGTCTTTCTCGGCAAGGTGCAGGCGTGGCAGGGCGAGAACCTGCTGCTCGCCGAGCAGCTGCGGGGCGACCAGACCGCCGGCCGCTTCGCCGCCAGCGGCGGCGTCAAGACGCTGTGGTACCCGACCAACCAGGTGCTCGGCCAGCCCGCGGCCACCGCGGGCGCCCCGGCGGGGGTGGTTGGTCCGCCCGAGCCGATCGAGATCACCGCCCGTGACCTCGAGTACCTGGAGAGCCCCGGCAAGCTGACCTACACCGGGACGGTCGCCGCTCGGCAGGTTGCCCGCACCCTGGCCTGCGAGCAGCTCACCGTCGACCTCGACGACGAGCGCCGCGCGGAGCGGCTGGGTTGCGACGGCAAGGTGCGCTTGGAGGACAAGGCCCAGCTCACGGTGGTCACCGGCGACAAGGCGATCTATGACCTCGCGGCCAAGACCGTGGTCGTCACCGGCCAGAAGGTCGAGATGCAGAACCGCGGTGGCAACCGGGTTTCCGGCCGTGAGCTCATCTACGACACGACCAAGGGCACGGCGCGCATGGGTGTCGGCGCGCCGACGGCGCCGGTGGCCGCGCCCACAGCCGGCGGCGCAGCGGCGCCACCCGTCGACAGCAACCGTCCCGAAGACGCCGGCACTGACGCCAATCCACCCCCCAGGCCCCCCCGATGACCCGACCCGCCCAACGCCTGTCGACCGAGAGTCTGCGCAAGGTCTACCGCGGCCGCGCCGTGGTGAAAGACGTTTCGATCGAGGTTCGTCCCAGCGAAGTGGTGGGCCTGCTCGGCCCCAACGGCGCCGGCAAGACCACCACCTTCTACATGGTGGTCGGCCTGACTCCGCCCGACGCCGGTCGCATTCTCCACGACGGCGAGGACATCACCGACCTGCCGATGTACCTGCGCGCGCAGCGTGGCATCAGCTACTTGCCGCAGGAGGCCTCGGTGTTTCGCAAGATGACGGTCGAGGACAACCTGCGCTCGATCTTCGAGACGCTCGACCTCACGCACAGCGAGCAGGAGCGTCGCATCGACCGCCTGATCGAGGACTTCGGCCTGACCAAGGTGCGCCGCAGCTACGGCGCCGACCTCTCGGGTGGCGAGCGGCGGCGGGTCGAGATCGCCCGCGCGCTGGTCATCAGCCCGTCCTACATCCTGCTCGACGAGCCGTTCGCCAACATCGACCCGATCACCGTCCTCGACCTGCAAAAGCTCATCCGTCACTTGAAGTCGATGGGCATCGGCATCCTGATCACCGACCACAACGTACGCGAGACGCTCAAGATCACGGACCGCGCCTACATCATCAACAACGGGGAGATCTTGCGCTCCGGAGCGCCCGCCGAGCTGTCGGCGGATCCGCAGGTGCGCAAGATCTACCTCGGCGAAGATTTCCAGCTGTAGACTCCAGGACACAAACGATGGGTCTCGAGCAGCGCCTCTCCCTACGTCTCAGCCAGCGGCTGGTGATGACACCGTCGCTGCAGCAGGCGATCAAGCTGTTGCAGATGACGCGGCTGGAGCTGGAGAGCACGCTGACGCAGGAGCTCGTCGAGAATCCGGTCCTCGAGGAGCGCGAGGATGACCCGGTCGAGACCGTGGCGGGCGACCGCGAGGAACCGGTGGCACCGGTCGAAGGCGAGATCGACCACAAGGAGTCGATGGCCGAGATCGATCTCGAGGCCTACTTCAACGACTACTGGGAAGGCTCGACCGAGCCTTACAACCGCGAGGACCGCGAGCTGCCGCCGCTCGAGAACACCCTCAGTCGGCAGCCCGACCTCTACGATCACCTGCTCTGGCAGCTGCGCATGGCGGCGGACGTGCCACCCCGGTTGCGTGAGATCGCGGAGCTGGTGATCGGCAACCTTGCCCCCGACGGCTTCCTGGTCGCCACCGCCGAGGAGATCCGCGCGATGGGCGATGCCGGGGAGGAGCCCTACACCCTCGCCGAGGTGGAGGAGGCGCTCGAGTTGGTGCGCACCTTCGATCCGCCGGGCGTCGGTTGCGCGAACCTCCAGGAGTGCCTCCAGCGGCAGCTGATGAGCCACGACAATGGCGAGGTGGCCGAGCTCGCCCGCCGGGTGGTTACCGAGGCCTGGGACCTGTTTCTCAAGCGTCAGTTCCCGGCGGTCGCCAAGAAGCTGGGCATCGACCTGCCCCCCCTGGAGGCGGCGATCGAGCTCATCAAGGCGCTCGAGACTCGCCCGGGCCGGGCCCACAACGCCGAGCGCACGCAGTACGTCGAGCCCGATGTCGCGGTGGTCAAGGTCGGCGACGACTACGTGGTGCAGCTCAACGACGACGGCCTGCCGCGTCTGCGCGTCTCGCGCGCCTACCGACGCATGCTGGCGCAGCTGCGGGCCGAGGGACGGCAGAACGACGCGCAGCAGTTCATCAAGGACAAGATGCGCTCGGCGGTGTGGCTGATCAAGAGCCTCGACCAGCGCCAACGGACCATCTACAAGGTGACCACCTCGATCGTCCGCCAGCAGCGCGACTTCCTCGACCGTGGCATCGAATACCTGCGGCCGATGGTGCTGCGCGACGTCGCCGAGGACATCGGCATGCACGAGTCGACGGTATCGCGGGTGGTCTCGAACAAGTACGTCCACACCCCGCGCGGCCTGTTCCCGCTCAAGTTCTTCTTCCACAGCGGCATCGACCGCGAGTACGGCGAGGACATTTCGTCGCTCACCGTCAAGCGCAAGATCCGGTCGCTGATCGGCGAGGAGGACGCCCGGCGGCCGCTGTCGGACAGCGACCTGATGAAGGTGCTGAATCGCGAGGGCATCAACATCGCCCGGCGCACCGTGGCCAAGTACCGCGAGGAGCTTCACATCCCCTCGTCGAACGACCGCCGCCAGGTGTTCTGAACGAAGTTTTTCGCCGCGGGCCGGACGTGCCGGTAGCCGCAGAAGGGAGAGCAGACGATGAACATCGAATACGTCGGTCGCAACTTCCAGGTCGACGACAGCCTGCGCAAGCACACCAGCGACAAGCTGGCCAAGGTCGTCAAGTTCCTGGGGGAACCGGTCGAGGTTCACGTCACCTTCGAGGTGGAGAAGCACCGCAAGCGCGCCGAGGTCAGCGTCCACCATCGTCACGGCACCCTGCAGGCGACCGAGGAGACGGACGGCAATCTGCTGGTCGCCGTCGACCTCGCCGTCGAGCGGCTGGACGTGCAGGCGCGCAAGGTGCGCAAGAAGTTCTCGGATCGCCGCCGTCGGGCCCAGCGCAGCGAAGCCCGCAACGGGCACTGGCCGGTCGATGTCGTGGCGGGGGAGAGCATCCGTGACGGCGGCAGCGGCGCCAAGGTGATCCAGTCCCGACTCCTGCACATCAAACCGATGTCGATCGAAGAGGCGGCGCTCGCGCTCGACGACTCGAAGAACGAATTCGTCGTCTTCCGCGACTCGACGAGCGACCGGGTGAGCGTGCTCTACCGCCGGAAGGACAAGAACTTCGGCCTGATTGCTCCAGAGTTCTGAACCGCGGCCCGCGTCACACCGGCAGCCCATGGATCTTCAGTCCCTGATCGATCGCCGCCTGGTGTGGTGTGACGTCGCCGCGGGCAGCCGCGAGGCGGTCCTCGACGCCTGCGCCGAGCGCCTGGCCGCCGAGCTCGGCGTGCGCGCGGTGGATGTTGCGCAGCGACTGCGTGAGCGCGAGGCGCTCGGTCCGACGGCGCTCGGCGGGGGAGTGGCAATCCCGCACTGCAAGCTCGACGCCCTGTCCCGGGTGGTCCTCGCCGTCGTGCGCCTCGTCGAGCCTGGAGTCGATTGGGGCGCGCCCGACGGCAAGCCCGTGCGCCTGCTGCTGGTGGTGCTTTCGCCGTCGGCCAACCCGGCGGCGCATCTCCAGGCCCTGGCTGCCATCTCGCGCTGGCTGCGCGGGCCCGAGGTCATGGCGCAGCTTCTCGCCGCCGTCGATCAACCGCAGCTCCTGGCCTGCCTCCCCGGTCAGGGCGCCGCTCAGCGGGACCCGGCGATGGCCGGGCGCTGACGACCGCCATGGGGTTCAACGCCCGCCCGATCAAGTCGCAGCCGGTCACCGTCGGCTCGTTGCTCTCCGACGAGCTGCGCGACCTGGCGCTGGTGGTGCTGTCCGGTGAGGAGCACCTCGACAACCGGATCACCCATCCGCGGGTGCAGAAACCGGGCCTCGCCTTCGCTGGCTACTACGCCTACATCAAAGAGGGCCGGGTCCAGATCATCGGCGAGAGCGAGACCGAGTACCTGACCACGCTCTCCGACGCCGACCGCGAGGAGCGGTTCGAGCACATCACCCAGCTGCCGGTGCCCTGCTTCGTCATCACCAAAGGGATTCGGCCGCTGCCGGATTTCCAGGCGATGTGCGTCACGCGCGGCGTGCCGGTACTGTCGTCCGAGGCGCTGTCGTCGACCGTCATCAAACGGCTCAGCTTCTTTCTCGAGGATCACCTGGTGCCCTCGACGCAGGTGCACGGCGTGTTGCTCGACATCTACGGCCTCGGCGTGCTGATCACCGGGCCGAGTGGCGTCGGCAAGAGCGAGTGCGCGCTCGACCTCATCACCCGCGGTCACAGTCTGGTCGCCGACGACGTCGTGCGCATCAAGCGCTACCCGAACGGCGACCTCGTCGGCTCCGGCAGCGAGAGCCTGCGGCACCACATGGAGCTGCGCGGCATCGGCATCATCAACGTGCAGGACCTGTTCGGGCTGGCGGCCATCCGCGAACGCAAGACCATCGACCTGGTGGTCGAGCTCGAGCCCTGGAAGGACGGCCAGGTCTACGATCGTCTCGGCCTCGACGAGACCGTCTACGACATCCTCGACACACCCTGCCCGTATACCCGGATGCCGGTCGCCCTCGGCCGCAACCTGTCGATCCTGGTCGAGATCGCCGCACGCAATCATGTGCTCAAGATGCAGGGCCACTTCTCGGCTCGCGAGCTGGCGCAGAAGCTCCAGGAGCAGATGGAGCGCAGTCGGCAGGGCAGGGCCCGCTCTGGAGCGCCGGCCGGCGGAGCGCCGCCCGGAGACACCGCACGGTGAGCAGTCCGCGCGCGCGGTTGGTGGTTCTCACCGGGCTCTCCGGATCGGGCAAGAGCACCGTTGCCAAGTGCTTCGAAGACCTCGGCTTCTACGTCGTCGACAACCTGCCGCTGCCGCTCCTGGCAGCCTTCCTCCGCGACCCGACGGCGCAGGTGGAGGGCCACGACCGCCTGGCGGTAGTCACCGATGTGCGGGCGCCCGGCTTCGCCTCGGCGCTCCCGCCGCTGCTCGCCGAGATCGACCGCACGCGGGTCGATCCCGTGTTGCTCTTCCTCGAGGCCTCTGACGACGTGCTGGTGCGGCGCTTCTCGGAGAGTCGGCGCCCCCATCCTCTGGCCGGTGACGGCCCGCCGAGCGAGGCGATCCGCCACGAGCGCGAGCTTCTCGCCGAGCTTCGAGGCATGGCCGACCTGGTGTTCGACTCGAGCGAATGGACCATCCACGAGATCCGCAACATGGTCTACCGCGAGTTCGTCGCCGATCCGGCCGAGGAGCCGCAGCTCGTGGTCTCGCTCGTCAGCTTCGGCTTCAAGTTCGGCATCCCGAACGGCAGTGACCTGGTGTTCGACGTCCGCTTCTTGCCCAATCCCCACTTCGTGCCTGGGCTGCGCGAGCGGACCGGCCAGGAAACGCCGGTGCAGGAGTTCCTCGATCGCCAGCCGGAGTTTGGCGAGCTGCTCGCCAGGCTGAGCGATCTCCTGCTCTACCTCCTGCCACGCTATCGCCGCGAGCGGCGCAGCTACCTGTCGATTGCCGTCGGCTGCACCGGCGGTCGCCATCGCTCGGTCGCCATCTGCGAGCGCCTGGCCAGTCAGCTGGCGGCAGCAGGTTGGGTCGCCCGGGTCACCCACCGCGACCTGGCCAGGCCCTGAGTCGCCGCCCGCCGGAGGCGGCGAGCGAGGTACGCGGCGGCCTGTTAGACTCCCTTGCGTGATCGGTGTCCTCGTCCTCACCCACGGCAACCTGGCTCGCGAGCTGGTCGCCGCCGCCGCCGTCATCGCCGGCAAGCAGCCGCCGTGCGAGGCGCTGCCACTCGACTGGGGCGACAATCTCGACGTCGCCCGCGAGAAGGTTGGGGAGGCCATCGCCCGGCTCGAAACCGGCGAGGGCGTTCTCATCCTCACGGACCTGGTCGGCGACACGCCGTACCATGCCGCCCGCGGCTACCTGGCCTCGGGCCGCGTCGAGGTGGTGACGGGGGTCAACCTGCCGATGGTGCTCCGCCTGTCGTGCCTGCCCAGTCCGGGCGCCCTGCCGGAGTCGGGCGGCCTCGCCAGGGTCGCCCAGTGGATCCGGCAGAAGGGCCAGAACAGCATCTGTCTCGCCGCCGAGCTGGCCGAACCGACATCGGGCGTCTTCAAGCGGCCGCCCCTCACCCCGGACCCGCCGGTTTCGCGCTGACCATGGTCGAACGAGAGCTCGAGATCATCAACCGACTGGGCCTGCACGCCCGCGCCGCCGCCAAGCTGGTGCAAACCACCGGTGCGTATCGCAGCGAAGTCACCCTCGAGAAGGACGGCGAGGTGGTCGACGGCAAGAGCATCCTGGGAATCCTGCTGCTCGCTGCCGGCCAGGGCACCTGCCTGACGGTGCGCTGCGAAGGGGAGGACGAGCAGGCGGCGCTGTCGGCTGTCCAGGCGTTGGTCGCCAACCGCTTCGACGAGGGCAGCTGAGTTGCGCCGCCGCCCGGCCGCCAAGGTCTCGCGCGAGCCAGCCTCGACGCCGCGCCCCGAGTTGGTGTTTCGCGGGCTGGGCGTCTCCGACGGCGTGGCGATCGGGCGCGCAGTGGTGCTCGAGACGCGCATCCAGGACGTCTACCGCTTTCCCCTCGCCGCCGAGGACGTCGACGCGGAGGTGGCGCGTTTTCGCCAGGCGACCGACGAGGCACGGGCGCAGATCATCCGCACCCGCGGCCAGGTCGGCGAGGAGCTCGGGACCGAGCTCGCCGGCATCTTCGACGCCCACGGACTGCTGCTCGCCGACGCGTCCTTCCTCGATCGCATCGTGCAGCGCATTCGCGGCGAGAAGGTGAACGCCGAGTGGGCGGTGCACCGCACCGCCGAGGAGCTGGCCGAGCGCTTCGCCCGTATCGAGACCGAGCACTTGCGCGAGCGTGGGCAGGACGTGCTCGACGTCTCTCGCTATCTCCTGCGCAGCCTGCAGGGCATCGACCACCACGAGCTCTCCGAGATCGGCGAGGACGTGGTCATCATCGCCGACGACATCACGCCGTCGGAGGCCGTGCGCCTCGGTCGCGAGCAGGTGGTCGGCTTCGCGGTCGAGACCGGCGGGCGGACCTCCCACACCAGGATCATCGCGCGCTCGCTGGCGCTTCCCGCCGTGATCGGCCTAGCCGAAGTGACCTCGCTGGTGACCGACGACGACCCGGTGATCGTCGACGGCCGAAGCGGGCGCCTGATCCTGCATCCGACCGCCGCGACGATGGCGGCGTATCGCGCGCTGCAACTCGACATGGCGGGCGAGGAGACGGCCGCCCTCGCGCTGCGCGAGGTGAAGGCCACCACGCGCGACGGCGTCGAGGTGGCGCTGATGGCCAACGTCGATCTCGTCGGCGAGCTCGGCGATGCCCGGGCCTACGGTGCCGCCGGAGTCGGCCTCTACCGGAGCGAGTTTCTCTACATCGAAAGGTATCCAGCTATACCTACCGAAGAGGAACATTTCCAGACTTACAGGGAGGTCGTGGAGGCGTCGGCGCCGTATCCGGCGATCATCCGTACCTATGACCTCGGCGGTCGCAAGCTGGCCCGCGAGGTGATGGACACCCACGAGGACAACCCAGTCCTCGGTCTGCGGGGCATCCGGCTGATGCTCGCCCGCCAGCAGCTGTTTCGGCCCCAGTTGCGCGCTCTTCTCCGCGCCGCCGCCTACGGCGACCTCTGGATCATGATCCCGATGGTAACCACGGTGGAGGAGGTCAGGCAGTTTCGCAGCCTGGTGCGGGAGACGGCGCAGGAGCTCACCCGGGACGGCGTCCCATTCGGTCGCGAGTACAAGCTCGGCATCATGATCGAGGTGCCAGCGGCTGCGGTCATCGCCGATCTCTTGGCGCGCGAAGTCGACTTTTTTTCGCTGGGCACCAACGATCTGATCCAGTACGCGCTCGCCGTCGATCGCAACAACGAGCACGTCCAGTCGCTGTACCAACCCCTTCATCCGGCGATGGTGCGCATGCTACGCTTCGTCGCTCGCAGTGCCGCCGAAGCAGGAATCGAGCTCTCTATGTGCGGTGAGATGGCGGGCGATCCGCGTTTCACGCCCCTGTTGCTTGCCCTCGGGTTGCGCCGGTTGTCGGTGAACCCGCGTCAGATCCCGGCCGTCAAGACGCAGATCCTGGCCTTGGCGGCGGGCGACGTGGTCGGCCTCGCCGACCGCTGCGCGGGGCTGGCCACGGCGGCCGACGTCGACAGCGAGCTGGCGCGGCTGGCCAGCAGCCTGCCCCCCACGACCAGAAAGCGACGCGACCGAGTCGCGGGGCGCCCACGCAACAAAGCCGAGAGGCAGGAGCAATCGTGATCACACCGGTGCGTAGGATCGAAAAACCCTGGGGCTATGAGCTGATCTTCGCGCACACCGAGCGCTATGTGGGCAAGGTTCTCCACGTCGACGCTGGTCACGCGCTGTCGCTGCAGTACCACGAGCGCAAGGACGAGACCCTGTTTCTGACTGAGGGTGAGGTGGAGTTGCAGGTGGAGGAGGACGGGAATCTGGTCAGCCGCATCCTCCGCAGTGGCGACTCTTACCGCATCCAGCCCTTCACCCGCCATCGCCTGGTCGCGGGCGTAACCGGCTGCGACATCATCGAGGTTTCGACGCCAGAGCTCGACGATGTCGTGCGCCTCGAGGATCGCTATGGTCGCGCACAGGTTGCTCCGGCTCCATCCGTCGCCAGCTGAAGCCCCGCTCCTCGCCGCCTTCGGCCTCCTCCTCGCGGGGTGCGCCAGCGGCTCGCCAGCGCCGGGCCCCCTGCCGCCACAGACCCTGACCCGTCCAGCGCCGATCGCCGAGTCGGGGATCACGCCGAACGCAGACGACCCAGCGCCGACTCCCAGTCCGAGTGCTTCGAACCCGCCGGGCACCCCTGAGCCGGCGTTCGAAGCCACGGCGGTCAACGACGTCGAGCCCCGCGACAGCCCGAATGTGGTCGTCCTCGGGAGCTCCGAACCGCAGGCAGAAGAGGTTCAGCAGGGGTTGGTCGCGGCCGCGATGAACGAGCGAGCTCGTCGCCGCGACGCCGAGGCTACCAAGATCGTGGTCAACGACAAGAACCTGGCGAGCTACGCCAGCGGCGGCTCGATCACGGTCCTTCACGAATCCGCCGCGGCCCAGCCGAGCGCGCCTCCTGCGAACCCTGACGACCACCGTGGCGATGACGAGTCCTACTGGCGGGGAAGGGCCCGCGAGCTGCGCCAGGACTGGGCCGACGCTGCCCGCGAGGTTACCGAGCTGCAGAAAGAGGCGGAGGGTCTGCGCCGTCGCTTTTACGACGCCGATGACCCCTATGTGCGGGACGCGCAGATCAAGCCGGCGTGGGATCGCGCGCTCGCTCGCCTGGCGGAGGCCCGCGACCGTGTAACGGCGCGCCAGGACACTCTGCGCGGTCTGATGGAGGAGGGCCGCAAGGCCGGTGCCCTCCCCGGATGGCTACGTGAAGGCAGTGAGCTCGAGCCGCCGCGGCCACCCGAGGCTGACAAGAGGCTGCCGGTCTCTCCGAACGAGCCCGACATCATCGACCAGGACAAGCAGCCCCTGCAGTCGCCACAGTCGCCCACGGCGCGCCCGCCGCAACCCTGAGGTCTTTGCTTGAAGGCAGCTGACACCCGCTCCGCCGTTGACCCGGCGCGCGCCGCCGCGGCACCCGACTCCACCATCAGCGCCGACCGGTTCCGTCGCTTCTTCATCGAGACCTGGGGCTGCCAGATGAACGAGCTCGACAGTCAGCGGCTGTCGGGCCAGCTCATGCAGCAAGGAATCATCCCTACGGATGTCCCTGGTGACGCCGACATCATCCTGCTGAACTCCTGCAGCGTTCGCGAGAAGGCGGTGCACAAGGTCTACTCGCGCCTGGGCGAGTACCGGCTGCTCAAACAGCAGCGTGCGCACCTGCTGATCGGTCTCTGCGGCTGTGTCGCCCAACAGGAGGGTGAGCGCGCGCTGCGCCGCATGCCGGACCTCGACTTCGTCGTCGGCACTGCCAGGGTGGGGGAGCTGCGCGAAGTGATCGCCCAGCGACTGAGCGGTGAGCGGGTCGTCGCCGCGGGGTTTCCTGCCGAGCGGACCTTCGACTTCGACGTGATCTCGCGCGAAGGGTCGCACAAGGGGATGGTCACGATCATCGAGGGCTGCAACAAGAAGTGCACCTTCTGCATCGTGCCGACGACGCGCGGCCCGGAGCGCAGTCGCGGCCGCGAGGAGATCATGGCCGAGGTGCGGCACTTGCTCGCCAGAGGCTTCCTGGAAATCGAGCTGCTCGGTCAGACGGTGAACCACTGGCGGGACCCGGCCGAGCCGGGCTATGACTTCGCCGACCTGCTGGATGAGATCGCGTGCCTGCCGGACCTGCCGCGCCTGCGGTTCGTCACCTCGTACCCTCGCGACTTCACCGACCGGATGGTCGAACAGATTGGCCGGCACGCAAACATCGCGCCCTACCTGCACCTGCCGGTGCAGTCGGGCTCGGACCAGGTCCTGCGACGCATGGGACGCGGCTACACCCGCGGCGAGTATCTCGAGCTGCTGGCCAAGCTGCGGCAGGCGCGACCCGGGATCGCGGTGTCGACGGACATGATCGTCGGCTTCCCGGGCGAGACCGACGACGACTTTGCCGCCACCCTCGACCTGGTGACGGTCGGTCGCTTCAGCGTCATCTATGCGTTCACGTACTCGCCGCGCCCAGGCACCGCGGCGCCGCGGCTCGGCGGCGACGTTGACCCCGCGGTCGCCGCTCAGCGCTTGCAACTGCTCTTCGATCGCCAGGACGAGATCCAGACTGAGCTCAACCAGGAGCTCGAGGGCCAGGTCCTCGAGGTGCTCGTCACCGGCTGGGCGAAGCTCCCCGGCATGTTCACCGGCCGTACGGCCTGCCACCGGGTGATCACCTTCACCGCCCCCCAGACTCCACGGCTGGGGCGACTGGTGAACGTCCGCGTCGACCGCGGACTGCCGCACAGCCTCGCCGGCACACTCGTCTCGTAGTAGCAGGACCACCTCTCTCCCTTCTGGTCCCGGCCCAGTCCGCGGGCGGGCCGCCCAGCTGGCCACCCTTCCAGGTGTCAGCATTGGGCGACATGCCTTGGGTGACGTGCCTTGACGCCCAGCGGGTCGGCGACCACAATGGCCGTCATGAGCGAGCCGATCCGGATGGAAGTCAAGGGGTTGATGGTCGACCCGACCTCGAATGCTCCGATCGTCATTCTCCGCGACCAGGGAGGTCAGCTGTTCCTGCCGATCTGGATCGGGCTTTTCGAGGCCAACGCCATCGCCCTCCGCCTCGAAGGTATCGAGCCACCGCGTCCTCTCACCCATGACCTCCTGCGGAATGTGCTTCAGGAGCTCGACGCAGTCGTCGACCGCGTGACCATCTCAGACCTTCGCGGGGGCACCTTCTACGCGCAGGTGCGGCTGCGTCTGCCGACACGCGAGCTGACGGTGGACGCCCGGCCCAGCGATGCCATAGCCCTCGCCCTGCGCACCGAGAGCCCGATTTTCGTCAATGCCGAGGTGATGGAGAAGGCGCGCACCATCGAGGTCGAGGACGGCAATGAGGAAGAGGCCAAGCTCCGGAGGTGGCTGGAAGAGCTGGCGCCAGAAGATCTCGGGAAATACACGATGTGACGCCGCTCCGGCGTCTGCCGCAGCCCCGGCATGCGCCTCTAAGTGCCAGATTTACTTGCACTTGCGGGGATTGTCGGCGCGCCGACAGTGGTTGGCTTCGCCTTGACCCCCGGCGCGGCGAATGCGTACACTCCGCGCCCCATGATCATCGCCATCACGAACCAGAAGGGCGGCGTCGGTAAGACGACGACCGCCATCAATCTCGCCGCTGCCCTCGCCAGCAAGGGCTTGCGGACGCTCCTCGTCGACCTTGATCCGCAGGCCAACAGCTCGATGTCCTTCCTCGACGTGCGCGCCCTCGAGCGCGGCATGTTCGATGTGCTGACCGAAAAGGAGATGCACTTCCCGGACATCGTGCTGCCGGTGGAGAAGCAGCCCAACCTCTGGATTGCACCGTCCAGCATCGCTCTCGCCAAGATCGAGTCCAAGCTGCTCGGGGAGCTCGACAGTCACTTCCGTCTCAAGGACGAGCTCGATCGAGTCAAGGACGACTATGACTACGTCATCATCGACACGCCGCCGACGCTGGGCATCATCACGGTCAACGCCCTCGTCGCCGCGACCCATGTGTTGATTCCGATCCAGTCGAGCTACTTTGCCCTTGAGGGCACCAATGATCTGCTTGAGACGATCGACAAGATCAAGCTGCGATTCAACCCGCAGATCCAGATCCTGGGCGCGGTCATCACTTTGTTCGACAAGCGGACCGTGCTCTCGCGCGACATCCACGAGCAGATCGAACAGGTCTTCGGTACCCGAGTCTTCGAGACGGTGATCACCAAGAGCGTCCGTCTGGAGGAAAGCCCCGCGTACCGTGAATCCATCTTCACCTTCTCGCCGCGTTCGAGCGGTGCCTACGAGTACTACAAGCTGTCCGAGGAGGTGCTGAGTCGTGTCTGAGCCCCAAGGTTTGCGCGCTGACGCCTCCCGAATGGACGCCAAGAAGCGGGGCTTGCCCGGCCAGGTTCGCATGCGCCACGACAGCCACTTCGTGGACGCCCTGGTGGCTCGCCATGAGACGACCATCGGCAAGATGGTGCCGGTGTCCATGATCGAGCCTGACCCTGGGCAGCCCCGGACCAGCATGGGCGACCTTGCCGACCTGGTCGCCTCGGTGCGAGATAAGGGGATCCTCGAGCCGATCCTGATTCGCCGTCTGGGCACCGACGGCGCCAAGGCGATCGATGCCGACGCCAAGGCCTACCGCATCATTTCCGGCGAGCGCCGCTTTCGGGCCGCGCTCCAAGCCGGGCTGCACGAGGTGCCGGCGATCGAGATGGAGGTCGACGAGGACGAGGCAATCGAGATCGCGCTCGTCGAGAACCTCCAGCGCAAGGACCTGACGCCCTTCGAAGAGGCCGAGGGCTATCGCATGCTGGCCGAGCGCCACCAATACACCCAGGAGGAGATTGCCCAGGCGGTCGGCAAGTCGCGCAGCGTGGTCGCCGAGAGTCTGGCCCTGCTGCAGATCCCGCCGCGGGTGCGCGACGTCGTGCAGGCTCTCGGGATCACCTCGAAGTCGCTGCTGCTCGAGGTCCTCAAGGTCGAGGGGGAGGCAGAGATGATCGCCCTGCTCGAAAGGGTGTCGCAGCAGGGCCTTTCCCGGGACGACCTGCGTCGTGAGCAGCGAGGCAAGGAGGCGGGCGGCAAGCGGCGTCAGCCCTATGTCTTCAAGTTCCGCGCCGCCGACAAGAGCTACAACCTGGCGCTGACCTTCCGTCAGTCGACGGTCGAGCGGACCGATCTCATCAAGGCCCTCGAGCAGATCCTTGGCGACCTCCGGGCCGCCGAAGAAGCCCCGGCACCGGGCGCCCGCTAGAAGCGAGAACCCTTGAGGAGAAGGCCCGTGACGGCGCCGTCCCGGGCCTTCTTGTTTACATAATCAATCTTATCGGACGTTCTTGACCGACGGATTTGGGGGTTCCGCGCCGGCTTGGCTGCCTGGTTCGCCAGCTCTCTGGGGTTTCGACGGATCCCGGTGTGGCCCCGGTCCAGCTGGTAGGATCCGCTCCCCGCAGTCGCGGGCGAACCATGCGCCTCATCCGCCGCCTCGACCTCTACGTCATTCGCGAGATCCTCGGGCCCCTGTCCCTGGGGCTACTGGTCTACACGTTCATCCTGCTGCTCCAGCTGCTGTTCCGCCTGGCGGAGATGATCATTCGGCGCGGCCTCAGCCTCGACATCGTGGCGCGCCTGCTCGGTTTCAGCATTCCCAACATCCTGGTGCTGACGATCCCGATGTCGCTGCTGTTTGGCATCCTCATCGCTGTCGGTCGCCTGGCGTCCGACAGCGAGCTGATCGCCATGCGGGCCAACGGCGTCAGCCTCTATCAGCTGTACCGGCCGGTCCTCCTGCTGACCCTCGCCTTCGGACTGCTCAACACCTACCTGACGGTCAAGGTGATGCCCGAGGGCAATCGCCAGTTCCAGCAGCTGTTCTCGGAGGCGGCGGCTCAGGACATCACGCAGATGGTCGAGCCCCGCAAGTTCACGGACCGCTTTCCGGGTAAGGTGCTGTACGTCTTCGACGCGCCGGATCGCCAGCACCGCTGGAATGGCGTGTTCTACGCCGAGGCGCTGCCGAGCTCCACCTTGACCGAGCTGACGGTTGCTGACTGGGGCGAGATCCAGCTCGACGAAGACGGTGAGCGGGTGGTTCTGCACCTGGAGAACGCCGTCACGCACCGCGTCGACCTCAGCCACCCGGATCGCTACGAGACCACCCGCCATCGCAGTCTCGACCTGGTGCTCGAGGAAGCCTTCAAGAGCACCCAGCAGGCGCGCATCGCCTCGCGGGGGCGCAAGCCGGTCGAGATGACCTTGCCCGAGCTGCTGGCACGAGCCCACGACGCGGCGGTCAAGCCGGAGGCCCGCAACGGCGCAGCCGCCGAGGTGCAGAAGCGATTCGCCATTCCGTTCGCCTGCGTCGCCTTCGGGCTGGTGGCCCTGCCCCTCGGCTTCAACAATCGGCGTGGCGGCAAGTCCTCGGGCTTCGCGATCTCGATCGGCATCATCCTGGGCTACTACGTGCTGCTCAGCCAGGGCGAGGACAAGGCCATTCTCGGGCTGCTACCGCCGTGGTTGGGGATCTGGCTGCCCAACCTGCTCCTGGTGACCCTCGGCGGCTTCCTGCTGCTCCGCCGCAACCGTGACCGCAGCAGCAAGATCCTGGAGGCGATCAGTTGGGGGATCGCCGCGCTGGCGGCCAAGGTGAGCACCTTCGCCGCGCACCGTCGCGAACGACGCATCCTCGCCCGCCGGGCCGCGCTCGAACAAGCCGCCGCGGCCGCGCCGCCGCGCCGCGAGGATCCCCTCGACGCCACCGGAGCCGCTACCGGTGGCACCCGGGCCCGCCAACTCGTGCTCCGTCTGCAGCGCCCACACTTCCGGTTCCCGAAGCTGCTGGACAGCTACGTGCTACGGCTGTTCGGGAGTGTCCTGCTCCTGGTCCTGCTGTCCGTGGTCAGTATCTACGTCATCTCGGACTTCACCGAGAACACCGATGACATCATCCGTCATCAGGTGCCGATGGGAGTCCTGCTCGGCTACTACCAGCTGCTGGTGCTGCAGATCCTCTACGACTTTGCGCCCATCGTCGTGCTGGTGACCACGCTGATCACGTTCAGCGTCTTGTCGCGCCGCAACGAGGTCACGGCGTTTCGTGCCCTGGGCGTCAGCCTGTACCGGCTGTCCCTGCCCGGAGTCTTCGCCGCCGCGCTGGTGATGGCGAGCTCGTTTTACCTGCAGGATCGCATCCTGCCGGTGGCCAGCGAGCGCGTGGCGCAGCTCAGGGACGTGATCAAGGGACGCGAGACCGCGCGCACCTACCGCCGAGCCGATCGTCAGTGGCTCTTCGGCCAGGGCCGATTCATGTACAACTACCTGCGCTACGACCCCAAGGCCGAGAGCCTGCAGCGGTTGTCGGTCTTCGAATTCGACGAGCGCCACCGGCTGACCAGCCGCCTGGTTGCCGAGCGAGCCGTGTTCACGGATGGCAAGTGGATCTTCGAGGACGGCTGGGCACGCAGCTTCTCCGCCGACGGCAGGCCGTCGACCTTCTCGCGGTTCACGGACCAGCGAGTCGTTGACCTGCCCGAGAAGCCAGACTTCTTTGCCACCGAGATTCAACGCCCGGAGCAGATGAGCTACAGCCAGCTGAGATCCTACGTTGCCCTGTTGCGCGAGACCGGCCAGCCGATCCCCGAGGTCGAGGTGGCGTTGGCGAGCAAGCTCGCGTTCCCGGTGATCTCTCTGGTGATGGCGCTGGTGGCGATGCCGTTCGCGTTCCGCCTGGGGCGCCGGGGGGCGCTCTACGGGCTCGGCGTGTCGCTCGTCCTGGGTATGGTCTTCATGGCGATCTTCGCCTTCTTCCGCACTCTCGGCCAGACCGGCGCCCTGCCACCGCTGGTCGCGGTGTGGAGCCCCAACGCGATCTTCGCCTTCCTTGCCGCCTACCTCTTCCTCGACATGAAGACCTGAGCGGGCGCGGCAGGATGCCCTGGACGTGAAAAGAGGNNGGTGACCGCGGCCCTTTTCACGTTCGTGCGATCCCGGTGGATCGCGATGCTCAGACCGTGACCGGCACTGGCACTTACCCGCCGACACCAGCCGCCGCCCGGAGCTCGGCGGCCCGCTCGGTGTGCTCCCAGGAAAGATCCCATTCGGTGCGGCCGAAGTGCCCATAGGCGGCGGTCTGCTGGTAGATCGGGCGCCGCAGCTGGAGGTAGTCGATGATCCCACGTGGCTGCAGGGGGAACTCGGCGCGCACCAACCGCTCGAGCCGATCATCGGCCACTTCACCAGTGCCAAACGTACGCACCAGCACCGAGACCGGGTCGGCGACGCCGATGGCATAGGCGAGCTGCACCTCGGCCTTCTCGGCGAGGCCGGCAGCGACGAGGTTCTTGGCGATGTGCCGCGCCATGTAGCAAGCCGAGCGGTCCACCTTGCTCGGGTCCTTACCGGAGAAGGCACCGCCGCCATGGCGACCGACGCCCCCGTAGGTGTCGACGATGATCTTGCGGCCGGTCAGACCGCAGTCGCCCTGCGGGCCGCCGATGACGAAGCGGCCGGTCGGGTTGACGTGGAAAATGGTGTCCTTGTCGAGCAGCCGAGCGGGGATCACGGGCTCGACGACGTGAGCGATCACCTGCTCGCGGATCTCGGCCTGCTCGACCTCCGGAGCGTGCTGGGTCGAGATCACCACGGTATGCACGCGGACCGGGACGCCGTGTCGGTACTCGATCGTGACCTGGCTCTTGCCGTCCGGCCGCAGCCAGGGCAGCAGCCCGCTCTTGCGGGTTTCCGCCAGTCGACGGGTGAGCGTGTGGGCAAGGGCGATCGGCAGCGGCATGAGCTCCGCCGTCTCGTTGCAGGCGTAGCCGAACATCAGGCCCTGGTCGCCGGCGCCGCCGGTGTCGACTCCCATCGCGATGTCAGGCGACTGCGGGTCGATGGCCGACAGCACCGAGCAAGAGTCGGCGGCGATGCCCCAGCTGGCATCGACGTAGCCGATCTCGCGCACCGTGCGGCGGGCCACCGCGCCGAAGTCGACGATTGCCCGTGTCGTAATCTCGCCCGCCAGCATCACCAGCCCGGTGGTCACGAGGGTTTCGCAGGCGACGCGCCCGAACGGATCCTGACGCAGGACCTCGTCGAGCACAGCATCGGAAATCTGGTCGGCCACCTTGTCGGGGTGGCCTTCGGTGACCGACTCGGAGGTGAAGAGATGCGCTTCGCGGTTGGACATGGACCGGTCTTCCTCGAGCTGATTTTTGAGACTGGGTGAACGGGAACGTGGGCGGGCACGCGGCCGCGCCGCGAGGTCGTCGGCCGTCCGTTCGCGCGAACGCGTGATGACGGCGAGTCGCCGGATGGTACCAGAAAGAGCCGGCCTGACAACCTACGACGGCGCGCACACGGACGTGTGCTTACGTCCTCGCCAGGGCCTATCTGCTGCGGATGGGGCGGCTCTCGAGGACGCCGTAGAGCAGGGTCGACACCGCATGGAGCGTCGACACCGCCACCGCACTGCGGCGGGATTCGAGGCCGCCGGTCAGCGAAGCGATGAGCCCGCCCTCCTTGCGCCGCCCCGGCACGGTCATGCCCGCGCTCGCAATACCGCCCTCACCGAGGCCGGCAACCAAGGAGTCCGGGAACTGGAGCGAGCCGCTGCTGCCGAACGCCTCTACGCCCCCGGGACCGACGATCGCCACCCAGTTCCGGATGAAGGTGTGGGGACGCTGGTCGACGTCCACGGCGTGCAGCCCGGCTTCGCTGACGACATAGAAGTGGTAGGTATCGCCGAGCCGCTCGCGCAGGCTCAGGGCCTTCCGCCGGGCGCTGGCGAGAACCTCCTCGTCGGTGTACCGCAGGCCGTGATGGTCCTCTGGCGCCGGCTGAGCCACGACGGCGACGGGTACCGGACGGTCGAGGCCGTCGTGAAAGAAGCGAAGGAAGCCGTCGCGGACACCGAGCAGAATGTCGGGCCGAGCCGGGCTCACCGCCACCTCGACGCCGTTCTGGAGGCGCTGCCAAAAGTCGGGGCTGTGCATCACCTGGGCGGAGGGCTGGAGGGAGGTTAGGCGGCGCGGGTTAGGATCGCGCGGTGATCACGAGTCGGCAGAACGAGACTTTTAAGGATATGCGCCGTCTGCGGCGAAGTAAAGACGACCGGCAGGCGTTGCTGGAAGGGCCTCATCTCCTGGCCGAAGCGCTCACCGCCGGGATCTCTCTCGAGGTCGTGTTGGTGACTGCGGAGCGCGCGAAGGAGAGGGCCACCGAAGATCTGCTTGGCCGCGTGCGCTGCCCGATTCGCCTGGTCGCCCCGGAGCTCCTGCTGGAGCTCGCCGACAGCGACTCGCCCCAGGGTCTCGTGGCGGTCGCCGCCCTGTCACGGCAAGGGGTCGAAGCAGTGCCGATGATTCCTGGTGGCGTGTATCTCTATCTCGACGGCATGCAGGATCCTGGCAACCTCGGCGCCGTGGCGCGGGCAGCCGAGGCCTCGGGTGTGGTGGCCTGCCTGGTCCTCGGGCCGGGTACGGTCCATCCCAACCACCCGCGCGCGCTGCGCGCATCCGCCGGCAGCCTGCTGCGCCTGCCACTGGCCCTGCGCGTCAGTGCGGACAGTCTGGATGAACGGTTGGCGACTCTCGAGCCCGCGTGGGTGGCGCTCGCGCCTGGCGGCGGCGAGAGCCTGTGGTCGGCCGGGCTCGACGGCACCCTGATTGTAGCCCTCGGGGCCGAGGGGCCGGGACTCTCCCCCGCCGTGCTGGCACGGGCTCACCAACGACTGAGCATCCCGGTGGCGCCGCCGGTCGAGTCGTTGAACGCGACGGTGGCGGCGGCGCTGGTGCTCTACGAGCTGCGCCGCCGCCGGGTTGAAGCCTAAGCTCTCAACGGGATCGTGCTGGCCTTCTTCGGCCAGCTAGCCGCCGGCCTTGGCCTCGAGCACGGCGGCCGTGAGCGCCGGCACGATCTCGTGCAGGTCGCCGACGATGCCGTAGCTGGCGACATTGAAGATCGGAGCGCCAGCGTCCTTGTTGATTGCCACCACGACGCTCGAGCCCTTCATGCCGACCAGGTGCTGAATCGCACCGGAGATCCCGAGCGCGACGTAGAGCTTGGGCGCCACCGTCTGGCCGCTCGATCCGATCTGCCGATCGCGCGGCAGCCAACCGTTGTCGATCACTGGCCGGCTCGCACCGAGGTCGGCGCCGAGCGCCTTGGCGAGGGCCTCGGCCACCGGCATCTTGTCGGCGCCGCCGATGCCCCGCCCGACGGCGACGATGGACTCCGCCTTGGTGAGGTCGACCTGATCGCCACCGACTTGCTCGATTCCCAGGATCTCGCGGTCGAGCATGACGCCAGCGAGACCCGGGTCGAAGCGCTGGACCGGCGCGTTGCCGGCGACGATGGTGTCCGCGCTGAAGCAGGCAGCCTGGAGGGTGACGAGCATGGTGCCGCTGCCCTTGACCTGGACGCGCGAGACCAACTTGCCACCGAGAATCGGGCGGCGGAACGCCAGGTTGGCGGCGTCACCGTCGAAGCCAATGACCTCGGGCAGGTAGCCGGCACCTAGTTCTTGCGCCAGGCGCGGGACGTAGTCGACCGACTGGTAGGTGTGCGGGAAGAGGACGAAATCCGGAGCCGCCGCGCTCAGCAACGCGCGCAGGGCGGCACAGTACCCTCCCGGGGTGTAGTCGGCGAGCTTGGCGTCCTCGGCAAGGTGCACGGCGGCGAGGTCGCGGCTCTCGAGCTCGCCCGCGATCTCACCGAGGCCGCCACCGAGGACCACCACCTCGGCCCGCACCCCGAGCAAGTTGGCGAGGATCTGACCACCGGCGATCGCCTCGCGGGACATGCGATGAAGCCGTCCCTCGCGCTGCTGGAGGACGACGAACACGTTCTTGGCCATCGCGCAAAACCTTTCTGGAAACGTGCGGGTCTGGAAACGTGCGGGTCTGGAAACGTGCGGGTCTGAAGACGTGCAGGTCTGGAAAGTTTGCAGGTTCGAGTCGAGAGCGGGTCTCTAGAGGACGCGAGCTTCCTTTTGGAGCTTGGCGACCAGCGCCTTGGCGGCCGTGGCCGGGTCGCCAGTGAGGATCTCGGCGCCCCGACCGCTCTCGGGGAAGGCCACCGACAGCACTTCGAGGCGCGAGCCGGCGGCGCCGACGGTGCCAGGATCGAGGCCCAAGCTGGCGGCGGTGGCGTCGCGGATCTCCTTCTTCTTGGCCCCCATGATGCCCTTGAGCGACGGGTAGCGCGGATGGTTGAGCCCCGCCTGCACCTCGAGCACCGCCGGCAGCCGCAGCCGGAACACCTCGTTCATGCCGCTCTCCATCTCGCGCACCACGCGGGCGGTGGCGCCACCCTCCTCCACCTCGATGCCCATCACCAGCCAGGCGTGGGGCCAGCCGAGGTAGCCGGCGAGCGCCGACCCGGTGCCGCCGAAACGGACGTCAGAGGACTGTGACCCGGTGAGCACGAGGTCGGCACCGTCGGCCTGGATGGCTGCCGCCAGCGCACGGGCGGTAGTCAGGGCGTCGCCACCGTCGAGAGCGCGGTCATCGAGGTGCACGGCGCGCGCGGCACCGACCGCCAGGGCCTTGCGCAGGGCGTCCTTCACCCGCGCCGGACCGAGGCTGTAGACGGTGACCTCGCCGCCGACTTTCTCGGTGATCTGCAACGCTGCCTCGAGGGCGTACTCGTCGCTGTCGTTGACGACGAACTGGAGATCCTCTTCGTCGACCCACTTGCCGTCCTTGGCCACCCGCAGGCGAGCCTCGGTGTTGGGCACCTGTTTGATGCAGACCGCGATGCGCATCGGTAAGAAACTCCCGTGTTGTGGTTGGCCTGGGGAGGGCGCCCGAGGGGCCGTCCGGCAGCCGCGCGCCTGGCGCGGAACCCTAAAAAGCTATCACGTGGACACTCTCCGACGGCCCGTGCTACCTTCGCGGCGCCCGTGGAGAACGCCCCTCTATGCCATCGCTAATCGTCACTGTCGCCGCCACCCCACCGGGCGGCGGCATGGATCTGTTCGCCGTCTTCAGCCATTCGGGCCCGATGGCCCTTGGCGTGCTCTTTCTCCTGCTCGGGTTCTCGTTCGCCTCGTGGGCGGTGATGGTCAGCAAGCTCCTGCAGCTGCGTCGCGCCGATCGCCACAGCCGACGCTTCCTCGAGCTCTTCCGCACCAGCAAGCGGTTCAGCGAGGTCAACGCCGGGGCCGGCAAGCTGTTCGGTTCCCCGCTGGTCGGGCTCTTTCAGGCCGGTTACGTGGAGGTCGACGCGCAGGTGAAGTTGCTGGCGGAAACCAGCGCCGGCAGCCCGGCCGGCCAGCGCTACCGGATCAAGTCCCTGGAAGGGGTCGAGCGCAGCCTGCGCCGCGCCTTGGTGGCCGAGCTCCAGTTGCTCACCAAGGGCACCGCCTTCCTCGCCACCACCGCCGCCGCCTGCCCGTTCATCGGCCTGCTCGGCACGGTGTGGGGCATCATGCAGGCGTTCAACGACATCGGACGCACCGGCTCGACCTCGATCGTCGCCGTCGCACCCGGCATCGCCGAGGCCCTGGTCAATACCGCCGCCGGCCTGGTGGCGGCCATCCCGGCGCTCATCGGCTACAACTACTTCGGCAATCGCCTGCGACGGGCCAAGGGCGAGATGGACGATTTTGCGCTCGAGTTCATCAACTTGACGGAGCGCAACTTCACGTGACGCCCGGCCTCGCAGCTCCGCCGGTCTCAGCCGGGTGCGGCAGGTAGCCGCCTTGGCCTTCAACCCCTCGAGCGACGACGACGACCGGCTGCTGGCGGACATCAACGTCACGCCACTGGTCGACGTCATGCTGGTGCTGCTCATCATCTTCATGGTGACGGCACCGATGTTGCACCAGGGTGTCGAGGTGGCACTGCCCCAGGTCGACGCCAAGAACCTGCCTCTCCGCGTCGAGGACCCGCTGGTGCTGACCATCAACCGCGATGGCCTTTTCTACATCCAGGACCAGCCCGTGCACCCGAGCCAGCTCATCGAACGTCTGACCCCCGTGCTCAAGTCGCGGGGCGACAACGCGCTCTTCCTCAAGGGCGATCGCGACGTGCCCTATGGCAAGGTGGTGGAGCTCCTGGACCTCCTGCAGAAGAACGGCATCACTCGGATCGGCATGGTCACCGACCGGCCGCGCGGCCGCTGACGCTGGATGTCCGCGGTCGACGAGGTTCTCGCCGAACGCCGCCAGACCGCTGGCTTGCGCTCCCGCGCCGGGGTGGCCTGGTCGCTGGCGGTGCACGTCGCCGTCGGCGTCGCCGTGCTGGTGGTTCCGCGCCTGAGCGCGCAGCGCCCGCAGGTGGTGGACTACGTACCCGTCACGATCCTGCCCGTCCAGGCGCTGGGTGCGGCACCGGCTCCCCCGACGCCGCAGCGGCCGCTGCCGACGCCGCCAAAGCCAACCGTCGACGAGCCGCCGCCGCCCGTGGTGCCGGATCCCGAGATCCCCCAGGTGAAGGCCCCGCCACCGAAGCCGACGCCGCCGGTGAAGAAGCCCGAGACGAAGCCGGAGGTCAAACCCGTGGCACCTCGTCCGACGAATCCGGCGGCCAACGAGCCGCCGGTCGACGAGCCGAGCGCCACCAAGGTCGGCTCGGCGGAAGGCAACGTCCTGGGTCAGAGCGCCTTCGGCCAGACCCAGGCCAGTCTCGACAACCCGGACTTCACCTACGGCTACTATGTCGATCAGATGCTGCAATTGATTCGCGATCACTGGGTGCGACCGCCGCTCGGCAGTGGCGTCGCCGCCACCGTCCACTTCGTGATCCAGAAGGACGGCCGAGTGAGCGACGTCGAGATCGTCGACAGCTCGGGGTACAGTTCATTCGACCTGGCCGGCCTGCGCGCCGTGCAGTCCGCGTCGCCGCTGCCGCCGCTACCGCGCAGCTATCGCCACGACACCCTCGGCGTCAATCTGGTGATTCGCTGAAGGGATCCGCCGCCAGCAGCCAGGGGCGCGACGTCCGTCGTCCCGGCTGCCTCGGCCGACCGCCACGAGAGGTGCCATGACCCAACCCGTTCGTCTCGCCTTCGCCTGTTGCCTGCTCGCCATCGCGGGCGCCGCCGCAGCCCAGAACCAGCCCACCCCGACGCCGCCCACCGGTTCCCCAGGGACGCCACCCGGCACCGTTCCCGACAGCGCGCTGCCGGCTGGCGGGACGTCGAACCAAATCACCGTCGACCTCGGCGACAAGGGCAAGCCGAGGGTCAAGCTCGCCTTTCCGATGGTCACCGGCAAGGCGGCGCTGAACGAGACCCTGCGCGCGGCGGCCAACGAGCTCGAGGAGACCCTGCGCCTCGACCTCGACAACACCCGCGTGTTCGACATTCAGGGTCAGGCCGAGCTCGCCGTCGCGCCGCCAACCGGCGATCTGACAAGGGACCTCGAGGCGCTCCGCTCTCTGGGCAACGAGATTGCACTGCTCGGCGAGGTGAAACAGGAGGGCGACAAGCTCGTCCTGGAAGCGAGACTGTTCGATCTCCCGAGTGGACAGTCGATCGTGGGTAAGCGCTACCGCGGCGAGGCCACGCTGGCGCGGCGAATCGCCCACACCTTTGCCGACGAAGTGGTGCTGTTCTTCACCAGCCGGCGCGGGATCGCGCTCACCACCATCGCCTTCTCGTCGAATCGCGACGGGAACAAAGAGATCTATCTGATGGACTACGACGGGCGAAACCAGCGGCGGATCACGGCTCACAAGTCGATCTCGCTGTCGCCCGCCTGGAGCCCGCTGGGTGACCGCATCGCCTACACCTCCTTCTTCTCCGGTGCGCCGGCGCTCTACCTCGTCGACGTCGCCTCCGGTGCCAAGTCGCCGCTGGTCACCGACGGCGACTTCAACAGCTCGCCAGCGATCTCGCCGGACGGCACCAAGGTCGCGTTCTCGCGCTCGCAGGGCGGTAACCCCGAGATCTACGTCGCCGACATCGACGGCAAGAATCTGCGCCAGCTGACGTTCTCCTCCGGGATCGACACCAACCCCGCGTGGAGCCCGACCTCGCGTGAGATCGCCTTCACCTCGAGCCGCGCCGGCAGCCCGCAGATCTACGTCATGGACGCCGAGGGCGCCAACCCGCGGCGGATCACCTTCGAAGGCGACTACAACGACGGCGCCGCCTGGAACCCGGACGGCACCGCGCTCGCCTATGCGACGCGGCGCAACAAACAGGGGTTCGAGCTCGCCCTCGCCAACCTGGTGACCCTGGAGAGCAAGGTGCTGACCTCCGGCCAGGGCAGCAAGGAGGCGCCGGCCTTCTCGCCCGACGGCCGCAAGCTGGTGTTCGTCCTCAACATGGGGTCGAGCAGCCAGATCTACGTCGTCGACGTCGACGGCAGCCACCTCACCCAGCTCACCTATGCTGGCCAGAACACCGCGGCGGACTGGTCCGGTTACCCGCGCTGAACACGCCGGTCTGCCACGGGAATGCCACAGTCGTGAGCGGTTTGCGGCCGTTTTTCCGAAGTCGGCATGTTGCTTGCTTGGGTAGGCTTTTGGTAGCTTCGCGACTGTCTGAGGGTGCCGCCCGCTGGGAGGCGGAATCCCGCGTCAAACCGTTCGTCGATCGATTGGAGGGAAGCATGCAGCGGAGCCTGAAGACGTGTGTTCTGTTCCTCGCCGTGGCCTTGGCGATTACTGGCTGTCCGAAGAAGAAGCCCGCGACGGCGACGCCGGACACCCTGGATACCAGCACGACCCCGGTTCAGACGACGGTGGACGTTCCCAAGCCTTCCGATCCACAACCAATCGACGAGACGCCGGACCTGTTCGCCGGCGACATCCTGGCGGCCCAGCGCACTGCCGAAGAGAAGGGCCTGCTCGGTGACGTCTACTTCGACTTCAACAAGGACGAGCTGAAGCCCGAGGCCCGCGAGCGCCTGTCGAAGAACGCCGAGTTCCTGAAGGCGCACCCAGACTTCCAGCTGACCCTCGAGGGTCACTGCGACGAGCGTGGCACCAACGAGTACAACCTGGCTCTCGGCGAGCGTCGTGCAGCCGCGGCCCGCGACTACGTCGTCTCGCTCGGCGTTGCCGGCAGCCGCCTGCGTACCATCAGCTACGGCGAGGAGCGCCCGTTGTGCAGCGACTCGAACGAGGGCTGCTGGCAGCTCAACCGGCGGGCGCACTTCCTGATCACCGGCCGGTCCAACGTGGGCTAGCACCACGATGGCGGCGCGGATCAACCCCGTCCTGCGCCTGGGCAGCCTCGCTTGCGGGGCTGCCCTTTTCGTTGCCTGCGTGTCGACCGAGGACATCGAAGGCATCAAGGCACAGCTCTCCGACGTTCAACGCCAGGCATTGCAGATCCAGAAGCAGGGATCGAGCAAGCAGGAGATGGCCGACCTCGAGACCAGCATCGCGGCCAAGATGACGTCGCTGCTGAAATCCGAGGCGGACATGCAGGTGGAGCTCAGGAGCCTGACGTCGCAGATGTCGGAGCTGGGCGCCAAGCTCGACGACACCAACTACCGTCTGGCGCAGCTCTCGCAGCAGATCGCTGCCACCAACCAGGAGCTCAAGGGTGCCCGCATGTCGGCGCCGGCCGACCCCGGCGTCGGCTCGCTTCCCGGCGGCGGCAACGCCCCGGCCGACCCCGAGGCCCTCTACCAGCAGGCCTACAATGACTACCTCCGGGGCAACTACGACCTGGCCATCCTCGGCTTCCGGCAGTACCTCGAGGCTTTCCCCGGCACCGAGCTGGCCGACAACGCCGCGTACTGGGTCGGTGAGTGCTACTTCAGCCAGCGCAAGTTCCAGGCCGCCGTACGCGAGTTCGACGACGTGCTGTCGCGCTACCCGCGCAGCGACAAGCTGCCGAGCGCCATCCTGAAGAAGGGCTATGCCTTACTCGAGCTGGGCGACCGCGCCAAGGGGGTCGTCCAACTGCAGCACGTGGTTCGCGAGTACCCGGCTTCCGACGAGGCCAACCTCGCGCGCCAGCGGCTGAAGAGCCTGGGCGTTGACGCAGGCTAGACAGAACCTTTAGAATGCGAGGGTTGCGCGGGCCGATCGTGGCCCGCCTCCCTTTCGCCGCCCGGATTCACCAAGCCCACCTCCCCAGTCATTCCGAGGATCGTCCCGAACACCATGGCCAATACCAAGTCCGCCGAGAAGCGTAACCGTCAGAACGAGCAGCGCAACGTCCGCAACCGAGCCCTCAAGTCGCGGCTGCGCACCGCCGTCAAGAAGGTTCGCGTAGCCGTCGCCGCTGGCGACCAGAAGGCCGCCGAAACCGTCCTTGCCGAGACGCTCAAGGTGGTCGACAAGACCGCGCAGAAGAACGCCGTCCACAAGAACGCCGCCGCCCGCACCAAGTCGCGGCTGTCGAAGGCCGTGGCGGCGATCAGCAAGTCCGCTTAACCGCGGCTCCTCCCCGCTCCGAGGAGCGGGATGAAATGTAAAAGGCACCCTCTCCGGGTGCCTTTTTGCATTTCGACCAGCGCCAGGCCAGGTCTCATCAGATCGCGCGCTCCGCGCACTGGCCTGGCGGTACGTCAAAAGCCCTCGAGCAGGTCGCTGACCATCGTCTCGGCGAACTTCTTGGCAGCCGCCTCGAGCGCCACGCTCTCGAGGTCGAAGAAGCCGAGCTGCGAGACCTCGACCGGGTAGCTTTCGCGGAACTGATAGCGGTCGCTTGCCCACAGGATCTTGCTGTCGGCGTCCAGGCGTCGAAACTCCACCTTGGCGATGATCGACACCTCGTACTCCGTGGCGCGCCCGGTCTGGTCGAAGGTCACTGGCGTCAGACCGCCCGCGAGCACCGTGCCAGAGAGTTGTGCGTCCGCCTTGCTGGCGTCGTTGACGACGGTGAAACGCTGCCGGGTCACCAGCTCGTTGGCTACCGCCTGGGTGACGAACTGCTCGACCTGCACCTTGGCGGTCTGGTTGTCGAACGGCTTGATGAAGACGGCCCTGACGTCGGTCGGGACATTGCTGCCGCGACCGACGAGCGCGTAACCGCAGCCGACCAGGGCGAACAAGGGCAGGGCCAGGACGAGGCGGGCAGAAAACCGGTAGGAACGGCGCATCTGGGTATCTCCGAAGCTTGGCAGCGCGCTCTAAGCGCGCTTGGTGACCAGGTTGATCAGACGGCCGGGGACCACCACGGCGCGGTCGAGCTCACGACCGCCCAGGTGCTCGCGCACCCGCTCGCTGGCGAGGGCGGCGGTGCGGATTTCCTTCTCGCTGGCGTCGGCGTCGAGCTCGAGGCGGTCGCGAACCTTGCCGTCGACCTGGACCACCAGAGTCATGCGGCTCTTCCTGAGCTTGGCGGGGTCGAACTTGGGCCATTCCGTGTCGACCAGCGACTCGAGGTGACCGCGCTCTTCCCAGAGCTCCTCGGTCAGGTGCGGGGCGATCGGGTGCAGGAGCTGTAGCAGCGTGTCGTAGGCTTCCTGGCAGCAGACCTTGCTCGCCCGCTTCTCCTCCACCGCCTTCGACAGCGCGTTGGTGAGCTCCATCAGCGCCGCCACCGCGGTGTTGAACTTGAAACGCTCGAAGTCGTTGCTGACCCGCTGGATGGCGACGTGACGTTCGCGCTCGAGCTCGGCATCCGACGGCGCCGTCGGCGGGCAATCCGCCAGCCGTTCCGACAGTCGCCACACCCGGTTGAGGAAGCGATAGGCACCGGCGACCGCCTCGTCGTTCCATTCCACCTCGTCCTCGGGCGGGCCGAGGAACAGGGTGTAGACGCGCTCGGTGTCGGCCCCCATCTGATCGATCAAGACGTCGGGCGACACCGTGTTGCCCTTCGACTTCGACATCTTCTCGATCCGTCCCGACTTCTCGCTGAAGCGGGTGATCATGCCCTGATTGAACAGGTTCTCGAACGGCTCCTCGATTTCGACCAGGCCGAGGTCGTGCAGCACGCGGCAGATGAATCGTGCGTAGAGCAGGTGCAGGATGGCGTGCTCGACGCCGCCGATGTACTGGTCGACCGGCAGCCAGCGGTTCACCAGCTCGCTGTCGAACATGCGCTTGTCATCCTTCGCGGAGACGTAGCGCAGGTAGTACCACGAGCTGTCGACGAAGGTGTCCATGGTGTCCGTCTCGCGACGGGCCGGCCCCTTGCAGCGCGGACAGGTGGTGCGCAGGAAGCCCTCGTGACGTTCGAGCGGATTGCCGCGCTTGCCGGTGAACTCCACGTCGTAGGGCAGCGTGATCGGCAGGTCGCTCACCGGCAGCGGGACCATCCCACAGGCGTCGCAGTAGACGACGGGGATCGGCGTTCCCCAGTACCGCTGGCGCGAGATCAGCCAATCGCGCAGGCGATAGCGCACCTGGCCGCGACCGAACCCCTCGGTCTCGGCCCAGGCGATGAACCGGGCGATCGTCTGCGGGGTGTTCGGCAGGCCGTCGAGGACGCCGGTGCCGCGGGTCGTCCCGGAGCCGAGAATCGGCTCGCGTAGCTCCTCGACCGCCACGGGCTCGTCGGGGTGGTACACCAGGCGCACCGCCAGACCTTCCTGGCGGGCGAACGCGAGGTCGCGGCCGTCGTGGGCCGGCACCGCCATGATCGCGCCGGTGCCGTAGTCGGGAAGCACGTAGTCGGCCATCCACACCGGAATCGCCTCGCCGGTCGCCGGATTGGTCGCCGCCGCGCCCAGGTAGCGGCCCTCCTTGGTGCTGCTCTCCCCTTCGCGTTGAATTCGCGGGGTGTTGCGCACCTTCTCCACCCACGCCGCCAGCTCGGCAGCGCGGTCGGCGTCGAGGCGGGCCAGGAGCTCGGCAACCAGGGGATGCTCGGGAGCCAGGACCACGAAGGTGGCGCCATGGACGGTGTCGGGCCGGGTGGTGAAAACCGCCAGATCCTTGCCGAGCGCCGGAATCGCGAACCGCAGCTCGGCGCCGGTCGAGCGGCCGATCCAGTTACGCTGCATGACCTTGACCTTCTCCGGCCAGCCGGTCAGCGTGTCGAGGCCGGCGAGGAGGCGGTCTGCGTAGTCGGTGATGCGGAAGAACCACTGCTCGAGATCGCGCTGCACGACCTCGGTGCCGCAGCGCTCGCAGGCGCCGTCGACCACCTGCTCGTTGGCCAGCACCGTGGCGCAGCTCGGGCACCAGTTGACCGGCGCCTTCTTCTTGTACGCCAGGCCCTTCTCCAGCATGTGCAGGAACAGCCACTGGTTCCAGCGGTAGTAGTCGGGCAGGCAGGAGGTGATCTCGCGCGACCAGTCGTAGAGGATGCCCCAGCGCCGGAACTGCTGCTTCATCACCTTGACGTTGTCGAGCGTCCAGTCGCGAGGATGCACCTGGCGCTGAATGGCGGCGTTCTCGGCCGGCAGGCCGAAGGCATCCCAGCCCATCGGGTTGAGCACCCGCCGACCGTGCATCTTGAGGAAACGAAAGAGGGCGTCACCGAGAATGTAGTTGCGCCCATGCCCGACGTGCAGACGGTCGCCCGACGGGTACGGGAACATGTTGAGCATGTAGTAAACGTCCTTGGTCGACCGCAGGTCCACCTCGGCCGCTCGGCTCTTCTCCCAGCGGTCCTGCCACTTGCCCTCGATCGCGCGGTGGTCGTAGTTGCTCATGCGAGTTCCGTTCTGGTCAGCGGTGACGACGTCGTCGCCACCTCGAAAGTTCACGCCTGGCGTTCGCCCCCGGCCGGTTGGGCTAGCGTCCCGCACCGCCGGCCACACCCGGCCCGTCTTCCGGTCCGAGAGGCACCAGCACCGCCTGCCGAACCCTGCCAGGGAGGTCGATCTGTCGCTCGAGACGCGGTCCGCCGGTGAGCAGGAGTTGCAGGTTGTAGAGACCCGGTTGGAGCCCGAGGAAGGTGCTGACACCGGCGGCCAAGGCGTGCGTCAGACGCACGCCTTGACCCTCGAGGACCGCCATCCCGGCTGGCTCCCCGCCAACCACCACGCGCAGCGCGCCGGCGAGCTGACGGTCCTCGTTGCGGCGAACGCGGATCCCGGGCGCCACACCGGGGAACAGGTCGACCGCCACCGTCTCGTCGTCGCGCCCGAGCAGGCTGCTCTCATCGGCCCGGCCGGCGACCACGGACTCGCTGGCCAGGCGCAGGTAGGTGGCAGCCACCACCTGATGCGATACCAGCGGGTCGCTGAACACCCAGCCGCGGTCGGGGTAGTACACCTCGACCCAGCGGTGAAACCCCTGGCCGGGGCTGTCAGGGTCGCCGACGACGAAGCCCGGAACCTCGCGGGCCTCGATACCCAGCTCGTCGAGCAGGCCGACGGTCAGGCGTGCGACACCGGTGCAGTAACCGCTCCGACGGTGGAGCACGGCGTCGGCGTCCTGCGGCAGCCGGCGCTCGAGCTCGTAGGCAATGTTCCTGCTCACCCAGCCCAGCACCCGCGAGACCACCTGGTAGCGGGTGCGGGCCCCTGTCGCCAGGGCGCGGGCCAGCGCCTGCCGGGGGGTGCCGGCGGCGCCGGGCTGGCGTTCCGGCAGGGTGAACGGGACGTGGCTGCCGAGGGGAGCGGCAGAGGTCTCGACACGGGCCACGCCCTGGTCGAGGGTCAGCCGGTAGCCGGCGTTGACGTAGGGGGCGATGACGACACCCGGCGGCGGCCGCAGGCGCGCACTGTCCGTGCCGTCGATCGCCAGGCCGTCGCTGCCGGCGGCGTCGACGGCCCCAAGGACGGCACAGAGAAGGCCGCAGCCCAGCGCCGCGCGCGCCCTCACCGCATCTCACCGGGGAAACGCTGGGCGCGCAGCAGGCCGTCGAGAAGGCCGTTGACGAAGCGTCCGGAATTCTCGGTGCCGTAACGCTTTGCGAGCTCGATCGCCTCGTCGAGGACGACCAGCTTCGGCACCTCGAGCTCGTACAGCATCTCGTAGACGGCCAAGCGGAGAATATTGCGGTCCACCGCCGGCATGCGCTCGAGCCGCCAGTTCTCGGTTTGGCCCTGGATCAGGCCGTCGATTTCGGCTCGATGGGCCAACGTGCCCTCGACCAGCCGCTGGGCGTGCTGGAAAGCGCCGTCGACGCGTTCGCGGGCCTCGGCGTAGGCGCGCGTCGCCTCCTCACTGCGCGGCTTCGGAGGGTTCCGCTTTGGCATCTCCTCGGCGACGAGCTCCGAGAGGTCGAAGCGTGTGAAGACGTCGCCGGCCGCGGCTCCGCCCTGCTCGCTCTGGTAGAGCATCTGCATCGCCATTTCGCGGGCGCGGTGTCGCTTGCCATGGCTCACGGGTGGGGAAAGCTCGAATCGGGAGCCGCGGGCAAAGTCCCGCGGCGGGGTCGGAGTTTATGCGAAGTTGGGCGGTGCGCCGCGTTCGCCCGCCGGCGCCGACGGCCCAGCGACTCAGCCGGTGCCGAGCCGAGCCAGCAGATCGGCCATTTCGAGCACCGCCAGGGCCGCCTCGGCGCCCTTGTTGCCCGCCTTGCCGCCGGCGCGCTCCATCGCCTGTTCGGACGACGCGCAGGTGAGCACACCCATCCCCACCGGCAGCCGGTGGGCTTCCTGGACACGGCCTGCGCCGCCGGCACAGGCTTGGACGACGACGTCGAAATGCGGCGTCTCGCCACGAATCACCGCACCCAGGGCAAGGAGACCGTGCAGGCCACCCCGACGCGCCAGGGCGTCGAGCGCCAGCGGAATCTCCCACGCCCCGGGCACCCGCACGACGACGACGTCGCCGGCGGCGACCCCGTGGCGGCGCAGCATGTCCCGTGCCCCTACCAGCAGGTCGTCCACGATCCGTGAGTTGAAACGCGAGGCAACGATGCCGAAGCGCCGCCCCTGGCCACTGAACGCCCCCTCGATCTCGCTCTGGTCGGCTCCGCTCATGCGCCTAGTTTCTCACGATCGCGAAGCCCCGGAGCGCTGACCGTGGGCGAGCCGCGTCAGCCGGCGCGGAACCGTCCCGGCAGGCGCTCCTCGAGCTCGGCGACAGTGCGCGGCCAGTCGTCCCTGAGCAGGCGCGACAGGGCGCGATCGGCCAGCAGTCGGCCCTCCGTCTGGCAGGTCGGGCAGTAGTTGGCCTCGTTCTCGGCGTACACCAGACGCTGCACCGGCGTCGCACACACCGGACAGGGCTGACCGTAGCGACCATGGACGGCCATCCCTGGCCGGAACGCTGTCACTTCGCGCGGAAAACCGTCACCGAGGTCCGCGATCAGGCGATCCCGCCACTCCGTCAGGACCTCGACGGTCGCCGTCCACAGTCGCCTGGCAGCCGCCGGGGCGAGCTTCGAGCTCTGCAGGAAGGGTGACAGCCGAGCGCGGTGGAGGATCTCGTCGGAGTAGGCGTTGCCGATGCCCGAGAACAGGCGTGGGTCGGTCAGTGCCCGCTTCAGGGTGTGGTTCTCGCGGACCAGGGCGGCGGTAAACGTGGCGAGCGACGCGCTGAGCGGCTCGACGCCGCCGGGATCGTGCGCGCGCAGCTCGGCCTCGCCGGCGACCAGGTACAGCGAGGCCCGGCGCTTGCTGCCGGCCTCGGTGAGGATCAGGCTGCCGCCCGTCGGCGCCAGGGGCGGGACCTCTCCCGCGCCGTCGGTCGGTACGAAGTCGAAGGCGGCGAGCCCGAGCCGGCCCGGGAGCTTGGAACCTGGCGGCCGCCAGCGCAGCCGGCCGGCGACCATCAGGTGCAGGACGGCGAAGAGCTCGCCATCGAAGGCAAAGACCAGGCGCTTGCCCAGCCGACGCAACGCGACCACCCGGCGACCGGCGAGGGCGCCCACCGGCGGTGTCACCGAGCGCAGCAGAAATGGGTTGCCGATGCGAATCCCGGTGAGCGCAGCGCCGAGCAGGCGCGGCCGCAGCGCCGCCAGGTAGAGCTCGATGTCCGGCAGCTCGGGCACGCCGTGCGTCAGCGGCCGGCGTCGGCCGCGGGCGCGGCGGTGCCGGCGAGCAAGGGAGCGATGCGCGCCGCCAGCGCCTGCGCCCCGATCTCGTGCCCAGCCGCGTTCCAGTGGATGTTGCGCGCCAGGTACAGACGATTGCTGCTGCTGACGGAAGCCCGACAGGCAGGCAGCACGTCGACCACCGGGATGCCGACGGCCGCGAGGCGCTCTGCGAGCAGGCGCTGCGGCGCGTCGACGTCGAAGGCCGAGATCGGCTGCCCGAGCAGCAACGCCGCGCGACGCAGGGCGCCTGGCACCACCTGGAACTGATCCGGAATGATCAGCACCACGAGCTCGGCCCCGGCAGCGCGGACATCGGCGGCCAGGCCTCCGACCGTCGCCGCGACGTCGTCGGCCAGCTGGGCGAGCTCGGCGGCGTGGCGCGGGTCGACCATGCGCAGACGTTCGGCCTCGACCGCGTCGGCGGCCTCGGGCGTGAAGCGCAGAGTGTTGCCTGGGGCGCCCTTCGGTGAATAGCCGCCGGTCGGAAACACCGGGTCGCCGGGTACTTCCGGCTTGAGCAGATCGCCGCGTCGGTTGGCGCCGAACAGCCGCCACAGATTGCGGCCCAGTCGGGCGACGAGCGAGTGACGCACCGTCCAGGCGGGCCGATAGCCAGCCAGCGTGGTGTCCTGCTCGTCCGTCAGGTCATTGCCCACGAACAGCCCGAGCACCACCACCCGCGGCTGGAGCACGGCGCCTTCCAGCGCGAACATGCGACGTTCGAAGCGTGGCCCGACACCGGGCACCCCGAGCGAGATGACTTCGACCTTGCCGGGGACGCTGGGAGCCAGGACACGGGCCAGCCGCGCCGGCCAGGTGCGGTCCTGGGGTACGCCGTCACCGTAAGTGAACGAGTCGCCCAGGGCGACAATGCGGACGACACCGGGCGCCAGCGGCCCGGCGTCGTACTCCGGGGTGCGCAGACCATGCGCGTTGAGCACGAAGCCGCCGCGCTGGCGGTGCGGCACGTAGGAAAGGGCCGAATTCCGCAGCAGCTCGGCGGTCGAGCCCACGCGGTCGAAGTCCGGGACGTCGCCGGCCAGGTAGAGCAGCTCGGAAATGCCGCCATGCAAGGGCCGGAGCAGCCGCAAGCTGCCTTCCAGCAGGAGGAGGACGAGCAGCAGCTGCAGCCCGAGCAGCAGCAGGCGGCGGCCGAGGCGCGTCAAACGCCGAGCCTCAGGCCCCGAGGCGCGGAGTCACACCCCGATGGGGGCGCGAGCGGATCTTTCGTGCGAGGAGAAAACATGGTCGGGACGAGAGGATTTGAACCTCCGACCCCCTGAACCCCATTCAGGTGCGCTACCAGGCTGCGCCACGTCCCGTTCGACTACTGATGCGCGAGGAAAACCCCGCGCGGTGATTCCAACCGCGGGTCTTACGACTCGGACTCGACGGACTTTTGGTCGAGCCGGGTCAGGAGGGCGCGGGCCTCAGCCAGCGCCTCCGCAACGCCCCGGCGCAGTGTTTCTATCCGCTGGCTCGCCGGGGTGTCAAGCGCCGGTGCGATTTCCGAGGCTGGCGCGACCGCGCCCGGCGGCGACGAGGCCGGGAAATCGGCGTTCGCGCCGCTCGCCGACGCCGCCTCGGGCTGGCTCGCCGCCACTGACCGGGACTCGCGACGCGCCTTGACGGGCGCAGGTGACGGCAGCGCTGGCTCCACCTCGGGAGCGTCGGCCGGCTCGACGGCCTCCACCGGCTCAGCGAACAGGCCGCGCGCAGCGACCTCGAGCTCGGCCTCGAGCTTCTTCTTGGCACCGGCGATGGTGTAGCCCTCGTCGTACAGCAGGACCTTGATCCGGCGGATGATCGCGATCTCGTCTTCGCTGTAGACCCGCTGACCCGACTTGCTCTTGCTGGGGCGCAGGGCGCCGAACTCGGTTTCCCAGTAGCGCAGCACGTAGGGCTGGATGTCGAGCAGGCGGCAGGCGTCACCGATCTTGTAGAAGTGCTGCTTCTTGGCCATCAGCTCTCCTCCGTGCGCGGGCTCTCGGCGAGCGCCCGCAACAACCGACTGCCCGGCGCGAAGCGCAGCCGGCGGCCGGCCGCCACCGAGACGCGCCTGCCTGCGGGGGCGCCGCCGCGGGCGCCGCCCGCAGGCACGTTGGCGACGCGCGCGCGGCGGTCGGCGATCTCGAAGGCGCCGAAGTCGCGAATGCGCACCGGGCGGCCAGCGGCCAGCGCCGAGCGCAGCAGACCCAGGACGGTGTCCACGGCGCGCGCCGCCTCGGCCCGCGACAGGGCGCCATGCGTCGCCCAGACCTCGGCGACCAGGTCGGCCTTGGTCATTCTGCCGCCTCCGCCGCGTGCCGATGGGCACCGGCGGCTGCTGGAACCGCGTTGAGCTTGCGCAACGCCGCGATTGTACCTGTGGACCGCCGCACCATCGCGTCGTGTCTAGCCCAGCCGCTTCTCGGCCAGGGTGGCGATGGTACGGCCGATGGCCAACGAGGCGGTGGCCGCCGGCGACGGGGCGTTCAGCACGTGGACGCTGCGCTCCCCCTGGACGATCGCAAAGTCGTCCACCAGGTTGCCCTGACGATCGATGGCCTGCGCGCGAATGCCGCAGCCCACCCAGCGCAGGTCGGCGGGGACCACCGCCGGCACCAGGCGCCGGGCGGCGGCGGCGAACGCCCGCCGGCTGGCCGTGCGGCGCATTTCGCCCATACCGGTGCGCCAGTGCCGGCCCACCAGGCGCCAGAAGCCGGGCCAGGTCAGCGTGTCGAGGGTGTCGCGCAGGCTGACGCCGTAGCGTTTGTAGCCGCCCCGCCGCAGGGCGAGGACGGCGTTCGGGCCGACCTCGACGCCACCGTCCACCATGCGCGTGAAGTGCACGCCGAGGAAGGGGTAACGCGGGTCAGGCACCGGGTAGACCAGGTTACGCACCAGGTTGCGGCGGGTCAGCACGAGCTCGTAGTAGTCGCCGCGGAACGGGATGATGCGGACGTCGGGAACCACCCCGCAGAGCCGCGCCAGGCGGTCGCTCTGCAGGCCGCCGCAGTTGACCACCAGGCGGGCGTTGAGCTCCCCCGCCGGGCCGCGCAGACGGTGACCGTCACCGTCGACGGCAATCTGGCGCACCGGCCACCCCGTCCGCACCTCGCCACCCTGGCGGGCCACCTCGCGGGCGTAAACCGCGGCGACCTGCCGGTAGTCGACGATCCCGGTATCGGCGACGTGCAGGGCGGCAACCCCGGTCGCCTCGGGCTCGAGCTCGCGCAGCTCGTCGGCGTCGACGCGGCGGACGACGAGGCCGTTGTCGTGCCCGCGCTGCTCGAGCGCGGCCAGCGCTTCGAGCTCGCCCGGGGTGGTCGCCACCACCACCTTGCCGCAGCGCTCGTGGGCGATGCCATGCGTGCCACAGAAGCTGTAGAGAGCGGTGCGCCCGGCGACGCACTGGCGGGCCTTGAGCGAGCCCGGCTTGTAGTAGAGCCCGGAGTGGATGACGCCGCTGTTGTGGCCGGTCTGGTGTGCGGCGATCTCGCTCTCGGCTTCGAGCACCACCACCGAGCGCCGGCCGCGCTCGACCAGGGCGAGCGCGGTCGCCAGGCCGACGATGCCGCCGCCGACCACGGCGACGTCGCAGCGGGCGACCGACGCGGCGGCCGCGGCGGGAGCGGAAGACGCTTCGGCCGCGCTCAACGCTTGCGGATCACCAAGCGGATCGGCACGCCGGCGAGGTCGTAGCGCTCGCGCACCCGATTTTCGAGGTAACGACGGTAGGTGTGCTCGATCGGCAGGGTCGAGTTGGCGAAGATCATGAACGTCGGCGGCGCGGTGCCGACCTGGGTGGCGTAGAAGAACTTCCACGCCTTGCCGCGCTCACCCTTGCGATCACCGGAACCCCGCAGATTGGGCGGCCGATGGGCGATCACCGCCTCCTCGAACAGGCGGTTCACCTCGCCGGTGCCGAGCTGCGTGCGGTAGGCCTTCAGCGTCTCGTCGATCGCCGGGAACAGCTTCTCGACGCCGCGCCCGCTGTGGGCGGAGATATTCACGCGCCGTGGCTTGGCAAGAATCTCCTCGAGCCGCGGGTAGGTCAGGTCGAGCGTCTCCCGCGCGTCCTGGTCGATGAGGTCCCACTTGTTGACCGCCACCACCGCCGAGCGCCCCTGCTCCCAGATCGCCCCGGCGACCGCGAGGTCGCCGCTGGTCAGCCCCTGGCTGGCGTCAATCAGCAGCACCGCGAGGTCCGCGCGCTCGATCTGCCGGTGGGCAAGCATCACCGCCAGTCCCTCGGCGGCACCGGACACCTGGCTGCGCCGCCGGATTCCAGCGGTGTCGATCAAGAGGTAGCTCTTGCCGTCGCGGTCAATGAGCGTGTCGAGGGGGTCGCGGGTGGTCCCCGGCACCGGCGAGACCAGCGCCCGCGGCTGCCCGGTCAACCGGTTGACCAGTGAGGACTTGCCGACATTCGGCCGACCGATGATCGCGACCGACGGCGGGCGGCTCGGCGCTTCGGCCTCACCGGTCTCCGGGTCGAAGGCCGGAGGCAGCGGCGGCTCGCCTGCCGGCAGCGCCAGCGCCAATGCCTCACGCAAGTCAGGGATCCCCGTGCCGTGCTCCGCCGAGACCACCAGCAGCGGCGCGATGCCGAGGCGGTAGAAGTCGCCGAAACCCTCCCGCGCAAGCCGAATGTCAGCCTTGTTGACCACCAGGATGGCCGGCTTGTTGAAGCGCCGGAACGCCGTCCACACCCGTTCGTCGGCGGTCGTGAGGCCGGCTGCGCCGTCGACCAGCATGACCAGGAGATCGCTCTCCTCGACCGCCAGGAAGACCTGCTCGTTGAGTCCGATGGGGTCTTCGCCGGGCACCAGACCGCCGGTGTCGATGACCCGCAGCTCGCGCTCGTCGTCGAGCCTGGCGAGACCGAAGATGCGATCCCTGGTGACCCCGGGGAGGTCGTGGACGATCGACTGCCGGCGACCGACCAGGCGGTTGAAGAGGGTCGACTTGCCGACGTTGGGGCGGCCGACGATGGCGACGGTGGGAGTGGGCAAGACGGGTCTCGAGTCGGAGCGGTGGGGCTGAGCACGAAGCGCCGCCGTCCGTGCGGTCTCGGCAGTCGCGGCGCAGGGCCGGTTGCCCGGCCTGCGCGTGCCCGCGAGTCTAGCAGGGTCCCCTGCCCTACCCCTTGCGGTTGCGACCGCGTCGTGGACGGGGCGGACTGTCGTCCCTGGACCTACCCGCCGTTCGCCGGCCTGGTCGCGGCGCCGGCGTTGGCGCCGGTGTGGTGGTAGCTGCAGACGGCGCCTGCCAAGGCGAAGCGGCGCTGCGCTCCCGACTGGCGGCACCCGTGGTTCCGGCCAGGCGCAGCTCGAGCCCACGACGGCGCTCGTCGATCCCGATGAGGGCCACCTCGACGGTCTGCGCCAGGCGGTAGGTGGTGCCGCTGGTCTCGCCGATCAGGCGGTAGCTCTCGGCCTCGAAGCGGAAGTACTCGTCGCCCAGGCTCGCGATCGGCACCAGGCCGTCGACGTAGAGGTCGGCGAGTTGGACGAAGAGCCCGAACTGTTGGACACCGGTGATCGAGCCGAGGAAGCGCTCCCCCACCCGGTCGCGCAGGAAGCGGACCTTCTTCCACTGCAGGATCTCGCGCTCGGCGGCTTCGGCCCGGCGCTCGGTCTTGCTGCAGTGCTCCCCCATCGCCGGCAGACGACCGGCCAAGTCGTCGGCGGCGTTGGCCGCCAGCTCCCCACGCAGCAACCGGCGCAGCTGGCGATGCACCAGCAGGTCGGGATAGCGGCGGATGGGCGACGTGAAGTGGCAGTAGTAGCGGGCGGCCAGGGCGTAGTGACCCCGGCACTCGGGAGCATAGAGGGCGCGCTGCTGGTTGCGGACGACGAGCGCCGACACGAACGCCTCTTCCGGGCGACCGACGACGCGGTCCAGCACCTTTTGGAGCTGGCTGGGATGCAGATGCTCGAGGTCCGCCGGCAGGTCGAGGCCGAAGGTTCGCAGCACTCCCCGCAGCTCCTCCAGGTCCTCCTCGTCGGGCGCGTCGTGGACGCGATAGAGCGCCGGCACCTGGCGCGTCTCGAGCTCCTCGGCGACCGCCTCGTTCGCCGCCAGCATCAGCTCCTCGATCAGCCGGTGGGCGACGTGGCGGGCGCTCGGCCGGATGCCGACGGTGACGCCATCGGTGTCGAGCACCACGTCGCCCTCCGGCAGGTCGAAGTCGAGCGCGCCGCGAGCCTCGCGCTTGCGGCGCAGCACGGCTGCCGCCGCTGCCAGGTCGCGCAGGGCCGGCAACACCCGTCCGTACTCTCCTTCGTCGCCGGCCTGCGGTTCCTCGAGCAGTCGTCGCACCTCGTCGTAGGTCAGGCGACGGTCGCTCCGGATCACCGACTCGGCAAACCGCCGAGCGACGACGGCGCCTTCTGCGCTGATGTCGAGGATCGCCGACAGCGTCAGACGCGGGACGTTGGGGCGCAGAGAGCAGAGGCCGTTCGACAGGTGCTCGGGCAGCATCGGCACCGCGCGGTCGGGGAAATAGACGCTGGTGCCCCGTTCGTAGGCCGCGAGGTCGAGAGCGCTACCGTCCCGGACGTAGTGGGAGACGTCGGCGATGTGGATGCCCAGGCGCCAACCGCCGCCGGGCAGCGCGACCACCGACACCGCGTCGTCGAAGTCGCGCGCGGTGGCGCCGTCGATGGTCACCACCGCCGGCTGGTCGGCGCCTCGCAGGTCGAGGCGACCCTGCCAGTCGCCGGGTTCAGGATCGGCCGGAAAGCCGGACGCCTCGGCGACGGCGCCGGCCGGGAACGGCTCGTCGATCCCGAAGTGCCGGAGAATCGCCAGTACGTCGACGCCGGGCCCGTCGGCGTTGCCGAGGGCCTCGACGATCCGGGAGCGGAGGGGGTCACCGCCAGGGCCGGCCGGCGTGGTGTCGACGACCACCATCTGCCCGCCGAGCGTCGCGGGATCGAGCCCGCCGGCGCCGGCGCCGAGGACGATGCTCACCTCGAGGCGGGGGTCGAACGGCTCGAGCCAGGCTGCAGACGCGCCGGCGCGCTCGCCGGCCGGGATCGGCGTCAGCCGCACGGTCCCAACGAGGCGCGCCAAGCCGCGCCGCACGGTGGCGACCACCCTCGCCTCGGCCAGCTTCGGGCGCTGGGCGCCCCGCTGCCCGGCTCTCGGGCTGGCCGCCCGCGGCCTCTCAGCGCGTGCGCCGGCACCAGACCGGCCCTGGCTCAGCGGCTCGACGACCACCAGATCGCGCACCCCGGCGCCGGCCAACAGGCGCTGGGGCACGAACATGCCGGGCTCGCCGCGCCCGGTGCGGACGATGCCGTCACCGGAGGGGATCAGCTCGAGCGTGCCGCTCTTCCAGCCGCTGGCGCCGACGGCGACCAGACGGCCGTCGACCTCGACGACGACCGCGGTCGCAGTGAGCTCGGCCAGTGCGGCGGCGTAGAGCTCCGCGCCGACCTGCGACTCGAGCTCCTGGCGCAGGCGCGCCACCTCCAGGCCCCGGCTGCCGGCCCGCGTCAGGCGGGCGGCGATGATTTCGCGCGCGTGGCCGTCGGCCCCTGGGCGCTTCGTTTCGTTCATTTGGTTTGACACGTTTGGTTTGACACCCCGGGGGGTTCTCCCTAGAATCCGCGTCTCCGCAGCCAAGCGGAGACTCTTTGAAGGTTGTGAAGTTCGGTTCGTAACGCGAAAGTGGCGGAATTGGTAGACGCGCAAGGCTCAGGACCTTGTGGTCCTTACCCGGCCGTGGGGGTTCGAGTCCCCCCTTTCGCACCATCCGACCGACCCGCCTTTTGAGAAACGCCAGGCTCACGCCCGGCCCAGTCAGATCCAGCCCCAGTCAGATCCAGATCGATCAGGTTCCGGTTCCCAACAGCAGTCCGCCCTGCGCGACCAGCTCGTCGCCCCGGCGCAACGCCGTCTGCACCTTCACCAAGGCGCCGAAGCGGCGCTCCAAGGTTGCCTCGGCCAAGAGCTGGTCGCCGGCCATCAGGGGGGACAGCATCTCGATGCCTTCGAGGCCAGCGAGGTAGCCCGGCGTTGCCGCGGTCGGCCCGGCGTCGACCAGCAACGCCGCCGCCTGCGCCATGATCTCGACGGCGAGCACGGCAGGCAGCTGGCTGGCGCGCACCCACGTGGCGCCGACGGTAAGCCCGATCACTACCCGCTCGCCCCGCTGGACATCGACCAGACGGAACGGATAGCGATGTCGCAACCCGTGATCCGGCACTTCGTTCGCCAGACGATTCGCGGTCGGGTCCGTCAGGCGCTCCGCTTGGCGGCGACGAAGCCGGCCAGCGTGTCGACGGACGACAGGGCCTTGGCCCCCACTTCCTCGTCCTCGACCTTGACCCCGAACGTCTGCTCGATGCCGAGCACCAGCTCGAGCGCGTCGATCGAGTCGAGCCCAAGCCCTTCGCCGAAGAGGGGCTGACTGTCGCCGATCGTGGCGGGGTCGATTTCCAATTTCAGGCGCTCGACGATCAGGCGCTTGATCTGTTCCTTGAGCTCGGGAGTCGCTTCCATATCGCCGCGAATGGTAGCTGACGGAACCCCGAGGCTCCAAGCCCCGGCGAGGTCGGAGGTGCTGCACTGCCCTGCCGGCAAATCGCAGAATCCGCGCGCGCTACAACCCAGGCCGGCGACGGTGCCGCAGGCGACCGGCGCCTCGACCGTGCGTGCGAGCAGCCCGGAACCGATGGTGCCCAGGTAGAGGGTCAGCCCACTGCCCGTAGGCTCGGCCGCCGGACCGACGCCGAACGACATGGCGTAGCCAGCGGCCACGGCGGTCAGACCGTCGGAGAGGTCGAACCAGCTGGCGCCACCGTCGACGGTCTCGAAGACCCGTTCGCTGGTCGCGACGAAGAGATGGCCGGCGCGGCCGGGGTCGTGGGCCAAGCGGACCGGCGAGCCTGGCGCCGGCAGCGAGTCGAGGATCGCCCAAGTAAATCCGCCGTCGACGCTCTTCAAGATCCGGGCCGGGTCGTAGCCATAGAGGCCGTAGATGGTGCCCGGCGTGTGGGCGTCGAAGGCGAGCTCGCCGGGGCCGATGGTCGGGTGGACGATCTCCCAGCTGTCGCCGTCGTCGCGGCTGCGGACGAAGGCCCCGGCGTCGGAGCGGCCATAGAGGGCGCCGTCGTTGGGGTCGAAGGCCAGCCCGTGCGCTCCCCTGCCATCCGGCAACCGCGGCTCGAGACACTCGACGCTGGCGCCGCCGTCCGTGCTGCGGAAGGTTCCGCAGACCGCCGGGCAGAAATGCGGATGGGCGCGGTAGACGTCGATGAACAGGTGGCGAGGATCCCGCGGTGAGATCGCGACGCCGCCGGGCAGCGCGCACCAGGCGACCGGCGTCGTTTGCCAGTGGTTGCCCCGGTCCGTGCTGCTGGCGAGCTCGGTCGAGGCGAGAAAGCCTGCGGCGTCGTTGCCGTAGCGCGCGACGCCGAGTGCCAGGCGCCGCGGCCGTCCCGGGACGCTTGCTAGCGGCGCGCCCAGGAAGGCGCCGGCGAGATCGGCGGCTCCGGCAGCGACCCACGGCGCGCTCGTGCTCGCCCGTCGGAGGAAGCCGTGCAGGTCGGTCGTCATGGCGACGCCTCCCGTATCGTCGACCGCCAGGCCCAGCGCAGTGCCGCCCCGCAGGCCGGCGACCGAGTCGGTCCAATGGGCGCCGAGGTCGCTGCTGCGGGCGAGCCCGAGGCGTCCGCTGGCCACCAGATCGGCACCGAAGCGCCACATCGCCAAGGACGGCGGCGCCGGGTAGCCGGTTGGGCGCCAGGTCAGCCCGGCGTCGGCGGAACGCAGCAGCTGTAGGGTGTCTCCGCCGATGGCCAGCAGCAGTCGATCGCCCGCGATCGGCAGCAGGCTGCCAAGTACCCGCCCGAAGGCAAACCCGGTCGGGCGCGACCCGGTCGGGCGCGACCCGGTCGGGCGCGACCCGGTGCGACTCGGCAGCCAGTGCTGCCCGCCGTCGCTGGTACGGTAGATCTCCCAGCGTCCACCCTCGTCGACCGTTGCCCACAGGCGGCGCGGGTGCCGCGGATCAACGGTGACCTCCAGGAACGAGAGCAACGGTCGTCGAAAGCCACGGTTCAGCCCGGACCACGTCCGCCCGCCATCGCGGGACACCGACACCCCACCCTGCTCGACCGCGGCGTACACCGTACGTGGCGCGAAGGGGTCGGCGGTGAGGGACGCGACCGTCCGAAAGCCGCCGGGGAATCCGGTCGAGCGGCACCATGTCTCGCCGTCGTCCCTGCTCCACCAGACAGCGTCGTCGGCTGTCGCGAGCAGGGTCCGGCCGCCTGCCGCGCCGGCCTCGCGCAGGACCAGCACGTCGTGGGAGAAGAGGCCGTTGGGCAGTCCGCCACGGGCCGCCCAAGACGCGCCCCCGTCGCTACTGACCCAGGCGGTTCCCGGCCAAGATCCCGCAGCGGTCGGATAGGTGAGGGTGAACAGCCAGTCAGGGTCGGCGGGGTCGACGGCGAGCTCGCAGATCGGATTGCGGTAGGGCAGGCCGGCCGCCGCCAAGCGCCAGCTGCGCCCGCCGTCGTCGCTGCGGTAGACACCGCCTCCCCCGTTGCTGGCACCGGCGTAGACGCGAGCCGCGTTGCCGGGCGCCGCGACCACGGCGCAGAGGCCGGCGCCGTCGGGACCGATGCGCTGCCAGTCGGCGGCCCGCAGGAGTGTCGGCAGAAGCAGGGTCGCCAGGCTGGCGGCGAGAGCGGGAACCCGAAGGCATGGCATGGCGAGACTCCTCGCGGGCCGTGGGGCCGGCCCTTACCGGGTCTACGACCGCCGCCGCCGCCCCATCTACCGCCTGGGCCGGATGGCTCGCCAGCCGGGACGGTCCGCCGTCCCGGCGGCCATCCCTCAACTCACCTGGACGACGAGCGCGATGCCCTGGCCGCCGCCGATGCAGGCCGACGCGACGCCGACGCCGCCGCCGCGTCGCGCGAGCTCGAGCAGCAGCGAGTTGGTGATGCGGGTGCCGCTCGCCCCCAGCGGGTGGCCGAGGGCAATGGCGCCGCCGTTGACGTTGAGCTTGCCCTCGTCGAGGCCGAGGTCGCGGACGACGGCCAGGATCTGGCCGGCGAACGCCTCGTTGATCTCGAACAGGTCGACGTCACCGAGCGCCATGCCGAGGCGGTCGAGCACCTTCCGGATCGCCGGCGCCGGGCCGATGCCCATGCGCGACGGCTCGACGCCTACCGTCGCCCAGCCGAGGACCTTGCCCGCCACCTTCCAGCCCTCTGCGTTGGCCTTCTCGGCGGTCGAAAGCACGGTCATCGCGGCACCGTCGACGATGCCCGAGGCGTTGCCGGCGGTGACGAAGCCGTCGGCGTCGAAGGCGGTCGGCAGCTTGGCCAGCTCCTCCATCGTGGTTTCGGGACGCAGGTGGTCGTCCTTGGCGAAGGCGTAGGCGCGCTTGCCCTTGCCGACGGTCACTGCCACCACTTCCTCCGCCAGGCGGCCGGCGTCCCAGGCGGCACCGGCGCGCTGCTGACTCTGGATAGCGAAGCGGTCCTGGTCCTCGCGGCTGATACCGAAGTCCTTCGCCAGGTTGTTGCTGGTCTGTGCCATGTAGAAGCCGCAGACGGGATCCATCAGCGAGGCCATCAGCAGGTCCTCGAGCTTGCCCTGGCCGAGCTTGAAGCCCTTGCGCGCACCGTAGATGACATGCGGCGCCTGCGACATGTTCTCCATGCCGCCGACCAGACACGTGGTGGCTTCGTCGGCCATGATCAGGTGGGCGCCCGAGATGATCGACTGGATGCCCGAGCCGCACAGGCGGTTGACGGTGAGCGCCGGGCGGTCCTTGGGCACGCCGGCCTTGAGCGCGACGTGGCGGGCGCCATAGATGGCGTCGGTCGAGGTCTGGAGCGCGTTGCCGACGATGGTGTGGTCGATGGCGTCGGCCGGCACGCCGCTCTTCTCGAGGGCGCCGCGCGCGGCGATCGCCCCCAGCTCGATGGCCGAGAGGTCGGCGAAGTGGCCGTTGTACTCCGCCATCGGGGTGCGGGCGCCGGCGAGAAGGACGAGGTCGGGTTTCATGCGAAGAGTCTCCAGTCAGGTGGCTCTGAGGGTGCGGATCAAACCGGTGAAACAGGGGGGACGGGCACGCCATTCCGCCGGCCGGCCTTGCGCCGGCGGCGATCACGGAGCCTATTATGCGGCGCGGCTCCTGACTCGGCGCCCGCCCCGTCAGGCGGCCGACGCCAGGCGATGGAAGCGTCGCCGCCAGGCTTCCAGGCGGACGTCGACCGCACGGCGGTGGGCCAGCAGCGTGTAGATCCGACGCCGCTCGGGGTCGCACCAGACGCTGCCACCGGTGAAGCCAACGTGGCCGAACCCGCTCGCCGGGAGCGCCAGGCCGGCGCTGGCGCCGCGGACGCGCCTTGGCGACCAGCCCAGCGGACGCGCGCCACCCAGGGCGGCCGCCACGCTGGCGGCGCTGAGCAGGCGGCCAGGTGCCAGCCACTCCGCGGCCAGCCCGGCGACGTCATCGACGGTGCCGAACAGCCCCGCGTGGCCGGCAATCCCTTGGCTGGGATGGGCTCCTCCGTCAGAGAGCAGCCAGCGCGCGTTGCCGTCCTGCGGCTCGCCTCGCCCTGGCGGCCCGAGGTTCGGCAGGGCCAGACCTTGCCCGGCGGCCAGCTCCTGCTCGCGGCGGCCGTCGATCGCGCAGGGCGCGATCTGGCGCCGCCGCCCGGGTGCACCAAGCCCCTCCAGGCTAAGCGGCGCGGCGACGCGCTGCCGAAGCAACGCCCACAACGGCCGGCCCAGCACCGCCTCGGCAGTGAAGCCCCACAGCAGGTAGCCGAGGTCACTGTAAGTCGGGAGTGGCGCCCGCGCCTCGGCGGCCAGGAGCCACCGCAGGGCGGCTCGCCGATCGACACCGACGGCGTAGAGAGGGGCCCAGGCGGCGAGGCCCGAACGGTGGCGCAACAGGGACGCGAGCGGCTGGCGAGCCAGGCGCGACGAGGCGCCCGCCCAGATGTCGCCGACGCGGGTGGTCAAGGGTAGGTCGCCACGAGCGTCGAGGACGAGGGCGAGCGTGGCGACGAACGGCTTGGTCAGCGACGCGAGGTCGAAGCGGGTGGCGAGCGTTGAGCCGGTCGACGCGGCCGACCACACGCGCTCGCGCGGTCCCCGCCCCGCGACGTCCACGGCGCCTGCGGCGGCGGTGACCAGGCCGCCCGCCGTCAGCCGGTGGAACCAGCGCTCGAGACCGGCGGCGGGATCAGACGTAGTTCGCCGGGTGGCCGGTCTGGAACACCACCACCCGCTCCCCGCGCCGGATGTCGCCCGCGCTCACCAGCTCCTCGAGGGCCAGCAGGGCGGCGGCGCCCTCGGGCCCGATCAGCTGCCCTTCCTCACGCGCCACCCGCGCCATGACGCCGGCGACACGGTCCTCGGCCACCGCCAGGGCGCGCCCGCCGGTCTCGCGCAGGGCGCGCAGGATGACGAAGTCGGCGATCGCCCGCGGCACCCGGAGACCCCAGACGTCGGTCCGCGGGTCGGCCCACGGTTCGGCGCGCTCGGCGCCGGCAGCGAAGGCCCGCACGATCGGTGCGCAACCAGCCATCTGCACCACCACGAAGCGCGTGCGCCCGCCGGGCTCACCCGGGGCCGGCAGCAGCCCGAGCTCGCGCAGCTCGGCGAATGCCTTGTGCATGCCGACGATGCCGGTGCCGCCGCCGGTCGGATAGATGATCCAGTCGGGAAGCTCCCAGCCCAGCTGCTCGGCGAGCTCGAGGCCCATCGTCTTCTTGCCCTCGGCGCGGTAGGGCTCACGGAGCGTCGAGAGGTCGAAGTAGCCGTCGTCGAAGGCTGTCAGCAGACGGGCAGCGTCGACCAGGGTGCCGGGCGTGGTCAGCACCTCGGCGCCGTAGCCCCGGCAGCGCTCGACGACGGTGCGCGGGGTGTCGCTCGGCACCGCCACGCGCGACGGCAGGCCGGCCGCGGCGGCGTACGCGGCGAGCGCCAGGGCGGCGTTGCCCGCGCTCGGCAGCTGGACACCGGGAGCCCCGAGCTCGCGGGCTCGGTTGACCGCCAGTGACAGGCCGCGGGCCTTGAACGACCCGGTCGGGTTGCCGCCCTCCTCCTTGAGCCAGACGGTGACGCCGTCGGGCGCCAGCCGACGCAGCCTGACGAGCGGCGTGCCGCCCTCGCCGAGGTCGACCCGGGAGGCGAAGTCGGCGAGCGGCAGGAGCTCGCGATAGCGCCACAGCGTCCAGGGCCGGTCGGCGAGCGCCGCGCGCAGGCCGGCGCCGCGTTCGGGGTCGAGGTCATAGCGAACCAACCAGGGTGCACCCGCCGGCGACAGGAACGCCGGGCGATCGAGCGGCGCCGTGACCCCGCTGCGCGAGCACACCAGGTCGCGCGCCCAATTGCCACTACCCGTGCCCATGCCGTCCGTCATCAGACACCCCCGGAGCGCATTGTAGCGGCCTCCCCGCGCCGCGCCCGCGAGACCTCGGACGGGCCGTGTTACACTCGCCTTGGCGTAGCGGAATGAACAAGTTAGGCAAATACGACCTGCTCGAGCGCATTGGCGCGGGCGGCTATGGCGTGGTCTTCAAGGGCTACGATCCGTTCATCAAACGGACGGTGGCGATCAAGACCTGCTCCTCCGACGACGAACGCATCCGTCTGCGCTTCTATCGCGAGGCGGAGATCGCCGGCAACCTGATCCACCCCAACATCACCACGATCTATGACTTCGGGATCCACGACGACGTCCCCTACCTGGTCGAGGAGTTTCTGACCGGCGAGGACCTCGACCACAAGATCAAGCGCCGGGCCGAGATCCCCGTCAGCCAGCGCCTCGACTATCTGGTCCAGGTCGCCCGCGGTCTCGAGTACGCCCACGCCCAGGGCGTCGTGCATCGCGACATCAAACCGGGCAACATCCGCGTTCTCGACAACGACCGCGCCAAGATCATGGACTTCGGCACCGCCAAGTTGGCGAACGTCGACAGCCAGCTGACGCAGGCCGGAATGACCCTGGGCACCGCCGCCTACATCTCCCCGGAGCAGATCCAAGGCAGCAACGTCGGCCTCGCCGCCGACATCTTCTCGTTCGGCGTCACCGCCTACGAGCTGCTGGCCTACGTGCGACCCTTCGACGGCCGCAAGATCGCCACCGTCTTACATCAGATTCTCAACGAGCCGCCGCGGCCAGTGCACGAGCTGTGGCCCGACTGCCCGCCCGACGTCGCCGCCTTCCTCGAACGCTGTCTGCAGAAGGACCCCAGCCGTCGCTTCGCGGGCGCCAGCGAGCTGCTCGCCGACCTGCAGGAGGTCGTGCAGGCCTACGTCCGCAGCCGACGGACGACGGTGGATCCGATCGCCGAGGCGAAGACGTTGTTTCTCGACAGCAGCGGGGCGCATCCCGTACCTGCCACCAGCGGCGGACTGAAGCTGCCGCCGATCCCGGTGCCGCGCACTCCGTCCGGCCAGATCGTCACTCCGCCGCCGTCCGCTGGGACCGCCCCGACGGCATCTCCGAGCCCGACCAGCCCCCAGCTCCCGCCCCTGCCGCCGGTGCCAACCACGGACGAGCCGCGCACCACCGAGGTCACCGATGCCAACGCGCTCCTCGAACGCGCCCGCCAGCTGCACGAGGGCCGCGAGCTGGCGCGGGCAGTGTTGGCGGCCAGCGCGGCGGTGGCGGCAGCGCCGGGTGACGAGCAGGCTCACCTCCTGCTGCGCACCGTCGAGGAGGATCTGCGGGCCGAGGTGGAGCGCGAACGTCGCAAGCAGGCGGTGGCCACCCGGGTGCAGCAGATCACCGGCCTGCTGGACCGCCAGGACCTGACGACGGCCGGGCGCACCCTCGCCGACGCCGAGGCCGAGCTCGGCGGCGCCGAGAGCGGCGTCTTCCTCAACTTGCGGTTCCGCCTCGGCGAGCAGATCCAGCAGCGTCGCGCCGAGGCCTCGGCGGCGGCGCTCGCCAAGGCTGAGACCCAGATGGACCGCAACCAGTACCGGGCGGCCAAGGCGACGCTGCAGGAGGCGCTCGCCGCCGACCCCGAGAACGAGGATCTGCAGCTCGGACTGACGGCTGCCGACCGGCTGCTCTCACGCCACGCGGGGCAGACCGGCGCCGCTCAACAGGACGCGGTGGCGAGCATCGAGACGCTGATCGACCGCGGCCGCCTCGACGAGGCTACCCAGGCGCTGGCCTTCGCCGCACAGATGCTGGGCGACTTCCCCGACCTCGATCGTCTTCGTCAGCGCGTCGTCGAGCGCACCGCGCTCCAGGCGCTGCGCAAGGAGCTCGCGCAGCGGGTCGAGGGGGCCGCCGCCTGTGCCCAGCGCCAGGACTATGCGTCCGCCCTCGCGCTGCTCGCCGAGGTCGAGCAGGAGGACCCCAGCTACCCCGGCCTGACGGCACTGAAGACCGCGACGCGGCAGGCGCTCCAGGCCCAGGACGAGGCGCGCCGACGTCTCCAGGGGCTGGCCGAGGCGACCGCCTTGATCGAGGGGCATGTCCGGCGTGGCGAGCTCGAGCGCGCGGAGCAAGCGCTGGCCTTTGCCGTGGAACACCTGGCACCCTTCGACTCCGCGGACCGCCTCCACACCCTGATCGCCGAGGAGCGTGTTCGCCTCCAGCAGGTGAGCGACGAGGCGACGCGCCAGGGCCTGCACAACCGCCTGCGCCGAGCCCAGCAACTGCTGACCAACGGCGAGTTCGGGGCCGCCATCCGACTGCTGCGGCAGCTGCTCGAGGACAACCCGGAGAGTGACGAGATCGACGCCATGCTGCGCGAGGCCAAGGAGGCACAAGGTCGAGCGGCGGAGAGCCAGCGCCGGGAGGATGCCGTCGCCGAGGCCGCCACGTCGGTCGAAGTCCACCTCGCCGCTGGCGACCACGAGGCGGCGCGGCAGTCCCTCGAGTTCGCGGTCGAGCTGCTGGGACCCACCAGCGAGCTGGTGACCTTGCGCAAGCGCATCAACCAGGCGGAGCTGTCGAGCACGGCAGTGCGTCGGCGCTCGCAGGCCTTGCCGACCATGGCTCCGAGCCCGTCACCGCCACCGGCCCCGGTCCGTGAGGTCACCGAGGTCGACTCGCTGCTGGCGATCTCCCGCGAGCTCCTGCGCCTCGGCCAGGTAGCGGCGGCCCAGCGGACCCTGCAAGCCGCCCTGAGCCTCGACCCGGAGAATCGCGAGGGGCTCGACCTGCTGGCCGGGCTGCCGCCAGCCTGAGGGCGCTAAGCCTTTCCTGTCGTACAGCTTATCGCCCGTTCGCGGGCGCCCCCCGTGCTATCATTCCGGCCTCCCGCCATGGAGAGCCTCGGCAAGTATCAGATCGTCGAAAAGATCGGCGAGGGTGGATTCGGCGTCATTTTCAAGGGGTTCGACCCCTTCATCAAACGCGCCGTCGCCATCAAGACCTGTACCTCGGAAGCCGAGGACATTCGCTCGCGCTTCTACAACGAAGCCCAGATCGTCGGCAACCTGCAACACCGCAACATCACCACCGTCTACGACTTCGGCGTCGTCGAGGGCGTCCCCTATCTGGTACAGGAGTACCTCACCGGCGAGGACCTCGACCGCAAGATCAAGCGCAAGGAGTTCCTCCCCTACCCGGAGAAGCTCCTTTACCTGGTTCAGATCGCCCGCGGCCTCGAGTTCGCCCACTCCCGGGGTGTCATCCACCGCGACATCAAGCCGGCCAACATTCGGATCCTCGAAGACGGCGCGGCCAAGATCATGGACTTCGGGATCGCCAAGCTCGCGCAGCAGGAGAGCGGGCTCACCCAGACCGGCATGACCCTCGGCACGGCCGCCTACCTGGCCCCCGAGCAGATCCGCGGCGAGTCCGTCGACCAGCGCACCGACATCTTCTCGTACGGCCTCCTGGCCTACGAGCTTCTGACCTATGCCCGCCCGTTCTCGGGCCAGCAGATTTCGACGCTGCTCTTCCAGATCCTCAACGAGGAGCCGAAGTCGATCGCCGAGCGCTGGCCGAGTTGCCCGCCGGAGCTCCAGGCCGTGATCGAGCGCTGCATGGCCAAGGACCCCGCGCGGCGCTATCCGAGCATGACCGAGGTCCTCCGCGACCTCGACGCCCTGCTCAAGAAGCGGCGCGCCCTCGACGAAGACGCCGAGGCGGTCGCGCGGCGGGAGCCCGGGCAGGCCACCAACCCGATCCCGATCGCCGAGATGGCGACCTCGACCCTGCAGCGCAGCTCCGAGCCGACCCAGCTGCGGCCCACCCCGACGCCGGGTACGCCGACGCCATCCGCGTCGCCGCCACTGCCCTCGGCGGCGACCACGTCGCGGACCATGCCGATTGCCGATGTCGGCGAGATGGAGCTGTCGTTCCACGTCGACGAGCAGCGGAAGACACCGCGCTCGATCACCACCACGGCCTACCACGCGCAGGAGCGGCCCAATCCCTGGCCCTGGCTGGGCGTCGTCGCCGGACTGCTGTTGGCGGTCGCCCTTGGCTGGTGGATGGCCACCCCCAGCGCCCCGGCCGCGATCGCACCGACGCAACCCGCGCCGGAGGCGGCGACGTCGCCGCCGACGCCTGGCCCCGCGCCCGCCACGCAGCCGGCCACGCAGGCGCTGGCGCCATTGCCGGCCGGCACCCCGGCCACCACCCGGCCGCCAGCCGCCGGCGCCACAGAAGGGGCAAGCACCAATCCGGCCGGCTTCCCCGCCGTCGACGCACCGCGCGCGGCACCTGCCCCGGCGGTGACGACACCGGCGGCACCCCCACCGCCGGCCCGGGCAACGGTCAGGATTGCTGCCACCTGGAGCGACCAGATCGTCGTCCACGGCGTTGGCCGCGGGGCGCAGCCGCTCGGCACACGCGAACGCAGCTTCGAGCTCGAACCGGGCGCCTACAAGCTGATGTTCGAGCTGCTGAGCGAGGACTACTCCGACGTCGCCGAGCTGCGGGTGACCCTCGAGCCGGGACAGACCAAGCGCATCCAGTGTCCCATCCCGCGGCCCGGGCAGCTCTCGGTGCTCCCCTTCCCCGACACCCCGCAGGGTATGGTCTTCCGCAACGGCGACGGCCTAGGGCCGACACCCATCCTCGGCCGGCGGCTGCGCCCGGGCAGTTACACCCTCGAAGTGAAGTCCGTGGCCGGCGACAAGCAGGTGGCCATTCCCGTCGAGGTCGGCAGCGACAGCATCACGACGGTCAATTTCGACCTCACCGGCCGGCGGCCCACCGCGAGCTTCAGCCGCCCGCTGGTCGCGGGGCCCGGCGCACCTTGACTCCCTCCCGCCTGGTCCTCGCCCTGGCGGCGCTCCTGGTGCCGGCTGGACTGGCGGCGCAGGAGCCGTCACCGGCGCCGCCCCACGTCGAGAGCCAGGAGCTCACCCCGGCGCCAGTCGCGCCGAGCGTCGCCGCGGAGCTCGATCCGATGCGCGCGCTCGAGGCCGTGGCCGAACAGCGCTACCTCGAGGGGAACCTCGCCGAGGCCGAGCTCCTCTACCGGCAGATCGCCGCCAAGCAGGTCGAGCTGGCCAAACCCGTGGATCGGCGCGTCCAGACGCTGATTCTGATCGCCTGGCTCGACCACCTGCTGGCCAGGCCGGCGGAGGCGCGCGAGGCGCTGGCTCAGGCGCTCTACCTGCAGCCCGACTACGCCTTTCAGGCCCAGAACTACACGCAGCCCTTCGTCGACCTCTACCAGCAGGGGCTGGCCGCGGCGCGCGCCCGGCGCCGGAGCGAAGCGGCCGACGCGATCCGCAGCGCCGTCGAGCGCCTCAGTCGGGGCATCCCGGCCGAGGCGCGGCAGCTCCTGCAGCGGGCCCTCGAGCTCGAGCCGACCCATCCCGACGCGCTCTACAACCTGGCTCTGACCGACATGATGCAGAACCAGCCCGAGCCGGCGATCGCGGGCTTCGAGCGTCTGCTGGCCCTGGTCGCGGGCGGCGGCGTCCAGGCATCGGCAGAGCTGCAGTCCAAGTCGCTCAACAACCTGGGCGTCCTCTACTACAACAAGGCCTACTACGAGGACGCCGCGCGGAGCCTGCAGCGGGCGCTCGAGCTCACCCCCAGCGACCAACGCGCCTGGGACAACCTCGGCCTGGCCCTGCGTCGCCAGGGCAAGCTGGCGGCAGCCACCGACGCCTTTCGCCGCGCGTTCGACCTGGTGCCGGGTGACGAGGTCGTCGCCGGCCACCTGGCCTTGGCCTACATCGACACGGAGCGCTGGGTGGACGCGCGCGCCCTCCTCACGGCCGCCAGTCAGAAGCACCCAGAGAGCCCGACGCTGTGGCTCGAGCTGGGCCTCGCGGAGCGGGGCCTGGGCAACACCGCCGGCGCGGTGACCGCCTTTCGGCGGGTGCTCGAGATCGACCCGCAGAACCGCAGCGCCCAGGCCGACCGGGCTGCCGTCTTCCTCGCCCTGATGTACCACGAGAACGGACAGCCCGAGGAGGCCGCCACGGCCGCCCGCCAGGCGCTGGCGTGGAAACCCGGCGACATCGAGGCGCTGACCTATCTCGGCCTCAGTCAGCAGGCGCTGGGCGACCTCGAGGCGGCGCGCGACTCCCTGGACCGCGCCGCCAAGCTCGACCCGCGGCGAGCGGAGCTGGCCAACAACCTCGGCACCATCTACTTCGAGATGGGCGATCTCGACAAGGCCGAGCAGGCGTTCCAGCAAGCCCTGGGCATCAAGGCCGACTTCGCAGCCGCCGCTGCCAACCTCGAGAGCGTGCGCAAGAGGCGAGCGGAGCTCGCCGCCGCGCCCCCTGCGAACACCGCCGGCGCCGGCGGCCGGCCGCGCTCGCTGGGCGCCAAGTTCAGCGCCGCCAATTTCCCGGCCATCGGCATCAAGGGGCTGCTGGTCGAGTCGGTGACCACCAATGGCGCGGCGGCGGCCGCGGGACTGCGCAAGGGGGACCTGGTGCTGCTGCTCGACGGCCGTGAAGTGACGTCGCCCGAACAGCTACAGACCTATGTCACGTCGGGCACCCGCGCCACGACCCTGACCCTCGACCTGCTGCGCGACAGCCGCCCGCTCCGCGTCACGGTCAGAATCCGCTGAGGGCGACCCGCTCCGGCGGGCCGATGAGCAGCGGCGTCAGGGCGTCACGTCGACGGCGGCGCGGAAGGTCTGGCCGGCGTTCTTGTCGCCGAACCACGACACGAACTCGAACAGCAGGTCGAGCTCGAGCTGATAGCGCCCCGGCGCATCGGGTGCGCGCACCGTCTGGCTGACGCTGACGGTCTCGCCCGGCGCGACGTCCGCTGGCAAAGCTGTCCGCAGCCCGTCGAGGACCACCACCGAGCCGTCCTCGCCACGCCAGTGGTAGGCGAGCTTGATCTGCGCCGCCGCTCCGTTCGCGACCCAAGTGGCGCCGCTGGTGTTGGTGACCACCGTGTCGACGGTGAAGGTGCTCGCCGCGCGGGCGCTCGCCGGGACCGTGCAAGCCCCCCAGCGCAGGTGGTAGACGTCCTGGTCGAGATTGCTGCCGTCGCCCAGGTAGACCAGCACGGCGCCGACGTAGAAGTTGTCCTCCCAACTCGGCGTGTAGGCGAAGTAGTGCGACGTAGGGGGCGGCGCCTGCACGGTGAAGGTGCGAATCTCGCCGCCGGTGCTGTCGACCCGCAGGCGGTAGTAGTAGGTCGGCACCTGGCGCCGGACGCTCAGGCGTGTCGGCTCGTCGAGCGCAAAGCGAACTTCCTTCTCGGCTCCCACGGCCGCCACCGCCGCCCCATCGACCACCTCCTCGTGGCCGCCCATGCGCAGGCGCACGCGGTTGTCCCCGGCGAGGTTACGCACCCGGAAGGCCGCCGCATGCAACGGCTCGCCGCTGCTCAGCCAGACCTCGACGTCGTCGCCGCCGCCGAGCCAGATGCTGTCGCCGCGCGGCAGGAAGACGTCGCGCCGGCCGAAGATCTTGATCCCGCCCAGTTTGACGCTCTCGTAACCTGGCAGGTTGCGCAGCGACAGCTCGAGCGGAAACAGCGGGTAGGGGAAGTTCCGTACGTGGGCCTGGAGCGTCGTCCAAGCGACCGGGGCGCCGAAGGGCATGAACAGTACCGGGCCGAGCAGGAGGCCGCCCACCGCGAAGCCCACGGGCACCAGGTTCCGCGGCCGAATCGGCCCGACCAGAAACAGGAAAGCGGGGTAGACATTCACGAAGTAGCGGTTGCCGACGAAGCCACCGCCGCCCTGGTAGTTCCAGGGAATCCAGATCAGGAAGAACAGCGCGACGGTCGCCAGGCCCAGAAGGTTGAGCCAGCCCAAGGGGTCGCGACGCCGGTGGGCGACGAACAGCACGCACGCCAGGACGGCAAACGGGTGGTACCACAGTAGCCCGGTGTGTCGGCCGACGAGGAAGTTGCCGAGGTCCTCGCGCAGCTCGGCCCACTGCAGGTCGGGGAAGCGGAAGATCCACCACCAGGAGTTGCCCGGCTTCGGCGGCGGCGCCCCGCCGACGTCGGTAGGTCCGGGCGCGGCCACGGTGGCGGCCGGAGCTGCGGCGCCGGGCGCCGGGACGCCGGCCGCCGGGGCGCTCGCGGCGGCCAGCGCCGCCGCGGCGACCGTCGGCGAGACCACGGCCGTCGCCGGCGCCTCGGGCTGAAAAGGCAGGATACCAGGCTGCTCGATCTCGACCCCCATGCGGGTGACCCCGAGGTAGGCGGTGGGATGCCCGGTGAGGCCGATGGAAACTGCCGCCAGCAGCGCCAGGGCGCCAGCGCAGCCGGTCCCCCACAGCAGCGGGCCACGCCAGCGGCGCTCGCGCCAGAGACGCCAGAGCACCGGCAGAGCCACCGCCAGCACCACCGGCTTGTTGTAAGCGGCCAACGACAGGGCGGCGCCCGAGGTCAGCGCGGCAAGCTCGCCGCCGCCCTGGGGCCACGGCAACCAACTGCGCAGCCCGCCGCGTCCGCCCTCGAGGGCCGACGCGTCGACATCGGCCGCCCGCGAGGCGGTGGCCAGGCCCAGGTACAGGCTCACCATCACCGCCGCCATGTTGAAGACCTCTGGCTGCAGCCAGAAGACATAGACGAAGCTGGTCGAGAGCAGGAAGAAGCCGACGGCGAACAGGGCCGCGAGCCAGGGCTCGTTGTCGCGGCTGAGCCAGCGGGTACCCAGCCACACCATCAGCAGAGTGAGAAGCATGTTGGTGAACAGCAGGCCGTTGCCCCCGAAGACCGCGACGAACGGGGCGGCGACGAGGGGGTAGATGAAGGGCTTGCCGAAGAAGGCGTGGTGCCAGCCGTCGTCGCTCATCAGCACCAGGTTGCGGGTCGACGACAGCGGGAACTCGCGAAACAAGCGGTCGACGTCGACCACGTCGCAGCGCAGGTCGTGGTCGACCGCCAGGCTCCAGGCCATGAGGTAGTAGGCCGGCTCGTCCGCCTTGAGGTTGGTCGGCAGGCCCGGCTTGGCCGGCACCACGGTCAGGCAGAGCAGGAACAGCGACAGGGCGACGAGCCCGACGGTGACGGGGCGGCTCGCCGACCCAGGGGTCGACGCGGAGGATGCGGGCGGGCTGGTCATCGGTGGCCACAGTCTACAATCGGCCGGGCATGGCCACTGCCGACGCTGCCATTCGATCGCCCCGCTGGCGCCGGCCCTCGTCGGCCGCCGTGGCCGTCCTGCTCGTCGTCGGCGGCCTCTACGTGAGCGACCGCGCCCTGCACGGCGCCGCCAGCTTTCCCGGGGGCGGCCTGGCCATCCCTGCCTGGACGGCGCTCGCCGGCGTCCTCGCCTGGCTGGCCACCCGCCTGCGGCGCCGTTGGCGGGAGCTCGTCCTTGCCTCGGTTGCGACGGCGCTGGCGGTGGGCGTCCTCGAGCTCGCCTTGCCACGCGTCGCCCCGGAGCGGGGCTTCCCCCGCCTGCGCGGGATCCGCTCGCAGCTCCTCCACCATGCCCTGCCGGCCCATCGCACGTTGTTCGCCGGCCTGTGGGCGAGCGACGGCGGCCCGGTCCTGGTGCGCACCAACGGCGACGGCCTGCGCGACGACCGTGAGCGCGAGGACTACCTCGCCCAGCCACGGCGCGTGGCGATCCTCGGGGACTCGTTCGTCTTCGGCTGGGGCGTCCGCCAGGAAGAGGCCTGGCCGCAGCGCCTGGAGGCGCTCCTGCGCCAGCGGACCGGTGAGGGCGTCGCGGTGCTCAACGCCGGCGTCTTCAGCTACTCGCCGCTCCTCTCCGAACGGCAGTGGCGCCACAGCGTCGCTGCCTATCGCCCCCAACTGGTGATCCAGGTCCTCGACGCCACCGACGTCGGGGACGACTGGAAGTACGCCAGCGAGGCCGCGGGCGGACCTGACGGCGCGTTTCCCTGGCCCGACGACCCCGACGTCGCCTGGCACGGCGCCGTCTGGGAACTGGTGCGCCCAGGCTGGGACGAGCTCCGCCCCGCCCTCCTCTACCCGCTCCGCCGGCTGCGCCACCTCGCCGCGCCCGGCCGCGACTACTACGACTTCCGACTGACGATCGATGGCCAGGTCGAGACCAACCGCTTCTTCGTCTACCGGCATCCGCTAAGCGTCACCCGCCCCTACTTCGCGGCCACCTGGGGCCACGTCGAGCGGCTGGCCGCCGAAGTGACGGCCAGCGGCGCCCGTTTCGCGGTCGTCATCCTGCCGCGCTTCCAGCACTGGAGTCGCCGCGAGGCGCCTCACAACTGGGAGCACGACCAGTACCGGCTCGACGAGCCCTACCAGGACGAGATGTTCCGCTTCTACGACGGGCAGGCGGTGGGCGCGCCCTTCCCCGTGCTGGATCTGCTGCCGGCCTTCCGTGCCACCGACCGGTTCCCGTTGGCCTTCGACCGCGACCCGCACCTCAACGCCGACGGCAACGCCTTCCTCGCCGAGACCCTGCTGCCGTCGGTGACGGCGTGGCTCGCCGCTCCGTAGGGACGCTGGCGCTCAGCCCGGCGGATGCCGCAACAGCGCCCAGCCGTCGGCCGTGGCTACCGGGCGCCACTGCTCGCGTAGCTCGCGGGCCACCTCGCGCCGCGGCTCGAAGGGAGCGCGGAGCGGCCGATAGGTCAGCGGAACCAGCAGCCGCAGGCGCAGGAACCGCTCGGTCGCTACCGGGTCGACCCCGTAGACGCCGCGCGGCGCCTCGAGGCTGGCGACCGACACCATGGCGCAGGGGCTCCGATCGAGGTCTCGCAGCTTGCGGGCGAGGCCCGCGGCGGTCGTCAGGTTGAGGTCGTCGGGATAGTACTCCGGCACGTAGACACCCCGCCGCTCGAGGTCCATCTCGAGGCTCTCTTCGACGCCGAGGGGCGTCGCCACTTGGCCGCAGCGCTCGACCTCGGCAACCAAGGCCGCCGGCAGGCCACCGCCCGAAGCCGCCCGCGCCAGCGCCCGATCGACCTTGTCGGCAGGCAGCCCGAGGCTCGAGGCCAGGTCGCGCACCCGCTGCTCCCCCGTCGGCCCCCGGCTCAGCCAACCGCCCAACGAGCTCCATGCCTCCGACAGGAACAGGCCGCGGTTCATCCACAGGGTGAGCCCCTGGCCGGCGACGACGAAGACCAGGGCAAAGGCGAGCCGCGCCGCCCACCGCCCACGGCTGCCGAGCCGGTCGACGCGCGCCAGGCCCCAGAGGAGCACCGGCAGGCCGTAGAACAGGGCGTGGGTGGCGTCGGCTCGACCGAGCGCACCGGGAACCAGGGCAATCGCGTAGATCCCCCAGCCGACGCGACTCGCGGCCCTCGCGTCGGCGGACGCCAGCGCCTGGCGCCAGCCCCCGAGCAGGCTGGGCACCGCCCAGAACAAGGCGCCCAGGTAGAGCAGGACATGCGGCGCCGGCCACACCGGCAGTTGGTGCGCGCCGCCGGCAAAGGCCCGGAAGGTGGCGAAGTAGGCGCCCGGAAACACCACGCCGACGAGGGCGATGCCGAGCAGCCAGATCGCCACGGCACCGAGTCGACGCGGCCATCGCGGGCCAGCGAGCAGGACCAACTCCACCGCCAGCGCCGCGGCGGTTGCCAGCCCGACCTCGGGCGACAGCCCCCAGGCCACAGCCAGCAGGAATGTGCTACCGAGACCTGCGCGCACCGCCCATCGACGTCCATCCGGGGCCGCCGTGAGCCACTCGGCCACCCACAGCAGGCCGAGCAGCGGCCCGACGAACCTCGCGAGCGTGTAGTTGAGGCCGGTGCCGAGGTCGAAGGCGGCGGCGGCGACCAGAGCGAAGGCCACCGAACGAGCCGCCAGTGGCGCCTCGTCGCGCCGGAGGAGGGCCGCCAGCGCGGCCAGCCCGAGAAGGTTGAGGGCCAGGAAGGCGAGGTCGTAGGCGCCCCGCAGCGGCACGCCGAGACGCGCGATCCACACGGGGAGTTGCAGGAGGAGCGGCCCATACGCCGCCTCGAAATCGACCCACGGCAGGCGTCCGTGTGCCAGCTCGAGCTTGGCGCGGCGCAGGAAGTAGCCGGACTCGGTGAAGTACAGGCCGTCGACCAGGAGGTGGAAGGCGAGCCCGAGCAGCGCATAGGCGGCGACGGTCAGCACCCAGGTCCGTCGGCTCACCGCCGTGCCGTCGGACGGCGGCACGACCAAGACGCCGTCCGACGGCGGCGCCTGTCGACGGGATCGCCAGACGACCGTCACCGCCAGGACCAGCAGGACGGCCAGGATCGCCAGGCGATTGTCGAAGCCGAGGACGTACGATTCGGCGACCACCGGCGTGGCCGGCGGGTGCCACCATGGAACGACGAAGATCCCCGCTGCCGCGGCCCCCGCCAGGAGGCGCCCGGGCAGCCTCGAGGCGGGCCCCTGCCGGCGCGGCTGCGGCGCCGAGGCCGTCACCGACGACGGGCCTCGCGTGGCGGAGCTACCAGACCTTCCAGGGCGCGTTGCCGCGCTTCCATACCTCGTTCAGGTGCAGGTAGTCACGGTAGGTGTCCATCGGATGCCACATGCCCTCGTGCAGGTAGACCGACAGCTGTCCGTCACGCGCCAGGTGCTGCAGCGGGTCGAGCTCGAGAAACAGTTGCGGGTCGTCGCTCAGGTAGTCGAAGACCTGGCGCTGGAAGACGAAGAAGCCGCCGGAGACCACCCCCTCGGCCACCGTCGGCTTCTCGTTGAACTCGAGGACTTGGCCGTCGCGGACCTTCATCTCGCCGTAGCGCGAGGTCGGATGGACACCGGTCACCGTCGCGATGCGCCCCTCGCGGTAGTGAAACTCGAGCAGTCGGTCGAGGTCGACCGTGCCGACGGCGTCGCCGTAAGTGAACATGAAGGTGTCGGCGTCGTCGACGTATTGGCGCACGCGTTTGAGACGCCCGCCAGTGCCGGTGTCGGCGCCGGTCTCGGCGCAGGTCACTCGCCAGTGCTCACGCCCGAGCTCGTTGTGCAGCAACGGCGGCCCTGTGCCATCCATCAGCATGGTGAAGTCCGACAGGTACTCGCGGTAGCGCAGGAAGTACTGCTTGATCACCCATCCCTTGTAGCCGAGGCACAACACGAAGCGCTCCAGGCCGTAGTGGCCGTAGGTCTTCATGATGTGCCACAGGATCGGCTGCTCGCCGATCTCGACCATCGGCTTCGGGCGGTACTCGGTCTCCTCGCGGAGCCGCGTGCCCTGACCGCCACAGAGGATGACGACCGGGATCTCGGACTTGGGTGGTCTCGGCATGGGGCTCGCGTTGGGCGGTTACGACGTTGCGCTCAACGCGCGACGCCGCCGTCCTTGCCGCTCGACGTGTCGCGCCGCCAGTCCTGGATCTTCTGCCAGAAGTGATCGGTGAACTGGTCGATCTCGTGGGCCGGGAACAGCGCGGTCACCTTCTTGCGAACGGCGTCCTTGGCGACGGCGGTGCCGAAGAACTCCCAGGTGACCTCGTCGAGGTTCGCCAGGTGCTCGTCGCAGAAGGCGTGGAAGCGCTCGACCTCGAAGCGCTGGCGGGCGATTCCAGCGTAGGCCGCAAGACGCTCGCGCAGCGGCAGACCCTGCTCGAGGACCGCGTAGTAGGGCTGCCAGTCGAGGTTGATCCGCATCTTGCGACGGGTTGCGGCGGCGAACAGCGACCAGCGAAGGTTGGCCTTGATCAGCCACGGGAAGTGGTAGTGCAGCGACGTCACCTGCGAGTCGGGGCAGGCGTTGGCGAAGTCGATGGGATAGAAGACGCCGTCCTTGCGCAGCGACTCGCAGGAGTTGAAGTCCCAGCCGAAGAAGGAGTTGATGGTCAGCGTCATGTCCTCGAGCACGCTCACCTCGTCGCCGTCGACGAAGTCGTAGGCGACCTTGTAGCGGTCGTGGAGCGGTGCACCCGGGTCGTACTTCAAGATCCGCACCTGCGGCCCGAGGCCGATCGCCCGCACGAACAGGTCGAACGGCGCCACCGCCTTCTGCACGTGCATGATGCGGGTGCCGCTCTGGTCGTAGGCGGTGTGCATCTCGGCGTCGTTGTCGATCTTCGACACGCCGACCCAGGCGCCGCCGTCGAACGGCTTCATGAACACCGGGTAGCCGAGGTCTTCGCCGATGCTGTTCAAACTGAACAACCGGGCGTAGCGCTCGAGCGTCGGCTGCAGGTCGGGCGTCGGGTCGTACGACTTGGGCGGCAGCATCCAGGTCGGCGGCACCGGCAGGCCGAGATGCATCATCGCGCAGTAGCTCGAGTGCTTCTCCATCGACTGGATGGCCCACGGGTTGTTCAGGACGTACAAGCCGTCCATGATGACGGCCTTTTTGATCCACTCGCGGCTGGTGTGGTACCAGTGCGTCAGGCGGTCGAGGACGACGTCGTAGCGGCACGGTTGCGTCAGGCTGAAGGGCTCGATCGTCACCCGCTCGACGTTGAACGAAACCGTGTCGCCGTCGATCGGCAGGGCCAGATCGAGGCGCTTCAAGATCTGCTCGTAGCAGATCGGCCAGCAGATGTCGGCGCCGAGCGACAGGCCGATGTTGCGCGTGACGTGAGCCATGCCCTTTTCCCCCGTTGTTTGGGATGCCCGCCGAGCGAAGCGAGAACGCCGCGGGAAGTCTACCGCAGGGAGCGGCGCCTACTCGTAGACGAACAGCAGCGGGCCGGGGAAGAGGTAGGACAAGCCTTCGCGCAGGCGATCCCGCCAGTTCTCCCAGTTGTGGCCGTCGCGCGCCTCGACATAGCGCACCTCCATGCCGGAAGCCTGCAACTGCGGCACCAGCGAGCGGTTCTCGTAGATCAGCGACTCGTAGATGCCGCAAGAGACGAAGACTCGGTTGGCGACCTTCTTCGGCTCGTCGCGGAAGGCGTTGACGAAGCTGACGATCGGCTCGAACACCGGCCCGCGCTGGTTGCTGCCGATGTCGGTGAAGGCGAACGACCCCGACTGCAAGAGCAAGCGGCCGAAGTAGCCGGGGCGACGCCACGCCGCGTGCAGCGAGGCGACGCCGCCGAGGCTCGCGCCCATCACCGCCCGAGCCTCCGGTCGACCGTCGATCGGATAGAGCGTGCTGATCCGCGGCACCAGGTCGTCGACCAGGAAACGGGCGTGCAGGTCGTGGGCCGCGTACTCCTCGAGTCGCTCTTTGGCCTGGGTCAGAGCGACGATCATCGGCGGAATCTCGAGGCGGTGGATCAGGTTGTCGAGCACCGTCTTCAAGCCGGCGAAACGCAGATAGTCCTCGCCGTCGTGGACCACCAGCAGTGGATAACGCCGGGTGCGGCGGAAGCGCGCGGGCAGGTAGACGCGCAGGTTGCGGGTGCCGCCGAACGCGGTGTGGCGAACCGCCACGTCGACCAGCTCGCCCTCGCGCGCCTCGCCGTCGTGAAGCGTCCAGTCCGGCCGCGTGTAGCCAGTGCCGTAGACCACCGAGTTGGCGCCGAAAGGGTCGTGTGCCAGGTGCGGATTGAGGGGATCCCGCACCCAGCGGTGGTCCTTGCCGCTGATGACGTCGAACTTGTACTCGACGCGTGAGCGCTCCGGCAGATCGATCACGAGGTACCAGATGTCGGTGTGCTTGACGCGATGGAACGGCACCGACGACGGCAGGCCGTAGACGAAATGGCGCAGATGGACGGCGTCGAACTTGCCGCGGTAGACGAAGGTCGCCCGGCGCCCCTCGACGATCGGGAACGTGTGGGCGGCAAGGAAGCCATCGAGCTCGGTGGGCGCCAGCGCTTCGATGCGCCGCGCCTCGCGCGCCAGCACCGTCACGCCGCCACCGCCTCGCCACCGACGTCGACGAGGATGCCCTCGGCGGTCAGCCGGCGGGTGCCCGGGATCCCCCGCGGCGGCTCGCCCGGGGCCAGCCAGAGACGGGTCTCCTCGTCGAGCGCAACGCAGACGTCAGGGGCAAACCGGCGGGCGAGAATGGCCACGCGGTGCGGATCCTCGAGGCGCAGTCGGCGGCGGGCATGGGGCAGCGGCACCACGCCCTGGTAGAGACCGAGGCCAACCTCCAGCACTTCGGCGGTTCCTGGCCCCTGCGGCGGGCTGTCGTGGAAGACGATCACCCGCTCGGCGAGGGCCATGGCGCCGGCCGACCACGCCACCACCGGCAGACCGTGGAGCAAGGGCAGGACGTTGAACAACCGCATGCGGTTGAGCAGCACCGCGACGTGGCCGCCGGCCACCGTCAGGGCCGAGGTCTGGCGCAGGATGCGGGCGATCTGGCGACGATGGTGGGCCACCGCGGTGCGCTTGGTCGGCTGCCAACGTTCGTCCCAGTCGGCCAACAGCCGCCGTACCTGCGCCAGGTGATGGGCGTCGATCGCCCGGACATTGGCCAGCGCTTCGTGGCGTTCCGCCTCGAGGAGCTCGGGCGTGCCCTGGCGCGCGAACAGCGTCCGCCCGGCGTCGACAGCCGCCTGCAGGCGGATGCGGTAGAGCTCCTGCAGTTCCTTGAGCCGATCCTGGCGCTCCCGATAGGCGTCCCACAGCTCGGCATCGCGCGCGAAGACGTCGTCGCTGCGCTCATGCAGCATGAGATTCATCACCCGTCGGCCGAGGTGCTCGCGCATCTCGTCGACTTCCGCTTCGCGCTCCTGCCAACCGGCGGTGATGGTGGCCACCGGGCCTTCGAGCCCCAACGCCTCGACGGCGCGCACCAGGGTGGGCTTGAGGCGCTGCGGGCCGAGGAGGACGACGGTGCTCGGCTCCTCCCGGCTCGGGGCGGGGGTCGGCAGAGGATCCGGGGAGGCGTCGACGGTCGGTTTGGAGGGTGACATCGCGACGGACTTATAATGCAAGTCTGCCGTCCACTGAAAGCGGCGCCCCGTCCGGCGCGCCCCGCACCTTCACGAGGAGAGCCGATGCACGTCCTGTTCGTCGAGCCAAGCTTCCCCTTCAACCAGCGACAGTTCGTGCGCGCCCTGCACAGCGTCGGTGCGCGGGTCACCGGCATCGGCGAGACCTCCCCCGAACACCTCAACCCCGAGGTCCGGGGCTGGCTGCACGGCTACGAGCAGGTTTCATCCGTGGTCAACGAGGAGGCCTTGTACGACGCCGTCCGCCGCATCCAGCGCCGCGAGTGGGTGGATCGGATCGAGGCCTCGGTCGAGGCCCACATCATGTCGACCGCCAAGGTGCGCGAGGCCTGCGGCATCCCCGGCACCAGCGTGCGGACCGCCTGGCTCTGCCGCGACAAGCCGTCGATGAAGGAAGCGCTACGCGCCGCCGGGGTGCCTTGCGCCCAGTCCACCGGCGCCGACAGCCCGCAAGCCTGCCTCGCCTTCGCCGAGCAGGTTGGCTTTCCGCTCATTCTGAAGCCCCGAGCCGGCGCCGGCGCCTCTGGCGCGGTGCGGGTCGACAACGTCGCTGAGCTCGAGGCGGCAATCCATGAAAACGGCGTCGATCAGGGCGCGTCGGTGGCGATCGAGGAGTTCATCGAGGGGCACGAGGGCTTCTACGACACCATGTCGGCGGGCGGCCACGTGGTGCACGACTTCATCTCGCACTACTACCCGAACGTCCTCGACGCCATGCGCAGCCGCTGGATCTCGCCGCAGGTGGTGACCACCAACCGCGTCGACGCTCCCGGCTACAACGACCTCAAGCAAATGGGCGCCCGCGTCATCGATGCCCTCGGCATCGGCACCTCGGCCACCCACATGGAGTGGTTCTACGGTCCCAAGGGTCTCAAGTTCTCGGAGATCGGCTGCCGCCCACCCGGGGTCGGCGTGTGGGACCTCTACTCCGCCGCCAACGACTTCGACCTCTACCGCGAGTGGGCGATGTGCATCGTCCATGACCGCCCGGGACAGCCCCCGTCGCGCAATTTCGCCGCCGGCATGATCGCGCTCCGCCCCGACCGCGACGGCCGCATCACCGGCTATGACGGCGTCGACCGCGTCTTCCGCGAGCTCCAGCCGTGGATCATCGATGGGCACTTCCCGCCGCCGGGCTCGCGCACCCAGGGTGTGGAGGGCGGCTACATGGCCAACGCCTGGCTGCGCATGAAGCACCCGAACTACGACCAGCTGCGCGCCATGCTCGACCACGTCGGCCAGACGATCAAGGTCCACGCCTCCTGACGCGGTGGCGGTCCCTTCGGCAGTGAGCATGTTGCCGGCACCGGCCGCGGTCCGATGAGCATCGCGTCGCCGGTCCCGGCGCCCCTGGCGGGCGCGGTGGGCGCAACGTCGGCTGCGACTCCATTCGCCCGCTTCTCCGAGCTGGTCACCGCGCTCGGTGGCCACGGGCGCTGGTTGGTGTTGACCCACGACAACCCCGACCCCGACGCCCTCGCCAGCGCCGCGGTGCTCGCCCGCATCCTGCGCGGGACCTTCAAGCGCCGCGTCACCCTAGCCTACGGCGGCATCATCGGTCGCGCCGAAAACCAGGAGATGGTGCGGCAGCTGCGGCTGCCGCTATCGCATCTGAAGCACCTCAACTGGCGCAACTACCGCCATGTCGCCCTGGTCGACACCCAGCCGCGGACCGGCAACAACGCCCTGCCCAAGGACCGCGAGGCCGACGTCGTCATCGACCACCACCCGCTGCGCAAGCCGACCGCCGGGGCGCCTTTTTTCGACGTTCGGCCGCACTACGGCGCCACCGCCACCATCGTCGGCGAGTACCTGCTGGCCGCCGGGCTGCCGATCGACCAGGCGACCGCCACCGCGCTGGTCTACGCCATTCGCAGCGAGACCCTCGACTTTCGCCGCGAGTCGCCGGGCCCCGACAAGGCGATCTACGACCTGCTCACGCCCTACGCCGACAAGAGTCGACTGGCCCGCATCCAGTACCCGCGTCTCCCCGTTTCGTACTTCCGCAACCTGCACCAGGCGCTCGAGAACCTCGAGTCGGTGGACTCGCTGGTCGTCTGTTACCTCGGCCAGGTCGAACAACCGGACATCGTGCCCGAGATCGCCGACCTCCTGCTGCGGATGAGCGGCAAGACCTGGTCGCTGACCAGCGGCGTCTACGGCGACCGCATCTTCCTCTCACTGCGCACCACCAACCCGCGGGCCGACGCCGGCGCCCTGCTGCGCCGGCTGCTCGCCCGCCGCGGCAAGGGCGGTGGCCACGGCATGACGGCCGGCGGCTGGGTGCCCGTCGCCCGCGCGCCCGAGCAGACGCCCCGCCTGCTCCAGCGGCAGCTCGCCGAGCTGCTGGCGATGGCCCTGCACAAGAACCCGGAGAAGCTCGTCCCGCTGGTGCTCGACCGGCCAACGGCGCCGCCGTAAGCGGCGCCCGTGTCGCCGCCGCGGGCGGCAAGAAACCGGACATCCGTTGTCCATCTTGCCCCGCTCGCGCCATTCGCAGATGATCCGGCGCCGGCCGCGCTCGGCCGGCGTCCCCGACCCGAGGTCTCCGCATGTCCGCTCGCAGCCCCCGCATCCCCCATCAGCCGGTCTCCGACATCGAGCTGCCGAAAGAGTTCGAACGGCTCTACGACCTTGCCTACAACCTCTGGTGGGGCTGGTCGGAGGCCGCCGACCGCCTGTTTGCGATGGTCGACCAGCGCGCCTGGAGCCTGTACCGCAACCCGGTCCAGCTGCTGATCGGCGTCGAGCCATCGCACTGGGAGCCGCTGCGCGAGAACGAGACCTTCATTGCGCTCTACCGCGAGGTCGTGGGCGCCTTCGACATCTACATGAACGGCGTCGGGGAGTCCTGGTTCGGTCGCCACCACGCCGCCTGGGACGGCGGCCCGATCGCCTATTTCTGCTGCGAGTACGGCGTCCACCAGAGTCTCGCCCTGTACTCGGGCGGCCTCGGCGTCCTCGCCGGCGACCACTGCAAGAGCGCGAGCGACCTCGGCCTGCCGTTCGTCGCCGTCGGCCTGCTCTACCGCAACGGTTACTTCCGCCAGACGGTCGACGCCGACGGCCATCAGCAGCACTTCTACCCCGAGTACGACTTCACCCGCCTGGCGCTGCGCCCTGCCGCCGGCCACACTGGCCGCGACGTCAAGATCGAGGTGCCGCTGCCCGGCCGCACCGTGGTTGCCAAGATCTGGGCGGCGCAAGTCGGGCGCGTGCCGCTCCTGCTCCTCGACACCGACGTCGCCGAGAACCACAGCGCCGACCGCGCGATCACCAACATTCTCTACGTCCGCGGTCGCGAGATGCGGCTGGCGCAGGAGGTGGTGCTCGGCGTCGGCGGCGTGCGCGCCTTGCGCGCACTCGGTATCGCCCCGTCGGTCTGGCACATCAACGAGGGGCACAGCGCGTTGCTCCAGATCGAGCGCATGCGCGAGGAGATCGAGGGCGGCGCCACGCTCGCCTCGGCGCGCAAGGCGATCACGCCGTCCACCGTGTTTACCACCCACACGCCGGTACCGGCAGGCAACGAGCAGTTCGAGGCTGCCATCGCCCGCCCCTACCTCGAGGCCCTGGCTGCCGCCGCCGGCAGTCGCCTCAAGGTCAAGGACCTGGTGGCGCTCGGCCACGCCGACCACGGCGAGTCCGACCAGCCGCTCAATCTGACGGCCATGGCGCTCCACACTGCCGGCTTCGCCAACGGCGTCTCGCGCTTGAATGCCGAGGTCAGTCGCAAGATGTGGTGGCAGCTGCTGGGTGCCAGCGACGCCGAGTCGGCCCCGATCTCGGCGATCACCAACGGCGTCCACACCGAGACCTGGGTGGGCCCCGAGATGCTGCGCCTCTACGAGCGTCACATGGGCCCAGCCTGGCGCGAGCTCCTTCTCGAGCCGGCCGCCTGGCAGGCGATCCACGCGATCCCCGATGCCGAGGTCTGGCGCACCCACGAGGCGCAAAAGGAGCGGCTCGGACGCTTCGCCCGCGCCCGTCTGCGCGAAACGCTGTCGCGTCACGGGCGCTCGCCGGAGGAGCTGCGCGCGGTCGACGAGCTGTTCGACCCCAAGGCCCTGACCATCGGCTTTGCCCGTCGCTTCGCCACCTACAAGCGCGCCGACCTCTTCTTCAGCGACCTCCACCGGCTGCGCGCCATCGTCGCTTCCCACGACCGTCCGTTGCAGATCGTCTACGCCGGCAAGGCTCACCCCGCCGACCGCCCGGGCCAGGAGCTGATCCAGCACATCTTCCGCCTGTCGCAGTCCGAGAGCCTGCGAGGTCGGGTCTTCTTCATCGAGGACTACGACATGCGGGTGGCCAGGATGATCGTCCAGGGCGTCGATGTCTGGCTCAACACTCCGCGGCGACCGATGGAGGCGAGCGGCACCAGCGGCATGAAGGCGGCCTTGAACGGCGCTCTCAACTTCAGCGTCCTCGACGGTTGGTGGCCGGAAAGCTACGACGGCAAGAACGGCTTCGTCATCGGCGACGAGGAGTCGCTGGCCAGCGAGGCCGACCAGGACCGCAAGGACGCCAACGCCCTCTATACCGCGCTCGAGGAGGAGCTCGTGCCGAGCTTCTACAAGCGCGCCAAGAGCAGCGGCGTCCCGGCCGACTGGGTCGGCCGTATGAAGGCGTCGATCGCCTCCATCGCACCGCTGTTCTCGAGCCACCGCATGGTGCGCGACTACGCCGAGCAGGCCTACCTGCCGGCGATGGCCGCTGGTCGCCGCGAGCCCGTTACGGTGGGCTAGGAGACGGCACGGGCGGCGCCAGCGCAGCCTGCCAGGCCGCCACTTGCCACTCCGCAGCCTCGGCGGCGGCGAGCAGGCGCAGCGCGGTGTGCAGGGCTCGACGCCGCCCGCGCCGCTCGCCAGCGCTGTCGCCCCGGACGGCCCGCGCCAGGATCGCTAGCAGCACGTCCGCCAGACCCTCCTGACGTAGCCAGAGCCGCTCGCCCTCGCCGTTGACGCCGAGCGCGGCGGCCACCGGCGCGCCAGCGGCCATCACAGCGCTTGCCAGGCGATGGGCGCGCAGGGCCAGCGGCTCGCATGCGCTGGCAATCACCGCCAGGTCGGCCGCCGCGAGATCGGCGCGCAGCACGCGAAGAGCACGTCGGCGGTTCTCCACGTCGAGCCACAATAGGGCGCCGGCCCGCTCGCCAACGCCGGTGAAGAGCCAGTCCGCGAACCGCTCACGCCAGCGCTCGAGGGTGATCGGCGTGGGTACGCCGGCTGGCGCGACGGCCAGACCAGCGAGCACCGCCAGCCCGACTGCTGGCGCCGAGGCGCTGCCGGCCAGCGCGCGCAGGCGCCGCTCGCCGTCGCTGACTGCCACCGCCAGTGGCTCCCCCACCGGCGCGAGGCCACTCGCCACCCGCAGTCGCACGCGCGCCGCGACGAGGCCTTCGACGGCCGCCGCCAGCTCGCCGGCAAGGGCGTCACGCTGATCCGCCGCGAGCCGCGTCTCAGCGGCCCAGCCGCCCGCTGCTGCCGCGGCGTAGCGCGCGCTGGCCTGCCCCACGGCGCCATCCTCCAAACCCTGATGCTCGGGACGCAGCAGCGGCGCCAGGTGACCCGGGTCGAGCACGGCCTGCAAGTGCTCGACTGCCGAGCGCTCTCCTGGCGGCGCGAGGCGCGACCAGAGGTTGATGCAGCCCTGCCCGCGCAGCTCGGCGGCAAGGGTCAGCAGGGGTCGGTCGCGGGTGTCGGTGAGCATCTGAGCGCCGAGAAACACCCGTCGCTCGTAGGCCCCCATCTCGACGTAGAGCCCTTGGCCCGCGAGCTGGCGGACCGGCACCACGAAATCGCGACGGCTCAGCGGGTCGGTGAGAATCGCCACCGCTCCCGGCTCCAGCCGGTCGAGCCCCAGGGCCGAAGCGAGGTCGACCCGCGGCAGCGTCTCCGGCCCCACCGGCTCGTGGGGCGCGCGGTGGTCGGCGGCAGTCGACACCCAGCCGCGCAGGGCGCCGTGACGATTGTGGACGAGCACCAGGCTATGGGTGGCAAGGTGGCGGTTGGCGAGCGCCAGAAGATCCTCGCCCTGCCCACCGTCGAGCGCCTGGACGTCGAACACGAGACAGTCCTCGACACCGGCGAATAGGCGGCGCTGGGCGAGCAGCGGCGCGATCTCCCGGCGGTGACGCGCCACCAGCTCGGCGTCGGCGGCCTCGTTCTGGCGTGGGCGTGAGAACTCCATGCCGTACTTCTCCGTCAGCCCTTCGACCTGGCCGTGCGAGAACATCGGCAGGCCCGGCATGGTTGCCAGCAGCGTCGCCGCGGCGGCGTACTTGTCGCCGGTCCCGAACTGCCCGGCGGTCGGTACCTCGTCGAGGTTCGACAGGAAGTTGACGTAGCGCCGCAGGATCTCGCGGTCGAAGCGCAGCAGGCGGGTGACGATCTGCCGGAGCTTGGCGTTGTCCTCGGTGCGCAGGGTGTGCATGAAGGCGCTGTTGTAGACCCGGTGGAGTCCCAGCGTGCGGACGAAGTAGGTCTCCATCAGCCAGAACGCCTCGGCGAGGAGCAGCACGTCCGGCCGCTCGACCGCCAGGCGATCCACCGCCTCGCGCCAGAACTCGTTGGGCATCAAGGCGTCGAATTCGGCGTCGCTGAGCCCGGCCTCGGCGCGCGACGGGATGTCGCCGCCGGTGCCCGGCGCCGGGTACCACAGGCGGTGGTGGTGACGCTTGGCGAGGGTCATCGCGGCGTCGAAGCGGACGATCGGAAACAGCCGCGCGACCTGCAGGATCTCGTCGATGACCGCCGCGCGCACCGTGGCCTGCAGATAGTCGAGCTGGGCGGTGTCGTTCCACGCCGTCTGGGTGCCGTCGTTGCCGTGGTAGAGGTAGCGCACCTCGCCAGTGGCGCGCTCGAGGCGCTTGAAGACCACCGCGGCGTCGGTGCGTCGGTAGTAGTGGTCCTCGAGGAAGATGCCCACCCGCGGATCGCTCGACAGGTCCGGTCCTTCAAAGGTGTAGACCGGGTACGGCGGCGACGCCGTCTGGATGAAGCGCTCCGGGTGCTCGATCACCCAGCGGGCGTCGATGCCGGTGTGGTTGGGCACCATGTCGCTGGCCAGGCGAATGCCGCGGCGGGCGGCTCGTCGTTCGAGGTCGCCGAGGGCGTCCTCGCCGCCGAGCTCGGCGGCAATCCGATAGTCCGCCAGGGCATAGGCCGAGGACTCGGCATCGGCCTGCCCGCAGAGATGCTTGATCTGCCGGGAGGCGGTACTTCTCTCCCAGACGCCGATCAGCCACAGCCCGGTGAAGCCGCGGCGGGCGAGCTCGTCGAGCTCGCTGTCGGGGATCTCGTCGAGCCGGCTGATGGTCCGCCCATGCTGCGCGGCGAGTTGGGCCAGCCATACCAGGGTGTTCTTGGCGACCAGCACGAGGCGTGGCATCCATCCCTGGTCGGGGGTGAAATGTTGCGGCTGACGCGCCTCCTCGGCGTCGGGGTCGACGACCACCGGCGGCAGCTCGACCGGCCCCGGCGCCCAGGCGCCGCCTGGTCGCGGGCGCTCCTCGGCCAGTACGTCGAGCCCGCGCAACAGGCGCGTCGCCTCCGCCGGCGCCGGCTCCCAGTAGCGTGGCACCTCGACCGCCGCGGCATCCTGGGCGCGCGGCGCCACGACCTCGTCGGCGGCCAGCAAGACCCTGATCTGGCCCTCGAGCGACTCAGGGGCCTGCTCGCGCGCGCGACGCAAGAGGGTCAGCAGGTCGGGCCCGGCCGGCTCGAGGCGCGCCCGAGCAAGCGCCGAGCCGAGGGCCGTCAGCACCTCCTCGTAGGGCGCGCGCGCACGCAACGACTGATCGTCGAACAGCTCGCGGTAGGGCGCGAACGCCGGATTTTCGTTGGCCAGCCAGAGCACGACGAGCTCCTCCAGCAGTTGCTCGCGGTGCGGCTCGCCGGCGGTTTCGGTGACCAGGTACTCCGCTTCGGTGCTCTCGCCCTGGAACACCGGCTGCGGCGGGAACTCCTCGAGGAAAGCCAGGAGGAGGCTGTCGAGCTTGGCGGCACCGAGCGCCGCCTCGAGCTCGCGCGCCAGGTCCCTCAGGAGGTGGTCGCCGAAGGCCGCCCGGAACCGCCGGAACACCGCATGCAGGAGCTCGTCGATCAGCCCCAGGGCGTTGATCGCCCCCGGGCTGACGACGCCTTGGGCGGCCTCGCCCTGCACCGCCAGCATGCGCTCGGCGAGCTGTCGCGCGGCGTCGAGGTCGGCCAGAATGGCGGCGCCGCTCGAAGCGAAGAGCGCGGCCGGGAAGCCGTAGCGCGCCCGAGCCGCCCGCGAGATGTGGAGCTCCCGCAGGCGACCCGCAGCGGTCTCCGGTATCGCGCCTACTCCCATTCGATTGTGGCCGGCGGCTTGCTGGTGACGTCGTAGACCACGCGGTTGACGCCCCGCACCTCGTTGACGATGCGGTTGGCGACGCGGCCGAGCAGGTCGTGCGGCAGCGGGCTCCAGTCGGCGGTCATGAAGTCATGGGTGTCGACACTGCGCAGGGCGACGACGTTCTCGTAGGTTCGAAAGTCACCCATCACGCCGACGCTCCGCACCGGCAGGAGGACGGCGAAGGCCTGGCTCACCCGCGGGTACCAACCGCTCTCGCGGAGCTCGGCGAGGAAGATGGCGTCGGCCGCCTGGAGCACGGCGACACGCTCCGCCGTCACCGCACCCAGGATGCGCACCGCCAGGCCAGGGCCAGGGAACGGATGGCGGGCGACCAGGTCCTCGGGCAGCCCGAGCTCGCGCCCCAGCTGCCGCACTTCGTCCTTGAACAGCCAGCGCAGCGGCTCGATGAGGTCGAAACCCAGCCGCTCGGGTAGACCACCGACGTTGTGGTGGGTCTTGATCACCGACGAGGGCCCCTTCACCGAGGTCGATTCGATGACGTCGGGATAGAGCGTGCCCTGGGCGAGGAAGCGCAGCTCGCCATCGGCGGCCAGACGCTTCGCCTCGCGCTCGAAGACCTCGATGAACACGCGGCCGATGATCTTGCGCTTCTGCTCGGGCTCCTCCACCCCGGCGAGCTCGCCGAGGAAATCGACGCTGGCGTCGACCGCCAGAATGGGCACGCCGAGACCGTGCTCGAGGTTGCGCACCACCTGCGCGCGCTCGCCCTGGCGCAAGAGGCCGGTGTCGACGAACACCGACACCAGTTGCTCGCCGATCGCGCGCCGCAGCAGCGCCGCGACCACCGAGGAGTCGACGCCACCCGAGATGGCGCACAACACTCGCCCCGGCCCCACCTTGGCGCGCACCGCCGCGACCGCCTCGTCGACGTACGAGGCCATGCGCCAGTCGCCCGCGGCGCCGCAGACGTCGTAGACGAAGTTGTGCAGGATCTCGCTGCCGGCAACGGTGTGCGACACCTCGGGGTGGAACTGGATGCAGTAGATGCGCCGCGTGGGGTCCTCGCAGGCGACGCTGGGCGCGTTGGCGGTGGTGGCGCAGGCCAGGAATCCCGGCGGCAGCGCCGTGACCCGGTCGCCATGGCTCATCCACACGGTCTGTCGAGCGTCCAGGCCCGCGAAGAGCGCGCCGGGGTGGACCACGTCGATCTCGGCTCGCCCGTACTCGTGCTTGCCACCGCCCTCGACGGCGCCGCCGAGGAGGTGGGCGACGATCTGCATGCCGTAGCAGATGCCGAGGATCGGGATGCCGAGGGCGAAGAGCTCCGGCGATGGCAGCGCGGCACCCGTCTCGTAGACGCTCTGTGGGCCCCCCGAGAGGATGATTCCGATCGGCTGGCGGCGGCGGATCTCGGCCAGGGACAGATCGAACGGATGGACCTCGCAGTAGACCCGGTGGTCGCGCACCCGGCGCGCGATCAACTGGGTGAACTGGCTGCCGAAGTCGAGGATCAGAACGGTCTGGTGCGGGCTCATGGAAATGCCTCTCCTCAGGCCGGCCGGCCAACGAGCGCCAGCGCGGTGCAGTGATACCCATGCGGAGCCGAAGGCATGCCGGCAACCCGACTGGCGCGCTCGCGCACGGTCACAGCTCGGACTCCGCCTTCAAACCACGCGACATCAGCTCGCCGACCGCCAGTCGCGGCGACTTGCCGTGGTGCAGGACCTCCACCATCTGCTCGGTGATCGGCATGCTGACCCCTTTCTGCTGGGCGATGCGGGCCACCGCCAGGGAGTTGCGGACCCCCTCGGCCACCTGGGACGTGCCGCCAGTGATGTCGGCCAGGGTCCGACCGGAGGCGAGCTCGAGCCCGATCCGCCGGTTGCGTGACAGCCCGCCGGTGCAGGTGAGCACCAGGTCGCCGAGCCCGGCAAGGCCAGAGAACGTGCGCGCCTGGCCACCACAGGCGATGCCGAGGCGGGTGATCTCGTGCAGGCCTCGGGTGAGCAGAGCCGCCAGGGTGTTGTGTCCCAGCCCAAGGCCGACGAGGGTGCCGGCGGCGATCGCGATGACGTTCTTGGCGGTGCCCGCGACCTCCACCCCGACCAGGTCGTGGGAGGTGTAGAGGCGCAGGCTGCGGGTCGACAGGCGCTCCTGCAGCCACGGTGCGAGGTGCGCATCGTCGGAGGCGAGGACCGCCGTGCTCGGCACGCCCTGCGCCAGCTCGAGGGCGAAGGTCGGCCCGGAGAGAGTGGCGAAGCGGACCTCGCGATTGGCCGCCACCGCCTCCTCGAACGTCACCTCGCTCATGCGCGCCAAGGTGGCGGTCTCGATCCCCTTGGTCGAGCTGACCACGACCAGCGGCTTGCCGGACTCCCGGGTCAGCGGCAGGAAGGCGCGCAAGACCTCGCGGTAGCCGTGGCTCGGCGCTGCCAGGACGACGATCTCGCAGCCCACCAACTCGTCGAGGCGGGAGGTCACCCGCAGGTTGTCGGGGAATGGCACACCCTGCAGGTAGAGCTGGTTCTCGCGCCTGCGCGCCAGCTCGTCGACGAAGTCGGGGCGCCGTGCCCACAGCCGGACGTCGTTGCCGGCGCCCGCATAGAGCACCGCCATGGCGGTGCCGAACGATCCCGCCCCGAGGATCGCAATCTCGGTCATGCCTTTCTCCTCTCGCCGGGCAGGGCCGGCCGGCCCAGTCGCCGCTCCGTGCCCGCCAGCAGTCGCCGCACATTCTCCCGGTGCCGCCAGACGATCGCCGCCGCGATCAGGATGGCCGCGAGCACCGCGCTCTCACCTTCCCGCGCTGGCAGGCCCCGGCGGGCGGCCATCCACATCGCCAGCGGGTAGGAGGCCGCGCCCACCAGCGAGGCCAGCGAGACGAAGCGCCGCCAGGCCACGACGACGAAGAACAGCGCGATCACCGCCAGCGAGGCCACCGGTTGGAGCATGGTCAGCGCGCCGGCGGCGGTGGCCACCCCCTTGCCGCCGCGGAAATTGTGGAACAAGGGCCAGATGTGGCCAAAGACGGCAGCCACCGCGCAGCCGGCAACCACCGCCGGTGCGGCTCCCCAGTGGCGGGCGAGGAGCACCGGCGCCATCCCCTTGCCGACGTCGAGCACCAGGGCGGCGAGCGCCGGACCCTTGCCGGCGACGCGCAACACGTTGGTGGCCCCGGCGTTGCCGCTGCCGGCCTGGCGGACGTCGCGCCCGGTGCGCAGGAGGACGATCAGGTAGCTCCACGAAATGGAGCCCAACAGATACGCCCCGGTGACCAGGGCGGCAGCCAGCAGCCAACTCGACGGGAGGCTCATGACGCTGCCGGTCCGGTCCGGCCGCCGTCGAGGAGCGGATAGCGCGACAACAGGCGGTAACGCGGCGGGCCGCTGCCGAGCTCGCTGGCCATCAGCCAGCCCTCATCCACGCGGCAGCTCAGGTCAGCGTTCGCCGCGTCGCTCCAGGCGCGGGCAAACGCCTCGCTGGCCTGCCGATTCCACGGCACCTGGGGGCGCGCCAGGGTGACGTGGGGCGTGAAGCCGTGTTCGGAACGCGGATCGCGCGTCGCCGAGACCACGGCCGGCAGCGCCGAGGCGACTGCCGCACTGACCGCGGCGGCAAGGGCGACGAGATCCGGCCCGACCGCCGCCGCGCCGTCGGCGACAGTGCCGACGGCGACCCAGGCCGCGCGGCCCGGCCGACCGGGCGGGAACGTGCCGCCGCCGGTCAGCACCAAGCGACCCGGCGGCGCCGCCGCGAATACCGGTCGCAGCGCCGCGTCGAGGGCGGGAATAGCCGCCGTCGCGGTTGCTCCGAGGAAGCAGAGCGTCAGGTGGAGATTTGCCGACGGCACCCAGCGCGCCCTCGGCAGCCGTCCGTGCAGGGCTGCGCAACGCGACGCCAGCGCCTGCCGCAGGTCGTCCGACAGCCCAAGAGCGACGAACAGCCGCAGGGTGGTCCGCTCCGCCGGTGACACCACCGGCGGCAGGCTGGCGGTCATGCGGCGGTCTCGGGGGCGGTCAGCAGCAAGCGGCGGCGCAGCATTTCGAGCGCGAGCTGACTGGCCAGCTGGCGGATGCGGTCGCGCTCCCCGGGCACCCGAATCTGGCGGTGCTCGACCAGGGTGCCATCGCTCGTCAGTTGGCGATGGCCGGCGCCGCCATAGCCCGGCGGCAGCGCGCCACCGACCGCCTCCTCCACCGCCGATCTCGTTGCCGTGGGCGGCCCGGCGAGCGCCAGGTGCACGGTGCCCACCGGCTTTTCGGGAGTGCCGCCCCCGGGGCCGGCGACGCCGGTGATGCCGATGCCGAAGGTGGCTCCGAAGCGCGCACGCACGCCGGTAGCCATCGCGCGCGCCACCTCCGCCGACACCGCGCCGTGGGCGTCGATGAGCTCCGCCGGCACCGCCAGCTCGCGGACCTTGACGGCATTGGCATAGGCCACCACACCGCCCAGGACGTAGTCGCTGCTGCCGGCCACCCGGGTGAGCCGCTCGGCAACCAGACCGCCCGTGCAGCTCTCGGCGGTCGCCACCCACGCTCCCTGCGACCGCAGAAGGTCACCTACCACCGCCTCGAGCAAGGTGTCGTCGCCCTCGGCGAACACCGCGCGACCGACCAGGTCGCGCAGACGACTCGCCACCTTGGCGAGCCAGGCGCGCCGGGTCGCGGCGTCGCCGGTGGCGGCGAAGCGCAGCCGCGTCTCGCCGACCGCGGCGAGAATGGTGATGTTCTCGCGCCCGAACTCCTCGTACGCCGGACGCACCATCTCGTCGACGGTCGACTCCGGCAGGCAGGCCACCTTGAGGGTCCAGGTCTCGAGCACCCGTCCGTCGCTATGCGACGCGAGCCAGGGAACGAGGTGAGCCTGGGCCATGCCGTCGAGCTCACGCGGTACGCCAGGAAACAGGAACACCGTGGCGGCGCCGTCGCCGCGGGTGACGTCGACGCGTTGGCCCGGGGCCGAGCCCAGCGGGTTGTCGAGGAATACACCGCCAGCGATCAAGTCGGCCTGCTGCAGGTTGCTCGCCGGCATGGCGATGCCATACGCCCGGAAGCGCGCCTCGAGCGCCGCCACCGCTTCCGGCCGCCGCTCGAGCGGTCGTCCGAGGGCGCGCGCCACCGCCTCACGCGTCACGTCGTCGGCGGTCGGCCCGAGGCCGCCACCAATCAGGATCACGTCGAAGCTCGCCACCAGGCGACCGACCTCTTCGGCCAGCGCCGTCTCGTCGTCCCCGAGGATGACCTTGCGCGTCACGGTGGCACCGTGACGTTCGAGGTACCGGGCAAGAACCAGGGCGTTGGTGTCGAGGCGGTCGGACCCCAGGAGCTCGCTGCCTACCGCAAGGAGCGCCGCCCGCATCCCCTGATCCTATGCGATCAGGAGGGGGCGCCGGTCGCGCCGTGACGGCGCCGACGGCAGTGGCGGCAGGCCCCTCGCGACTGTTACGATTTGCCGTGATGCCATATCGGACGCTCGCCCTCACCGCTGGCCTGCTCGCCCAGACTCTCTCGGCTGCGTCGGCTGCCGCCGCCGGCAATGTCGCCGTGTTCGCGGCGACGCCCAGTCGCCCGACGCTCGAGCTCGCCGACGGCTGTCGCGTCTCGCCCGAGCTGCCGGCCGGCGCCGAGGTGCGCCGCGCTGCCCTCCTCGCCGACCGCTGGCAGCTGGTGGGCACCCAGGTCGAGGGCTCGCAACGCCGCCTGCTGCTACTCCAGGGCCGGTGTGGCCCTGGCGGTCAGGAGCGCGCAGCGGCGGGTCCGCGCATCCCCGCCGGCGTCAGCGTCGACGGGCCGGAGCTCCTGGCCGACCGTGAGCCGCGAGCGCTGGCCTGGCTCCAGGGCAACGACCCCAGTCGTCTTGCCGTCATGGCGAGCGAGTGGCTTGGCGACGACCGCTGGCAGGCGCCCGTCGAGGTGGCGGCTCCGGCCGCCGGCAGCCAGCTGGCGCTGAGCGGCGCGGTGCTCGACGATGCCAGCCACAGCCGGCTCCTGGTCTGGAGCCGGTTCGACGGGCACGACGACGAGATCGTCTGGTCGACGTCGACGGGCGGCGCGGCCTGGTCGGCGCCGCTCCCGGTGGCCAGCGACAACGCGGTTCCGGACATCTCCCCCAGTCTGCTGGCGGTCGATGGCGGCGCGCTGCTGGTTTGGAGCCGCTACGACGGCAACGACTATCGGGTCGTCGTCAGCCGCTGGCAGGATGGGCACTTTTCGCCGCCGCGGACGATCGGCCCGCGCGGCTCGGTGTTCCCGACCCTCGCCACCGACGGGCGCCAGGTCAGCCTGCTCTATCGCACCGCCGCCCCAGGCGGCTGGGGTGCCGCCAGCCTGGGGGTCAGCGGAGATGTTCTGCGCCGCGCCGCCGTGGAGTCGGCTCGGCAGGAGCGCCCGGTGCTGGGCACCGACGATGCAGGCATCGCCCTCCGCTGGACGCCAGACGAGGTGCCGACGCGCGCCCGGTGGACGACGGCAGAACCCTAGCCTTTTCTCATCCGATCGTGCGCTTCGCGCACTGGCCTTCGGCCATCCTCATCCGGCGACGCAATTTCCTGCCGGGGAGGCTCCAGGCTCGCCCTGGCCGCGGCCATGGCTGCGGCGAGGGCAGCCTCCGGCGCCTCCCCGGCCAGCCAGCGCACCCCGGGCTCGCGCCGAAACCAGGTCTCCTGGCGCTTCGCGTACTGGGCGGTCGCCGTGACGATCTGCAGACGCAGCGCCGCGGCGGGCAGCCGTCCGCCGAGGTGCTCGACGATCTGGCGGTAGCCGATCGCCTGGAAGGCCGGGCAGTCGGCCGGGGTGCCGCGGGCCAGCAGCCCGGCGACCTCCTCGATCCAGCCGGCGGCCAGCATGCGATCCACCCGTTTAGCAATCCGCTGACGCAGCGCCTCGCGAGGGTACGCGAGGCCGAGCACGGTCCAGGGCCCGGGTACCGGCGGCTCCGTTGGCGCATCGCGGTGCCAGTCGCTGAGCGGCCGACCGGTGGCGGCGAAGACCTCGAGGGCGCGCAGGATGCGCTGGGTGTCGCCGGCGGCAAGGCGGGCCGCGGTCGCCGGATCGACGCCCGCGAGCTCACCGCGAAGGGCGGCCAGACCCTCCCCCGCCAGGCGTCGGGCAAGCCCGGCGCGCACGTCTTCGGGCGTCGGCGGAATCGCGCTCACGCCCTGGCGGAGCGCCCGCAGGTAGAGCCCGCTGCCCCCGACCACGATCGGCCGCCGACCGCGGCCCCGCAACTCGGCGATCGCCGCGGCGGCGCGCCGGGCGAGCTCGCCGGCCGAGCAGCGCTCGCTCGGTGCCAGGATGTCCAACAGATGATGGGGCACCGCCGCCCGCTCGCCGAGGGTCGGCTTGGCCGTCCCGAGGTCGAGGCCGCGATAGACCTGCAGAGCGTCTGCGTTGACGATCTCGCCGTCCAGCTCGCGCGCCAAGCCGAGCGCCAGGGCCGACTTGCCGGTCGCCGTGGCACCGACGATCGCGATCACGGGCTGCATGGTGCGAGCGTAGCAGGGCCAGGGAGCCGGTCAGCCCGGTGGCGAGCTCGGCGTCTCGACCCGCCACGGCCCTTGGCCTGCGCTACGGAAGGTGATCCGCACCTGGCCGACCAGGTCGCTGCGCAGGAGCCGCACCCCAGCCCGCGCCAGGCGGTCGAGCACCGCCGGCGAGGGATGACCGTAGGCGTTGCGGCGGCCGACCGAGAGCAAGGCCAATCGCGGCGACGTGGCGGCCAGGAACCCCGGTCCCGTTGCGCTGGGACTGCCGTGATGGCCAACCTTGAGCAGGTCGACGTCGAGGGCGGAGTCGCCCAGGCGCCGACGCAGCCGCCCCTCCGCCGGCTCCCCGGCGTCGCCGGTCAGCAGCAGGCGGTACCGGCCGAGAGTGGCGAGCAAGACCAGCGAGCGCTCGTTGTCGGGCCCGGGGTCGTCGGGTGCCGGCGACAGGACCCGCAGCTGCCAGCGTCCAACTGCCAGCTCCCCACCGGCGCTACCGACCGCCATCCGCGGACCGAAGGGGCTACCGGCGACGGCGGCGAGCTCCCGCGTGCAGCTACCCGCCCGCCAGTCCGGCCCGAGCAGCAGTTGGTCGACCGGCAGGTAGCCCGCGAGATCCAGGAGGCCGCCGCAGTGGTCGCGGTCGCCGTGGGTGGCCACTGCCAGCGTCAGCCGGCGCACGCCGAGCTCGGCCAGCGCCGGAACCAGGACGCGCAGTCCGAGGTCCCCGGATGGCCAGCCACCGCCATCGACGAGCGCCGCAGCGGCGCCGTCACGCACCAGGAGGGCGTCGCCCTGCCCGACGTCGAGCATGACCAGCTGCGGCTCCGCGGCGGGACGCGGCCACGCTGCAAACCCCAGCCACAGGACGCCGACGACCGGCAACAGGCGCCGCGGCCACCAGCAGACGACCGCGAGAACGAGGGCGACGACGAGCGCCGTCGGCGCGCCGACGGCGAGCGGCCACAGCCACCAATTGGCTGGCGGAAGCTGCGCCGTCCAGGCCAAAGGCGCCGCCAGAAGGTCGAGCCCGGGGACCAGCCGGGCGGCGAGGCCAGGCGTCACGAGCGCCAGCCCGGTCCAGGCGAAGGCGGCCACCTGCACGACCCCGGTCCACGGCACCAGTACCAGATTGAACAGCGGAGCCAGCGGGCACAGCAGCGCAAACACCGGCAAGGAAAGCGGCAACGAGGCCAGCTGTGCGGCCACGGTCGCCGCCAGTGGCTGACCGAGGACGGCAGGCAGTCGCCAGCCACCGGCAGCCCCCGCCCAGCGTGAGGCCAGCGGCCTGGCGAAAAGGACCAGGCCGGCCGTCGCCGCCATGCTGAGACCGAAGCCGAGGTCGGCCACCAGGGAGGGTTGCCAGGTGAGCAGCGCAACGGCGGCCAGGGCCAGCCCGTGAGCTGCCCAGGGTGGCCGGCGGGCGAGCAGCGAAGCCAGGGCCACCATCGCCATCACCGCCGAGCGCAACAGGGCCGGCAGCGGCCCCACGGCCAGCACGAACGCCGTCACGGCCGCGATCACGGCGACGGTGCGGATCTGGCCCCCCAGCGGCCGGCTGACGGCGGCCACCACCGCCACCAGGAGCGCGAGGTGAAGGCCCGAGACGCTCAGCACATGCGACAGGCCGCAGCGACGCAGGCCCCGTTCGAGCGCCGGCGCCAGGCGCGAGCCGTCGCCGATGACCAGGGCCCGTGCCAGGTCGAGCCCGCGCGAACGGCCGTCGAGGGCGGTCGCCAGGCGACCGCGCAGCGCGCCCGAGAGCCTCGCCACCGGCCCAGGCGGGGCGACCCGGGCGATCAGGGCCAGGCTCTTCACCCGCAAGCGCCAGGCTCCCGGGTCCTGGCGGACGCCAGGGTTGGCCGGCAAGGCGGAGCGCGCGAGATAGCCACGGACGCGCAGCGTCTCGCCCAGGGCTGCCGTCGCCGTCGCCGGCAGCACCAGGGTGATCTCTGCGCCCGGCAGGCGGATCGCCTGTCGCTGCGCCAGGACGCTCAGGGTGGCATGAACCACCATCTCGTCGTCGCGGCGCTGGGGGTGGCCGTCGAGGCACACCGTGGCCGCCACCGGCGCCGACAGGTCGAGGCCGCGAGGCCAGTCCATCGACACCTGCCAACGACTCCAGCCCAGCAGCAGGCCGGCGGCAAGAGCCAGGCCGACCGGCGCCGCGCCGCGACCCCAGGCCAGTCCGAGCAAGCCCAGGAGGCAGATCGACCACGGTGGCGCCGGCGCCAGCACGTCCGTGGCGGCCACCGCCGCAACGAGGAGAGTGGCGGGAAGCAGCAGCGGGGGGTGGCGAGAGCGGAGGGCGCGAGCGGCCATGCTCCCATAGACGGAATTCGCAGGTGCTACCTTGCGCCAGTGATCGGATGCATGGGCGGATGCATGGGCGGATGCATGGGCGGATGCACGGGCGGATGCACGGGCGGGCGCTCCCGGCCGCCGGGCCGCTCGACGCCGCGCGAGCCCCGGGGGGCCGCTCAGGCGAAGAGCGACAGCAGCGGCAGGGCGAGTCGTCGGCGCAGCAGCTGGCGCTCGAGGTTCAGCCGGGCCCGCGCCACCTCACCCGCCGGCAACCGTTGTCTCAGTCCGGCGACCAGGCGCCGGAGCTCGGCGTCGAGCTCGGCCCGACTGCTGGCGTCGAGTCCCTCGCCCGCTGCCGCCAGGAGCGCCTCGTCGAGGAGTCGCAGTTGATCCTCGACCAGCGCCGGGTCGCTTGCCCCCGAACCGGCGCTGGCGGCGGCGGCCAGGTCGACGATCCGCTGCCGCCAGACGGCGACGTCCGCGATGGCATCGGGGAGCAGGCGGGCGAGCATCCCCAGGCGGGTCGCCAGGTCGCCGACTCCCCCGGAGTCGCCGTCGAGGCGAGTCGCCTCATCAAGGGCGCGCAGGCCGGGAGCCAGAAAAGCCCGTTGCTCCTCCCAGGCGGCGTCGACTGCCGGGGCGCAGTAGCGCAGGCTCGAGATACGACTCTTGACGGCGGCGCCAGTGGCCTCGCGCTCGGCGCGTCGGGCGAACACTTCTTCGAGCGTCCGCGTCACCAGGGTCAGGGGCACGCCCTCCTGGTACCACCGCCGGGCCACCTGCCAGTCCGCCGGCGACAGCAACAGGGGCGCGCCGCGCAAGCGCACGAAGACGCGCTCGATCTCGTGGAAGTACGCCTGCGCCTCGCCGCTCGCCAGGGGGTCGCCGGCGGTCACGCCCCGGGCCCTGGCGGACCGCTCGACCCGCGCTCGCCCCGCTCGCCGCCCCGGTTCTTCTCGTAGATCAACTTGAGGCCAACCAGGGTGAGCGAGGCGTTGACTTCGCGGATGAGCTCCGAACCGCTGGCCACGAGCTCGGCCTGGCCGCCCGTGGCGACCACCGTCCTCAGGCCCGGCAGCTCATCCTGCAGGCGGCGCAGGATGCCGTCGACCAGACCGATGTAGCCGTAGTAGATGCCGGCCTGCATCGCCCCGGCCGTGGTCCGGGCGATGAGCTGCGCCGGCCGCTTGATGTCGACACGGTAGAGACGGGAGGCGTGGGAGAACAGCGCCTCGGCGGAGATCCCGATGCCGGGGGCGATGATGCCGCCGATGTACTCACCGGCGGCGTTGACCAGGTCGAAGGTGGTGGCGGTGCCGAAGTCGACGACCACCACCGGGGCGCCGTAGAGCTCCCGCGCCGCCACCGCGTTGACGATGCGGTCAGCGCCGACCTCGGCGGTGTTGTCGTAGCGAATGGGCATGCCGGTGCGCACGCCCGGGCCGATGAACAGCGGCGCCACGCCGAAGTACCGACGAGCGAGACGGTCGAGGGTCAAATTGAGCGGCGGCACCACGGAGGAGATGACCACACCCTCGGCAGCCGCCGGGTCGATCTCGGCGCGGGCGAAGAGCGGCAGGAGCAGGGCGCCATACTCGTCGGCCGTGCGCTCGGGCGCCGTCGACAGCCGAAAGGTCTCGGCCAGGACGTCGCCACGCTGCACGCCAAACACCACGTTCGTGTTGCCGACGTCGACCATGATCAGCAAGCCCGGCTCGACCTTGCGGCTCATGTTTCCACCACCTCTCCGGCCCCGAGGACGCGCTCGTCGCCGCCCGCCGTTCGCAGGCGGAGGCGTCCCTCGGCGTCGAAGCCAAGCACCTCGCCGGTTACCAGCTCGCTCCCCACCTGGCAGCGCAGCTCGTCGCCGGGGCGATGCGCGCTGTACCGGCGATACCGCTCGACCAGGGTCACGTCGATGAGCCGCTCGCAAGCGGCGTCGACCGCTCCGAGCAGGCTTGCGGCGAGGGTGCCCACCGAGGGCAGCGCGCCGGCCGCTCCTTCGGCCAGCGCGATGGAGAGCGGGGCCTCGGCAGGCGCCGCGAGCACGTTGACGCCGAACCCGATCACCAAGCCACCGCGGGTGGCTCCGCGCTGCACCGCCTCGATCAGGATGCCTCCGAGCTTGCGCCCGTCGAGCAACAGGTCGTTGGGCCACTTCAGCCGCAGGCGTTCGCCGGCCGCCAGACCACTGGCAGTCGCGAGGGCCTCGACGAGACCCACGGCCACCGCCATCGGCAGCCGTGACAGCTGGTCCGCAGGTGCCGGCGCCTGCAGGACGCTGGCCCACACGCCAGTGCCCGACGGGCTGTGCCAGACGCGCCCGAGCCGGCCGCGGCCGGCGGTCTGGCTGCCGGCGACGATCGCCAGTCGCGGCAGCTCGAGCTCGTCCTCCAGGTAGTGATCGACGAGGCGTCGCGCCAAGGTGTTGGTCGACGCCAGTCGCCCGAAGACGAGGACGTTGCGCAGGGTCGGCGAGCGCGCGCCGCTCACTTCGCGGGCGAAGCTGGCGAAGGCGGCGGCGGAATCGTCGTCAACGGACAATGCGCTCATCGGACGCCGAGCCTACGCCAGGCCGAGGCCTGCTCGCATCCGCGCCCGCCGCTCCTCCATTTCCCGCTCGCGCCGACGCTCGGCGTCGACCACGGAGGGCGGGGCCTTGCTCGTGAACTGCTCGTTCGCCAGCCGTCCGCGCAGCCGCTCGAGCTCCGTCTCGAGCTTCGTGAGCTCGCCCTCCAGGCGCCGACGCTCCTCATCGCCGAGGCCCGCCTCCTCGGCGACGAGAGCCACCTGCACGCCGGCCACCAGGTCTGCCGCGACCCGGTCGCGACTGGTCGCTGCCGTCGGCGCACCGAGGGCGATGCTGTCGAGCCGACAGAGGAATGCCACCAGCGGCAGCTGCTCGCCGAGCAGTGCTCGCAGGCCCGGCTCGGCAGCGTCGAGGTGGGCGTGCAGCTTGGCCTTGGGCGACAGGCCGAGCTCGACCCGCAGATTGCGGATGCGGTTGACCACCGCCATCAGGGACTCGATGCCCGCCTCGGCGGCGGGGTCGTCCCAGGCCGCCACCGGCCGCGGATAGGGTGCCAGGCAGATCGTCTCGGCGTGGATCGCCTGGTGCCCCGGCAGCCGTTGCCAGACTTCTTCGCTGAGAAATGGCATGAACGGGTGCAGCAGACGCAGGCTCTGGTCGAGGACGGTGACCAGCACCTCGCCAACCCGCGGCCGCGGGGCTTCACCGGAGAGGGCCGGCTTCGCCAGCTCGATCGACCAGTCACAGAGCTCGTGCCAGATGAAGTGGTAGAGGGCGTTGGCCGCCTCGTCGAAGCGGAAGGTCTCGAGCTTGGCATCGACCTCGGCCGCCGTCCGCGCCAACCGCGACAAGATCCAACGCTCCGGCGCCGCCAGGCCATCGACGGCGATCTCGGTCTGCACCTGGGCGTCGCCGATGCGCGACAAGGCGAAGCGCACCGCGTTCCAGATCTTGTTGCCGAATGCACGGTAGCCAGCGATGCGCTCGGGATCGAGCGGAATGTCACGGCCGGGGCTGTCCAGGATGGCGAGCGTGAAACGCACGGCGTCGGCACCGTAGGTTGCCACCAGCTCGTCGGGGAACACCACGTTCCCCTTCGTCTTCGACATCTTCTGGCCTTCGCGGTCGCGCACCAGGCCGGTCAGGTGCACGGTGTGGAACGGCGACTGACCGGTGAAGTGGAGCCCGGCCATCACCATGCGGGCGACCCAGAAAAACAGGATGTCGAAGCCGGTAATCAGCACGCTGGTCGGGTAGAACGTCGCCAGGTCGCTGGTCTTCTCGGGCCACCCGAGGGTCGAGAACGGCCACAGCGCCGACGAGAACCAGGTGTCGAGGACGTCGGGGTCCTGGGTCAGCTGGTCGGTGCCGGCGAGCGCCTCGGCTTCCTCGCGGCTGGCAGCCACGAAGATCCGACCCTCGGCGTCGTACCAGGCCGGGATCTGGTGCCCCCACCACAGCTGGCGCGAGATACACCAGGGCTTGATGTTGGCCAGCCAGTGCTCCCAGGTCTTGTCCCAGCTCTCGGGCACCAGCTTCAGGCGCCCGTCGCGGTTGGCGGCGAGGGCCTGGTCGGCCATGCCCCGCACGTCGCAGAACCACTGCGTCGACAGCATTGGCTCGATCGGCTCGCCGCTGCGCTGGCTGTGGCCAACGTTGTGGGTGTAGTCCTCGACCTTGACCAGTCGCCCCTGCTCACGCAGCCGCTCGACCACCTTGGCGCGCGCCTCCTCGCGGTCGAGGCCGGCGAATTCGGGGCCCGCGGCCTCCGTCATGCGCCCCTGACGGTCGATCACCAGAATGCCCGGCAGGTCGTGGCGTTTGGCCAGCTCGAAGTCGTTGGGGTCGTGGTACGGGGTGATCTTGACCAGGCCGGTGCCGAACTCCTTCTCGACCATGGTATCGGTCACGAACGGCAGACGCCGGCCTTGCAGGGTGCCGTCGGCGGCGCGCTCGGTGGCGAAGGGCAGAATCGCCGCCGCCCCGTGCAGGTGGGCATAGCGCTCGTCGTCCGGGTTCATCGCCACCGCGGTGTCGCCGAGGATGGTCTCGGGCCGGGTGGTGGCCACCACGATCCGCTCCCCGCTGCCCTCCACGTCGTAGGCCACGTGGTAGAGCTTCGACTTGACGGTCTTGGTCTCCACCTCGAGGTCCGAGACGGCGGTCTCGAGCTTGGGCGACCAGTTGACCATGTAGGCGCCGCGGGTGATCAGCCCCTGCCGATAGAGCGTCACGAAGGCGTGGGTTACCGCCTTCGACAGACCCTCGTCGAGGGTGAAGCGCTCGCGGGTGAAGTCACAGGACGAGCCGAGCAGCTCGAGCTGATGCCGGATGTGGTCGCTGTGCTCGTGCTTCCATTCCCAGACGCGGGCAATGAACGCCTCGCGCCCCATCTCCCGGCGGCTGGTGCCCTCCTTGGCCACCTGCCGCTCGACCATCAGCTGGGTGGCGATGCCGGCGTGGTCGGTGCCGGGCAGCCAGAGCGCGTTGTAACCCTGCATGCGGCGCCAGCGCGTCAGAATGTCCTGCAGGGCCGACTGCAGGGCGTGGCCCATGTGCAGCCGCCCGGTGACGTTGGGCGGCGGGATCATGATGCAGTAGCTCGGTCGCGAGCTCGGCGACTCCGCGACGAAGATGGCAGACGCCGCCCAGGCCTGCTGCCACCGCGCCTCGTAGCTCGCGGGGTCGAATCGCTTGTCCATCGCTGCCGTCTCGGTCATCACGTCGCTCGCTTCTGGCCACCGCCCCAGCGCTGCCAGCCCAGGGCGAAAAAAGGGACGCGACCGCCCTCGGGCCAGGGGCGCCGCTCGTGGTACCTGCGGTGATCTGGTGCCGGTCGGAAGACTACAGTCGGCCCGGGACGAAATGCATCACATCGCCGGCGAGCCAAGTCCGCGACGACGCCCGTCGCGGAGGTGGCGGCTACTCGACCTGACTCTCCAGCTCGCGCAGGCGATCCTTGATGACGACCTCGGCGAGGTCCGGGATCACCTCCCAGGCGACCTCGCGCACCACGCGCTCCGACAGGATCTCGACCACGCGGCGCGCCACCTTGTCGATGTCCTCGTCGGACAGGCGCAGGTTGCCGCTGCCGTTGCCACCATAGCCGGCGCTCGGGGCCGCCGGCGCCGCAGCGGGCGGAGGCGACAGGACCGGGAGCTCGAAGTCGGCCACGGGCGAGGCGGCCGCGGGGGCCGCTGCCGCCAGGCTGACCGGGGTCTGCGGCGCCGTCGCCACCAGATCCCAGTCCGCGACCACGCTCTCCTCGACCGCAGGTAGCTCGGGCTGCAGCACGCCCGTGGCCTCGTCGTCGGGGACGGACGGCAGGAGCTGCTCGGCCGGCGCCGGCACGGGGGCCGGCGCGGCCGCCATAAGGTTGTCGACCAAGCGCAGTAGCTCCTGGCTGTCGAACGGCTTCTTGAGGAAGGTACTGGCGCCCGCGACCTGCGCCTGGTTCTCGTCAAAGGGCTCGAAGGTACCGACCAGCAGGAGCACGGGCACAGCCGGGAAGCGCGCCTTGCTGCGACGGCAGACTTCGTAGCCGTTGGCACCCGGCATGTGGACGTCGGCGATGACCAGGTCCGGCGTCACAGTCTCGAAGCTCGCCAGGGCCTCCTCGCCATTGCCGAACGCGACGACGCGATAGTCCTCGTCCATGAAGGTGAGCTCGACCACCTTCTGGATAGTGACGCTGTCGTCCGCCAACACAATCGTCTTGCTCATCGCCTCTCCTGTCGCCAAAGCGCCTCAGAACGCTACCACGGCCGGTTTGACGGGGTCAACGGAAAACCTTTGTGTTGAGACGTTTACGCCCAGGACAGCGGAGCCCTTGCGAGCCGGGCTCTCAGGCTGCCGCCAGGCGTTCCCGCAGGTAGGTGATCACCCGCTCGGTATGGGTCCCGGGCAGGAAGATCTCGTCGATGCCCGACTCCTTGAGCGCCGCGATGTCGCGGTCGGGGATGATGCCACCCGCAAAGACCAGGATGTCGCTCGCTCCCTGCTCGCGCAGCAGGCGAGTGATCTCCGGCAGCAGGCTGTTGTGGGCGCCCGAGAGGATGGACAGGCCGACCGCGTCGACGTCCTCCTGCACCGCGGCGGCAGCAATCTGCTCGGGCGTCTGACGCAGGCCGCCGTAGATCACTTCGAAGCCCGCGTCACGCAGGGCGCGAGCAATGACCTTGGCGCCGCGGTCGTGGCCGTCGAGACCGGGCTTGGCGATGAGAATGCGGAGCGGGCGGTGGGTGGACATGGATACGGGCCTGCCAGTCGGAGTTGTCAGTGCGAGTCGCGGTCGATGAGGAAGTCGATGAGGTCGGTCGCCACCGGCTGATAGCCGAGCTGTCGCAGGGCCGTGGTCACCTGACCGCGGTGATAGGTGGAGTGGTTGCAGAGATGCAGGAGGGGCTGCCACAGGGGCCGGGTGAGGGTGTCGCCGCGGCGGTTGGTCCAGGTGATGTCCGCCAGCAGCTGCTCGTCCGACAGCCCTGCCATGAACATCTCCATCTCGAAGCGGAGCTCGTCGAAGCCGGCGCTCAGGGTGGCGAGGTCGGGGTAGTCGAGCACAGACGGCAGCACCGGCAGCGGATTGCCGATGAAACGAGACAGCCACATCCTCTCGGCGCCGAGGATGTGGGCCATGGTCCCCAGCACCGAGTCGAAGCTCGCGCCAGTCGGCCGCACGAGATCCTCGGCGGACACCCCGGAGGCGGCGGTGACCAGGGTGCGGTCCGCCCACAGGGTGTACTTGAGCAGCTCGCGGGCGTAGTTCACGACGAGGCCTCAAAAGACCGCGGGCTCTTCGTAGGTGCCGAAGACGTCGCGCAGGGCGTCGCTGATCTCGCCCACGCTGGCGTACGCCTTCACGCAGTCGAGGATCAGCGGCATGGTGTTGGCGGTGCCGCTGGCGCCCACCTTGAGCGCATCGAGGCTGCGCGCGACGGCGCCGGCGTTGCGCCGGGCGCGCACCGCGGCCAGCGACGCCAGCTGCTGGTCGCCGACGCTCTCGTCGATGTACAGTGTATCGATCGGCGGCTCGTTCTCGATCTGGAAGGCGTTGACGCCGACGATCAGCTTGTCGTTCTTCTCGAACGAGCGCTGGTGGGCAAACGCCGCCTCCATGATCTCGCGCTGCGGGAAGCCGGCCTCGATCGCCTCCACCATGCCGCCGAGCTCGTCGATGCGCCGGAAGTAGTCGAAGGCACCGTCGATCATGCGCCGGGTAAGGTCCTCGACGAACCAGCTGCCGCCCAGCGGGTCGATGGTGTTGGTCACCCCCGACTCATGGGCAATGATCTGCTGCGTCCGCAGCGCCGTGCGCGCGTTCTCCTCGGTCGGCAGGGCGAGGGTCTCGTCGAGCGAGTTGGTGTGCAGCGACTGGGTGCCGCCGAGCACGGCCGCCAGCGCCTGAATCGCCGTCCGCACGACGTTGTTGACCGGCTGCTGGGCGGTCAGCGAACAGCCCGCCGTCTGGGTGTGGAAACGCAGCATCCAGGAGCGCTCGCTCTTGGCGTGATAACGCTCGCGCATCACCTTCGCCCAGATCGAGCGCGCCGCCCGGAACTTCGCGATCTCCTCGAAGAAGTCGTTGTGACTGTTGAAGAAGAACGACAGCCGGGGGGCGAAGGCGTCGACCGGCAGGCCGGCGTCGATGCCGTACTGCACGTACTCCATGCCGTCGCGCAGGGTGAACGCCAGCTCCTGGAGGGCCGTCGAGCCGGCCTCGCGGATGTGGTAGCCGGAGATCGAAATGGTGTTCCAGCGCGGCACGCGCTCGGCCGCGAACTTGAACTGATCGGTGATCAGCCGCATCGACGGCCGCGGCGGGAAGATGTACTCCTTCTGCGCGATGTATTCCTTGAGAATGTCGTTCTGCAGCGTGCCGGTGACGTGGCGCGCAATGTCGACGCCCTGCTTCTCGGCCACGGCCAGGTACATCGCGAAGAGAATCGGCGCCGTCGAGTTGATGGTCATCGAGGTCGACACCTGGTCCAGCGGAATGCTGTCGAACAACAGCTCCATGTCGGCCAGGGTGTCGATGGCGACGCCACACTTCCCCACTTCGCCGCGCGACATCTCATGGTCGCTGTCGTAGCCGTAGAGGGTCGGCAGGTCGAAGGCGGTCGACAGGCCCGTCTGGCCGTGCTCGAGCAGGTAGCGGAAGCGCCGGTTGGTGTCGGCGGCGGTGCCGAAGCCGGCGAACTGCCGCATCGTCCACAGCTTGCCGCGATAGCCGGTGGGATGGACGCCGCGGACGTATGGGTACTCACCCGGAACGCCGATCGCCGTCAGCGGGTCGATGTCGGTCGCCTGCTCGGGGGTGACGAGCGCTGGCACCTCGAGGCCCGACACGGTCGTGAAGTCCTGCTTCCAGAACGGCTGCTTGGCCGCGCTGTCAGCGGCCGCCCGCTCCCAACGCGCGCGGGCCGACGCCAGCGCGTGCGGCGCCGTCGGCTCGGGGGTAGCTTCGGGAGCGATCGGGGGCCGGTCCTGAACAGTCATCGCGGTCTCCTTGGTGGGGCGCAGGGGTGCCCGGAAGGGCACGGCACGCGGGCGGCCAGTATAGACCGGCGGGAGCCGAGGAGGCTCCGATCAGCCCAGGAGGTGGCGCGCGATCACCAGCCGCTGCATTTCGCTGGTGCCCTCGTAGATCGTCGTCACCCGCACGTCGCGGTACAGGCGCGAAACCTCGTACTCGGCCGAAAAGCCGTTGCCACCATGGATCTGCAGCGACTCCCAGCAGGCGCGGTTGGCCGCTTCGCTGGCGTAGAGCTTGGCCTGCGACGCCAGGCGCCCGGCCTGCGCAGCGTCGCCGCTCGCCGGCGCGGCGGAAACGTCTGCGGCCCACCAGGTCAGGGCGCGCGCCGCGGCGAGCTCGGTCGCCATCGTCGCGAGCTTGAAGCGAATCGCCTGGTGCTCCGCCAGCGGACGGCCGAACTGGACCCGCTCACGGGCATAACGGACCGCCAGGTCGAGGGCCCGTTGGTGGATACCCACGGCTTGCGCGGCAATGCCGAGACGCGAGTGGTCGAGGGTGGCCAGGGCGATCTTGAAGCCCTGACCCTCGGCTCCCAGCAGTTGCGACGCCGGCACCCGACAGTCGCGAAAGGTGACCGAGCAGGTGTTCGAGGCGCGCAGCCCGAGCTTCTCTTCGGGGGCGCCGATGGTAATCCCGGGGCTGTCGACGGCGACGGCGAAGGCACTGATACCTCGCTTCCCGGCCGTCGGGTCGGTCTTCGCCACCACCACCAGCCAGCGCGCGTGACCGGCGTTGGTGATCCATGCCTTTTCGCCGTCGAGGACCCACGCGTCGCCGTCCCGACGGGCGGTGGTGCGCATGCTGCCGACGTCGCTCCCCGCCTCCGGCTCGGTCAGGCAGAAGCCACCGAGGCCGCCGGCCGCGAGGTCGGGCAACACCAGGCGCTTGAGCTCTTCGCTCCCGAAGTAGACCACCGGCCAGGCACAGACCGAGTTGCTCACCGACACGGTCACCGCCACCGACGGGCAGATCCGCGCCAGCTCCTCGATCGCCACGCAGTAGGCCACGGGGTCGAGGCCGGCACCGCCGTAGGCCTCCGGAATCAGCATGCCGAGCAGGCCGAGGTCCCCGAGGTCGGCAAGGATCTGTCGCGGGAACGTGTGCTGACGATCGCGCTCGGCGGCGCCAGGGGCGATCTGCTCCTCGGCAAACCGGCGGACCTGCTCGCGCAGCAGCTCCTGGTCCTCGTTCAGGGCAAAGTCGACAGGCATCGCTCGAGTGTCCGTTAGCGCAGGATCCAATCCGCGATCACCATCTTCTGGATCTCGCTGGTTCCCTCGTAGATCTCGGTGATGCGGGCGTCGCGGAAGTAGCGCTCGACGTTGTACTCCTTGGTGTAGCCGTAGCCACCATGGATCTGGAGCGCCTTGTTGGTCACCCGCTGCGCCATCTCGCTGGTGAACAGCTTGGCCTGCGCCGCCTCGAGGCTGAACCGCTTGCCGGCGTCCTTGAGCGAGGCCGCCTTCCAGGTCAGCAGACGCCCGGCGTCGAGCTCGGTCGCCATGTCGGCGAGGTAGAACTGAATCGCCTGGAACTCCGACAGCGCCTGCCCGAACTGCTTGCGCTCCTTCGAGTACGCGAGCGCCTCCTCCATGGCGCCGCGGGCGATGCCCACGGCCTGCGCGGCGATGCCGATCCGCCCGCCGTCGAGCGTCGCCATCGCGACCTTGAATCCGTCGCCATCGCCGCCCAGCCGGTAGCGCGCCGGAATCCGCATGTCGGTGAAGGCGAGCTCGGTGGTGCCCGACGCGTTGACGCCGAGCTTGAACTCGTGCTCACCGTGGCTGTAACCCGGGGTGTCCGCCGGTACGATGAAGGCGGTGATGCCACGGTGCTTCTTGGCGAGATCGACGGACGCGAAGACGATCGCAACGTCGGCGTGGGTGCCGTTGGTGATGAAGATCTTGTTGCCGTTCAGGATGTAGTCGTCGCCGTCGCGGCGGGCGGTCGACAACATGCCTGCGGGGTCGCTGCCAGCGCCCGGTTCGGTCAGCCCGAAGCAGCCCAGCTTCTTGCCACTGGCGAGCGGCACCAGGAACTGCTGCTTCTGCTCCTCGGTACCGAACTTGGCGATCGGGTCGCAGACCAGCGAGTTGTTGACCGACAAGATGACGCCACTGGTGGCGCAGACCCGGCTGATCTCCTCGATGACGATGCAGTAGGAGACGGTGTCCATCCCGGCCCCTCCGTACTCCTCGGGGATCGCCACGCCGCCTAGGCCGAGCTCCGCCGCCTGGTCGAAATAGTCGCGGGGAAACTGCCCGCTCTGGTCGATTTCCTTGGCCCGCGGAGCGACGACCTCCTGGGCGAAGCGCCGCACGGTGTCGCGCAGCATCTGCTGTTCGTCGGTGAGCTCGATATGCATCGACGGTCCTCGGCGGGCCTGGCGTTCGAGAGTGGCGGAGCGGGCCGGCGGACCGCTCTCGGGAGGCGAAAAGCCTAGCACGCGGTCCGCCGCCGAGGGCCCGCCCACGGGGACGGCGCCGGCGCCGTCGGCGCGCGACCTCAAAGGTCCCGGCGCACCCAGGCGGCGCGCGCCATCCGACCCTCGATCCGCGCCACGCGGCGCAGGTAGCCGCGGTCGGTGACGCCGGGATGCCAGGTCGACGGTCGCGGCAGGGACGCCGCGAGCTCCGCCGCCTGGCGCGCCGACAGGGCGGCGGCGGAAACCCCGAAGTAGCGCTCGGCCGCGGCCTCGGCGCCGTAGATCCCGGGACCCAGCTCGGCGACGTTCAGGTAGAGCTCGAGGATGCGTCGCTTCGGCAGACGGCGCTCGAGCTGCCAGGTGAGCGCCGCCTCCTGCAACTTGCGTAGCGGGTTGTAGGAGGGCGACAGCCAGCGGTTCTTGACCAACTGCTGGCTGAGCGTCGACGCTCCGCGTGGCAGCTCGCGGTCCTCCCAGGCGTCGCGCAGCGCCTGCCGAACCTCGGCCACGGCAAAGCCGTGATGGGAGAAGAAGTCAATGTCCTCGGCGACGATCACTGCCTGCTTGAGGTCGTCGGCGATGGCGGCATAGGGCACCGGCCGCCACGCCACGCTCGGTTTGCGCCCGGCGGCGCGCTGGCGTTCGAGGTAGCGGTCGATGAACGCGGTGCCCTTGGGGTTCGCCTTGGCGAGGGCGCCGACCGCCGGCCAGGTCGCAGCGGTGACCACGACCCAGAGCAGGGCCAGGCCGCCAGCCACCCAGCGCACCGCCCGCAGCCAGGGGCGAGATCGTGGCCGAGTGTCCTCGGCTGGAGGTGCCGTCGGTACCCCGGGCTCCAGGTCCCGCGAGAGCGGCGTCTCGGCCATCTTGCCCATGATAGCGACAGGGGTGGTCCCCTCACTGGCGCCAAAACCCGTGCGCTATGCTCGGTCAGGCCTTAGGAGGCTCCCATGTCCCACCTGCATACCCTTCGCCGCGGGCTCCTGGCCCTGACGCTGGTCTCGCTTGCCGCCCCGGCGCTCTCCGCGCTGACCGCCAGTGACAAGCTCCGCTCCGGCCCGATGCTGGGCTACGCCGAGATCGACGCCACCGTCATCTGGCTGCAGACCCGGGTGCCGGCGCTGGCGCAGGCGCGCTATTGGCCCCAAGGTCACCCCGAGCAGGCGCGGTTGTCGGCCGTGGTCGAGACGACGGCAGCCGGCGACCTCATCGCTCGCTTTCCCCTCGCCAACCTCGCCTTCGGCACCCGCTACGACTACGAGCTTTACCTCGACGGCGACCGCCTGCAGCTCGACCAGACGACGAGCTTCCAAACCCAGCCGATGTGGCGCTGGCGCGCCGACCCGCCGTCGTTTCGGATCGCGCTGGGCTCCTGCGCCTACGTCAACGACCCGCCGTTCGACCGCCCGGGGATGCCGTACGGGTCGGAGTACGCGATCTTCGGCGCCCTCGCGGCGCAGCGCCCCGACCTGATGCTCTGGTTGGGCGACAACGTCTACTTCCGAGAGGCCGACTGGCTGACCGAGGCCGGGATGCGGCGGCGCTACGCGGCGACCCGTGAGCTGCCCGACCTGCAGTCGCTCCTGGCGTCAACCGCCAACTACGCGACCTGGGACGACCACGACTACGGGCCCAACAACTCGGACCGTACGTTCCGTGGCCGCGACCAGTCACTCTCGGTGTTCGCCGACTACTGGCCCAATCCGAGCTACGGCACCCGCGAGATTCCCGGCGTGTTCACTCGCTTCGAGTGGGGCGACGTCGAGCTCTTCCTCCTCGACGACCGCTTCCACCGCTCGGCCGACGAGCTGCCCGACGGGCCGGGCAAGACGATGTGGGGCAAGGCCCAGCTGGCCTGGTTGGAAGACGCCCTCCTGTCCAGCAACGCGACGTTCAAGCTGGTGGCCACCGGCAACCAGGTGCTCAACCCCAACGCCAGACACGAGACCATGGCGCGCTACGCCAACGAGCGTGACGAGCTCCTCGCCTTCCTGGCCCGCACCAAAGTGCCCGGGGTCCTCCTGCTGTCGGGGGATCGGCACTTCACGGAGCTGATGCGCCTCGAGCGACCCGACGGCTACCCGCTCTACGAGCTGACCGTCAGCCCCCTGACGGCTGGGCTCGCTGGTGGCCAAGAGGTCGACAACGCGCTGCGGGTGCCCGGCACCTGGGTCAACGACCGCCACAACTTCGGTCTCATCGACGTCTCGGGGCCGCCGGCCGCCCGTCTGCTGACGCTGCGCATCCTCGACACCCAGGGTACTGAGATCTGGCGGCAAGAGGTCTCCGCCGCCGAGCTGCAGCTCGGCACCAGGGCCGAGGTCAAGGTGCTGCCGGCGACGCCCCTCGAAGTCGAGGACATCGACGCCAATCCGCCAGCCGAGCCGGCCCCGGTCAGCGCCGAGCCCGTCAGCCCGCAGGCCCGCTAACGCGCCGACGGTTCGACCAGCTCGACCTCGAACAGCTTGGGCCAATACTTGCCGGTGACCAGGAACACTCCGCGCTCCGGGACCCAGGCGATCCCGTTGAGCACCTCGGCAGTCGCCCTTTCGGTTGCGCTGAGGAGCCCGCTGGCGTCGATCGTGGCGTCGACCTCGCCGCTCTCGGGGTCGATGCGGACGATGGTGTCGGTCTGCCAGACGTTGGCGTAGACGACGCCGTCGACGCACTCGAGCTCGTTCAGATTGGCAACCGGCGCACCGGCGGCGGTCACCCGAAGCGTCGAGAGAACCGCGAAGGTGGTGCGGTCACGCAGGGTGAGGGTGGCGCTGCCGTCGCTCATCACCAGCTGCCGCCCGTCGTCGCACAGGCCCCAGCCTTCGCCGCGGTACTCGAATCGCCCGCGGGCTGCGAACGTCGCCGGATCCCAGGCGAAGGCGACTCCCTCCCGCCAGGTGAGCTGGACCAGCCGGTCGCCGTCCGGACCGGGGACGAGTGCCAAGCCCTCGCCAAAGACGCTGGGCGGCAGCTCGAGGCGCCGCAGCACCCGGCCGCTCGCGAGCTCGACCTCGCGCAAGGTCGACGCGCGGTACTGCCCGGCGCTCTCGTAGAGGTGGCCGGCGTGCCAGACCAGGCCCTGGGTGTAGGCGGCCGCGTCGTGCGGATGGCTCGCGCGCACCCGCAGGCCCAGGCGCAGCGGTTGACGGGCCGGCCGCGGCGGGGCCGCGGGCGGCGGTGCGACGGGGGGCGCCTGGCCGGCACGGACCGGTCCCCCTTCCGGCCGCTGATGGAGCCAGAAGGCGAGCAGGCCGGCACCGGCGACCAGGGTCGCCACCGCCAGCCAGCCCGCGCGCGGGCGCAGCGGGGCCGCGGTCGGCGGCTCGCGCCGCTGGTGGCGCTCAGCCCGCTGGCGCGGCGCCGGACGAGGAGGCATCGGGTTGGCCGGCGGGTTGGCCGGCGGCCAGGTTGCGGCGGGCAAGGTTCTGGACAAGCGTCACGATCCCCATCAGGCCCATGCCCTTGCCCATCGAAAGCTCATTGCCGAAGACTGCGAAGACGAAGTCGGCAGGCAAGTCGACGAGATCACGGGCAGGCAGGCCCGACAACGTCTTCTGCAGCAGGGCGCACATCGCCTTGGCCGACAGGCCCTGCGGGTTCTCGACCGCGAAGTGGAGCTCGAGGCGCTGCTCGGGCAGCGGCCGGGCGAAGACGAAGGCCTCCGACTCGCACGCCGGGACCCGGTTCGCCTCGGGGAACGGACGCGCGGCGACCGTTCCGGGAACCGACTTGAACGCGTCGGAGAGGTCGATCAGGGCCTGAATGCGCTCGCCACGGTCGCTGATCGCGGCGTAGTGAGCGACCAGTCCCGCCAGCCGGGTGGGAAGCGGGCTCACCGGCGCGTCACTTCTCGATCGGCACGCCGACCAGGTTGCCCCACTCGGTCCAACTGCCGTCGTAGTTGCGCACCCGGGGGAAGCCGAGCAGGTAGGTCAGAACGAACCAGGTGTGGCTGCTGCGCTCGCCAATCCGGCAGTAGGCGATGACTTCTTCCGCCGGGTCGAGGTGCTTCTCGTCGCGGTAGATCGCCAGCAGCTCTGACGCCGAACGGAAGGTGCCGTCGCCGGTGTCGACCGCCCGCGCCCACGGCACGCTGGCGGCGCCCGGGATGTGGCCGCCACGCAGGGCTCCCTCGTTCGGGTAGTCGGGCATGTGCATCCGCTCGCCGCTGTACTCCTGGGGGCTCCTCACGTCTACCAGCTGACCACGGCGCTCGACGTGGCGCAACACCTCGTCGCGGAAGGCGCGGATGCGATGGTCGTCGCGCGCCACCAGCGGGTACTCCGCGGCACTCGCGGCCTGCACGTCACGCACCAGTGGCCGGCCCTCCTGTTCCCACTTCAGCCGCCCACCGTCCATCACCCGGGCCCGGGTATGGCCAAAGAGCTGGAACACCCAGAAGGCGTACGTCGCCCACCAGTTGTTCTTGTCGCCGTAAAAGATCACCGTGGTTTCGCGGGTGATGCCGTGCCGGCGCATCAGGCTGGCGAAGGCCTCGGACTCGAGGTAGTCACGGCGCAGCGGATCGTTGAGATCACGGGTCCAGTCGACCTCGACCGCTCCCGGCACGTGGCCGGACGGGTACAGGAGTGGATCCTCGTTCGACTCGACGACACGCACGCTCGGGTCATGCAGGTGCTCGGCCACCCACTCGGTGCTGACCAGGACTTCGGGGTGCACATAGCCACGCTCGGCGATGGCGCTCATGATGTTGTCTCCGGGTTGGGCTCGGACGGACGCGGACGGCTCGCGCCCGTGGCTGACAGCGGCTGACAGGCGGCTTCCAGGCGAAACCGTACCAAGTCAGTGCTCTTTCGAAAAGTATCACAGCCGGCAAGCCGCTCGCTCCCGGGCCCGGCCGTGGTAGAAGTGAGGCGATGCCGATCTACGAGTTCTACTGCGCCCACTGCAACACCCTGCTGAGCTTCTTCTCCTCGCGCATCCGCACGGATGCGGCCCCCACCTGCCCGCACTGCGGTCGCCCCGAGCTGCCGCGGCGCCCGTCGACCTTCGCCACGCCCAAGAGCCGGGGCGAGTCTGCCGACGCGGCCGGCGACGACGACCTCGGCCCCCTCGGCAACCTGGACGAGGGCCGCCTCGAACAGGCGATGAGCGCCCTCGAGAGCGAGGTGGGCGACGCCGACTCCGACGACCCACGCCAGATGGCCCGCTTCTTTCGCCGCTTTTCCGAGCTGAGCGGGCTCGCCGCCGGGCCGCGGATGGAGGACCTCCTCCATCGCCTCGAGGCGGGTGAGGATCCCGACAGCCTCGAAGACGAGCTCGGCGGCGACGAGGGCGGCGACGAGGATCTGAGCGACTTCTTTCAGGTCCAGAAGGCCGCCAAGGCCCGTCGCCAGGCGCGACCCCGCGTCGACCCGACGCTGTACTTCATGTGAGGCACCGCGCTGGATCGACTGGCAGGGAGGACTGGGCGTGGGAGACCCTGCGCCGGCTGCTAGAGTGCCGCTGAAACCTCGCCATGGACCTCCTCGGCACCCGCCTCGCCGACCGTTACGACGTCCGCCGTGAGCTCGGTCGCGGCGGGATGGGCTCGGTCTATCTCGCCCACGACCTGCTCCTCGAGCGCGATGTGGCGATCAAGATCCTCGCCTCGTTGCTCACCAGCTCGGACGCCGAGCAGCGATTCAAGCGCGAGGCCCTGGCGGTGGCGCGCATGGACCACCCCTCGATCGTCGGCATCCACGACCTCGGGACGCACGACGCGCGCACCTTCCTGGTCATGCCGTTCGTCGACGGCGAGGACCTGCGCAGCCTCATCGGTCGCCATGTGCTCACCCTGGGTGAGGTCATCGAGATCGGTATCCAGGTGGCCCAGGCCCTCGACTACAGCCACGACCGCGGCGTCGTCCACCGCGACATCAAGCCGGAGAATGTGATCGTCACGCGCCGCGAGGGTGAGGGGCTGCGCGTGCGTATCACCGACTTCGGCATCGCCCTGGTCACCTCCGGCGACCGCCTGACCAAGACGGGCTCGCTGATCGGTACCGCCGCCTACCTGTCGCCCGAGCAGGCGATGGGCACGCGGGTGGACGGCCGTGCCGACATCTACGCGCTGGCCACCGTGCTCTACGAGTGCGTAACCGGCGAGCCGCCGTTCACCGGCTCGGTGCAGAGCGTGCTCTACCGCATCATCCACGAGCAGCCGCAGCCACCTCGCGTGCGCGGCGTCGAGATCAGCGAGGCCTTCGACGCCCTGCTCGTGCGCTGCCTCGACAAGAACCCGGATCAGCGCCCACAGCGACCCTCGGAGGTCGTCGACGAGCTCCTGGCGGTCCGTGCGGCGATGGCCGAGGCCGAGCGGGAGCGCCGCCTGGCGCCGCCCAGCGAGCCTGCCACCCCACGCGGCAGGGTCACCTCGAGCGTCTTCGTCGGTCGCCAGGCCGAGCTCCATGACCTGCAGCGACGCCTCGCTCTGGCGATCGCCGGCGAGTGCCAACTGGTCCTGATCGGCGGTCACGCTGGTGTCGGCAAGAGCCGGCTGATCGAGGAGCTCGAGAAGCTGGCCCGCGTCCGCGACCTCCAGGTGCTCCACGGCCGCTTCGTCGACCGCGCGGGTGCGCTGCCCTACCAGGGCTTCGGCGAGATGATCCAGGAGGCGATCCGCCAGCAGGCGCGCCGGCGCAGCGTCGATCCGGACCTGCCCCGTCTCGACCTCGCCGACCTCGGCTCCGATCTGCTCGCTCTCTTCCCGGTTCTCGCCGAGCTCGACGAGCTGCGCCTCGACTCGACGCGCGAGCTCGCAGTCGCCGGCAGCGGCGCGATGAAGATCCCGGATCCGAAGATCCTCTTCGAATTGATCGCACGCACCCTGGCCCGCCTCGGCGGCGGACGCCCGCTGGTGTTGGTGATGCAGGACCTGCACGCCGCCGACGTCTCGATCGAGGCTCTGGCCTACGTCGCCCGCCGCCTGCGCGGCACGCCCACCCTGCTCATCGGCAGCTACCTCGACACCGAGATCGAGCGCAGCCATCCGCTGGCGCGCCTGATCGAGGCCTTCGAAGGCGACGCCCGCCTCCTCCACCTCGCGCTCGGCCCGCTGCCGCCGAACGAGCACCGCCAGCTGCTCGAGCAGATCACCGGCGGCGCTCTCGACGAGCGCCTGGCGGCCCAGCTGTTCGAGGCCACGGAAGGCAATCCCTTCTTCGCCCGTGAGCTGGTGCGCACCCTGCTCGACGGCGGCAGCCTGCTGCGCAACGACGCCACCGGCTCACTCGATCTCGCGGCGCGGGTCGACCTCGGCAGCGGCGCCTACGCCCTGCCGCAGTCGATCCACCAGGCCGTCGAGCGGCGGGTCGACCGCCTGTCGCCCGAGCTGCGGCGGGTGCTGGCGGCAGCGGCGGTCCTCGGCAGGAGCTTCGAGTATCGCGACCTCGAAGCCCTGGTCGGTGACATCGTCGACCTCGACGGTGCGGTTGACGGCCTCCTGCGTCGCGCCTTCCTCGAGGAGAAGCGCGAGGCCGGCCGCGAGCGTCTCCGTTTCGCCAGCGGCGTCGTGCGCGACGTCATCTACGGTGCGACGCCCCGACGCCAGCGCCGTTCCCTGCACCTCGCCTGCGCCGAGAACCTCGAACGGCGCTGGGCGGGCAGGCTCGAACGGGTCTACCCGTTGCTGGTCGAGCACTCGATCCGCGCCGAGGCGGCGGAGAAGGTGATCCTGCACGGTCTCGAGCTGGTGCGCAGCCGCTTGGCCGCGGCGGCCTATGCCGAGGCCCGGCGGGCCGCCGGGACGGTGCTCGAGTTCCTCGAGGACAGCGGTGAGGCGGCGACCAGCCCGATCGCCGCCGAGGCCAGGCTGCTCCTCGCCGAGGCCGCTCGTCGCACCGGCGAGTTCGACCTCGCGAGCACCCAGTTGGAGCGCGCGGCGGCGACCTTCGAGCGTTGCGGCGAGCGCGCCCGCTGGAGCGAGACGGCGGCGCTGCTGGCCGAAACCGCCTGGCGCGGTCGCCGGGTGGACGCCGCACGGCGCTGGATCGACCTCGGACTGCCGGTGGCCCGCACGCTGCCCGGTGAGCCGGGCTTACGGACCTTCCTCCAGGTCGGTGCCACCCTCGCCAACCTGCGCGGCGACTATGAGCTGGGTCGCCGGCTGCTGGACGAGGCGGCGCGCCTCGACACGCCGTCGCGTGCCGTCGGTAGCCGCGACGACGAGCTGCCGCGCGGCGGCCGCCTGTCGGTCGGCCTGTCGGCGGCCGTCCTCGCCCGCCACCCCGGGCAGGCGCAGCTGGTCGAGGAAGACGAGGTCTTCGCCAACGTCTTCGAGACCCTGGTCTCCACCGACCCGCAGGGCGTCCTCGTGCCGCACCTCGCAAGCGCCTGGCGCATGCTCGACGGCGGCCGGGTGTGCGAGCTCGAGCTGCGGCCGGGGGTGCGCCTCCACGACGGCCGTGAGCTCGCGGCCGTCGACGTCAAGGCGTCGTTCGAAGTCGCCATGCGCCTGGCCGGCGGCAACTTGCCGATTCCCTTCGCCGGCATCGTCGGCGCCAGCGAGCTGCTCGAGGGCCGGGCGACCGAGGCGAGTGGCATCACGGTCGTCGACGAACGGCGGCTGCGCATCGCCCTGACGGCGCCGCTGCCGATCTACCCGGCGTTGCTGACCGACGCCTGGACGGCGATCGCCTGTGCCACCGGCGGGCCTGTCGGTCGGCCGGTACCTCCCCCGCCGCCCGACGCCGCCGGCAGCGAACCGGCGCCGGCAGCCGTCGACCTGCCGTCGACACTGGTCGGCACCGGCCCCTTCCGCCTCGCGGCCCTCGAGGGGGACCGCGTGCTGCTCGAGCGCAATCCCGACTACTGGCGGGGGCAGCCCGCCCGCGTCGAGCAGATCGAGTTTCGCACCTGGCTCTCGGCCGCGGAGATGGCGGCCCAGCTGCGCAGCGGGCGCATCGACCTGGCGCGTGACCTGCTCCCCGAAGACCTCGAGACGCTGCTGCGCGACCGCCACCTGCGCGCTGGGTTGGTCGAGGCGGCGAAGACCAACAGCTATTTCGTCCTGTTCAACAGCACCAGCTCGCTCGGCCGGCTGGTGGCACTGCGCATGGCCCTCTGCGGCGTGGTGCGCACCCACGATCTGGTGCGCAGCTCACTCGGCCGCTTCGCCGAGCCCGCCGAGGGATTGATTCCGCCCGGCATCCTGGGCCACGACCCGGGTCGCCGGCGCCGCCCGATCGGCCTCGAGGACGCCCGCGAGCTGTTGCGCGCCACCGACCTCACGCTGCCGCTCGAGCTCGTCGCCGCCGTCCATCCGGTGTTCCAGGACCGCTATGCCGGGTTGGTCCAGGCCCTGTTCGCGGTCTGGCGCGACCTCGGGATCGGCGTCACCGTGGCGACACCCAACCTGGCGTCGTACATGGAACGCACCCGCCAGGGGGGCACCGGTATCGACCTCCTGATCGGCCGCTGGGTCGCCGACTACGACGACCCGGACAACTTCACCTTCGGCCTCTTCCACTCGCGGCGCGGGCGCTTTCGGCACTTCTTCGCCGCGCCCCAGGTTGACCAGCTGTGTGAACGGGCCCGTGCCAGCGAAGTCAGCTCCAGCCGCGTCGCGCTCTACCGCAAGATCGAGGACCAGCTCCTCGACGACTGCCATCTGCTGCCGCTGTTCCACGAGGTGGACTACCGCGTCGCCGGTCCCAAGGTGCGCGGCCTGACGCTGGGCTCGAACCCGCCGTACGTCAACTACCACCAGCTGGCCAAGGTCGAGGGCGAGAATGACCGTGCGCAGCTCGAGCGCCGCGGCGGTGTCATTCAGGTGCCTCTCGCCCTGCGCATGGAAACGCTCGACCCATTGGTCTTCCTGGCCTCCCACTGGCAGGTCATCCCGACGGTTTTCGAGACGTTGACGCGGCCGTCGGCCGAGGCCCGCATCACGCCCTGGCTGGCGGCCGACTTCCAGGCCGAGGACGGTGGCCGCCGGTGGCGTTTCCAGCTGCGACCCGAGGTCCGGTTCCACGACGGTCGTCGGCTGCATGCCCGTGACGTGCGATATTCCTTCGAGCGTCTGCTCACCCGCCCGCTCACTGGCGGCCGCTTCATGCTGTCACCGATCCGCGGTGCCCAGGCGCTGCTCTCGGGCGAGCTCGACGAGCTGACCGGCTTCCAGATCGTCTCCGCCAGCGAGTTCGTGGTCGAGCTCGAACAGCCGGTGTCCTTCTTCCCGGCCCTCCTCACCGCGGTGCCCATCGTGCCCGCCGGGCTGGCGGAGTACACCAACAGCTGGAGCGACGGCTGCGTCGGTACCGGCCCGTTCCGCATTCGCCGCTTCGAGGTCGGCCGGATGCTCGACCTGGAGGCCAGCCCCTACTACTGGCGAGCCGGCTACCCGCGTGCCGAGGGCCTCAATTTTCACTTCGGGGTGACCTCGGACGACAGTCTCAGTGGCCTCGAGTCCGGCCTCTACAGCCTCGCCTGGGACCTCGCGCCGGCCAAGGTCGCCGCGCTACGCCAGCGCGGCGAGATGCTCTACCGCGAGGTCCCGAGCCTGTCGACCTACTTCCTCGCCTTCGACACCAAGGGTGGCCCGCTGGCCGACGTCGCGCTGCGTCGCGAGCTGGTGCGGGCGGTCGACGTCGACGGCCTGGTCGCTCGCCACCTCGCCCAGCAGGCGATCCCCGCCCGTACGCTCATCCCTCCCGGGCTGCTGGGCCACGACCCCGGCCGCATCCGCACGCAGCCCTCCGCGGCGTTACCGACGACCGCCGTGCGCACGCCGCTATCGGCCATGACCTTGTCGGTTTTCTCGCGTCGCTTGGCCGACTTCACGGCCGATCTGCTCGCCCAGCTCGCCGCCGCCAACTTGCCGCTCGAGCTGGTCGGGGCCCATCACGACGAGGTGCTGTCCCTGGCCGTCTACCCGGTCGACGTGGTGGCCACCCGCTGGCTCGCCGACTATCCGGACGCCGACTCGTTTCTCTTCGGCGTCCTGCACAGTGCCGAGGGCGACGTCGGTCGCCTGTGCGGCAGCCCGGAGATCGACGAGCTGATCGAGCGCGGGCGCCTCGAGCACGACCCTGCCGTCCGCGACTCGATCTACCGCGAGATCGAGGATCTCCTCGCTCGCCAGGCCCTGCTACTGCCGCTGTTTCACGAGCAAGCCGGCCGCTTTGCGCGGCCGGAGGTGCGCGGCTTCGAGGTCAGCCTGGCGGATCCCGTGATCAGCTACGAGAAGCTCTGGATCGCCCGCGACTGAGCGGGCCCGAAACGAACGCGGAGCGCAAAACGCGCTCCGCGTCCCGCCAACGAGCCTGCGCGGGTCGTCAGACGATCGGGTTCTCCAGGCGATCCATGACGAAGGCCAGCAGCTCCTCGACGCGCGCCCGCGCCTCGGCGACCATCTGCTTGGCCTCGGCCTGCTGCTCGGGGGTGAGAACCTCGCGCACCTCCTGCACGATCGCCGCCCGGGTCACCGCCAGGTCCGCCTCGGCGTCACCGACCGCGGCAGCCGCGGCGCGAATCTCGGCCTCGTCGACCGACTCGGCGTGGACCGTCGAGAACAGCTGCTCGCGGCTGTCGCGAATTGTCGCCAGCTCGACTTTCAGCTCGGCGCCGTGCGCCTTGACGATGTCGCGGATCTCCTGGCGCTGCTCCGCGGTCAGGTCGAGGCGGTCGACGACCCGCTGCAGGAGGAAGCCGGGGGGCGGCAGACCGGGACCCAGAGGCCGATGGCGACCGGCCCACAGGGCGGCGGGGACCAAGGTCAGGGCCATGGCGCCGACGGTGAGGATGCGACGGGTGGTGGTCTTCATGATGCGTTCTCCCAGGTGACGGTGTTGGTTGGGTCCGCCACTCGTCAAGGGAGACGCCCCTGGCTCGGCTTCAGTTACGTGGCCCCGCGGGCCGCCCAGGCTGCGGCGGGCCTTCCGCGAGCCTCAGCCCGGTCGTACCAGGCCACCGATGGCCGCTGGCAGGGGCTCGAAGTCCGGCGCCGCCGAGGGCCGTGAGCCCAGAGGACGCTCGTCGTCGCGCCAGTCGTGGTCCAACACGTAGATCCGCGGGTCGACGGCCTGGAACGAACCGCCGAGCAGGCGTCGCACCTCATAGTGCAGGTGCGGGCTGGTGCTCCAGCCGGTGTTGCCAACGAGACCCAGCTCGTCGCCCTGCCGCAGGCGCTGCCCGGCCTTCACCGTGATGGCGTCGAGGTGGCCGAAGAGGGTGACGAACTGGTCCCCGTGACGAATCGCGACCAGGTTGCCGTAGCGCCACCACACCACGTTCTGGCTCAGGGGATAGCGCCCGGCGAAGGTGACCACACCGTCAGCCGGCGCGTAGACCGGAGAACCGATAGGAGCCGCGAGGTCGACTCCAGAGTGGCGGTCCATCGCCTTGGTGAACGGGTTGCGCCGGCTGCCGAAGCCGCTGATGAGGACGAACTCCTGGTCATGCAGGGGGCAGAGCGACGGCGTCGTGCGGGTGAGGTCGCGGTGCGCGGACTCGAAGGCCCTCACCTCGGACAGAAAGGACTCGAGGACGCCGATCTCGGATCCGAGGCGAGCCTCCACCTGGCGACCGTAGCGAATCACGCTGTCATAGATGCTCGGCGGCACGGAGCCCTCGGCCGCCGGGTAGCCACCTTGGCCAGCGACCCCGGTGTCACCGGATAGGCCGTAGGCCAGGTAGACCTTGGCCATCCGCGCGTGCAGCTGGTCCGCCTGGCCGTCGAGCGCCGTCAGGCGCTCGACGGCCGCCTTCAGGCGCAGCCCCTCGGCGGCACGTTGCGCAACCTGGGCGCTGTAGTCCGAGGCCGACAGCAGGTTGCGCATCACCGCCGGGGTCAGCGCCGCCGCGACCGCCAGGAACACCGCGTAGGCCAGCAGCAAGACCCGGAGAACCGCCACCTGGGTGTCCCCCAGCTGCAGCCGACGAACCCCTCGACGGGTGTCTGCCGGGTGAAACTGGATCTCGATGCGTGGCTCGTGCGACGTCTTGCTCATGCCACTAAAGCATACCGAACCACGCGGCCACTGTCACCAAGCAAACACCACTGCCTTCACGCACGACCATCGCGCTCAGCCCGCAGGCACCAGCCGATCGAGGAGCGCCTCGTCCGCGTGCCGGGCGACGGCGGCGCGCAGCTCACGGTGGACGGCGGCGTTGCCGGCGATGACGTTCCCACCGCTCAGCCATCGCGCCCCGCCGTCGAGGTCCGAGACCACCCCGCCGGCCTCGCGCAGCAGCAGGCCACCCGCCGCCACGTCCCACGGCGAGAGCCGAAACTCGAAGAAGCCGTCGTAGACGCCGGCCGCCGTGTAGGCCAGGTCGAGGGCGGCGGCGCCGCACCGTCGGATGGCGCGCGCGGACGCGAACACCTCGCGAAACGCCGCCAGGTAGACGTCGAGAGCGGCGTGAGCACGGAACGGATAGCCGGTTGCCAGAAAGGCGCCGGCCAGGCCGTCCCGCGGCGACACCCGCATCGGCTGCCCATTCCAGCGCGCGCCGCTTCCCCGCTCGGCGACGAAGACGTTGCCACCCTGGGGGTCGACCACCGCCCCGGCGACCAGCTCGCCGCCGCGGCGGCAGCCGACCGACACGCACCACACCGGCAGGCCCTGCAGGAAGTTGGTGGTGCCGTCGAGCGGGTCGATGATCCACTCGACGGACCGGTCGCTGCCCGGCAGCAGTCCGCTCTCTTCGGTGAGCACGGTGTGATCGGGAAAGGCGGCACGGATCGCCGCCATCACCGCCGCCTCGCTCTCGTGGTCGGCGCGGGTGACGAAGTCGTTGGGCGCCTTGCGTCTGACCTCGAGGTTGCCGGCGCGGAACCAGCGCGAGAGCACGACCGCGCCGGCCCGCGCCGCCCGCTCGGCGACCGCCACCAGGGAGTCGCTCAGGACTTGGCGCTCCCCTCGGTGGCGTGCACCCTGGCCTCGACCTTCGTCATCATCTCGTTGAAGGTGTCAGCCAGCTCGTCGAGCTCGTCGTTGTGCTGCCGGAAGGCGATCCGCCGGTCGAGCTGCCCGTTGGCGACGTCGCGACAGGCGATCTGCAGGCCAACCAGCGGGCCGGCGATGCGATGCGTAGTGCTCACCGCCAGGGCGACCACCGCGCCGAGCAAGAGCAATGTCTCGACCCCGAGGATGGTCAAGAACCGAGTGCGGCTGACGGCGAACTGAGCGGCCAGCTCGGGACTACGGGCGACCAGGGCTTCCCAGTCGGCGGTGAACAGCAGGTAGCTCGTGACGCCCGCGAAGCCGATCAGGCAGACGCTGAGGAGCACCCACAAGCCGGCGTAGCGAAACAGAAACGGCCGGGTGTAGCGGACACTCGACAGGCGGCGGGTCGAACGGCGCGACTGTGGCTCGCTCATGGGGCGCTCCTCCCGGGGCAAGGGTCCAAGACTTCGAAGCTGGTCGCAGCTTAGCGCACGCGGTCCGCCCCTCACGCGCCCCTCAGATGCTGCCGAGCACGACCTGCCGACCGCCGAGAATCGTCCCCACCGCGGCGCCGCGCAGCCGCCAGCCGGAGAACGGCGTGTTGCGCGACTTGCTGCGGCCGTGCTCCGGGTCGACCACCAGCTGGCGCTCGAGGTCGAGCAGGGTGACGTCCGCCGGGCTGCCCGCGGCGAGCGAGCCGCCCGGCAGTCCGAGCACGCGTGCCGGTCCGCCCGCCAGGAGCTCGACCAGGCGCGACAGGCCGATCACCCCGCCGTGCACCAGGCGATCGAGGCACAGGGCCACCGTGGTCTCGAGACCGATGATGCCGAACGGCGCGGCGTCGAATTCGCGGTCCTTCTCGTCGGCGTGATGGGGCGCGTGATCCGAGGCGATGGCGTCGATGGTGCCGTCCGCAAGGCCGCCGAGCAGCGCCTCGCGATCGCGCCCGGCGCGCAGCGGCGNNGGTCTGCGTCGAGATGCCGCTGTCGGCGACCAGGCGATCCTCGAGCAGCAGGTGGTGGGGCGTCACCTCGCAGGTGGCGCGCAATCCCCTGGCCTTCGCCTGCCGCACCAGGTCGAGGCTGCGCGCCGTCGACAGGTGGGCGACGTGGTAGCGACCGCCGTAGTCCTCGAGCAGGATGAGGTCACGGGCAACCATGACGTCTTCGGCGGCGCCGGGGATGCCGGCCAGGCCGAGCCGGCAGGAGCAGGTTCCGTCGTGCATCACGCCACGCCCCGACAGGTCCATGTCCTGCGCGTGCTGGATCAGCGGCGCGTCGAACTGCTGGCTGTAGAGGAGGGCGCGCCGCATCAGCTCGGCGTTCGACACCGGCCGGCCGTCGTCGGAGAAGGCCACCGCGCCGGCCAGGAGCTGCTCCCCCATCTCCGCGAGCTCCTTGCCCTCGAGCCCCTTGCTGATGGCGCCGATCGGGTAGACGCGGGCAAAGCCGTGGCGCCGTGCCTCGCCCAGGATGTGGGCGGTGATCGCCGGGTTGTCGTTTACCGGCAGGGTGTTGGCCATGCAGGCCACCGCCGTGAAGCCGCCGGCAGCGGCCGCCATGGTGCCGGTGCGCACCGTCTCTTTGTACTCCTGGCCGGGCTCGCGCAGGTGGACATGGATGTCGATGAAGCCGGGAGCCACCACCAGGCCGCTCGCGTCGACCACGCCGCCGCCAGCGGGCAGCGCCAGGCCGGCACCGATGGCGGCCACGAGGCCGTCGGCGAGCAGCACGTCGGCCACGCCGTCCAGACCCTGGCCGGGGTCGACGACGCGGCCGCCGCGCAGCAGCAGGGGGGCGGGGCTGGCGGCATCCATCACGCGTTCTCCTGGCGAGCGGTGAGCAGGTAGAGCACGGCCATGCGCACGGCGACCCCGTTGCTGACCTGGTCGAGAATCACCGAGGCGCCACCGTCGGCAACGTCGCTCGCGATCTCCACCCCGCGGTTCATCGGCCCGGGATGCATGATCGCGACGTCCGGCCGCGCCAGGGCCACGCGGTCGCGCGTCAGCGCGAAGAGGCGGAAGTACTCGCGCACCGAGGGAAACAGGCCTCGACCCTGACGCTCGAGCTGCACCCGCAGCATCATGATCACATCGGCGTCGGCGACCGCCTCCTCCACGCGATGGACGACGCCGAACCCCAACTCGTCGGCGAAGGCGGCCATGCCGGCGGGGACCATCGTCCGCGGCCCGGCGACGGTCACCTTGGCGCCCATCTTGGTCAGCAGGTGCAGGTTCGACCGCAGCACCCGGCTGTGGTCGAGGTCGCCGACGATCGCCACCTTCAGGCCGGCGATGCGGCCCTTGTGCCGACGGATGGTGAAGGCGTCGAGCAGCGCCTGGGTCGGATGCTCGTGGGCGCCATCGCCGGCGTTGACCACCGCCGCCGCGACGCGCGAGGCCAGGAGGTGGGGCACGCCCGCCGAACCGTGGCGGATGACGATGACGTCGGGCGCCATCGCCTGCAGGTTGCGCGCCGTGTCGACCAGGCTCTCCCCCTTCTCGGTCGACAGGCCCGCCGAGGAGAGGTTGATGTTGTCCGCCGACAGGCGCTTCTCGGCGATCTCGAAGCTCGCGCGGGTGCGCGTCGAGGCCTCGAAGAACAGGTTGATCACCGTCCGGCCGCGCAGCGTCGGCACCTTCTTGATCGGCCGGCTCGCCACCTCGACGAACGACTCGGCGGTGTCGAGGACGAGCTCGATCTCGCCCTGAGCGAGGTCGGCGATGCCCAGGAGGTCCTTGCGCGTCCAAGCGGTCACGGCGAATGCCCCGGTAACTCGGGAGGCCGCGTGCAAAGAGATGGGAATGGCGAGCGAGAAGCGTGCTGGCGTGGGCCCGACCCGCTCACGCGGGGACCCGCTCCAGGATCTGCACCGACTCGACGCCGCCATCGGTGGCGGCGAACGACACCTTGATCACTTCGTCGGCGGAGGTCGGCACCACCTTGCCGACGATGTCGGCGTGGATCGGCAGCTCGCGGTGGCCGCGGTCGATCAGCACCGCCAGCTGCACCACCTGCGGGCGACCGTAGTCGACCAGGGCGTCGAGCGCCGCGCGCACCGTGCGGCCGGTGTAGAGCACGTCGTCACAGAGGACGACGATGCGGCCGTCGATCGAGGTCGGAAAATGCGTCGCCTTGACCAGTGGCTGCGGGCCGATCTGCGACAAGTCGTCGCGGTAGAGCGTGATGTCGAGGGTGCCGAGGGCAACGTCCTTGCCCTCCATGCGCAGAATCTCGGCCTCGAGCGCTTCGGCCAGCGGCACGCCGCGGGTGCGGATGCCGATCAGCAGCATCCGCTCGACGTCGCGGTTGCGCTCGACCAACTGGCCCGCCATGCGTCGGATGATCCGCCGCATCTGTTGGGCGTCGAGGATGGTTGCTTTGGGAGTGAGGTTCGAGCCGCCGGCCACCGCTGCCTCCGTCGGCCGAGAATCCACCCAGCCGCGATTGGCGCCGGATGGTAGACGCCGGGTGGGGTCAAGTCAATCCGCGGCCGCTGCGGACCGTGCGCGCCGCTCCCGCCTCGCCGGCATGGGTATACTTCCGCGCTCGCATGAGCACCCCAGCCGCCACGTCCCCGCCCCCCGTCACCGGCTGGCGCCGGTACCGCCAGGAGATCACCTTCCTGTCCCTGTTCGTGGTGATCCTCGGCGGCGGCTTCGCCTTTCTGGCCTGGAAGCCGATCAACGACTACGTCATCGAGCCGTTCACCGCTGGCATCGCCTGGGCGAGCGGCACGACCCTCGACCTGCTCGGCCAACACGTCTCGATGCAAGGCACGATCATTCGTGGCGAGAAGTTCGCGGTCAACATCAGGAACGGCTGCAATGGCGTCGAGGCGATGATCATCTTCCTGGCCGCGGTGCTCGCCTTCCCCGCTCCCTGGCGGTGGCGACTCCAGGGTCTGGCGCTGGGCACCGTCGTCATCCAACTGGTCAACCTGGTGCGGGTGGTGGCCCTCTACCTCACCGGCGCCTACCTGCCGTCGCTGTTCGACAGTTCCCACACGGTGATTTGGCAGAGCATCGTCATCCTCTGTGCCGTGCTGCTGTGGCTGTGGTGGGCGGGTCGGCTGCCGGCCACGCGACCGGCAAGCGACGCGCAGCAGGCATGAGCGGCAGCGGCCGGCTGATCCGCGGCACGCTCCTGTGGCTGGCGCCGACGGCCCTGGTGTGGGCTCTGCTGACGCCCTACTACAACGTCTTCCTGCGCCACGCGACCGAGAACCTGCTGCACCTGGTCGAGAGCCCCGATGCCAGCGACCTGCTGCCCACCAGCCGCCACGAAATGGCGGTGACGCGGACCGACCTGCCGCCGAGCCGCGGCAGCCTGCGCGACATCCGCATCACCGACACCCATTTCAACCTGGTGCTGCTCGGCGCCCTGTTCCTCGGCATCCCCGGCGTCGCCTGGCGCGAGCGCTTCGGGAACTTCGGGTGGGCGGTCCTGCTGTCGGTGTTCTTCCACCTGCTGTCGCTGGTTTTCTACGTCGAGTTCGTCTACGCCACCCAGCTCGGCGAGTGGAGCGCCAGCCACTATTCGACCGCCGGTCAGATCTTCTGGGGCCTCGGCAAGCACCTCCTCGATCTCCCCTTCAAGTTCGCCTGGCCGTTGCTGCTCTGGTCGGCGTTCTACTTCGAACGCCTGCGCCCCGCCGCCGTGGAGCGGCCCAAGCCGTAGCGTCGCCTCGAGGCACCACCACCACCTGTTGTGGTAGCCTCGCCGGGCGATGCTGACCCTCTCCCGCCTCGACCTCTCCGGGTTCAAGACCTTCGTCGATCCCGTCGGGCTCGACTTCGCCGGCGGCATCACCGCCATCGTCGGGCCCAATGGCTGCGGCAAGAGCAACCTCTCCGACGCCATCACCTGGGTGCTCGGCGAGCAAAGCGCCAAGAGCCTGCGCGGCGAGAGCATGGAGGACGTGATCTTCAACGGCTCCGAGCGCCGCCGGCAGCTCGGCATGGCTGAAGTCACGCTCACCCTCGCCACCGACCCCGGGTTCGCCGGGGCGCAGGACGGCAAGATCTCGATCGGACGCCGTGTCTTCAGGAGCGGCGAGAGCCAGTACCGGCTGAACGGCAAGAACGTGCGCCTGAAGGACGTTCGCGACCTGTTGATGGACACCGGCCTTGGTCTGCGGGCCTACTCGGTGATCGAGCAGGGCCGGATCGGCATGATCCTCTCGGGCAAGCCACAGGAGCGCCGCCGCCTGATCGAGGAGGCGGCCGGCGTCACCCGCTACAAGGCGCGCAAGCAGGTTGCCGAGGTCAAGCTCGAGGAAGCCACCGCCAACCTGCTGCGCCTGGAGGACGTCATTGGCGAGGTCGAACGGGCCCTGCGCTCGCTCAAGCGCCAGGCGGCCACCGCCCGCCGTTTCGAGGAACAGCAGGCGAGCTACCGTCGCTTGCTGCGGGCGGTGCTGGTGGCTCGTGGCCGTAGCTTCGCCGGGCTCCTCGGCGCCGCGCACGACGCCCTCGCCACCGCCACGCGGGGCGACGAGGAGCTGGTGACCCGCCTGGCCCGTCTGGAGGCCGACCTCGCCGCCGAGCGCGAGGCGGTCGAGGCGATGCAGCAGGCTCTCCAGGCGCGCGGCTCGCGCCAGGCCGAGCTGGCGGCCACCATCGAGGGTCGTCAGGAGTTCCTGAAGGGCGCCCGCCAGACGCTCCAGGAGATCGCCGCCCGCTACACCACCGGCCAAGCCCTCGCCGAGCGCCGCCAGCGCGACATCGACGACGGCGCCGCCCTCGCCGAGCGCCTGGCCGAACGGCGAGCCGAGCTCGAAGCCGAACTCGCGCGCGAAGAGAGTGGCGTCGAGCGCGAGTCCGCCGAGCTGGCCGCCGTCGAGCGCGAGTTCGCGGCCACCAGCACCCGGCTGGATGCCCTGCGCAGCGACCTGCTGGCCTCGCTCGGCGAGCTCACGCGGCGCCGCAACGAGCTCCACCGCCAGGAGATCGAAGCCGAGAAGGCGGCCTATCGCGAGCGCCGGCTGAGCGACGACCTGACGGCCAAGGCCGCCGAGGTAGACACCGCCGTGGCGGCCGTGGCCGCCGCCGCCAACCGCGTCCAGGAGCTGGCCGCCGATCTCGAGACTCAGGCCGAGGTGATCGACGCCGATGCCGCCGCGCTCGCCGCCACCCGCGAGCAGGAGGCCGACGGCGAGCGCCGAGTGCGCGCCCTCGAGGAGACGCTGGCGGGCTTGCGTCAACGACGCCAGCTCCTCCTCGACCTCGGCCGGCTCGACGACGAACGGCGCGGCGACCTGCTCGTCGCCCTCGACGACGCCGGCGTCAAGGCTCCCCTCTTCCTCGCCGACCGGCTCCATGCCCCGGCGCGCTGGGCGCGCAGCCTCGACCTCTTCCTCGGCGAGCTGGCCGATGCCGTGTTGCTGGCGCCCGAGGCGGACGGGCTCGCGCTCGCCCGCACCCTCGCCCACGCGCGAACCGCCGCTCGGCTCGTCCGTCCCTTGGCNNGGCGAGATTCTGCGCCTGCCCGCCGAGCTCGCCGCCGTCCTGCCGCCGGCCTATCTGGTGACCGACGCAGCGGCGGCAGAACGCCTGGCGCGGCGTCATCCGCAGGCGGCATTCGTCGCACCGGACGAGATCTGGGCCCAAGGCGGCGTGCTCCACGTCCAGGCGGAGGCGGCGCGACCCGGCCTCCTCGCCCGCGACGCCGAGCTCGGCGAGCTGGCAACCCGTCAGGACGAGCTGGCGGNNCGAGCTCGACGTCGCCCGCGGCACTGCCGCCGCCCTCACCGACTCCCGCCGTCGCGGCGAGGGCCGGCACCGCGAGCTCGAGGCCGAGGCCGCCCGACTGCGCCAGGAACAGGCGGTGGCGCGGGCACGGCAAGAGGACGCCGGCGCCCGTCTGCGCCGCCTCCAAGGCGAGGCCGAGCGGCTGACCGGCGAGCAGACTGCCGTCCGCGCCGAGCTGGCCCGACTGGCGGCAGCCACCGCCGAGCTGCGCACGGGTCTCGACGGCCAGGACCTCGCCCACCGCGAGCGCGAGGCCGTGTTCGACGGCCTGCAAGCCGAGGGCGAGGAGGTTCGTCAGCGCCGCGAGGCCCTCCGCGCCACGGCGGCCGCGCGGCGCGGCCAGCTGGTGCTGCTGCACGAGCGCCTGCGGGGCCATGACGCGGAGGTGGCGCGCGTCGAACGCGACCGCGCGCAGGCCCGCGAGCAGTTGACGCGCTGGGAGCAGGAGGCACGCGAGCTGCAGCGCCGCCAGACCGAGCTCGACCTTGCCGTGGCACGCGCCCAGGACGACCTGCAGGGGGCCCTCGAACGACGGGCGACCGTGCACGACGAGCTGCTTCGCGACCAACAGCAGGTCGACGCCGGACGAGCCGGCCTCCGCCAACGCGAGGCGGAGATCCACACCGTGCGGGAGGAGCGCGAGCGGGTGCGCGCCGAGGCCGAGGGCCGGCGGCTCGAGGCGGCGCGCCTGGCCCAGGAGAGCGAGCACCTCGGCACCACCTTCCACGCCGAGTTCGGCGCCCCGCTGGCGGACGCGCTGCAGACGCCGCCGGAGGGCGAGGTCGGCAACCCGCCCGCCGGGGACGACGTCGACCTCGCAGGGCTCGAGGCCGAGCTGGCGGAACAGAAGGCGGCTCTCGAGCGCATCGGCCCGGTCAACGTGCTGGCCGCCCAGGAGTACGCCGAGCAGGAGGAGCGTCAGGCCTTTCTCACCACCCAACGCGCCGACGTCCGCGACTCGGTCGAGCGTCTGCGCCAGACCATCCGCGAGATCAACCAGGCCTCGAGCGCGCGCTTCCGCGAGGCCTTCGCGCAGGTCAACGCCCACTTCAGCGAGCTCTTCGCCGAGCTGTTCCGCGGCGGCGAGGCCGAAATGCGCCTGCTCGACGACGAGGATCTCCTCGAGACCGGCATCGAGATCGTCGCCCGGCCACCCGGCAAGCGGCCACAGAACCTCATGCTGCTCTCCGGCGGCGAGAAGGCGCTCACCGCCATCGCCCTGCTGTTCGCGCTGTTCCGCATCAAGCCGTCGCCGTTCTGCATCCTCGACGAGGTCGACGCGCCCCTCGACGACGTCAACACCCTGCGCTTCGTCGACCTGCTGGCCAAGATGTCCAAGGAGACCCAGTTCCTGGTCATCACCCACAACAAGCTGACGATGGAGGTCGCCTCGCGCCTCTACGGCGTCACCATGGAAGAGCGCGGCATCTCCAAGCTGGTGGCGGTCACCCTCGACGACGTGGCTCCCGCCGAGGAGCGCGCGGCGTCGGCGTAGGGCTCATCTGGCTGGCGCTTCGCGCAATTGACCTTCGGCGCGTGGCTATACTCGATCGCAGGTCACCGGAATCGTCACCAACCGCTCGCCCAGGAGGTCGATGGTATGTCCGCACGTGCCCGTCTTGCTCTCGCCTGCACGCTGGTCGGCCTGGCCTGGCTGCCAGCCGTTGCCAGCGCCGCTTCGAAGGTGAATGTGACGATCCAGAACAAGAGCGACTGGGCCATCCACGAGCTCTACCTGTCGGCAGTGGACGAGGATAAGTGGGGGCCGGACCAGCTCGGCAAACAGACCATCGAATCCGGGGAGAGCTTCCTGCTCGAGAACGTCCCCTGCAACAGCTACGACATCAAGCTGGTGGACGAGGCAGCGGACGAGTGCGTGATCCAGGGCGTCGAGATCTGCGACGAGCACCAGACCTGGGTGATCAACAGCGAAGATCTGGCGGTCTGCGAGGGCTACGACAGGTAGCCGAGAAGGCCAACGATCAGACCAGCTCGAGGTCGACCATCACCGGCGCGTGGTCGCTCGAACCGACCAACCGTTGCACCGTCGCCTGGCGGGCGCCGGCGGCCAGTCCGGGGCTCATCAGCAGGTAGTCGATACGCCAACCGATGTTGCGTTGACGGAGGTTGCGCCACGGCGCCCACCAGGTGAAGAGCTCGTCATTGTCGGGGTCCTGGGCGCGGCCGACGTCGACGAGCCCGCCCGCCGTCAGCAGCTCAGCGAACAGCTCGCGTTCCTCGGGGCGTTGGCCGATGGCGCCGGCCTTGCGCTCCTTCGGGTGGACGTCGCGCTCCTCGCGGGCGATGTTGAGGTCGCCGGCGAGGACCAGGCCGCGACCAGCGGCGCGCACCTCCGCGACCCAGGCGATGAGGTCGCGGTAGAAGGCGATCTTGGCGTCGAAGTCGCGGCCACCGTTGGGCGCGTACACCGAGGCCAGCACGCAACCGGCGGTCCCGGCGGGCCCGCCGACCTCGGCGGTGACCACGCGCTGCTCGCGGTCGAAGAGCGGATGACCAAAGGCCACCGGCGCGGCGAAGCGCTCGCTGCGCAGTGCCAGGGCAACCCCCGAGTAGGGGCCGGCGCCGTGCCACCGAACCGTGAATCCGGGCAGCTCCAGGACGTCTGGGGGAAGCTGCTCGGGAGTTGCCTTGAGCTCCTGAAGGGCTATGACATCGGGGTGCTCGGCGGCCACCCAGGCGAGAAACTGGCTGGCCCGCGAGCGCAATCCGTTGACGTTCCAGGTAGCAATCCGCAGCGTGCTCATCGCCGGCGCATCATATGCGGCGGAATTCGCCGCGGCTCCCCGGCCGCCAGGGCGCGCCACGGGCCCTCGCCAGATAGACTCCAGCCGCCAAAATCCACCGAGGAAACTCTACGATGACCGATTCGTCCCCCTGGCTAGCCCGCCGTATCTACCTCGAGCTCTGCGACACCGAACGTCGCCGCGCGATCGCCCGTGCCTTCTGGCGTTTCGCCAGCCCGGAGGAGCGCGCCCAGGCCGCCGCGGCACTCGCCCAAGCCATGCGCTTTCGCGAGCCGGCCCTGCGCAAGGCGCCGGTCGAGAAGCGCGCCGACTGGCTCCTCGCTCGCCTCAACGATCCCCGCTTCGGCCAGTTCTTCGAGGTCGCCCTGGTCGCCTACCACACCGGCATCGCCAAGGAGCTCCTCGCCGCCTGCCTCGACCAGTGGGGTGTGCCACACAAGGACGGGCTGATCGAGGCCGAAGAGCCACCGATCCCCAGCGAAGAGGCGATCGAGAGCTCTCTGCCCGGCCTCGCCGAGCGTTTTCCGATGCCCGATCTCCTGCTCTACCTGGCGTCGGCCGGACTGCTCATGGGCGACGCCTGGGCGAAGGCCTGCTGGCCCGTCGTCGACCGCCATCGGCCGGCTCCCGCCGCCGGCTGATCTCGCTTTCCATTCGGCCCGGCGACCCCACCCCGGGCCGACCCTTTCGGGCGGCGGATGCCGAAAAGCACCGTGCTACCTTGGCCGCGCTGGTGGCGAGGGTATGCAATATCGGTACTTTGTGCGACTTCGGTGAATCGCCAAAACGAGGGGGAACGATGGCTCCGACAGGCCTCGACGCTGAAGCTGACCTGCGACAACGCTTCATGTCCAAGGTGCAGAAGGGAACGGAGTGCTGGCAGTGGGTCGGGGGCAGCGACCGCCACGGCTACGGCATCATCTGGTGGGACGGCAAACCCTTCAAGGCGCATCGCCTCGCCTATCTCCTGGCCAACTCGAACCTGCCGGCAAGGCTGTGGGTCACCCACACCTGCGGCAACCGCAGCTGCGTCAACCCAGCGCACCTGACTGCCCTCCCGGCGCGGACCATCCGCACGCGCAAACGGGCCGTGCCGCCCAAGTCGCCCACCACCCGCCTGTCGACGGCGCAGGTCGAGGATATCCGCCGCCGCAAGGAGGCGGGCGAGAGCGCTCGCGATCTCGCGGTGCTGTTCGGAGTCTCGGAGCGGCACGTGTACCACATCGCAGCCGGCGACCGTTGGCGACCGCTTGCGCCGCCGGTCCCACCGCCCGCCGCACCATCCCCGGCCTCCCCGCCAACCGCTCACCCGGGCGCCGGGGGCAGCCTGCAACTGCACGCCCCCTGAGGTCAGGCCGCGGCGGGTGGTTTGCTCGCGACCCACGCCGCGGCGACGTTCGCCGCCGTCCAGGTCAGGAACGCCCAAGACAGGCCGAGGGCGGCGCTCAGCAGCAGGCCCGCCCACGGGGCGTTGGGCCCGGCTGCCTGCAGTGCCTCCACGCGCAGCCCGAGGTCGTCGCCACGCAGCAGCGCGCTGGTCGCCGCCTGGCGCCATGGCGCCAGGCGGGTGACTACGATCGACCCGATCTCGTAAGCGTCGCCGGTGAGTGAGAGGAACGGCGCGAACGCGCAGGGCAAGGCCAGTCCGTACAGCAGGGGTCGGCGGGCCGCCACCGCGCGCCGCAGGCCCCACAGCCCGGGCACGAAGGTGAGGACGAACGGCGCGGCGACGGTGGCGAGATAGGTGAGGTCGCTGCCTCGGGTGTCGAAGCCGGACAAACGGCCGGCATAGGCGCTGTCGGCGACGACGAAGGGAAAGACCTGCGCCCACAACGCACCGCCGTACAGCGCGTCGATCTCCAGGCGGCTGACGGTGCCGCCGGCGACGAGGCACCCGCCGGCGTGTAACAGCTCGTGCACGGGCACGTAGAGCCACCAGCCCACGCCCAACCCCGCGAACACCCACAAAAGGTCGAGATGCGTGCGTAGACAGGCGTCGAGCCCGTCGAGGAGCGCACGCACTGGCGCGGCCAGCGCGGCGGCCAGCGCGGCGGCCAGCGCGCGCCAGGTCCGTGCCCCTGCCGCCGTCACCTCTTCACGTCCTCGCCATCCCAGGCGGTCGGCGGCAGGTCGAAAAGCTCGCCGTCCGGGAGCAGGAAGCGTCCCGCGATCTGCACCCGCGGCTGACCCTCGGCCAACAGCTCCAGGTCACCGCTCTCGACGGTCTCGCCACCGGCCACCATCGGGTGGTAGAGGCGGAGGACCCGGGGGCTGCGAAACGTCGGCTCGAGAGTCCCCTCGGGGGTCACGCGCATCGTCTCCACCCGCGCGAAGCCGCCCTCCTCGACATCCCCCCACTGACCGCGCTCGACACTGAGCTCCACCCAATTGTTGTCGAGCTGAGACAGGTCGCTCGTCTCCTGGTTGCGATTCGACAGGCGCAGGCGCAGCCGCCAACGCTTCCCGCTGCGTCCGCTGACGCTGATCTCAGCGGCGAGATCGGGCGTCGGCCGAGACTTGCCGAGACCGGCGACCAGGTTCTCCGCGCCGAGGGCCAGCCCCTCGCCAGGCTCGGGCAGCCGCACGTAGACCTCGCCCAGGTGGTGCGCCAGCTTCTCGCGGCCGAGGTCGCTGCGGTAACGCTGCAGGTGGATCGAGGCGAGCCGGGACACGCGGACATGCTCTCCGGCCTGCACCTGCCAGGTGCCGACCCGGGCGCCACGCGGTGCGTCGAGCTCCCAGGTCTGCCGGTCGACGCCAACCAGCGAGAACCCGCGGCCGAGCTCGAGTCGCGGTGCGAGCAGGACGGTGCGCAGTGACGCGACGGCGGCGGTGGCCGCGAGCGGCCGGCGGCCGGCGTCGAGGTGCGTTGCCTGGCCGAGAGTGGCGATGCCGACCAGATAGTCGGTGCCCAGCTCCTCGACCTGGCGCAGTAGGCGGCGCACCACCGTCAGATCCCAGGCGTCCGGGTCCTCGAGCTCCCCCGGCCGCTGCCCATAGGCCATGACCACCAGGGTGTCGACGGCGCTGGCGACGTCCGACATCCCCGACTGGCCAATCCAGCCGCGAGGAATGGTCGCCGACAGGTAGAGCCCGTCGCCCAGCTTCCTGCGCACTCCGGCAAGGAACCCGGCATAGGCGCCGAGGTCGAGGCGGTCGAGGGCGAGGTCGAGGTGGGCGCCGCGGACCACCAGACCCTGGCCCTCGCGATCGAGACGCAGGCGCCGTACGGCCTCACCCACCTGCTCGCCCACCGCGCCATCGGCGGTCGCCGGCAGGACGCCGTTGACCACCAGCGTGACCAGGCTGCGGCGGGGAAAGTCGGGCAGCCCGACGGCAGCCAAGGTCGGCTTGCCGCCGCTCCACTCGAGGCGTCCGGATTCGAGGAAAAGCTCCCTGACGCCAGCCGCTTCGAGCGCCGCACCGTTGGCTGCGTCGAGGCGCGAGGCGGGCGCCAGCCACACCGCCGAGCCGGCCACCCGCCGAGCCGAACCGCCGCCACCACAGCCGGCGACGAGCAGGAGAACGACAGCGGTCGCGCAGACTCGAGAGCGAAACATGAGCGGGATTCTATGTGTGCCGGACCAGCACGTCTAAACTGTGGCCATGCGCCTGCGCGTCGCGGCCCTCCTCGCCCTGCTGGCGGCGCCTCCCGCTGCCGCCGCAGTTCCCGGTTGGACGCGTCTCGACGTCGCCGCCACGGGTCGCCCGGTCTGGGTCTACGTGCCGACGACCCTGACGGCGCCCGCAACGGTGCCGCTCGTCGTCTTCCTCCACGGTTCCGGCTCCCGTCCCACCGATTGGCTGAGCCTGCTCGAGCCCTGGGCCGAGGAACAGCGCTGCGTCCTGGCCCTGCCCCAGGCGGTCGCCAATCTGGCCTTCGGCGTCGGCGCCGACGAGGTGACGATCGAGCACGGCCTCGAGCTCACCGCTGCTCATTTGGCAACCGCCGGCTACACCCTCGATCGCGACCGGGTCGGCCTCGCCGGGCATTCGGCCGGCGGAGCCTACGCCCTCCTCCTGGGGTACTCCCATCCTGGCCGCTGGAGCGCCATCTGGGCGCTCGGTGCCCCGTATCGCCCGTTCGTCGACCTCGCCGACCCGGTCACCGTACCGCCGGCGCGCCTGTACTACGGCGACCTCGATCCCAACTACACCGGTGGCTCCTACACCGCCAACCGCCAACTGCTGGAGCGCCTGGGTGTGCCGACTGCGGTCGAGATCGCCAGCGGCTCCGGCCACAGCGGCTGGGCGGACAGCACCTTCCGCGACGGCTTCGCCTTCCTGCTCGCCCAGCGCTACGACCCGCCCGGCCCGTGCCAGCCGTCCGCTACGCGGCTGTGCCTGCGCCAGGGCCGCTTCGCCGTCACCGCGAGCTGGGCGACGACGTCGCACACTGGCCAGGGCCAGGTCGTCGCCGCGCAGGAGGGCGACTCCGGACTCTTCTGGTTCTTCGCACCGACCAACTGGGAGCTCACGGTCAAGGTCCTCGACGGCTGCGCGGTCAACGGCTCGTTCTGGGTCTTCTTCTCGGCCCTGTCCAACGTGGAGTACGAGCTGACGGTCGACGACCTCGCCACCGGCGCGCGCCGGACCTACGCCAATGCCGCCGGCTCGATCGCCCCGGCGACGCTCGACACCAGCGCTTTCCCGTGCCCGTGACGCGACGCCTCAGCCGGCGCTGACCGTCAGGACGGCTTCGAGACCACCACCGGCCCGATTGCGGATCTCGATCCCACCGCCGTGCTGGACGGCGATGCGCTGCGCGATCGGCAGTCCCAGTCCGGTGCCGCCGGCATGGGTCGAAAAGTACGGCTCGAAGATCCGCGCCAGCTGATCGGGCGGCACACCAGGCCCCTCGTCACGAACGACCACGCGCACCATCGAGTCCTGCTGGTCGACCCGCACCTCCACCGCCCCACCGCCCACGCCACTGCTCGCGCGCACCGCATTCTCGAGCAGGTTGCGCACCGCGCGGCCGAGCAGGCGGCGGTCGAAACGGACGGTGAGGGCGGACGGCTCGGCGCAAAACTCGACGCGCACCCCGGGCGGCGGCGCCGCCTGGTAGCCGGCAACGACGTCGGCCACCGCCGCCACCAGGTCCCCCGGCTCGCGTTCGAGGCGGGGCAACTGGCTGTAAATCGAGAACTCGCTGGCGGTCTCGCGCAGCTCCTCGACGTGGCGCAGGATGTTGTCGATACAGCGGTCGAAGACGCGGTCCAGCCCGGCCGGATCCCGCCGCCGAACCTCGCGCAGGTGCTCGGCCGACAGGCGGATCGGCGTCAGCGGGTTCTTGACCTCGTGGGCGATGATCCGCGCCATCTCAGCCCAGGCCAGCAGTCGCTGACCGCGCAACACCTCGGTGGTGTCCTCGACCACCAACAGTGCGGTCGGCCCGCCGGCGCCCGGCAGCGGCACCCAGACCAAGGTCCAGTCCTGCTCGGGCAGCTCGGCACCGGCGGGCGGCAGCACCACGGTCGATTGCCTGGCCCCTGGCGAGGCCCGCGGATCGCTGGCGGCGGCCAGGAAGGCGCCCACCGGCGCCAGCCGGGCGTCACCGGCCAAGTGCGCGGCCAGCTGCTCCCCGCCACGCACGCCGAGAAGCTCCGCGGCGACCCGGTTGTGCATCACGACGCGCCCGTCGCCATCGAGCGACACTACGCCAGCGGTGATGTTCTCCACCACCCGTTCGACCACCTGCTTCTCGCGCAGCAGCTGCTCGCGGCCGGCGGCAATGCGCCGGGCCATGTCGTCGACCGCCCGCACCAGCTCGGCGAGCTCGGGCTCGCGCGGTGCTGCAGCGTCGGCGAGCAGCCCCAGGCCGGCGGCTCCGGCCGCGATCCGCCGGGTGCCTTCGACGAGCTCGGTGACCGGCTTGGCAAAGCTCGCCGCCAACCGCAGGCTGACCGCGATGAGCAGCAGGAACAGGGCGGTGGTGATCAGCAGGGCCCGCCGCCTCTCCGCTGCCAGCTCGCTCGCCACCTCGGCCTGCTGGGCAAGGAGGGGAACCGAGACGAACAGCTTCTGGTCCGCCGGCAGGCCGGGAAGTCGCAAGGGCGCGTAGAGCTCGACCCAGGCCGTGTTGCGGTCGGCGCTGGTCAGCCGATTGGTGCGCGCGGCCTGTGGCTCACCGCCGAGCGCCAACCGGGCGTAGACCTCGCCCGGAATCCGCCGCGGCAGGAGTCCGCTGGCGAACAGCTCCTGACGGCTGGAACGGTAGAGCCGGCTCCCCCAATAGAGATTGACCTCGTGGTGAACCACCCGCGCCAGCCAGGAGACCAAGCGCTCGTCGAGGGCGGTGTCGAGGCCGTAGCCGGGCTCGAGCGAGGACAGGTACTCTCCGAGGACCTGTTGCGCGCTGGCCAGCGCACCCTCGCCGGCGCGCAGTTGCTGACGCTCGAGGCGGCTCTCGACGCCCTGCAGCAGCAAGACGTTGAGGAGGGCGAGCGGGAGCAGGGCGAGCGCCGTAGTGACCAGCACCAGGCGCCGCGAATAGGACCGCACGCCGCGACGGATCGCATCGCGCACGGTTTCTCGCCCGAGCGCCAGCGGCAGGGCGAGCGCCGCGAGCGCCGCCAGGACCAGCATGGCTCCCAGCGCATGGGTCCCCAGCCGCTCGAGCGCTGACGCCAGCGACAGCCGCGGCATGAGGAGGGCCGTCAGGAGGTCGCCGTCGCGGCTGCTGACCGCGGCAGCGAGCGCCATGTCGACCAGCTCCATACTGGCAGGGGCGCCGGCGAGCAGGCCCGCCGGCAACAGGCCCGCGTCGACGCGTTCGGACCCTCCGGCGGTACCGCCGGCACCACCGGCGAGCAGAGGCACCAGCCGCTCCCCCGCCGGACCCTGTCCTGGCGCCTCGCCCGCCGTCGCCTCGACGCGGAAGAGCGCCAGGAGGACCCCCGACGGTAGCGTCGCGAAGGCTCCCTCGCCGGCCTCGCCGCGCAACAGACTGGCTCCGAGCTCCCGCGGCGCCGCTGGCGCGCGTCCGAAGCCAGGTCGCGGCAGGAGCCAGAAGCCGAGCCGCGCCCATGGCTTGCCTCGGAGCTCGAGGGTCGCTTCACCGCGCACCATCGCGTCCTGCCAACCGGGCAGCAGCAGGCCCGGCCAACGCCCGGGATCGAGGTCTACGGTCGACCCGCCGAGCAGTGGGAGCCCATAGGCGAACGCCGCCGATGGCCCGCCGGCGAGGGGCTCGACCACCAGCGCCGACAGGGCGTCGGTGCGCGCCAGGGGCGAGCGCCGCCAGAGCACCTCCGCCAGGTCCTGCCGGTCGCGGGTGGCAGCCGCCGGGCCGATCTCGGCCAGGTCGCGGCCGGTGAAGCCTTGCGACACCTCGGCCGCCAGGGCCCTGCGAGCGGCGGCGTCGGGCGGCACGAAGCCGGCCAGGACGGCGGGCAGCTCGGCGCGCAAACCACCACGTGCCGCACACTCCCAGGCGCCGGCGACGAACACCGCCGCGACCAGGAGCGTCGCCCCGCGAACCGGCAAGGGCAGCCGCGACGGCAGGGCGGCCAGCCAGCGCGCGGCGGCGCCACCACCCAGGGTAAGCAGGGCGGACACCGCCCAGGGGTGGTCGGGCACCGCCCCGGCAAGGAGAGCGAGGAGGACGGCCGCCCAGCCCCAAGCCGCGTCGTTCGCCGGCCAAGGGCGGCCGCCGGCGGTCGCCCGGCGCCGGCCGCCGGCGAACCTCAGGAGCCCCCAGGTCGCGGCCACCAGGGCCAGCCGCAGGGTGGCCACGTCCGCCGAGCCGAAGAGCCCGTTTGCGAGCTCGCGCGGTCCCAGAGCCCACACCGCTACCCGTGCCAGGGCCATCACCAGGGCGCCGGCGAGCAGGCCGGCGAGCAACGGCGCGGACGCGCGGCGAACCCGTCGCCGGACCAGGCCGACCGCCGCCAACCCGAGGCCGATGGCCAGGGCGGCCAGCAGCGACCAGGAGGCGCCGCCACCCGCCGCCACCGCGAGCAAACCGAGGGCGGCCACCCCGAGGACCGCCGCGGCACGCCAGCGGTCGTGCAGCACCGTGCCGGCGAGCAGCAGCAGGCCTGCCCCCCGCAGGGCCGCCAACGCCAGCAGGCCGAGCCCGACCGCCACCGCCGCCGCGCCCCGCCACGGTTGGCCGTCGGCAACCGCGGTCGGCAGCGGNNAACACCCGCCAGGGGCGTCGGCCAGGCTCGAGCGGCGTCACGGCAAACAGCGTCGCGGCGCCGAAGCCAGCGCGAAATCCGAAGCCCGAGGCCGGCACGGTCCCGGCGGCGCCGAGCTCGTGGCGGAGCCCTTCGCCCGTCCACGCCACGGCGTTGCCGTCGGGGTCGAGCAGCATCAGGGTGAGCCCACCGGGCGGCGAGCCCGCGTCGCTCCCCCCACCGCGAGCGCCCAGTACTCCAGCCAGCCGATCGAAGCGCTCGCGCTCGGCCGGCGCTGTCGTCTCCGTGCTCGGCGCCAGAGCCTGCTGTCCCGCGGTCGCCGCTGCCGCCAGGTCCGCCCACACCCGTCGGTAGCCGGCCTCCGCCGCCGACCACCAGCCGGCGGGCAGCTGCCGCTGGCCCGTCGCGCTCCAGGCCGCAGTGGCCAGGAGCCCGACGGCAACCAGCCACGTCAGGCCGAGGGCGACCTGCTCGCGCCGCACGCGCCAAAATCGCCACCAGACCGCCAATACGCTGGCGACGGCAACCGCCGCGGCGGGAGAGGGCAGGAGCAGAGCCGCCACCCCACCCGCCAACAGCAGCGGCTCGACCAGGCTCGCCGCCCGCGAGCGGACAGCGGTGCCCCCGGTGTCGCTACCGGCGGCCGGTCGCTCAGTGATGCGGCGGATCCGTCACCTCCTGACCGCTGCCCGCGATCGACCCGAGCGGCAGCAGCCACGGCTCCTGGCCGTGCCAGCGGTCGTTGGCGACGAAGAAGAGGTAGTGCGCCGCCACGGCCAGCGCCCGCGGGAAGGAGTCGGGGACACCCGGAGCGAGGTCGGCGACACGCTGGGCGCCGACCGAGCCTGGGCTGGTCATCCACAGCTCACGCCCCGCGATGCCGTCGTCGGCGCTCCAGAACAGCACCGAGCCCGCGCTACGCAGCTCGAAGGGGCTGGACGACCGCGAGCCCACGGCGATGTCCCGCACCAGGACCGTGCCCGCCTTGGTGCCATCGCTGCGCCAGAGCTCTGAGCCCCGCTCCGGCGTGTAGGCCTCGAAGAAGAGTCGGCCGCCGACGGCGGTCAGGTAGGACGGGTATGAACCGTCCCTGCCTGGGGTGAGGTCTCTGATCTGCAACGTACCCGCGGCGGTGCCATCGGTCTTCCACAGCTCGCTGCCATGAACCCCGTCCGCCGCGGCAAAAAAAACGGCGCTGCCGATGACGGTCACCGCATCCCCAGTCGACATCCCGCTGCTCGGGCCAGGCGCGACGTCCGCAACCTGGACCGTGCCCGGCGCCACGCCATTCGAGCGCCAAAGCTCACGCCCGCTGGCGGCGGTGGCCGCCGTGAAGATCAGCCGATTGCCAGCGGCACGCAACTGCGTCGGCTGCGACGATGCCGTGCCCGGCTCGATGTCCTTGACCAACTTGGTGGTCGCGGCGGTGCCGCCACTGCGCCACAGCTCGTTGCCATGGACGCCGTCGTGCGCCGCGAAATAGAGCGTGCTTCCGAGCGGCGTGAGGCCCGTCGGCGACGACGAGGCGGGACCCGGATTGACGTCGCGCACCAGCACGGTGCCGGCCTCCGTGCCGTCCGTCCGCCACAGCTCGCGGCCCTGGCCGTCGAGCGTCGCCGTGAAGTAGAGGGTCGAGCCCATCACCGTCAGCTGCTGCGGTGCTGCGGACAGCCCGCCAGGGCTGATGTCGCGAACCAGCACGGTGCCGCCGCTGGTGCCGTCGGACTTCCACAGCTCGATGCCGTGCGAGCCGTCATTGGCCGGGAAGTACACACTGCCGCCGAGGGCGACGAAGACCGTCGAGCTGTCGATCGACGAGCCGGCAGGATTGATGACGCGCACCACACCGGTGCCGGCTGCCGTGCCGTCCGTCTTCGCGAGCTGACCACCGGAACCCGTGGCGGCGCTGTAGAAGACGGTATCGCCGATCGCCACGGACGGCCCGAATGCGCCACCGTTGGTTGGCGCGGCGAGCGCTCGGGCCGGCGCCGTGCCATCCACCGTGCCATCGCTCATCCACAACTGCACGCCCTCCCCGCCGTAGGTCTCGCCCCAGAAGAACAGTCGCGACCCGGCGGCACTCGCGGGGTGGTAGACGCCGATCTCGTCGGCCAAGAGCGCCGCGTCGCCCGGCTCGCCGGCGCTGCGCCAAAGCCCGGCGGCGCCGTCGGTGTAGGCATAGAAGTAGAGACTGGAGCCGATCGTGCGGAGGGCCAGGGGATAGGAGCTCCCGGCGCCCGCGTTGAGATCCTCCTGGCGAGTGCCGGCTGCAGTGCCGTCGCTCACCCACAGCTCGGTGCCGTGGATCTCGTCCTCGGCGGCAAAGAACAGGTGCTGGCTGGTCGCCGCGAAGCCGGTCGGGTACGAGCTGCTGCCGCCCGGGTAGAGATCCGCGAGCGGGGCGGTGCCGTCGACGGTGCCATCGGAGCGCCAGAGCTCGGTCCCGGTCGCCTCCTCGAAGGCGGCGAAATAGAGAGCGCCCTGGAAGGTCGCCACGCCGCCGTCCTCGCCGACCCCGCTGGCGTCGATGCTCGCCAGCGGCACGGTGCCGCTGCGCGTACCATCGGTGCGCCACAGCTGCTCGCCCGCCTCGCCGGCTCCTTCGGTAAAGAACAGGAAGAGACTGCCGAGGGCGACGCCGAAGTACGGGTCGGCGCCTTCGACGCCTGGCTCGAGATCCTTCACCAGCAGCGTTCCCGCCGCCGTGCCGTCGGTGCGCCAGAGCTCGGGGCCCTGCGCCGGGGTGTCGGCGGCGAAGAACAGCAACGCGCCGACACTGCCGAGGGGGCGCACGCCGCTCGACTCCGGTCCGGCGAAGACATCCCTCACCAAGCGGGTTCCGCTGGCCGTGCCGTTGCTCACCCAGAGCTCGTTGCCCGTGGCTCCCTGGTACGCGACGAAGGCCACCCCGGACTGATACGCCCGCATGCGGTCGGGGAAGGAACCGCCACGGCCAACGACGATGTCCTTGACCAGCACGGTGCCTACCGCGGTGCCGTCCGTTTTCCAGAGCTCGCTGCCGCTGACGCCGTTCGAGGCTCTGAAATAGACGGTGTTACCGACGGCGGTCAACCCCTCCGGCGCCGAGCTCGCAGGCCCTGGCCAGATGTCCTTGACGCGGACGGTACCGCTCACCGTCCCGTCGCTGGTCCAGAGCTCGCAGCCCGCCTGGGGCTCCGTGGCTGCGAAATAGACCCTGCCGGCCAGCACCGCTTGGGCGTCGCTGCAACGAGGTGTCGTGGGGTCGGTGCGGGTGTCCAACACGAGGTGCGGAACCGCCGCCTGCGTTGGCGCGGGGACGGCGAGGGCAATGGAGCAGGCGACGGCGAAGGCTGTCGCGGTCGCGGCTGAGGTCTCGAGCATGGCTCCTCCGGGAGCGAGCGAGGTGGGTGTGCGGACCGACGGGGCGCCGGCGAGCTCGAAAAGCCTCGACGATCCGGCGCTGTCGATCGATGCGCACACCATGCCCGCCCGGGGCCAACGTCTCAAACGCCCATCATCGGCACGTCGACGCCGTGCTCGCGGGCGAAGTCGATGGCCTCGTCGTAGCCGGCGTCGACGTGACGCACCACCCCCATCCCGGGGTCGCCAGTGAGCACCCGCTCGAGCCTCCTGGCCGCCTCCGCGGTGCCGTCGGCGACGATCACCATCCCGGCGTGCAGCGAATAGCCGATGCCGACACCGCCACCGTGGTGCACCGAGGTCCAGGTGGCGCCGTTCACCGCCGAGAGCATGGCGTTGAGGATGGGCCAGTCACCGATGGCGTCGGAACCGTCCTTCATGGCCTCGGTTTCGCGGTTGGGCGACGCCACCGAGCCACAGTCGAGATGGTCGCGGCCGATGACGAGCGGCGCCTTCACCTTGCCCGACGCCACCAGCTCGTTGAACAGCAGCCCGGCCTTCGCCCGCTCGCCGTAGCCCAGCCAGCAGATGCGCGCCGGCAGCCCCTGGTAGGCGACGCGCTCGCCGGCAAGACGAATCCAGCGCGCCAGGGCCTGGTCTTCCGGGAACGCCTCGAGGATCGCGGCGTCGGTGACGGCGATGTCGGCGGGGTCACCGGAGAGGGCGGCCCAGCGGAACGGCCCCTTGCCGGAACAAAACAGCGGGCGGATGAACAGCGGCACGAAGCCGCCAATCTCGAACGCGTCGCCGACCCCGACGGTGACCGCCTGGCCGCGCAGGTTGTTGCCGTAGTCGAAGGTCACCGCGCCCCGTCGCTGAAGCGCCAGCATCGCTCGCACGTGCGCGGCCATCGAGTCGAGCGAGCGGGCGATGTAGGTCGTCGGATCGCTCGCTCGCAGCTCGTTCGCCGCCGCGAAGGAGATCCCGTGCGGGACGTAGCCAACCAGGGCATCGTGCGCCGAGGTCTGGTCGGTGAGCGCGTCGGGGGTGATGCCCTGCGCCACCAGATACTCGAGCAGGTCGACGGCGTTGGCCTCGACGCCGATCGACACCGCCTCACGGCGCTCCTTCGCCGCGAGCGCCGCCTCGACCGCGCCCGGGATGTCGCGCATGGCGCGGTCGAGGTAACAGGTCTCGAGGCGACGCTGGATGCGATGGGGGTCGACCTCGGCCACCAGCGCGACCCCGCCGTTCATGGTCACCGCCAAGGGCTGGGCGCCACCCATGCCGCCGAGACCCGCGGTCACCGTCAGGGTGCCCGCCAGGCTGCCTCCGAAGTGCTGGCGCGCGCATTCGGCCAGCGTCTCGTAGGTTCCCTGCAGGATTCCCTGGGTGCCGATGTAGATCCAGGAGCCGGCCGTCATCTGGCCGTACATGGTGAGCCCGAGACCCTCCAGGCGACGGAACTCGTCGGCGGTGGCCCACTTCGGGACCAGCAGCGAGTTGGCGATCAGGACCCGCGGCGCGTCGGCGTGGGTGCGAAAGACCGCCACCGGCTTGCCTGACTGCACCAGGAGCGTCTCGTCGTCGCCCAGCCGCTGCAGCGTGGCGACGATCGCGCGTAGGCACTCCCAGTTGCGGGCGGCCTTGCCGGTGCCGCCGTAGACCACCAGATCCTGCGGTCGTTCGGCCACCTCGGGGTCGAGGTTGTTGAGCAGCATGCGCAACGCGGCCTCCTGCTGCCAGCCGCGACAGTGGAGCTCGGTGCCGCGCGGGGCGCGAAGGGGATTGCCAGGGACGAGGGCAGGCAAGGTCATAGGGGCGGATCTTAGCCTCCCGCGCGACCGCCGCGCAGAGGGTCAGTCGACCCCAGCCGCCCAGCGAATCGACGCGTCGACCAGCCGCCAGCCCGGGATCGTCAGAGCGGTTGCCGTGTCGGGCCCGAGGAACAGGCCGACGCGGCGCGCGGGGGCCCGCAGCCCGACCATCAACGCCTTCCGTTCGTAGCCGAAGACGAGCGGCCGCGCCGCGCCTCCGATCTCGCGGGCGGCAACGTTGGACGCCGCTGCCGGCAGGCCGAAGCTCAGCGAGGACGGGCCGTTCGTCACGGTCTGGCCACCGACGAGGCCGGCCGCCAAGGGATGCGCCGACACCAGCCGCAGCCGGCGCACCGGGGCCGTGGCACCGCCGTCCCCGTCACCCGCCGCGGTCAGACCCAGCTCGTCCGCGAGCTCCGGTTGCCAGCTGACCAGGGGCGTCGGCGTAGCGCGAAGGGCGGTGGCCAGCGCTGCGGCGGCCGGCGAGACGCTTCCGCTGACCAGCACCACCGCCTTGCCGACGGCATCGCCGGTGCGCGTCACCGCCGCCGACGTCACGACCGGCGCGAAACCCAGCTGAGCTAGCCGATCGCGGACCGCGGCGTCGGCCGCCGACGGCGCGGTCGCGTCGGTGCCGGTCACCAGCAACGCATAGGGAAACAGGCGACTGGCGGGCACCAGCGACCGCGGCAGACCCGGTGCCTGCCAGAGGAGCTTGGCCACCGCCAGCCCATAGCTCTCGTAGACCTCGAGCCGGAGGTCGTAGCGGCGGCCGGCCACCAGCCGAATCCGCCCCTGGTCCTCCTGCTCGGGATGGTCGTTCCACTGGTCGATCACGCGTCGGCCGTCGACGAAGAGGCGGACACCGTCGTCGGAGATGGTCGTGAACGTGTATTGGCCGCTCACCGGCGCCTCGAGCTGGCCACTCCAGCGAACGCTGAAGCGGTCAGCCGGGATGCCGCCGATGGGCGCCGCGTCGCCCCAGTCGAAGGCGACCCCGGGGTCGACCCGCAGGCGTGGCACGCCGGTGAGATCCGGCCGCGGGTAGTAGGCGCCGGTGAGGCCCAGGCCGACCGGCGCCGCGCTCGCCGCGAAGCTGGCGGTGTAGGTGGTGTCGACCTCGGGGGTGGTGACGGTGTGGCTGGCCGCGCCGCCGTCGGACCAACCGGCGAAGGTGTAGGTGACGCCGCCCAGGCCCTGCGGCGACGTCACGCCCACGCTGCGCTGGACTCCGACCACGGCGGTCACGGTGTGCGATGCGGTCACCGGCTGGCCGTCGAGGGCGAGGGCCAGGCCGGCGGGCGCACTGGCCAGCGTCAGGCGGACGGTTTGCGGCAGCAGGTCCACGAAGCTCGACGCGGTGAGCCCCTGGCTGTCGCGCACCGTGAGCTCCAGCCGGAAGAAGACGTCGGCGCTGGTCTCGCCGCTCACCGGGATGGTGAAGCTGCCGGCGTCGACGCCGCTGGTCGGCGGCATGAACGGATGGGTGTGGCCCGCGTGGTGAAAGACCACCTGCCAGGTGAGGGCTGACGCGGGCAGCGCGCCGTCTTCGGCATCCTCGGCGCTGCCGCTGAACGAGAAGGTCTGACCACCGCGGTACCTGGTTCCTGCGGCCGGGGTCAAGATGTACGGGGTCGGCGGCGTGTCGCTGGTGACGTGCAGGGTTGCCGCGGCACTCGTCGCCTGACCAAAGTCGTTGCGCACGACGACGTCGAAGAGCGCGCCGTCGTCGTCGACGGTGACCGCCGTCCGGGTGTAGTTGGCGGCCGTCGCCCCGGCTATGGGCGCGCCATTGCGCCGCCAGCGATAGGTGAGCGGCTGAGCGCCACTCGCCGCGACGCTCCAGGCCGCGTCCTCGCCGACCGCCACCGTCTGGCTGCTGGGGGGCGTGGTGATCCGCGGCGCCTCGCCGGCGGGCCCGGTGATCCGCAGCAGGCGGCCTCCCTCGTACTCGAGCACGAGCAGGCTGCCGTCGGGCGCGGTGGCGAGGTCGACCGGCGCCACGAAGTCGCTACCGAAGCCCACGGCAGTGGCGCTCGCCGGGTCGAAGCGCCGCACCCAGCCGCCGCAATAGTCGGCAAAGAAGTACTGGCCCACCCACTCGACGGGAAACTGCGGCGTCTCCGGGCGGTAGAAGGTGCCGCCGGTGATCGCGCAGCCCTCGTCATGACCGTACCAATACAACGGGCCAGTGGCGCCAGCGGCGTCGGTCGGGCCCTCGCTCGACGGCCAGCCGTAGTTCGCGCCGGCGGCGCCGAGGTCGATCTCCTCGAACGTCTCTTGGCCGACGTCGTTGATGTAAAGACGGTTGCTACCGCCGTTGCCGGTGTCGAAGGCAAAGGTGAACGGATTGCGCAGCCCGCGGGCCCAGATCGCGCGGTCCCTGCCGCTCGCCTGGCCGAGGAACGGGTTGTCGGGCGGGATCGACCCGTTGGAGTTCAGACGCAGGATCTTGCCGAGCAGGGTGCCGAGGCTCGGCGCGTTGGCCGGGTTGGCGTTCTCGCCGACCGCCACGTACAGCTTGCCGTCCGGCCCGAAATGCAGCGCGCCGCCGTTGTGGTTGGTGGCGCCCGAGAGGTTGTCCAGATCGAAGAGGACGACCTCGCTGCCTGGCGCGGCCCGGTCGCCGTCGGCGGTGAACCGACTGATGCGGTTGTGCCGCGCGCCGGCAGGCACCGTGTAGTAAACGTAGACGAAGCCATTGCTGGCGAAGGCGGGATCGAACGTCACCCCGAGCAGCCCGCGCTCGCCGTCGTCGTCGACGGCCAGGTGGACGAACGGCTCGGCCAACAGCGCGCCGTCGCGGATCACCCGCAGGTCGCCGCTCTGCTCGCAGACGAAGATCCGGCCATCCGGCGCCAGAGCCATCGCCGTCGGCGCGCCGAGATGGTCGGCGACCACCGTCTCGCCGTACCCGGCGGGCAGCGTGGCAGCAAGGGCGGCTTCATGGGCGGTCCAGCCCACGCACAGGAGAACGAGCAGGCAGCGCACGGAAGGCGGAACCACGGACGGCATCGCGGATCTCCTGAAAAGGACGGCCTGGGCGACGGAGGGCTCGAGGTCGGGGCGACGGCCTGGCGTCACCAGCCAATGCGCGGTTGGGGTCGGCGACGGATACCGGCGTGGGACGATGCAATCGTCGCTCAGTCGGCGGCGAGGCCCAGTCGCCCCATCTTCATCGCCAGGCCGTTGCGCGACAGACCCAGCCAACGCGCCGCCTGGGCCTTGTTGCCGCGGCTGCGACGCAGCGCCTCGCGGATGGCCGACTCCTCCGCCGTCGCCACCAGCCGCGCCAGATCGAGGTCGGAACCGGCGTCGAGGCGCGGCGCGAGGCGCGACTCGGCGGCGGTCATGCGCACCGGCAGCAGGTGGGTGTCGATCGGCTGGCCCGCCGGGCACAGGGTCACCAGCTGGCGCACCAGGTTCTCGAGCTCGAGCAGGTTCCCCGGGTAGTCGTAGCCCACCATCGCCGCCATCGCGCGCACCGACACCCCTTGCACGCGCTTGCCCGCCTCGTGGCAGAAGCGGTTGAGGTAGCTCTGGATGAGGAGCGGCAGATCCTCACGCCGAGCGCGCAACGGCGGCACGTCGACCGCGACCTGACCAAGCAGCTGGGCCAGGTCGGGCCGGAAGCGATCGCCCGCCACCAGGGACTCGAGCGGGATCGACGAGGTGGCGACGATGCGCACGTCGACCCGCTGGCCCAGCGCGCCGCCGAGCCGCTCGACCTCGCCCGAGCGCAGTACCCGTACCAGGCGGGCCTGCACCTCGCTCGGCAAGCGATCGACGTCGGTCAGGAACAGGGTGCCGCCGTGGGCCATGGCCAGCTTGCCCTCGCGGTGCAGCGGGCCGCTGCGGCCGGCCACCTCGGCGCCCAGGAGGTCGGCGGCCACCCGCTGGGCGTCGGCGCCGGCCGCCTGGGCGACGACGAACGGCCCTTCCCGATGGGCGCCCGAGAGGTGCAGCAGACGAGCCAGCTGCTCCTCGCCACTGCCCCGCTCACCCCGCAACAGGACGTTGATCGGCGGCTCGATGGCGGCGGTCAGCAGCTCGACCACGCGGTGCATCGCCGCGCTCTCGCCGAGCACCAGTCCCGGCGGCAGAACCAGCGAGCGCCGCGCCCTCGCCCCCGGCAGGATCGGCTCGTAGCGACCGACGTGGTGGACGAGGCCGAGGATCAGGAGATCGGCCAGCACCCCCAGACCGGCCACCGGCCGAAACTCGCCGCCAGCCCAACCAGGAAAGCCGGCAACCAGCAGGTAGCGACGCTCGACCGCGTTGACGAAGCGATAGCCCACCAGGGCGGGCGCGGCCTCGGGCGATCCCGCGGCCGACGCCAGGCGGGGGATCACCGCGCCGTCGCGACGGCCCGCCTGCCGGCGATCCGCCCACACCGCGGCCAGCAGCTCCTCGCCGTCCTGCAACAGCTCGGGCGCGGTGGCGAGGGCAAAGCGCACCGAGGCATCGGTCTCGCCCTCGCCGAGCAGGAAGAGAAAGAGCACGCCGCCGCCGCAGTCGACCAGCAGCCGCCGGGCCTGCGACTCGAGCGTCGTCCGGCTCTCGCTGTCGGCCAGCACCCAATGCGAGAGCCGCGCCAGGTGCTCGATGAAGGCCGCCGGGGTGATGCCCACACCCTGTCGCCCGGCGGTCGGCGCGCTGCTCGACGCCGCCGACTCATCGTCGCGCACGTCCTCCACCAGCAGGGTGACGTCACCCAGCCGCACCTCGTCGAGCACCTGGAGCGGCGCGGTCAGGACCCGGCGGCCGTTGACCAGGACGCCCTTGCCGCGGCTCACGTCCTCGATCCGTAGCTCGTTGCCGTCGGCCCGGATGCGCGCGTGGCGCGGAGCCACTCCGCGTTGGTCGAGAACGAGGTCGCAGTCCGGCCCGCTGCCGACCAGCACGTCGCCGCTGCTCAGCGCGTAGCGTTGCAGCCCGCCATGGGCATAGGCGACCAGCCGGTACATGCCGGCGATTCTGTCACCGCACGAAAAAAAGCCGCCGGCGCGAGGCCGGCGGTGGCAAGAGGAGGAGTGTTGTTTGGCTCCGACCCTGACTACGCGGCCGCGGGCCGGAGGTTTCAGCCGGCTGCGCAGTCAGGCGTCGCCGCTACTCGAGCGACGCCAAATGGGCGTCCACGGAGCCGGCGAGAAAGGCCTCGGCGCGGGCGATGTCCGGCGCCATCTCGCGGTCCTCGTCCCAGGGTGCCACCGTCGTGCGGAGCTCCGCATGGAGGGCCTCGAGCGGCGGGCTGGAACAGAGCGGGCGCAACAAGTCGACCCCCTGCGCGGCGGCCAGCAGCTCGAGCGCCAGGATGATCCGCACGTTGGCCACCACCTGCTGCAGCTTGAGCGCCGCTCCCATCCCCATCGACACATGGTCTTCCTTGTCGGCCGAGGTCGGGATCGAGTCGACGCTCGCCGGGTGGGCCAGGCCCTTGTTCTCGCTGGCGAGGGCCGCCGCCGTCACCTGGGCAATCATGAACCCCGAGTTCAGCCCGGCGTCGCGGACGAGGAACGGCGGCAGGCCGGAGAAGGCCGTGTTGGTGAGCTTCTCGAGGCGCCTCTCGCTGATCGCGCCGAGCTCGGAGATCGCGATCGCCAGGACGTCCGCGGCGAATGCCATCGGCTCGCCGTGGAAGTTGCCGCCCGACAGCACCTCGCCGGTCTCCGGGAAGACCAACGGGTTGTCGGTCACCGCATTCATCTCGATGACGAGCTTGGCAGCGACGTCGGTCACCACGTCGCGCACCGCGCCGTGCACCTGGGGCATACAGCGCACCGAGTAGGGATCCTGCACCCGAACGTCGGCAAGCCGGTGCGACTCGCGGATCGGCGAGCCCTGGAGCAGGCGCCAGAGGTTGCGCGCGCTGGCCAGCTGGCCGGGGTGCGGGCGCAGGGCGTGGAGGCGCGCGTCGAAGGCCGCGTCGGTGCCACGCAGGGCATCCGTAGACAGCGCGCCGACGAGGTCCGCGGCGCGCACCAGTCGCTTCGCCTCGAGGGTCGCCAGCGCCAACAGCGAGGTCATCGCCTGCGTGCCGTTGATCAGCGCCAGGCCTTCCTTGGGCTCGAGCACCAGCGGCGCGAGACCGAGGCGGGCGAGGCCCGCGGTGGCCGGCAGCTCCTCGTCCCCGAAGCGCAACCGCCCGCGGCCGATCAGCGGCAGGGCCAGGTGCGCGAGCGGCGCGAGGTCACCGCTGGCGCCGACCGAGCCACGGCTCGGTACCACCGGCAGGGCGTCGGCGGCGAGCAGGGCGAGGAGGCGGTCGATGAGCTCCGGACGCACCCCGGAGTGGCCACGCGCCAGGGTGTTGGCGCGCAGCAGCAGCATCCCGCGCACCACCGGTGGCGGCAGCGGCGAGCCGACCCCGGCAGCGTGGCTCACCAACAGCCGCTCCTGCAGCGCCTGGAGGCGGTCAGGGGCAATGCGCACGTTGGCGAGGTCGCCAAAGCCGGTCGAGACCCCGTAGACGACCGCCCCCCGGGCCACCGCGTCGGCGACCACCTGCCGGGCCGCGGCCACCCGCTGGCGTGCCGTCGCGCCGAGGACGACCGTCGGCCGCGTTGCCGACGGGCCGAGAACCACGGCCGCCAGCGCATCCAGCGTGAGGGACTGGCCGTCGAGCTCGAGCTGCACTGGCGACTCCCCGTTGCTAGAAGGCAACTTTGGGGGCCTCGGCGGCGCCGGCCTGGGCAGCGAAGTAGGGCTTCTCGGCAAACGACCAGCCCAGCAACGACACGAACCACACCGTCGGCACCTTCTGCAGCCGGCTGTTGTAGTCCTGCGCCACTTCGTTGAAGCGCTTGCGCTCGACGGCGATACGGTTCTCGCTGCCCTCGAGCTGGCTCATCAGGTCGCGGAAGGCGGCGGTCGACTGCAAGTCCGGGTACTGCTCGACGACTACCATCAGGCGCGACAGGGCCGACGAGAGCTCCCCCTGGCTGGCCTGGAACCTCTGGAACGCCTGCGGGTCCGCGAGAACGTCCTTGCCGACCGCGAGCTGGCCGACCTGGCTGCGCGCGGCGACCACCTTCTCGAGCGTCTCCTGCTCGAAGCTGGCCGAGCCCTTGACCGTCGCCACCAGGTTGGGGATGAGGTCGGCGCGCCGCTGGTAGACGTTCTCGACCTGCGCCCACGAGGCGTCGACCGCCTGCTGGGCGGTCACCAGCCCGTTGTACTGCCCCATCAGGACCAGACCCAGCAGCAGGGCTCCGCCCGCCACCAGCGCCAGACCACCGAACACGATTCCCCTGCTCATCGCACCTCTCCTGCAGACCCCGGCAGCCCGCAGCATGCCTGGTCGCGCCACCGTCTCGATGGCCCGACGATAGCATGCGCCGCCGCGCCCGCCGCCGGCCGCCGACCACAAGCTGTTGTAGAGTGACGCGCCCGAGGGCCCACATCTTGTTCCTGTCGCCTGCACCCGAAGTCCGCCTCGTCAACCGCTTCGAGCGCAGCTTCGACAACGCGGTGGCGACTGCCCGCACCTGCTATTCGAGCAAGGGGATCGTCACCGCCGAGGAGGTGGCCGGCGTCGGCGAGCCGGCCGAGCGCCAGGCCGTGCGCGCCGAGCGGCGCGACCAGCTGGCGCGCGACATCTACCAGGCCGGACACCACACCACCTTCCAGCACGGCCACTTCCAGTTCGCCCTGGCCAACGTCAGTCGCCAGTTTCTCTGGTCGTTTCTGCACAGCCACCCGTTCTACAACTCCGAGCAGGTGAGCCAGCGCTACGTCACGGTGAAGGCCGGCAACTACGCCATCCCCCCGCTCGCCGGCGAGGCGCTGGCCGTCTACACCGCCACCGCCGACCGCCTCGGCGCCGACTACGAGGACCTCTCCCGCCGCCTCGAGCCGCTCGCCGCCGATGCCTTCTATGCCCGCTTCCCCGCCCGCCGGCACGAGCCGGCGCGCTGGGCGAAGGAAATCCAGAAGAAGGCACAGGAGATCGCCCGCTACGTGTTGCCGGTGGCGACGTTCGCCTACCTCTACCACACGGTGTCGGCGATCACCCTGCTGCGCTATTGGCGGCTGGCCGAGCTGTACGACGCGCCGCTCGAACAGCGCCTGGTGGTCGGACGCATGGTCGAGGAGGTGCTGCGGGTCGAGCCCGGCTACCGAGCGGTGCTCGAAGAGCCGATCCCCCTCGACGCCACCCCCGAGCACGCCGCCTTCGTCCGGCTGCACGACGGCGCTCCGGCGTCCCGTGACTTCCAGCGTCGCTTCGACGCCACGCTGGCCGGCCGCACCAGCCGTCTGGTCGACTGGGGCGCGCACAACGAGGCCACCGTCGCCGAAGCGGTGCGCGAGGTCCTCGGCACCACCCCCGAACGTCTCTCCGACGACGACGCGCTGTCCCTCGTCCTCGACCCGGCGCAGAACCGCTATTTCGGTGAGGCCTTGAACCTCGGCACCCACTCGAAGCTCAGCCGCTGCCTGGTACACGCCCACTTCACCTTCCGCAAGAAGCTGTCGCACGCCGCCGACAGCCAGGATCAGCGGCACCGCATGACACCGGCGTCGCGCCCGATCCTCGCGGCCCAGGTCGACAGCGAGCCCGATGTCATCGAGCCCGGGCTGATCCAGGAGGACGACGGCGTGCGTCGCGCCTTCCACGACGCCGTCGGCCGCGCCTGGGACGGCATGGCCCGCCTGACCCGCCTCGGCGTGCTGCGCGAGCACGTCCACTACCTGCTGCCCAACGCCGTGGCGATCCGCTTCAGCGAGTCGAGCGACCTCCTCCACCTCCACCACAAGCACACCATGCGCCTCTGCTACAACGCGCAGGAGGAGATCTGGCGGGCGAGCGTCGACGAGGCCGAGCAGATCAGCGCCGTCCAGCCACGCCTCGGCCGCTGGCTCCAGCCGCCGTGCACCCAGCGCGCTCGCGCCGGCGTCAAACCGCCGTGTCCCGAGGGCAACCGCTACTGCGGCGTGCCCGTCTGGCGCCTCGAGCGCGACGCCTACGAACGACGCATTTGACGCATTTGGGGAAGGTCCGCCGAGCATCGACGCAAGGTTAGCGACCTCCCTTCCGTCTTAGGGGGCATGCTCGCCCGCGCACTCGCCGCCACGCCGTGGGGCATCGACGCCCGCCCCGTCCACATCGAAGTCGACGTCCACTTCGGCTTGCCAGCC
>CXWL01005287.1_pt1 | contig 203836 bp, 210 predicted proteins | sample 590931 | NCBI WGS metagenome assembly CXWL01 (sample SAMEA3498368, study PRJEB10139) | groundwater metagenome | biome: water well; material: biofilm material | place: Germany | collected 2015-04-27
GACGTGGGCACCGAACACGTCGAAGCCGCCCTACAGCATTTGTTGTCTGAGATCGAATGACGGCCATCCTCACGAGCGCATGCAGAGGACGGTAGAATTCCCTCGTCCTTCTCAGTCGTGGTCTGAGGGGACTGGCGTGGTGGATCCGGAAACAAGCAGCTGAACCCACACTCCTTTCGCATCGTCACAGACAGCGGTTCCAGAATTGGAACCGCCGTTCCTGTTTGACTCTTGCAAGGGTGCCAGGCTGGATGATACCCACGTCAATGACGAGCTGGTTCAAGACGGCTGGTGCTGGTGGTATCGGAAGTATGCACTCGGGGATACGGTGCTGGAAAGGTTAGAGAGGGAAGCGCGAACGGGCAGAAAAGGCTTGTGGACCGATCCGCAGCCGGTGCCGCCGTGGGAGTGGCGAAAGAAGTAGGCGGAAGCATCGGGCGGGGATTTGTCGGTAGGGGACGTCATGGGGTGCGCAAACACTAGAAGGAGAATCGACGCTGGTGATGCTATGGTGCTTTGCAAATCGACGCTAGGGCTGCCAATCTCGTTCGAAGAAAATTTCTGATATTGTTCCACCTCAGATCTCCACTCACCATGCCGATAGGTGTTTTTGCATTTTGGAATCGGTTTTTTGCTGTCGGCCCACCAATGTGAAGCAGAAGGGCTTTTGTCTCATCGGACCACTGTCCCGCATCTTCCCCCCATCTCGCCGTGAGTTCATCGCTCCGATCAAGAAAGGTTCTGTCTATTCTGCTCTGCCTGTACTCATTGTCAATGCGTTCTCTCAGTGCGTACCCTTGGTGAAGCTGCTTGGTGCATCGAGATTCTAGTGGAGTGGTGGCGGCTTGCGCTTCACTTGTCCCTGCGGGTTTTTCAACTTCTCCACTGACCTGGCGCACTGTCCGCTCATCAGTGGTTGGTGCCTTGGGTGGTGCGCTGCAGGCACTGAGAATGAGACAGAGGAAAATACCAAGCTGTTTATTAGCCATTGACACGTGCTCACCTTGCCCATCCGAGTCAGAAGGATAGCTAGTTCGACAAGCACAAGCAACTTATGTAGGAGCCGCCTTCATTTTCTGTTAAGAACGGAGAACACCGATCTGGACAGCCCTGGCGGGAGCATCGACGGGGTATCGGAGGGTGGGGAATTGTCGGTGAGGGTGAGCCAGGGAGGGAACAACGGGGTCGAGAGTCTTTCCAATTGTGCTATTTGAAGACTTGTCCGACAACCCTCTTCGCATGACAGTCCGGCGTTTTTCTCGCCGTCCCCACCTTGCCGTTCATCCCAACCATTCAACATTACACACTCCGTCACCACACCCCTAACCCCTCACGCATCTCGCGCCTCACCCCCCTCTGATGCCGGTTTGACTTCCTGCTATGAGAAGGCGCAGCATGGGCCCTCTTATCCATGCGGCATGGAGGTGCGTGGTGACTCCTTGCTGATCTCGTTCAATCCATGTACACAGCATTGTTCAAGAGCAAAGCTGCGCCCTGTTGGTATTCATAACCTTGAGGGGTTGTTGTTTCTGCCGCGGTAGCCATCAGTGGTATGACACGATGCGGACTTATCATCACAAAAGGAGGAGGCTGAAATGAAACGACTGGCAGCGTTTTCGGCCATACTGACCCTGGGATCGCCCTCGCTCGCCCTGGCGGAAGAACTTGGGGGCTATCGAGGAATCGGAACGCTCTACTTCACCTTCATGGGCGCAATCCTGATCTATGGCGTCTACGATGCGTTCGGCAAGATGGCCATGTATGTGGCGGCGCCGTTCATTGTGGTTGGGCTCTATCTGATGTTACCCGCACACTAGCGGCTGACGCGGTACGTACGATGGAAAAGGACTGGCACGACTAGTCCAGCCAGTCCTTCTCTTTCAGTTTGCGGGGAAGATATTTTTTCGTGAGGTATTGGAAGTCCTTGTTGGCGAGGGCATCCAGTTCGTATTTGAGTCCGCTTGCGAGCATCCGCTTGATTTCCACCTGCCAGGCCGGTTTCTGAAACCACTGATAATTGAGAAGCTCTTTCGCGCGGGCGATATCCTTCTCGTTCAGTTTGATCCCGACGTTGCGCGGAAGTTCGTACCGTTCTGGGTCGGCGCTGGACAGGCCGATGAACTTGGCTTTGGGGATCGCCATCCGTTGGCTCTCGAAGGCCAGATTGATCGAGCCTTGCTTGACGACGGAATAGATATAGTACCCCCAAGGATCGTTATCGACGAGGACATAGACTGGGAGCTTATATTCTTCGTGCAGCCTCCGCGCTAAGCGGCGAACCCCGCGTGGCGGCTGTCCATTTCCCGTCAATAACACGCAGTTATAGCGGCGCCAGAATTTGTCTTCTGAGAGACGGTTCCATTGCGTGCCTTTTTCGACCAACAGCACGAAGTCTGCCGTGCAGCGACGGATCTCCACATACTCAGGCTCGACAATCGACGGAACCGAGTACCCGCCCTTTCCCAGCTTGGCACAATCGACACGGTCGCCGTCGTCACCGAGCACAAGCGGGCCGACCACACTCCCGCCGTTCTCCGCGCGGACATGCAGCTCTTCACGCAGTGCCGTGAGCGACACTTCCAGATCCTCGATGATCGGGTCCGATTCGTCCTGCGTGTCGAACGTATTCTCGTGCGAATCCTGAATCGTGTGCTTGGTTCTGTAGTAGATCTCTCTGAGCGAGGTCGTCAGTTCTGCGCGCTGGAGTTCGGAGAGGGCGTCCGCAACCAATATCGTCTGCATGAATTTTTTGGCCATGCCGACGTTGAAGAATGAACGAGCCTGTTTCTTGCCTCCCATTTCGAGCAAACCCTTGCGTTCGTTGAAGGTCACGTTCGAGAGGGCGCGAGTCGGAATCGCCATCGTCGGATCTTTACCTCGTTGTGCAGCTGTGATCACCAGATCGGCCAGTCCGATCAATTTCTTCTCGACCGTTCCGTTCTTCGTTATTTTCGTTTTTGCCATGCGTCGTCCTACTTTTTCTTTCTTGCCTGGAGTACCTTGCGACTGGTACGACCTGCGCCTGCTTGCTGCTGTATGAGAGCGCCCTTCTTAGGAGTCGACGGCACGACTGCGACCTTGTTTCGCCTTTGCTTAGAAGACCGTGTCTTAGCCGTGTGTCGTTGTTTAGATTGAGAGGAAGCCGGCTGCTCCTCAATTTCGACTTGATCGGGAACAGGAGCCACCAGCGGAATCTCTCCATTCACTCCTTCGGCCGTGACAATGATGGAATGCGGCAGGCCTTCCGGTCCTGCGCCGGTCTTGCCGAGTGTTTCATCAGTCTTGATGCCGCCGGTCCGAGCGGACGCAATCTTCTGCAGCTGCGCCTTCAACTTCTCCTTGGGGAGCTTCCCACCTTTCAGACGGTTACAGGCTTCGGCAACTTCCTCGATATAGAGCTCGAAAATATTGCGCCGCCGGAATTCGCTCGCCGCGCGCTCGCGGCGACGGAGAAAGAGCCCGAGTCGCCGTCCGCACTCACGAAGCGCCAGGGTAATTTCCTTGTGAATCTCATCGTACTCCGCAATCGCTTCCTTCGATTCGCTGGTAAAGGGCACCCAGACGGACGCAATGTGCACGAAGATGACCATCGGTCCGGCCGGCAAGGCTCCACGCGATTGCGCAATTCCATAGTTGCGCCAGGTCGTGGCGAGGACCGATTTAAACGACGCACAAGCAGATTGCTGATACAGCAGAGGCACTCGGTTGGCGTAGCGAATCACACGGGCCAGTTCCGAGTCGCCCTCCTCCTGTTCCCCTTCCGCCAGCGGCTCCTTCGGCTTCTCAGGTTCCATCGCTCTGTCCGGCGCTTTACCGAAGGCCAGCCCTGCTTCGATAATGAAGGGGTTGCCACGGTACACGGCGGGGGGCCGGCTCACTGCCGTGTAGAACTCTCCTTTGATCTGTCGATAGAGACCTGAGAGGATGGCCTTCTCACCGATCGGCGAGAGGCAGTTCGTCGGCGGCGCCATGATCTTCGTCTCTTGAATCGTGCGATAGAGCGTTTCGGCAACAGTGCCGCGAATGCCATGAGGCTTGGCGGTGGGTGAGACCTTCGCCGCCTTGCACATCTCCTCCGCCAGCACAGGCGTTACCCGACAAAAATCGCTCGACAGGAAACCAGACAACGTGTGGCTCTTGGCCTCATGAAGCATCTTGAGGAACATCCCGAACTCGATGCCGTAGGGATGCGGCTTGATTTCCTTCGGTGAGGGGGGCAATTCGTGATAGGCCCGTGGATATTCCTTCGTCTCGGCTTCCGGCGTCCGATAGATGAGTCTCACATGCGGATTCGCGATCGATGTCTGTTCGAGATACTCGTCCACGGACGCGCGGCCCTTCTGATAGCGACCTTCGACTTCGATCGCGACCTGGGTGCCACGGGGCTGGTTCCAGTCGATTTGTTTATTCTCATGAATCATCGGCTCGTTCTTCTTCGTATCGATCTGCACTTCGAAGTAATGCGCCGAGGCTTTAGGACCGATACGCGAAATAATCTTTACCGGTTTGCCGGTCGTCAATTGGCCGTACATCCCCGCCGCTGAAATACCGATTCCCTGCTGACCGCGGCTCATGCGCAGGCGATGAAACTTGGAGCCATATAAGAGTTTGGCAAAGATTTTTGGAATCTGCTGACGGACGATCCCGGGACCGTTATCCGTCACGGTCACTCGAAACCTTGTCGCTTGACTTGCGGCCGGCGCGGGGGAAGATCCGACCGCGACAACGTCCAGTTGCACGGTCACATCGGGAAGAATCCCGGCTTCCTCGCAAGCGTCCAAGGCATTATCGACCGCTTCCTTCACACAAGTCAGCAAGGCTTTGCGCGGGTTGTCGAAACCCAGTAAATGCCGGTTCTTGGTGAAGAACTCGGAAACGGAAATCTCACGCTGTCGCGCGCCCATTTCTACCGCCGTCACTGTTGAGGCTGCACGGGGGTCCGGCTTCTTGGATGTTGATGCAAGTGGTTTAGGCTTGGCCATTTGACCTCTCAAATAGGTAACGACACCCATATGGTTTGGCACACTCCCACGCCATTCTTTAGCAACCGAGAAGACGCAGCCCATGCGCGGGATGATGAGGCGGGGGAACACCGCCGACCGGAATGAGCGGGAGGTTAGGGTGGGAGGAGCGCGCACCTACCGAGGACAGCATAGGTACGACGGAGATCTTGGCGGGACTTCAGGCTTCCCAGTCAAGCTGGGCTTGCACACCATCCCGACGCTCGACCCCCTTATGAACCATATTCCCTCGGGGCGTTAAGCTCCCCCCACGAGGATACGATATTCTTCCGATGCAGACGAGTCAAGGATTGACTCACTATGCATGTCCCCCGTCTTCGGCTTCTTCAAACTCGTTGATGAGATGCTCGATTTCATCCAGCTCAGCTTCTCGGACATTCTGAAATGAAACCCCGAATGTCTCCTCTCCGACCCACTGCACCAACCCTTCTTCGATCGAGACCGGTTCCTCTGCGCCGGGAATAATCAGCCGAACTCGGATCACTTTGCCAGGGTGGACTTCGAGATCGCAATCGAACTTCGCGCCACCGACTGAAAGGTCCAGGGTCACCGCTTCTGTCTCATGCGAGTTTCCCAAAAGAAATCCCTGCAGCTGTATCGGAACCCGCCGGTGTTGTCGTCGTTCCATGTTACTCCCACGCTCCTATTTCCTCTTCGATTCAGGAGCGATGCCGAGGAGTCGTATCCAGCCATCACAGCGCTATCCGCGCAGTGACGAAGCGTTCTATTTTCTGAGTTTGAGGATCGCACCGTCGATCTTGGTGTCGGCTACGAACTTTTCGAAATTTTTGTTGTAGAGTTCGTTGAGCAACTCCTGCGCATCCTCCGGGTCGAACCAGAACACTTGGTTATCTCCGGCACTTGTGAGGGTCTCACGGACTTGACTGCCGTCAGCGTGATTCTGCACGTGGACAGCCATTCGACTTTTGGCGTGAAGCGTGGTCTGTCCGATGCCGCTCTTGGCATCCACGCCGGCATCGATCAGTTTACCGGTGATGAGGATGTCTACCCCGTCCGTTCCATTGCCTTTGGCGACAACTGCATTCCAGCCTTTCCCTCTCAAATAGTCGGCGAAAGCCTGTGCCGTCGCCTCGCCAAGCGTGCCCTTGGAAAGACTGAAGTGGCTCTCCCCTCCCCATAAATGATGCCTGACGCCCAGGTGCGACTGGTCGGCCCGATGGTCTTCAAACGGCTGAATCGCAACAGTCGGAGCACTCATCGCAACGGCCTTCTCACCTACCCCGCTCGCTACGGGAACATTCAAACTTATGCGCTCGCCTGTGCCCGCGCAGCCCGTTACCATGAACATTCCAAAAATCCCGACGGCAAAGAGTTGGACATGTTTCACAGATGTGTCCCTCCTGATGCGATATCTGACGCCTGCGCCGACACCCTCCAAACTAAGCCCACGATTACTTCGCCACGAAATGTGCCCGCCGATTCTGCTGATAACAGTCCTCATTTTGTTGCTTGCAGAAGGGTCTCGCCTCTCCGTAGCTCGTGATCTGGAGCTGCGAAGTCGGAACGCCCAGATCTTGGAGATATTGTTTAGCAGCACGCGCCCGCTTCTCGCCCAAGACAAGGTTGTATGCCACGGTGCCTCGCTCATCGCAATGACCTTCGATCAGCACAGTTTTACCGGCATTGGCGCGAAGCCATCCGGCATTGGCATCCAACAGAGGCATGGCGTCCTTGCGAATTTGAAATCGGTCGTAATCGAAAAACACGTCACTCAGTGAGCTGGTGTCTGAGGTGATGCCGGGCTCAAGCGAACGATTGGATGGTACGCTGCCGGATGATTTGTCCAATGACCCCTCCTGCGGTACCGTTTTGATCGCGTCGGGCTGGATCGACTCAGTCTTCGCTTGACCGGACTGATCGCCGGACGATGAGGAGACAGATTTACCGGCACAGCCCGCAAGCAGGAACATGAGGCTTAGACTCACAAACAGGCTCATGACTCTTCGATCCATAGCATCGCCTCCTAATTTTTACAATTATTCCGTTCTGTCAGGGTCAGGATAATACGGCGCCATCGCCTTCAACAGTTCCCTGACATGCCACGCCGGTGTCACTGGGTGCTCGCTCCCCGTGCATACTTATAGGTGCTCAAAACGTGCCCGTCAATCCCCAATCTCTCTCTCAGCCCATGAGGGGGGATAGGAGCAGGTATCTTCTTTATGATCCGAGAGTTGCATCCCTCTACGGCTTTCGCTAAGGTGAGGCTCATGACCCATTCCCTCGCGCGTTCGCTCGTCCTTGCCGGCGCGAGCGGGCTCTTCCTCCCGCTGAGCTTCCCAAAATCCGAGCTTGGACTGTTAGCCTGGATTGCCCTCGTCCCGCTGCATTGGGCCTTAGACGGCAAGACCAAAACGCAGGCATTTTGGATCGGCTGGCTGTCCGGCACGATTGCCTTTACAGGCATGATGTCTTGGGTGATCACGGCCATGAACACCTACGGCAAGGTCCCTCTCGCCATCAGTTATGGCCTCATGTTGCTGCTCACGGCATACCTCGGCCTGTATGTCGGCCTCTATTCTGCCGGAGCTGTCTGGTTTCGGACCCTGATTCCTCGCTACGGTCTCTTTGCATTTCCCTGTTTGTGGGTGACGCTCGAACTGATCCGGACCTATATGCTGAGCGGATTACCATGGGGCCTCCTCGGCTATTCTCAATATCGACACATTGAGATCATTCAGATTGCGGACCACATGGGGGTGTACGGAGTATCGTTCCTCATCGTGCTGGTGAATGTCGCCATCGCCGAATTCCTGTCCTGGCTGATGCCCTTACTCCGGGGGTTCCGACCGGCCAGACTCCCCTGGGCACTCGTCGCAATGGCAGCGTTGGTGATGACGCTTTCATGGCAATACGGCCTTTCGACCTTATCGGAAACGCCCTTTTCCGATATTCCTCGAACATCCATCAACGTGGGCGTCGTCCAGCCGAACGTCGATCAAGCCGTGAAGTGGGATACCGCCTATCGAGAGGAGACTCTCGCGCGCTTCGATCGGCTGACGGACAAACTCGGGCGTGCCACAGATTTGGTAGTCTGGCCGGAAGCGGCCACACCCTTCGTCTTCGAGCGTGAGCCGGTCTACCAGCTCCAACTCATTGCATTAGCCAATCGCGCCCAAGCGCCGATCCTGTTTGGAAGTCCTGCCCTACGGTTCTACCCAGATCGGAAACCCTATCTCTTAAACAGTGCGTACCTCCTTTCCCCCGACGGCCATACGTTGGGGCGCTACGACAAACAACATCTCGTGCCTTTCGGAGAATATATTCCACTCAAGTCCTCGCTCCTGTTCTTCCTCGATAAGTTAGTCGAAGGGATCGGCGACTTCGAAGCAGGAACCGGTCCGACAGTTTTAACGTTGACACCGAAACCTCGATCTGCGGCGACAGGCATGGTGGGAACGGCGCCAAGACCGATCAATTTCGGAGTTGCGATCTGTTACGAGGTGATCTTTCCGAATCTCGTACGGCAGTTCGCCGAAAATGGGGCGGAGTTCTTGGTGACCGTGACCAACGATGCCTGGTTCGGCGCCTCATCGGCTGCGTCACAACACTTTTCGATGGTGGCATTTCGGGCTGTCGAAAATCACTTGGCCTTTGCTCGCTCTGCCAACACCGGGATTTCCGGATTCATCGATCCATTCGGACGTATCGTCGAGGCCACACCAATCTTTACGGAGCAGGCGGTCAACGCGACCATTCAAGCCTGGCGCCCGCGTACGTTTTACAGCCGGCACGGCGATGTGTTTGCCTACGGCTGTGCTATAATCTGCGCGCTCCTGTTCCTCTTCGGCTTGTTCCGAACCAAGGAATCGGAGCCTGACGCCATCGCTGCCACTCCGGTCTAACGTGAAAGGGTCGCTGTATGTTGGATGACGTAAAGAATCGCGTCCGGGCTGTTGCTGAACAGGTATCGGAACTACGGGGGCATCTTTGACTTCGCTCGCATGACCACGGAGTTGGCGCATCTGGAAGAACAGGCGTCGCATCCGGATTTTTGGAGCCAGGCTCAAAAAGCAGCTAAGATCAGCAGGAAAAAATCCGCAATCGAGCGCGAGTTGCTGCAGTGGCGGGATATCGACGGAAAAATGAACGATCTGGGCGCGTTATTAGAACTGGCTGAAGAAAGCGGCGACAACGGTCTCGCGAACGAACTCATCACTGAACTGGATCAGTTCGAGCCGAAGCTTGCAGCCCTGCGGCTTGAGCTGCTCCTGTCGGGTGAATTGGACCCCAACAACGCGATTGTCGCGATCCATCCCGGCGCTGGAGGGACGGAATCGCAGGACTGGGCGCAAATGCTGCTCAGGATGTACGTCCGCTGGGCCGAGAACAAGAAGTTCAAAGTCGAAACGTTGGATCTCCTCCCTGGAGAGGAAGCAGGAGTGAAAAGCGTGACGGTGTCTGTGACAGGAGCCTATGCCTATGGCTATCTGAAAGCTGAAGCAGGCGTGCACCGGCTGGTGCGCATTTCGCCTTTCGATGCGAACAAGCGGCGACACACCTCTTTCGCTTCGGTATTCGTGTATCCAGAAGTGGATGAAGATATCGACCTCGTGATCGAAGACAAAGACCTCAAGATCGATACCTTTCGGGCCGGAGGCGCCGGCGGCCAGAATGTGAATAAGGTCGAGACAGCCATCCGTATGACGCATCTCCCGACCGGGATCGTGGTGCAATGTCAGAATGAACGATCCCAGCTGCAGAATCGCAACGGCGCCATGAAGGTCTTGAAAGCGCGTCTCTACGAACTGGAGTTAAAGAAGAAAGAGGCGGAGTTCAATGCGATCGTCGGGGAGAAAAAGGACATCTCCTGGGGCAGCCAAATTCGATCGTATGTGTTCCAGCCCTATCAAATGGTCAAAGATCACCGAACCGGCTACGAAGTGGGCCAGGTCGCCGCCGTCATGGACGGCGATCTTGACGGACTCATCGAGGCCTACCTGAAGATGAAACAGCAGGGGAAAACCGCTCTCAGCTATCAACAGTCTGGAACCGACGAGTTCGACAGCTGACCGCGGCAAGACACCGGGAACGGCTTACCAGTATGGACGAACTCAACGAACAGCAGCAGCAACGCATCAAGAAGCTCGACGCCTTGCGTGAAGCGGGCGTCGCTCCCTACGGCACGCGCTTCGAAGTGAAAGACCGCGCGGGCCAGTTGATCAAGCTCCATGGGGAGAAAACCAAAGAGGTGCTGGAAGAACAGAAAATCTCCTGCACCCTGGCAGGACGCATCGTCGCCCTGCGGCGATTCGGCAAGGCCGGCTTCGCGGTGCTCCAAGACGGATCAGATCGAATCCAAGTCTATCTCAAAAAGGATCATCTCTCGGAGCAGGATTATCGCGTCGCAGAACAGCTCGATCTGGGCGACTGGATCGGCGTCACCGGCAGGCTCTTTCGCACGAAGACAAACGAATTCACTGTCGAAGTGGCCCAACTCACCTTCTTGAGCAAAGCCCTCAGACCGCTCCCGGAAAAGTGGCATGGGCTGACGGACGTGGAGACCCGCTATCGACAGCGCTACGTCGACTTGATCGCCAATCCGGAAGTCCATGGCATCTTCGCCACCCGCAGCAGAATCATCGCCGGCATTCGAGCCTTTTTGATCGAACGGGGTTTTCTCGAAGTCGAAACGCCCATGATGCATCCAATTCCAGGCGGCGCAGCGGCAAAACCTTTTGTCACCCACCATAATGCGCTCGGCGTCGATCTCTATCTCCGCATCGCCCCGGAACTCTATTTGAAACGGTTGATCGTGGGTGGCTTTCCTCGGGTATTCGAAATCAATCGCAACTTCCGGAATGAAGGCATCTCGACCATTCACAACCCTGAATTCACGATGCTGGAGTTCTATGTCGCCTATGCCGACTATCAGGACTTGATCGTCCTGACGGAAGAGCTCGTCTCCTCCTTAGCGCAACAGATCCTCGGCAAGACGGTCATCGAGTATCAGGGCAAGGAAATCGTACTCACGCCTCCGTGGCGTCGCTGGTCCTATCATCAGTCGATTCTGGAGGTGAACAATCTCGATCCTTCTGTCTTCGAGGATAAGGACCAGGCGATTTCGGCGGCTAAACAGCTGAACATTACAGTCGATCCGAAATGGCCGCTCTTCAATATCGTGAACGAGATCTTCGAGGAAACGGTCGAGCCGAATCTGATTCAGCCTACCTTCATTACCGATTACCCGATCGAAATTTCCCCGCTCGCACGGCGCAAAGATTCGAACCCAGCCTTAACCGACCGCTTTGAGCTGTACATCGCGGGCAGGGAAATCGCCAACGCCTTTTCAGAGTTGAACGATCCGTTGGATCAACGGGAACGGTTCGAAGGACAAGCCGCTCAACGAGCGGCGGGCGACGAAGAGGCGCATCTGGTCGACGAAGACTTTCTGCGCGCCTTGGAATACGGCATGCCGCCGACTGCGGGCGAAGGCATCGGCATCGACCGGCTCATCATGCTCTTCACCGACCAAGCGTCGATCCGCGATGTCGTCCTCTTCCCACAACTGAGGCCCGAGAAATAACGGTGGCCCTCCCCTATGAAATCTTCGTCGGGTTGCGGTATCTGCGCGCGAAGCGACGGAATCGGACGATTTCCCTGAACACCGTAGTTTCCATTGCCGGAATCACGCTCGGCGTGGCTGCCCTCATCGGGACGGTCGGCATCATGACCGGGTTTAAAGAAGACATCCAGGCGAAGATTCTTGGGACGACAGCCCATGTCATCGTGCAGGATCGAATGAAAGACGGCATGAGCGAGTACGATCCCGTCATCAAGCAGATCGCTACTGTGCCCGGTGTCGTCGCGGCGACCCCGTTTGTGCTCAAGCAAGTCTTGCTCACAACCCAAAGCGGCGTGCAAGGAATCGTCATCCGCGGCATCGACCCGCAACGCGAAGCGACAGTGACGGAGCTGGCCAAGAATCTTTCGACTGGAGAGTTAGCCGACCTCAGCCGCCCTGTAAAGATCACACAACCCTCCCCAGACGATCCGACCGGCCCTGCAGTCGAGACAGAAAAACCCGGCATCATCCTGGGCAAGGAATTGGCGTTACGACTCGGCGTCTTTGTCGGCGACACCGTCAATGTCGTGTCCCCGCCGGCCGGTCCGATCAGCGCGATCGGCATGGTGCCGAAGATCCGGACCTTTGCGCTCGTCGCCCTGTTTCAATCCGGCATGTATGAGTACGATTCGTCCCTGGCCTACATCGATCTCGCGGAAGCGCAGAAATTTTTCAACATGGGGCACGCCGTGACCGGCATTGAAATTAAAGTTGCGGACGTCTTTCACGCAGACGACACGGCCCGTTCTGTGGAGCAGTCGCTGGGCTTTGCCTATGGAGCGCGGGACTGGATGCAAATGAATCGCAATCTATTTTCAGCTCTCAAGCTGGAAAAAACGATGATGTTTCTCTTGTTGGTGCTGATTACGATCGTGGCATCTTTCAACATCGTCAGCACTCTCACCATGATCGTGACGGAAAAACAAAAAGAGATCGCGATTCTCAAGGCCATGGGTGCAACCCGCAAGAGCATCAGGCGCATTTTCATGCTGAACGGATTGATCATCGGCCTATCGGGAACCGCCATCGGTATCCCACTCGGCTATACGTTTCTTTGGCTGATCCAGACCTTTTGGACATTCGACCCTTCGGTCTATTACATCTCGCGGATTCCAGTCCATGTCCAAGCGATGGATGTCCTCCTTGTGGCAGGCTCTGCTATTCTGATCAGCTTCGCCGCCACGGTGTACCCCTCCCTCCAGGCAGCCAAACTCGAACCGGTGGCCGCGCTGCGCTACGAATGATCATGTCGGCCCCTTCTTCATCAATGTTCTCTCGCCTTGGAGATCCAGCGTGATCACCGTCACCGATTTGACCAAGTCGTTCCCGATGGGAGAACAGACCCTCACAGTACTCAAGGGCGTCAGCCTACAAATTCAGCGGGGTGAATTGATTGCGGTTGTGGGGGCGTCAGGAGCCGGAAAGAGCACGCTCCTTCATATTATCGGAACGCTCGATCGCCCGACGACCGGAACAGTCCGCTTTGACGGCCAGGATATGTTTCGCATGTCGGAAGGCGAACAGGCGGACTTTAGGAATCGACGTATTGGGTTTGTCTTCCAATTTCATCATCTCCTGCCGGAATTCACCGCGCTTGAAAATGCCTGTATGCCGGCACTGATCCAGCGACGAAATCGGGCAGATATTGAACCCGAAGCCATCGCGTTGTTGCAGGAAGTCGGACTGGGGGCTCGATTGCATCATAAGCCTGGTGAGTTGTCAGGCGGTGAACAACAGCGAGTGGCGGTCGCACGGGCGCTCTTGCAGAAACCCGATCTTGTGCTGGCTGATGAACCGACCGGGAATCTTGATACCCATACAGGCGAGGCGCTCTTTGCCATGATGCGCGAACTGAACAAAGCCCGTGGAACGACTTTCGTAATCGTCACCCACAACGACAAACTCTCTGCCCAAGCCGACCGGATCGTACAGATGCAGGACGGTCAGATTATATGATTGTCGCTGTGGCCTCACACCTTTTCACCGAACGTTCTCGCGCGAAACGCTCTCCTGTTTATCCGCATGAGTTTCCATCGTCTAACCTTGACGAGAGCCATTCCATCCAATAGACTCAGAACGTTCGTTCGACTCACTAGGAATTATTCCGCTATGCCATTCTCCCAGCCTCTGCGCGCAACTGCCGTCCTCATCGGACTGATGCTTCCAGCGCAAGCCCTGGCCCTGGAATTCGTCACGGTTGGCCCGCGCGCGATGGGCATGGGAGGAGCCGGCGTGGCCGTCACGACCGATTCCTTGGCCACCTATTGGAACCCTGCCGGACTCGCGATGACCCAGACGGTGGATGTCAGAGTTCAGGGTGGTGGGCAGGTGATCGATCGTCTCGGCATCGCCGATGCGATCCATGATCTCGAAAAATTCGACCCGAATGCCCCAAATGCTGCTGCGAGAGCTCAAGACATTGCTAACCGAATCAATCGAGATGGGGCAACTGTATCGGTGAATGGATCAGCCGGCCTCTATATCAAAGGCCACTTGGGGGAACATGCATTCGGTTTGAACATTTCTGACGTTGCAACAGGGGGCGGATTCGTAAGCACGCAAGTTACAGTGAATCCCGCCCCACCTGTGAGTTTGACCGGCGCAATGGCCCTCCGAGGGTTCGAGGCCAGGCAAGCCGCATTTTCCTACGCCTATGCCTTTTCCGATAAAATGTTCTCTATCGGTGTGACGGGAAAATTCCTTCAAGGCGCGGCTTACAATGGAACTACGACACTCACCGGAGGAACGGACGTGTCGATCACGGACAATTTTGGAAAGCCCACACTTTCAACAGCCTTCGGTATCGACGTGGGCGCCATCTACCGCCCATCTTCATGGCTACGCTTCGGCATGGTTGCCAAAGACATCAATCAGCCCACCTTCGATGATGTCGGTGGAGGAGAGCTAAAACTTGGTCCCCAGGTTCGAGGCGGTGTGGCGATCAATCCCTATTCTTCACTGACTTTGACGGCGGATGTGGATGCAACCTCGAATAAGACGTTCGTTCCAGGCGTCAAGAGTCAAGTATTGAGTCTCGGAATCGAACAAACCATCTTCTCTGAATTCATGTCGTTCCGCCTTGGCGCCTTCAAGAATATGAAGGATGCCGGGACACCCTTCACTCCTACTGCAGGGCTGGGCCTACGGATCTTTGCCTTTCGTATGGATGTCGGCGGCGGGTATGACTTCAGAGAAAGAGGCGCCCTGGTATCAGGCTCTCTCTCTTTGACATTCTAATGGTATACTGAATCCATGTTCATACTTCATCATCTACGACGCGCCGTGCTCCTCTGCCTGCTTCCTCTCCTCATTGTCGGCTGCGGCGGATTACAGGAAGTGTGGGAAGGCCCAGGGGCAAAAATGTTTCGGCCTCAAGCCATCGCAGTGCTCCCCCCCATGGCTAGCCAATACGACAACGCGCGTGAGGATATTCAAGAAGTCCTGTCCGGGGCTCTAAACAGGACCGCTAGTATCGAGCGTGTCGTGTCTCCTGAAAATGTGACAGATATCTTCCAGGCGTCGAAAGAAGCGTTCGATGCGCTGGTGTTCTACTTCTCGCGTCTTGAAATGACCGGTCAGTCCGACAAGGACTCCGCTGTGAAGTTGGGCAAGGCGCTGAACGTCGATTCGTTCCTCGTCGTACGGGTCAATTCCTGGGAATACATGCGCAAGGAAGGCGACAATGTCGGACGAGTCGGTCTGAGCCTCCGTCTGGTCGATGCCATCACCGGCACCACCGTCTGGAAAGCGAGACATGAACGGTCCAGCAGCTATATGTTCTACCGGCCGAATTTAAAGGATGTCGCCAAAGAGTTGGCCGCTGAAATGATTCAGGCCATGCCCCCCCAAGCCAAGCATTAGTCCCCACCTCGGCTCTTGTTCATTTGGTTTGTTTGGTTATTTGGTTGGGCCAGACCAACCAGACAGACCGGCCTTTTTCTCACCATGAGATCCCCTGTCCACCCTTGAGCGGGCGTCGAAGGGGTCGAAGAAAATGGGTAGCTCATCCCGACCCCTTTGCTTTCTGCAAATCGAACAAGTCAGCCTCGCAAATCAACGTTTCAGCTTTAAGGAATAAATAATTCAGATTCATTGCCCAATTCGCCTACCCGAAATACTTCAGACAAAGCGTTCAATGCATCTCCATGCATTTGAAAAGAAATGCTCTGCATCTGATCGTTAACATCACGAACGACTGACATTTGAATGTTTGAGCCTACGTATTTATCAATCCGAAGATAGGTCTCCGAAAACTTAAGCTTGAGAGCCTCTAGCAAACAATCTTTAACCCTAGACGAAATGCGGCCTGAACCCTCAAACTCCCAACCGTCCTCGCCTAGTACTTTCATAGTGCCAATAGGAATTACAAAAGCTGCCTTATATCTCCCTTTCATAAGACTACTCTAGAGGGGTCGAAGCAAAGGGGTCGGGATGAGTCTTTTTATCGCGCCGTCTTGTCAAGAAAAGACTCCCGACTCCTTTGCTTTCGGTCATATTCCACCTGTCATCATCCCACCATTGAAGCTGGATTCACCGTTGTTTTGTGAGGCAGGCTGTCACGTCAAACAACGATCCCATCAGACTTCCTGGTGCGCATGGTCAGGTATCGAGATAACCACCAACAAAGAAATAGTCCTCCCAACGCTCATATGGATATTCGCGTACAATCGCCAGTTCAGAAAATGCCGCCACAATCTCTTGCCGGGTCGGAAACGTAACCTGTCTTCCTGGGGCAAAGGTGCTGACATCGGCAACTGGCTCGATCACGCCTCCTTCTCGATAGGGCTCAGAATTGCCCGAACCGCAGGCGGGACACATTACAAACAACCGCCCCGTTGCTCGGGCCTTGACAAAGAACTGATCACAAAACCCAGGACAGGCCGGGCAATCTCCCGCTGAATACAACGGCTCGGCAGGCAGGATCATGGCTGAATCCCCATTCGCTGCAGAAATTCATCTAGAGTTCCTGGTCGAACCGGACCGCCTTCGCGCAAATATCGTGCATGTTCAAGATTGAATGCTTGTGAATCCGGCGTACGTGGCTCGCTGACAGTACGCGCCACTACATCATAGGCATCTGCCGCTCGACCCTTCTGGAGTTGAACCCGCCGATTGATGAACTCATATGGTATTGACATGGTTATCATATGAACTATTGATTTGGGATTCCGGTAATCTTGCCTCCTTCAATAAATCGCTGGTGTGTGACTTTACCTGCCTCCAGAAGATACTCGAAGATGCCAGACTTACCGTTATATCCCCCTTCGGTTTGCAAAAGAGTCCTTTCAATACCATCACCACCTTACCTTCTGCTTTTCTTCAGCTGCCTAGCCCTGTAAATGTGAACTCGTATGGGCAGGCCCTTTTCTGACTTCCTCATTCACGATATCGCCACCTTCTTCTGCAATTGCGGCTGCAATTAGCCTCCAATCGTCCCAAGGAAAGTTTTTCTTGGTCAACATACCCATCTGACCAAGATCAGGAGAGTCTTCGTGCCAAAGGGCGGCGAACTTCATTCCGACTATGGATTTAGCGATTTCGAGCAATGAGAGATCATGGACCCGATGAACAAACATATCTGCAAGCCAGTAAGGGAAATTGTCCTCGCCCAGGTTGGGGTGATGAACAAGTATCCTTTCCGCATTTGGCGACTTATCAAGTTCAATATCTACAGAGACAAACTCGCCGGAGACTAACCCTAGTAACACCTGATCAAGTCCGCCATCAAACAAGTGAGCTGAAAGATCATTTTCAAGGTGGCGTGGCACGACGAAGAACCTCGCTGCACAATTCGACATTAGCCGCCTCACTCCTTCAAAAACTGGCTCAGGTCGCAATGCTCCAAATTGAAGAGTAAATCTGCTCAAAGTGATCCACCCAATTTGACAAACTCATTTGCAATTCCTTCACCTGGCCTTGCGTTTGGAGAAACACAGTTGGGGTCGCGTCTTGTAATCATATGCCTCCCTCCTCGTGGTGAAGATTTGGTTCATCTAGTTTCATTGGTCTGTCTCATTGGTTTCAGCAATATGGATCAGGTCTTGCGTTCAAACATTTTCAGAATGAGAAACGAGTAAATTGGAGTCAAGTCTTGCAATCATACATGCCTTCTCGGCGTTGATGTTGCAGCACAGCCTGATGATAGATTCTACAGATTTTCGTGCCGGAGACAACGAGAATGCAGCATCGATCGTTTAGAGCAAAGGAGTGGGCTATCCGACAAACTGAGCTGCAATGGAAAACTGCGGCTCAGTCCAGCGATTCGAGCTTTCCCTTGAAGTGAAATACCGCCTTGCGTAGATAAAAGGGAGCGGGAATCTGTGTTGCGAGCAACTGCCCGGCCTTCGAATCTGAATCATGCCGCATGACAAGTGCCGACGTATCGCCGGATACTAGCGTGATTTCGGCTGAACCCCGTTCATAGCAGTTTTCAAGGAGCGGACAAATGCGGCAACTTGCTTCACCATGTCTGGCTTCTGTTGGTGCGCGGCGATCTGTTTGACGATCGCGCTGCCGACGATGACCCCATCGGCAATGGCTGCGACCTTAGCAGCATCTTCGGGTGTCGCAACCCCGAAGCCGACTGCCACCGGAACATCAGTGACCTTCCTAATTTTTTCGACGTTCTTCCCCACATCGTCCAGGTTGGCCAGTTTTGCGCCGGTGATGCCGGTCAGCGAGACGTAATAGACGAAACCCTGAGACTGGCGCGCCACGAAGGTCCGTCGTTCTGCCGTGCTCGTGGGAGCAAGAAGATAAATTAGTGGAAGCCCTGCCGCGGCAGCCGGCCTTTTGAGCGGGCCTGCTTCATCCGGCGGCATGTCAGGCAAGATCAGCCCGTCGATACCGGCTTGGGCAGCTTCCTGGCAGAACCGTTCTGGACCGAATGCATGAATGCTGTTGTAGTAGGCCATCAGGACCAGCGGAATCTGAGTTTTCTTCCTGAGGCCTGCGACCATGGACAGGATCGCTCGAAGCGATGTTCCACTGCGCAGGGCTCGTTCTGCCGCCTGTTGAATCACGGGGCCATCGGCGATGGGATCGGAAAACGGGACACCGAGTTCAATGATATCGGCGCCCGCCTGTTCTAACGCCACAACAAGTTGTTCGGTGTCTTGCAATGAGGGGTCGCCTGCCATCAGATAGGCGATGAGCGCCTTCTCACCTTTCTGCCGAAGTTGTGTAAACGTACGGTCGAGCTTCGATGTCACAGCGTGATCCCTCGCATTTTGGCGATCTGCTGGACGTCTTTGTCGCCACGACCAGAAAGATTCACAACGAGAATCTGATTCTTCTTCATCGTAGGCGCGACCTTCATCGCATGAGCAATGGCATGGGCGCTTTCGAGGGCCGGCATAATCCCCTCTTCCCTGGCCAATACATCGAAGGCCGCCATGGCTTCGTCATCGGTGACAGATGTGTATTCGGCTCTGCCACGATCCCGCAAATAACTGTGCTCGGGGCCGATCGCGGCGTAATCCAACCCGGCTGACACAGAATGGGTCAAATTGACTTGTCCGTCCTCGCCCTGGAGCAGGTAGGTCATGGTGCCTTGCAAGACACCAGGCTTTCCTCCGGCAAATCGCGCTGCGTGTTTTCCGCTTGTCACCCCCAGGCCGCCGGCTTCGACGCCGATCATGTTGACCTTTTTGTCTTTGATAAACGCATGGAAAAGTCCTATGGCATTGCTGCCCCCGCCGACACAGGCGATGAGACAATCAGGCAGTCGGCCTTCTGCTGCCAGGATCTGTCTCCGCGCTTCACGTCCGATGACGGATTGGAAATCCCTGATCATCATCGGATAGGGATGGGCTCCGAGCACTGAACCGAGGATGTAGTGGGTCGTGCGGATATTCGTCGTCCAATCCCGCATGGCTTCACTGATAGCGTCCTTGAGCGTACGGCTCCCCGCATCGACCCCGGTCACAGTCGATCCGAGCAACCTCATCCGGAAGACGTTCAGCGCCTGGCGCTGCATATCTTCCGTTCCCATATAAATTTCACATTGAAGCCCGAACAGCGCCGCGACGGTCGCCGTTGCTACCCCATGCTGTCCAGCTCCGGTTTCAGCAATGATGCGAGGCTTCTTCATCCGCTTGGCCAGAAGCCCCTGCCCGATCGCGTTATTGATCTTATGAGCGCCGGTATGACAGAGGTCTTCACGCTTCAAATAGATCTTCGCTCCGCCCAACCGCTTCGTCAGTCGTTGCGCAAAGTAGAGCGCAGTAGGACGTCCGGCGTAATGTTTCAAGTAATACGCGAGTTCGGACTGAAAGCCCCGGTCTTTTTTTACACGGGCGTATTCTTGTTCCAATTCAAGCAGAGCAGGCATGAGTGTTTCAGGGACATAGCGTCCACCATAGGCACCGAAACGACCTTGTTTGTTGGGAACAGAGTTCATCGTCATCCTCATACCAACTTAAAACGGGTGCAGTATAGACGGGCTCACATCTGAGAGACAACCTTGCCCTTGGCTGCTCGAATGAATGCACGCACTTTCTCGTGATCCTTCTTACCAGGCGCCCGTTCGACGCCGCTGCTCACATCCACGCCATAGGGCTGTACCGTCTGAATCGCCTTTTCAACATTGTCCGGGGTGAGCCCACCTGCCAGGAGCACGCTTGCAGCCTTGGCGACTTCAGCGGCGAGTTGCCAATCGATCACCTGTCCCGTGCCTCCATAGGCCTGCTCGGAAAAGGCATCCAATATAAACCCTCGAACCCCGGCGCGGCCACGATACTCCGCCAAGGCGAGAAACGTGCTCCGGTCTTTTACACGAAGCGCTTTCAGGACCGTACGACCTAATTCTTTGCAGTAGATCGCCGATTCATTTCCGTGTAACTGCGCAATGGCGAGTCCGCAGTCGTCCATCAGACTCCGAACCACTTGTTGGTCTTCGTCGACGAACACAGCCACCGGTATCACCAAGGGAGGCAGATTCATAATGATCTGCTTGGCCAGCGTGGGCTCGATATATCGTGGACTCTTTCGATAGAACACGAATCCTAGGGCATCGGCCCCCGCCTCGACTGCGACAGAGGCGTCCTCGGCGTTGGTGATGCCACAAATTTTCACTTTTATCGTAGTACCCATCTTCCTTTAGGCCTGAGAGGGCGCCGGGACTCCTCTTAACTCATGGATCTTCGTCGCCGTGTTATCCGCGCGAATGAGCGATTCCCCAACGAGCATGGCATGGATGCCGGCTTCGACCAACTGCACGACATCGGCGCGCTGGTGGATGCCGCTTTCGCTGACGATCAGTTTCCCGGTGGGAATCCGCTTCGCCAAGCGCAGCGTAATCCCCAGATCGGTCGTAAATGTTTTCAGGTCTCGATTATTGATCCCAATCATCCGCGCATCCGGGAGTCGTTCCAATACCGTATCGAGTTCGCGCTCGTGATGAGTTTCGAGGAGCACATCCAAGCCCAACCCCTTGGCGAGCGCATAAAAGTCGATGAGTTGCTGCCGTTCGAGCGCGGCGACGATCAAGAGAACTGCATCGGCTCCGTAGGCGCGCGCTTCATAAAACTGAATGTCCTCGACCATGAACTCTTTGTTCAAGGCGGGCAGGGGGACCGCTTGCTTGATCTCTCGCAGGTAGTCCAGGCTTCCCTGGAAGAAATCCCTGTCAGTCAGGACGGATAGGGCCGACGCGCCGTGGGCATGATAGGTCTTGGCAATTTCGAGATAGTCGAACCGCTCAGAAAACTCAGGGCGGAGTAGACCAAGACTGGGTGATGCCTTTTTCACTTCGGCAATCAGCGACGGACTGTCGGCTGTTCTCGTCGCGTCGAGGGCGACGGCAAAACCGAGCGGACTCGGCGTATCCTGGATCTTTTTTTTCAGCTCCGAGAGATACCCACGGCTTTGTTTGTGCCGAAGCTCCGCTTTCTTATGCTCCAAAATACGAGAGAGAATCACGATACACTCAGTCCTTATTCGTGAACGAGACGAGCCGAGCCAGCTTTTCCGCCGCAGCGCCTGAATCGACAATTCGGCCTGCCAAGCGAAATCCATCTTGAAGATTGTCCGCTTTGCGCCCTGCAACAAGGGCCGGAGCGGCATTCAAGCAGACGATGTCCCGTTTCGGCCCCTTTCGCCCCTGGAGAATGTCACGGGTGATTGAGGCATTCTCTTGAGGTGTCCCTCCGGTCAGCTGTTTGGCCGGCGCCAAGGTCAGACCGAATTCCGCCGGATCCAGGAGATAGTTCGAAAGCACGCCGCCTTTGGCTTCAGAAATCTGCGTCTTTGCGGTCAGGGTGATCTCGTCGAGCCCATCCATCCCATGCACGACAAAGCAATGTTGCGATCCGAGACGCATGAGCACATTCCCAAGCAGGGAGGTCAATCGCCCCTCATAGACGCCGAGCACTTGAATGGTGGCTCCTGCCGGATTCGTCAGAGGGCCCAAGAGATTCAGCATCGTCCGAATGCCCATTTCTTGTCTTGGACCGGCACAATGTTTCATGGCTCCGTGGTAGAGAGGGGCGAAGAGAAAGCCGATCCCAACCTCATTGATACAATCGGCCACACGTTCGGTCGGCAGATCGATCTTGACCCCGAGAGCCGAGAGAACATCTGCGCTCCCCGATTGAGACGACACAGACCGATTGCCGTGCTTTGCCACGGTCAACCCTGCGCCTGCAAGGACAAATGCCGTCGTGGTGGAAATATTGAACGTCCGCGCCCCGTCCCCTCCAGTCCCGCACGTGTCCACAACCAATGGATCGACAACGGCAATGCGGATGGCTTTGGCGCGCATCGCCCGCACGGAGCCGGTAATTTCTTCGACGGCCTCCCCCTTGAGGCGGAGCCCCATCAAGTACGCGGCTATTTGAGCCGGAGTCGCTGCGCCGTCCATAATTTCCAGCATTACCGATTCGGCTTCTTGTTCGGTGAGAGAGGAGCGGTCTGCAAGTTTAGCAATCGCGTCTTTGATCATGGATGGGAAACCTGGCAGGCCACGCTACAGTTTAAGAAAGTTGCGGAGAAGGTCCTTCCCCACCGTCGTGAGGATCGATTCCGGATGAAACTGCACCCCTTCGATCCCCAATGATCGATGGCGCAATCCCATGATTTCTCCCTCAGACGTTTCCGCGGAGATCTCAAAACAGGAAGGCAGCGTCGCTCGTTTCACGATCAGAGAATGATAGCGGGTTGCGTCAAAGGGTTTCGGCAACTGATGGAAGATCGTTTTCCCGTCGTGCTGAATCTTCGACGTTTTGCCATGCATCAACCGTTCGGCTCGGACGACTTCGCCGCCAAACGCCACCGCCAGCGATTGATGGCCGAGGCACACGCCTAAGAGCGGGAGACGCCCACCAAAATGCCGAATGGTTTCGACCGATACGCCCGCTTCCGCCGGCGTGCAGGGTCCTGGAGAAATGACGATGCGGCTAGGGTGAAGCGATTCAATCTGATCGATCGTAATCTTATTGTTGCGGAATACCCGAACGTCTTCACCCAGCTCCCCGAAATATTGCACCAGGTTATAGGTGAACGAATCATAGTTGTCGATCATCAGTAGCATGGCAGCCCGCGCTAAGTGCTGAGTGTTGAGCGCTGAGTTAATGAACCATTCCGTCTAACTCTTCCCAGATCACTCATCACCGATCACCCCTTTTATTCCAGCCCCTGCTCGGCCAGTTCAACCGCTTTCATCATGGCCTGGGCCTTATTACAGGTCTCTTCATATTCGTGTTCGGGATTCGAATCCGCAACAATGCCGGCGCCGGCTTGAATGAAGGCCTGGTGTTTTTTCACGACGATCGTCCGGATATTAATGCACATGTCCATGTTACCGGAGAAGTCGAAGTACCCTACCGCGCCGGCATAGGGACCTCGCCGCGTCGGCTCAAGTTCATCGATGATCTGCATCGCTCGAATTTTCGGCGCCCCAGAGACAGTGCCGGCAGGAAAACAGGCCCGCAACACGTCGTACGATGTCTTCGATTCGTCCAGTTGTCCTGTGACATTCGACACGATATGCATGACATGCGAATATCGCTCGACGTGCATGAGCGAATCCGCAACCACCGATCCTGGTTTCGCCACGCGCCCTACATCGTTTCTCCCGAGATCGACGAGCATCACATGTTCGGCCCGTTCCTTTTCATCCGCCAAAAGACGCCGTTCCATCTGCTGATCTTCGTCAGGATTGGCGCCACGGCGGCGCGTACCGGCGATAGGGCGGACGGAAATCAGGCCGTTTTCACAACGGACAAGTGTCTCCGGAGAGGAACCGACCAGCTCCACCCCCGCAATACGCAGGTAGTACATGTACGGCGAAGGATTCACCACTCGCAACGCACGATAGAGCTGTAACGGCGGCGCCTGGATATTGGCTTCCCATCGCTGAGAGAGCACCGCTTGCACGATATCGCCGGCCCGAATGTAGTCCTTCGTCCGGACAACCATCTTCTCAAAGTCTGCCTTGCTCATGTTCGAGGTAAAGGTCACCGGCTTGCGGCGGCGGCGAAGACGAGTTCTACGAAGCGGGCGCCTGAGCCTCGCGATGGTGCGTTCAATTCGTTCTGTTGCTGAACGGTAGGCGGACTTGATAGCACGCGGGCCTTTTGACGTGACATGGGCGGTGGCGACAACTTTGATTTTCTGCGCAACATTGTCAAAAATCAGCATGATATCGGTGAGCAAAAAGGCAAAGTCCGGCAGACTCAGTGGATCTTTCTGCCTGGCAGGCAAATCCTCGAACGTGCGCACCATATCATAGCTCAGATACCCGACCGCACCGCCGACGAACGGAGGGAGACCAGGCACAGTGACCGGACGATAGCTTTCCATGATTTCCCGCAGACGTTCGAGAGGATTCCCACGGCTGGCAATACGCTTCTTACGCGCACCCTGCACGAGGAGCAAGTCACCCTGTTCTTCGAACACCACAGCCGGCGCGCCACTGCCGAGAAAGGAATAGCGAGCCCATTTTTCACCACCCTCGATGGATTCTAACAGGTAGGCAGAAGGACCATGATCGATTTTGGCAAAGGCAGAGACCGGGGTCTCGTAGTCCGCTAGGATCTCTCGATAGAGCGGAACGAGATTCCCCTTTTCGGCATACTGTTGAAATTGGTCAAAACTGAGTGAGTATTGCGGCGGGCCCATGTGGCCGTCCTGTTACTCCTGACCCACAATAAGTTTCTGTCCGACTTCAATGATGTCGTCCTGGAGCTTGTTCCACTTCCTGATCTTATCCACAGCCACTCCGTGCTGTCGACTGATTCGATACAGCGTTTCCCCTGGTTTTACGATATGAACACCAGCTGATTGCCCGCCTCCCATCAATGAACCTGCAGACCCTGGTCCACCCGCAGTAAGCCCTAGAGCCGACTCGCTCAAATCTAAGGGATCGGACATCGGGTCAACCGGCAACGCCTTACGCGTCGGTGTCAACTTGCGCTTCATATCGGCTTTGGCCTTCCGCTCCAGCAGCGCAGATTCCTTCATCGCCTCAGCTTCTTCCTGCGCGCGGCCCATTTGGTCCCGAGTGGCCTGCAACTGCGTGGTCAATTCACGGTTTCTCGCTTCATACTCCATCAACTCGTTTCTGCTCCGCTTCACTTCACTATCGAGTTCACCGGTACGCTTCTCTTCTTGGGCAAGTAGGCGTTGAAAATTCAAGCTGCGTGCCTTTTCCGCATCGTATTTTTCTGCCATGACACATCCGCTCAGCAGCACCCCTCCACAGATGAGGGTGACAATTCGGTAGCTGAATCTCGGCATCGACGTATTCACGCGATTCTCCCCTTTCATGGATACCTCCCCTGACGATCGTGAAGAACTTTTTCTCTTACGGCAGCTTGGTGATATTGACTACGGCGCGACGAAAACCTATTCGATATTTTCCTTACAATAGTGTCTATCGCTGTGAAAGTCAAAGCGAATATGGCGTCTCGGTCGTTTGACCTATCCTTGAACCCTATGGTACGGTCGGTACCGTCGCTTCCTCTATTCGTCACCACTCCAGCCCTATGGCCCACTCCGATATTCTTGCCAGACTGACTGCCCTCAGAGACACCATCAGGCGCCACGACCACCTCTATTACGTCAAGGATCGCCCGGAGATTTCAGATTCCCAGTATGATCGCCTGTTTCGAGAGCTGGTCGAATTGGAGCAGGCCCACCCTGAGTTCGTGACGCCGGACTCTCCGTCACAACGAGTCGGCGCGCCACCGCTCCAGGAACTACTCAAGGTCCCACACGAACAGCCAATGCTCAGTCTGGACTCCATTGTAGAAGAGAGCGAGGTTCGGACGTTTGACCAACGGATGAAACGCGAGCTGGAAACCCTGACGATCGAATATAGTGTGGAGCCAAAATTCGATGGGCTTTCAGTCGAACTCATGTACGACAATGGAACCTTTACCCGCGGGGCAACCAGAGGCGACGGAACGACCGGCGAGGATGTGACCGTCAATCTGCGCACGATTCGTTCCCTCCCGCTGCAATTACAGGGACAATCCGGATTTCCCCATCATCTTGTCGTGCGAGGCGAGGTCTATATGCGCCTCGACGACTTTCAAGCCTTCAATCGACGCATGACGGAACGAGGTGACGAGGCCTTTGCCAATCCACGCAATGCGGCCTCCGGTTCGCTCCGCCAACTGAATTCCACAATAACCGCAAGCCGCCCGTTGGTCGTGACCTGCTATGAAATCATGGCGTTATCCGGATCGGCTCCGCCGACACATTGGGATGAGCTGGAACAGTTGGCCCAGTGGGGTCTCCCGATACCTACGCCTGAGTATCGGAAGCTCTGTGCCTCAATCGATGAGGTGACAGCCTTTCACCGTGAAATGGAGTCGAGGCGCGACCAGCTGCCCTATGAAATCGATGGCATGGTGGTAAAAGTAAACCGCCGAGACTGGCAAAGCCGCCTCGGCATGAAGTCTCGCAGTCCACGGTGGGCCATCGCATTCAAGTTCGCGCCACGCAAAGAAATCACCGTCGTGCAGGATATCGTCGTCTCTGTCGGAAGAACCGGCACCCTGACGCCTGTCGCATTATTGAAACCCGTGGAGGTCGGCGGTGTCACGATCAGCAGGGCCACACTGCACAATGCCGATGAAGTAGCGCGGAAAGACATCCGGGTCGGCGATACAGTCAAGGTGGAGCGGGCCGGCGATGTGATTCCCGCGATTGCAGAGCGTGTCCCAGTCCCCGGTGAGCAGCGTCGTACTCCCTTCTGCATGCCGGATCACTGCCCTGTCTGTGGATCGACGGTTGGCCGCGAGGGCGCCTACTTTTACTGCACCGGTCAATCAGTCTGTGGCGCTCAACTCAAGGGAACGATCGAGCATTTTGCGTCTAAACACGCGCTCAACATAGACGGCTTAGGCAAAAAGACCGTGGCGCAACTTGTCGACAAGCATCTGGTGCAATCACTCGCCGACCTCTATCGGCTGAAGAGAGACGACCTCCTCAAACTCGATGGGTTTGCCGATCGATCCACCACACTCCTCTTGGAATCGATTGCAGGCAGCAAAGCTGTCTCTCTCGATCGCTTTCTCCTGGGACTCGGGATCAGACAAGTCGGACAGCATATCGCGAAGGTGCTGGCCCGCGAGTTTGGATCCCTCGATCACATCATGTCGGCAGATCGCGAACGGTTTCAACAGATTCGTGAAATTGGCCCTGAGATTTCCGAAAGCTTGGTCGCGTACTGGTCTGAACCGCACAATCGTGAAGTCATCGCACAGCTCCAGGAATCTGGCGTACAGATTGCGCCAGGCAGGGCAACAGGCGACCAGACGACACGCCCGCTCGCAGGGAAGACGTTCGTGTTTACCGGCGGGCTGGATCACTTCACACGGGATAACGCGCAGGAAATGGTGGAAACGGCAGGAGCGCGTGTGGCATCGAGTGTGAGCAAGAACACGTCCTATGTAGTGGTGGGGCGAGACCCTGGATCAAAACTGGACCAAGCCCGTATGCTGGGAGTGACGATTCTGACAGAGCAGGAATTCGCCTCTCTGATCAGGACGGATGAACGCGGGATCAGCTGACAAGGTCGAGGTTCGGAGTTTCGATGTGAGCCGGTGCCTTCTCTTCACGAAAGATTTGGACGCTGCGGATAGAGCGAGGCTCCGCTTCATGAATGAGAATTCGGCAGTTGGCGATCCGTACTTCTTCTCCAACCTTGGGAATTCGGCCCAGCTCCTGTTGAATCAGACCACCGATCGTCACGGCTTCATCGCCAAGATCAACCTTGAGAAAGTCGTTGACCTTGCGCACTTCAGTCCTGCCATGAACAAGAATATGGTTTTTCCCTAACCGCTTGATCAGTTCTTCTGTAATGTCAGTTTCGTCCATGATCTCCCCGACCACTTCTTCGAGAAGATCTTCCAGTGTGACGATCCCCATCACGCCACCGAACTCGTTGACCACGACGGCCATATGCCGTTTCTCTTGCTGAAACTGCTTCATGAGATCGTCCGCCGTCTTGCCTGAGGGAACGAAGAGCGGGGGATAGGCAATGTCCTTGAGCTTCGCCTCATTCTGCCCTTTAGCAAGCTCGGTCAAGGCTCTCGTCTTGTAAAGAATACCTGTAATGTTATCGAGCGTCCCGTCATAGACAGGAATTCGTGAGTATTTCGAGTTATAGAGGAGCTCCTGAGCCTCTTTCAGGCACTGGTTACCATCCAAAGAAAAAACATAGAGCCGAGGGGTCATTGCATCTTCGGCTGTGATGTCTTTGAGCTGAAAAACATTCTTGATCATTTTCACTTTTTCGAATTCAATCGTACCGGTCTTTCCTCCCTCATCCAGCATGATCTTCAGCTCTTCCTCGGTCACGAGGGGAAGCGTAAGCCCTTTCCCCCCTGTCAATTTATAGATCATCGGCACGATCACAAACAGTAATGGTTTGAGAAATAACTGAACCCCGTAAACGGGGTAGGCCATGTTCAAAGTGACCGGAACCGAAAACTTGGCGGCTAGCGTTTTAGGGATCACATCGACGGCGACCAAACTGACAAACGTCAGCAAACCGACCATGACGGCAATCGCCTCGTCAAGAATCGTCTGGCCTCCATAAATACTCAGGGTCAGAAAGGTGGCATACATCGGGGTCGCCACACCGATCAATCGGTCGCCGACCAAGATAGTCGAAAGAAGTCTTTGAGGGTCGCTACGGAGATGGAGCGCGAGCTTTGCCCGTTTACTTCCAGTTTGGGCAAGCGCCTTCAGCTTCGTTGCGTTGACCGCAAAGAAACCAATTTCAGCCGTAGATATCACAGCTGAGAGAACGATGAGGCCTAAGAGGATTAGAATATCCATGAAATGTGGTGAATTAGAGGCAACCGACTATGCCGGTTGTCCCAGAACACTGAAGAGTCCAGGGACCATCCTCTACTGCCTTGAGTCGGCAATATGAGATTTGTTGGTAGAACAGAGTACCTTGATAGAAGCCTATGGGACCGGTATCCATTAGACTGTTACATGTACCATAGGGACTGAGTAGCGAGCAAGCATATGCTAAAAACATGCTAAAAAAATCAAATAGTTGCGTTGTATGTCCGCGTAAAATCTGAAGAATCTGAAAGGCGAAAGATATGAATTCGTCGTGTATCGTCAGGAGTCATCTCGAAACACAAAAGCTTGAATCCCAAGAGTAGACTCGAGGTGCAAAGCCGCAGTTTCTGCCTGGGCCTCTCTTGAAAACTGGCCTATTTGAACTCGATATCGTTTTCCTTCTGGCAGGTCTATAATCTGGACTCTGCCGCCTGAGTAGAAATGTTTCGCACGCTCCAAGAGGTTGAGTGCATTCTGCTGATCTGAAAAAGACCCGACTTGCACTCGTAAGGCTCCCATTTCGGCAACTCGTCCTTGATACCCAACTACTCGCAACTCAATGTCGTCGGTTCCAGACCCGGTCATCCCCAGCGCATTGGCCCCGGCAAGTGAAAGGTCGAGCACTCGTCCCCTGGCGAACGGACCTCGATCGTTAATGCGGACTGTCACCTGCCGACCAGTATTCATTGATCGAACCACCGCAATTGACCCGAGCGGCAAGGTTCGATGAGCTGCCGTCAATTGATGCATGTTGTACCGTTCGCCATTCGCTGTCTTATTTCCATGAAATCCTGGACCATACCAGGATGCAACCCCACGCTCGACAAACCCGACAGGATAACCAGGGAAATAGACAGGTTTTGGTGCGCCGCTGCAAGCAGCCAAGATACCGACCAGGAGGATGGCAGGAAAAAGAGCCGACCAGCGGGACCAACAGGATTGAGGTCCGCGTGACATGTCTAGAACTCGTCGAGCGATTGATCCCGTAAAATTGTAAGCGCTTTCTCGGTATTTGAGACGGTGAGAACTACGATCGCGCGTTTGCCCTCGCGAGACGGGGTGCAATAGCCACATTTAATATTGATCCGGGCTTTGGTCAGCAAATCCGCCACTTCTTTCAACGCCCCCGGCTTATTTTCTAGACTCAGCAACAAGGCGGTTTCCTCTGTAAACTTGATTTTTGCTCCCTTCAGCGCTGCGCGAGCCCCTTCCAGATCTGCGACCAATAGTCTCAGCTTTCCTGTTCCAGCGACTTCTGGAGCAGAAAAGGCCTTGATGTTGACATTCGCCTCACCAAGGACCTGAGTCACTTGAGCCATAACGCCAGGTTTACTCAATCCGCTAATGATCAATTGTGTCGTTGTAGGCATAGAAAATACTCCATGGCGCCAAATCTTCGCTCAACTTCGGCCTCAGCCTACCACAACGGCTACAGCACCTGGCATAACCCATTCACAAACGTGTACTCGTAGATACCGCTCACAGGGACAGAGGCCTCCCCTGTCAGCTTCTGTGCCAACTCCTTGAGGCCGCGTGGGACGAACAGATAGAAAGGGATACCGCGCACAACTGTCTCTTTCCATTCTGAAACGGTTGTGACATCCCTAATCGAATCATCGGTTTCCACTTCAGCCATCCATTCCATCGTGTTGCCAGTTGAACGCACCTGCCACCCGACGATATCGCATTGTTGCTGAGGACCCGCCCAGGGATTCTCCTCAAGACCGGTGTCAATCGTGACTTTGCAATGAAAGGCCTTCGCCCATCGCTGCGCGACCAGACTGACAACCTGATCGTGGACTGTGACAATCCCTTGCTCGCGAAGCATCGTATTCATTGAGTCCCCCATCCTACGAGCAGCCGCTGGTAGCACCACAAGTATTACACTTGAGACAGGTCCCGTTTCGTACCATAGTGAACTGCTTGCACTCGGAGCAGGGATCTCCCTCATAGCCCTTTTGGCGCGCCACTTGGATAGCAGTCAACGTCAGCGTTTCGCGCTTCAATTCGACGGTATGGGCGACGTTTCCATTTCCATTTCCATGACCGTTGCCCTTATGCCGCGGTATCGCGCCGCGTCGCGAAGGAAATAGATCCGTACTGATCGATGACGAAGCCAACGTTTCAGGGGTGGCTTCCTCTTCGACACACTCCGGATCTTGCTCGTCCATTTTGACGGAATCCATTCGAAGATCCTCTTCCTGGACCTGTGCCAAGTCATAGCGGTCAAGATAGGTCACGGCAAGCTCTCGGAAGATGTAATCAATGATCGACGTGGACATTTTGATACGGTCGTTCAATTTAACCGGCCCGTTTGGTTCGAAGCGGGTGAATACGAATGCTTCGACAAACTCCTCCAGCGGGACGCCATGTTGGAGGCCCAGTGAAATAGCAATTGCGAAACAGTTCATGAGGCTGCGAAATGCGGCCCCTTCTTTGTGCATATCGAGGAAGATTTCGCCGCACGTGCCATCTTCATACTCACCTGTGCGCAGATAGAGCTTGTGCCCCCCGACGACGGCTTTCTGTGTGTACCCATTGCGTCTGGCCGGAAGTGGTCGGCGCTTCGCGAGGTAGCGTACCAACACTCGTTCGGTAATCTTTTCCGCAATCGACAATATTTCGGACGAGGCTTCAACAGTTTTGCCGCTATCCGTTGAGGCCGATAACGGCTGGCTCAATTTCGAACCATCGCGATACAGAGCGACGGCCTTGACCATGCTCTTCCAGGCAAATAAATAGGCCGACTTCACCCCTTCCAGAGTCGCATCGGCCGGCATGTTGATGGTTTTGCTGATTGCGCCGCTGATGAATGGTTGTGCTGTCGCCATCATTCGGATGTGCGCATCGACAGCGATATATCGCTGGCCGATCCGACCGCAGCGATTGGCACAATCGAAGACCGGAAGGTGTTCGGCGTTGAGGTGAGGCGCTCCTTCCACCGTCATGGTGCCGCAGCAATAATCATTGGCGGCGGCGATTTCTTCTTGTGTAAACCCCAGCGCTTTCAGCATATTGAAATTGGACTCATTCAATTGGGCGTCTGTTAATCCCAACTTCTCCCGGCAAAAATCATCGCCCAGCGCATACTTATTGAAAGCGAATTGGATCTCGAATGCTTGGGCCAAACCGCCTTCCATTCGCGCGAGCGCAGCATCGTCGAATCCCTTCTGCCTCAGGGTCTCATGGTTAATGAATGGGGCGGCCTGTAACGTCTGCCGTCCGACACAATAGTTCACGATGTCCTGAATCTGAGACTCGGTATAGCCCAATGTTCTGAGAGCAGCGGGTATGCTTTGATTGATGATCTTGAAATAACCCCCACCAGCCAGTTTTTTGAATTTGACGAGCGCGAAATCCGGCTCAATGCCCGTTGTATCGCAATCCATCACGAGTCCGATCGTACCCGTGGGAGCAATCACCGTGACTTGCGCATTGCGATACCCATAGGCCGTTCCCAATTCAAGAGCGCGGTCCCAGGCTCGCCTCGCCGCCACGAGTAAATCGGGAGGACAATGCTCCGGTTGAATCCCTATCGGGGCAATCGTCAGACCTTCATATTCTTCTGGAGCGGCATTATATGAAGCACGCCGATGATTGCGAACGACGCGCAGCATAGCCTCGCGGTTTTTGGCATAGCCTGGGAATGGCCACAGCTCTGCGGCCATTTCAGCCGATGTCCCATAGGCCTCACCGGTCATGAGAGCGGTCAGCGCACCGCAGATGGCGAGTGCTTTCGGGGAATCGTAGGGAATGCCTTGCCGCATCAGTACCGTGCCTAAGTTAGCGTAGCCGAGTCCCAGCGTTCGGAACTGATAACTCTTCTCGGCAATGGAACGGCTGGGAAACGATGCCATAAGGACGCTGATCTCCAGCACAATCGTCCAGAGACGCACGGCATGGCGAAAATTCTCCAGTTCGAATTGACCGTCTGTCGAAAAGAATTGCGCGAGATTGAGCGACGCCAAATTGCACGCCGTATCGTCGAGAAACATATATTCGGAGCACGGATTAGAGGCATTGATACGGCCATCCTCTGGACAGGTATGCCATTCGTTGATGGTAGTGTCGTATTGCGTGCCGGGATCCGCACAAGTCCAGGCGGCCCAAGCAATTTGATCCCAAAGGTCTCGCGCCTTGATGGTTTTCGAGACCTTCCCATCGATCCGTCGCTTGAGTGGCCAATCGCCGTCTGCATCCAATACCGAAAAAAACTCGTTGGGAATGCGGACGCTGTTATTGGAGTTCTGGCCGGATACAGTTTGATAGGCTTTGCCGTCCCAATTCGTGTCGTACTCATGAAAGACAAAATGTGTGAATCCTTGCTGGGCATAGGAAAACATCCGTTGGACATAGGCCTCTGGAACCGCATCCCGCCGAGCTGCGGCCAGCGCTTCCCTGAGGATAGGATTCTGTTTGGCGTCGATCTCGATTTTCATCTGGCCGGCGTCATCGACGACGTGGCAGGCCTTGAGAACGGCATTGAGACGCTGGGCGCAGATTTTTGAACCGGTCACCATGGCGGCGACTTTTTGTTCTTCCACCACCTTCCAATTGATAAATTCTTCGATGTCCGGATGATCCAAATCGAGACAGACCATTTTGGCAGCCCGTCTGGTCGTCCCACCGGACTTAATGGCGCCGGCTGCGCGATCGCCGATACGAAGGAAAGACATCAACCCTGACGAGCGTCCGCCGCCGGACAACGGTTCGGCATCGCCGCGAAGTCTGGAAAAGTTGGTGCCGGTCCCTGATCCATATTTGAACAGGCGCGCCTCCCGCACCCAGAGATCCATGATACCGCCCTCACTGACCAAATCGTCATCGACGGATTGGATAAAGCAGGCGTGCGGCTGCGGATGCTCAAACGCATTGGTGGCTTTGACAACTTCGCGCGTCGTTGGGTCAACATAAAAGTGCCCTTGCGCAGGCCCCGATAGTCCGTAGGCATAATGAAGCCCCGTATTAAACCACTGAGGAGAATTGGGCGCGGCCATCTGATGCGCGAGCATGTAACAGAGATCGTCATGGAACGCATCGGAATCTTCTGGAGTCTTAAAGTAGCCGAAATTCTTTCCCCAGAAAGTCCAACAACCGGCGAGCCGTTCAAACACCTGCCGAGAGTCACACTCTCCTCCCAACTTCGGCTTTCCGTCAGGCCCAATGACCGGATTCCCCTGCTCATCTCGCTGCGGCACTCCGGCTTTCCTGAAGTATTTCTGGGCAAGAATATCGATCGCGAGCTGGGACCAGGGTTCGGGAATGTCGATATTGTCCAACTTAAACACGGTCGATCCGTCGGGATTACGAATTTCCGACGAACGTTTCACGAATTGCAGATTTTCATAGGGACTTTGTCCTCGGTGTGTAAATCGGCGTTCAATTCTCACGATTTCCCCTCCCTAGTCTGCATAATTTGATGAAAGCCTGCTTTCGACCCTAAATGGAAACAGTCTGTGCTTGATATCAGTTTGGCGATGTGCTCACACCCCCTAGTATGTAGGTAGCGTGCTTAACTTGCTAAGCACGCTACCTACATATAGCGATCTAAACTAATTGTCAATACCAAATATAGTGGTGGGGCTGTGGAAACAGAGAAAAACCTGTGGATAACCGCAAGTGATTGGGAATCACTGGTTTTCGAGAATTTAGATCGACTTATTCACAGAATTGCGATCCGAAATAGGCCATGTTTGATGTCTCTAGGGAATCGTCAGAGCCCTACTACTTAAAATACACGGCGGCCGATGGCCAGAATGGCTTCATCCACTCCCTCAATGGGAATGAACTGATTGCCGATGCCGATTACGACAATCCGAGTGCCCAGCACCGTCGTTTCAAACCGACTGAGGACTCCCCAATTCTGGCGTACGGTGTGAGGCCGCACCATGCTATTGAGCAACTCCTGACTATGCCTCTGAAAGATACTCCTGACTACCGCTCCTTCCCGTTCGGATGAGGACCGATCCATTCGATTCATGGCCTTGGTGAGTTCCGCTTGCACGAAACCCAGATATTGATCCGTGGTGGGATTCGTCAGTACAAGCGCGACACTGACAGCTAATACCGCCACAATGAGACTTAACCGCAGGAGGCTCATACAGACCCTTCGCTATGGCTGAACCGGAAGCGCACAGCTCCCCTTTGACAATCAACAGCCGGATGACTAGCCTACGTCCCTTGGGTTTGTGGCAGCAACCATGCTGCTCACATTGCGTCCATCAGGAGGATCCTCATGTTTGTCTGGAGCAAACGTCTTGTCGCAACCTTGTTAGGCCTATTTGTGCTTACGTTGGGAGTCTTTTTCCTCAATACAACGCCGGGCAACATGAGCGGCCTCACGATGTATGTAACGGGCTGGGTGGCGATCAACTACCTCGGCTTGATTATCTGGGTGTTTGTCTGGATGATCGATCAGACTCGCATGCGCGGAAAGAATGTCTGGGTTTGGCTTGTCCCCTTTATCCTGGCGCCCCTTCCGACACTCATGCTGTTTGTGTTGTATCTTCAGCGACGTATACGACCGTCATAGATCGGCTGAGCCGGCTACGGTTTGTGCACCGTGATCGACCTCTCGATGCAACTGCCCTCGAAGGAACCATACCAACCAGATACCTGGTAGCGCGACCAGAAACGACCAGAAGAAAAATTGCGCCCAGCCGACCATTTCGACCAACTCTGCAGATGGACGACCTGAGAACACCCGCCCGAGCGCTTCCAGGGAAGAGAGCAACGCAAATTGGGTTGCCGTATAGCGGTGGTCGCACAGAGACATTATCAAGGCGACTAATGCGACGGTGCCCATGCCACCGGTCACATTCTCGACGAGAATCGATGTCGAGAGCGCCATATAACTCTTGCCCATCCAGGCAAGCCACATAAACCCCAAGTTTGAAACCGCTTGGAGCAGACCAAAAAGCAGGAGTGAACGAACCATTCCGAGCTTAGCCATGGCGACACCTCCGGCCAATGCGCCGATGAGTGTGGCTCCGATCCCGAGGCCCTTCACATACCCGACTTCACTAACGGAGAAACCCATCCCGCCAATGAGGAATGCCGTTTGAAGCGATGCCGCAACCGCATCTCCAACTTTATAAAGAACAATCAGGGCCAGGAGCCCGACCACCCCTGGACGGGTAAAAAACTCTTTCAGCGGTCCTCCAATCGCTTCGGCCAGACTCGCCGGAGCCACACCTGGCTCTGACGGTTCAGGACTGACAAGTATGGTGACAACCCCCGTCGCCATGAGCGCAGCGAGCAGCAAATAGGTGTTGTGCCAGCCAATATAATCAGCCAACAGAAGCGCGCCGGCACTCGCAATCAACAGCGCACATCGATAGCCATTCACCCACACCGCTGCGCCAAATCCCCGTTCAGGACGTAAGAGCACATCGGTTCGATAGGCATCGAACACGATGTCGAGCGAGGCAGAGAGGAAGGCCACCACGAGGGCCAGAACTCCGAGTATTTCCGGGCGCTGGCCTGGCCCGGTCACAGCCATGGCCGCCAAACCAAGCGCAACGCTCATCTGCGTCACCAGCATCCATCCGCGCCGCCGCCCCAACCAGGGAGGGACCAGCCGATCCATCAATGGGGCCCACAGAAACTTCAATGTGTATGGGAGGCCGACGAGCGTAAAGATACCGATGGTCTTCAGGTCGAGCCCGGCAACTGTCAGCCAGGCCTGTAACGTCCCTGAGGTGAGGGCTAATGGCAACCCCGAGGCAAAACCCAGGGGCAACATGACGGCGATCCTCCGGTTCGCAAGGATCTGAATGATCGAGCTTGTCTTCATCGAGGCGCTTGATTACCCATGAGGGGGCAGCATATCACCGGACAGGAGGGACGGCTCAGACATTCTCGAAATCTGATCGATCGAGTAGAAAAGGAGGAGCAAATCTCAGCAGGGTTGTCCATTGAAGGTGCAGGGCTTGTAGCGGGAAATATCGAACTCGATGTTTTCTTGGTACACCCGTTCGTTGCCGTTCACGCCATCCTGCTCCGGATCGTTATACATGGTGTGGTTCCACCAGTAAAACAAGGGATGGTCTTCCGTTCGATAGACAGGATTGCCATAGCTACTGCGCGAATAGTCCTCGACTACACGGCCCGTCACGTAATCGACTTGGCCATTACCTTTGAGTGAGTACAGCATGAGGAACAACCGCGCCTCGTGATCGTAGAGCTCGTCAACTCTAGTCGCGAGGTCAGGTTCGAAAGGGAGAATCTCTTTTGTCCATCCACCGGACACAGGGAGGAGGAGAAGCAAAACCAAAAAGATGGACGCCCCCAACTGCGACGGTGTCACAACAGTATCTCACGTATGGGGTGGTAGGCCGCCGAACTGTACCACGGCCTTCCAAGGCCTTCAAGCGAGGGAATCTTGTGCGCCATTTTGGCTTCACGCACACATATTCTGATGCCTAGTCTTTCTCTGCTACTCGAGTTTCATCTTTATGAGCATCTGGTAGGCCAGGTCTGTTGCGAGCACATGACACAGAATACAAACGACCTTATAATCCTCGGACACGGTTTAACAAGGAGACAACAGCCCAACTCGCTCGGTTCCGGCCCATCCGGACACGTAGTCCGAAACCAGCTGGAAGCTGCCACTACGAACGTGAGTCGCACAAAGCACAGCATTAACCTATTGTCACAGGAGAACGGACATGAATCGGGAGACTACGTCACACCTCAAAGCACCTGAATTGCGTGTCGCCCATTGGATCGACGGCAACGGCCAACCCTGTGCGCCGCTCACACTGGCCGATCTTGGCGCCGGGTACAAAGTGCTCTACTGCTTCCAACATTGGTGCGCCGGGTGCCACGCCACTGGGTTCCCTACGCTGAAAAAGATGATCGCGGCCCTCTCGACGAAGGCGGTTGGCTTTGCGGTCGTGCAAACCGTCTTCGAGGGTGAGGAGGCCAACACCCCTGAGCGATTACGGGAAACCCAACTGCGCTATGACCTGCCCGTGCCCTTTGGGCATGATGCCGCCGTCGAAGGCTACCCAACAATTATGCGCGATTATCGTACCGGCGGAACACCGTGGTTCATCGTCATCGACCCAACAGGCGAGGTCATGTACGGCGGGTTCCACCTCGACGCTGAGGCCTTCATTGCCTCTGTCGAGCATGCGAGTACCCATTAATTGACTTGCGTTGCACCCTTTCACCACAAAGAATCCATCGCAAGAATTGTTGGGGACACGTCATGCCGGCCCGCTATCAGGAAAATGGCAACCGGCGGCATCCGACCCAAAGCCGAAGTCCACGACCGACCGCTATCAGGTGGTCCAATGGAATGACGTAATCAACATCAAAACGACATTCCCATTGAGATAGAACAATACATCTGGGATCGGTGCCGATCCATTAGCTTGCTGTTTCTGCTGAGCGCAAGCGCACATCTGTCGGACGGTCTCCCCAATGTATGATTACAAGATGCGACCCTGTTGTTATTTCGGACAGGGCCAGAATCAAGATAATCAACGTGCGATTCAGCATCGTTTCTCCTTCGGCACCCCAGCCTTACCGCCGGATCGGAATGTGGTCAACCAATCTGGTTCCTTTGAGACCGGCTTCGCAGGTCTGACAGCGGTGGGCGCAGGCGAGCATCACGTCGTTGCTTGAAACAGTGCGGTTGCAGTGGGAGGGTTTAGTACAGGTGCCAGAGGGGAGCGTTGGGGTCGCGTTTGGGCAGGTCGGCATCGCGACAGCCAATTTCTTGCTCGATCAAAAAGCTGGAACCAACACGCAAGAATCGCAGAATGCGTGGAATACAAGAATCAGTGAGAGTGGCTTCAACCGTGAGTCGTTCTTCACGAACGCCAATATTGTCATTGGGCTTGCGACCCTGGATCAGCAGTCCAGCACTAACGAACTCGCGATCAATGGTGAAGCGACGTTTGCCTCCAACCGACATTCCATTTATTCCAAGCCAGATACCGGCTTGACTCACGGAGAGATTACCAGCTTTTTTGCTGGCGTCGTGAATGAAGACGGAACCAGTGAAGCCGCTGTAATAGAACATGGGGCCACGATAGATAACCGCCCCATCGATATAACGAACTTCAATGTCAGCACTGATCTTTCGGCCCCAGGCAGCGAGAGGACCTTCACCGAGCTTCGTGTCCTCAATGGTGAGCAGTTCCCGCTTGTACCGCTCCAACCTTTCCTGAGACTCGTTAGTCAAAGAGACAGGCTCGTAGAGCCCTCCACCTTCTTCGATGCTACAGCCAGCTTGAGTCAGGGCGAGGAGCAACAAGGCCAGAGTGTAGTTTCGCATAATCTCTCCTTCGGCACGCTCACCTTACCGCCGGATCGGGATTCGAGCAACGAAGTTGCTCAAACGGATCAATCCTTATTGAGTCACTACTCATGCCGGATTCCCTTGGCTCGAATAGCCAAGGGTAGCGCGAAGCGAGCACCATCTCGAATGAACGGCCGCTGTCCGGCGTGGAGCTTGCCGTAGCGACTGTCGCAAAGTGGCCGATGGCAGTCCTCGACCCAAAGCGGAAGTACATGACCGACCTCTACCAGAAGGGGGGCTTACACCGATCCGTATAAGAACCCGTGATACATGGTCCCGTAGTCGCAACTCATTGAAACGACAACGAGCATGGCGTATTCTTCACGAACAGTAGTGGCGTGTTATACGGACAGAAATGGTCGGATCCGGCTCTTATGCGGATCGGCCTAAACATAGTTAGCGATGGAAGAGAAACCACAGATGCTACCTGTTTGGAACGGTCCGGCGTTCAAGAAGCCCCGTTTATCCAAGACGCTGGCGTGGGTTGTCGGTGTTGAGGGTCTCTCCGTTCGTTTTGCTGACGTCCCGCAGTTCGAGAATCTGCAGGTCTGGTTCGATGACCACCCCGTCAAGGGAAACTGGTTCGTCACTGCGTCAAAGGCGGCGTCCGAGAAGATCCCTCAACAGGTGCTGACGGTGTGGTACTCAAGCAGAGGAGATGCCAAGTGGTACTTCATGGTCTACCCAGTGGAAGCGAAACGGCGTTCACACGTGAGGGAGCTTCTTCAACAGCAGGCATTTCCAGTTGTGGAAGACTGGATGAAGACGGAGAGACCTGACACCTGGTTTCAGAACGACAAACATCTGCGATGCATCTGGCATCCCGAAACTGATCACATTGAAATGAAGGAAGAGCTTCGCTAACAACACCTTGGAGTTTACGGCACGTTTCGCGCCGAAACTCAAGGTGGACGTTAATGCGCAGGGCTGAGGACTGCTTTATGGCAGTGTGATCTCGGCGCCGAACGTCCGCACTTGGCCGAAAGCGGCAATTGCGGGCGGTACATCTTGCTTCTCCTAACACCAAACTCGCTACCCAATCCGACACCGAACCTCAGATCGCATAGAGATCCTTGCTCCTATCGCGCGGAACTCCCTATAATGCCCCAGCTATTATGAAACGTGCTTCGCTCCATACACTCGGCTGCCGACTGAACCAGGCAGAAACTGCGGTGCTCGCAGCTCGCCTGCAACGCGATGGCTACCACGTCGTTGAGTTCGGTGAGCCGACCGACTTATTCGTCGTGAATACGTGCACTGTCACAGAAGAGGCAGAACGGACCTGCCGATACGTCATCCGCAAGACCTTGAAGCATTCCCCCGATGCCTTTGTGGCAGTAACCGGCTGTTACGCCCAGACCGGGGTTCACGAGTTGCGCACGATTCCCGGAATCGATCTGATCGTTGGCAATCAGTTCAAATGGGACTTACCGTCGTTTCTTCCAGCCCCCGATGATCTAAAAAAACAGCCAGATCCAGAAGTACTTCATACTCGTACCATCGACCGGGAAGATTTTACCCTGCCGGAGTATGGCGAACCGGACTCTACCAGAGCGCTGCTCAAGATTCAGGACGGCTGCAATGTGATGTGCAGCTTCTGCCTCATCCCCTTCGCGCGCGGGCATGAACGGAGTCGCCTCCTGGACGATGTGATTCAAGAAGCCAGGATACTTGCAGCAGGAGGCTACAAGGAAATTGTGCTGACCGGCGTCAACGTCGGGCAATACCGCCAGGACGGGACCGATCTGGTGGAGTTGATCGCACAATTGGAGAAGATCGAAGGACTCGAACGAATCAGGATTTCATCCATCGAGCCGACGACAATTACGGATGCCCTCCTTGATCGGATGGCGTCTTCGTCGAAGCTCTGCTCCTATCTCCATATCCCCCTGCAGAGTGGAGCCGACCGCATCTTGTCAGCCATGAATCGTCCGTACAACGTGGACGAGTATGTCCGTCTGATCCAGCGAGTGGTCGCGAAGATTCCTCAACTTGGGCTGGGAACCGATCTGATGGTGGGGTTCCCCGGCGAAACCGATGACGCATTCGAGCACACCCTGCGCATCGCGCGTGAACTCCCCTTCTCGTATTTCCATGTCTTTACCTATTCGCCACGGCCCGGCACCGCTGCGATGAAGCTGCCCGACCAAGTACCAATCGCAGTCGCTCGGCAACGTGCAAAAATACTTTCCGAACTGTCCCGACTGAAGCGCCTAGCTTTTGCGGAGCGGCATATCGGCTCAACCGTGCCCGTTCTTTTTGAGTCGGGAGTACAGGATGGTTTCCGGTTAGGGGTGACAGAAAACTTCTTGAAAGTGGGCGTGTCATCGACCATCGACCTCACGAACGACCTGAAGGAAGTTCAGATTATCGGAGCGTCGGATCGTTGGGCAGTGGGTCAGCTGAACGCGGACCATCAGCCCTTGCGAGGAGTGCCGGTTCTATGACGACCAGATCCACGCCGACTCATGTCCATCTAGAAACCTTTGGCTGTCAGATGAACGAGTATGATTCGGAACTCGTTCGCTCGCTCATGAAACAGGATGGCTTTGTCTTTACCGACGAGCGGGAGCGCGCGGATGTCATTCTGATGAANNCAGCGCCCGTTGGTCGTCGGCGTCCTCGGCTGTATGGCGCAAAACCTGAAAGAGGAACTGACGGATATCCAACCGCTTGTCGATGTGCTCGCAGGCCCCGATGCCTATCGCCAGCTACCGATGCTGATCCGCAATGCGATACACTCGCAAGAAGAGGGCCTGGATCAGAAGGGACTCGCGGTCGACCTGTCGGAATATGAAACCTATCACGATGTCGTACCGGACCGAACCGACGGGGTGAACGCCTGGATCGCCGTCATGCGAGGCTGCGACAATTTTTGCAGTTTCTGTGTGGTCCCCTACACTCGGGGACGCGAACGTTCACGCGATCCAGAGGGAATCGTTCAGGAGGCGCGTCGAATCGCCGAGCAAGGGTTCAAGCAGGTCACGCTCTTGGGGCAAAACGTCAATTCGTACCGATTCGGCGACTGGGACTTTGCACGATTGATCACGGCCGTGGCAGACATCCCCGGTATCCAACGCGTCAGGTTCACCTCTCCGCATCCCAAAGATTTTCCACTCTCGTTACTCGATGCGGTGGTGGCACATCCCAATATCTGCAAGCAGATTCATTTACCGCTTCAATCCGGCAGCGACCGCATCCTTGGCTTGATGAACCGCACCTACACCAACAAAGAGTATCGTGCCTTGGTCGAACGTATCCGCGCCATGCGGTCTGACATCGTGCTCAGCACCGATATTATTGGTGGGTTCTGTGGGGAGAGCGATGCAGACTTTGATGAGACGTACCGGCTTGTCGAGGAAGCACGGTTTCACTCAGCGTTTATCTTCAAATACTCTGAGCGAAAGAACACCATCGCCGCGCGTAAGTTTCCGGATGATGTGCCCGAGTCGGTAAAGACCGAACGGGTCACGCGGCTCTTCGACCTCCAGCGAAACATTTCCTACGAGCGCAACCGGGAATATCTCAAAACTACGATTCCCGTCCTAGTCGAGGGGGATGCGAAGCGATCGGCGGAGCAGGGTATGGGGAAATCGGATGGCAATATCACCGTCATCTGGGATAAACGTACGGTATCGACTCAACCAGGAAACATCGTCTCTCTTGCCGTCTACGATGCGTCGTCCACGACATTGTATGCTGAACTTCCGCCGGTGAATTGACTCGCTTTGGCTACCCTTCCTTCTTGCAGAAGTTTCATTTCTGTAAAGTATGCTCCCCAAAACGAACACTTCCGAACGAGGTCTGGATATAATTTCCCTCTGTCCTTCATGCCTCTCAAGAAATAATGTGTCATTGCCATTCGCTGACAACGCAGATCGGGATATGATTTTTCTTTTCAGGGTCCATGAAACACATCGGTATAGTACTTAAACTTACTCCTATATTGTCATAGGTTTACACTAACCCTCATTCATGTTTCTCTCTAGCCAGATTTAGGCAATCTGGTCCGCAATAATTACCCTTCCTCCAGCTATTACCCCAGTACATCACTTAAGCCTACTCCGTCCTTACCGGAGGCATAGTCTTTGCTTTGCAATGAGCTGCTTACTACATAATATATACCTTCACAGGCTCATTTTTTTGGAGACCAGAGATGATCGAAAGTCAAGACCACAACGCGAAAGAAAAAACAGCTACCTCCGTAAATTTAGAAACTCTCATTGCGATGGGGCTCTTCGGATGGCTTGCGCTAAGCTTGGCAATGATGGGCTTGGGAATCTGGTAATTCCTCTTGCATACGGACACTACATCTAGGCAAGAAACACTACACACATCCGCCCTAAAAGAAGGAGCGTCGAGATGAACACCTCCCTCCCGCTCATGAATGTGCAGCACCCAATTATGCAGAGCCTCCTGGGAATTGCCGTCTGCGCCTTTGCTATCAGCGGCTGCGCAGGAGGCACAAAGCTGGCCAACAACTCAACCGGCAGCGTCTACTTGGAAGAAGTGAGCAGTTGGTCGTATGAAGCCAGCCATCCCGCTGTGATCGACCAAACGACCATGACAAAGATCGTGAAAGGGTTACATCGCAACGACGACATAAATGAATCTTCGAGAATGCCTGCTGGTGGCAGCAAGCCGATGAGAATATTCAGCGATGAGGATGCAGAGTTTCTCTCCTCCCTGCTCACACAAGGTTTATCCAAGGCGAAACCAGCCCAGCTTGTTGGTTTCCGCGTATCCTCATCGGCAGGGTCAGGCTCTGAACCCACCACGGGCAGTATTTATGTGCAGAATGGGTCGATCTACTTGACCGTCCAGAGAGGCGCCGAATCGATTGGGTTTATGCCTGAATCTGCGGCACACATCGAGCCAGCTCCTTCCTACCTCATAGGTAGCGCGCCCGGCGCCATGACGATGGTTATCGACTATCACGCGCTGGCCAGCGCACCAATGCCCGCCGCCACGCCGATGGCAAAAACCACCTTGACCACATCCCCTGCACTTCCAATAACGGCGGCTTCGATAAAAAGTCAGGCAGTCCCCACCAACACTGAGCAGGTGTTAGGACAGGACGAGCTGTTGGCTCAGAAGCTTTTTGACTTGAGAGTAGCAAAAGAAACGCTCGCGAAGAAAAACTCTGAGATCATGATGCTTCGCAAGGAAGCGGAATGGATGAAACGAGAACTGCGGGACCGCGACGAGGAGATGAAAGCGCTCAGATTAACCAAAGTATCGGCTAAGCCGGTGCCCAAGAAGAAAGCCGCACACGCAACACCGACCCGCTAGCTCCCTTAATCGACATTCAGCAACTCTGGCTGAAGCAAGACAGTTTCACTGGACAGAGGTTGTCGGAAGTTCATCCGGCAATAGCAAGCATAAGTCACATAGGTGTCTTGCAGGCAATATCGAGCCAACTCTTCCCTCTGATCCTTCTCCCACATCTCAGCCACCTGAGCCCCACTTCCAGACTTTGTCTCGACATTCAGTGCTCGCGCCAGCACATCGAGCTTCACCCATCCACGCATATCCCAATTGCTCCAGATTGCCATCGTGTCGTAGACCGGTTCCGTGCGGAACTTGGCGAGGTTGATCTCCAGGCTCGGCTTGACTTGGTGAATGATCGATCGCTTCTTAATGAACGGGAGGTCGAAGCCAAGACCATTATGGGTGATGAAGAGCGACGGGCGGTTTTGAGCCAAACGGCTCCAGAATAGCCGGAGCAACTCCCGCTCATCCCCGCCATACCACGCCACCGACCCACGCGGCTCGAGCTGGTCGGAGAACTCCAGTAGGCCGATACAGACAATCTGACTATACGTAGCATCGAAGGCCGACTTCGCATATTGGTCATCCTCAGCACGCCGTTCAGCTTCGGCAGCTCCTGCAGAAAATAAGTCGTAGCCCTCCCCTAACGGCTGAGATTCCCCTCTGGATGGAAGCTTCCCCGCCAGCCTCGCCCATTCTTCACGAGGCGCTTGAACGGTCTCTATATCCAAGACAACCTTCATAACATCTGCCCTATGCTCTGCCTCTGAATCGCTTCGATAATTGGACGGTCCGCTGGAGGAAATTCAAAATCGCCTAGCTCATGCGGAAAAACCCATCGAATTTCTGCGCAGTCGATGGCTTCGGCATGTCCGGTTTCGATACGGCAATGGAAGAAATGCAGCTGCACGACTTTCTCATCGTACTCGTGCCGAACCACTTTAAACGGGACCGGAACGTCGATACGAATACCCAGCTCTTCGAACAACTCTCGCTGCAAACATTCTTCTAATGTCTCACCCGACTCGCACTTTCCGCCCGGGAACTCCCAGAAACCCGCCAAGTGCACGCCTGGATTCCTCCGAGCTATCAAGTAGCGGCCCTCATGAAAAATAAGGCCGGCAGCAACTTTAACGACCTTCATGCCGCACCGTCGTGCTCCGGGACTTCTGATCGAATGGGTACGTCTTACAAAACGATTTCATCGGACACTGCCGACAGGAAGGACTTCTCGCCGTGCAGCAAGTCGCCCCAAAGTCCATGATCGCCTGATTGAAGTCATAGCCCTTCCCACGTGGGATTAAGGCTTCCGACAATTGCCACAGCCTCGCCTTTTGACTCTTGGGATCGCCCTTCGCGATAAACACCCGATGAAGGACTCGAATGACATTCGTATCAAGAATCGGCGCATCTTCGTTGAATGCGAACGAACGAATGGCACCGGCCGTGTACCGGCCAATGCCCTTGAACGACAGCAGTTCTTCCTCCTCGCTCGGAAGCTGCCCTCCATATCGTTCCACTGTCTCACAGGCAATACTATGCAGCCGTTCAGGCCGAATATTATAGCCCAATGGGTACCACGTCCTCTTCACATCCGAAACCCGCGCATCGGCCAATTCTTCGAAGCTTGGGTAGCGATCGAGAAACTCATGGTACTTTGGAATGACCCGATCGACTTGAGTCTGTTGTAACATCACTTCCGAGACAAGGATGTGATAGGGGTTGGAAGTCTTTCGCCAAGGCAGATCGCGGCCATATCTCCCATACCACTTCAGCAACCGAGCCTGAAACCGGCGCTTCAGCGAGGCGTCCGGACCCGGAGGCTTCCTGGATCTCTTCTTCTTTAGCTGTACGGATATTCGTGACCCAGCAGTGGTAGGCATCGCGACGTCAATCCAATGGCGGCATTCTAGAAGTGCCTCTATCGAAAATCAAATGGCAACCATCCAGACAGGCAATATAGCCAATCTACCAAGAGTTACCGCAGTGCCTGACTCTAAATCGCTCAAGCTCCCGCTTTCTTCTGTACAACATTCGCCAGCCCGCTCATAGAACGATACCCGCCAGACCTCACGATGTCTTTCCCAGGCTGTGACGATGACCTGAAATCTCCAATTCCTTTGACAACTACTCATTCACCGATTAGCCTCACGTCTAGATAGCGGCACGCGCCTCACTGGGCACCTACAGATTCCGGATCGATCTATTGCCAGCGCCGTTCAAGTCGGCACAATTAGTAAGGGCTTGAGTCTGAATTCGGTGTTGAATTTCTCGATGTACAGGAAACGGAACGAGTCCGTCTGGAGCTGCTCCCCGCAATGCAAGTGAACATCGTTCCACAGAAATTTTTCGACGTGTAACTATGGTCACGAGAAAACATCCCCGATTTCCCGTATCGCTCTCCAGCACCTTGGTGCATCAGAATCGCTTCCGCCATGCGGGATCGGTCAGAGACCTTTCAGCGAAGGGATGCTGTGTGGACAGTATCATCAGCCCCTTTACCGGCATGCAACTGACCCTTCATCTGCATATTCCAGGTGAGTCCCAGCCTCTCTTGATCGACAACGCCACAGTCCGTTGGTCTGGGTCCGCCGGCATCGGCATCGAGTTTCTGACAGTGGCTCCCGCGCATCAAAACCGATTAGACCTCATGATTCAAGGGCTGATCCAACGACTCCAGCCTAAGGCCGGCCTACCGTAGGCAACGTTCTCCTCAGTTGCATTTTGGGCCGGCACCTCCGTATCCTCTGCTTTCATGGACCCATCTCAACTCTCCCAAGAACAATTCAAAGAACTCGTGCGCGGCATCGTCGATGATCGCCTGCGCGAGCTACTGGGCGACCCTGATCTTGGACTCCAACTCGGTAATGGCCTACGCGCCCGCCTGAAAGAATCGATGTCTAGTACGGAAAGACTATCCGGCGAGGACGTCGCACGCCAACTCGGTCTTCGATGGTAAAGACACCATGGCCTGGTATCGTCTAGCCTATCGCCCAGCCATCATTGCCGATCTTGCAACGCTTGAGTTGTCGATGGCGCAGCGACTCTTCGACAAGACCAAATGGATCGCCTCCAACATCGAGAACTTGCGCCATGAGCCCATCGCGTCAGACCTGCCAGGCCTTTCCAAATATGCGGTCGAGGACTGGAGGATTTTCTATTCCATCGATCGTGACGATCACCTGGTCGATATTCATCGCATCGTTCGCCACACGGAGTGCCGTTTATGATTGCGCTTACACGTGCCGCCGTCGCACAACTGAAAGCCATTCAAGTCCATCACCCCGAAGACCCAGTCGTCCGGATTTCTGTGCGAGACCTGGACGATTCGCGCTTAAGCTTCAGTCTTACGTTGGAAGCGAACACTCAGCCTGACGACGACATTCAGCAGATCGATGGCCTCACGATTGCTGTGGATCGGCTGAGTACGCCACGGATGGAACGGGTGACAGTCGACTACACTGAGGCAACCGGATTTCGCTTCGTTCACGGAGAGGAGGGCCGCAGCCTTCCACTCCTTACGATTCCCACGCTCAATTAACTGGCAGTTGCAGGATGCTCAAAAAGACCGTCCAGCAAAGCAGCAGCGAGTGAAGGCCCGAGGCGTACCAGTTCTCAGCCGCCCACCCCGAGCTGCCAAGGCAGCTCTTTTCCCGTGCGGGGTACGTTGAGGGTCTGAACGATGCGAGAACGCCGCATGGGAAAAGGCGCGTCTCGGTGCGCCAGGGTTGGGCGGGTCAGACAAGCGGCTTTTTCAGCATCCTGTGGTATTAGGGAAGTCGGTCGGGCAAGCTGGCGACATGCACCTGAAACTCTCCCCGCGTCACATCGTCGACATAGCGGCGCAGGGCATCCTTCACCACGGGGAATGCGATCTTGTCCCATGGAATTGCAGAGAGTGAGAATAACTGCACGTCGAGGCTTTCCTCACCCACCCCGAAATCGGGCGAGCGCATCGGCCCTCGAAACACCAGGTAGGCCTGGCCAATGTGGGGAAGACTCAGAACCGCAAAAAGGCAAATACGCTCCACTTGAGCCTGTGCTTCCTCCAATGTCTCGCGAACGGCCGCCTGCTCGGTACTCTCGCCGATTTCCATAAAACCGGCGGGAAACGTCCAGAGACCGGATTTAGGCTCGATGGCGCGTTTGCAGAGAAGAATTTCTCCGCCCCACTCAGGAATACAACCTGCGACGATTTTTGGATTATGATAATAAATGGCCCGACAGCTATCGCAGACGAATCGAGGCAAGTTGTCGCCGGCAGGAACCTTCTTGGTAACCGAGGCGCCGCAGGCGCTGCAGTAGTTCATCATGAACACGTATCTCGTGAAACGAGCGAAGGTCATCGCGCCTGTCTCGCGAGTCGCGCTAGTCTCGCCCATTTATGAGCATGGATAGCACAAAACTACGGTTCTTTGCACCCTGCCCGCGCGGGTTAGAGAAAACGCTCGAGCAGGAGCTTCACGACCTCGGCGTGCCGATGACCACGAAGACCGACGGCGGGGTCGCCTTCCAGGCTCCCTGGTCTTCGATGTATTGGGTCAATCTCAAGAGTCACATTGCCAGCCGGATACTCTGGGAAGTCGGACAGGCCCCCTATCGCTCGGAAGACGATGTCTACCGCGCGGCCTATCACTTGGCTTGGCCGGACTGGTTCACGCCGGCACAGACCATCAAGGTGAAGGTGAGCGCGCAGCGTTGTCCACTCACCAGTCTCGACTTCATCACACTGAGGATCAAAGATGCCGTATGCGATAAGTTTATGTCCGTGCGCCATAAGCGGCCGACTGTGGACAGGCATCACCCCAATATCCGGCTGGATGCCTTTCTCGATGAGTCAATGGTCACGTTCTATTTGGATACTTCTGGCGAACCGCTCTTCAAGCGGGGACATCGCATTGTATCCGTCGAAGCACCGTTGCGCGAAAACCTGGCGGCAGGCTTGTTGCGGCTCGCTGGATGGACCGCCAACGACGTACTGCTCGATCCCATGTGCGGCGGTGGAACAATCCCGCTTGAAGCAGCTCTGATGGCGCGCCGAATCGCGCCGGGGCAGTCTCGCTCTTTTGCGTTTGAACGCTTGCTGATGCACGATGCCCAACGTTGGGGGCACCTGCGCGAAGTCTCTCGGCTGAAACAACTGGCAGAGGCGCCGACCGCCATCTATGCGTCCGACCAAGATCCTGCGGCGGTCAAGATTGCGCAACGGACATTTCAGGGAGCAGGCGTCTCAATCGATATTCGCCTGAGACAGAGTGACGTACTCACCCTTGAGGCTCCGGCTGAACAGGGCGTACTGTTGATCAATCCTCCCTACGGAGTCCGGCTCAGTCGGCCCGAAGAACTCGATGCCTTCTATCCCAAATTGGGCGACTGGTTGAAACATCGATTCAACGGATGGCGAGCCTACATCTTTACCGGTGACTTACGAGTCCCCAAACTCATCGGTCTCGCGCCATCGAAACGCATTCCCCTCTTCAATGGCCCGCTAGAGTGCCGCTTATATGAATTTCAGATCGTAACGGGGTCGATGCGCAAGACGACTCGCGTCCCGACGAGCAACGAGTAAAGTCCATCGTATGCTGTGCCCACAAATTATGAATCGACTCCTGCTGCTCTTTTTCAGCGTATCCATGCTCTTGTGGCTTCCTGGGTGCAGTGCGGTGCAAGGCTTCTCTGCATTGATTAATCCCCCTCCTGCACCCAGCAACCATATACGCCAATCGGTACTCGACCGGCTGGCCCCTATCGTCAGAAAGGATTTCGAGCATCTTACCGAATCGCGTCACCGCAACCTTCGCGCCATCCATAAAACACTTGACGCAAGCACGGCAAAATTCACGCGTCGTATCGTGGCGACAGCCCTCCAACGACCCTGGGACGGTCTGGCCAGTTTAGAGCACCAAGGACTTTTGCTGGCCGAAATGGCAAAAGGAGGATCCGTCAATCTTCCAGCCCTCCTCGATGTGCTGGAGGCCGGCATGGATCGCACTTCCACGTTCTATAAACCTGTTCCGCTGCCGGCAAGTGATGCGCAGGAAGAACTCCTCGCCTTCATGATCGGAAGCTTGGAGCAGGCGTCGCTGTACCGCGAGAATGCGCTGACCAGTCTCACCGAGACTGAGAAACGTTTCCTATTTCTGCATGCGCGATCGCTAGCAGAACACTTTACTCCACAGATTTCACGCCTCTCAGACCAGACAGGCGCACGGATCAAAGCCGATTTTCTGTTCGCTGAATTGCTTGAGGAACAGATTGACTACGCCAGTCTCATTGCGGCAGCCCAAGTGCTCGCCCGACTCGCCAACGAACGCTGGCTTCACCAGATCGCCGAGGCCTGGACAAAACCCCTACCGGCTTCCGCTGTCCCACCCGGCGTGACAGGAGACATCCTGCTAGCCCAAGAGACACCCTACGGACTGATCATCATCGGCGGGCCAGGACCGAATACCTATGAGCTGGACACCCACATCAGTCTGATCATCGATGTGGGCGGTAAGGACCTCTATCGAGGCATGATTGCCTCGTCTACAAGCGAAGATCGAGGCAATGCCGTCGTCATCGACCTCAATGGGGATGATACCTATGTCGGGGCTCCGCTCGGACTGGCCACCGGACGTCTGGGGGTGGGACTGCTCATCGATCACGATGGCGACGATGTCTACCGACTCGATATGGGGTCGGGAGGCGCCGGGTTCGGTGGACTCGGAATCTTGTTCGACGCGAAAGGTCACGATGTCTATACGGGCAATCGCCTGACCCAAGGCGCAGCAATCGGAGGGCTCGGCCTTTTGCTCGATGCGGCAGGGAACGACCGCTATACCAGCCATGGGTTCGCCATTGGATTCGGCGGCCCCCTGGGAGTCGGGGCCATCATCGATATCGCCGGCGACGACGACTATCAATGCGGCGGCACCTATCCCAGCGCCTACAATGCGCACGACGCCCCCTCTGGGAAGCCAGGCGATCCCCTCTATCAGTATGACTGCTTCGGGTTGGGCGCCGCATCGGGACAGCGGATTCTCACAAAGAATGTGAATTGGCAAGCGTACAGCCTGGCTGGTGGATGGGGAATCTTGCTGGATATCGAAGGGAACGATCACTACGACAGCGCCAACTTCTCACAAGGGCAAGGCTACTTTTTTGGCGCTGGGATGAAATTGGACTTGGATGGTAACGACAAACACCAGGCCGCTCGCTATGGACACGGAGCATCCGCTCACTTCGGGGTCGGCCTCTTCATCGATCGGCAAGGAGAAGACCACTACGGTTCTTCCGGGCCCTTTTACAACGGCGGCGTGGCCTGGGATAACAGCGTGAGCCTCATGATCGATGCAGGAAAAGGCCACGACACCTATGCCTTCAGCCGCTCGACTGGTCTCGGTCGAGCCGACTATTCAGGTTGGGGGCTCTTCATCGACGAGGGAGGGGAAGATCAGTACCAGGCCACATCAGGTTTCGGAGACTCTTCGGAGAATAGTGTCGCCGGATTCTTCGATCTCGATGGCACAGACACCTACCTACAACCATCCGACTCTTCGATGCCACCCGATGCTCGCCCCAGTAATGAAAGAGTCTTTCTCTATCCACATGGCGGAGTCTTTGCCGATCACTAAGGCGCTACGTCCGCTGCAAGCCCTTCCCCTCTCCCCTTGACTTAGGCCTGACAGAAACTATCTTCATTCTTGACGTCTATCTTCAGTCTCTTCACCGCCCGAGCGGAAGGATGCTTCCACATGAATAATGAGACAATGGCAATCACCCTGCCAGTACTTCCGATTAAACGCACGGTACTCTTCCCTGGGATCATGGTGCCCTTGACGATTGGACGTCAACGGTCGATCGCCGCAATAGAGGCGGCAATAAAAACAGAAGACAAAACGATTCTCGTGGTCGCGCAACGCGACCCTCTCACAGAAGAACCGGGACTCGAAGAACTTTACGCAATCGGCACCAAAGCCATCGTGAAACAGATCGGACGGTCGGAAGACGGCACGATCCAAGTACTCGCACAGGGACTTGAACGGGTCGCATTGCTCAAGGTCGAACAGCTGCAACCATTTTTGCTCGTCCAGGCTCGACGGCTCGATCACCTGGCGGACCAGGGAACCGAAGTCCAGGCACTCCATCGGGCTATCCAGGAGTTGGTCACAGATCTGCCTCGATTGATTCAAGCCCCAGGAATTCAGGAAGCAGCAGCGGCTTTCAGCAACGAGGATGACCCCGTCGCCTTGGCCTATCGCGTGGCCTCGCTGCTCAACCTCACAGTGCATGACGAGCAAAAACTGCTCGAAACTTCCTCGACCATCGAGCTGTTGCGATCGCTGTATGCATCCCTCTCAAAAGAAATTCAAATTCTACAGTTGCGGGACAAAATCACAAGCGAAGCCCAAGCCAAGATCGGCAAGACTCAACGAGAATACATCCTCCGTGAACAATTGAAAGCCATTCAGCAGGAACTCGGCGAGGGTGAGGGTGAAGGGAACGAGATTACCGAACTCAAAAAGCAGATTCAAGAAGCCGATCTTCCCGACCATGTGCGAAAGGAAGCCGAGCGGGAGGTTGCCCGATTGGCAAAGGTTCCACCCTCCTCACCTGATCATCAGGTCCTCAGAACCTATCTTGAACTGGTGCTTGAACTCCCCTGGAAGAAGGCCTCGGAAGACCGTTTGGAGTTGAGAAAGGTTCGCCAGGTACTGGAAGAAGATCACTATGGCATTAAAGAAGTCAAAGAACGGATCGTCGAGCACCTGGCCGTGCTGAAGTTAAATCCTACGGCCAAGGCGCCTATCCTCTGCCTCGTCGGACCTCCAGGCGTCGGTAAAACCAGCCTGGGCCAATCGATTGCCAGATCCATGGGACGGGCCTTCGAACGGTTCAGCCTGGGCGGGGTCCATGACGAAGCGGAACTGCGAGGCCATCGTAGGACCTATGTCGGAGCTCTGCCTGGACGGATCATTCAAGCCATGCGTCGAGCCAATGTGAATAATCCGGTCTTGATGCTGGACGAAGTCGACAAGATGGGCCGTGACTTCCGTGGCGATCCGGCTGCAGCGTTACTGGAGATCCTGGATCCGGCACAGAATCACACATTCCGCGACCACTATCTCGATCTGCCATTCGATCTATCTAAAGTGTTCTTCATTACGACCGCCAACACGCTGGATACGATCAGCCAACCGCTGCTCGATCGGATGGAAATCATCCGGCTTCAGGGTTACAGCGAACAGGAAAAGGCAGAAATCTCCCGGCGCTACCTCTGGCCCAGACGGCTCAAGGAGGCAGGCTTGGATGCCAGTCAAGCCCCGCTCTCAGACGAGGTCTTGAACCTGGCGATCAGCCGCTATACCAGAGAAGCGGGAGTGCGCCAGTTAGAACAGATGCTCGGTCGCCTGACCAGAAAAGTCGCCTTGACCTTCGCCGATCTTCCGGAAGGCCAGGAACGGCAGCCTGTCACCATCCATGCCGATACCCTCGAAGAGTGGCTCGGCTCCGAGCGCTTTATGCCAGAGGAAGCGCGCAAGGTGTTGCCCGCCGGTGTGGCCACCGGGCTCGCCTGGACGCCGAGTGGCGGAGATGTTCTCTACATCGAGACCACCCTGCTTCCCGGCAGCCATGAGCTGACGATCACAGGTCAGTTAGGAGATGTCATGCAGGAGTCTGCTAGAGCTGCGCGAAGCTACCTCTGGTCGCACGCTGAAAGTATGGGGCTCGATATTTCCCGTTTCAAACGGAATGGGGTACATATCCATGTGCCGTCAGGAGCCATCCCGAAAGATGGACCTTCAGCCGGAATCACAATGGCCACGGCTCTTGCTTCTTCGTATATCGGAGAAGCCGTGCGCAGCGACACAGCCATGACCGGCGAGATCAGTCTGAGTGGATTAGTCCTTCCGGTCGGTGGGATCAAGGAGAAAGTGTTGGCCGCCCATCGTGCCGGTATCAAGCGGGTTATTCTGCCGAAGGCAAACGCAAAAGACCTGAAGGACGTACCGCAGGAAGTGCGCGGGAATCTGACCTTCATTCTGGTGGAACGAATTGAGGAAGTTCTCCCCGCTGCGTTCAACCTTGACTCAGCAGCTCACGGAAACTTCCGATTCGGAATCGGCGTGGCTCCAGCCTCAGCGTAACCGGAGCGTGCGCGGGAAACGCGAGATGTGCAAGAAAAGCGCGACGGGCACAATGTGCAAGCTCGATTCGAAGGACGTCGTTTTTCTTGCCGGTCCAACCCATGTTCTGCGGTGTTTTCGGAACCCTTCCACTGCCTTGCAGCGAGGCTAACCCCTGTGTAAGGATACTTTCGGGGCCTCGACTCATCTTGGGGACAACCCAGCAAGAAAGGAGCCGCACGATGCCACAGAAGATTGAAATCCCTCAGATTGTCAAAGTCGTGAAGACCGACGACGAATGGAGAAAACTCCTCTCACCAATGGCCTACGGGGTCCTACGGCACGAGAATACCGAGCGCCCCTTCACCGACAACATGCACGATAATAAGAGAGCGGGCATCTACTACTGCGCGGGCTGCGATCTCCCGGCTTATTCATCTGAGCATAAATTCGACAGCGGCACAGGCTGGCCCAGCTTTTGGCAACCGATCGACCCCAAAGTGGTCGAATCCACGACCGATTATAAATTGATCTTTCCCAGAACCGAAGTCCACTGTGCCCGTTGCGAAGGCCATCAAGGACATATTTTTAAGGATGGTCCCAAGCCGACGGGGCTACGATACTGTATCAACGGCGTCGCATTGAAGTTTGTGGCGTCGTAGCCCCTAGCCATGCGTAGGCAACATATTTGTAACTGAGACGCTTGTAGATCCTGCAGCATGGAGTGGAGCCCTTCGGTCTCCAAGCAACGCCTCCTCATGTCCCATGAGTGAGGTGTAAGGAGAGGTGAGTGAGCGAGTTCGGTCGCCGCATCCGCCCATATGTGGAAAGAGAAATTCGTGCTGCCTATCAAGCCGAAGCAGAAGGAAAACCAGAGGTTGCCTTCTCGCACCTGGAGCGCGCTCACATTCTTGGACAAACATCGACGGTTGAACATGTTCGCGTGCATTGGCATATGTTCCTCTGGAGTATTCGCCAGCGTGACGTTCGAGAGTGTCTGGGGCAACTGCTTCGTATCGTCGGCGCCTCCATAGGCACTGCTCTCGGTCTAGTGCCTCTGGGAAACACAGGCGGCACAAACGTGAAACCATTCGAAAGTATGCCGATTCCTCCTGAGCTTGCCGCGCTGATAGAAAAAGCTCGTGCTTCGGAAGGATGACCTCCCGACCATCTCCTATTGATACGGCAGAACACCGGCAGGTCGAGAGATACGCCTTGAATAATCAAGAGTTAGCGACGCGCCGCTGAACATAACAGGCAGTCTAAACGTTCATTCTAGCCGCTCCACTCAGTCACCCCGAATCCCTCGCATCCCATCCAGCCTATGACCAAGAGGAACCTCACAGCACCATTCAATTCCATAGCCATACGACTTTGCCGGATCACGTTGTTTGACCGGCTAGAGTCCACGTCATCTACATGCCGAAAGGCAGGGTTCGGAAACTCTGTGTTAATATCAGGGAGATCAAAAAAGAGCTTGCAAAGAAAGAACATGATCGCTACGATTCGCGCCATGAAAATCTACCCCTCAATATCAGAGTCTCGAATACTTCGATCCCGCGCAGCTGACAATCAGGAAAGATTGAAACCCGATCACACACAACGCCAGTAGGTCATGACAACTCAAACGAAAGGAGCCACAATGAAGCCGGCCGTACCGAACACCGAACTCCGACAGGCAACGCTCGGAGGGTCTTCTCTGTTACGCAAGAGCTTTCTCGGAGCTCTGGCCGTCTGCTCGGCGGCGATGCTGTCGCCCTGGGCCGCGACGGCGACCGAGTACAAGCTCAAGATTCCTTTCGGCCTGGAAGAGAGTTCCGTCGTCATTCCTGCCGACAATCCAATGACAGTCGAAAAAGTCGAGCTAGGCCGGATCATGTTCTTCGACAAGCGACTGTCGGCGGATAACACCATCGCTTGCGCAAGTTGCCATCTGGCAAAATTTGGGTTTACGGACGGTATGCCGGTTTCGACAGGTATTCGAGGCCAGAAGGGCGGCCGTAGTGCGCCGGCTTCTTTCAATCGCGTGTTCAGCAGCGCGCAATTTTGGGACGGTCGGGCCGCAACGCTGGAAGCTCAATCGATCGGTCCGTTTACGAATCCAATCGAGCACGGGTTTACCAACCATGATTTGATGGTTCAGAAGATGAAGAGAATCCCAGGATACAGGAAACTCTTCATGGAAGCCTTCTTCAGCGATGAGATCACAATCGGCAATGTGGGCAAGGCTATCGCCAGCTTCCAACGCACGGTCCTCTCCGGCAACAGCCCGGCGGACAAGTTCGACCAGGGACAGGAAGCAGGAGCAATCCCTGAAGCGGCACAACGTGGCCTTCTCCTATTCCGGGACAAGGCTCGCTGCACAAAGTGCCATTCCGGATTCAACTTCACCGACGAAAAGTTTCACAACCTCGGCATCGGTTGGGACGACAATAAAGTGGATTTGGGCCGTTACATGGTGACCAAGAATGCCGAAGAGCTCGGCGCATTTAAAACCCCGACCTTGCGGGAAATCTCCCGAACCGCCCCGTACATGCACGATGGCCGCTTCAAATCCCTTGAAGAAGTGGTGAACTTCTACAACAAGGGCGGCGTCAAGAATCCTCACCAGGATCCCTTGATCCTTCCGCTTGAACTGACGGACCAAGAGAAGGGCGATCTCGTGGCATTCCTTCGCACCCTGAACGGCGAAGGATGGCAGCATGCAACAGAGCCGAAAGCCTTTCCTCAATAGTACGAAGACCGTACCGGTGATCCGCTCATAGCGGGTCACCGGTATCCGTAGAGTCTCACCTCTCTCTGCGCAAAGACCATCTTCAGGACAAGCTCAGGGCTCACTTCGCGAGAGCCTGATCCCTTGCTTCTCAGCAGGAATATGAAATCATGTAGCGGAAGCTGGACGCTTACGGAAGGACCACGCTGCGTGGGAGCGACTGTGCGCAAGAACCTCCCCAGAAACTAGAAGGGGGTCGCATGACGCGACCCCCTTAAACTTTGAGGAAGATATGTCGGCCCGTCGATGACGATTCCAAAACAGCCCGCTCGAATCGTCACATGCAACAGAATATGGGAACTATTGAGTCACTTTTACGAGCCATCCGTAGGCGACTTCACATTGAGCGATGCCTTTCGCCTCAATGTTAATTTTTGCGAAGGTGCCCCTGAGGCTGTCAGGAAGCTTGCCGGAAACCTTAAACCCATTTTGTTTCTGAACCACGGTGATTGGTATGGACTGACCCTTTATCGTCACCTTGATACTCATCGGAACGGTATATTCAGATGCATAAAATGAAAAACCAGACTGTGGCGCCACTTCTGCATTATTGATCGGCGAAAATTCTGAAAATTTCACTTTTGAACAAATCCCTGCACCATCGCTCCCGCCACCCTCACCGTACGCCCAGGCGCTGGCAGGGATAATCAATACAACCGCCATCAACAATATCTTATGTAATTTCATCGTTCTGCCTATTGTGTTGTTATTGGTTGAGTTGACCGGTTTATTCTTGTCACTGCGTGACGAACGGGTGGCATTGTCGGCTATTTTTGGATAAAAAACAACCCCCCACGCGGTCGACATAATCAAGACGACCAGTATCGCGTCTTCACACCAGCCTGATCCGCATGAGCATCTTGACAAGAACCGAAGAAAGAGCTTATCACAAGCATTCCGGCAGAGCCTCATGAAGGTGTTCAAGCCACCCCGTACAGGCAACGCCCTATCACCCAGAAGGGGATGACCATGCGAAAAACTTTCGAGCAACTCTTCGAAACGCTGAGCGGTCATGCGCGAGACGTGTCGTTCCAGGTGCAATTTTGGGACGGGGTGAAAAAATCGTACGGCGCGGGCGAGCCGCAGTTCATCCTCACCTTAGCCACAAAGCGATCTGCAGAGCACATACTTGAAAGCGGATCGTTGGGCTTCGGCGAAGAGTATATGGCAGGAGATATTCAAGTCGAAGGCGACTTCGTACAACTCCTCCGCTTCGGAGCAGACTCCACTTTCCTCAATCTACCCATCGGGTTGAAAGCGAAGCTCGCTATCAAGCACCTGCGCCAGGCATCGCTCAACACCCTGTCGCGTTCGACGAAACACGTTGCGCACCATTACGATCGCGGAAACGACTTCTACAAACTGTGGCTTGACGAGAGCATGGCCTACTCCTGCGCCTACTTCCGTTATGAAAACGACACCCTCGAACAAGCACAGCAACAGAAATACGAACACATCTGCCGGAAACTTCAGCTGAAGGCAGGAGAAACACTGATCGACATCGGCTGCGGCTGGGGCGGCATGTTGATCTACGCCGCGAAGCATTATGGCGTGCGCGGCGTCGGCTGCACATTGTCAAAAGAACAAGTCGAGTACGCCGTCGATCTCGTGAAGCGTCAGGGGCTGGCAAAAGACATTTCGATCGTGTTCGAGGATTATCGAAAGATCGAAGGCAAGTTCGACAAATTCGTCTCCATCGGCATGTTTGAACATGTGGGGAAGCAATTCATTCCGACATTTATGGAGAAGGTCAAATCGATCTTGAATCCCGGCGGTATTGGATTGCTCCACACCATCGGACAAGAACTGCCGGTGCCGGGCGATCCCTGGACGTTGAAATACATCTTCCCCGGCGGATACATTCCCCCGCTCGACGAAATCGTACGGACCATGTGCGAAGCCAAACTCATTCCGACGGACGTCGAAAATCTGCGCCCGCACTACGCGCGAACGGTTGAGGAGTGGATCGCGCGATTCGAGGTACATGTCAAAAAGATCGAGACGATGTACGATGCCTCCTTCGTGCGCATGTGGCGGATGTTTCTCAACGGCTGTGTCGCCAACTTTCGCTATGGAGACATGCGGCTCTATCATGTCCTCTTTACCAACGGACTGAACAACACCATGCCCCTCACGCGGGAGCACCTGTACCGCTAATGGAGCAGATCACAACAGTCGCCTCGCGTTTGCAAGCCGTCAGAGACCGCATCGCCAGAGCGGCGCAGTCAGCCGGTCGATCACCGGATGAGATCACGCTGCTGGTCGCGAGTAAGACCCAGCCTGCCGAGCGAGTGCGGGAAGCGTGGCAAGCAGGACAAAAGATTTTTGGTGAGAACTATCTGCAGGAAGCGCTGGCCAAAATGCCGGCCCTCACCGATTTGCCGATTGAGTGGCATTTCATCGGCCCGATCCAAAGCAACAAGACCAAACGCATCACAGAAAATTTCGTCTGGGTTCATGGTGTGGACCGGATAAAAATCGCCGACCGCCTGGCGAAAGACCGGCCCGAATCATTGCCGCCGTTGCAAATCTGTCTGCAAGTGAACGTGAGCGGAGAAGCGAGTAAAAGCGGGGTCGCGCCTGAAGAGCTGGCCCAGTTGGCAGCCCATGTCGTTCGCCTGCCCCGTCTGAAATTGCGCGGTTTGATGGCAGTCCCTGAACTCACGACTGCCACCGCCCTGCAGCGCAGCCAGTTTCATATGCTGTGGGAACTATATGATCGACTCAAGAAAGATGGTTACGAACTCGATACGCTTTCCATGGGCATGTCGGAAGACATGGAGAATGCCATCGCCGAAGGCGCAACCACCGTGCGCATCGGTACGGCTATTTTGGGGCCACGACGTTACCTCATACCCGAGGAGCTGGCCATCCAAGCTGCTCAAAAATCAGTATCATCATAATCTATGATATTCGGTTGTTTCACATCATTACCTCAAGTGACTCTTAAACGTTGTTAACCCCCTCCAGTACCAACAGTAAATCTTTCATGTTCAAAGAGCTATTGCTGCTAGGATATGGCGCCATGCGCATGGTGCGTCCACGAGACTGATAACGGGGAGCTTGCCTTGAACACAAGGAAACCCTTGCTGCAACGTTCTACCCTACCGACTGGGCTCGCAACTGGAGTCGCCGGATTATTGATTGGCGATATGCTCTTCAGAGTGACGAACAGCAGCGCGCAGACCACTGAAACCGATACGCCTGCTCCCGAAACCAACAACTCCACCCAAGATCTCAGCTCTGCCGGAATTCTTCTGATTCTCCTGCTCGTGGCGGCTCTGACAGTTTTTTACTTCTTGAAAATACAACGACCCTCCCTCCCTGACTTTTCCGGGGTCACAGGCCGCGATCCGTCCAACGACAATCTACCGACAAAGCGAGCGGCCTCAACCAGACAGAACCTATCGGTTGATAGTGTGACCTCCGCTGATAAAGCAGACTTTCAACAACTCCTAATCGATGTGCAAAAGGCCTGGAGCAACCAGGACCTGGCCGAGTTGCGGCAGCTCGTTACGCCGGAGATGCTGAATTATTTCAGCGCCGCCCTCGCCGACAATACCAGTCAGGATATCCAGAACCATGTGGAAGATGTGGTGCTCCTCCAGGCTGAAGTCCTGGAGGTCTGGACCGAACAGGCGAGACAGTATGTGACGGCAGGGCTGCGCTGGAGCGCCCGTGACTATAACCTGTCTCTGACGAAGAAGCGCGGAGAACCAGGCTATCTCGTCGAAGGCAGCGAAGAGATACCGACTGAATCCGGCGAGGCCTGGACCTTCATGCGAATTCAAGAAGGGAAGTGGCGGCTCTCCGCCATTCAGTAATAAGGAAAAGGAGGAGCGGCCAGGGCGCCCTTTTTGCTCGCAGAACGCGCACGATAGGAATGTGCTCGGCCGATGCGCGCAGTAAAGGGCACCCTGGCCACTCCTCCCGATAAAGACGAGAAGAATGAGGCGAGATTCGATCATCGAGAGCAGCTGGGAGAGGAAAGACTCGAAAGCCTCCTGTGCTCGCGCAACGCGCGGTCGCAAACTCCCCTCGTTGAACGCGCGCAGTGAAGGACTATCTGCCTACCCTAGATGATGCGCGAAAAATGGTCACGCCCCTGAGAAGGCTCTTATTTCAGGGCAGGATGGGGAAACCTCAATCTTCTTTACCCTTGAACTACAGTCACCACGACCTTCAAACTCCTGATGATCAAAACCCGCTATGACCTCGTGGGCTGCTGCCGGTTTAGTTGACACCCGCCTACGCTAACTCCGCCTGCCTTTCGAACTCCATCGGACTGAGATACACCAAGGTCGAGTGCCGCCGTGTGGGATTGTAGAAGCGCTCGATGTAATCGAACACGTCAGCTTTGGCCTGGTCTCGTGTGCGGTACGTTTTGGCCGCCGTGCGTTCGGTCTTCAGCGAAGAGAAGAAACTCTCCATGGCCGCATTGTCCCAGACGTTACCGGCTCGGCTCATACTACAGGTCACGCCGTGGTCAGCCAGGAAGCGCTGGAAGGGCTCACTCGTATACTGACTCCCTCGATCGGAGTGATGCAAGACGGCCTCAGGCGTGCCGCGTCGCCAGATCGCCATCACGAGGGCATCGGTGACCAGTTGCGCGTTCATCGTCGCACTCATGGACCAGCCGACGACCCGTCGAGAGAAGAGATCCACGACCGCAGCGACGTAGAGCCAGCCTTCGGCGGTCCAGAGGTAGGTGAAGTCGGCGACCCATTTGCGGTTTGCAGCGGAGGCGTCGAACGTCCGGTTGAGCACATTCGGCGCGACGGCGGTCGTCAACCGTACGCCGGTGTCCGACGGCACTCGTCGCCGTCTGGGCCGGGCGCGCAATGCAGCGTGTTGCATCAGCCGCTCGATCCGATGGCGACCGCAGGAGACCCCGTCCGCCAGCAGATCGTACCAGACCCGCCGGGCTCCATAGGTACGGTCACTGGCGAAGAAGCTGGCCCGCACCCTGGTCAGCAGCTGTTCGTTGCCTCTCGCCGGGGCACTCGGCGACCGAGTCCGCCAGGCATAAAAGCCTGCGCGCGAGATCCCGAGCGCCTCGCACAACCATCGCAGCCGGCTGAATTTCCTGTGCCGCCTTGAGAATCTGTTCGAGGGAGGTTTCTGCCAGGATTAGGAGATTCGGATGCTCGATGCCAAGCCGCTGCCCGCGCATCTTGATCTGCCTCGGAGATTCCTCCCCTGAGACATACAGCACCGGCTCTTTCTTTGAAGACAGACGCGGAAGCGCTTGAAGCAACAGGGTCGTCTTCCCAATCCCCGGATCGCCGCCGATCAGGATGACCGAGCCGGGAATGACTCCGCCACCCAGCACCCGGTCAAATTCACCGATCTGCGTCAGCCGACGGTCCTCACCGACCACTTCGATCTCAGCAATCGGCGTAGCCTTTAGCTGCGCCATCTTCATCGCAGCAGGCCGCCCCTTCCCAGTCGGCGCCTGCCGCTCCTCTTTCATGGTGTTCCAGCCGCTGCAATCGGGACAGCGCCCCAGCCACCGTGGAGACTGGTGACCGCAAGCCTGGCAGGAAAAACTCGTCTTCGCCTTCATTCAGAAGAGCCTCAATTAGTGGAAAGGATGAAGGCTTATAGTAAAGGATAGAAGGTATGAATGGAAGGTACGAGAGGCACGCTATCTTAGGGTGAAACGTCATGTCCATCACTACGCAGAATGATGACCTTGTAGCCACTTCCCCGCCATAGTGAAAATACATTCGCCGTTCGACTTAATTCCAGGCAACTGCGCCAGGTGGCACAGGGCGAGATCGTGTGCCTCGATAAGTCAAAACTCATGCGTGACCCCATTCCCTCGACAAGATCAGCCGCCTCGATACGTCAATACTTATGCCTGCCCCCCATTTCTCCCTTTTGAATGCGCGACCCGGTTTATTTCCCTTGGCCTATGTGTTAGGGGGAGTTGGGCAGCCAGCTATTGTGGGTCCTCCTGGAAGGTCCGAGCCCCGCAAACCAAGTCGGTTGCGAACATCCAAGGCCAAAATGACAGCATAGGTTCGATTATCGTAGCTTTCTTCTGTACCTACACTAAACGTCGCGCACGTCCGATTGTTAGACTTAGACTCTAGATATATTCTTACTTTACGACCGTCGTTGAATGTGGCTTCTATCGTCGCCCGCTCGTCCCCTAGACTAGTTGATACGAGTCTCGCTGAACGGAAACCATCTGGTACGTCTTTGGCTACCTCGTATACCTTTCCGAGAGATGCAGCATACTCGTGGTGAATCTCGTTGTTTTTATAGGAATAAGACGATATCGCGCGGTTCCCAATGTACCCGGATGTCGTAATTGCTAATGCACAGCCGTTGCACATCAACATGAATAAAAAGAGTAACAATAAGATACCCCATAATTTTAGCACCCTCCAGGAGTGAAACCCCTCTAACGGCTGACAAAAGGCCTTCGCATTCATATTACCATCCTCCTTGGCAATGGGTGATAAAAGCACACCAAACATTACTTGGACTAATCTGCATAGGTTACGGAGTCCTAATTTTCTATTCGTACAACACGCCTGGAGATTTCCCGTCGAAGGTCTGTGATCCCCTTTGCATTCATTTGTGTACTGCCTGTCCAGCGGTTTATCACAGCATTTTTAAGGATCAGACTAATACCACCTCCATGAATGAATCCAACGCTCGCCAGGCAGACTGGCTAGCTAACTCCTCCACTGCGTGTGTCGAACGAGCACTGTTTGATCGTGCGCGTTCTGCGAGCAAGAAGGATGGTCCAGTCACCCGCTACATCATCTTCTTCCGCACATCCTTCCACTCTTTCGCCACCTTCGCCCTCCTCGGTGCCTCCCCTTTGGCCGGTTCAGGCACCATCACGGCATCGAGACGCCGTTGGAGAAACGCTTCGGCAAAGGCCTTTGTGCGTCCCACACCTATTTTAAGTGTCTTCCAGCCGGCAGCATGCAATTCATCGAGTTTCGTTCCCCACGCCTCCTGGCTGGATGACACCACGATAATATGCCCGACCGGGAACTTTTGCTCCTTGAGCCATTGTCTGACTTGCGCGCTTACCTGATCGTTGGTGCCCAGCGCCCTATCCTCTGTCACCATATAGATCACGTTGTAATAGAACTGCGTGAGCTTGCCGATTTCTTCAGCAGCATCAAGCATCGGACGTCTAGCTTGCTCGTCCTTCCCAAGAGCAGTCACAGCCGGCCCCGGTGCAACAGTGCCTTCCACCAGCGCTGTCATTTCTACCGCGAGGATCGGCGTTCGACGTTCCCACACGACCAGGTTCGCGCCAGCCTCCGCTACTGTGGCTTTCGATGTAGCCCCGACGCGCACGGTGAATGGGACGATCCCCTTGGCCTTGGAGGTATATGACAAGCTGGCTCGGCCATCGCCACCGGTCATTGCAGTCGCGACGACCTTGCCGACGACGAGAAGCTCGATGGGTTCTCCTCCCAGACCAGCCTCCGTCAGAAGGCCTTTCTGTATGAGCGTCGCTTCAATGGTCGCCGGTTGATTGGGTGCAGTGAGGCTATCGTGAACCGTCAAGATGACGGAAGTTTTCTCAGCCGAAAAAAGAATTGTTGTCGTAGTGAAAAAAAAGAGGATGGTGAAGAGACCGGCTCTACGGAAGGGGTCACTCATAAGCCGCACGGCCGCATAGAACAGAAAGAAAACACAGAACAGGATGCTCAAAAAGTCCAGACTTCTTACCCGCCCGGCCCTGGCGCCCCGAAACGCGCCTTCTCCCAAGCAAGGCCGCAGCCGAAGAAAGCACCGGAGGCGTAGCCTCTGGGCTACATTGAGGATGCTTTCGAGGGGAGAACGCCGCTGGCGGGCTTTTGGAGCGTCCTGTAAGGTTAGGCCTTCAGGGCCGCCATCACTTCACTCACGTGCCCGCCGACCTTGACCTTGCGAAAGATCGCCTTCAACTTACCGGCTTGGTCGATCACAAACGTGCTGCGTTCGATGCCCCAATATTTTCTGCCGTACATATTCTTCTCTTTGTAACAGCCATAGGCCTTCGAGACGGCGGCTTCTTCATCACTGAGCAGGGGGAACGGCAGGTCGAACTTCTTGATGAACTTCTGGTGAGATTCCTTGCCGTCGAGACTCACACCAAGAATGACGGCACCTGCCTTCTTGATCGGTGTCGCGGCATCCCGAAAATCGCACGATTCCGTCGTACAGCCCGGCGTGTCATCTTTGGGATAAAAATAGAGCACGATCTGCTTGCTTGAAAAATCTTTCAAGCTGACCGGTTCTCCCGATTGATCGGGAAGCGACAGAGCGGGAGCTTTATCGCCGACAGTGAGTTCCTTTGCCATGAGCGTATTCCTTTTCTGATTATTTCGACCCGCCACCCAAACCAGACCTAGTGGAGGTGGGTCCCAATGGACCGAGTTGTTTCTTTTTCGGAGACTGTGGATCGCCGTAGGGACGAAGCGCGGGCGAATCCCAGATCACTTTGTCTCCTGGAGCCAAATTCGCCGCTTCCATGAACTGTTGGCGGGCTTGCTCCTGGTCCCCTAAGGCGTATAAGGCCAGCGCGTAGTTATAATGTGCGGGACCGGATTGAGGAACTTCAGCCAGCGCCTTGGAAAAATAACTTTTCGCCTCGTCAAACTGCTTCCCATGATAGGCCTGCGTCCCCTGTTCGGTCAGCGTCACGACTTGTGGCTTCACCCCAGACTCAAGCGCCAAAGGAACCCACGGCTGCTCCTTCTTCATGAATGAGCAGGCAGTTGCCCCGATGAATACACCGACCACTCCGAGCAGAGTCAGACATTTCACGATGCCGCCACGTTCCATCGCCCCATCACGCCTTTGCATGTTTTCTCATCTCTTCTTCGAACGCTTTCCGATACAACACGTCCCACTCCGCGCTGCCCTCGACAATCCCTCTGGAATAAGACGCCAACTTCTCCTTGACCTTTTGATTGATGTCTTCCTCTTGCGCCAACTCGGATGCGAGCACCCGCTTGATCTCCTTCAACACACGCCCTTCGTCGACCTGCACCTTCACGAACGGACTTTTCTTGACCGCCTGAAGAATGACATGAGACAGGTGGCTGACTTTATCTTCGCTCAACATAGCGCAACCTGTGACAAGCGCTTCTCCTTCATCTTCGCATCACGCATCACAGATCACCCATCACAAGATAATACCCCGCTCCCGGGCCAATTTGGTCTTCACCATCGTGAACATCCGCTGAAAATCCACCTGACCGCGCTCGATATCTTGCTCATAGGCTTTCAGCAGCTGCCTCACTTCAGCGTTCAGGCGGTCTTCGACCGAGAGTTCCTCGGTAATGGCATGATCCATCTGCTCCACAAATGCTTTACGGTCCCCGACGATCGCCACGTGCCCTTCTTGTTGTAGCTTGGTGGCAAGCGACTCTGCGATGTGGTGAACACGTTCTCTCGACAGCCGCATGGTTATATCCGATCGATCCTAATCGTCGGCGCATCCATCGCACACCGCAACATCGACGCATCTCCGATAATGCGACCGATGATATTGACTCGGTCAGCCGGGACAGGGTCCTGCCCCATACTCATCGGTGTACGCCCGAAGAAAATGGCGACCACCTGACCCGCTCCCCAGAATGCGACATCGCCGACTTTGACCTGGTTGGTCGCCGTCTCTCGATAGTCCTTCACCCCGGCCAACTTAAAATAAAACTCTTCACCCCATAGATTGACTGGACTTTCGACTGGCAATGCGGCATACACTTCTCTCGCCGTTTTCGTCGACTTGAGCTCCGCGTCGAGCTGCACCGACCCGACCGTAATCCGAACTTTGTTGGGAAAATCAGCCATTGCTTCCGTTCGGCCTTCAGGTGGCGATCAGATGAAACCCCGCTCAGGACGCGGACTTTAGCTTGTTTATTCAGTGAAATCAAGGCTACAATCCCGCAATCATATGCTCGCGTCATCCTTCGTCCTGCTCAAAGGCATCGGCCAAAGTTCTGAACGCCGCCTGTGGCAGGAAGGCATTCTCGATTGGGCCTCATTCCTCCGATCTCCGACCCTACCAGGCATCTCCTCAGCCAGAAAACAATGGTATGACCAGGAACTTGCCGTTGCCCAATCGCACCTGGACAATGGCGACGCGCACTTCTTCAGCACCTGCCTGAAAAGCCGCGAGCACTGGCGTCTCTTCGAATCGTTTCGCGCTCGCGCACTCTATCTGGATATCGAGACGACAGGCATGTCTGCCCAGGAAGGACATGTGACGGTCGTCGGACTCTATCGAAACGGTCATATGACGAGCCTGGTCCGAGGAGAAACCCTGACGGAAGACCGGTTGCACGCAGAATTGGAACAGACCGATATCCTCATTACATTCTTCGGGAGCGGGTTCGATATTCCCTACTTGCAAGCAAAGTTCCCTCGGCTCAATTTCAAGAAACCTCACTTCGATCTCTGCTTTGCGGCGCGCAGACTCGGCATGCAGGGCGGGCTGAAGTCCATCGAACGGCAAGTCCAGATTGCACGAGAGACCGACGTGATGGGGCTCGACGGCTGGGAAGCCGTTCGCCTCTGGCGCCAGTGGCGCGCGGGAGATGAGGCGGCACGCACTCTGTTGCTGAAATACAACGAAGCCGATACCAGGAATCTCGAACCACTCGCATCGTTGATTTACGATCAGATGGTCGCCCGGTTCGGCCCATCGTCTGTGGGATTTCCGCCAGCCCGCCGCCGAGAACCAGCTGAGGTTGCGCTGTGACACAATCCCCGCAATGGACCGGAGTCGGTCGCACCGAGATCGGGTATGTTCGAAAGTCGAACCAGGATGCGCTGGCCCTCCTGAATGACTGCGGCGTCTGGATCGTGGCAGACGGGATGAGCGGGCACCCGGCAGGAGATATCGCAGCCCAAACCGCTGTAGCCGTGGCTGAGCAGGAGGCACAAGAACGAGCATCCTGGCTCCGCGAACACCCAAGCGCCGCCGCTGAATTCATGACAGACCTCGTGACGAGCGCCAACCGGAAACTCCATGACCTCATGCAGGAAAAACCCTATTTGAAAGGGATGGGCACAACCTTCGTAGTCTTGGCCATCACACCGACACCGACACCGGTCGCTCATATTGCCCACTTGGGAGATAGCCGCGCTTATCTCTATCGGGAAGAGCAACTCACACAATTGACGCGCGACCATACCCTCGTCGAGAAATGGGTGCAGCGAGGCCTGATCGATGCGGCTACGGCGCTCACACATCCTGAGCGGCAGGTCTTGAGCAAAGGGCTTGGCATGGGCGTCGATATGAAACCGGAGCTCACCTCAGTCCCGGTGACCCCTCACGACCTCATTCTATTGTGCAGCGACGGGCTGACAAAAATGTTAGAGGACACCGCCATCGCCTCGACCCTTTCGCGTGCATACGGCGATCCTGACCGGGCTTGTAATGATCTGATCGCGCAGGCTCTAAGCAGAGGAGGAGAAGACAACGTGACCGTGATCGTCGTCGCATGTCATCGTTAGCTGTCCCCTTGCTTTGTCGTTGACAAGACAAGCCTGGCTGTGTAGCCTGCATTTCTAACCACTTCCTCCTCTCCTGCTGCAGAGGAGACTACGAGACTAAAGAGGTTCTCATGCGTGGCATTGTTCGCGGTGCCCTGTTCGCCGTACTGTTGCTCTCGATGACCAACAATACGGCCGTCGGTTTCGCTCATGAATCGGCCGGTCCTGAGGCAGTGATCCGCGCTCTGGTTCGTGCCAACGCTGAGTTGGACATGCCGACCATTTCTCGTTTCATGGCGCATGACGCCGATATCACCAGCTACACCATCGGGGGACGGAAGTATGTGGGGTGGCCCGAGTTCGAGCATGACATGCAGGAGGAGTTTTCCTCCGTGGCCAAACTTGAAATTCCTATTACCGAGCTCAAGGTCTGGACGAAAGGACCGGTGGCTTGGTTTACGATGGAGCTGGACTACATCCGCTATGTGGGAGAAGGACCGAATCAACGGAAAACGGTGCTGCCTCTCAGGGAAAGCGGTGTATTGGAACAACGCGACGGGCGATGGGTTCTGCTGTCTTGGCATGAGTCGCTCAGGAACATGCAGCTCGGAGCCCCTGTGGCCCAACGCCCCACAACTGTTTCGCCGCAACACCTGGTCGGCAATGCTCAGTTGCCGATCACCACAGACTTGAGCGGGGAATGGGACATTCTCGAAGTTGAAGACGACAAGCGCTACAAGGCGACCCTCGACAAGGCCGGCAACGGCCCCTATACTCAGCATGGCGGGCGATTCGTCACTACAAAATATGCCGACCGTCGCTGGCAAGGCACCTGGCATCAGCCGGGTAATGATCGCGAAGGAGAGTTTGAACTCCTCCTCTCCGAGGACGGGACCCAGGCCAATGGAGTGTGGTGGTATTCCCGGTATGGGACCCACAAGAATATTCCTCCTCGTGAACATGGTGGAACCTATCTCTGGAAACGGTTGAGCCCCCCGCCATCTGCACGATGACAGCTACAGATCACACAGACCTATACGATCAGCAGTCCAATTACTCGCGTGACCGATATTTATCTTTTGGAGGTTCTATGCGCCAGCTATTCCTCACTCTGCTCGCCGGTCTCTGCCTGGTTACGCCTGCCTTGGCAGACGGCGGTCACGATCACCATGCAGTCCCCTCGCTCAAGAATCAAACGGCCACCTCGGTTACGATAAAGGACAATACCGTAACCCTCACGTTCGGTCCCATCGACCTCCCTGCTGCTCACGATGGAGACCTGGCAGCCTCAATGCCCAAACATAGTTTTCAACTTCCCAAAGATATGTACATGGTGGGATACAAAACTGCGGTCTTCACGAAAGAAGGAAAACCCCTTCCTAAAAACTACCTCCATCACATTCTCATGCTCAACAACAGCAAGCCCAGCGTCTCATGTGATGGAGAGCCGCTGTTCTTTGCGGGAGCGGGCCTGGAAATGACCGAGACACGTTTCCCGGCAGGCTATGGAGTGAAGCTCGCTAAGAGCGACCACCTCATGTCGATCGTCGCGTTTTATCATAAGGCGCCGGTGACCAAAGATGTCGTGGCCACCTTCACCATGTATATGGCGCCGGAGGGTACGCCCGTCAAAGAAATGGACGTGTATCAGGTAGGAGTCAACATTGTGTGCTTCAGCAAATTCGCCCAACGAGGTCCAAACCAGACGGACGAAGGGATTGAAATTAACTCCGGAGTCCAAGTCCACCGGGAGCCGCTCAAGTTCTCAATGGATGGCTGTGTCAAATTCGCCTACCCCCATGGACACGACGAACTCCTCATGATCGGATTGGACAATAAAACCAAGAACCAGACGTTGCTGCGGACAGTTCCGGATGTCGACCAGGACGGCACCTTTCTTCAGTTTCAACCACACCAGGTCTATCAAGACAGTCAAGGATTTCCTGTAACGAAGGCGGATGACTATGAAATGGTCATGGTCCACCACCATCCCTTACAGAAAAAGGAAGCCCAACATGGGATGGGAAACTACTTGCTGTACATGACTCCTGGCGCCTGTCCAGCAACATCTCCTTCGCCGGTTGCCCTCAAGTAGAAACCATCCACGCTACGGTACCCGCCCGCACAGTCTACGTGGGTACCGCAGCACCTTCGCAAACTAGACCTATACGTCTTTAGTCCCGTTCAATTTTGTTCGTCGCCGACGATCGAGATTGCTACCCCTACCAAAGATGGAGCGTGTTTCTCGGCCAGCAGTCTGGGTTTCTCACCTCCGCCTGTGTTATTCACATCTATATTCTCGCTGAGCTTCTCGATTCATGTGCAGTAGCCGAGTGCGGATCGGTGTATCTCAGGTTACGTGTTGAATGAATGTCGTCCTGTTGCTCTGACGCTGAGCTTGCTCGGATTCCCAGGAACCACAGGGACATCTAGATGCCGCGGAGTGAGCCAGTCACGATCCTGATTATCAGCGAACACGCTGAATCCATTAAACTCATCACCCTCAGCTTGCGCGGATTCTTTTCGGGCTGCCGCGTCGACGTGGCCTATTCAACCGAAGAAGCCCGTGCATGGTCGTCGCCGCATGATTGGACCATGATCCTCATCGACGAACAGTGCCTCGCTGAAGACCGTACCTCCCTCCCCGGCGAACTCAAACAACGCGCGCCTTATGCGGGAATTATTCTTCTCAGCGATCGCACCGATTCAGCGGCGGCGATTCACGCACTCCAAGCCGACGTGGATTTTTTCCTCTCAAAGCGATCTCCGGCCTTTCTCACGGAGCTCCTGTTCTGTGCCAGGCAAACCATCGACACCTGCCAGCTGAGAGCCTCCCTGAACCAGGAACATGAACGCCAACATCGGCTCGTCGAATTACTCAGCGACATCATCTACGAACTGGATGCCGACGGCTGTTTTGTCACAGTCAGCTCCGGCATCGCCACGCTATTGGGTTATTCGTCGGATGAACTGATCGGATTGCCCTATACCACCCTCGTTCCACCCGGCCAGGAAACAGCGGCGCGATTTTGCCTCAACGAACGCCGTTCAGGAGCACGGAGCGCCAGCCGCATTGAATTGACCTTGCGAGGGAAACCCCGGAAGGCGAACCAGCCCCTGACGATCGCGGCAGAGGTCAGCGCCAGAGGCCTCTATGACACCGTTCGGCGATTTCTCGGCACAGTAGGACTCATTCGAGACCTTTCCCAATCCAAACAGCAAGACACCACGATCCTTCAACTGCATCAGCAACTCCGCCGCACAGATGAGCTTCATGCGATGGCCCAACGAGTCACGCGATTGTCCCAACAGCTCTGCGATCCATTGGCCTCACTGTTGACACAGTCTCAGCAACTCCTCACCACGATTCGCGACGCACATCTGGAGCGTCAAACCGAGACACTTGCCGGCTACGCCGCAGAAGCGACGAAACTCGGAGAACACCTGGCGCAGGCTCTCCAGGAAAAAGAACGTGCTGCCACGGGACGCACAATCAACGACATCCTCGACGCCGTACTCACATCCTATTCTCCGAGCATTATGGAGGCGGCCGGCATTATTCGGCAGCTCGCTTCAACTCTTCCTCCTCTCATTGGAGACCATGAACAGGTCACGAAGCTCGCACACCAACTCCTGAACTTTGCGCAGACCCATTTACTGACAGTCGGCCGCGCGCATCAACTCATCGTGAGCACCCGCGCAGTGGGATCTCCTTCTGTCTCAGCAGACGACCCTGTGCTTTTTCCCCTTGACCCGCCCACCGAAGTCGAAATCGAGCTGCTCGAATCAGATAGGGAGAGGTTGTCAGAACCTCCAGCGACTGCATTCCGATCTACCGATCTCATCGAGTCCTACCAGATCGTCCGTCAACTGGGAGGAGCGTTAGATGTGTCGGCGCCGATGCAAGGCCCCCTTCGTATAACCCTCCGTCTGCCGGTCTCTTCTCGGAATCTGACAGAGATACGTTCGCAACCTCTTGCTCCCTCTGACACCTCGGTCACACTGACTCCTGCATCCAAGATCGACACGACGACATCTATTTCCTCAACCATGTCTGGCAGACCGCAATCGGAACGACGCCATTCGCCTCGAGTGCTCACCACCCTGCCCGCCACGATCACCGTCGGTTCAACAACATGGGATGGCGCCATTGCAAACCTCAGTCTGGGAGGCACCTGCATTACACTGCCCAATAACTTCCCTACTCTAGCGCCACAAGACGCCTATGTTGTGATGAAAACTGCCGTGGGAATACTGGAACTGCAAGGCACGGCACAGGATCGACCCATCTCGTTCCCTGTCGGAACCTGGAAGCCGGCCTCGCATCTCGTTGTGATATTCGTTCAACCCAAGCAAGAAGAAGCTGCCGTCCTCGCTTCGTTCGTGCAGGCAGCACAGGAGCAGGACTTATCTTTTTCCATTGAGATACTGCTGGCAGCAGAACCGCACATCGAGCCGGCTACGATCACGCCTCCCCTCGTACGCGAACAGAATGAATACGACCCCCGTGAATCCGTCCGCGTGGATTTGCAACTTCCAGTCCGACTCGACATCACAGATCCTGCCGGAAACAGGTATCGCTTCGACGCGCTTATCGTGAACCTCAGTCGCGGCGGCGTCTGTCTTCACCTCGCTGCTCGCCTCGAACTCCTGAGCGGTATCGCCATGCTGCATTTCACTACCACACAAACTCAGAAACATCCTGGAACCCATGAACCGGGCGCGCCGGATTCCGTACTCGCTGCCCAGATCGTCTGGTCGGCTCCGAACCCCACAGCGGCAAGAAAATTTCGAGACCAAGACCTTGATCCAGAAATTCAAATCGGCCTTAGATTTCATGGCCTCACGCCCTATGCAGAGCGCGAAGTGAGCCGTATCGTCCAACAATATCTGACGTCCACGGATGAATCTGAGGGCTCCTTACAGCAGACATCGATCGTCAGTATCCCGCGAGAATGTCGCAATCCACGCGGCCAGACGATCGTCATTACAGACGATCATCTTCGCCAATCGCTCGCACCAAACACGCCGGTCGTCATCATCGCTCCTGGCTTTGGCCAAACTGCGTTGGATGCCAGTGTGCTGTCGTACTACCTCGCTCAGCATCGGCTTCGTATCTTACGATACGACCATAGCAACCATGTGGGGTTGAGTGACGGCGAGCTTGAGCAAACGACCTTACGGAGTATGCAAGCGGACCTGACGAAAGTTGTGGAGTTTGTGCACGATACATGGCCGACCGCTCCCCTCATCGTCATGGCAAGCGACCTGACTGCGCGCGTCGCCATCAAAATGGCTGTGCACTCACGCCCCCTCGACTTGCTACTCCTCATCAATCCCGTCGTCGATATTCAGGCCTTGCTCACAACGATCCATGGCCACGACCTCGTGGTCGACCACCGATTCGGTCTCCGTTTCGGCATCGCCAATCTGCTCGGGCTCATTGTCAATGTCGATCGTTTTCTCGGGGACCTCGTCGCAGGCCAATTGACCGATCTGACGTCCACACTCGTAGACTTACGCCTTCTTCACGCTCCGACTGCCATTCTGACGATTCCCAATAGCCCTCTCGGGCCATGGCCCCCCGCAGATCTCCCTCAGGCATTTCTCACTGCGCTGGGAACCCATACCAGTTTGGCAACTGTCCCCGCGCCGTTGATCGGCCAGGAACTCCCGCTCGACGAGACACACCCGCAGGCCTTCCGACAAATCCTGGGACAGATCGCCTCAACTGTTCTGCTACCGACGATTCCCGCTCAATTCCACGCCCAGACCCGTCACCTGCTCGCCCGTCAACAACGCAACGAAATGGAGCGTACCCGTCTTCGCCACAATCTCTCGCAGTTCACGCGTGAGGCTATGAGATTCGCGCACCTGCAGCAGGTTCCACAATTGGGGAACCTGCATGAGTACTGGAAGCTCTTGGACGATCTCTACCGGCTGCTCAGCCCTCTCGAACCAGACTCGGTGCTCGTAGACGTGGGAGTCGGCCACGGCGATTTACTCCGAGCCACAATGGTCAATCTGGCGTACCGCACACGACAGCGTGGATGGAGCCCGGAGCGTCCCGTTCATGCAATCGGACTGGAGAGTTCATACGACGCGCTGACGCACGCCCGACAGAGTCTTCGTGCTTTGCATCGAGAGATCGACAACGACTTCGCAGGCGCCCTCGCAAGTCATCCCCCCATGAGCACCGAATGGGTGCAGGCTGATTGGACGCAGCGACTTCCCTTCAAGGACCACTCTATCCATCGCATCGTCTGCAATCTGGCGCTTCCGTTCGTCCCCTCTCCACTCGTCACGATTCGGGACCTGTACCGCATACTCCATCCACAGGGACGTCTGGTCCTTACAGGTTTCCATCCAGATACCGATTTGTCGGTGCTCTATCGAAAACATCTGCGCAAAGCGAGTCAGGATGAATTTAGCCCGCACGCGCACATCGTCTTGCACTACTTGGGGCGACTCCGAGAGTCGATCCGACATGGATTACTGCACACCTTCAGCCAACCTATGCTGACGTCGCTGTTCCAGCAAGCCGGCATCCTCACACCGCGCATCCTTCCGGCGCTTGATGGGCATGCCTTCATTGCCGTCATTGAAAAAAGCAAATCCGCTGGCTGAACGTGGCCATCCCGTGTATACTTCCCCCCGTACATCTTTGAACACATAAACATTTCACGAGGACCGGCATGTCCGCGGAGGGGTCTCATAGCCCCCGTGCACTCCTGGTTTGTTATGGCATCACATCCAACGAACACTGATATCTTGACGCCTTCCTCCAGCGAGCTATTGAACATCGTCACACAGTTTACAGTCGACCTAGGGGCAATGACCGACCTGTCGACGCTCGGAGATCGCATTCTCCAGGAACTCTGTCGCGCAGCCTCGGCCACCCATGGGGCGCTGTTCCTGCTGGACTGTGAGCACGAATGCTATCGCCGAGTCGGCATGGTTGGCCTGATGGCCTCGACCTGCACTCCGCCCACATTGATCATCAACCATCCTCTGCCTCACCATCTCCTTGCAACCAACCGAATCATGATGGACGTCGACTCGACTGAAGACCTCCAGGAAATTGACTCTGAAACCGGCGCACGCGCGGCCATGAAAGCGATGCAGGCGACACAACTCGTGCCACACCTCATTCAAGGCCGTCTCATCGCGTTCTCAATCCTCGGCGTAGCGATGTCTCTCGCTGGAGATACGGCCTTGACCAGGTCCGTACTTACCGCTCTGGCACAAGTCTCCGCGAATGCACTCGATACCATTGTGCTGAATGAGGACCTCCGGCGCTCCCACACGCTCATCAAACGCACGGATCGGCTGAAATCTCTTGAGACGATCGCCGGCGGTTTCGCCCATGAAATCAGAAACCCCCTCACTTCGATTAAAACATTTATTCAATTAGCGCCTCAACGAAAAGACGATCCCCAGTTTATTCAGGAGTTCAGCAAAGTGGTGCTCGACGATGTGTATCGAATAGAACGGCTGATTCAAGAAATTCTCGACTACGCCCGATACATGGAACCCAAGTTGACAGACGAAGATCTCAACGACATTGTCGCCTCATGCTTATACTTCATCGATGTCAAGGCGGGCAGCCATGGGATCAAGATCGAAAAAGAGTTGGCGGAGGACCTCCCTCGTGTCATGCTGGACCGGCAGCAAATCAAGCAAGTTCTGCTCAATCTCCTCCTCAATGCCGTGGACGCAATGGCAGGATCTGGCGGACGTTTACGCGTTCAGACCTGCAGGCTGGAAAAATCGGGAGGCAATGTCTTCGCTCACATCGAAATCGAGGACACGGGTGCGGGAATTCAGGAGGCGAATCTCGAACACATTTTCGACCCATTTTTCACGACAAAACACGAAAGCGGGGAACACGAAGGAACGGGACTCGGCCTGACAATCGTCCATCAAATCATTCAAGAGCATCACGGAGAAATCCGGGTCAAGAGCTCAGTGGGTGTCGGCACCACATTTTTCGTCGATCTGCCCGCATTACCTGCATAACCACCAACACCCTATGGACAACAGTATGAAAAAACGAGTGCTGTTGATCGACGATGAGGCCCGGGTTCGAGCCTCCTTGAAGGCAGTACTGGAACCGACCTACGAAACGATCCAAGCAGCTGATGCGGAGGAAGGCCTTGAGCTGTTTAAGAAAGAAGCCCCCCATCTGGTCCTTTTAGACGTGATTTTGCCGGGCACCGACGGGCTTTCAGTCCTCCAAACCCTTCGAGCCGAAGACCGCACAGCGCCGGTCATTATGCTGACCGGAACGAAATCCGTCAAAACCGCCGTCGATGCGATGAAGTTCGGCGCGGCCGACTATCTGTCGAAACCCTTCGACGTGGAAGAGCTTCGCATCATCGTCGAACAGGCGCTCAAAAACCAGGAACTTCAACGGGAGGTAAAACAACTCCGTGCGCAGGTCGTTCGGCGTTACGCCTTTCACAACCTCATCGGCAAGAGCCCGTCGATGCAGGATATTTATAACAAGATCGAACAGGTCGCCGACAGTCGCACGACTGTCCTGATCACCGGCGAGAGCGGAACAGGGAAGGAACTGGTTGCCAAAGCCCTTCACTTCAACAGCGGCAGGCGCGAGCGCCCTTTCATCGCGCTGAACTGCGCAGCTATTCCTGAAACTCTCATAGAGAGTGAGCTATTCGGCCATGAAAAAGGCTCATTCACCGATGCCACGGCTCGACGAGTCGGGCAATTCGAGCTCGCCAATAACGGCACGTTGTTCCTTGACGAAATCGGCGACCTCAGCGCAATGACGCAAGCTAAACTCCTGCGCATCTTGCAGGAACGAGAATTTACCAGAGTCGGTGGAGTGCAATCTATCAAGGTGGATGTGCGTATCGTCGCGGCAACGAACAAAAATCTCGAAGAACTCGTTCGCAAAGGGCAATTCCGTGAAGACCTCTACTACCGCATTAACGTCATCGCGCTCTACTTGCCTCCACTTCGCGAGCGAGGCGAAGACGTTCCTCTCCTTGCCAAGCATTTTCTGGCTAAACGAATCGAAGAAGACAGCCGTCCACCACAGGAATTCTCCAAAGACGCGGTTGATCTTCTCTCTCGCTATCCCTGGCCTGGCAATGTGCGAGAAATGGAGAACATCATTGAACAGGCGTTTATTTGGTCGAAGGGATCGGACGCCATTACCCCCGAACACCTGCCGAACATTCTTAAGAACGACTCCCGCTCCTCTTCACTCCGCGACGACACCCTTGCTGGGAGGCTGTCGCTCGAAAAAGCTGTCATGGAATTCGAACGAGAGATCATCTTGGATGCCCTCAAACGAACGAACTACATCCAAACCCATGCCGCCAACCTCCTGGGGATCAGCCGCCGTATGCTCAAATATCGTATGGACGCATTGGGAATCGGCCGACCCGATCAGGAAGTCAGTACCGAGCCTCCAGCTATAGTGCAGGAATAGCACAACAACGCCCTTCATTGCGTCATTTCTGCACAGTTTAGTGTGTGAAAACCCTGTCGCTATACGTAGTGTTTCGTTCAATAAAACTACATATGGGCTTCAACACACACACACTACTCTCCATTGACAGACTGAGCTAACCAGCTGAAATGGAATAAGAATTGCTTGCCAGTGTACGTAGTTAGCGGTAGAGGACATCCGATGAATGTACCCGTAACTTCTGAGCCGGTGAAGCATAAGCCAACCTTGCTTGTCATTGATGACGAAGCAGGACCTCGTGATGCTCTGAAAGTGATTCTCCGCCCATTTTTCAATATCCAGGCGGCAGAATCAGCCAGCGCAGCGATTGATGTGCTCAATTCACGCCACATTGATCTCATCACACTCGACCAGAAACTGCCAGATCGTCAGGGGCTTGATCTCCTTCAGGACATCAAGCATCACCATGCCGATGTCGAGGTCATCATCATCACCGGATACGGAAGCTTGAAATCTGCCATGGATGGCATACGCCATGGCGCCGCCGGCTACCTGCTCAAACCTTTCAATGTCACGGAATTGCTTTCCCTCGTCAACCAGACGCTTGAGAAGAAGCAACGGCTCGATTTCCTCAGACATTTCATTGGGACATCGAACGGTCTCTGGGGTTCAGAAACAGAATGCGCGCAAGCTTGGAGTGAACTGATTGCAGGCTATCATGCGATCGGAAAACCGACATTAGACCACGCGGGAAAGTCAGATTCCATTCCAGACCTGCTTCCTCTGTTCTCGGACCTGCTCGAAGCAAAAGATCGCCAGCTGCTCAACCACTGCAGCCGAGTCAGTTTCTACGCCACCCTCTTGGGTAACCGCATCGACTTAACCCTCGCGGAGCAAAAATCGCTGGCGTTGGGAGCGTTCCTCCATGACATCGGCAAAATCGGGCCAGAACCCTATCAATTTGCCGATGATGAAATCACGGCAACTGGAGAAGCTGTCGGCAATCGGGACCACCCGGAGCAGGGCGCGAAACTCGTATTACCGTTAAAACTTTCAGCTGAGGTGGGGCAGATCATTGCCTATCATCATGAACGATGGGATGGAGCAGGTTACCCATTTGGACTTAAGGAAGAGGGAATTCCTCAACTCGCCCGCATTGTCTGTCTGGCTCAAACGTTTGACCATCTCACTGCTGAACTTCCCGGCCGGACCCCCCTCTCGATCGATGATGCTTGTCGAGAGATGCTGACATATGCAGGCACCCACTTCGAGAAGAATTTGACCGAACTCTTTGCGCACATGGTCCAGGAATGCAAGGCGTCTCTTCCTGCCATGGCAATGGCGACTACTCCAACCGACCGATCCAACTCATAGCCGGCCAGCCTGTCTCGTTTATTGGCTTGTCTGGTTTATTTGGTTAAACTAAACAGACCGTGTTATTCAGGCCGCTTCCCTTTCGCCCCCGCGATAAGCTCCGCTGCCGTTTCACGCACTTTTTTCGTAATGGTCGAACCGCTCAACATTCTCGCGATTTCCTCTTCTCGCCCGATCCCCTTGAGAGCCCTGACCGACGTGGATGTCCGTTGACTTTCCAACCCCTTCTCCACGAGCAGATGGTGCTCAGCCTGGGATGCGACTTGAGGAAGATGCGTGATACAGAACACTTGATGAAACGATCCGAGCTTTCGCAGTCTCGTCCCCATAGCAGCAGCGACTGCCCCACCGACTCCCGTATCGATTTCGTCAAAGACCAGCACTGGAACCTGGTCCATCTCGGCCAACACCGTCTTAAGCGCCAACATGATGCGCGAAAGTTCGCCACCGGATGCTACCCGGCCAAGAGATCTAGGCGGCTCACCGGGATTGCTTGAGAGAAGGAACTCTACTCGGTCACGCCCAGTCGACCCGAGCCCCTCTGGCGATTCATCGATTGAGACCATAACCTGAAAGATCGCCTGCTCCATCTTTAACGCGGCCAGCTCCGCTCCGACCGACATTGTCATCCGCTTGGCCGCCTCAGTTCGTTTCTTGGATAACTGCTGTACCAGTGTACGGAGACGATGCTCCTCTTCAGCGAGTTGCGCGGTCAGCTCAGCAGTTCTCTCTTGATGATTGTCCAATGACCGAAGCTCCTCCTGCACTTGCTTGCCGGTCTCGATTACCGCTTCAATCGACCCTCCATACTTTTTCTTCAATCGTTGGATCAGGTCGAGCCGATCCTCTACAACAGATTGTCTAGCCGGATCTGCCTCTAACTGCTCTGTATAGTCACGCAACCGCCCGGCAAGTTCTTTGAGCTCGATTGCCGACTCCGCAGCAACCCGCTCACAATCGCTCATCGTTGGATCGGTCTGCGCCAACGCTGCGAGAGTCCGCCCAATCCGCCCCAGCCTAGTCAGGACAGCCTGCTCGTCCGCTTGCAACTCGTCATACGCTTCATGCGCCAATTCCCTGAGCTGAAGCGCATGGACCAATCGCTGTCGTTCGCTACGGAGCTGCTCTTCTTCATCGGACAACAAAGCGGCTTGGTCAATTTCCTGTGCCTGAAACCGCAACATATCTTCACGTTTGACCCGGTCGGTGACATCGTGTTGCAGATCATCCAGCTGCCGATGCAGTTCCTTCCATCTCTGGTAGGCTTGTTCGTACGTCCCGCGTAGCTCGTAGAGTCGTCCGAACCCATCAAGAGCATCTAATTGTTTGGCCAAAGCCAACAACGACTGCTGTTCATGCTGGCCATGGATATCGACGAGGGTGCCCCCAAGTTCTTCCAACACACGCAAGGGGCAGAGTCTTCCATTGACATACACTCTGTGGCGACCTGATCGGGACAACACGCGCCGAAGAATCAGTTCAGACTCGTTTTGACCGATGATGTCCTGTAGCCGAAAGCGTTGAAGGAGTGGATGGGTGTCCGAAAGAACAAAGGCGGCTTCAAGCTGGGCTTCGTCTTCCCCTGAGCGGATCTGGTCGGTCGAGGCTCGTCCGCCGACCAACAAGGCAATCGCATCGATGAGGAGAGATTTGCCAGCCCCGGTCTCCCCTGTCAGGACAGTGAACCCGTGCTGGAATTGAAGACTGAGCTGCTCGATAAGCGCGAAATTGACAATGCGCAGCTCGGTGAGCATTGCGGCAGGTAATTATAACGACTTAGGCTGAGCCGGCAGGTTGAGCCAGCAGCGAATCGATCATGTCCTTAAACTGTCGCTTCGGCCGCGCCCCAACGAGTTTCTCCACAACCTGTCCATTCTTGAAAAATAGGATCGTGGGGATGCTCATAACCTGATAGCGGCCCGCAACCTCTGGATTTTCATCGGTATTGAGTTTCCGTACCTTCATCTTCCCCGCATATTCTTTGCTCAATTCTTCAATGACCGGAGCGACCATTTGGCAAGGACCGCACCACACAGCCCAAAAATCTACCATCACAAGCTCAGAAGACTTTATGACCTCTGCGTCCCAGGTTGCATCTTCGACTTTTAATGCATCACTTGCCACGTGACATTCCTCCTTCGCTCAGTGCCCGACAAAAATTGAAAGTAGCGCATCCTATACCAGCCTTCTTCGAGGAGTCAAATCCGCTTGACCGAGAATTGACATGGTCCTGGCTGGCTCAGTAGCAGTGTTGAACTGCCATCTCTCTCTCCAAAAGTATCCCTCGCCGCACTATGCGCTAAACCCACAGACGACAGGCTTCGGACGATCTCTCATCGTCCGAAGCCTCCTATATCAGGCTGTGGCAGGTCCGATTGTGACCTCCCGTAAGGGCCTCCAGGCGCCGCCCATGGCAATCCACGGTCTCCCCAGAGCAAGGGATTGAGAATGCTCTTCAGCACGGACGTTCCATAGTTTTCCGTCCAGCCAATTCCGGTTAAGCTCAGCATAAAATTATACTGGGCACGATCGGGGAACTGCAGATAAAACAGTCCAAGCGACCAACACTTGCACGGGTTCTGGTAGAGGGCAACCACATCATACTCAGGGCTTCTGCCGTTCTTGACATCATAGTAGCCTTTTGCCCCGACCGTCCATCCCCATGGTGTGCGAAACGCTCCCCCCGCTGTCACAAACTGAATCTCAGGAGTGGGAGCATAGACCTGACTGAATGAAACAGGGTTCCACACGTCCCCTCGCTGTACACGATTCCCGTCATGCGTGAAACGTTGCCCCACTTGGAGATACCAGTAGTTGGACTGCTGAACCCTGAAATCAGTATTGAATTGACTCACTGACGCTCGGTAGGGGTCGAAAAACGCGTCGATGGTCAGATACTGGTTCGTGGCAGGCGGCTGACCGGAGACACCCGTGGCGCCCGTGCCAAATCCGTCACCTGCCGCCTGACCCTGAGTGAACTGAGGGGTTATATTGCCGATCACGGCCCGCATCCAGAGGTCGGACAGCTTCTTCCCTTCAACCGCTGTGGTCGCCGGCTGTAGCGGTTGCGTCACAGTTCCGAATGGGGGGATTATGCCTGAAGTAAAGTCTCGCGCCTGCGTCTGCACGGCGCCAAGCTGATAGCTCTGCGCCAGCGTAAGGTCGATCCAGTTGAAGCCCCTGTTGCCGTCTTGCTCCAACAGCCTGTTACGGACCATATAAGTCAGCAGGTTTTTCTTCGGTAGATTGTCGACCTGATCGATTTGAGCAATTTGTTCCTGAGCAGTCGGCGGGACATATTCATAGATCACAGTGGGCTCGATGGTATGCAGCAAGGCATTGCCATCACTCGTCCCGAACCTGCGACTCATCTTCGACCTTGCTTCAAGCGCAGCCCAAAAAGTTTCGCGGTGCTGGCTCTCAGCATCTTGTATGCCACGCGAGTAGTAGGTTTCACGCACTTTTACTTGCGGCGTGAAACCCACGATATGGCCGAAATTCAGGACGTCGGTCGACAGTCCAGGCAACACATCGATTCGATTCTGGGTAAATCCCTGTTCACGATAAAAGTTCACGAAATGTGTTTCCGTACCCAGCAGGACCGGCGAATTGAACAATGGGAGATGCGGCAGACTGTAGCCGACTTCGGGAAGGCGTTGAAATGTATCCGAACCTCCTGATTGTAACGGCTGCAAGTATTGAGCAAACACATAGGTGTTTCCAAGAGCCAACCGTTGATTCGCCAGGAGATTCGACTCGCTGCTGGGAAGGGCCCGGAGGGTTCCCGAATTGCTCAGTTGCTGGAAGTAGCTCGCGTCGGTCACCAAGTTGGCTTTGACTCGAAGCAGCAAGTCCGGTGTAAATTGCTGTGTATGGGTTCCGATGAGCAGACCCCGAGCCTGCCTCGCATCCTGCCCCGCCTGGTCCACGCCGGATACATCCGGCAATTCTGTCTGCTGCAACGCGGAGACTAGCCACTGCCCACGCGATTGACGGTCCAGCGCATATCGATATTTGAGATCCCCGCCATAGCCTAGTTGCGAGTAGTACGACGGAGAGATCGTCAGATCGTGACTAGGATTGATGGCCCAAAAGAAACTTTCTTGGAGGTGCATCCCAAAACGACTGTCGTACCCGATAGTGGGAATCAGAAACCCGGTCCGTCGTTTCGAGAGCGGAAATGTCAACGTCGGAAGAGGAATCACCGGGACATCGTTCACGCAAAGCCACCCGCCAGTAAACGCGACATTGTCACCGGCAGTCAAATCGAGATCCTTAAATTTGAATCGCCAGGCCGGCGTCTCGCCTTCCTGCGCATCGCAGTTCGTAAACCGGCCCTCTTTCACCCGATAATGGTCTTCTGAAAACCGCTGGATAAGACGCCCCTCCACCGCAGTATTCGTGGACTTGAGATGTACCCGTCCGTGCGTGACGACCCCAGCCTCGGTATTCACATTGAGATCCAGCCGTTCGGTCACGAGATCAGCCTTAGGATCAGTCAGTCGAACATGACCTGTGGCGGTCAATATGCCGGGCAATGTGTGAATGGTCATGTGATCGGCCGTCAAACGCAGGGTGCCCTGGTTAACCACCACCGAACCATCAGCTTCGTACGTTTCTGATTCCTGTAGATACTCGATTCGTTCCGCCGTGATATCGAGGGGAGGCCCCTCGGTTGTTGTCGTCGCCCCCGCAGCACTCCCCCCGTGCGGAAGCAATATCCCCAACATCAACCAACCGAACGAGCACATCCACAGCCGCGTTGCGATCCCTGCCATATCAGCCCCGAAGCGGCGAAACCCTACAGCTACGGAGCCATGCCATGCACTCCCCCACAAGCATGAGCGATCCTGTCACACACACTAAACCCTCCGGCGTCGCCAGCTGTCTGGCCAACGCCAGCGCATCGCTGAGCGACGGCACGCAATGTGGCTGAGCCAACAGTCCTTCGAGCGAAGTTTGGAGATCCCGCGCGGTGGCAGAGCGTGGAAGATCCGCCTGCGTCAACACCACCTCATCGACGAGGCCTCTGAGCGGTTCGACAAAGCCTCGATGATCCTTATCACGCATCATCCCAAGAACCAGGACTACAGGGCCGGATGGATAAGACTGATGAGCACGAGCGAGGAAATCCGCCAAGACCGTTGCGGCAGCAGGATTATGCGCGCCATCCAGGACAATCGTCGGACGGCGATCGACCACTTCCAGTCTTCCAGCCCAGTTGACCGTACGCAACCCTTCACGCACGGCGTCAACCGTCACCGTGATCCCTTGATGGGCCACTGCCCCCAACAACGCCAGCGCACAGGCTGCGTTATCGAGTTGATGCCGACCTTCCAGAGCACAGGTCAGTCCGCCATACTGCATGCCTGGACCTCGGTAGGAGAATTGCCGGAGTTCATCTTCCTCTGTGCAAAAGTCCTCGTTCAGGCGAAACATCGAGGCCTGCTTCTCTCGAGCCACCAGCTCGACCACTCGCCATGCGTCATCGTCGAGTCGCCCGACTACCACCGGCACTCCTGGCTTGATAATCCCGGCTTTCTCGAACGCGATGGCTGAGCAGGTCTTTCCTAGATACTCCTGATGATCGAGCGCAATGGTCGTAATCACACAGGCTACGGGTGTCACCACGTTGGTCGCGTCGAATCTTCCACCTAAGCCCACCTCCAGCACGGCCACATCGACCCTTGAATCGGCAAAGTGCTGAAAGGCCATGGCCGTCGTATATTCGAAAAAGGTCGGCGATAGGTCCGATTGACAAAGGACCTGAATGCGTTCGGTCAATTCCGCCACCTGCGCTTCAGCGATCATCTCGCCGTTCACCCGTATCCGCTCTCGGAAATCCACAAGATGAGGAGAAGTATAGAGCCCCACTCGATACCCTGCTGCCTGCAATATCGCGGCGGCCATGGCTGCAGTGGAACCCTTCCCGTTCGTGCCGGCAATGTGCAAGGCGCGATATCGCGTCTGCGGCATACCCAGACGCGCCATCAATGCCGTCATCGTCGAAAGGCCCAATTTGATGCCATGCTTCTGCAGACGATACAGATAGGCCACGGCAGAGGAATAGGTCATGGTGTAACCAGGCAGGAAGGCGGCTAACCAGTACGTGTCATGAAGGCTCGAATTCAAAAATGCGCGACGAGGGTGCTTAAGGTTTCTTTCAGCTGTCTGCGCTCCACGATCATATCGATCATGCCATGCTCCAACAGAAACTCCGCTCGCTGAAACTGGTCCGGCAGTTGCTGCTTAATGGTCTGCTCGATCACGCGGGGACCGGCGAAGCCGATCAGCGCTTTCGGTTCGGCCAGAATCACATCGCCCAACATGGCAATGCTGGCGGTCACGCCTCCGAACGTCGGATCGGCGAGGAGACAAATAAAGGGAAGTTTAGCCTCGCCCAACTTGGCGACAGCGGCAGAGGTCTTCGCCATCTGCATCAGAGAGAGAATCCCCTCTTGCATCCGAGCCCCTCCTGACGTCGTGACTAAAATGACCGGCAACTTGGCCTCCAATGCGCGATCGATCGCCCGACAGATTTTTTCCCCAACGACCGACCCCATGCTGCCGCCCATGAAACTGAAGTCGAATATACAGAGCACCACACGCCGGCCGTTCATCATCCCTTCGCCGATTATCATCGCATCTTTACGGCCAGTCTTGCCCTGATGTGCCCGCACACGATCCTTGTACGATTTCGTGTCCTGAAAATTCAGCGGGTCCTGAGGGCCGATCTCCGCATCCCACTCTTTGAACGTCCCGAGATCGACCAAGAGCGCAATACGTTCCATGACAGAAATCGGAAAATGGTAGTCGCACTTCGGGCAGACCTTGTTATTACGATCGACTTCTTTTCGATAGACAATTTCCCGGCAGTGGTTGCACTTGAGCCACATCCCCTCGGAAATCTTGGACCGTTTTGGAGCTTCAGGTTCGGTCGTTTTCTGTTTTTTAAACCAAGCCATGCCGCGCTCCTTTTAGTCGCACTTGCCGCTCACGTCTAACGTGTCTCACTCATCACCCACGAGGACGGCAGAATATCATAGCCGCCCTGATCACGCACGTAGATTTCCCATCGATGCCGATGGCAATGGATCGTCAGAATAGCTGGCCGCCGAAGGCGATCTGGAAGATCATCATGAGTCCGACGGCCACACTCCCCACACTCGCCAACCCCTGAACCGTTAAAAATACAGGTCGACCGAGATTCAGCGACCACAAGACTGGAAGGCTCACAACCATCCCGACCAGTACCATGCCCATGATCGAGCCAAACCCGAATACGGCGATATACAGCAACCCCTCCGACACAGATCGCGCAGACGATAAGACAATCAACAGCAACGCCGCCGAGCCGGCCAAGCCATGGGCCATGCCGATGCAGAAGGGTCGAATGGAGTCGCGCCACCAATGGCCATGACCATGCCCCTCGACAAGCGCATGGCTATGCAGATGCACATGCTGGGCACCGTCATGATCGTGCGTATGCACATGCCAACGCTCACGAACCAATCGCACCGCAAGCATCCCACCCAGGAACACAAGCATCACGCCGACACCGAACTCAGCTGCCAACGCGACTGGTTCAGGAATTTGCACGCGAAGCACCAAGACCACAATCCCGACCAACAGCAACACAACGGTGTGCCCAAGCCCCCAGCTGAATCCAATCATGCCGGAGGCGCGGAGCGAGGGCCGTTGGGTGAGCATTGTGGATACAGCAGCCAAATGGTCCGTATCCAAGGCGTGGCGAAGCCCCAGTACCAATCCTAGTCCTAACACTGTCAGGAGTTCAGCGTCCAACATGAGGCCTTATAGGCATTGGCGGCACGATGAGACGTCAGCCGCCTCGAGCATGCATTTCGAGATGAGGATCTTCGCGAAGTTTCTCAATGCCGATGAGCCCCCCGATCCGCAATCCGTCCCGCTCGAGCGCCTTGCGCTCTTCTGCGCCCCGATCGCGGCGGCCTTCCCAACCGGCCCGGATCATGGCCCGCATCTGCTCATCCGAGGCGCCGGCGCGAAGGGACTTGCGAAGGTCCGTTCCCGATGTCGCATACAGACAGCGATACCACATGCCGTCGGCAGTGACTCGACTGCGGTCGCACGTCGCGCAGAACGGTGTGGTCGTCGAAGGAATAATCCCAAAGATCGTCCCGTCAGACAGCAGAAATCGCTGCGCCGGTGCGGCTCCCCGCTCAGGCATGGGCTCGATCTCCCCGTAATATCCACTCAGCAGAGTGAGTATCTCGGCTCGGGAGAACACTTTTTCTTGAGACCATTCATTCGCGCCGCCGACGTCCATATACTCGATAAATCGAACTTCCGCCTGCACCTGTTTACCGAACTCGATCAGATCGACCAACTCATCGTCGTTGAACCCGCGAATGGCCACCGTGTCGAGCTTTAAACCAGTGAATCCCGCCCGAGCGACCGACTCAATCCCTTCTATCACCCGCGCAAACTCATCATGGCGGGTCAGCTGATGGAATCGCTCTGGTCTCAGTGTATCGAGGCTGACTGTGATACGGTGCAGCCCTGCCTCGTACAACTCCTCAGCATAGTCGGCCAGAAGAATGCCGTTCGTCGTCAGGGCGATATCCGTCACCCGCCGATTCTGGCGCAGCAGGCGAACCAGTCCCGACAGGCCGCGTCGAAGCAACGGCTCTCCGCCGGTCAGCCGGACACGATCCACCCCGAGGTTGGTGAAATAACCGGTCAGCCTCGCCATTTCCTCCAGCGTCAGCACATCTTCGCGCGGCAACCAGACATAGTCCGCTTCCGGCATGCAGTATGAGCATCGGAGATTACACCGATCCGTCACGGACAAACGCAGACTGCGCAACGGACGTCCGAACACATCGGCTACGACGGAATGAGAGGCACTGGCAAGCACTGGCATAGTCATGTTCAACTCATCCCTCGTGACGGCTACGGATGTTCCTCCACCCAAACCTCGCCTTCCGGCGTATGTTCCAGTTTCCAGATCGGGGTGATTCGTTTTAATTCACTGATCGTCCACTGGCAGGCACGGAATGCTTCGGCCCGATGCTCGGCCCCCACGACGATCAACACAATATTGTCACCGATACCGATTTCCCCATATCGATGGAGAATTGACACCTCGATGATGTCGAAATCCTTCAATGCCCGCTCGCGGATCTCGCGTAGCTTCGTCTGGGCCATTCCTTCGTAGTGCTCGAAGGTAATGCTATCGACCTCACGCCCCTTGGATCGGTCACGCGCCGTCCCCAAAAAAATCGAAATGCCACCGATGCGCTTCGACTTGCCTCGCACCCGAATGATCTCCGCATCCACGGAAAAGTCTTCTCGCTGCACACGGACAAGCATCTCATCCCCTGACTGATCAAATGGGCAGCCACCGGCAAACGGCGGTAACAAGGCAATTTCGTCGCGATCGCTGATTGCGGTCTCTTCATGGGCAATTTCCTGATTGACCGACACAAGGACTTTCTTCTTCTGAATCAGTTCTCCGATAGCTGGATACCCAGCTTCTAACCCACTGATGAGGTCTTTCACCCGACTACCATTGGCGAGATTCAGAGACAAGGCTCCCTGATTCCCTGCCATCATTTTTGTCATCCCAAACAAGCGAACTGTGATCACACAACACCGTTTAATATACTTGAGGTTTATGAACTTATCGTCTTGTAAAAACTCCTGATTTACCGCCTGACTTTGCGAGCAAGCAGACGTCACTGAAACTCATTCCACGATCGATCGCTTTGCACATATCGTAAATCGTGAGCGCCGCTACTGAGGCTGCGGTCATCGCTTCCATCTCCACCCCGGTCGGCCCAGTGGTCTTCGCCGTCGCCAATATCGTGATTGAACAATGGCCTTCACGATCCGGCCGAGATTCTTCTTTGAATGAGATATCGACACTGGTGAGAAGAATTGGATGGCACATGGGAATAAGGTCAGGAGTCTTCTTCGCCCCCATTACGCCGGCAACCTGCGCGACGGACAGGACATCGCCCTTGGCAATCTTGCCCTGTTGAATTTTTTCAAGAGTTTCCGGCCGGAGAAAGACCGTGGCTTGAGCTGTGGCAATTCGTTCGGTCGAGTCCTTGGCGCTGACATCCACCATCCGCGCCCGCCCCGACTCGTTGAAGTGCGTGAATTCTGCCATTATACGAAAGGATTCAGACGGTTAGAGAATGAAATGTGTGGAGATTATAGGAGCCGGCGGAAAGGGCAGTCAAGGGCGAGAGGGGGTGGCCTGGCGAACCCCCTTTGCTCGCAGAACGCGCACGGTGAAACAGTGCTCGTTCGATGCGCGCAATGAAAGCCAACCTGGCTACTCCATCCGGAGATTAGAGTGTAGACGAAATACCCAAGTGAACAAAGTCGCTTGACGGGCGCAGTGGCAGCTCTCACACGGTGCATGCGCAATCCCATCAAGTGCCGCCTGTACGCCCCCGTTACCTTGACGGTCGCAGGGGTCCGCGCCATACTGAACCCTATGCGCGCCCTTTCCGTCATAGTTCTCCTGGCTGTATTCGTTCTCCCCACCGTTGCCTCCGCTGAGATCCAGACCTTTACCGCGACGCACACTTATGTCCTGGGCGACCATGACAGCAAAGACGACGCACGCCAGCGGTGCTTACTCAAAACCAAACGCAAAGTGCTGGAGCAAGCAGGTGTCTATATCGAAAGCGTGTCCGAAGTAAAAAACTTTGACCTCACGAAAGACAAGATCACCTTGTTTGCCGCAGCCGTCATGCAAATCAAAGACACCAAAGAAGGGCAATAATATACTCGACTCACCGAGACGGGGTGGTGCACGATGAGGCCCGAGTGCGCCATCAGTCATTTAGCGATGTCGGTATGGCCGCGTCGGTCATGGGGACAGATACCTATGGGGATGTTCACAGCCTGTTTTGATGCGAGTGGGAGCGAAGACGACCCACGGACACCATTCTTAACAGTCGCAGGATTTATATCTACGACTGATGATTGGGTGGACTTCTCTGCTCTATGGGACGAGCGATTAGGAAAAGACAAGATCGCCTATTTTCGAATGAGTGAGTTTGCTCACAGCGAGGGAGAGTTTAAGGGATGGAAGAATCAGGAAGATCGGAGGAGAAGCCTACTGACTGACTTGTTCAATCTAATCAAGAGTCACGCCTTCCGTAAGTTTGGCTGTACGGTAAGGATCTCTGCCCTGAAAGAGATGAATAAGGATCTTCGGGCTCAGTTTTATCTCACTGCCTACGTGCTTGCCGGACGACATTGTGCTGGCGATGTGTTGCAGTGGATGATCGGAGAGGGTCAAGGGCTGCACACAACGCCCCTCGCACTAATCTTTGAGGAGGGCGATGCTGGGCAATCAGAATTGCGCCGACGATTAGAAGAGGACGGATTTCCCGTTAATTTTCGTCCCAAGAAAGACACCACGAGAAAAACGGGCATGGTTGAGCCTGGCTTTGTACCATTACAAGCGGCAGATATCTTGGCCTACGAAATGTCCCTTTCAACCCGTCGAGTCAATTTTGATCGATGGCCAACGCAAGAACTTCTTAGCATGCCAGGGCGCATTGGAATTTACGATGAAGAAGATATCCCCGCCCTTGAAAAAGATCTTCGTGTGCTAGGAGCGGGACACCATGACGACTAAAGAACATGCCGCCGCTAGTAAATCAGAGAAATTTAGACATCGGCGCAACAACCTGATCACGGACATAGCCTGCAACTTCTTTGAGGGATCCGGAATGAAAAGAGATGGGGCGGTGAACGTCGACTGACGTGACAAGAAACGGGGGGTTGCATGCAGAGGTATAAGTGCCGCGACTGCGCGTTCACCTTTTCCGAAGCTGACCGTAGTTGGGACTCCGCCATTGATTCTGGACGGTGCCCCAAGTGTTCCCAACCGCTCTACGATTTCCCCATTCCGGTAAGAGGTCACAAAGTCGAATCGGCGGTACCGCTGCCGCCACCCTCAACCCACAGACCTACTCCCAGTGTGGAATCAAGTCCATCCGTTTCAGCAGCCCGTTTCTGTTCAAACTGCGGAGCTCCGGTCGCTCTTGGCAACAATTTCTGTGCGCAGTGTGAAGCAACTCTGCCGACGAGCCGTTCAGCAGAACCGGTGTCCTCAAAGGTTGCAGACAACAGCCAAAACAGCAACATAGTTTCGCCAAGCGTGGAAACGAAACCGTCCTGGCTGATGTTGCCGCTTGATACTGCGAACATTCCTTGGAAGGCAGCGGGAAAGGTCACGGTAATCCGCTGCCCAGTGTCCAAGAATAAAGAAAAATATGAGGGTGATTGGAGCTATGAATATGGCCTGATGTCTAGGCGCATTTTCTTCAAGAAGGAGGTTGTCGACTTGCGACAGAAACTAGTAAAAGTCGAATTAGCGCCTGAATTTATTACGGTCCTTGCTGGATACAAAAAAGCCTCCGAGGTTACGCCTGCATCATTAATGCTCGGGCTTTCCATGCCAGTGCTTGTAGAGTCGTATCAAGAGCGCAAACGCAGCTCACTGTCGCAAATGGTTCTTGCAGTTATTTACCTAAACGATAGTTGGTTTTACTCTTACATGAACGCAGAGATTTATGTAGAGCTAATGATGCATGGGGATCAACCTGGAGCTAAGAAACGGGGTCAGGTCTTGTAATCCAACATCTCTCGGCGCGGGGCGGGCCTGCCTGACGGTTCGTCGTTCGTCTCTCCCCTCTCGTCGTTCATCCCTTCGGTGAGTCTGATCTGAAACGAGATACGCTTCACGCTTCATGAACGACGGTCTTTCTTTCCCGCCATCAGCGCTTCTCTTTACCCCTTCCCGCTATCCATCGCCCCCCTCCTCCACTTCACAGGCCATCAAGCGCCTGCTGTCCGCAGAGCCCGCGCTCGCACGGAGGTTGTGGGAAATTTCCTTGTGACCTGCTATAAATCTTAGCCGAGACATTGATGATTTATAGAGCCTTGCAGAGCCTGTGGGTACACGCGAACAGAATGAGCAGAAATTCTCCAATTGGGATATTCTCCCTCCTGGGGGACGGCGATACTGGTTTGATGTGTTGGGCAAGCAGGGCTGGAAGGCTCGGTACGTGAAAGAGGTTGACGGGAACGAGGTAACGGTGCGATTTTATCAGGAGATTTACGACGATACCGGCAAGCTTGTTGAAATCCATCATAAGTACCCAGTAGACCACGGACATCAAAAGGTCACGTCATGAAAGAAGTCATCACACACCAGATGGTTGCTGACAAACTGGCAGCGTATCTCCAGCATGATCTGTCACTGGCCAACCTTGTCGCCTGGGCTGAGTCCGCCATGATGGAGGGGGAATTCGAGCCCCAACATTTCACCGCTATCCGCGATGTCGTGGCACGCCTTGGCGTGGCCGACGTCCGTGCCTTTGGTTTGACCTGGGACGATTGCGAACAATTGCTAAAACGATTGGGCTACGCAGCTCACGTCCAGATCATGGCCACATAATGAGCGACGATGACCAGATTCTGAGAGCGTATGCGGCCATCACCTCGATTCGGGCGAACGTTCCGGAACGCCCACAGATTGAAGAGCGGTGGGTCAATGAGTTCAACGCTGCGATCGAGAAACTTGAGAAGTCAATGGACATCGATCTGCAGGAGTTCAAGGTTCCACAAGACGCGCTCAAACGATTTATCGCTTCGTGCAACAGCATGACAAACGACGTGACCTACCTCGAAGGCCTCTGGTGCGAACGGGCTATTCTGATGCAGAAGCTCGACTCGGTACTGGTGTACTTCACAGGCTTGCAAGACCGGGAAGACAACACAATTGGGTTTCATCCGTTTAAACAGACGTAGGACGAACTGGAGACCGTTTCTGACATCTCACCTAGCCCGCCTTTGACCCACCTACAAGACGCAAGACCCAGGATATTCTGACTTCACGACTTCCTCTCCCAGAAAAACACATGGGCAACCGACCGACATCCCCCTATCGAGACCGCCGAGTCGGAACAATCACAGTACCCACAACACCACACCGTACGATCGAGGTCGTTGAAATTCCAGCATGATTCCGCGAGGTCACGCTCAGAAGGGTCTTCGGGAGGGTCTTGACAACCAATCCGCTGGCCCCCTGCACCCCTCCAACGATAGGTTGACAGCCTGAAATCCAATCCTTGAGAATGTCGGCATGGCCTATCGTGTGGTGATTGAGCGGCTTGAATTTCAAGGACGTTGCGGCGTCACGCCGGCAGAGCGTCAACGTCCGCAGCCTCTAGCAATCGACGTGGAGCTGGACTGTGACGGCACTGCCGCCGAAGCTGTTGACCAGATCAACAAGACTGTGGACTATGCCCACGTTGCTGAACGGATCGTCGAATTGGGGGAGACTCAGGACTGTGCGCTCCTGGAAACGTTCACGGAGCAGATTCTTACAATGTTGTTCACGGAATTCCCCGTTGCGAAGGTCTCTCTCTGGCTCAGAAAGTTAGCGCCCCCGCTCTTACAAATGACCGGATCTGTTGGCGTGAAGCTGGAACGGAGCCGCATGGCGCATCAGCCGCAACAGACCGATCCTGCCTCTTCATTATTTTTGGCGCAACAACTCCAGCTCCATCGCGTGCCCAAAGGCCGGGCACTCGACGTTGCGGCCGGGTCTGGACGTAATGCGCTCTATCTCGCTTCGCACGGTTTTCATGTCGATGCGATGGACCGCGATGAACAGGCCATGGCGCAGCTCGCTGCCACGGCGAAACAACGGAACCTCCCGAACCTCACGGTTCGAACGGTGGACCTCGAACGAAAGACGGAGGAACGTCCAGAGTTTCCGAAACAGGAATACGATGCGATCATCGTGTTCTTCTATCTCCATCGCCCACTGTTCCCCGCTCTCATCGATTCGCTGAAGCCGAACGGAGTCTTGGTCTACGAAACCTTCACCATCGACAACTACTTGCGCCATCGCCATCCACGCCGATGGGAGTTCTGCCTCGCGCACAATGAATTGCTGAGGCTCACGTCTTCCCTTCGCGTATTATCATACGATGAAGGTGAGCACGACGGAGGCCATGGATCAGGCTCTCTCTTCACTGCGCGACTTGTCGCTCAAAAGGCAGGCCCCAGCAGCCTGCTGCATGAGTCGACATGAGCCGCATCGATCTCCATCTCCATACGACCCACTCCGATGGAAGCCTCTCGCCGACTCAGGTACTCGGACTCGCCCACAAAGCCAAGGTCACAGCACTGGCCATCACGGACCACGACATTGTGTCCGGTATCCCCGAAGCCATTGCCGCAGGGGCTGAACTAGGAATAGAAGTCATCCCCGGAGTAGAAATCAGTTCCTGCATCGGCACGAGTGAGCTCCATATCCTCGGCTATTGCATTGACTGGCAAGATCCTGAACTGATTCGACGCTTGACCACCTTGCGAGAGAGCCGGCATACCCGTAACCCGCAGATCATCGAACGGCTGCGCTCATTGGGGCTGGACGTGACGTACGACGAAGTGCGAGCTTTGGCCGGCACGGATTCAGTCGGCCGTCCACATATTGCTCGACTCTTGATGGACAAGAAGTATGTCACGTCCGCCAAAGATGCCTTTGACCGATATCTGGCAGAAGGGCGCCCAGGCTACGTGGCGCGTGAATTGCCCAAGCCGGCAGATGCCATCGCGTGGATTAGAGCCGCCGGCGGCGTGGCCGTACTGGCGCATCCTACCTGGGCCAAGGTATCGGGAGAAGGACTGAACACCCTCCTGACGACATTGAAAGGTGACGGCCTCGGTGGCATCGAAGTCCATTACAGCACACACACAAAACGGCAGACGACGGAGTATCTCGACTTAGCCAAACGACTGAATGTGCTGGTGACCGGCGGAAGCGACTTCCACGGCGTCACCAAGCCGGACATTGAGGTGGGCACCGGTCGAGGCGATTTAAAAGTTCCGGAGAAACTGCTCGACCCTCTCAAAAAAGCCGCCATCCTCGTTTGAGGCTTATCTGGTTCATCTGGTCTGTCTCGTTACTTGGTTTGTCTTGGTTATTTGGTTGAATGAAACTAACCAGATGAACCAAAGCAACTAGCCGGTTTCCACGCTTCACGGGTCTCGAAAATACTGCCGCACATTTCTCCCATTTCGTTGACTCTCCCCTCCCATCCGCTACACTTTGAAACATTCACGAAACTTCTCAAAGGTTCCTATGTCGAAATCCTGGACCTGGGTCGCTCCTTATGCCATTGCCATCATGGCCGTGCTCTTGGCTGGCCCCTTGCTGAGCAGCCTCGCAGTCGTCCAATCTATCTCGGTTCCATACCTGCCGCTTAGTGGGCCTTCCACGATCCGCTTGGGCGCGAACCTTCTCGCCCTCGCCATCCTCCTGGGATTCGGCCTCGCTGCTTCTCAATACATCCCGGACAACGGCCGCGGATCGACCTTTCTCCGCAACCTCATCATGCCGTTCACCATGCTCGTCGTTGTGCTCTTCACCCATAAAACGCTGCGAACGGTTGGCCTACCACTGATCGGAGAGATGGGTGCTTCTCGATTCGCTATAGCGTATGCCGTCGGCCTTATCGGATCGGGCCTCTGGCTCACAGCAGCCTGGATACTGAACCGAAACTCGCTGCACGAGGCCTTTTCGCCTCCCAAACCGGCACGACGCAAAGATGTACAAGTCTTGTCCGATGATGACGACACAGAACAGGAAGAGACAAGAGTTTCGTCAGCAACAACCGTCACAGCAGCCACGACAATGATCAGCACCTACACGCCAGGCATGCTGGGACGTTACAAGGTATTGAAAGAACTCGGGCGCGGCGCAATGGGGCTCGTCTATCTGGGAAAAGATCCAACGATCCAACGTTTCGTGGCCATCAAGACCATGCGGCTCGACCAAATCGATCACGACGACAAGCTGCAAGAGGTCAAAGCGCGGTTTTTTCGCGAAGCAGAATCTACCGGACGACTCTCGCATCGCAACATCGTTACGATCTTCGATGCCGGAGAGGAAAACGGCTTAGGGTACATCGCGATGGAACTTCTTGAAGGAACACCCCTGAAACAGTGGTCGCGCAAACCCAACCTCATGCCGATCAATGAGGTTCTTCTGACCCTCGCGACCGTCGCGGACGCCCTGGACTATGCCCATCAACAGGGTGTCGTTCATCGTGACATCAAGCCGGCCAATATCATGCTGACCAAGGATCGCACCGTGAAAGTCATGGATTTCGGCATAGCCAAGATGGCCTCAAGCAGCAAAACAGAAACGAATATTGTCCTGGGCACCCCGACGTATATGTCACCGGAACAAATTGCCGGGAAAAAAGTGGACGGCAGGTCGGATATCTTCTCACTGGGCGTCGTGCTGTTCGAACTCCTCACGGGGCAGCTACCCTTCACGGCCGATAACTTGTCGGCTGTGCTGTTCAGTATCACCCATCACCCGCATCCCGCCATTCAGACCTTGAGACCGGATCTTCCTCCTATGGTGCAGGAGATTGTGGACCGTGCATTACAGAAAGAATTGCCTCACCGCTACCGGCGCGCCGATGAATTCGCGAACGAACTCCGTGCCTGCCTACAAAGTCTCGCAGCATAAAGGAGGCGTCGTCTGGCACTCGAACAATTGCATAGCGCCAAATCGGATACCGGGCTCAAACGGCGCCACAACGAGGACCGCTTTGTAGCCGACCCTCCTCTCGGACTCTACGTCGTCTGCGACGGCATGGGCGGGGGCAATGCGGGCGAGATCGCCAGCGCCCTGGCAGTCGAGGCGATTCAGAAGCATCTGACCGAAGCAGCCAGGAATGCAGACCTTCCGCTGATCGGCCCTTGCGATGCCATGGTGTCTCCCCAGGCTAACCGTCTAGCCAGCGCAATTCGCACGGGAAATGATGTCGTTCACCGCGAGTCGTGGGGCAGGCCTGACTATGCCGGGATGGGGACCACCGTGGTTGCCGCATTGCTTCACGAGGATGTACTCGCCATCGCCCATGTCGGAGACAGCCGGCTCTACCTCGTTCGAAACGGCGCAATCCAAGCCCTCACCACAGACCATTCCTGGGTCGCCGAACAGGTTCTCAAGGGGCTTCTCACAGAAGAAGAGGCCGCACGCTCTCCCCGCAGGAACATCGTCACGAAAGCGCTCGGCGTCGCAAGCAGCGTCGATGTGGAAATGACGGAGATTCCGATCAAGAGCGGCGACACGCTGTTGCTCTGCTCAGACGGGCTGACTCGTGGAGTTCACCCGAACGACATGCTTGGAATCCTGAGTGGATCGGAAGACCTCTCTACCATGTCTGATCGACTCATCGCCATGGCGAACGAAGCCGGCGGAGACGACAATACGACCGTCGTCGTCGTGGCGCTGCGAGATGAATTTCAACTCGGCCTATGGGAACGATTGAAGAAGCGATTCGTTGCATAACCAATCACAGACCTCTGGCACAGAAAGGGGTATTATGTCGAAAACTCTGCCGCAACCAGCCACCCTGCTCGTCAAACTTCACGGGCAAGACTCGAAACACCTCGAACTGACCAATGAGACATTCACAATCGGCCGGAAAGCCGACAATACCATTGTGATCGAGGACCCCGCTGTCTCAGGGCATCATGCGCGGATCGTCAAGGTGCACGCAGTCTTCTTTCTCGAAGACTTAATGAGCACCAACGGCACCGCCATCAATGGCAAACCGATCACACGCCACCAACTTCACGACGCAGATGTGATCACCATCGGTAAACACAGACTGGTATTCCAAGAAAATTCGGCTGACAACATCGCGCAACCTCCCCTTTTTGTCGATCTGGATCGAACCATGGTGCTCAGTGGAACGAGCCCTACACCCGACAAACTTACCATTACCGCGAAGGTTCTGGTTGTTGCCGGAAAAGCGGAAAGGTCCGAATATCCTCTTACGAAGCAGGTGAATCTCATTGGGTCACGAGACGGAGCGGCCATTCGGTTGACCGGCTGGTTTGCCCCTAAATCTGCGGCAACGATCGCCCGACGAGGCAACAGCTACTCCATCAGCCCTTCTCAGGGCGCGAAGGCTCTGCTCGTGAACGGCACGGAGGTTGTGGGGCAACAGGACTTGAAGGACGGGGACGAGATCGAGGTCGCAGGCGTCACGTTGACGTTCTGCGCGTTCTCAGGAACCAAGGATACTTCTCGCTAAGTTCACCCGTTATTTAAAGAAGACGGTTCCCTTCGGAAGAGCCTGGTAGCATCGGTCGGACACTTCTTGGTCGTGGGATTGCAGACATTGGAGGACTTCCCCCTTCCCAGGTTTCACTGCTCGGCAGAATCGTTTCACATCCCCTTCGCAGGCCGCTATCAATCGACTTCGATCCTCCCTCCACTTCACAAACTGCTCCTGTAACTGGCTTTGGCAGAGGGGTGGAAGCTGATTGACACGACGTTTCAAACAACGCGTGCGATCCGAACCGTCCGGAGAGTCTGGGCACAATTGCTCGATCTCGGCTTCGCATTTCAGACGGGATGCACTCAATGCGCGAGAATCAAACCCCGGCACAGTGGGCACTCCACTACTTGGCTCACGCAATTGATCATCGTCAGATCTCGAGGCGGTCGTCTCGGAAGGCAGCGGAGGAGAGATGGGAATGGTTAAGTCCAGCGCGGGTGGCACAGACAGGGAAGACGAAGGACGCGCCGCCTGACTGGTTTCAGCAGACAATGCGGCCGTAGACATCTCTTCTTGTGACGGGAAATTGAATGCAACCGTCGCCCACACAAGCCCAAGTCCTAGAATGGTGATAGCGCCGGTGATAACTCCGCTGGAAGATTGCTGCTGAGCCATGGCTGATTCCTCGTCTGACGAGACTCAGCATAAGTGAAGACATCGAAAAAATCGACGAATTCTCCGCTTTCTGCCAGTACCGCGCGACCAACGAGAAACGCAAGAACAGCAACACGAGAAGAATTCGAGGTTCGATGTTCGAGGGTTTGGGAATATGGGATCGACAAGTTCGAGTCCGCTTGCCTCTCCCAGCTCATTTGAGTCAGACATCGGCGAATGGAACAGAAACGGCCCTGGAAGATACACACTAATTGTCTGGAGTTTCGACGATATGATTCTCGAACCTGGTACAGCCCTCGGCGAGCAGCCGATTGGTCAACATTTCTCCAGGCCATTCGATGGGCAAATCAGCCGTGAAGATCCAGACGTCTGGAGAGGTCCATACAGGACCATGGTCTTCAGGAAGTTCGGGGTCGAACAGATCGGTCCAGACCGGCATATAGACACCGTTGCCACATTGCGTATGGAGGTGCACGATCGTGCGAGCGCGGACGAGCGGGTCCAGATCGCGCCAGACTGCCGCCGTCTCATCAGCCAACCGATGGAGCCGGACGGCGTTTTGCGCATCGAATATGGCATAGGCGGCATACACCGGCGCTTCAATCATGTCGGGAGCGAGCGCCAACTCAGGACATTGCTCTACCAAACCCTCAAGGAGCGCCCGGCGATGCCGGTCCTCCAGTGAATCGGGCAGTCCTGAATCCGGCACGCCGATCAACTCAAAGAAGAGAAAGGCCGTGCTCTCGACAGGTGGATGGAGGCGAGCGGCAATCGACGTGGCTCGCTGAGAATCGGCCACCGTGCTCAGATGGTCATTCAACCCCTGGAGACTGAGCGGCTCAAGCGTCGAATCGGTCAACAGGCGAGATTCCACTCGCACCACCGTCCCGGCAGAAAGCCGGAGATGCCGATGCAACAGCTCCGCCGTCGCGACCGGATCGATCTTCAACTTGAGTGGATGGGCCAAATTGGCTTGGAGAGGAAGTTCCAGAGCCGCCATAACGGCATAGGAGAGTTTTTCATCGGCTGGCCCATCGATGAGCACGGAACAGGATGCCTCCGCGAGAAGATCGAAGAGCCATTCCGCCATGTCCTCGTCCAATGCCGCCAGCACGGTTAAGAGATCGTACTCTCGTCCCTGCTCCAAGAAGGCTTGCAGGGTATCGATTGCCGCTTCAGTATCGCCATGGTCATGGCGACGGGCATTGATCAAGTGCACGAGATCTCGTGTGAGGGGATCGGGGCGAGACGAACTCAACATGTCAACACACTCCTACAGCACGACCGTGCCGCACTGCACCCCATGTTGCCAAACTTTTCCCGTGGTAGCAAGCGCTCCATCAGATTATTCACACAGAATCCTGGCCACCGGGTGAACAACATCGCGCTCACGATCCAATCACCTTCACCAAGACGCGCTTTCGTCTCTGCCCGTCGAACTCCCCATAGAAAATTTGTTCCCATGGGCCGAAGTCCAGCCGGCCTTCGGTAATCGCGACCACGACTTCTCGCCCCATCAGCTGACGCTTGATGTGAGCATCGCCGTTATCTTCTCCTGTCTCGTTGTGCCGATAGGTCGCGCTCTGAGGAGCGAGGCCCTCCAAAAACCGGTCATAGTCCTTGAGCAATCCTGGTTCGTCGTCGTTAATGTAGACACTGGCCGTAATATGCATGGCATTGACCAGCACGAGTCCCTCTTGAACGCCGCTCTTTTCGACCACCGCCTCTACTTGACGTGTGATGTTGAGATAGGCGCGTCGCGTCTTCGTCTCGAACCACAGCTCTTCGCGATAGGATTTCATGGCTGTCGATCAGTGAACGTTTATTCTGCCGAACTGGACCGACAAGAAGCAAGTCGCGCGATCTTTCACACGCCTTCGAACAATCGGGTCACGGCCAGTATATCCGCATGCAGAGACCTCACCGTCGTGCATCCCTGTTGAACCCCTTCACTTGCGCGCGTAATTTCTCAACAAAATTGACAGCACTCGGCGATGGTGATAGGTATTTTCACAGATTACTCTATGGATAGAATCGCTCGGCAGGGAGGTGCTCGATGGCTGCGCTCGCTGGGAACCTGACATCGGTCTTGAATCCACTTGGGTGGACGCTTCTTTTTGCCCGCCAACCGGAGCCGGACTTAGAGTTTACGGAAGAGGAACTCGATCAAACGATCGCAACGAAACCACGCGGCCCCTTGAATCCCAAGAAAAAATCCGGCGGGGGACGGCCGGTGCTCTGGATACTTCTCCTGATTCTTGTCGGCGGCGGCGCGTATATCGCCACCATGGAACCGGAAATGCTCGAAGAATGGCTGAGCCCCTATCTCGGCGAAAGTACTCCACCACAACCAATAGTCACGCGACCGAAGCCGGTGACACCGGCGCCTGTGGCGCCACCGGCACCTGCACCTCAAGCTGCTCCTAATCCGAATACCATAGCCTCAGCCCCCGCTGCCCCACAAACCTCTCCCACCGATACAGTCGCCCCAGCAGCTGCTCCGCCACCACAAACGGCAGCAAGTCCGGTGGCGCCAAGCGCGCCTTCTCTCGATCCGATGTTCAGCGAAGGGCAAAAAGTCACCGTCACGGCAAGCGATACGACTCCCGGAGGAAACATTCTTTTGTTTGCCGACTCGTCGAGCAGCAAACCCGGATCGACCGTACGCCCGGGAGTTGCACTGACCGTCATCGACGGGGATCTCCAGTCAAACGGCTGGGTATATTTGGTGCGCACCGACGATGGAACGCAGGGCTGGGTATCGGAGAAACGCCTGCGACTGAAGTTCTAGCCCTCTGTTGTTCCCCCACCCGAACGATCGTTGAGCAGGCACATTCGGTCTGTTCAGCGACGTTCCCTGTGCTATAATCCGCACGTTTTTCATCTCGTCATCATACCAAGACTATCGGCACGATCCTGATGAACACACTCTCAGCGATTATCTTCGACTTCGACGGCGTCATTGCTGACACCGAGCCTCTCCATTTCGCCAGCTTTCGTCAGACGCTGGCTGAAATCGGCATCAGCTTGAGCGAATCCGACTACTACGCCGATTACTTGGGATACGACGATCGAGGCTGCTTTATCGCAGCGCTCAATGCACACCAGCGCCCCATCGACCCAAGCGCCCTTGCACAGTTGATGGAACGGAAGGCTCATGCCTACTTACACTCGGTGACGGATCATCTCGTCATCTTCCCAGGAGTTCACGAGTTTATTCGCGAAGCCGCCGCCACCTACCCTTTAGTCATCGCATCCGGCGCCCTCCGCCACGAAATAGACGTGATTCTTGAGCAGGCGGGACTCCGAAAAGAATTCCTTCATATTACCGGCGCAGAAGACGTCACCAGAGGAAAGCCGGATCCCCAACCTTTTCTCCATGCCCTCGACGCATTGAATCGACAACGTCGCGAGCAGGCCATTCCTCCCGAATGCTGCTTGGTGATCGAGGACTCCATCCCCGGTATCCGAGGCGCAAAAACCGCCGGAATGAAGGTCCTCGCTGTCGCGCACACACATACGAGCCAAGACCTACACGAAGCTCATGCAGTCGCTCAGAGCCTCGCAGAGGTGCATCTCAACGAACTCCGCGCGCGGCTATGGCCGGCGCAGAAGAGCTGAATGGTATGAGAATCTGCTCTCTGCTTCCGAGCGCGACCGAAGTGATCGCCTTGCTCGGCCTGAGCGATGAATTGGTCGGGATCAGCCATGAGTGCGACTACCCTCCCTCGGTGAAGCATGTGCCCATGATGGTAGAACCGATGATTCCAGCTCATGGCCTGTCCAGCGACGACATCGACAAACAGGTTCATCAGCTTGTGGCATCTGGGCAGAGACTGTATCGGCTGAACGACCAGCTGTTGCGACAGGCACAACCGGATTTGATCCTGTCCCAAGACCTCTGCCATGTCTGTGCCGTCACGCCGGACCAACTCCACGGCGTAGTGAGCTCCATGCTCCAGCAGCCGACCGTTCTTACCTTGAACCCCAGCACAGTTTATGACGTCATCGACGATGTCGTTCGGATCGGCGACGCCGCCGGCCGGCCTGAAAAAGGCCGCCATCTCGCCGCACAATTACGTGACCGACTCGCTGCCATCCACACGCGCGTCCAGGAATACTCACATCGCCCTCGCGTGGCCTGTATCGAATGGCTTTCTCCACTCTACGTCGCAGGCCATTGGGTCCCTGAAATGGTCCAGCTAGCCGGGGGCCAGGATGTCCTCGCACAGCCTGGCAGCTCTTCACGAGTGGTGACGTGGGACGAGATCCTGCACGCAGCCCCGGAAGTCCTCATCGTGATGCCCTGCGGTTTTTCTGTTGAACGAACACACGCAGAATTGCTCGATCTGATGCAGCAACCGGGTCAATGGCGCCTCTCCAGGGATCTGGCGCAACGCACATTTTTGGTCGATGCCTCTTCCTATTTCAGTAGGCCGGGCCCTCGCTTGATCGACGGCGTCGAACTCCTGGCTGCCATCCTGCATCCGTCAGATCACCATCGCATTCATGAATCCATGGCCTGTCGCCTCGATCGACTGCCGATTCACCAAGACACATGACGTCGCTTTCTGTCACGAACGCGCAAGCCTACTGCACGACGCTCACCAAAAAGAGCGGGAGCAATTTCTATTACTCCTTCCTCTTCCTGCCGAGAAAACGGCGCGCCGCAATGTACACGGTTTATGCGTTCTGCAAAGAAGTCGACAATGCGGTCGATGAGCCTCCGGCAGGAAGCAATCCCCAGGAAGAACTGCGCCGGTGGCGGGCCGAGCTGGACGCAGCCTACCGAGGCACGCCGACCTTTCCAGTCACCATTAGTCTGGCCGAACATGTGAAGCAACTCGCAATCCCGCAGGCCTATTTCGACGAACTCATTAAAGGCGTCGAAATGGATCTCACAGCGGCACGATACGACTCGTTTCAAGACCTCTCGCTCTATTGCTATCGTGTCGCGTCGGTCGTGGGACTGATCTGCCTCCACATATTCGGCCCCACTTCTGCCAGAGCGCAAGACTATGCCGTCAACCTCGGCATGGCATTTCAACTGACCAACATTCTACGGGACATTGGGACCGACGCTGCCCAAGGTCGTATCTACCTCCCGCAGGAAGACCTCCACACATTCAGCTGCACAGAGGACACCATCCTTCAACGGCAAGAAACAGATGCCACCCGAAAACTGTTCCACTTCGAAATCGCGAGAGCCCATGAATATTATGCGAAAGCACAGGCGGCGTTCGACGCCTTGCCGGCAAGCGACCGACAGGCATTGACGGTTGCTGAAATCATGCGCGCTGTATATGTCAGGATTCTGAAAAAACTTGAGGAACCAAGACATCGGATATTCGGCCCTCGTGCCCGACTCGCAACGAGTCGTCGGTTGGCAGTGGCCGCCGGAGTGTGGTTCCGCTCACGATCCACGTGAAATCCCCCGGCTCCCAATCTGTCGCGATTCTTGGAGGAGGCCTGGCTGGTCTCACCGCTGCCGACCGCATCAGCGACCTCGGCTATCGCGTGACCCTCGTCGAACGACGGCCCCTGCTTGGAGGCGCTCTCATAGACGACAGCCCTTACGACGGCCCTGAACCCTTCACCATTCTCGGCTGCCATCACGCGACACAGGCGTTGCTGCACTCGCTGCATGCCGGTTCGCAGCCGCCGGCAGACATCACCATTCCATTGGAATTTCGACTCCCTGACGGCTCCTTCGTGCATTACCCCCGCGCGTCGTTCCCCGCCCCGCTTCACACGTGGGTGAACCTCCTGAGATTTGCCGGCATCCCCTGGAAAGAACGATGGCGGTTGGCATCATGGGTGGAACAACTGTGGGAAGGCGATGCGGAACTGCCTGCCGATCTGGAACAACGCACCGCCGCCGACTGGCTTGCCTCAATCGGCCAGAGTGCGCAGACGCGCAGCCTTGTCTGGAATCCTCTTGCGCAGTGGCTGACCGGCAACGATCTCGCCACGATGTCCGCCGATGCTTTCGTGCGCTCGATGAAACCCGTGTTCCTGAGCAGTCATCCAGATAGCCGCATCTCAGTTGTGCAGGACTCGCTTCTAGCCTGTTTCGTGCAGCCGATCACCCAGCGATTACGGCAACACAGCGTCACCATTCTGCATAATACCGAAGCCACGCAGCTCCGCTATGAACAAGAGCGCATCTCCGGTGTCCTGCTGCGGAACGGTTCCCTGTTACAAGCCGATTGGTATGTGACCGCCTTACCGCCACAGCAACTCACACCGCTGATTCCAGAACGGTGGCTCACCCGCTACGCCTATTTTCAACAACTCTCGGAATTGCAATCGTTCGACAGCACAATTCTTGACGTGCATATCGAACAGCCCTGTGTCTCTCCCCGCCTCATCTTGCCGAGTGACACAGCCTTTCACTCGGCACTCATAACAGCATCGACTCCTGAGCACACTGGCATCACGCTCACGACGACCGATAATCCATTCGCGCAAACCCGAACCGAATCGCGTCATGATGCCGCGATTCCCGACCTGCTGAGATCGTGGGGACTCCTCGCGTCTGAGTACAAGGTTGCATCAATCCGCCGTCGAACGATCTCCAACGCCATCCTCTCACTCAAGCCTGGCGCCAAGTCACATCGACCAATCCAACGAAGTCCGATCGCGAACTTACTGGTCGCTGGAGCGTGGACCGATACAGGCTGGCCTCCCAACCTCGAAAGCGCCATCGTCAGCGGCAACCGCTGCGCCGACGCAATCGCGCTCGATCGGCCAACTTGACGATGGCTCGATCTGATGGTAGGTCATATCGTGATGAGAACGCCGTCGTGAGAAACATTCTTCTGGGAGCACTAACAGCCTGTAGAAAAGCTATGTGGGTGCGCGAGAATTTCAATGGCTTCCGCGTGTGGCGTAACAGAAGGACACTCCCACAGGATGCTCAAAATGGCCTCCCGGCAAGGCCGCAGCCGAAGAACAGGCCGCAGGCGTACCCTCTGGGGTACATTGAGGACCTGTTCAAGGCGAGAACGAAGCTGGAGGGCTTTTTCAGCATCCTGATCGTGCTTGCGCTCACCGGATGCGTATCCAGTCCCTATGAGCGTGGTGGCAATCCACAAGGCCTCAGCCAGCGAGATGTGGAGCGGGATTATATGGAGTGCGAGTACAAGGCAAGACTCGCAAACCCGCAGCACTTCTTCAACCAGGGCTCTCCCTTCCCGTTCAGTGCAGGCTCTCAAAATCCCGCCGACCACGCCCGCGCCCTACATGGACTCTCAACGATCAACGCGATGCGCGATACCTGTCTGGCAGCAAAGGGCTACAGAGTCGAATAATCAGGATGCTGAAAAAGTCCGCCAGCGGCGTTCTCGCATCGTTCAGACCCTCAACGTACCCCAGAGGGTACGCCTCCGGGCCTTCACTCGCTGCGGCCTTGCTGGACAGCATTTTTGAGCATCCTGAGACACAATTCACCTGCCCGCCAACCGTAGATAGCATAGATCCTCGAACCGTTCCCCTCGAAGGTATGTTGCAACCACGATCCATTCGCGGCTCGCATCCGTCAAACTGACATAGGTCACGCCGTCGAGCATGAACGGGTGGATGGCAAACAGCGTCGTCAAGGCAGGAGAACCGTTCTCCATGGGGAGGGATGTGAGCGGATACGTCCCGCCTGTACGCTCGAACTTGTCGTGAGTTGCCAGCAAGGGTGACATATCCTGCCAGCTGGCTTGATCGAGAACGGAATTATCAGCGGGAAACACATACAAGCTGTCACTGCGTGCGCCCTTCATACAGAACGTGGTTTTGACGACCAGGTCCAGCTGCCCATCGTTATCCAAATCAACTATCGCCTTGTCGAGACTCGAACAATGCCTCGTCTTTGGCCCTTGTCCCTTCAGCTCGACCGGCTTCCAAGCGATCTGCCGAAAGATCTCATGCTGATACCGTAACCATCCTCGATCGTCCCCATCCGCACGAAACGCGTCCAATATTCTTTCGCAGAGCTTGCTATCCCGCCCCGCAACAAGCTGATACCCTCGCTCACCGGCCCAGGCCACGCCGACGCTCGCCATGAAGACGAGGAAGACAAACACGAGCTGTTTCATAAATTTCATGGTTCCCTCCTCTGACTCCACCCACACTTGGCAATGTGTGCAACCAGTTTTCCCACGTTTCGCCTCCATTGACAAGAAAAGTCGGCCCGCCTAAAATCCGTTCAACTTTTCAACTGCTTCACTTCACCATCATGTCCCTCGTCGAACTCAGCAAGTCTCTGCATAACTGCCAGCGCTGCAAGCTGGCCAAGCTGGGCCGAACCCAAGTGGTGTTTGGTGTGGGGAATCCGCACGCAAGCGTGATGTTCGTGGGGGAAGCGCCCGGCTTCAACGAAGACCAGCAGGGAGAGCCGTTTGTCGGAGCTGCAGGAAAGCTTTTAAACGATCTTCTGCAATCAGCTGGATTGTCACGCAGCGACATCTACATCGCCAATGTGATCAAGTGCCGCCCTCCGAACAACCGCGACCCAGAGCCGGATGAAGTCGAGACGTGCAAACCCTTTCTGATGCAGCAGATCCAGATGATCAAACCAAAACTGGTCTGCACGTTAGGAAATTGGGCGACGCAAACATTGCTGGAACGGAAGGTGGGGATTACAAAGGTTCGCGGCCAGGCGTTTTACTTGAAAGACTTCGTCCTCTTCCCCTTACTGCATCCAGCCGCCGCCCTGCACCAAGGCAGCATGCTCGAACCGCTGAAGGAAGACTTCAAGAAGCTGAGAGAGTTTCTGGATCGAAATACGAAACCAGCCGAACCCACCGCTGCTCCAGTAACTGCCCCCACACTCAACATCGAACCGCCGCAACCTACCCAGATGGATCTATTCGGATAGTCGGGCCGCTTGCGAAAGACTTATTAGTTATGTAGCACTCGCTGGGTAGCCTTCCTCGCGCGATGACCGCTATCGGCCAAATGCGGAAGTTCGGCGCCGAGATCGCACCGCTATAAAGCGGTCCTCAGCCATGTCGTCGTAACGGTCCGCATCGCCTGCCGGCGGAAGCGGGCAAAGCCCGCTGTAGCCGGTCAGGTGCATGCGGTTGTTAGGCGTTCTGCTCAAAAGGTATCTGACGCTTTGTCGTTTTCAACAACCACTTTGCCCATCGCTTGTCCGCTTTCCAGACGAGCGTGCGCTTGTCCGGCTTCAGCAAGCGAAAAACGACTGACATCAAGTACAGGCTTCAGGCCGCCAGACTCAACAATCTGAGCCAAGTTGCGCAGTATGTCCGCGTGCGCCTCTCGTCTAAAGTTGTGCAGCATCGGAATCAGCATGAATACGACATGCAACGACAATCCCTTGAAGTGGGCCGTGGTCAAATCCAGCTCACACATCGAAACGGTCGTGGCAATTTGACCGTTCAGTGCCGCCGCCTCAAATGACTTAGCCAAATTCGCACCACCGACCGAGTCGAACACCAGATCGAATCCGGCCCCACCCGTGTGTTGAGCGACGTACTGCTCGACCGTTTCAATCTTGTAGTTGATGGCTGTTGCACCGAGTTGTTCGATCAGTGACAATTGTTTATCACCGCCGCCGGTTGAAAAGACTTCGGCGCCAAAATGTCTTGCGAGCTGAAGCGCTACATGACCAACGCCACCAGACCCTCCATGTACCAGAACTTTTTGGCCTTGCTTGATGCCGGCACGAGTCAGACCTTCGTAAGCGGTAATCGCGACCAACGGCAATGCCGCGGCTTCTCGCATCGACAAGTTGTTTGGCTTACGGGCAATCAAGTTGCTGTCAGCCACGATGTATTCAGCCAATGTGCCGGGCAGATCTGCCAGTCCACCTGCACAGCCGTAAACCTCATTGCCGATCGAATACTCTTTCACGCCGTCGCCGACGGCCTCAATCGTGCCCGCAAAGTCCATTCCCAGAATGGCTGGCGTATCGGGCGAGAGTGGTAACTCCTTGCCCATTTTGCGAATCATCGTATCAACCGTGTTCACACTTGATGCCGCGATTTTCACAAGGACATGGCCGGGTGTGACTTCAGGTTTCGCAAGCTCTGCTGGTTCAAATCTTGCGTTTTCGCCATAGGCGGTAATGATCATTGCTTTCATGATGTTTGTCCTTTTCGTGGTGCCGCCTAACTATATTTAGGCCGATCCGCATAAGAACCGGATCTGCCATTTTTATCCCTGTAGCACACCTTCAATGGTCGTGAACAATATCCCATCATCAACAGTGGTGCAATGCGTGACGGCCCATCGACCATTGATCACGGGTTCTTATGCGGATCGGTGTAAGCCCCGCTTCTGATAGCGGTCAGTCGTGGACTTCTACTTTGGGTCGCAACCAGCCAATACCGTACGCAATCAAATGCCGCATAACAACGCGTTGCAGGGAACGCCCGGAACAGCAGCCTCATGCTTTGCAGACTTGGTCTCCGCGAGCACCTGAACGAGGATGTTGAGACTCAACTTCGCATCTGTCTCTATAAATCCTTCCGAGCTCGTTCAATTTATTCCTCACAGTTGCTCGGGAGGATTGTGGCCGCCGCTGACCGGATGAATCGGGACACAACTTGCCGCAGCATGCGACCGTTGCGCTGCGGTCGCAACGGCGAAGCCTGTACTGTTCGAGGCTTGGCGAGTTTACAGGCTGAGAGCACGCGCGGCGTAGTTGGGTGATTCAGGAGGTCTTGCGGCGGCGCGCATCCTCCTGGGCGACCGTCCCCTGCTGGCAAAAGCGGAAGCAGCAGCGGGCAGCGATCCTAAATTTTTGCTTTTATCGCGGACGGATGGTCTGAATCGGCGGCTTTCACGCTTTCTTCCTCAGCAGGCTTTTCTTCTTCCGGCACATCGAACCACTGCACGAGCATCTCGTCCCACCAGGTTTCGTCGATTTCTTTCCCGGGGTCGCTCCCGAGAAAGGCGACATCGTCTTTCGTCACGTTTGGACCGACCAGCTGAGGTTGAAACTTGGCTCGATCAATGACTTCCTTCGTCGCGTAGCCTCCGATAATCCAGGAATCAGGATCGGCCCGGCGTGACTTGTACCCCTTGAGTCCGATCTTGAGATACATGAAGATCTGCTGCTGCGAGGAATCCCCGACACCGGACTGCGGCAACCCCAATGTTTTCTCAATCTTCTTGCGCCAATGCCGATCGTCGTAGCGCGACGTAATAAGCTGGAGCATGGTCTTTCCGATTTCGGCATCGAGCGGCATGGCGATACGTCCTATTCTATCTTCCGGCCATAGAGGCCGATAAGCGAGGCCTTTGCGATCGTGTTCTGGTTCAAAAAGTAGCCGACCATCGCGCCGGAAGCTTCTGGTTTCAAGGGCAGTCGGTCGACTTTCAGTGCAAACACCGTCACGATATAGCGGTGCGGCTTGTCGCCTTGCGGAGGGCAGGGGCCGCCAAATCCAGGCTGTCCGAAATCCGTCATGCTCTGGATCGCCCCCTGCGGCACACCGGTGCCATCCGATTTCCCCGCACCTGCAGACAACGACATGACGCTTGGCGGAATATTGAAAATGACCCAATGCCACCACCCGCTGCCGGTGGGCGCATCGGGGTCGTAGACCGTAACGGCAAAACTCTTCGTGTCCTTCGGGGCATTCGACCACTGCAGCTCGGGAGAGACGTTGCCACCCGTACACCCGAATCCGTTGAAGACCTGCTCGTTGCCGATTGTTGCGTTATGTGTAATTGCCGGACTCGTAAGCCGAAAATCAGCGGCATTGCTTACGCCGGGAAGTACTGCGAGCGTCAGAAGGATCGCACTCCATGCATGTCGCATAACCTGTCCTCTCCTGCAGTAATCAATTGGCTGCCATGTTCATCTTGCGGGCTTCAGTATTCCATGAACGCTCGCGAGCCGACGAAATTTCACCGGCCCTTCTGATAGGTCCCCATCAACTGCGCCTCGCCGATCATGTGACCCTTCATCGCTTCCTCCAGCTTGGCCTTGGTCGGATGCTTCAAATCCTCCAGCACGACGTCAAGCGCGTAGAGCTTATGAAAATAGCGGTGGCGACCGATGGGTGGGCAGGGTCCGCCGTAGCCGGTCCGCTTCCAATCGTTCACCCCCTCTTGCGTTCCCTCAGGGAGTGTTTTCACACCTTCCGGAAGCCCACTATTCGCGGCCGGCAGGTTATAGAGAACCCAGTGGACCCAGGTCATTTTCGGCGCGGCTGGGTCCGGGGCATCTGGATCATCGACAACAAGCGTGAGGCTCTTGGCGCCGGCCGGAATGTCGGTCCATGCCAGTGGCGGCGATATGTCCTTGCCTTCGCAGGTATAGATCGTCGGAATGGCACCCTGGTGAGTGAATGCCGTGGAAGTGATCCGCATGCTACCCTCCTCGCGAGCCAAAGCCGGCATCGCAGTCATGGTTGCAATGAGAGCCACTGCGATCAATGCGGCGTAGCTCAGTGTCCTCAATGACAACGCAGCATGTCGATAGCCGAAACGCATCTGCCGCTGCCAGTTCTCGCCATCTGCTCTTTCGTTCAAACCCTCAGGCGGCTAGCTTCCTGCCACCATCATCTCTGCGATCTTCACAGTCGGACTCGCAATACGCCCGCGAAACACCAGGTCGCTGCCGATCATTTCTATTCCCGAAAACATCTCTTTCAGATTGCCTGCAATCGTGATCTCTTCCACGGGATAAGCCAACTCGCCGCCTTCGATCCAGAACCCAGCGGCTCCCCGCGAATAATCACCTGTCACCATATTGATGCCAAAGCCGATGAGGTCTGTGACATAGAGGCCCTGTTTCACCGTCTTGATGATGTCTTGTGCCGTCTTTGTCCCTGGCGCAAGGTAGAAATTCGTGGGACCGACCGATGGATTCTCGCCAACACTGCGCGAGGCGTTGCCGGTCGAGGCCATCCCGAGCTTTCTTCCTGAGTAGGTATCGAGCAGGTAGCTCTTCAACACCCCTCGCTCCACGATGGTCGTCTTCCTGGTCGGCAGACCTTCGCCATCGAACGGTCGAGAGCCCAGCCCTCCAACCACTCGTCCATCGTCATAGACCGTCACGTACTCCGGGGCTAATGATTTGTCCAACTGGCCTGCCAGGAACGAGGCCCCTTTATAGAGTGAATACCCTGACACCGCACTGCAAAGATTCCCCATGAGGCTTCCGGCGGTTTCTGAGTCGAAGATGACAGGAACTCGTTGGGTGGCAACTTTTCTCGCTCCGAGCTTTCTGACTGTCCGCCGCGCCGCTTCCAGTCCTACCGCCTCAGGAGAAGCCAGCTTGACGAATTTCCGCTGCACATCGTACCAGGAGTCGCGCTGCATGGCTCCAGTGACCGAATCGGTAGCAATAGGCGATACCGACATGGAGAAACTGGAACTCTGGTACTCTCCCAGAAATCCATGACTATTGCCCAGCACCACGCGCCCCGATGAGGAGTCGAAGTCGCCTCTTTCAGAGTTCGTCACACGCTCATCCATTGACATGGCGGCAGCTTCAACCCGTTTAGCCAATTCGATCTGCTGTTCCGTATTCAGCCTTGTGGGATCGTAGAGATCTAAGTCCGGCCTCTCTCCTGCCATCTGATTCGCCTCCGGCAAACCGGACACCTGATCTTCCACGACGGCTTTTGCCAAGGTACAGGTCTCGGCGACCAGTTGATTCAGAGAATCCGCAGAAAAATCGGAGGTTGAGGTGCTGGCAGAACGTTTCCCGACAAACACACGTAAACCGAGGTGCTTCTCCCGAGCTTTTGTGAGGCGATCGACAGCGCCCAACCGGACTTGCACCGAAAAGGTTTCGCCGTCGGCGACAATGATGTCCGCCTCCGTCGCCCCACCGCGCTTTGCCTTGGCCAGGAGATCCATGGCAAGCTGACTATACCCATCGTGCTGCTGTATCTGCTGACTCATTGCTGTGTCCCGCCTACGGTGATTTCGTCGATTCGAATCGTCGGCAAACCGACACCCACTGGAACAGACTGCCCGTCCTTACCACATGTGCCGATGCCCTCGTCGAGCTTGAGATCGTGTCCAACCATCGAGACCTTCGTGAGAATCTCCGGCCCACTGCCGATCAATGTCGCGCCCTTGACCGGCCTCGTGACCTTCCCTCCCTCAATCAAGTAGGCTTCGCTGGCGGAAAATACGAATTTCCCGTTGGTGATATCCACCTGCCCGCCGCCGAACGACACGGCATAGAGACCTCGATCGACCGAGCGGATGATCTCTTCTGGGTCCGATGTCCCTGCCAACATGAATGTGTTGGTCATTCGCGGCAGCACGACACTTTGATAACTTTCGCGCCTCCCGTTCCCGGTCAAAGGAATCCCCATTAGCCGCGCGTTCAATTTGTCAGTGATGTACCCACGCAGAATCCCCTGTTCGATGAGCATGGTGCGACCGGTCGGAGTCCCTTCATCGTCCATGTTGAGCGAACCCCGCCGGCCCGGCAAGGTCCCATCGTCGACGATCGTACAGACGTCCGATGCCACTCGCTTGCCCAAGAGATTTGAAAATGCCGACGTCTTCTTGCGATTGAAGTCCGCCTCAAGTCCATGGCCGATGGCCTCGTGCAATAAAATCCCCGGCCATCCCCCACCCAGCACGACTGGCATGACGCCGGCCGGCGCTTCAACAGCAGACAAGTTGAGAATCGCTTCCCGCGCCGCTTCCCGCGCAAAGCGAAGATAGCGATCGCCTTCGTGATAGAACTGAAATCCGACACGCCCTCCTCCGCCGAACGAGCCGGCTTGCCGTTGGCCATTCTCTTCAGCGATACAGGTCACTTGCAGTCTTGAAAGCGGCTGCACATCCCCGATCAGCGTGCCATCCGAAGTGGCGACGATCACGACCTTGTATTCCGTATTGAACGACGCCATGACATTTTTAATGCGCGGATCATATCGGCGCGCTTCAGCATCGATCGCGTTCAGGAGGGACACCCGCTCTGCCGTGGCAACTTCAGCCTGTGCCCGCTCAACCGGATAGAGGTCGCGTGACGGGTGTTGGCGGACAGGCACCGGGGCCGTCTCAGTCCCGCTCGGCGAATTGGCAATATAGCGGGCTGTATCGGCAGCCAATTCGAGATCCTTTTTTGTCAGCTCATCGGAATAGGCAAAGCCGGTTTTTTCCCCCGCTGTCGCCCTCACCCCCACACCCTGCGACACACTCTTGGTCGCGCGCTTGACGAGCGATTCCTCCATTGAAACGGACTCAGATATACAGGACTCGAAGTAGAGGTCTGCGTAATCGACATCGCGAACTTTCACTCGCCCGAGCGCCCCAAGCACCTCGCCTTCGGTCAGACCGAATGACGTCAACTGAACAAGTTCACCCATGGTGTGAGAATCCTTCATCACGATTGGCCAGCGGATAGATGGAGAAGTATAGCCGATCATTTTCCGCAGGCGCAACGGCTATTTCATCCAACCCATCGCTTTTACAGGACTTTTACTAAAATTTGTTTGACATTCCTCACCCTCACCAGTAGACTTTGCTCGCCTACCATAGGACCCTTGAATAAAGAGATCGTTACCAACCGCACTTTTATGAACAGGAAAGACCCATCGACCTTGGATCAGCTATCCATAGAAGAACTTGCCGCAAAACTCGAACCTGATCTCTTGCCCAAGCACATCGCCATTATCATGGATGGCAATGGACGCTGGGCAGAGCCCCGAAACCTCCCTCGCATTGCCGGTCATCGGGAAGGGATTAAGTCCGTCCGAGAAATGATTACGGTTTGCTTGGAACTGGGTATCCACGCCCTGACTATTTATGCGTTTTCACAGGAGAATTGGAACCGTCCCGTTCAGGAAATTTCCTCGCTCATGGGCTTGCTGGAATATTATCTATCGACAGAACGATCAAAACTCATTGAGCAGGGTGTCCGGCTACGCACGATCGGTAGACTCGACTCCCTCCCGTCCTCCGCCCTTCAATGGGTCCGAGCTGCTGAACAGGAGACCGCCCACCTCGACAAACTCCACCTCACCATTGCCCTCAGCTACAGTGGCCGTACCGAGCTCGTAGATGCGGTGCGTGAACTCCTCCATGACGCACAAGAGGGGAAGCTGCAACCGGACGATGTGGACGAGTCCCGTATCCAACAATATCTCTACACCCACGATTTGCCGGACCCAGACTTATTGATTCGCACCAGCGGTGAAACACGAATCAGTAATTTTCTCCTCTGGCAGCTTGCCTACACCGAGCTCTATTTCACTCCGACTCTGTGGCCCGACTTCCGTCGCCGCGAACTCTTGCTCGCTTTGCTGGAATATCAGCGGCGCGAGCGGCGATTCGGTCGTGTCCTCAGCGCCATGTCTTCATAGTGGTCGATCTCAACCTCTCCATGCAGGATGACAAAATTGCCGGACAACAGCAGGCTGAACCGGCGCCCAAGGCAGCGCCCCGATTCGATCCCCGTAGGATCTATACCATTCTGGTGCTTGCGCCACTCTTGTACGCCGCCATTCGTTACCTCCCTCCCCTCGCATTTTCCGGCCTCGTGGTGCTCGCAGGGGGCCTCGCGCTGTTCGAGTTCTACCGGTTATGTTTCGCCGACCGTCGCCACTCCTGGCTGATAGGAGTCGGGCTGACAGGATTTGCCGCTCTGATTCTCGGAACACACCGGCTAGACATCATCCTCCCAGTCCTCCTGGCCACACTGGTCGGCGTGATGTCTGTTCCGCTTCTCAGCCGAGCGCCCCTCGAACAAAGCCTGCGGGATGGCGCCTTGACCTTGTTCGGTGTGCTCTACCTGGGCCTTACACTCGGCATGCTCTCGATGACGAGGCTCCTACCTCAAGGTGAATGGCTGATCTTTTTTCTCCTGCTGGTAACCTGGGCATCCGATACCGGCGCATACTATGTCGGCACATTGTTTGGGCGACACCGATTGGCCCCTACAATTAGTCCAAAAAAAACGGTCGAGGGCTTGGTCGGCGGTTTGATTGGTGCCATAATCGTCGCGTATGCAGCCCGTTGGTGGTTTCTCCCAGAATTATCCGGCCTTGATTGTCTGATCTTGGGCACCCTGCTGACGCTCACAGGTCTCTGGGGTGATCTGGCTGAATCGGCCATGAAGCGTAGCGTCGGCATGAAGGATTCCGGCGGCATACTACCGGGGCATGGAGGTATGCTCGATCGGCTCGATAGTCTCTTGTTCACCGCCCCCGTGTTCTACTACTATGTCTCGATGGCGAGCCGGTTACGAGTCATGGAATGAAGGAGTCCCCTATGAAAACGATCGTCATCCTCGGATCGACTGGATCGATCGGCACCAGCACCTTGGATATTGTGGACCGATTCCCAGAAGAGTTCTGCGTAGCGGGACTGACTGCCGGCAGTAACGACGAAAAGATCGAGGAGCAGATCCGTCGGTTCAAGCCTCGCGTCGTCGCCCTATCGGACGCTTCTGCTGCCGCCAGACTCCGGGATCGCTGTGCGGAACTGCCTGTCGAAATTTTGTCCGGGCAAGAAGGATTGATTCAGGTCGCCACTGCGCCTGAAGCTGAACTCGTCATCTCCGCCATCGTTGGTGGAGCCGGTCTCGTGCCTACTCTTGCGGCGATTCGAAGCGGAAAGCAGATCGCCTTGGCCAACAAAGAGCCGATGGTCATGGCAGGAAAATTGATGCAGGATGAAGCGCGACGGCATGGCGTTCGTATCTTTCCGGTCGATAGCGAACACAGCGCGATCTTTCAATCGTTAGAAGGCCATCGCAAAGAGGATGTCCGCCGCCTGATCTTGACGGCGTCCGGAGGAGCCCTCTGGACTCTGAGCCGGGAGGAGTTGAAAGACGTCACCCCTGAACGGGCGCTCCAACATCCCAATTGGAAAATGGGCGCAAAAATCACGATCGATTCCGCCACCCTCATGAACAAAGGCCTCGAAGTCGTCGAAGCCCGCTGGCTCTTCGATATTCCAGAATCTCACATCGAGGTTATGATCCATCGGGAAAGCATCATTCATTCTCTGGTAGAATATCAGGACCGTTCAATGATCGCGCAATTGGGATTGCCGGATATGCGAACACCTATTTCCTACGCAATGAGATATCCAGGGCGCATGCCGCTCGATCTGCCTTCGTTGGATCTGACAGAGATCGCCACACTGACCTTTTGCAAGCCGGATCACGACCGGTTTCCCTGCCTGGGTCTTGGCTATGAATCCCTGCGGATTGGCGGAACCATGCCAGCCACGTTGAACGCCGCGAATGAAATCGCCGTCGAAGCCTTCTTGAACGGCGGCATCCAGTTCACTGACATTGCTGAAATCATTCGCACCACAATGGAACGCCATACCACAACAAACATCGCAACATTGGAAGACGCGCTGGAAGCGGATCGTTGGGCCCGAGAGAAAGCCGAATCGTTGGTTGGAGCGCTGGCGCGCTAGGTCTACACAAAGGAGCGTATCCCGTGTTCATGGCATTTACCTGGTCCCCCGATTCCCTCTGGTTGCTCATGCAGAAGGCATGGTGGTTCCTGATCGTTCTGGGTGTACTCGTCGCGTTCCATGAACTCGGACATTTCCTGGCCGCTCGGTGGGTCGGCGTGAGAGTCCTCAAATTTTCTCTTGGCTTCGGACCGAAACTCCTCGGCAGGAAAATGGGCGACACGGAATATCTCATCTCGGCCATTCCGCTCGGCGGCTATGTGAAAATGTTCGGCGAGGATGAGACCGAAGCCACCACACAAGCAGATCGCGCACAATCGTTTGCCCATCAAAAATTGTGGGGAAAGGTGCTGATCGTCGCCGCCGGACCTGGATTCAACTTCATTCTGGCCTATTGTATTTTCGCCGGATGGCTTGCGACCGGCACTCCGCTTTTTGTCCCGACGTTTCAGGATCTCTCCCCCGATATTGAAGCAATGGTTCCCGGCTCTCCAGCCGATACCGCGGGCATCCGGGTTGGAGATCGCGTCAGCCGGGTCAATGGACAGGACATTTCGACCAGAACAGAACTCTTCGACGCCGTGGCAAAGAGCAAGGGGCAGGCACTGACACTCGAAATCGTACGAGGTGAGCAGGTCAAAACGCTGACGGTCACGCCTACCACCGCGCCAGGACCGCAAGCCTCTGCGCAAGAGCCTGGATACTACCTGGGCGTAGAAGAAACACAGCCTCTCGTGACGTCAGTCGTACAAAGTTCTCCGGCGGCAAAAGCTGGGCTTCAAGCCGGAGACCATGTGAATAAAATCGATGGCACCACGATTCATACCTGGTCCCAGATGACCGGTATCGTGAAAGAAAGTCCCAACCGACCTCTACAGATAGAGGTCTTGCGGGAGGGGCAGCGAGTGTCGCTGACCGTTACGCCTTCCGCTGAGAAGGCGATGGTCAACGGCCAGTCCATTGAGGTCGGCAAGATCGGCATTTCAGGGCCAGGCCGTTCGATCATGCGCTCCAGCACTCCCCTGTTATCGCTCTACGATGGCTTGGGAGCGACATGGGGCTGGACCGAGTTGACCGCCATCGGCCTCTACAAAATGATCGTAGGGGACATCTCCAGCAAAAACATCGGCGGCCCACTGACTATCGCCAATATATCCGGAGAAGCAGCCGCGCAGGGGGCCTCAAGTGTGGTGTTCCTCATCGCCATTCTCAGTATTAACCTGGGCGTGCTCAACCTACTCCCCATTCCTATTCTCGACGGCGGCCATTTGATGTTCTTTCTGATTGAGGGTATCCTCCGGAAGCCTCTCGGCGAACGACAGAGAGAAATCGCGCAACAGGCTGGGCTCGTGCTACTAGTGGGCGTCATGATCTTTGCATTTTGGAATGATCTCGAACGGATATTCTTGCGATAGATCATGGGTCCAAAAATCTGGATGTCGCCCCTCGATAACACACTTCCCTGCTCATCGGTATTTCATATTCGATGACGTACAATCTTTCCCACTGACCCATGCGCACTTCCCAAGTCTTAATCCCGACATTGCGAGAAGATCCGGGCGAAGCGGAAACCGTCAGCCATAAGCTCATGCTCAGGGCCGGTCTGATCCGCAAGGTGGCGGCCGGCATCTACACCTATCTCCCGCTCGGCCTACGGGTCATCCGAAAAGTCGAACAGATCATTCGTGAGGAGATGAACAGGGCTGGAGCCCAGGAACTCCTCATGCCCATCGCCTCCCCCGCAGAATTGTGGCGAGAAACCGGCCGATGGAATTTCTACGGCAAAGAGCTGCTGCGCTTCAAGGATCGACACGAGCGTGAGTTCTGCTTGGGACCGACTCATGAGGAGGTGATCACCGACCTCTTCAGGCGTGAAGTCCGTTCCTATCGGCAAATGCCGCTGAATTTTTATCAAATCCAAACGAAATTTCGAGACGAAATCCGTCCCCGTTTCGGCCTCATGCGGGGGCGCGAGTTCATCATGAAGGACGCCTATAGTTTCGATCAGGACGAAACCAGCGCCAGGCTCAGCTATCAGAAAATGTATGATGCCTACCATCGTATCTTTACGCGCTGCGGCCTTACCTTCCGGGCTGTAGAAGCCGACACCGGCCTGATCGGCGGCAGTTCATCCCACGAGTTCATGGTGCTTGCAGAAACAGGCGAGAACACCATCGTGTACAGCGATGTCAGCACCTACGCCGCCAACGTCGAACAGGCCGAAACGCTTCCTCCTACTGAGATGGACACCGAGGCCCACCGTCCCTTACGCGCGGTACAGACTCCTCGCTGCCGGACAGTCGAAGAAGTGACAAAATTCTTGAATATCTCCCCCACCCATCTCGTGAAAACGCTCCTCTATTCATCAGGAAAAGATACGGTCGCCGTATTGATACGGGGAGACCATGAGGCGAATGAGGTCAAGATTCAACGATTCCTGCGTGTCACTGATCTTGAACTCGCCACACCTGCCGTGGTCGAGCAAGTCACCGGCGCACCGGTCGGATTTTCCGGTCCCATTGGCCTAACACAGGTTCGGATTATTGCCGACCACGCGGTCAAGGCCTTGCGCAACGTGGTTGTGGGCGGCAATCAGAGCGACACCCACTATGTCGATGCGAATTGGGATCGAGATTTTCAGGTCGAGCAGTTTGCCGATCTACGGAGCGCCTGCGCGGGAGATCCGTCACCGAAAAACGATGGCGGGACCTTGAAGGCAACGAGAGGGATCGAAGTCGGACATGTCTTTATGCTCGGCACCAAATATAGCAAAACCATGAACGCTTCCTTTCTCGACCTTCATGGCAAAGAGTGCCTTGCAGTCATGGGATGTTATGGTATCGGCGTGGGACGCACTGCCGCTTCGGCGATCGAGCAGAACCACGACACGAAAGGCATTATCTGGCCCTTCCCAATCGCGCCGTTCCACGTGCATCTCCTCCCACTCACCCAATCGGCACAGACCGCTCAGGTTACTGTGCAACTCTATGACGAACTGCAGGCTGTGGGGCTTGAAGTCCTCTGGGATGATCGGGATGAACGGGCGGGTGTAAAATTCAACGATGCGGATCTGATGGGAGCGCCGTTCCAAGTGGTTATCGGAGATAAGGGCCTAGCAGAAGGAGTCGTGGAAGTGAAAACGCGAAAAGATGGAATAAAACTCAAACTGCCGCCGGCGCAAGTCGCTGCTCATCTGATTCGCATACAAGAAATCTAAAGACCCTGCCGCTCACAAACGATTTTACCCATATTGCGATCCCCGTAAACATACCAGCCTGAAACCGTCTTTTCCTTGTCTTCCATCTGTGATCAGTTACACTGGGCTTCAATCTCTGTCTCAAGACATCGTGATCAGGTGGATCGTCCACACTGCTCAATGAGCACATGAAACCGGCGATGGCCTTCGTAGTCGAAGGCTAGGAGTTCGTGCATGCAAGCCAATCCCATCCCACAAAACCTGCAAGAACTTCAGCAGAAAGTGGCGTTCGCCGAGAATGTCAAACGCATCACGGAACAAATCCACGCGGCCAGCGACCTCGACCATATCCTCCTCGATCTGCGCAAGGAGATCCTCAGTATTTTTGACGCCGAAGACCTCACCATTTTCGCATTCGACCCAGAAAAGAAAGAGATTTTTTCTAAAATCCCTCATATCGACAGCATCGAAGAATTCCGCATTCCTCTCACGGAACAAAGCCTGGCTGGGTTTTGCGCAAAGTATCTCCGCCCAGTGAGCATTGCAGACGCCTATAACATCGCTGAGCTGCAAGGAGTCCACCCCTCACTCGTCCACGACACATCCTACGACAAACGGACTGGATTCAAGACAAAACAGGTCCTCACCTACCCGATCGTAGCGGACAACAAGTACTTGATGGGCGTCCTTCAACTCCTGAACAAAAAGAGCGGCGTACGTTTCACACGAAAGGACGAAGAATCCGTTGCTGAGATTGCCAAGGCGCTCGGCATTGCCTTCTTCAATCTCCGCAAGGTTTCGAAGAAAGCCCCGACCAAATTCGATCGCCTGGTCACAGATACCCGCATTACCCAAAATGAATTGGATAACGCGATCGCCGAGTCCCGAAAAGGACAGTCGGATCTCGAGAGTATCTTGATTGAGAAGTACAAGGTCCCGAAGATCGAGATCGGCAAGTCACTCGCCCAGTTTCATAAATGTCCCTACATCGAGTACAGCGAACGAACGATTGTCGATGTCGAGCTCCTGAAAAACCTCAATGTTGACTACCTCAAGAAAAACCACTGGATGCCCCTCAAACGGGACCGAACCGCCATTGAAATTTTGACAGACGATCCGAGCGACCTCGATCGAGTGGCAGATATCAAGCGGACGTTTCCCGGTCTCAATATTCGCTTTGCGATCAGCCTCCGTCGCGATATCGCCCAGTTCCTCGGCTCCGCCACAGGACAGGGAGATACCAGCAGCACACGTAAGTTGGATGAAAATGTCTCCGACATTCTCGGCGAACTCGTCAACGAAGCCCAAGAGGCGGCGGCGGAAGATGCCGGAGGCGGACTCGACGAAAACGACAATGCCATCGTGCGGCTAGCCAATCAGATCATCGCCGATGCCTATCGGCAAGGCGCCTCCGATATTCATGTCGAACCCTATGGCGAAAAGCGTGAGACTCTTGTCCGATTCCGTGTCGATGGCGACTGTTTCGAATACATGAAGATTCCGCAGAGCTATCGCCGCGCCATCGTATCCCGACTAAAGATTATGGCCAGCCTCGATATTGCAGAACGACGCAAGCCCCAGGACGGCAAGATCAAATTTAAACTGTCCGAAAACAAGGAAATCGAATTGCGCGTCGCGACGATTCCGACCGCAGGATATAACGAAGATGTGGTCATGCGTCTGCTCGCAGCCAGCGAACCGTTGCCCCTTGACAAGATGGGGTTTTCGGACCGAAATTTCGCAGAACTTAAGGTGATCGCCGCAAAACCCTACGGCATCATTCTCTGTGTCGGACCAACCGGATCAGGGAAAACTACAACCCTGCACTCCGTCCTCGGCTTCATCAACACGCCAGACATTAAGATCTGGACGGCGGAGGACCCCGTCGAAATCACTCAATATGGGCTCCGGCAAGTCCAGGTTCAGCCAAAGATCAACTTCACATTTGCCGCTGCGATGCGCGCGTTTCTCCGGGCCGACCCAGACGTGATCATGGTCGGAGAAATGCGAGATAAAGAAACGGCTGACATCGGCATTGAAGCCTCATTGACCGGACACCTCGTCATGAGCACGCTCCACACCAACAGCGCAGTGGAAACCGTCACGCGACTTCTCGATATGGGCTGCGACCCATTTAGTTTTGCCGATGCGATGTTGGGAGTCCTCGCCCAGCGCCTCACTCGGCGGATTTGCAAGGACTGCAAGGAGCAGTACGTCGGGACTGCGGTAGAATACGAGGAAATCAGACAGGGCTATGGGCCTGAACATTGGGACAAGCTCGGCATCCCACAAGACAACACCTTCCGCCTGACCCGCGGGAAGGGATGTGAAACCTGCAATCGCACTGGCTTTAAGGGACGCGTGGCCATACATGAGCTGCTTCTGGGATCGGACAGACTCAAACGGATGATTCAGACGAAGGCGAGAACTGAAGAGATGCTGCAGGCTGCTATCCAGGACGGTATGACGACCCTCATGCAGGATGGAGTTCAGAAGGTCCTGCTTGGCCAAACCACGTTCAAGGAAGTCAAGGCGGTGGCCATCAAATAATAATCTGACTCACATAATTTGGCCTGCATTATCTATGAACAATACGAGCCGGCATTCGCCTGCACGAACACTTCACTCGCTCCGCCACACCAATCAGCTCCCCTCAATGTCACAAGCTGGATCTCCCAACGGCGCACCGCACGATCATCCCTTCAAAAGATCTATGTATAATGAGTGGGCAGACGGATGAACAGAGGCTTACACGGCAGCCATTGACACGACGGTCACATACTTTTCCAGGCGATTCCGTGCAGCGGGAGATAACTCTGTGAACGCCAGGCCGAAGAAATGATCCTTCGCCCACTTCACAGTGGCGATGGTAATATCGGCAGACTTGATTTGCTTGGGCAAGCGCAGGCTTAACGAAACTTCGTCCCCTGGCCTCATCTCAGCCTGCGTGCTGACTCTGGCGCCACGCACCGAAAGATCGTAGACCACACCCAAGTCGATACCAGGCCTTCTCAACCAACGATGCGACTGACAATGAGACAGGGCGCAGACAAAAGGGGCAGAGATGCGGACCCGTGGATGCTCGCGAAATCTATTTAAGACAGAAGATCGATGTACGGTCTGTTCCATAGCGCACCCCTGCTTTGCCTCTACCGTACATCAGAACAAGCGTTTCACAAATACAATTTCAATTACACCAACCGAACCGCGCTGACTCAAAGGAATCTTTCTCTATCTTCAAGAGCATCAAACCTCTAGCAGTGTGTTGGCAAGCTCGATGACAACACGGGACACGACACCACGCCCGTGATCACTGACGGAAGCTGAATGGTCTGCAGGCTGTTGAGATAGGCCGTCCAGCAAGGCCGCGGCGAGCGAAGAGACGAGGAGGTACGAACCGCACTTCGTGGAGCCGTTTGCCCTTCTCAATAGTTCTTGGCAAACGGAAAAGCCTCTCACGTATTTCCGATCTCCGAGGTTTGTCTCAGCGTTGAGCCTCTGAGCGACGTGAGAACCCCGCTAGCGGACTTTGTCAACAACCGGCTAGCACACAGCGTCCTCCCCTACTGTCCACTGATTGATTGCCTATCTCTCTCAACCTTGTTTCAAACTCGATGATCTTACAGGTTACCCTCCTGGTGATCGCACTGACCGTTGTGTCAAAGACTCTGGAAGTTCATTCACCATCTTTAAGTTAAAGTTCGGCTGCTCACCACGCTTCCTTTGCTGAACACCTCGATCCTGGGCAACAGTCCAGAATTCGCCGGGACAGCCTTGGATGCGCAGGCTGCTCAACGTAGCATCCATCCCCATTTTATCCAGCCGGGAAAACCGGCGCAGAACACGTTTATCGAAAGCTTCAATGGAAAATTCTGAACGAGTGTTTAACCGCACGCTGGTTTCACACATTGCCACTAAATCCATACCGCTTTTGTGAAGGAAGGGGGAACCCGGTACTTCCAGGCCATCTATCCGGATCTTGCGGTTGCCCAAGCTTGCATCGGCTGTCATAATTCCCATCCGGACAGCCCCAAGCGGGACTTAAAATCAATGATGGGGGGAGGGCTGGTGATCAGTATTCCAGTGAAATAGCGATGTGAGCGAGACACCCTCCTAAGGCTGACGGTTAGGATCATTTAAAAGACTGAAATCTTCCGGCTCCGACTTCAGCCTTCCCAGCGTCTGCCTAATCCGTTGTATACAGCAGTCTACGGTTTCTTCACGCATCGAAACCCAGGGAGGTATAAGCTCCTGAACGACGGGGGATCCCAGTAGCGATCCGCGGATCGCAAGTTTCTCGCACTGCTGTTCCAGGCTCCACCGCGTATCACTTTGAACCCGCCTTTCGGCAGTCCTTCGGGGTTCTGCGGTGGACTGCTCTTATAATAGTCACTGTCATACCAGTCGCTGACCCACTCCCAAACATTTCCGGACATATCATAGACCCCATAGGGACTCTTGCCCTGTTCAAACGATCCTACCGGCGACAATGCCCCAAAGTCGCTCGAGCCATTTTTCCCAAAGTTCGCATGGAGCGACGTCGGAGGATCGTTGCCCCATGGATACAGACGGCCATCTGTTCCCCGCGCCGCTTTCTCCCATTCCGCCTCTGTCGGCAGACGCTTGCCCATTGATTTACAATAGGCCGATGCGTCCGCCCAATCCACTCCCATGACCGGACGCTTTTGGTATGCCGATTGGTTCAGCTTGTTCCAGTCCAGAGGCAAATGGCCTCCTCCCGACCGCAGAAAATCCCCATACTCCCCCACCGTTACTTCATAAACATCCATGGAAAAACTATCCACAGAGACCTTGTGCGCCGGTCGCTCGTCTGCATCACCTTCCGAGCTCCCCATCGTAAACTCCCCCGCCGGTATCACTACCATCGAACCCAACGGCGGTTTGGTCACCATAGGTTTCTCTTGACTCAGCGTCTGCCCAGTGGCTAATTCCTTCACCCTCTTCTCTTCTGGTGGCGCAGCCATCGCCGGGTACGCAGTGAGCCCAATCAATGCAATCAGTACAAACATCCGTCCCATGAACCGCCTCCGTTTTCTACTGAAAAAACCATGACATTCCCATCCCTTCGCCTAGTCCAATGGGCGGGAACTATACGGCCTCACGCCTCAGAAAAACAACCGGGTAAGATTTCAGAATGACCTCAACCAGCCTACTATCATGCGACCCTCCCCCATAGGATGCAGGAGGGTCGCGGGATATGACGAGTGGTGATGAAAATACGAGCGAAGAAGCCAAACACAGAGACTCTTAACTCTTCGCGCACCGGAACCCGTTCAGACCCTGATCCGTCGGCGAAATGAGACTCCGATTAGCCGAGCGTAACGCCCGAGGGTTGCTGTTCCAGGCACCGCCACGGACTGCCCTGGTCCCGCCCGTCGATGGTCCTGTCGGATTCTTCGAAGGGCTGACCTTATAATAGTTATAGTCGTACAAATCACTGACCCACTCCCAGACATTCCCAGCCATATCATAGAGACCATAGGGACTCTTGCCCGCTTCGAACGAGCCTACCGGGGCCAATACCCCGTGATTGTTCCACTCTGATTTCCCGAAATTCGCATGGAGTGGCGTTGGAGCATCGTTACCCCACGGATAGATGCGGCCATCCGTGCCTCGCGCCGCCTTCTCCCACTCCGCCTCTGTCGGCAGGCGCTTGCCGACCCATTTGCAGTAGAAAGACGCTTCCGTCGAATCCACATTGGCAATTGGACGCTTCTGATTCGCCGACTGATTCATCGTCTTCCAATCAGAAGGAAAGTCGATCCCTTTCGCTTGCAAAAATGCCGCATACTGCCCCACCGTCACTTCATAGACATCCATGGAAAACGCATCTACGTAGACTTTGTGTTCCGGTTTTTCGTCTGAATCTCCCGACGCGCTTCCCATCGTGAACTCTCCCGCCGGCACCACCACCATCGTCCCCTCCGGCGGTCTCGCTGCCGCTGGTATCTCCTGGCTCTGTTTCTGCACCGTGGATGATTCTTTAGCCCCCTTCTCAAGGGGTGGAGCCGCCATAGCTGGGGAAACCACGAGCCCAAGCAATGCGAACAGGACGAGCTTCCATCTCATGAACCGCCTCCGTATTTTTATTAAAGGAACCATGACCGCCTGCCCTTACTTCGCCCAATGGGCGGAAACTATAAAGCTTCAAGCCTCAGGAAGGCAACCGTGTAGAGTCACGTACCCCTTGTAGCCCTTATGATTCAAGATGGTTCACCGAGAGATTGCGCGGACGCCTGACGAAGATCGCGTGGAGACAGCGAGGCAGGATGATTCGCCACTACAGTTGTAATCTTGGTAGTGGACTCGGCTAAATGTGAAATGCCGCACGCGTTCAACGAGCGTTGAGAATAGATTCCAAGTTATTCTCCAGATCGTTCACCACCACCCACTCGGTGGCGCCGGCCTTGCGCACCTTCGCCTCCCAGTGGGTCAGGCGGTCGAGGTAGAGCCGAGGGTCGGCATTGTCCGTTCCCAGCTTCGTGACATTCAACGCCACGACACGAATCCCATCGAGCGTGATCGGGAAATCTCGTATCGTTCCTTTACCCAACTCTTCCTGCATATCTGAGAACACCACGATGGTCTTGATGCCGGCCTTGGTTTCATTGAGGTATTCAGCGCCCTGGATCAGCCCACCGGTGATGTCGGTATAGGCGCTGCCTTTGACCCCCTCGGCAAACGTCTCGATGCGGCTTTTGAACGCCCGCTTCTGCGAGGTGGCCTGCGAAGGCCGCTTGTCGAATGTGACCTTAGCGATAATATCTTTTTCCGTGAAGCTGCGTGTTTCCACTTTGGCCACGGCCAGTGAATCACCAGGATTGAGCGTCGCCAGTAGGTAATTGATGATCTTGGAAGCCTTTTTCATCTCCCCGGCATAGGTGCCGGATGTATCCACCAGCATATACACGCCCTGGCTGTGCATCCGACTGTCGCCACAGGCGCCGACGAACACCATGCCGAACAACAGAATCAAGAGGGTCAGATATTTATTCATGCCGCCCTCCTGGACTTGGGAAATTCCTTCTCTTCCATATTGCCCATCTCTCCCGTCGAGCCTGCGCGTATCCCTATCACCCAGCGCTCGATCATCAATGGCACGACAATCATCACGTCATACGTCAATTCGAGCACGTTGGCGAGCCGCTTGAAGAGCAGACCGGCGAATCTGAGCCCCACACCGAGACCGAGCATGCCCTGCACCAGACACACACCGATGACGGTGCGCAACGAGTGCACCACGTTTTCAAACGGGATGGCTACGAACGCCAATGCGAACGGAAGCACGAAGCCCATGATCATTTGTCCGATCATCGGAATGCTGGTCAACAGGCCATCCGACGAAACCGGAGCGGCAGAGGCGAGATCGCGCATCAACAAAGCCTTGTCGGCAACCAGCATATCGCGCATCAGCGCGAGGGACGACTCGATCACGGCCAGGATAATCAAGAAAACCAGCGACGCCACCGTCAAACGGCGGCGCATACGATCCTCCATACTGGCAATCCTGGGAAAGAGTTGCGTCACACGCAGGGATTCGAGGAGGAACAAGCCCATCGAGGCTTCCATCAGAATAATCACCAGCGCTGCGACATCCGACGTCTTCATGTTGTCGGTGATGTAATCGCTGGCGCCCACCATCTCCGACATGGGCAGCGCGATCAGTTTGTAGTTGATAAACGCCCCGCCCAACGCGATCAGCAGGACCAGCGAGGAGATCGCCAATTGCACGAAACCGGACACCGTCAGCGCATGTTCGGTTTTGTTGTCCTTGGCCCGTATGCCCTCGAATGTTCCCATATACCCGTCGATCTGTTTTACGTTGGTCTGGAGCGTGAGCATCTTCTTGTCCATTTCGCCTATCATTTTCTCCACAGACCGCCATGACGGTTGCATCGCTTTCAATATCTTGTGCCGTTCCTCATACGAGCGCCGGAACTCTACTATCGTCTGATCATGGATCTTCTGAATGGATTTATTGATGTCCTCCAAAAGCTTGCGTGGAATATCGCCTCCTGACTTGATCTGCGCGACTGACTTGAGCGCGCTCACCCATTCCGGAGGGGGCGGCGGAACCTCTCCGCATTTGCGATAATCATCTTCGATGCGTGTCGCCTCTTCCATCATTTTGCGCTGAACAGCAGGAAATTCCTGTAGGTCTTTGCGAATGATGTCCCCCACTCGTTCAAATTCCCGATCGATGATGGCTGCGGCGCTTTCCTGCCCATGCGCCAGCAGCACCGACTGATTCCGCACCCGTACGTTTTCCGCGGCCAGGAACAGCCAACGGGAAATGAACCGCATGGACTGAGAAACTAACGCGCATACTGAGTGAATGACCCCGTGCATTGGCTTGCGCGCCGCATACAGAAATAACATCGCCAGTACGACCAGCACGAACACGGATAAGGCCACGTGATTGGGCCAAAACAACCATGAATTCCAGGTCGTCATTGCGGGCTCCTCCCTTTGCTGAAACCGCTGCTCTTCTTATCCGCTACGCATCAACCCCCTCTGCCCGTGAGAGCATTATTCATGCCGATTTGTCGCATATCGCTTAAGAATCAGGACGAGGAGAAATAGAAGACTTTTTCCCGCCCCTCCCTTGCCTTTTGATTCAGCGGCTCACGCGAAGACTGAAGGGGATTGCGCGAAGATGTTCATGAACGGAGCAGGCTGTTTGACGTAGCAGAGAGGGGAAGGACAATACCGCAGGTGGGTCAGACAACCTCATCTGCTCACAGGAACATTATGGCCCAGAGCTTCATCACGATCCACAGAACCGCTGCGATCGCGAGCACCAGAAGCACGACGGTCCCGGCGATGATGCCGGCCACGTACAGCCTGGCTTGCTGTGTTTCCCGATAAGGCTGCGTCGCAGCCCGCCGCAATAACTCTGCATTTCTCGCATGACTCCGAAACCAGACGGAGAAAAGATCGCCAAGGATGGGAATCGCGCCGATGGTTCCATTGATGAGGAGGTTGACGCTCATCCTTGTGATGACGATCTGCGGCACATCAAGTCGCGCAGCCAATATTAGGATAACGGTTCCGATGAGACTGGCCAGCACGTCTCCAACCCCAGGGATCAATCCGAGCAACGGATCGAGTCCGATATAGAAAGGTGTGCCGGGGATTTTGACGGTCGTATCCAGGATCTTGGCTAACAGTTCGGCCGTCGCCACCAAGGCTTCTCGTTGAGGGTAGGGCGAGGGAGATTCTGGGGGGACATGTGGGGCTGAGTCAGCCACACTGTAACCGTACCATGAGTCAGACGGCCCGAACAATTCTCTTTCAAGGTTGAAAGGATCTGGATCTTGACGACATGACATAGATAGGTCATATCACCATGGCCATCTCGGCCTAGCAGAACACCCTACGATGGAGGTCCCTATGCGCGCACGGTTCATTCGCTCCGATCACGCTCTTGCAAGACGCTTGATCCTCGTCTCATTCATGCTACTCCCCTGGCCTGTTTTGGCGGAGGAGGGACCGGCACTCCCCCTTTCGAAGATCGTACTCTATTCCAGCGGCGTGGGATATTTTCAGCATGATGGGGCTCTCAACAATCGCGCACAACTCGATCTCCGCTTCAACGTGTCCCAGATCAACGACTTGCTGAAAAGTCTGGTCGTGCAAGACTTTGGCGGCGGCAAGGTCTCAACTATCACCTACGGTTCGCAGGATCCTGTCACGAAAACACTTGGAAGCTTCGGCGTCAATCTGAACGGCAACCCGACCCTGGGACAGATTCTGACTCAAGTCCGTGGGGAACCGGTCGAAGTCACTGCCCCTAATCCCATCGCCGGCACATTGCTGGGAGTGGAGAAGAAAACAGAGTCCGTCGGCGAGGGCTCGCAGCGCCGCGTCGTCGAGCAGGAATATCTCACGCTCCTAACAGAAGACGGGCTCCGCTCACTTTCGTTGGCGAACGTGCAGCGCATTAAATTGACCAATCCTGTGTTGAATGCCGAGTTGCACCAGGCACTGGCCGCGCTCGCGGCGAATCACGATGCCCAGAAGAAAACGGTCTCGATTACCTTCGACGGCACCGGAAACCGCCGAGCCCGTGTCGCCTATCTTACGGAAACTCCCGTCTGGAAGACCACGTATCGACTCGTCTTGGACGAAGACAAATCGCCCTATTTGCAAGGCTGGGCCATTGTGGAGAATCAGACCCCACAGGACTGGCGCAACGTCACACTCTCGCTTGTTTCCGGACGGCCTATTTCTTTCACGATGGATCTGTATCAACCGCTCTATAATCCGCGTCCGGTTGTCCAACCAGAGCTCTATGCCAATCTCAGACCTCAGACCTACGGAGACGCCATGGATGAACTCAAAGCGGTGGCTTCTCCCCAACCAGCCCGCAGCGACATGAAGAAGGAACGATTGCTCGGCAAGATGGCTCAAGGTTTAGCCAGCGAGCAAGCCAATGCTCCGGCGGCAACCGCCGCCGCTCACGAGATGGAGATGGGACGATTGGAAGAAGGCGTGGTCTCCATGGCAATGGCCGAGGACAAAGGCGAGTTGTTCGAGTATCGCATCGACCAGCTCGTCAGCCTCGCCAAGCATACCAGCGCGCTGCTGCCCATCATCGGCCAAACGCTCCAGGGCCAGAAAGTGTCGCTCTACAATCAGACCGTCAATGCAAAACACCCCCTGAACGGGTATCGGCTGAAAAACACGTCGGCACTTCATTTGATGCAAGGCCCCATCACGCTCTTCGACAGCGGAACCTTTGCCGGCGATGCGCGTATCGAGGATCTTCCTCCCGGACAAGACCGGCTGATCAGCTATGCGCTCGATCTCAAGACCGAAGTGGAACCAAAACTCGACGGTGGCACACAAGAACTTGCGACGGTCTCACTGAAGAAAGGCACGATGCTCATCTCGCGCCGATTAATCGAAGACCGGACCTATCTCGTGAAGAATCGCGACGCGAAAACTAAGACGGTATTGATCGAACAACCCTATCGTGCAGACTGGAAACTTACCGAACCGAAAGAGCCGACGGAACGGACGCGCGACATGTATCGCTTCAGCGTCTCGATCGATCCGGGGAATACCGCGATGCTCCGCGTCAAGGAAACGTTGCCGATTCAGGAATCGATCCTCTTGATGGACAGCGGCCTCGACCAGATCGTCCATTACCAGAGAGCAAAGGAAGTGAGCCCACAAGTGAAAGACGCTTTGCAACGCTTGGTGCAGTTACGCAGTGCGCTGGACGATACGCGCATGCAAAGGACGCGCCTGGATCAACGCACCGCCGAGATCACGGCGGAGCACGCTCGAATCCGCGAGAACATGCAGCGGCTCCCACAGAACTCCGATCTCTATAATCGGTATGTCAAGAAATTGGACCAGCAGGAAACCGAGTTGGAGAAACTGCGCAAAGATATCGAGAGCCTCAAGAGCCGGGAAGAAGAACAGCGGCGGGAGTTGCAGATCTACGTGATGAATCTGGACGTGGCCTAATCCGATCGAGCAAAAAACCTCCGGACATCTTCTATCGCGGCGCAGCCGACAAGGAGATAATGATCCGGCGAGACAATGAGGGGAACCCCAGCCTGGCCTGTGGCATGCCAGGCTGCCTCCCACTCTTGAGCCATCCGGCGATCCTCGCCGTCGATTGCACCCACACTTTCTGGTGAGCCTCCTACCTGCTCGACCAGCTGCCTGAGCACCTCCGTGTCGGAGATATCCTTGCTCTCACACCAAAAGGCCCGATAGGTCTCACGCACAAACGCCATCGCGTGCGCCGGGTCACGCCGCAGAAGTCCTACAGCCTGTTCGATCGCCGGCCTCGTATTTGGTTTGCCGGAAGGGAGCACAATGGGCAGCCCTGGCGCCAGTCGCTGCACGACCGCCACTTCGTGACGTAGTTCAGCACCCAACGAACCCTGCCACGGTTTCATTGGACGAGGCAGATGCGACGCATGCTGCACCCCGCGCCATTCACAGCGATCGAGCAAGTTCATCTCGTGCAGCCGTTCGTGCATCGCATAACAGAACGGACAGTTGAAGTCGCTGTAGAGAATGTTGATATCGGGCATAGGTGCTCCCTGCTAGAGATACTCCCACCGTTTGAGAATATCGAGGCCTCCATCATCTATTCAATACAATTATTCTCATCTATCCATACGCCCCAACTATTCGTGAGGACTGACTCGATCAGATCTTGACTCAATCTCATTCATGTCTGTTGTGTGTTGTTCTGTGCGAATGCTAAGCCCTGATTGGTGCTACGCTATAGACTCAATCAGATGGAGGTGCCCTATGATGTCCGCTATTCACTCGGCCCTTTCCGGGCTTGGGGCCTATGCAAAACAAATTGAGTTCTCGGCGAATAATGTGGCCAACGTCAATACCGACGGATTCAAGAAATCACACGTGGAGCTCGTCTCGGTGGAAACCGGGGGCGTGCTAACCGTCGTTCAAAAAGACGACTCCGCCGGTCCTACGATCCTACGCGATATCGGCTATGGTCCAACCCCAGTGGAATTGTCGAACGTCGATCTCGGAGAGGAGACCGTCAATCAGATCATCGGTCAGCGGGGATTTGAAGCCAATCTGAGCCTACTTAAAACCGCAGATGAAATGCTGGGGAGCCTTCTCGACATTCACAAGTAACGACGTTTCTTACCGGAACCTGGCTCACAGAGCTTCTCCCTGTGCTCAATCATCAATCCTGTTAATACCGCCGCTTCGCCAAATCCCACAAGCGCGGCGCCACCACTCAAGACTTTTGGGGAATTACCGATAATTCCCTATCGCATTGATTCATGATTCATCTCCGCCTGTTCACTCAAGCTTTTTGAATCATTATGGCCAAACAGTCGTCTTCCGAGTCCCACTCACGACAAGCACGTCTCCTTCAGACCAAACCTGACGAACTGAAAGTCGGGATGTATGTCGATCTGAACTGTTCTTGGTTTTGGCATCCGTTCGCCAGCAAGACGTTCAAAATCACGTCCGAGAATGAATTGACCGTCATCCGCAGCCTAGGTCTGAATACAGTGTTGGTCGACCCTGCCTTGTCCGATCGCGAGAAGCCGCAGTGGACACAGAACGATTCCGGCACTGTGAAAGACAGCGCGGTTATACCTTCGGCCTCTGCACAGGCCCGGTTATCTTCAGACAATGCCCCACTTCATCCAACAATCACACGATACAAGGAGAGTCTTCAGCAGGCCGACGCGGTGTACAAGCATACTCTTACTCAGAGTTCAAGGGCACTCAACGATATCAGGAATGGGTCTGAAGCAGGCCTCACAGAGGCAAAAGAAATGGTCAACAGCTTGACCGAGCTATTATTGGACGATGCCACCTCTAGCGCTATGGGAAGTTTGCTGGGCGTCCAGGATCTTGATGATATTACCGTGCTCCATGCGATGAATGTCGCGGTTCTTTCTATGATGGCAGGACGGCAATTTGATTTGAGCCACGAACAAACGAAAATTCTTGGGATCGCCGGCCTTCTGCACGACATCGGTGAACAACGGGTCCCCTCCCCTCTACACATGGGAGGGAGCAACATGACGAGCGAAAATCAGAAGGTGTTTCAGCAGCATGTGGATTTCGGACTCAACATGCTCGCGCAATTTCCAGGACTTCCGGATGCCGTGACAGACATTGTCCGGCAACACCACGAACGGATCGACGGCTCTGGTTATCCCGCTCAATTAAGGGGCGACCAACTCTCACTGCTCTCCAGAATTCTCATGGCCGTGGATGAATATGACCGTCTTATCAATGCCCAAGATATCCGCAAAAACATAACCCCGACAGAGGCTCTGTCAAAAATGTATCTCACCGGCAAGACGACATTTTCCGAAGAGGTCGTCGTCGCGCTCATTCAAACCCTGAGCGTCTACCCGCCGGGAACTATCGTGGAACTCAATGACAAATCCATCGGACTGGTCATCAGCATCAACCTGCAAACCCGTATGCGCCCATTGATCATCTTGTACGATCCTACAGTCGATCAGGAAAACCCGAATATCGCCAATCTCAGCAAGAATACCGATCAATCGATTGTGCGGAGCATTCCGAGAAGTGAGATCGCTCAAGAGATATCCGACTATCTTAACCTCTCACGTTGGACAGGCTATTTTATCAACTCCTCCGTGGAGGCCTTAAAAGAAGAACAAGCGGCGTAAGGGAAAATCTGGCGTTGTAAAGCTGTCTTGTGCTATGTCAACGACCATGCCGGCCCCGCGCGTCTTACTCCTCATCCCTCCGCTCACTCAGCTGAATACACCCTACCCCTCCACCGCCTATCTCACTGGATTCCTCCGTGGCCGCAGGATTGAGGCCTCCCAAGCCGACATCGGGATCGACATGGTGCTACGGCTCTTTAGCCGATCGGGAATCAAAGCCCTGTTTACGCAGATTCGCGAGCAGGGAAATGAATTGCCCGGTGAGGCCAGGCAAATGCTGGCGATCGAGCCGGCCTATCTGAATGCCATCGAGCCGGTTATCGAATTTCTCCAGGGACGTAATCCCTCCTTAGCGTTGCTTCTCGCCCGTCCAGGGTTTCTTCCCCAAGGCCCTCGGTTTCACGGCCATAGAGGAAACTCGGCTTCTTTCCGTGCCTTGTCGGAACAGGATCGCGCGAAACGGTTTGCAACCTTGTACCTTGAAGACCTCGCCGATCTGGTCCAGGCGACCGTCTCTCCCCATTTTGCCCTGAGCCGCTATGCCGAACACATCGCCCGTGCAGCCTCGTCGTTTGAGACCATCATCGAGGCGGTAGCGGTCCCTCCGACGCTGACGGATCGATTCATGCTCGAATCCATGTGGGAGCATCTTGAGCGCTTCAATCCATCGCTCGTCTGCCTGACTGTTCCTTTTCCCGGCAACCTCTATGGCGCGTTTCGTATAGCCCACTCGATCAAGAACCAACGACCCGACATCGCCGTTGCCCTTGGCGGCGGGTATGCCAACACGGAGCTTCGCCGTCTGTCGGACCCTCGCGTATTCGACTACGTCGATTACATCACCCTCGACGATGGGGAGCGGCCACTGCTCTCGTTGATTGAACATCTAGCTGGAACCAGACCGCGCACGCGACTCTGCAGGACCTTCTATCGGGACAAGGACCGAGTGGCCTTTGCAAATGATACGTCCGATCGGGAGTTCAGCATGGATGAGGTCGGTTGTCCGACCTATAGCGGCCTCACCTTGAATCGTTATCTCACGATCTTGGACAGCACGAATCCGATGCATCGTCTCTGGTCGGAAGGTCATTGGAATAAACTCACGGTCGCCCACGGCTGTTATTGGAAGCAGTGCACATTCTGCGATGTCGGGCTCAACTACATCAGCCGCTATGAGATGACGCCGACTGATCGGCTCATCCAGCAGATCGAGCAGCTTATCGCCGAGACAGGCTGTCGAGGATTCCACTTTGTCGACGAGGCTGCGCCTCCCGCTGCCTTAAAATCGCTCGCCTTGGCGCTACTGGAACGAGGCATCACCATTTCATGGTGGGGAAATATCCGCTTTGAAGAAGCGTTCTCGCCGGACCTCTGCCGCCTCCTGGCCGCCTCCGGCTGCATCGCCGTGACAGCAGGACTCGAAGCAGCCTCGGATCGTCTGCTGGAAAAGATGAAGAAAGGGATTACCGTCGATCAAACCGCGATCGTGGCGGCGGCCTTCAAAGATGCAGGCATTCTCATTCATGCCTATCTCATGTACGGCTGTCCCTCTGAGACAGTGCAAGAAACAGTGGACTCGCTTGAACGAGTGCGCCAATTGTTCGCTGCAGACCTAATTCAATCCGCCTTCTGGCATCGTTTCACCGCTACAGCCCATAGCCCGATCGGGCTCGAGCCGGCTGCCTATGGACTGCGTATCCTCGGGCCTGAATTTGAGGGTTTCGCGGAGAATGACTTTCTACATGAGGATCAACGTGGCAAGACACCGGAGTGGCTCGGCGAAGGACTACGGCGGTCGATACTCAATTATATCGAAGGGAACGGGCTCACACTCGACGTCCGTCAGTGGTTCGACCATGCCGTGCCAAGGCCTCGAGTCTCTTTCTCGTGGGTACGTCGTCTACTCAAGGACCGAACGGTTGAAGATGACCTGCGAGCAGAACGGCGGTTCGTCTGGTTAGGTGGGCAACCAGTCTGCGAGCCTGTCGGAAGAAGGACTCGACTCATCCTACCGGGGCGTACCAGCGATCGCGCCGTCACCGTCACCAACCAACAGGCTCAGTGGCTTGACGATCTGATTCGACAATCCACACCACAAAGTAAACCTTCGAGCTCTTATCCTCTACTCCGGGAAACGAAAACCGCATTTCCAGGCACCATCAAGGAATTTGAAATCTTCCTCGATACGACCTCCTGGAAAAACGTTCGCCAGGCCGGCCTGCTGCTCGTATAGTGAAGTCGTACGTTTCTAGTTTCAGGTTTCAAGTTGCCCGTTCCCTTCGACTTGATTCTTGTCATACATGATGAGATGTTATCGCCCTCACAAAGAAGGACCTACCTATGTTTCTACTTCAGACTACTGGGCTGTTCATTCTCACGGCTCTCGCTGAGATCGTCGGCTGCTTTCTCCCGTACCTCTGGCTTCGCAAAGACGGATCGATCTGGCTCTTGGTTCCGGCAGCGCTCAGCCTGGCTGTCTTTTCCTGGCTCCTCACACTCCATCCCGCAGCCAGCGGACGGGTCTATGCTGCCTATGGCGGTGTATACGTGGCAACGGCCCTCGTCTGGTTGAAAGTCGTGGACGGCGAGGATCTCTCCGTCTTCGACTGGACTGGAGCGGGAATCGCGTTGCTCGGTATGGGTGTGATCGTCTTTGGCTGGACCGCGAAGGAGTGATACGAATGGACTCACTGCCCCCCGATCAAGACATCATTCCGAACTGAACTCATCACTCAGCACTTCAACTATGCCCTGCGAACATTCAGATAAGAGCGACGGCCGGCTCGGTCAAAAGGCAGCCTCGTGGGACATTACATTCCCGACTCAACTTGTGTTTAACTAATCTTTGAAACGTACGAGAATCAAGAATTAATCTATGAGGTGGAGGATGTCAGCTTCAACCAGTAGGGCAGTTTGGGTGATCACCCTCATTGTCTCCGTCGCAGTGAGTGGCTGGATGTCAGTCAACGCAGAAGAAGGCCAATTTGGAACCCCGAAAGGCGTGGAAGGGACTCGAATTTTCAAAGCCACCGAGCATCCGTTTTACAGCGGCGAGTTTCACCTCAAAGGCGAACGGACCACACTCATCGGCAGCATGCGAGATTCTTCGCCCTGGGACCACCTCGACTATGCAGGGAAGCACCTGAATGCTGTGAAAGGCACTATTACCATCGACGTTAACGAACTAACCAATACAGGACAGGTGGTGGCCGAGTTTGTCGAGGGCTCCGACCGTTATCGGATTATTTTTGATCGGTTTGCCGCGAAGGCTCCGTTTCAGGATGGAGGGGTCGCCACGAGAATTTATGAACACGGCGATTCGAACAACGGCGATCCGCTGTATCCAAAAACGTGGCTCTATCTTGGCGCGTGGGGCACCGCCACCATGCAGAAGAACGATCAGGTTCTCTACAAGGACTATGATGCTCATTTCATGGTGATAGAACGATCCCGCGATCCAAAAACCCATGAGGTTCACTATCCGGTCAAACGGACTCTGCCTGGTGGAGAAACCGATCCAGCTGCAATGGAAATCGATCTCTGGGTCCGCTCGAAAGAACAAAACACGAACAACTTTCCTCCATTTGAAACATTTGTCCATCTCTGCTGGGAGGAAGTCACCTGGCGATAAGGAGAAGGGATTTCGTCCGATGGAAAAGAAAACATTCGAAAGCTTACAGACATTCTCACCGAATAATTTCGTTCGGAAGCGGATCTGGCAGACGGATACGCTCCATTGCAACATATACTGCTTTGAGCCAGGCCAGCAGAATAGCCTCCACCGCCATCCGGTCTCTGATGAAGTCGTATTTTGCTTAGAGGGTGAAGGACGTGTAGTCGTTGGGACAGAGCATCAACCCATCAAAGCGGGAGAGACCGTATTGGTCCCGATGAATACCCCCCATGGGTACATCAATACGAGCCTGGATCGCCGCATGATTGTCAGCGTGGTTCAATGTCCACTCCCGGTCGAGCATGTACCGGTCGAACCCGGTGATGTCTCCACCAGGATCAGGCCCTAACACACGCGTCATCTCTGGACATGTACAAAGATGTTGAAGACGGCCCATCTGCGCATTCTCCTGCTTCTCGCCGTGACGATTGCTATCCCGGTGGCCGGCTTCTCACTTGAGAGCGCTACCCGTGTGTGGACCTTTGACGATGACCCACCGCAGAGTCTTCTTCCCCCCGAGTTCCATGTGGGCACGCTGTACGATGGGCGGCCTGCCGGGGAATGGAAAATTCTCCAGACCGAGATGGCTAGGAGCGGGAATCATGTGCTTGCTCAGCTCATGGGAAAAGGTGCTGAGCACGCGTATAAGGTCGTGCTGATTCAAGGCACGACCGCCACCAATCTGGATATGCGCGCCTCTTTCCTGCCCATTTCAGGCCGAGCGGATATGGGAGGCGGCCTGATCTGGCGGGCGACGGATGATCGAAACTACTACCTGACGAGGGCTAATCCACTCGAGCAGAATATTCGAGTGTACCGGGTCGTCAATGGAATCCGTCACATGTTACAAAACTTCAATCAGACGATTGACGTGAAGCACTGGCACACGCTTCAGGTTGTCAATCGAGGATGCCAGATCGAAGTGTTCTATGATGAGCAGCGGGTATTTGACCTCTGCGACAAGACATTCACTCAGGGGCAGATGGGCCTTTGGACGAAATCCGATGCGATCACCTACTTTGATGACCTGCGGCTTGCGACCCTGCACTGAAAGCGCCTATGACGCACACCATAATGACACGCGTCAGGAAAGACATCCCGAGTGCCCAATGCATCAGAAGCTTTGGAATGGGGCTGCTCGCAACGATGGGAGCGGTCGCGTGTGTGGGACTTACCGGGATACCAGATCTGAACACCCCCGATGGACGGGTGTATGCGCACCGTTGTGGAGGCTGTCACACAAAAGGGCATGGTGTTCCTGATCCGCGGTTCCGGACAATGACAGAATGGCAGGAGGTGCTGCCCAAAATGGACCGTCTCATTCAAGAAAGAACACTCCCGCCCCTCACGGAAATAGAGCGTGCGTCTATCATCCGCTACCTCAGCACCCATGCAAAATCATAAAGCTTGGGCTCCGGCATTGGGCTCAACGCAGGCTTTGAACTTTATGTGCATGCATAGCAGGGATGCCATGGAGTGTTAAGAGCGTCGAGGCCATCTCGCGTATCCCGTCCTTGAATGCTTAGTGTGAATGGGTCGGCAAATCGTCATGCTCATGGTTGGCCATCCGATGATGCTCTTCACCTGAGGCCGTGGCAGGATCGACATGGATCGTGGCATTGCCGAGGTACGGTAAATGATGCAGGAGCTCATGCCGCACTGCTCGGGCAATTTCGTGACCATGTTCAACCGAGAAATCGGACTTCACGGCGATATTAACATCGGCCAGCAGCCGATGCCCCACCCATCGGACCCGCACCTCGGTAACTTCTAACACCTCAGCCACGTGCTGTGCCGAATGGGTTACCTCATCAATGACTTCCGGATCGACCCCGTCCAGCAGACGAGAGAACAGAGATTTTCCAGACGCCCACACAATCTTGAAGATAACGAGTGTAATCACCAGGCCGACGACTGGATCAGCCTGAGGATATGCCAGCCACATCGCACCAACTCCCAGAAACACCCCCAGACTCGACAACGCATCCGTTCGAGCGTGATAGCCATCAGCGACAAGGGCCGCACTGCTGATTTCTTTGCCAACTCGAAGCCGTAACCTCGCCACGAGCTCATTGCCGGCAAAGCCCACCAGGGATGCAACGGCGATGGCACTGAGATAATGTATCTCCTGAGGCTCGAACAGCCGGCTCACGGATTCGTAGGCGACCATGAGTCCGCTGAAGAGCATGATGAACACAATCACGATTCCAGCCAGGTCTTCCACACGTCCATAACCATAACTAAATCTCTTGCTCGGCTTCTTCCTGACCATCAAAAACGCAATCCACAGGGGGATAGCCGTCGCGGCGTCGCCAACGTTATGGATCGTATCGGCGAGGAGAGCGACACTCGAAGTCACTGCAACTACGGCCGCTTGCAGGAGCGCGGTCAGGAGTAATCCCACCATCGACCATTTGACCGCCCAAATTCCTTTCTCGCTCGTCAGGAGGGCTGGATCGAGGGTCCCATGGAAATGATCGTGATCGTGGGTCTCATCAACGATAGGGACATCCATGGGCATTATCAGAACCTCCTATAATCTCAATCTCGAAAAAACGAAATACACGGCGGTTTCCACCCTGTTCTTTCTCAGCAGAGTTATCCACGACAGACCTTGCGGTATAGCGCAGGGAGAACGAGGAGTGTCAAGATAGTCGAAGTGAATAGTCCCCCGATGACGACGGTCGCAAGGGGCCGCTGGACCTCCGCTCCCATGCTCGTAGCCACCGCCATGGGAAGAAAACCGAGGCTGGCGACAAGTGCCGTCATCAGTACGGGTCTGAGTCGGTCCATGGCTCCCTGCATAACTGCCTGATCAGTTGAAAGCCCTTCTGCTTCTAGTAAACGGATGTGGCTGACCAGCACTACACCGTTGAGGACAGCAATGCCGAACAGGGCAATGAATCCAATGACTGCCGAAATACTGAGCGGCAAACCGCGTAGCCAGAGGGCCAGGATGCCACCAGATAACGCCAAGGGGACATTGAGAAAGATCAGCAGCGCAGGGCGCATGGCCCCGAAAATGACCGATAGGACACCCAGAATCAGGAGGAGAGTGATCGGCACAACCATGGCTAACCGGCTGGTGGCTTCTTGGAGATGCTGAAACTGTCCACCCCATGTCAATTCGTACCCTATTGGAAGCGACACTTCGCGTGCTACTGCACGCTGAGCCTCTGCCACAAAGCTGCCGAGATCCCTCCCCCGAATGTTGGATTCCACGACGATACGTCGCTGCACGTGTTCCCTGCTGATCTGCGCCGGTCCCGTGTCCACCCGGATCGCTGCGACGCGGGAAAGGGGGACGAGTTCACCTTGACTGGTTGGGATGAGCAGATTGCCCAGGGCGAGAGGATCGGCTAACGCGCTGTCGGCTAAGCGGACGACGAGGTCGAAACGTCGTGGCCCTTGCACCACAGTACCAACGACACGTCCCACACGTGTGCTTTGAACAACTGTAAGTACATCGTCTGCCGTGAGCCCATATCGGGCAATCTGTTCCCGATCCACAATCACGCGCAGCAGTGGAAGGCCCGCGACCTGCTCGACTTTGATGTCGGCTGCTCCCTGCACGGTTTCCAACTGACGTGCCACGGCCTCGGCCTGTTTTTTGAGCACGTCCAGATCAGGCCCAAAGATTTTGACGGCGAGATCGGAGCGGGTTCCCGCGATCAACTCGTTGAAGCGCATCTCGATCGGCTGCGTAAAACCGAGGCCGACACCTGGAACCGCTTCGAGAATAGCGGGCTTCATCTTAGCGATCAGGTCCTCACGGGTACTAGCCGTCGTCCATTCGTGCTGCGGCTTAAGAATGACGAACACATCGGACAGCTCCACTCCCATCACGTCGGTCGCCACCTCGGGGCTCCCGGTTCTGGTCACCACCTGCACGACTTCCGGAAATCTGCGAAATACCCGTTCAACGTCTAACGCAGTCCGGACCGACTCGCTCAGGGACACGCTGGGTAGTCGCCATACTTGAATCGCCATGTCTCCTTCGTCGAGTCGAGGCACAAACTCGATGCCAAGCCACGCGGTGATTCCGAGACTCACGACAAACAGTCCCACGGCCGGAGTGACCACCCATGCCGGGCGTGCGATCGCCCAGCTGAGACAGGGCTCGTAGGCACGACGCAGCATGCCGATGACACGCGTGTCTTCATGTCCTGGTTTAGCCCGCACAAACCACAAGGCGAGCAGAGGGGTAACCGTCACCGCGAGGAGAAGTGATCCAGCCAGGGCTAGAATGACGGTCAGTGCCATCGGACGGAACATCTTCCCCTCGATCCCGCTCAGCGCCAGGATGGGCACGTATACGAGAATGATGATGCCGACGGCGAGGGTCATGGGACGAAGTACCTCGCGGCCGGCTGCCAGAATCTCACTCAGCCGTGCTTCAGGGCTCATGACCCCCTTCTTCGTCAATCGACGGAGAATATTGTCGACCATCACGACCGAGCCATCGACAAGCAACCCAAAATCGATGGCGCCGAGGCTCATGAGGTTGCCGGAGAGTCCGGCCTGCATCATCCCGCTGAATGCGATCAGCATCGACAACGGAATAGCGGACGCCACGATCACGCCTGCACGGAGATCGCCGAGGAAGAGGAACAGCACTGCGACGACGAGGAGTCCGCCCTCCAGCAGATTGTTGCGCACGGTGTGTATCACCTTGGAGACGAAGATGGTTCGGTCATAGTAGGGTTCAATGGTCACACCAGGAGGGAGTATCGCTTCAATCTCTCTCACACGGGTCTTGACACGTTCAACAACCTGTTGCGCGTTCTCGCCCGCCAACATCTGGACCATGCCGATGACGGTTTCGCCTTCTCCCATCGCCGTCGCCGCGCCGATGCGGAGTGCCGACGCCTCCTTCACCTCCGCGAGGTCTGAAATAAATATCGGTACTCCCCCGGAGCCGCGCGCCACTACAATCCTCGCGAGCTCGGTCACCTGGGTCGCCAAGGCTTCACCACGAATGAGCAATTGCTCGCGTTGACGCTCAATGTAGCCGCCGCCGGCGATGGCATTGTTCCGTTCGAGCGCCTCAAAGACGTGCCGAAGCGACAGTTTGTAGGACAGGAGCTTCGCGGGATCTACCACAACTTGGAACTGCTGAGGTTCTCCTCCCCAAATGTTGATTTCGACCACGCCCGGTACGGCTCGCAGCCGCATCCCAATCTCCCATTCGAGCAGCGTTCGGAGCGCCATGGCACTGTAGCCGTTTCCTTTTACGGTGAATTGATAGACTTCGCCCAATCCGGTCGTCAGCGGCCCCATCATCGGACGGCCATACTCGACCGGGATACGTTCCATCGGACGAGCTAGCCGTTCGGTCACCAACTGTCTCGCGCGATAGATGTCCGTCCGATCGTCGAAAATGGCGGTGACCGCCGAGAGCCCATAGCGCGACACAGAGCGGAGCTCGCGTAGGGCAGGCAATCCGCTCAATGAAGCCTCGATCGGAAATGTGACGAACTGTTCCACTTCAACTGGGCCCAGTGCTGGAGAACGGGTCAGGATTTGGACCTGGACCGGGGTCAGATCCGGCATGGCGTCAATGGTGAGGTGGAAGAAGGACCACAGGCCGATGACGATGATGAAACCCGTTGCCACCAGTGTGAAGAATCGATAGCGTAGCGAGAGGGTAAATAGCCTTTCCATCTTACCCTCCCTCTCCAGACTCGATGTGTTCTTTCAGAAGGACGTTCTTCAGGTCAAAGACACCGTCGACCACCACCTGCTCGCCCGTTGTCAGTCCTTTACGCACTTCAACCCACCCCCCGCCTTCGCGGCCGACTTCGATCGGGACGAATGCATATCCAGTCTCCCGCTGCACGAAGACGCCACGCACGTTGTCCGCCGTCGTCACCGCTGAGACGGGAATCGCCAAGGTCGGGGCACTCGGGATAAGCAGCTGAACATCCACATACTCTCGTGGCTTCAGTCGCTGCTGCTGGTTCGCGACCTCGAACCGAACTCGAATTGTGCGGGTGGTCTCGTCCGCGACCGGCGCAAGATAGGTGAGTGGAGCCGTCACCGGCTCTCCGCCCTTCGGCAGGATCGTCCCTACATCGCCCTCTTTGAACTTTCGGGCCTGTTCGATCGGTAGATTCGCGAAAACCCAGACCCGGCTCGTGTCGACGATCTCGAACAGCTCATTTCCAGGTGCGACTCCCTGCCCCCGCACAATATGTTGCGCGACGACGGTTCCGGCGATCGGCGATGTGAGGGTATAGCGATGCCCCTCCATGTGACTTCCATGCTCCAGTTGATGTAGTTCATCTGCCAGCGTGCCCATGTTCAGCAGTTTCTCGCGAACGTGCTGGAATTTCGCCTTCGTTTCCAGGTATCGGCCCTTGTCTTCAATGAGCTTCCGCTCGCTCACGATGTCCTCGGCCCGCAGTTTTTCCGTTCGCCGGAAGCTGTTCTCGGCAACATCGGCCTGCGCCTTGCTCACGAGGTATTCTTCGATCAACTGATCGAACTGCAAGCTGCTGATGGCTGCAAGCGGCTGACGTGGCTTGACCCTATCGCCAAGCTGAACGTGAATCTTCTCTACTTGCCCTTCAATCCGGGACGTGATCTTGGCAACCTGTTTCAGATCGAGCGCGACTTCGCCTGGAGCTGTCACCACTTCTGGAACCATGTGTGCGCCGACCGGGTCGATCCGTACTCGATCTCGCACGGCCGCTGGGGCCTGAATGGTGCTGATGCGAAGAGCGCCTGACGGTGGAACCGTTTTCGGCTCCGATGCTGGCGATTCGCTGCTGCGATCTCCGCACGCCGTGACGAACAGGAACAGGGCGAGCAGGCACGCGCTGCTCTGAGTGGTCCCTCTGGTTCTCATTGATGAGGCTCCTATCTAAATCTCTTCGCAGACGATACGCTCGTACCATCCATGACAAGCCGGATGGCTCAAAGCGGACGCCATCGCGATCTTCCGTCGTCAGAAAATCTGAACGGCAGCGCCGCTCACACGACATCTGACGGCGATAGGCTGCGTTACTGGATTATCAAGACACGAAAAAATGGATCAGAGGGATTAAACCGGAGGAGCACGCAGGGGGAGGGCAGTGGAGAGAAACACAATGTTGGGGGGAGTGTCGGGTTGCAATGCAGCCACGACGATGGCTTGGTCAGTCGTGGTACTTCCGTCGGATGGGAATTCGGCAATGATAATCCCCGGCTTCGGCTGTGGACGATCGACCGGCACGGTCAGCAGCGAAAAATCAAGTTCTGCGTGATTGGACGCATGACCTGAATGAACACGAGCTTGTAGGTGCTGATGCTCTGCTTCAGGACAGGTTGGATCGTGGACGATCTCCGCGTACTCGCACTCAAGGTCCGAGGAAAAAACCGTATGGACCGTGCCGCCATGAACATGACTCGCATCCCCATGATGATGATCTGCCTCAGGATGCACGTGGAAGAACGGAACCATGAGCATCCATATGGACGTCCACACGAGGACCACTACTCGAGACCACGAAGACTTGTCACATATCTGTCTCATTGAGCATTTACCCTAGCACAGTTCCTCTCCCCCAGCAATCAGCCGATCTTTTTCTCGTCCCTTGCACGACAGAGTCAGCTGGAAACACCCCCAGACAGACAAAGGGCGGAAGAAGCTCACAGCTTCTCCCGCCCCTAATCCCGGTTAAATCGTTCGCTACTTATTCGGCTGCGGGGTATAGCGTAAGTAAGGCTTTACGCTCTTGAAACCCTTCGGAAAAAGCGTCTTTGCTTCAACATCGTTCACGGCCGGAGTGATGATGCAATCCTCCCCGTCTTTCCAATTAGCCGGCGTCGCGACCTTGAACTTTGAGGTCAATTGGAGCGAATCGATCACTCGCATGAGTTCATCGAAATTTCTGCCACATGAAGCAGGATAGGTCAAGGTTAGCTTTACCTTCTTGTCTGGCCCGATGATGAATACCGACCGGACCGTCATGTTGTCCATCGCGTTTGGATGGATCATGTCGTACAGGGTTGCGACCTTCTTCTCAGGGTCGGCGATGATCGGATAGTTCATGGTCGTATGCTGCGTCTCATTGATATCGTTGATCCAACCCTTGTGCGAATCCAACGGATCGACGCTGACGGCAATGACTTTCACGCCCCGCTTCTTGAACTCCGGCGTAATCTTGGCGACCGTCCCTAACTCGGTCGTACAAACCGGGGTATAGTCCTTCGGATGTGAGAAAAAAATTCCCCACCCACCGCCCAACCACTCATGAAAGTTAATAGTCCCTTCGGTCGTCTCCGCCGTAAAATTCGGTGCCTCATCGCCCAATCGTAACGCCATGGTAGCCTCCTTTATTCAAGTCTACGAATCGATATCGCCGATCACGATACGATACTGTTCTTCCCGGACGAAGTGCAAGGGGGGAATCCGCGACTTATTGACCGGCAGTAATGTTCAATCGACTTCTCACCTTGTCGCGATCCGACGCAGTCAGATCGACTTCGGTCACGAACACACGCTCGTCGGCAAGTTTGCCGTCTCCGGCTAATTGCCCGCGCATCTGTTCCGCCCGTTGCTGTGCCAGGAAGCGAAGATCCGAATCGGGAACTGGTATGGCGGCAACGAGTTGTTGCCGCATGTCCTCAACGGTAAGCGGCTTCGAATCGGCCTGCGCACCCTCCGTCGGCGCCGCTACCGGCTGCTGACCGCGCTGTTGATCGAAGAGCTCCCTGATCGCGCGTTCCTCCTCAGCAATCGGCAGATCGGTTTCTTTTACGCCCTTCCTCTGCTGCCATCTGATACGCAGCTGCGATTTGAGCTTCTGAAGACCGAGCATGTTTCGATCGCGAACAGGATCGGCAGCGCCGGTAATCTCCAGGCGCAAACCAGGCCGTTCCTCCAACCCCTTCACCAGGGTTTCGAACTTCTTCAGCTCCTCATCGATCACCGTCGCGCTACCGGGAGGGAACTCGATGAACTGCAAATCTTCGTCGTCGCCGCCTGGAACAAGTTTTCCCATCAGCGCAAACGGAGAGGCCACAATTTTCGTGAGCACATTGAGCAAGGTCGAGATCACCACCTTGCCGTACTTGAAGTCAGGATCATTCAAGTCGCCGCCAATAGGCAAATCGATGTCGATGCGCCCCTGGCGGTCCTTCAAGAGCGCCACAGCCAACTTGACGGGAAGCGACGTGGCATCCGGACTATCGACCTTCTCCCCAAACGTCAGTTGATCAACCAGCACTTTATTTTCCGCTTCAAGTTGCTTCTGAGAGATCTTGTACTTCAAATCGAGCGAGAGTTTCCCCTTCGACAATCCATACCCGACATACTTGCCGCTATAGGGGCTTTCCGCCGTCAAATCCATGCCTCCGAGGGTAATCGTGAGATCAGTAAATGCATCCTCGCTCAAGGGATTGATGGTCCCCGCGATCTTGAGCGGCGCCGCCTGACCCACTCGACCGGAAAGATCAACGTCCGCCCTAGCCAGCTGCTTCGACGATAATCCTTTGATCGTGCCGGTGAGATTGGACAACCCTGTCAGGACATGGGGTTGCACCGACTCATCCCGAAATGTCACAGCCGCTTTGGCCAATTTCACCACTCCGATCGTCACCGGAATAGGCGGGCTCTTGACTTTCTGAGGCTTCACAGCCTTCTCATCCTCTGAGGTCGAAGGCGGCGACTCAGCGGCAAGCTTACCGAGATTCAATCCACCGTCTGACTGCACAACGAGATGCGCCATCGGCTGCTGAAGACCGACCTCTTTGATCGAGACGGTGGTCGGGTCGACTGTCACACGAATTCCTTTGAGGGACAATGCTTGCAGCGAGGCCACCTCATCGCCCTGACCGCGGTCAGCCACGCTCAATCCCTCGACGCCGAGGTTGCCTTCATACAGCATGAGTGGGCCGCTCGAATGTTCGGTGGCGAGATGCATCGACCCGTCGAGATTGATCGTGCCGAACTGGACATCGATCCGCGCAAACTTCTCAAAGTAAGGTTGAAACGGTCTGATCTCAATATCCTTCAGCGCCAGGGTGACATCGGCCTGAAACGGGTTGGGCAGCACCGAGCCATTCACACGAATCGTTCCGGTTCCATTCAGTTGCATCCCCACCTCAAGCGGCAGTGCCTTTGCGATCGGAATCCGCACATCACGAGTCTTGACGGTCAAGGCCCGCACCTCGACATGGGCCGGAGTCGAGACGGTGCGATCGTCGAAATTGAGCGAATGGTCTTGCAGCGTAATCTCCTTGAGCCAGATAGCCCACGGCTTCTCATCTTTTTGTTTTGGCGAAGCGCTGTCCGCAAGAGGCGGAGGCTCAGCAGAATCCATTGGAGAGAACATCTGCTGATAGTTCATCGTACCGTCAGGATTCAACCAGGCGATGAACGACGCGCGCTCAACGGCGATGTTCCCGACCGTGACTTCGCGCGTCGCAAGATCCACGCCGACACCCCCCACGTTCAACACAGGAATGGTGATCACCGGATCGAGACTCCCGTCTTCCCGGATCGCGAGATTCTCGACTTGGACGTTCGCCTCTGAAATTTGAAACTTGATGGGAGTCGCGCTCGCATCGAACGCGTATTTGGCATCGGCTGCAACGGAGCCATCGATGACGTCGAAACGGAATCGGTCATGGAGGTATTGCCACAGCGTGGGCAGCTTCACGCCGGAGAGAGAGAACTTTCCGGAGGATTGAATCGGTTCGAGTGAAACCGTGCCGGCCCAGGACAGAGTTTCGCCCTTGCCCAACTCCGCCGTGAAGGCATACGAGTTGTCACCGCCCGGTTTGGTGTGGAAATTCTTGAGCACAATACGGATCGGCACGATATCGAGCGCGTAAGGTTTAGGCTTCGATTCATCGCGAAACTCAACGACTCCTTGCGCGATTTCGAATTCTCCGATTTCGACAGCTGGAATCCCGGCGGGAGTCTTCTCAGCTGATGGCGGCGAATCCGATTGTGGCCCGTCGTCCGATGGCACAAGCTCTGCCAGGTTCATGCGCCCGTCTTTGAAAACTCGCGCGGACACATAGGGCACCGTGAGCCGAATGGTGTCGAACACATAGGCTCGACGAATGAGGGAACTTGCCTGAAAATTGACAAAGAACTCTTCAAATCCGAGCAAAGCAGATTGATCCGTCTCTCGAATTTCGAAGCCCGTCAACCGAAGCGAAAGCGTAAAGGGATTCAGCTCCACCTCTTTGACCAATACCGGGCGCTTGAGTTTTTCGGCAACAGCGGGAATGACGTAGGATTTAATCAGGGAGGGAATGAAAACAAACCCGATGAGCGCGTAGAAAATCACCGAACCCAGGGCAAGAATTGCGAGACGAGTGGGGCTGAGCAACCAGCGCATGGGGAAGGAAATCCTGTGGTGCGCCCGGTTGGAATCGAACCAACGACCCTCAGCTTAGAAGGCTGATGCTCTATCCGACTGAGCTACGGGCGCAATCCTTGGCGTGCTATGTACTAAATGCTTCACGCTGCGAAGCGAGCAGCTGGCCCTCAAAGGTTTCGGAATTCGTTACGTAGCACTCCCCCGCAAGGGTTGGTCCGGTGAGAGGCTTTGACCTTCCAATAGCCTGCCCCTAAAGCATGTCTACGTAGTAGAACCTATGCTCGCTGCTGGATACGTGGACACATTAGCACAACTGATGACGCACAGTGAACTAGAGAGACTGGGCCGTAGGCTTGTATAGACTTCCTGGGATGGGCAAACGTGACAATATGTTCTGGGGGTAGGATCGAGAGCTTACATCAATTCGCAAAGACTCGTTCTTCAAACCGTCGAAAGAATTTACCCCGCTCACTCATCCACAGCATCCACCTGTGAAGACTTGCCGCTGCTGAGAGGCCATACAGCAGCGCTCGCACAGTTCGATGGTTGAATGGGTCATCCCATCGACACAGGGGATACGCCTCTGGACCAGCATTCCACAGTCAGAGCAGGCGCCGATGGAAAGCATTTCCATCCTACGCTCTTGAGTCTGCATGGGTCGCCATCTTTGTGTTCGGACGAGCACATCGATTACAGACGTCTGACATGAACTCCTGCCCGCCGTTGAAACCCACCAGACTCCTCCACAATCGAATCGGAAACGGCTCCGCTTTGACTCGGCACAAATCCCCTTGCATCTTGCGCAACTGACCATTTAAGGACTCCACCGTTCGCTCCAAATCAAGAAGCCGCCTTGTTCTAAAAGATCTATCTACGTCCAACATCATGTCCTCCCTCCGTTCATTACACCGTACAATGACGAATCACGCCGATGAGAATACCTTCGATATGAAACGTATCTGAAGGTCCGACAATAATCGGCTGCATGGCCGCATTTGCCGGATGCAATTCAATGTGTGAATCCTTCTTGAAGTACGTCTTGATCGTCGCATCATGATTGACCAGCGCAACGACGGTCTGCCCATTCCTGGCCGTCTCTTGCTTCCGCACCACCACGAGATCGCCGGGGAGGATTCCGTCGTCTTTCATGGATTCTCCTTTCACGCGGAGCGCAAACGTATTCCCACCGCGCAACATGCTGGGTGGAACGTCGATCAGCTCGGACTGGGAGACTGGCTCAATCGGTGAACCAGCTGCCACGATCCCTGCCATGGGAATCTCCGGCGATCGTGCGAGTTGATCGATTGCCACTTTCACCATTCCAGGAATGCGCCTCATCCCTGCTTCATAACGGGCTACCGAGACACGCGTCGTCCGCAACGCGTCAGCCAATTGCTGTTGCGTCAGCCCCAACTGCTCTCGCACGCGTTTGAGATCCGCAGACTTCATAGTGTAACCAATGGTTACATACGTCCGATGTCCTTGTCAAGCCCAGTTCTGGACTCCTAATAGTGAGCCAGAAAAGCCTGTCTGGCATTGACCCTGTGCATAACCAACTCATAGACACCGCAGCAGGATTGCCGATACACCGCACTGACCCCATAAACGATAATGAACATCTATTGTTTGTAGCTTCTCTTAGGTTTAACGCTGATAGCCACAATATCTTGTGGTGGTCGATGAGGTTATACCAATGCCTAATTTCTAGGCAAAGACGTGATTTAACCGAGAAATTGGCAGGAAATCACTTGAAGGCAAGACTTATGAACAAGGTTATCCACAGAAGTTGGGGAGCTAGCTCTGCGAAGATTTTTCTTGACCTTTGGCGTCATGCGTCTTAGCGATCATCGAACTTTGTCTCTGTATGAGCAGACAGGAAGATTGAAAACTAATGAGTCTGGAGGGAGCTAGAATCCAAACCATAGATGAACGACACGCACGAGCCGCTCGTCATCACAGTCTGGTTCCAACAGGTATTCATGGAGATTCCGTACGGGGCTTCTTATTTGTCCGGTCGATTGCCTCATCCTCATCGATCCATGTCGTAAATAACGTATAGGCTACCGCGAGCACCACCGGCCCGACAAAGATCCCGATGAGGCCGAAGGCAAGTAATCCACCGACCACGCCGGCAATGACCAGCAACATCGGGAGATCCACCCCTTGTTTGATCAATACAGGCCGCAAAAAATTATCGATGGGGAGCACGAGTATGGTCCACACCAGCAGCACGGTCCCCCATGTGGTATCGCCCGTCCAATAGAGCCACGCGACAGCAGGAAGCAGCACCGGAGCCACGCCGACTTGCACGATCGCCAAGATAAACATCACTGCGGTCAACATGACGACGAACGGCACCCCAACGATCGCAAGACCGATCCCGCCGACCAGAGCCTGCACCAGAGCCGTCACGACCACTCCCAACGCCACACTTCGAATCGCCTGTCCGGCCAATTGAACGGCATGCTCGCCCCGCTGCCCCGCGAGCCGGGAACCGAACCGCAGGGCTATCGCGGCAGCAGACTCTCCCGTGGCATAGAGGACGGCTGCGATAATGACCATCAGCGCGATATGGGCGAGCAACAGCCCGAGACCGCCGATCTGCCCGGCCAGCCATCGCATGATCACCCCCAGATATGGCGAGAGTCGCGTGGCCAGCTCTTCCGGACTCATCGCAGCAAATTGATGCCAACTCGACGTCATCCGCGCGCCAACTAGAGGGATTTTTCCCAGCCAATCTGGCGGCAGAGGCATCGTGAAATGAGCAAGCGACGTTGTCCAAGAGGTAATCTCATTGAAGTTCTCTGCGACAGCGACGACGGCAAACGAGAACGGCAGGACGAAGATCGCCAGTAAGAGCAGCGTCATCCCCGTCACAGCGAGCCACCGTTTACCTAGCAGCCACCGTTGGAACATTAAGAGAATGGGCCAGGTGGCTACCACGATCATTGTCGCCCATACCACCGCCGCGAGAAATGGCCATAAGATCCAGACCGAAGCCGCAATCAGCGCGAACAAGAACACGACCGCAAGGGTGTCACGGGTGAGATCAAATTGCCGTTCTGCCATGGCTGCCCCCTCTGTACCCGTTCACCGCCCTAACAATCATGCGTCTGCCTCTTCCCCATATCAGTGTTGCTCAACCAAAATACCAGATAGACGAGACAAACCAAATAAAGATCTTCTTATGCCGGCGGTCTTTTTCAGCAGATTGCTCTCACTCAGATCGCGGGACCAAATGCACGGCGCCCGCTTTGATCGCTGCCACAATCACTGAGCCCTTTTCGAGACCAAGTTCTTCTCTGGCCCCCCTCGTGATCACCGCCCGCAGGGGAAAACCGCAATCGACCATGACCGTCACCAATACGCCTTGCTGCAGCATCTCGGTCACACGACCGGACAGGTGATTACGCGCGCTGGTGACTCCACTCCCCGCCTGCTCCAGTAAGACATCTTCCGCGCGAATACAGACATACACAGTTGCGCCTTTCACGTCCGCTGCCAAGCCTTTCAGCGTCGTGCCATTCACCGACACGGTGGCCAGCCCATTGTCATTCGCGACCACTTGACCCTGCACGACGGTCTCGATACCGACGATCTGCGCAACCTCCGCATTGGCCGGCCTGGAGAACACCTCCTGCGGCGAACCGACCTGTAGCACCTGACCAGCGCTCATTACGGCAATAATGTCGCCCAGTGTGAGGGCTTCGGCCCAGTCGTGCGTGACAACCACCGCTGGAATTGCGAGCTGCTTGAGCAGCATGCGCAGCTCACCGCAGAGCTTCGCGCGTGTCGGCGCGTCCAATGCCGACAGGGGTTCATCGAGCAACAAGAGCTGCGGCCGCCTGGCAATCGCGCGCGCGAGCGCCACACGCTGCTGTTGCCCACCAGACAACTGCGCCGGCTTGACCCCTTCGAGCCCCTGAAGTTGCAACAACGTGATTAGCTCTCGGACACGTACCCTCCGCGCCTCAGCCGGCAGATCGCTTAATCCATATTCAATGTTGCCGCATACAGTATGAGTGGGAAAAAGCGCATAGTCCTGCGGCATGTAGCCGATCCGCCGCGCTTGCGGCGAAAGACGAATGTTGCCGCCCACATCGACCCAGGTCGTCGAACCAAACTGAATCCGTCCCTCTTCCGGCCATTCCAGCCCGGCAAGACAACGCAGCAGGGTCGTTTTTCCGGATCCTGATGGCCCGAAGAGAATCAGCACGCGCGGAGGGTCGAGCGACAATGTGAGCTGGGCCGCAGCAGTAAACCGGCCTGGATAGGTCTTGCGGCAATCGACCGTCAACGCTGAGGCCATACCGCCCAGACCTTTCGATTCATCGCGTAGACCAGCAGCAGCACGCCATAGGAGACTGCCAGCAACAGCAACGATGTCTTGGCAGCTCCGGCATAGTTGAGGGCCTGCACTTCATCGTAAATATCGATCGACACGGTTCGCGTTTCTCCCTCGATGTTGCCGCCGACCATCAGGACCACGCCGAACTCTCCCAATGTGTGCGCAAAACTCAGCACTGCGCCGGTGACGAGGCCTGCCGTTGACAGCGGAGCAATCAGACGAAAGAAGGTATTGAGCTTCGACACTCCGAGCGTCCAGGAGGCTTCGATCAACCGGCAATCGACTTGCGCAAAGGCTGCAGCGAACGGCTGCACGGCAAACGGGAGACTGTAAAGAATCGACGCAAGGAGCAGACCTTCGAAGGTAAAGGGGAGCGAATGCCCGACCATGTCGGTATAAAATTGGCCGACCGGGCTGTGTGGACCGATCGCGACGAGAATATAAAAACCCAGCACCGTCGGAGGCAGCACAAGCGGGAGCGCGACGACTGACTCGACAATGAACTTCCAGCGCCATTTGGAGAATGTAAGCCAGTAGGCGATGGGCAATCCGATCACAAGCAGCACAGCCGCCGTCAGCAGCGCGAGTTTGAAGGTGACGGCTATTGCAATCCAGTTCATCGATTACCCAGCCGATGGAACGGTGAATCCATAACGTTTCATGATCTCCTGCCCTCGCTCACCTTTGATAAATGCAAGAAACTGTTTCGCAGACTCCTGCTGCTTCGACGACTTCAAGATCACCGCGCCCTGCTCAAGAAGCGGGTAGGCCTCCGCTAGAACTTCCCAATACGTCCCTTTCGACTTCATGGCAGGAGCCACAGCCAGAGACAACGCGATGATCCCGATGTCGCACGCCCCGGATTCAATAAACTGGGCCGCTTGCGAAATATTTTCTCCCAGAATGAGCTTGTCCTTGACCTCGTCATAGACCTTGAAATGTTCCATTGCCGCCACAGCGGCCCTGCCATAGGGGGCATGTTTGGGATTGGCGATGGCGATTTTCCTAATCGCCGGTTCACGTAAAATCTCCAGCCCCTTGGAAAGATCGAGATGCGAATCCTTGCCGGCCCACAAGACAATCCGCCCAATGGCATAGGGATAGAGCGAGCCAGGAACGACGAGGCCGGCCTCTTCCAGCTTTTTCGGATAGCTGATGTCGGCTGAAAAATAGAGGTCGAACGGCGCCCCATTTTGAATTTGCGCATAGAAATTGCCGGAGGATCCGAGCGTCAACCTCACATGATTGCCGGTCGTGTTTTCATACTCAGCCGCAATTTCTCTGAAGGCGAAATTCAAATCCGACGCCGCCGCAATCGTAATCTCCCCGGCGACCGCACCGTTCACGCCGGTGATCAGGAGCATACAGAGGGCAATGATAATTTGAATCATAGGCTGACCTCGCTACAGTCTGACTCTCACCGAAGCATAAAAATAATCCGAATCTTTGTTTCCCCCGGCGGGCAGTTGGGCGAGGATGGCGGGGCTGTCAAAATAAGATCCCTTGAACCAATGCACGTACCCGAAGTCAAAATCCATGTTTTGTCTAAGAGTCCATAGGGGGGCCCATTGCGCGCGAAGTTCCACATCGTGCCCTAAATAGTTTCCTGACCCTCCTGTGGAATCTTGTACGATGCCACCCGAATACACCGCAGCCGCTTCCGCCAGATACCAGAACCGTTGTTTGACTGTGAGTACCAAATTTTCGTCAGGTTTGAGGATCAACCTCCAACCGGGACTACTGATGTTGGACCGGAAAGATGGCCCCCAAATTCCCGTGGGCATTAAATCAAACCGACGGGCGCCGAACAGGGGGTCGAAGTCTCCGTTCTGGCTTCCTCCCGGGGTGCGCGTGCCGCTGGCGTAGGTATACTGGGCCAAAAACCGAGGAGTCCAAGGCAGATTAAACGTATACCCGGCTTCCACGTTCGGGTTATAGGCAAAATGCTCGACGTTGCCCAAGTGTCCCGTTTGAACGGCCCCCTCGAATTCATAATCGAATTCGTTGATCGCGGGATACTTGAATAGGCGAAGACCGTAGGTACCATAGGTACGCTGAAGAGCTTTATTATTAAGTTGTTGATCGTTTAACCCGAAATAAAACGCATTCACGTTGAACCAGGGAAAGTGCGCACTCTCCACGTAGGTTCCCCAGAAGACACTCCTTGCAGTCTGCTCGTCGAGTTGTGCCTCATTCCGAATGACCGGCTCTACCAAAAAGGTCCTGAACCGCCAGGTTTGGCCTTCGCCGATCTGCCAATGGATCCCATCGAAGGCATTGGTGGTATTTCGGAAATCGTTTCGGGCAACGTACCGACGCATTCCGAAATCCATGGTCATACGACCGAAATGCAAGTCCGTTCGCAATCCACTCCCCCCGACATTGTTTATGGTCAACGACCCGAATAGCTGCAAGATGTCAAATTGGTTGACCGTCGTGGTATTCCTGAAATCGCCCGGCTCATCGCTCGACAAGGCCCGCGAATCCTGCCCTTCGAAGAGAAACCGGAAGGGGCCATTGCCCCCCAAGCCTACGCGCGCCCTGGATCGGAGGAGCACCTGGGCATCGGTTCCCCCGCCTCCTGCAACTTGGGTAGATCGCCAGGGATGGTCGTACGATTCAAATCGGGTCCGGTTTTCGAGGCCCAGGTCAATCCAATCCGGTAGGTGCGTCGCGGTTTTCACATATCGGGTCCATTCGAGTTCTCTCCGTAGATTGAGGACCGCGTCGGCTGGTTCGATCCAGTTTTTTCCCTTTTGTGCTGACACTTCCAGATATCTCTCGTTCGTGATCAGCCCCTTCGTGAGCATGAGTTTGAGCACAGGGTCTTCCGTGCTCTGAAACACCCATGCTCCGTCTTTCTGTACCATTTCTCCGTACTCGACGGCTCTCACCGAGCCCTCTCCTACAAGGAGGAGAAGGACGCTCAGGAACGCGCACCACCATCTGCTCTTGGCCATAGAGCTTGCTGTGATCCGCCATCGCGACTCATGAACGATGTATGGATCTGTGCAATTGTCAGCCGACACGTAACGCATGGAGCTTTCCTGTATCACTGGTGTCATATCCCCCCAGCGCTTCGATCTCATTTCTAAACGGACGGCTGACAAGGGTCTCGAATAAATGGGCTAACGTCGGATGGGACTTCAGATAGGCTTTGGGCACGACAAGGTCATAGCGCGCAGTTTGGAGCGGGACGAAATCGAGTTGAAAGAGTTGTGCCGCAGATCGAATCCCGATCCCGACGTCCCCCTGACCGCTTGCAATCGCGCGCGCGACTTCGAAATGAGAAAAACCGACTGTGCCATAGCCCTTCACCTGATTTGGCTTGATTCCCGACGCGCGCAGCCGCTGATCCAGCAAGAGCCTGGCCCCGGCTCCCTCTTCTCGATTCACGAGTGTGACTGAGCGATCGGCAACGTCGCTAACCGCACGGATAGATTTGGGGTTACCAGGACGAACAAGCAAGCCCTCTTCCCAGGTCGCGAAGGTGATCACCTCATAGTTCGAACCTTTCAGCGCGCGCCGGAGAAACGGCAGGTTCGATTCCCCTGTCGACGGATCGAAAAGATGCAGCCCTGCAACGTGGACCTCGCCCTGCTGCAAGGCTCGAAGCGCTGCCATACTTCCCATGGTCCAGCCAACGACGGAGGTCTGATCCTTCTGCTGCCGCATATGCGCGCCGGCGAGAAAAATCGCAGGGTCACAACCAGCGACAGAAATTTCCCGTTCAATCTCCTGACGATCGCGCGAGAGGTTCACTCGCACTTTGGCACCTGATTTTTGGCCACGCACATCCGCCGCATATCCATCGGCAGGCACCGTATGCGAAAGCATCCCCCCCAGTTCCGTGACCGGACGGACGACCATACGAGTCCCTACCCTGGCTACCTTCACACGAACAGTTGAGGTCGTCTCATCACGCTGAGGGAAATGACCGATCAATTTCCCTTCAATAACCTCGTGCGATTGCGCAAGACTGAAGAGATCTTCAACCCGACAACCCAGCACCGACGCCAATCGAAGGGCAACCGCCGTGGTGGGCAAATAGAGATGGGATTCGATCGCCGAGACGGCTTGCCTTGTGATCCCCGATTTTCCGGCAAGATCGCCCTGCGAAAGACCTTGCGCAGCGCGAAGATCTTTCAGGTGATTTTCGAAGTGCTCTGTCGATTCTGCTCGGCTTGCCTGCCCCATGATGAGACAATGATTAGCATGTATACTTGCTAATTGACAAGTATACAGTCATATATCAAAACTCGTTCGCCTCATTATTATTTGTCCAAGAAATCGCCATATCAATATATAGTATATGGAAATCATGGGGATTACACGCTATGCGAATAGCTACTTGATCAGGGCTGGAGTACTATGACTTGAACTTCTTACTCGCAGCAGATCCGCAGTTTCGCTATCTGCGTTTCCATTCAATGGAGGGCCACATGCACACTCGAAGTAAGAGAATGGCGATGCGCGTCCTGAACGTATCGCTTTTGGCTCTACTGCTCCTATCGTTGCCGGCTGCTGCGGCAGACCAGTTCGGTACCCCAAAAGGTGATGAAGGCACACGCATCTTCAAGGCTACGGAGCACCCACACTATAGCGGGCAGTTTCACCTATCAGGCCAGAGGGCGACCCTCATCGGAAGCGTGAACGATCGCGCTCCTTGGGACCACCTCGACTATGTCGGCAAGCACCTGATACCGGTTCAAGGCTCCATCGACATTCAGGTAAACGAACTCACAAACAGTGGCCAGGTCACTGCTGAATTTGTCGAGGGCGCGGACCGGTATCGAATCGTCTTCGATCGGTTTTCCGCGAAGGCTCCGTTCCAGGATGGCGGCATCGCAACAAGAATTTATGAACATGGAGATTCGAACAACGGCGATCCGCTGTATCCAAAAACATGGCTCTATCTTGGAGGGTGGGGCACTGCCACCGTGCACAAGAACGATCAGGTGCTCTACAAGGACTACGATGCCCATTTCATGGTCATGGAACGGTCCCGCGACCCCAAAACCCATGAGGTGCGCTATCCGGTCAAGCGAACGCTGCCCGGAGGGGAAACTGATCCGGCTGGAATGGAAATCGATCTCTGGGTCAGGTCGAATGAGCAAAACACCAACAACTTTCCCCCATTTGAAACCTTTGTCCATCTCTGCTGGGAAGAAGTGACCTGGAAAAGCACTCGATGAACACGAAGATCAAATCCTTCATCGTCGCGATCATCGCGATTCCACTGGGATTCGGAACTCTGGCGGCTCAAGCAGAGACCTCTTCTCCTCCACAAGAATGGAGTTTCGATCATGAGGCGCCAGGCACCCCTCCCAAAGAATTCTCAATTGGCACATTGTTTGATGGAAGACCTGCAGGCGATTGGCAGATCCTCGCAACTGTGCGCGCGAAGAGTCTCCCACATGTACTCGCCCAGCTCATGGCCAAGGGAGCCGAACATGCCTACAAAGTGATACTACTCAAAGAAGTCATTGCTTCCGATCTCAATCTTGCGGTGTCATTTTTGCCGATCCAAGGCAAGGCAGACATGGGAGGCGGCCTGATTTGGCGGGCGTACGACGATCGGAATTACTATCTGACAAGGGCCAACCCGTTGGAACAAAATATTCGAGTGTATCGGGTCGTCAACGGCGTTCGACACATGTTAGGAAACTTCAATCAGACAATTGACGTCAAGCAATGGCACACACTGCGAGTGACCCATCAAGACTGTCGGGTGAAGATCTTCTATGACGACAAGCAGGTCTTCGACCTCTGTGACAAGACGTTCCAAACCGGGATGACCGGGCTATGGACGAAATCCGATGCCGTCACCTACTTTGACGATCTCCATCTGCAACATGTGAAATGAACGAAACCGCGACAATGAACTTGCCGCAATTTGCGTTCTTCACTATAGCCACTAGCTTCTGCTGATGCGCTCTTTACTTCTTATTAAGTAAGAGATACCCTTCCGTCGTTTTATTCCATCTTCCGTCGCGAACATCCTTGGAGCTGCACCAGGATGGAAGTCATGCCAACTCAACCACCCCGCTACATTTCTTCGGAAGGAGACCGCCATGTTACGACGTTTATGTGCCTTGACCGTGCTCGCCGGCCTGTTCGGGACAACCCCGCTCTGGGCGGCGCAGATGAGTCGTCCTCAAGTCGAATACTCAGCTGATGAGTCCGTTCAGAATGAGGAAGGGACCATGCAGCAGCACGTCTATGTGACGCCGACTAAGGAACGGAAAGAGATGCTGACCGGTGGCGGCGACGGGGGGATTCAGATCCTTCGATTCGACACGAAGGTGCTCTGGATTCTGATGCCGTCAGAGAAAATGTACATGGAACATTCAATGTCGGGAGGCAAAGGACAGCGCGATGACCGGTCGCAATGGACGTACGAAGACACCGCGATGGGCGAGGAAATGCTCAATGGCGTTAAGGTTACAAAGTACAAGACCATCGCGACCAGCACGGACGGCAAAAAATACGGCGGCTTCTCCTGGCGGACGAGAGAGGGCATCAATCTCAAGCAGGACCTTCTCTACAAGGAAGGGAATGAGAAGAAACGGATGTTGACCGAACTCAGCAACCTCCAGATCGGCAGGCAGGATCCGCAGCTGTTCGAGATTCCCAAAGACTTCACCAAATTCGATATGGGGGGGATGATGGGCGGCATGATGGGCCGTCAGGGAATGGGCCAGCCGATGGGTGAGCCTCCGCCCAACCGGGGGCAAGGCCAAGGGCGACCCCAACCGATGCCACCGCAAGAGGCACAGCCGGTTCCGGAATCTTCGCCGGCACCAGAGAAACCATCGGACTTGGAAAAGGCCGGCAATGTGATGAAGGGCCTGTTCGGGTACTAGGCTCTCTGGAGCATGGTGAGACACGTGCTGGGCGGATTAGTGTTCATGGCCATTGTCATACCTGGGGTGGTCGTGTCTTGCACTGCCCATGCAACGGAGGCAGGGCCTTCCAGGCAACTGGCTCGCCCAATCATCAAAGCTTCCGCCTTATATCTGATCGAGCTTCAATCCGGTCGGGTCCTCTTGGAACAAAACGCGACCCGCCGGCTTCCGCCTGCCAGCCTCACCAAAATCATGACCGCGCTGATCGCGCTGGAGTCTGCGCCGCTTCAAGAGGTGGTGAAGATCCACCCACGTTCAATCGTCCATCATTCGTCCTACAACTTCCGGCCCGGAGAGGAGTTTCTCCTGCGCGATCTGCTGACGGCCATGCTGGTGGCGAGCGCGAACGATGCCTGTGAGGCAGTCACCTGGCACATCGGGGGTGATGACAAGCGGTTCGTCTCGATGATGAATGAGCGAGCCGAAAAGCTGGGATTGAAGAACACCCATTTCGCGAATCCATGCGGTTTCGATGCGCCTGGACACTATTCGACGGCAGCGGATCTCGCCAAGTTGACAGAGCAGGCACTGCAACAGCCGATTTTTACCATGATGGTCCGCACCATTGTCCGCGACATCGCTACGGTGGACGGCAAGCGCCAGATATCGCTCCATAGCACCAACGAACTCCTCCTCGACCCGGATGTGAACGGCGTGAAAACCGGCTATACGAGTAAAGCAGGACGCTGCTTGATCGCCAGCATGTTTAAGGACGGGCATCGTCTGCTGTTGGTGGGCTTGAATATCGGGGATCAATGGGAACAGTCCACGAAGCTGCTGCGTTATGGACAGGCGGTCCTGCAAGGGACCAGCGGGTGACACGTGTAGCGGAGCGAGCGCTACTGCCTCCCCACCTGATGAAGATAGGCCTTACGAAGATTTTGCTGGGCGAGGAGATAGTCAGGATCGAGCCTGACGGCAGTGCGAAACTCTTCGATGGCCCGGTCCCAGTCGCCCTGAAGGGCGTAAGCGTACCCGAGGTTATTGTGCGGTCTGGCTTTGTTCGGAGACTTGAGCACCGCGTCGGACCAAAGCAAGAGTCGGTCCTGGTAGAGATGATTTCGTTGATACGTGAAGAAGCAGAGCACAAGAACTACCATGGCTGCGAGGCCCGTTGAGATGAACCAAAAGAGCTGTGGTCTCGGTAGGACTGTCGCGATCCGGCGAGTGCCATATGAGCCAAGCGCGACGATCGCCAGGAACAGTCCGATAGATGGCAGGTAGAGGTTCCGTTCGCTCAACAGATCGTTACGCGGGATCAGAATGTTTGGCAGGAGTTGAATGAAAAACCAGCCCAGACCGAACGCGACCAGTGGATGCCGCCGCCATGAGATTACCGCAGATACCGCCATTCCGAAGAGCAGCAGCAAATCGAGCGGGAGCGGCCATTGGAACAGTGAATGGAACTCCGGGAGATGGTGATCGAAGTTCTGGTTCCACGGGGTGAAGAACAAGAGCAGCGCATAGGCGGTGGCGTGCAACTCGCTCAACAGATTTACCCAGATGGGCCGAAGTGTGGAACTGAACTGCGCGAGGGCGAAGTAGCGAGGATGGCTCCAGGCCCATCCGGCGGCCAGAACCAGAACGATCCAGAATGGTGGATGGCGGGAGAGTACCGCAACGCGGAGAGAGGGGCCTCTGAGTCGGCGTATCAGGAGATCCCATAGCAGGAGAATAAGTGGAAACGTCACCGCCGTTTCCTTAGAGCCGATGGCCGAAAGAAATGACGCGATCGCGCCTGACAGATACAGTCGGCGAAGCATCACGGCGTCCGGGTGCTCCGAAGCCTTGATATACAAAAAGAACGCAAAGAGGTAAAAGAAGGCCATCAGGCCCGATGCCCGTCCAGAAATGTAGGTCACGGTTTCGGTTGCCATAGGATGGATCAGAAATAGCAACGCAGCCCAATACGGCACGTGCCTGGCTTCCTCCGATACGGCCCGCGTGAGAATCTGAAAGACGAGGAATCCGGAACCCAGGTGGAGGAGGAGATTCAGCAGATGGTAGCCAGCAGGTTGTATTCCATACAGGGATCGATCGATCAGGAACGTTGCATAGAACACAGGGCGGACCATATGATCGAGATGGCCGACAAAGGTCCGCCATCGATCCAGATGCGGATTTTCAAGAATTGATGCGGCGTCATCGTAGTGAAAGTCACCGTTGAAAGCCGTGTAGTAGACGGCCACGGCGACCGTGCAAAGAACAAACGGGATGAAGCGGACCGTGCTTGAATTCATGGACGCGGTTATACTGCATCGCGCCGGAAGGAGATAGGGGGTGGATTATGACAACTTCGCGGTTGGTTATGTGCGGCATATGCTTGTGGGGGATCGCGTTGTGGATTCCGTCCGACAGCGGGGCGGCTCAAGATTGCAAGAGTATCGGCAATGAGATCTGGCAGCGATGGCTGGAGGGCAAGCTGCCAAGAAATCAGGCGACCATTGACGAGGTGACCAAGATCAAGGGGAATTGCCCTCAATTGGGCGGGAGCATGGACAGTATCGCCGGATCCATTAAGGGGGAGAAAGGGCGTATTGGTAGCGCGGCGTCAGATACGGATGGAGTCGGCACTGTACTGGGGAAATAGCATGCGACGATCGATGAAACAACCAGGCCGTTCAGGGAAACGATCGATTAAGCCGGTTCAACTCTTTCTTGCTGGGATAATCCTCTGGGTGCTTTGGGTCGCTGTCTTTCTTCCGTTCACTTCGGCAGGGGCGACTCAAGAGTCTTACCCTATGAAGGAGCCCGTGAAGAATTATATCGAAAGCTGCCTGCGCAAACCTATTCATAAGGCGGATTGCGACAAGGTGAGGAAGAGCGCGGTCGAAATCCTGAAGGAGGATTTGCGGACGCTAGGTGCCACGGCTGATCGAGCCCACCTGCCTCGCACTGTGCGGATGTTTAAGAGCGAGGAGGTCGAGTTGCGCATCGCCGCTGCGGACGCGATCGGCATGATCGGGCCACAAGACAGCGATGTGGACACGCTTGCGCCGCTGACCAATGATCCAGTTCCGGATGTCAGGCAAGCCGTTCAGCAAATGATTTCCCGTGGGAAGGGAACCGCTCTGACCCTATTGAAAGAGCGGACCATCCCGATGCGCATGGGGGGTGTGCCGGAGAAGCCGGCCGATGCGGCGAAGCTTGGGCTGCCAGTGATGCCGGATAGCGTGTTTTTATTCGATTCGAGCGACGCCTCCGTCGGTCGCTTGTCGTATGTTACCAAGAACATGAACGAGGTCACGGCCTTCTATAAGGGAAAGGCGAAGAAAGGACCGTTCCCGCTGCAAGAATTCAAAGACAAATATCGGTATCAATTCCAGGACGAAGACGAGGCGATGCAGCAGGCGCAACAGGCGGCGGGGAAAGAAATAGAGAACACGCCGCCGCCTGATCCGACGAACGTGCAGGCCTATACGGAGTTCATGGAGAAGATTCAATCCATGGGAGCCAGACAAGGCAGCAGGATCTATCTCGATTCCTATCAACCCAATCTCTTCGGCTCCCCGACCGTCTATGTGTTGGAAGAACGGCAGATCGGTCAACGCATTTATCCCACACGTTACGCGGTGGTGTATCAGGAACAGGCCTTCAAAAGGCCCGGCTACCGCCTGGCATGGATGACGGCGCCAGACCAGGCGATCAAGACCGCCCAGACTGCCTCGCTGGCGCAGGAACAAGAGGAAGTGGCCAACAAGAAGGAGGAAGAGGCGTTAAAAAAGCGCGGAGAGGCGCTGGAATCCCTCACTAAGAAAAAGGACGAGGTGGAGAAAAAGAAGTTCAAGAAGGGCCAAGAGGATCTTGAGAAGGAACTGGGGTTCTAAGACAACCTGCGTAGCTCGCTACTTCTTCTGCTTGGCGCGCGCCAGCGCCAATGCCATGGCCATCGTACCGGATGGCTGCGGCTGATGCTCAGGAGCATGCCGAGGTGATGGCGGGCGTCGGTCACGCGGCTCACGTGCGACTCCCATAGAAACCTCGACGGATGCGCGGCTTGGGGCTGGAGCACCGACCGGAAGATCGTCGAGACGCATCGTGAGAGAGATGCGCTGGCGCTTCACATCGACATCCAACACCTTCACCTTCACAATCTGGCCAGGCTTGACGACCTCGTGCGGATCTTTGATGAACTTGTTCGCCAACGCCGATACATGCACAAGACCGTCCTGATGCACGCCGATATCAACGAAAGCGCCGAAGGCCGCGACATTCGTCACCACCCCTTCGAGGATCATGCCGGGCTGCAGATCTGTCAGCGCCTCGACGCCCTCTTGGAATGTAGCTGTCTTGAATTCCGGACGTGGATCGCGGCCAGGTTTTTCCAACTCAGTCAGAATATCACGCACTGTCGGCACACCAAACTTCTCATCGGTAAAATCAGCAGGCGATAATCCCTTCAAGACCACTGGCTGGCCCATCACGTCCATCATGCCTTTGCCGATGCGCGCGAGAATACGCTCAACCACCGGATAGGCTTCCGGGTGGACCGAGGAGCGATCCAGCGGATTGTCGCCGTCGTTGATGCGTAGAAAGCCGGCAGCCTGCTCGAACGTTTTCTCGCCCAGACGCGGCACCTTGCGGATCGTGGTACGGTTCGCAAAAGGACCATTCGCATCACGGTACTCGACGATGTTCTTCGCCAGCGCCTTGTTCAAACCCGACACCCGTTCAAGCAACGGAGCGGATGCCGTATTGATGTCTACACCCACGGCATTGACGCAATCTTCCACGGTCGCATCGAGTGAACGTGCCAGCGCCTTTTGATTGACATCGTGCTGATATTGGCCGACGCCGATGGCCTTGGGATCGATCTTCACCAACTCTGCGAGCGGGTCTTGCAACCGCCGGGCGATGGAGACAGCGCCGCGAAGGCTGACATCCAGATTGGGAAATTCGGCCGCAGCAAAAGCCGACGCCGAATAGACCGAGGCGCCGGCTTCGCTCACCACGATCTTGGCTATTTTCTGCTCCGGCTTCTGAGCCGCAACCAATTTGATCACTTCAATGGCCAGCTTGTCGGTTTCCCGGCTACCGGTCCCATTGCCGATCGAGATCAATTCGACACCATGCTGCACGACCAACTTAACCAGCGTCGCCACCGATCCCTGCCAATCATTGCGAGGCTGGAGCGGATAAATGGTTGCGGTCTCCAACAGCTTGCCGGTCGCATCGACCACCGCTACCTTGCAACCGGTGCGGATGCCGGGATCGAGGCCAAGCACGGCTTTCGGACCGGCAGGCGCAGCCAGCAATAGCTCGTGAAGGTTGCGGCCGAAAATCTTGATCGCCTCCGCCTCTGCGGCTTCGCGCAACTGCACCAGCAGTTCCACCGAAAGCTGTAAATGTACCTTGACGCGCCAGGCCCAATCGCAGACACCCATGAGCCATTGATCCGCAGCGCGACCCCGATCTTCGATGCCGACATGAGACGCGATCGTCGAGACACATGGATGCGGCACGGCAGCTTCGAGCGTATCACCCAAACCCAGTTCAATCTTCAAGACACCCAGCGTGCGGCCACGGAATAGCGCCAGGGCGCGATGCGACGGAATGGTGCGGATGGTTTCAGCATAGGCGTAGAAATCCCGGAACTTTTCTTCCTCTGCCGTTTCCTTGCCCTTCACCACTGTGGAGGTGACGATGCCCTGATCCCACAAGCGAGTGCGCAGCTTGGCAAGCAGTTCCGCGGTTTCAGCAAACCGTTCGACCAGAATATCTCGCGCGCCATCGAGCGCGGATTGCGCATCCGGCACGTTGATGGCTTCAACGCCTTCTGACGCAGGCTTCACGTTCAGATACTTTGCAGCTTCCTGCTCAGGAGCAAGTGTCGGATCGGAAAAGAGGGCGTCGGCCAGCGGTTCTAATCCAGCCTCGCGAGCAATCTGCGCCCGCGTGCGCCGTTTAGGCTTGTAGGGTAAGTAGAGGTCTTCCAGCGATTGCTTGGTCGTGGAAGCATCGATACTTCCGCGCAGAGCGTCGGTGAGTTTCCCCTGTTCTTCAATCGACGCCAGAATCGCCGCTCGGCGCAGCTCCAATTCGCGGAGATACAGAAGCCGTTCTTCCAACGTACGCAAATGCGTATCGTCCAGGTTTCCGGTGACCTCTTTGCGATAGCGCGCGATAAACGGCACCGTCGAGCCTTCGTCAAGCAGAGCGACCGCGGCCTTCACTTGGTCGGGCCCCACGCCAAGCTCCTTGGCGATGAGTGGAATAATCTTCAACTCTGCTGCGTCTGAAACCGGATGGGGCGTTAGAGTAACCATCTATGTCCGTTACCGATCTTTCCGAACGCGGCACCGCGTCGAGTGCCGGCCACTCGAAGCCACGCGCGCGTTCTTATTATGGATTATGGTGCGTTGAGGATATTGGTCCGTGGAATTAGTTCATACAATGCGGGCAGTAGGACGCGCACGGCAAGTGTACTGTAAAAACCTCCGCGTATCCACCCACCCAAATCCGAAACACGCCAACGTATCAGGCTCCAGCAATAATCGCGGATCTATGCTCAATTAGCCTGTCACATCTCCGCCATATGCTTGGCAGCCTCTTCGCCTAGGTCGTGCAGTCCGCGGGAGTGATGCAGTAATAGTGCGGGTCGCAGCGATTCCATTTCTGGACCCCTACGCCGGTTGTCCAGAGCATGGCTGCACTCAGTACCACGGCAAACGTCTTGATGGGGTTCATGATCGCCTCCCTGATGAAGCGCCCCTTCAGCACGCGCCCGGCGACAGCCCCATGTTTGCCGCGAAGCCGCTCAGGGCGCAGGCGGATTTCCGGTTCTTTTGCGCACGGCCTAAGATCTCGCCAAGACTCATGTTGGCCAGTTGTTCTTCTGAATCAGCAGCAAGGACATCCATACCGAGCGTCATCGACATCATGGAAAGGATGCTGTTCCCCAATTTCACGAGGGGCGCGCCCGGTGGCGGTGTCGGTATCACCGGAAGCTCTCCTTTGGCTGCCTTTTCTTGGTATCGGGCCGCCTTATCACGCATCCAATCCAGGTCGCTGCCGTCGCACGTTTTGGCTTTTGCAAACCAGTTCGCCGCCTGATTTTTGTCCTGTGGGACACCGTCTCCATTGAAGTACAGCCCGCCGATATTCATCATGGCTACACAGTCTCCTCCCTGTGCGGCGAGTTGGAACTCCTCCATGGCCTTTTGATAGAAGTAGGGTTTTCCTCCTCCCATCCATCCTCTGTTCCAGAGATAACCTAAGTTCAGGTGGCCTTCCGGATCGCCGGCCTCCGCAGCTTTTCGAGCCCATGTTTGGGCGCGCTGCGCGCTCGTGCCTGTCTGTACCGCGAAATAGGCGTTGGACAGCTGAGCCATGGCAGGCACAAAGCCTGCCGTCGCGGCTTTGCGAAACTCAATCACCGCGGCAGGCATATTCGAATTCATCCCTCGTCCGTCGCGATAGAGCAGCCCGAGTGCGAACGAGGACTCAGGTTGGCCGCGGTTCGAGGCTTCCTGGTACCAATAGGCGGCGGCGGGATAATCCGGCTTGGGGATTCCGTCCGGTCCGATGATGCCGTTCTCGTAAAAGTTGCCGAGCGCAAATTGAGCCTTCGCACTTCCCTTTTCGGCCTTGGCCGTGAGGTCGAACTTCAATTGTTCGATCGGGGTGGGCTTCGCGGGACGCAGACCCAGCACGGGCTTCTTAAATGGAGACGGTGTGACGTAGGCGAATCCGGTTTTCGAGGCCGTACCCAGCGTCTTCACCGCAAGAGCCTTCGCTTGGTCCCGTGTGATCTCCCCGCTAATCTCCAACGTCATTTTGCCACCGCTGAATACGGACAACGCCCCGCCACTGGTGCCCGGCATGCGAGCGACCCAGAACGCCGCGTCGCTCACATCGGGAACCGTGATCGGATCCTCGTACGTGGTTTCGTCAATACGATTCTGCAATTGCTCCACCGCAGCCGGATTCGGCGTGGCTGCATAGTTGACGGCGATGACGACATCCAGTCGCTTGGCCGGTGAAGCCGACGGCGCTGCCGCAGTGGGCGGAGGAACTGGAGCGGATGGCGCCTCCGGTGCTGCCACCGTAAAACGAAGTTTCGTGTCATACGGAATGCCTCCTCCTTCGAGCGCGTTCGGTTCTTTCGTGACTGTGAACAGGAGCTCGTCGCTCCTCACATCTGCGTACTTGCCGTCGGGCATGTTGGCCCGGTCGGTCGTCAGGCCGATTTGAACGGTCCCGGGGCGCGTGCCGGGACCGACGATGCGGGTCTTGAGTGTGAGGTGCGTGTTCGCGGGCAGCACCGTCTGTCCGCCGACCGCCAACGCCCGTTCGAGGCGCACATGGATAAATTGGCCGGCTGCAACGTTGATGGCGTAGAGCCCGCCGCTGATCCTGGTGTCGAGTACCGTGCCGGCAGGGATCGGCAACTGCGGTCCGGGGGGAATCACAACATTGGGTGGCGCGAAGAACTTCGGAGGAAGCTCCGCCATTGCAGCAGGTGCAGGCACAGCCTGAATCGTCTGGATCTCTTGAGGGTTCAGCCGTACGCCGGGACAAGACTGCGCCACATAGTTGAGGTCCGGATTCTTCCGCTTCTGGTACGCCATGATGAATGCCGATGTCCGATTGCACATCGCCTGCAGCATGTCGGTCCGATTCATGCAGTAGTCGAAAAATTGCACCGCAGAGCTCGAACCCTTCGTGTAGTCGTTCCCTTGGAAGCAGTGTTCAATCGCGGCCTTTCGATTCGCGCTGATTTCTTTGGCGTCGTATTCCTTGATGCAGGCATTCACGTCACTCTTCGTCTTCGCCTTGCCGGCTTCGCCCATGAGTGCTTTCTGCTCGTCGGCCGTCAGAAAGGGCGCCAGCATGGGAGATCCAGTCGTCATCGCCTTGCAATGCGAGATAATCGCGACCTTCGCTCGATCCTCGGACATCACGTAGAAGCCCGCACGGGCGGCTTGCGGACCAATTTTGCCAATGAGGGAGTTCGCCTCGCTCTCGTAGTCCTCAGCCGGCGACATGTTGGTGTAAGCACACCTCTGAGGACTTTGGGACTGCACATAGAGGGATTGGCCAAGGATCTCCTCGATATCCGCTTTGCTCGCCAGATCGCAGGCGTCCTTATTCTGAGCGTACACTTCGGAGCCGGTGCCCAGGAACCACAAGAGAAACAGGATGCGCATTATTGAGAGTCTCATGATGATACCTCCCGGCACGCTGCTCACTTGCGCAACTCGCCCACGCCGTCCGCATAGAGCGGCGCCAAGGACTTGAGGGCGTTGAGAATGGTGTTGGCCTGCTCGTTCGTCTCCACAAAGACCGACAGAGATGGATTGGCATTGTCCTCGAACCGGACGCACTGACCGTTCCTGCAGGGAATGCTCAGAATCTTGCACCCGCCACGATCTTGAATCTGCGCCGCGATGAGCGACAGATTGGCGAGAGCGGCACCTTGTGCATAACCTTGTCCCGGTCTGGTGGACAGCACATAGCGGGACGCGATGACGCCGGTGTCATCCATCTCGAAAGCAGGAGACTGGACGGACCACAAGAGATTGTCCTTGGACGCGCTCGTGTGCAACTGACAACTCTTGATCGCGCCGAGCGTACGCTTGATGTCCGCCACATAAGTCGAGACCGGAGCTTGGGTGACCGGACGCTGTGACTTGGGCCGCAATGGCGGCGCGCCTGTGGCTTTGTCGAGCAGCGTGTCCGGGACCTGCGCCCCGCTGACGTACCGCCACCCCGCCTGATCGAAACGTACATCTTCGCCGAGAATCACCCGTCCGATCGGTACTCCCAGCACACGCCGAGCATCGGACAGCTGTGCGCCGGGGAGGTCCCTCCGCTCATGCGATGCATACCGGAGAAACGTATCGAACCTCACGGCTATCGCTTCTTCAGAACGACTCGCGAACCACTCCTGGCCAGTGTCCTCGGCGTTGGCTAAACGCATGACTACAGCCGACTGGAGCGTCGCCGGCTTCCGGAACAACTCGCCGTTCAATTCAAAGACGGCATTGGCTTCCTTCAAGGAGATGTGATGGATCACGTGGAAGACCGGCTTAACGCCAGGATCTTTTTGGATGCGACAATAAAACTCGTGCTCCACGGTCAGGGGCGGTTGCGCCACCTGCCGCGTCCATTTCAACTGCTGAAATTCGCGATTCCAGAGTTCACGAAGCGTGGGCCCACCCGCGCACGCAGGCTCTTTGAATTCAGAAGTGATTTCCAGTTTGGGCTCGACGTCGAGGTCCAGGCTCACGCTGGTATCCATCGCCGTATCGGGGCGCATCACGCGCGCGAAATCGGCATTCCCGCGGGCCTTCTCCTGATCGGACCACGAGTGGGGCGGAAACGGCGTGCTGTCCACGGTGGTCATGGCATCGATCGTGTTCAGGCTAGTAACGACACCCTGTGCAAATTGCTGCCGAAGCCTTCTTCCCGTCTCCTCATTCAAGAGCAACCGCTGCAGTTCGCTCGGCTCCAGCACGTAGGTGGACCACCAGTTGCTCGCCGGCGCCACAGGCAACGCGTGAAACTTTCCATTTCTCCATACAGCGCCACGCACAAAGAACTGCAGCGACAGAAAATAATCATGACGGTCGACTGGTTCGTCGGGGTCCGTGGTGCGGTGGTGTTGATGCGACAGCCTCACCTCCAGCACCACTGGCGAATTCGGCCGCACGACGATTCCACGATTGGCGAGCGCGTTTTGGATGAACTCACGTGCTTGAGCAGCGGAAAGGTACTCGTTCAAGGGATAGCCATCGACGTGCAGGGTCAACGAAACCTGTTTCAGGGAATACAGGAACTGACTGGGCGTCATGTAGCGGGCTTGCGTGACGTCGGCAGCTGTCGAGGCGGAAGGAGCCACAAGGAGCCACAACCAACCTGCTGCAAAGGCATTGATCATCGCAAGTCGGTTCAACATGATCTCCTCTCACAACACGAGCGGGTCTGACGTCGCTCTGGCCCCTCTCCGTTCCATGTTGAGAAAACTGGTATTCGCCTCCTGACTTGAGGGCACGAACGCAGACTCGCGTCGGCTCAGAACTTCGGCACGACACGTTGATTCGAATGGGAATCCGAAGGCGCGGGCGTTGTCGGCATTACGGCCACCTGTCCCGGATAGGTTTCCTTCAAAGCCTGTGCAACGGCGTCCGGCACCGGAATGTCTTTTCGGCTATGCTCCGTGATGGTATCGAATCGATCCTGCGTCGTCTCGACCGGCATCTGCCGGTTGTACTCGCTGGTAATCTCCTCAGCGATCTTTCCCACTGCGGCACTGAGGGCCCGTTGCAGATCCCGCCCACTGATCTCGACGGTCTTCCCAAGATAGGGCTCCGCGATGCGCCGGGCAATCACTTCGGCATTCCGATAATAATATTCCGAAATCTGGCGATGTCCCTCTTCGTGTTCCACTGTCCACTTCTGCGGATTGTTCGGCAGCCAGATCGTCATATCAAGCTGGAGCGTCACTTTGACCCGGTTGATCGTCGCCTTCGCATGCGTCGCATCCGTCATCTGAGCCTGGGCGCCGACTGACGCATTGGAAAGAAAATCGCCCGCGCAAACCGCCTCTTCCGGTCCCGTCAAGGGCGGCCGGTCCCGTGGAGGCCGCTTGGGGTCGAAATACCTGGTCCCGACTTGGGCAGGCATTTTGACAATCTCGACCGGTGGCTGCTCCGCATGTACGGACGGCGCCCAGGGAAACAGCAAGAGCGCGACAATGATCCACCGATTCATGGATGCTCCTTCACGTTTTCCTGAAAACATCACAGCGCCGGCTTCACGCCCTGCTGCTTCGCCCTTTCCACATCCCGGTTGGCTGCCTTGGCATGCTGTTCTTGCAACCATGCTTCCGTCGCGGGGAGAAACGTCCGGGCCATCGGCCCATGCATCAGCTTGATCTCCAGGAAATCGGCAATGCCTGGCTGGACGCCTGCGTTGATCTTCGCCTCGAGATTGACGACCCCGTAACAGGGATCAAGCTGACCTACCTTGTTGTTGAACGTCCCGCTGTTCGGGCTGTAAGAGTTGCAGCCCCGGGCAAGCATCGTATTTGCTTCTCCGGTCAGCGCGCGCCCTTGTTCGTCGAACAGCCATCGGACTACCCGCGGATGACCCGCACCATCCGCTTCCTTATAGATTTCCGGACCATACTTTTCCCGGAGCGACGTATAGATGGTGGCAGACGCCGGTTTCGCACCATTTGGAAATTGGGTGGTTCGGAAGACCTGCCACACGACTTGGGCATGTGGCGGCGTCGCGATGCTGACCCTCAACGATTCTCCCGACACGCTTCCCGTCACGCTCTTGCTACCCTGAAGTTCATGCAACAGCGGTTTCTCCAGAATGTTCGAAGGGTTCGTCTCATGCGCGTGGATCGCCAGACCGAGCTCTTTCATCCGTTGCACCGCGTCTTTGACCGGCATGCCGAGCGCGATGCCTAGGGTATCAGGCAATTTCGGCTCTCCCGCATGGCCGACGCCACCCAGAAAGAGCAACCCCATGAGCGCTAGGATCACAATGTTCATCACAATCTCCCTTTTCTGTTCTCTCCAATAGACGCAACACCGTCTAGAGTTTCGGCCGATTTTTCTGCGCACCCGCTTTCTCTTTTGCGTCCTTTGCCTTGACAGCATTCACGAGCAGCTCGTGCGTCGCCCCGGTGGCTTGTTCGTCCAGCGGGCCATCGCCCATGAGCACGACGAGCGCCCCGACGAGATCCGGCCCCGCCAAGATGTTCTGGCGCTGGCAGCATCGCTGGAGCCTGGCCTGGACCATCCGGCGTGTCTCACAGACATCTCCCTGGCCGATGGAAAAACGCGACTCGAGGAGCATCACCACTCCCTGCGCTTGCATTTGCGCAGCGTCGGCCGAACGATACGGTATGCCCGAAAACGACTGGGATGTCGTGCATAGCTGACCGGTCTCATCTTTCATCCGGCTACCGTCGGCCTCGTCCAGCCAGTTGATGATACGGAGATTGGTATCGTTAAATTGATTGGGACCATTGTCATAACTGGGCTGGCCGTATTTCTGGATCAACCCTTCGACGAGCGCCTGCTGGGTCGGCGCCGTCTCCTTTGTGAAGGTCAGGGTGCGGGCGAGTTTGGAGACGACGATCGGATTGGGCGGCATGGTCAATTGGAAGATAAACCGTTCCTCCGGGCTCGTGAACGTGAGGCCGAACAGCAGCTCCCCACCTAACACGTCATATTTAATCGTGTCTTTTTTCATCTGCAGCTTGGGGTTGTGCGCCTTGAGTGTTTGCATCGCTTCCTTGAGCGGCATGCCGAGCTTCATCCCGGCGATGTCGTACTTGCCCGCTGCAACAGCGAGCTTGGCCGTTTGCTCCGGCGTGCCGGTATTCGGTGGCGGACCAGATTGCTTTGGCGGCGTTCCCAGCAAATCGGCGCCCGATTGAAATTGATCGGCGGCCGCAGCTGGCTGCATCCATCCAAGAATCAACGCAACACCGACAATGGCCGCACCCACTACTGAAATCCTCAGAGGCATCATAATCTCCTAGTAAAAGGTGAACCGCGCTGAACTGTCAGTCACTTGTCCTTCCCTACTTGTACGGCGAACTTCAACGTGCAGGTGGGACCACCTTCACGTTTGCCGGCTGTTCAAACCGGTCGGCATGGCGCGAATTGGCGAGCGTGATCCAATCCTTGATACAGATGGATGCGTACTCGTACTTCTCGGCGCGCGTGTAGACCGTGACGGTGTCCTTTGAGAGGATAGCCGCTTCCACCGTCATACTCCCCGCTGTGACACAGACGATGGCTTCTTCCTCAGTCCCCTGATGCGGCGCATTTCCGTTCACAGAGAGAGTCTGGCCACTCAGGTCCACGGCTCCTCTCACGTTCAGGTTGTGCATGAGATGATCCAACTCCGTGCCGAGCAAATTCTGGAGTTCCGTATGCACCGCCGGGAGGCGAAGAAACGCATCGGTGTCGTAATTCCCAGCCCACTTGACAATCATGGCCCGCATGGCGCGGGCGCGCGCGGCGGCTTCGTCACTCTGCGCCGCCGTGGCGCTTACAAATACAGCGGCTAGGCCAATGATGGCAGCCCAACCAATAGCTCGGATATCCATCACTGTGCGTTGGCTAGACAATTTTGCAATACGGGATGCCGTTGATTTTCATCTTGGAGTGTGACCCGATGTTGGCAATCCCGACCCATGCATAGGCTGCCTTTTGTCTCTTGTGCATCCCCGAAATCCGCACGATACATTTCTCCGAAGTACACCGGACGGGGCCAATGATACTGCCTCTCAAGCTAGTGACGTTGTAGCTCATCCTCAGCTGATTTAAATAGATTCTTGGCGTCCACGATAACTCGAACGACCAGGTTGAGGTCTCCACATCGCACCGGGAGACACCTTCCTGATTCAGATCCCTCACGTGAAAATCTGCGGTCGGTTTTGACACGATCACTGCGGCGAAGCTCATATCTGCGAGCAGAATGCCTGCTAGGATGAGAAGTACTCCGAGAATAATTTGTCTGCCCTGTTGCATAATGTCCCCCTGTGAACGTTCACCGCCTTGGTCAGAACTTCATGCCGCCGCGTTTTCCCTCTTCCTCTCCTCGTTTCTCATTCAATTTATCCACCCCGGCCATCAAGTGGGTATGGGATGCCGTCACACCGCTTCCCTCCAACTGTCGATTGAATGCACCCATAGTCATGCTACTCATCAAATCCGCCGTCGAGCCTGCCGGAATCGCATGGGTATAGTAGACGTCCAAGACCGAATGTGCATGACAGACCCCGCCCGGGGAACCATAGCCACCCGTTCCATAGTAGTACGTGCCCTTCAATTGTTGATCGAAGTACGAGTTGGAGAACTGATTGTTGTGGTCGGGACGATTGCCGCCGGCGGCATCGCCGCCGAGTTTCACGGACCATGTCTGAGAGCACAGGTTGTAGATATCCATGGCCTTGGCGCCCATCACCTGTTGCCCTTGCACATCGTAGATCCAAATGAGCCGACTGTTCGTTTGTTGAGTGCTTTCAGGACCATACTTCTTCCTCACTCCGGCCAAGGTATTCTCGACGGTCGGCCTGCTGTCTTGCCTACCAAACCCAAGATTGCGTGAGAGGCCCCAAAGAAACGCTTCGTTCGGCGCATAGGTGATGAAGAGGGTGAAATCATCTCCGCTCACGGCGCTGGGACCACCGGGGTTCGGTGCGAGGAGCATCGGGGTCATGACCACGCCGGGCAGCGCTTCATACTGTCGCAGGGTAATGGGCTGCACCTTGAAATTCGCGTCGTGCGCCTTCAACGCTTCCACAGCTTCTTTGACCGGCATGCCGAGCTTGATGCCCACGACATCCAGGAACCCGGCTTTGGCTGCAATTTTTGCCGTGCCTTCGGGGGTGCCAAAGTCTGGAGAGGGTAGAGCTTTCTCGTTGGGATACGAGCTGACACTCCTTCCTGGTTGCTGCCGCGATTGCTGCTGAGGCTGTGATGGCTGTTGAGCCTGACGCTGTTGTTGTGGTGATGATCGCTGGGCCTGGGGTTGCTGCTGTGGTGTCTGCGGTTGTCGTTGTTGACCAGCTTGCTGCTGACGTTGCTGTTGCCGTTGTTGCGCTGCCTTTTCGGCAGCCTTCTTCAGTCTGTCGAGGAAGTCATCTCCTCCCATCGATACGCCAGGAATTCCCCAAGAACATGCCAGCGCGATCAGTGCCACTGCTGTGGCCTTCCGGATAATTCCCGTTCTCATAGATGAATCTCCCTCATTCGGTGTCCTGCCCCCTGCCCCTTGATCAGAACTTTGGCACGGCACGTTTATTGGCTTCCCCTTTACGATTCTCAGCGAGTTTGGTGGCTTCACGCATCAACAGCGTATGCGAGGCTGTCACGCCGCTCACCTCTAACTGACGATTGGAGGCACTGACCATCACGGATCGACCCGTATACTCAGCCTGCACAATCGAGTATGACTGGCAGAGTCCGTTGAAAGGGTCTTTCCCGTAACTCGAATTGAAGTACCCTCCCACGATCTGCCGATTGAAATAGCCCGCGTGCAGTTGCGCTTGTTGGCGCAGGCCCACCATCCAGACAGACACGCATTTCGTAAGGATCTCGTCGGCCTTGGCTTTCATCACTTGCTGGCCTTGGGCATCGTACATCCAAATGAGTCTGTTGCTGACATCCTTCACGCTCTCCTGACCATACTTCTTTCTCAGTCCGGCCATGATGGTTTCAAAGGTCGGCCGGTTCTCCTCCTTCTCGTACGATACTTCACGCCACATGCCCCAGACGAAGGGCTCGCTCGGCGCCATCGTAACGAGTAAGCCGACATACTCCTTCTCCTGACTCGAAGGCGTGTTCGTGTTTTTCTTGGAAGCGAGTAACGGATTCATGGCCACGCCGGGCAGCGCCTCGTACGGTGGTATCGTCACGGGTTCCATGACAAGGTTCCCGTTGTGCGCCTTCAGCAGCTCCAGAGCGGCGTTGAGCGACATGCCGAGCTTCACACCGACGACATCGACAAACCCCGCCTTGGCCGCAATCTTCGCCGTGGCCTCCGGCGTGCCGAAGTCGGCCGACTCTAGCGGCGTTTCGGTGGAAAATTGCTGTAGCTCGTTGGGCCGCACCTGGACCGCATTCGGAACCGGAGCTACCGAAGCCTGCGCCACCGGCTGAGCGGCAGCCACCGCAGGCGCCAGAGCGCCCGCGCAGAGCACTTCCCACTGTGCGGCAAGGTTGGGACTCCCACCGCCCCACCCCGTGATGGTTCCGTCAGGGTGGGTCTCTATTCCCGTCTCGTCCCATTTGGTGTGGGGAAAGCGGCGATTCGTAGTGGTGAATTTTGGCCGGCCCTTTCCCGGTCCGTCTTCCCAGACGCCGGCGTATGTGTACTGATTGCCGTCGATCGCCGTCATCCGACCGGTGACGCAGTCCGCGCCGGCGCGATACAGATTCTTAAAACCGATCCAGCCGGATCGGACCTGTTCCCTTACGCAAAGCTTGTCCTTCGGCTTGTAGGTCGCGCACCATTTCGCGGCGTCATCGGGAGTCACCTTGGCTTCAACAGTGGCCGTGGCCGTTCCTGTACCGGACTTTGCGGTGACCCGCGGATTGAGACATTTGGGCAGGGTACAGATGGGCATGGACTCGCCGCCAACATTGTCCGCTGCAATGACGGAAGCGGTCATGGGAGTCTCGAACGCGGCGAGAGACAGCCACGTCACACCGGCACATACAGTCAGCCAAAGAGGTCGCATAGCCATTCCCCCTATAAGCGGTAAAAGTGTGTCCGATGAAGTTGCGTGCAGATCTCCCTTCGCGCAGTCCACACGGTGCTGTCAGAACTTTGGCCCGGCGCGCTTACTAGCTTCCTCTCGCCGCTTCTCCGCCAATTTGTTGGCCTCGCGCGTCAAGAGAACATTGGTTGCGGTCACGCCGCTTGCCCCCAATTGATGATTGGCGGCGCTGACCTTCACGTTCATGATGAGCGGCTGCGATGCCCCTGGCGGCTGGTCGGCTGAATATATAGCCTGGATGAGCGAGTGCGAATGGCAGATCCCGCCGTGCTCGTCCCTCCCGTCACTGACGCTGTAATACCCTCTCGTCACCTGACGCAAGATCTGGCCTTGGTCGTAGGAATCCCCCGTCCAGTGACCTCCGCACTTCTGCCAGATGTCCTTTGCTTTTGGTCCCATCACTTGCTGCTTTTGGGCATCGAAGAGCCATAGAAGACGCGTGTTCTCAAACCTCACGCTCTCCGGACCGTATTTTTTTCTCATGCCGGCTAAAATGGTGTCGACGGGAGGCCGGCTCTCCATGTTGCTGAACCAGACATCGCGCCACACGCCATAGACAAACACCTCATTCGGCGCATAGGTAAGCAAGAGACCGAAATACTCCGCCCCTGGATCGGAGGCCTTGCTCACGTTTTTTGTTGAGGCCATCACCGGCGTCATGACGACGCCGGGCAGCGCTTCAAACTCTAACTTGTGCTGGGGTTCCAGTTTGAGATTCGCGTTGTGCGCCTTCACCGCATCCACCGCGGCTTTGAGCGGCATGCCGAGCTTGACGCCAACGATATCCAAGAACCCGGCCTTGGCTGCAATTCTCGCCGTGGCTTCCGGCGTACCGAAATCGATAGAGGGTTGCGGCGGGTCGTAGTTTGGCTGGGCCGCGAGAGCAACCGACGACGTGGCGATTAGCACAAAGACACCTAGCAGGGGGATGGGATTCTGAGAGAAGAGTCGCGTCATCACGTTGCTCCCTTCCTATAAGCCAAGTTTGAGGCACACTGTGTCACATGGCAAAACAGCCGGTAGTATCTAGAAGTAGGAGCACGGCGTCAATGTGAGACGCTTTGCCTAACGACCGCCGCGGCTTGGTCTAAGCAAGCGAAATGCCGCCCCTGAATCAGCCGCGCTTCTAGGATTTGATCGTGAATCTTCTGAATGCACGGAGCAGGCGATGGTGCAGACTGCAAAACTGCGAACAAATTGGCCCCATGAGACAAAATGGCAAGCGCCTTTTCACATGTACTGGCGAGAAGTCAGTAATCGCAGCGGAACTCTTCGTGAATCACGCAGGTTTGGACGAGGTACGCACCCCCCTGGCCCAACCGACTGAGAACCCTTTGAAACCGAGCGCACGCCGCTCAATAAGGTGCCACGACAATGCAGCAAATAGGAGGGTGACGAAGGCCGAGATGAAACACAGCAGCGCTACCGAGATTCCTGGAGTCAATGCGACCACTGACTGCTGGACGGGAAAGGCATAGATATACACGCCATAGGAGTAATCACCAACCCGATTGTAGACCCTGATAAACCCGGAAGGGATATAGGCCAGATACAATACCGTGTAACCGATGGTCAGCATGTACACGAGAAAAAAGGCATGGGCGTTGACCACCGACGACACCAGCAGCGCAACCACAGACAACCCAAACCACAAACGAGACAGCGTGACGCGCTCTCTTAGCACATAGAAGGCCGCGCCCGAGAAAAACATGAAGAACAGCGTGGCAAATTGATCGTCGGATGGGCGAAGGAAGTGACGCGCGATCACAAACAGGCCTGCCGAAACGGCCGCTGTCACAACGGTGGCTGCAAACATTCTCAGACCGGCCCTCTTTGTGACCAGCCATGCAGCCCAGGCGACAGCCAAGATGGCATACATGCGGATTTCATACGGCAGAGACCACAGCGATCCATTCACCGCTTGTTTGAACGGATTGTCCTCAAAGAGTCCCGGCAGGTTGTAGACCACTCCACTGACGACCGTGGCGCATTTCACCACATACACATAGGTCTGAGAGTAGGCGAAATAGGAAGCCAGCGGCCACGACGTCATAATAGGGCCAAGCCCGAATACGGTCAGGAGCACCATGACCAGCAGAGCGGGAAAGACTCTCAACGCTCTCGCCCAGAGAAATTCGAGCATGCTGTCCCTGGCCAACAAACTGCCCGTGACGAGAAACCCGCTCGTCACGAAAAATACGTCCACAGCGATCGAGCCCATGGTCATACCAAGACTGTCTCGAAACGGCTCGGCAGTCCCCGTCCCGATCGCCAAAGCAAAACTGTGGGTGATCAAGACAGCACACGCCGCAACGATTCTGATGAGGTTGAAATTGTTGTCTCGGCTTTCTGTGTAATTCGACAGCTTCACCGGAACGCGCCTCACGCCATGATACCTGTACGGTATCCTGCCAGCATCATGAGATTCGGCCAAGTGATTTCATCGACGGCTCACGCTGAAGAAGCATGGCTGGCCAGGCTGGATCTCTCCCCTGCGACTCCGTTACACTTCGCTCTCTTGGAAAAGACCGACCAGTGCAGAACGACAAGACGACGAACTACTATACGCTACTTGAACTCTTGCCCTCCGCAACGGACGCTGAGCTGAAAAAAGCCTGGCATGAACAGATCCAGGTCTGGCATCCGGATCGCTTTACCCATGCGCCGGCCCTCCATCAGAAAGCGGAAGCTCGCACCAAGCTGATCAATCAGGCCTATCAAACACTGAGCGACCCGGCTGCGCGCACTCGTTACGACGCAACCGTGCAACCATCGCCAGCTCCGAAAGCCACTGCTAGTCCGCCACCCTCCTCTTCAACGTACACCTCCACCCCGCCACGCCGGCAGGCTCCACAATCGCGCGACGCACGCGGGCCACAATCCCTCATCATGCTCTCGCAGCAGGGAAAACCGAAAGTCATGGCGCCGGCGATTCATCTCTATGTCGATCCTCGAGAACAGACTCCGTACAACTTCGATGGATTCGCGCGAATCGCAGGAGTTATTCGTGAGACCATGCCGACCAGCGGCTATGCCATCGCCGAAGCCCCCGAACTCTTGTGTATCAAGCCCCTCAATGTAGAAGAGCTGTATCGGGTCTTTTCCAATCCTTCAGACAACCGTCCGCCGTTTCTCCACGAAATGGAACAACTCCTGCCTTTCCCCTCCCGCTTTCTCCTCATCGAAGGGACGCTCCAACACCGCAAAGCCGGCGGACGCCTCAATCAATACCACAAGGTTGGATTGATGGATTTTCTCGACGCGCTCACCGCGCGCTATGGCATTCACATCATCTATACCGACTCGCGCGACGAGGCAGAAGAACGGATCGCCAATCTCGCCGCTCTACACTACGCCTACTACTTCGCCGAACAGCAGGGGCTCGGCCGCTGGCTCACGGAGAACGATTTGTAGGCGTTGCGGTCGAGAGAAGTCCTGTTTCGCAACACTGACGCGTTTCAAGCCTTCAGTGAGCGGCAAACAGCGCTGATCCGTCCGTTCAAGTGCTCATTCCAAATCCGACCTGCCGCCAGGCTTCGTAGATCACCACGGCGACTGCATTGGAGAGATTGAGACTCCGGTTTCCCGGAACCATGGGGACGCGAATACATCGCTGTTTCACAACGCTGCCAAGAATCTCCGCCGGCAACCCACGGCTTTCCGGACCGAACACAAAGACATCGCCTGCGGCATAATCGACGACATCATATTGTTGCGTGCCTTTTGTCGAAACTGCAAACAGCCGTCGCTCTTTGAAGCGTTCCTCGCACTCGGCCCAGCTTTCGTGAACCGTGATGGTGGCGAATTCGTGATAGTCCAGTCCTGCTCGCAGTAATTGCTTATCCTCCAGAGAGAAGCCCAGCGGCTTGACGAGATGCAGCCTGGCGCCGGTGTTGGCACAGAGGCGGATGATGTTGCCGGTGTTCGGAGGAATTTCCGGTTGATAGAGAATGACGTCGAACATACGGTCGGCAAGTGTAGCACGGAATAGTTGGTTTTCCCGGCGCAGATCGATGAACGGAGAAGATGAGCGAGAAGACAGTACATTTCACCATCCATATGGCTTCTTGGTATAGTGACCATCGGTGAACATCCCCAGACACATAATTAGCTCATTGCCCTATCGCATACAAAGCCTTGTCGCCCAATCGCGATACTGCTCTCTCGCCGCGCTCATGGGCCTACCACTCGTTATGGCGCTGACAGTAGGGTCTTTCGCGCAGGCGGAAGATCGATCGCTCCCTTCAGAACAGCAGGTTGCCGAACAGGCGAAAGCGGCGTGGGAAAGCGGCGCGGTCAACAATGCGATTGAGATCCTCGACCAAGGGATTCACGATCATCCTCAGGCGCTCACACTCCAGAAACTACGCGCTGATATCCTCTCCACATCCCGAGGCCCCCAAGAAGCAGTTGCAGCCTACGAGACGGTCCTCGCCAGGACACCGAGCGCGTTGGATGTCCGATGGGCCAAGTGGAGCCTGTTGACTCGGTCTGGACAAGGGGAGGAATCCATCGCCGAGTTACAACGCATCGCGGGACTCGATAGTCAGAATCCTTTAGTGCATTTACGCCTGGCGCAAGAACTCAGAAAACTGGACCGGCTTGAGGACTCGCTCGAATCGTATAAGAAGGCTGTGGATCTTGCTCCGGACTTACTCGGCTGGCGACTGGCGTTGGCTCGATCCCGGTTTGACGTCCTGGATTATGAAGGAGCGGAGAGCGATGTGCAGTACGTGCTGGACAAGATGCCTCCCGGTTCCCCGTTGGAACTCCCCGCCAAAAACCTCCTCGCGCAAGTGAATGGAAACTCCATCGATCGAGGCCGGCGCTTCGACCCTGTTCTGACCAAAGGCATGACAGGCGCTCAGCGCAAGGAATGGGCCTCCATCCGCGCAGAGGCATGGCAACTCTTTTCAATCGGACGATTTCAGGAGGCCGAACCGATTTACCGGCGAATGTTGGCGCTCAACCCCAACGATGCGCTCGCCAATTATCAATTAGGACTGACGCTCATGCAACTGGGCCGGTGCCAGGACGCGCTGACGGTGTTCGGGAAGGTGTCCAACCTCGACCCTAACGACGAGGACTACGCAGACACGGTTTATCGGATGGGCCAATGCCTTGTGCAGTTGGAACAGTGGGAAGATGCGTTCGTCCATTTTCAAATTCTCTACGATGCCGCCGCCGAATTTGAAGAACACAATAAGAACGTTCGGCTCGCGCCCGACTCCCGCGTGCTCGATAAACATAAAATCGCGCGATGGCTCGATACGGTGCGGCCGCATGTTCCGGGCTCGGCACAATTGAAGACCGATGAGATTGCGAGCGGCGCCCCCTCAGTCCATTCGCCTCCTGCCACAATCTCACCGGAAGAAGAGCTGTACGTGCGAGCGGCCGAGCGATTCAAACCCCAGAGCCTGCTGGATCAACGGGCATCGCTCATGGGAAGAGACGCGGATTTCAGTTGGTTTCGGTTCGTCATCCCGGCGAGCAAAGTCGTACGGGACGATTTCCCTACCGGCGCCCATGAATTTATTCCCCTGAACCCGGGAGACAGCTTTCCACCCACGCAGGCAGAGATCTACTTGGTCTTTGGACTGGTGTCTGCCTCATTCGATGCCGTGCCCCTCACCGCGCGCTGTGCTCTGGAAACATCTCAGACGACCGGAGAGCAACCAATCATGGCGCAGGACCGTGTCATGACGACCATGAACGACCAGTCCGGCTATTTTCTGTTAGCCCCTCCGAAAACCGGATGGCACGCCGGTCTCTATCACTGCGGATTATTCGCGGGGGAGCAGACGTCCGCCGATACGCTTGTGGATGAAGTCAGATTTCGTATCGTTGCGGCGGAAAGATGATCGTCCTTCGTGGCATTCGCGCCCACGTTCGAACTGTCAATCGTTCAGTTTCGATCTGAACAATTCATTTTCCGATCGTGCCAGCCACTTCATCAGATCGTCAAACCCCTGGTCGGTGATACCCTCGACCCGCCGACCGGTCGTCCGTCTGTGGGAATAGGTGTCCGCCGCCTCCACAACCAGCCTCAGAAATATCAGATCATCCCAGGACACCTGCATCGTGAACCCAAGGCACTCTTTGAATCCTTCCGATTCGAACTCGACCCCTTCCACATACCATTCCCACTCCTCCAGCTTTTCCATGGACATATCGTACATATCCGGATCGATAAAACCGTGGAGGCTTTTGACATATCCTACAATGTCCTGCAGTTGCTGATGCCGCTCGGCGCTGACAACCAGCTCGGCTTGTTGGGAGTCACGCTGCCGCTTCGTATCCTCGATCATCGATCCCCTTCACGCTCCTTCAGATACAGCAGCAGGAGGCTTACTCACTCATTACAATTTTATCCGGGGCCGAGAATAGTCCGCAATCTCACATTCCGCAGCGCCGCCTCTCACGATGTCGAGGATGAAGAAGTCACCGACTTGGCTCGCCACAGTTGTTGCGACGCGCGGAGCGCCACAAGAATCGTACAGACCGGCAGCCAGATCCATAGCGCTTCGCTGGTGAGAATCCGAACACCATAGGCGCTGAAAAATTCGCTGACGCCGATCGGAGAAACCAGAACCGGACGGACAGGAAAGAAATATCTTGTCGTATCGAATGGAGAGAAAAACGCCACTCCCAATCCTCCGTCCGTCATCGCATCGAGCACACCATGGGAAACGGTACAGAGAATGAAATAGAGAAAAAGTCCCGTCATTGCCCGCGCCGGCTTCCCCCGATACCACAGAGCCACAAGACTACCGGCGAGCAATGCCGCAAACGCGACTGAATGGGTCAGGCCACGATGGCCCCACAGATCGCCATACTGGATGCCGGCATACAAACCGATCACATCGAAATCCGGCACGACTGAAAAACACACGCCCAAGAACAGCTCACGCCAGCCCAGTTGCTTGCTCTGAAAGGCCTTCCCCATCGCCAAGGCGACAATCGCATGGGAAAACGCGGATGCCACTCAACCCCTCCTCCGACGATTCTGACACCGTGAGACCCTACGCGTTGAACATGAGCCCGTCAAGAATAGGGTGATGGTATGGAGCAGATGGATGAGAGCAAGAAGGCTGGGACGACCGCTTATCGATGTTGGCTCGCGGCGCTCATCGAACGGACCTTCAGAAGCTCGATCAGTTCAATTCGCAGGAGGCGATTCAGACGTTGTCGTGCCGCCAGCGGCAAGCGGAGAAACTCCACTCCAAACTCACAACCCTGGACCCATTTGATCGTGCCAAGATCGATTGACAACGCCGGTGTCTGATCGGGAAGCAAGACACTCACGCGCACGTCACTGCCGCGGAGCACCTCGCGATCGCACAGCACGGAGCACCCCATCAGCGACAGATTGGTCAGGACACCTTCTCCCACAAATGGCGCCCCACCGAAGACGACCGGATAACAGAGCGGGAATCGATGATAAGTCCGAGTGTGTTGACGAGGTACCATCGCAGTCTCCATGAGGCCGGATTGTACCGAGGAAGGACGCTGAGCGGTATCCTACCTTCGGAGGGGGGACCTACCTGGTTGCTTTTGTTTGTTTGGTTTATCTCGTTTATTTGGTTGAACCAGATAAGCCAGACAGACCACAAACGACAAGGATCGGATGCGATGGGAGGCAGGTGGCGCTGAGGCATCAGAACAGCAGATCATCCCCTTTATCCACACCATATGCAGCTTTGAACTGCTCTATCCCATAAATAGTAATTCTCTTTCGATGAACCGAGTCATGTCCTACACTGGCTGGGCAAGAAGGACAGCGTGTCATCAGAGGAGGGTCCATGACGAGCCAAGAGAAGCAAGCCGATACCATAACGGTGTTGGTCGTGTGTATCTTGAGCCTCTGGTCCTTCGTGTCGGCAGAGGCCATTGACCTCTCACAGGCTGCTATCGGAAAGGATGCCCCCCCGACATTCGTGACGTGGCCTGAAAAAGGGTTAGGACTGTCGATCGACCTAACCGGGTTTGTGAAAGATATCGACCAGGTCAAAGAAGACGGTCGCCGCTATCTCACCGCCTCGCATCCCAAGACTGGACTGAACCTGTCCATCACTCTTGAGAAAATCCCAACCCAGGCCACAACCCAAGGATGCAGGGATCAGCTCCAACTGATTAAGGAAGGCCCGTTAGTGACCCACGGGCATGAGATCACACTCCACCTCACCAGCGAAGTACCAACTCTTGAATATACCCTGCGCAAGTTCCGAGGAGTCCGGCTGGATCAAAAAACCGTCTATGCCTGCATGGCACGAGACAATGTCTATGCCGACATCCAGCTCTCGAAGACGCACTACACCGCAGCTGATGCGCCACTCTTTCAATCGATTCTCACCTCTCTCCGATTGCAGCCAGAACCCTCCAAGATCATCGAGACCAAGCTGCCAGCGCCGCCCAAGATCGTACAGATCCAGCCACCAGCACCGCCAAGAATCATACAGACCCAGCCGCCGACGCCGCCCAACAGCAGGGAATTACTCGATATAGGAAATGCCCTCTATCGACGCAACAACTACGCCCAAGCCATTCCACCCTATCAGAAAGCATTCGATCTCGAAAAAACTGAACCGCAACTCGACCGGACTCAATGGCGAGTCCTGATCGATCAGTTAGGCATGGCCTATGAAATGACCGGCCGCCTCAAGGAAGCAAAATCCACACTCCAACAGGGCATAGAAACCGACCCCACTTACCCGATGTTCCACTATCACCTCGCCTGCACGTTTGCAGACATGAGCGATCTCGATCATGCCATGCAGTCGCTCACGACCGCGTTTCGCCATCGCAAAAACCAGAATCCCGGCGACAAGGGCATGCCGGACCCGCACCAGAACTCATGCTTTCAACGCTTCATGAAGAACGACACCTTCCGTACCTTGGTCAACGATCTAACCCCATCAAAGAGCTAGCCCGTTTAGTGAGTCCAGATCTTTACGGGAGTCGATTCGAACGGATATACATGGATCATCCATCCACCGGCCTGCGGAACGAATCGCCCACCGGCTTGCTGACACTCTGATTCCGTGGCAATCCTTCCCTTGAACCCGAGTTGTTTCCGAGTCATGCGGCGTCTACTGCCATCAGGTTGGAGACAGAGATTGACGTGGGCATGCCACTGCGCAACGCTCAACGGAATGCGCTCGTTTAACTGGTCTTCGCTCATGCCCTTCGGCGCAGTGTACATCGCCCCCTCTAGCTCATAACCATCCCCGGCTTTCTTGTACAAGAGCGCAGTCGGTTCAGCCGGATCAAAGCGAACCTTGGCCAGGAATCGGCGCTGCTTATTGGCGAAGTGATAATGCTTGGGCGTTCGCTCCGGATGAAGCGGAACATAGCCGTCGTCCATAGCCACCCGATAACCTTTGTACTTGGCAAGAGCCTGTCGCAAAGTCTGAACGATCTGATCGGCACGCCCGGCATCGTCCGCATTCGCCCTTCGCAACACCGTCCATTTCATGTGAGGCCCGAGATGTTTCTGATGGGGAACCATCATGTCGACAGTCCCCTCCGCGGGATCATGGCGATCCATATCCATGCTCTGGGCAGTAGACTCTCCTTGCGCTAGTTCCTCTGCCTGAGCCAGACACACACCATCCATGAGAAAGAGCAGGCACCCTGAGAAAGCCACCACAATGCCCAGAGAGAACTTGAAGCAGCGCGTTGACGTTCGGGTGACTTGACCGGCCATGGTTGCCCTCCATTGGAACTAGAAGGTCACGTGTCCCTCATGGCAAACATTTTATCCCGCGTATTGACTCAAAACCAGTCACACACCGCGGACAGTCTTTGCGAAGCTCAAGATTTCTACGTGAACCGTGAGGAGCTCTACGAGACGAGGGAAGAGATGTGGGGAGCAAATTCAGATGTGGTGGGCAGCTGTTCAGACCGAAATGAATCTTGACTCCTTTTCTCCCCCACAAATGAACATAGCAGGCTGCGGACCTTTTCCACAGCCTGCTAGTAGTGTCATGCGAGCCAGGACTCTGTATAATCCGGCACCGGTATCTCGATGGACGGATCGCACGACTCAACTTTGTGAACACACTCACTTCTCGCCCTTCACGGATACGCTGGCTGATCCTCGCTCTGCTGTTTCTTATCAGCGTCGTCACCTATATCGACCGGGTCAATATCTCCGTGACCGCGCGGCAGATGATGCCGGCCTATGGGATGACCGATCAACAGATGGGCTGGGTCTTCTCGGCCTTCGTCGTCGGCTACGCCCTGTTTCAGATTCCCGGTGGATGGCTAGCCGATCGGTGGGGAGTCCGCGTGGTGCTGACCCTCGCACTTCTCTGGTGGTCGATCTGTACGGCCTTCACCGCCATGGTGGCTGCAACCTCGCTCGCCGGCCTCGTCGGGGTTGTCGGCGCGCTGATGCTCGTACGGTTTTCGCTGGGTGTGGGAGAAGCCGTGGCACTGCCCGCCTTCAATCGCGCCGTCACCAACTGGCTACCGAATAATAGGCGAGGACTCGGCATCGGGATCGCGATCGGAGGCATCGGATTAGGTTCCGCCATGACTCCACCCATTGCCGCATGGGTGATGGTGAATTGGGGATGGCCGACGGTGTTCTACCTCGCGAGCCTGCTCGGGATCGGGATGGCAATCCTCTGGTGGCTCCTGTCGCGCAACCATCCGCATGAGCATCCTTGGGTGAACGCCGATGAACAGGCACTGCTCAGGCATGAACCGCCCACCACTACAGCCGTGCCCTGGCGAACATTCAGTCGGACCCCCACCATCTGGTGGTTGGTAATCAGTTACAGTTGCCTCGGCTATGTCGCCTACGTCTATCTATCCTGGTTTTATTTATATCTTGTGAATGTTCGAGGATTCGATGTGCTCCGCGGCGGGTTCTATGCCTCGGCTCCATTTATAGCCATGTTGGTCTTTTGTCCCCTGGGAGGCTGGGTGACCGATCGACTCGCGACCAACTACGGTCTCACCACCGGACGGGCTGTGGCCGGCATGACCGGCATGGTTCTGGCTGGATTCGCGATTGCGCTGGGTGGCGTCGTCGATTCCCCATTTCTGGCGATCACCAGTCTGTCATTCGGCGCGGGCTGGCTCTATTTTGCGGTCGGCGCCTACTGGGCCTCGACGACCGATCTGTCCAAGTCCCATGCAGGAACCTTGTCAGGGCTCATGAACACCGGCGCCAATATCGGCGGAACCATCTCCCCAACCCTGACCCCATGGCTAGCCAATCAATGGGGCTGGCCCGTCTCGTTAGGCGTGGCCGCAGCGGTAGCCATCGTAGGCGGAATCTTGTGGCTACGCATTAAGCCGGGAGACGGGCTTAATGCGCGTGAACAGTGAAGAGTGATCAGGTCACGAGGAAGCATTTCCGGAAATCGCTCATCACCCATCACTTTCTCCTGCCTCTTGCCACCCAGGCTGCGTCCTTGCTAGTTTGATCGCATGACAATGCAATTTCAAAAAATCGATCCGCGCGTCACGATTACGACGCCGCTCGGCGAGATCAAGATTCGCTTCTACCCGGACGACGCGCCGCGTCACGTCGAGAACTTTCTCAAGCTTGCCAAGATGGGGTTCTACGATGGAACCACCTTCCATCGCGTTGTTCCCGGATTCATCATTCAGGGTGGCGATCCGCAGAGCAAGAATCCAGACCGTTCCCTGCACGGCTCAGGCAGTCCCGGCTACTGGCTCAACCCAGAAACCAGCGATCGCCCGCATAAACGGGGCGCGATCGGCATGGCCAAGGTCCCACGCGAAAGCAACAGCACGCGCGACCCCAACGATAACGGCTCGCAGTTTTATATCTGTGTCGATGACAGCAGCGGGCTGGACCGAACCTACACCGTCTTCGGCGAAGTCTTTCGGGGCATGGAGGTGGTGGATAAAATCGTCGCCGCCGCGCGCGACGAATTCGACAATCCTCTGAAGCCGATCCCGATTACGATGACGGTGAAGGAGTAGCGGAGTGGAACGTCACCCGCACTGATCCCCTGCTCCCGGAGCGCGCGCCCTCAGAAGGGCCTCGCTCGACGGCCGCAATGGGACCAGCACGGGTGACGTTCCACGGGAATGAGGTACGAGCAAGCTTGGATGGAACATTACATATAGTGCTCGTTCGACACGCGCAATCGAGGATCAACCAGGCTACCCTTAAAAGGGAAGTAGAAGACTGGAAGAGGTGCGCCGTAACACCTACTCAGTTCCCCTGCCTCGATGGAGTACAAACGAACAGGCTGCTCAAACAGGTCCGCCAGCGAGGCCCGATGCGAGTGGAAACCGGAGGCGTACCCTCAGGGGTACGTTGAGGATTTCGATGAGCCGAGAACGAAGTTGGAGGCCTGTTTCAGCAGCCGAAGCTAGAAGAAGGCCATGCTGGCATACGTCACGGTGGAATTGTACTGATCCGTGATCCCACGGTCGTAACGTAAGACTTGCCCGCTCTCCGCTTCGATCAAGCGCAGCAAGGAATAGATGGGTGAAAATCCTGAGATCCGGCGCTGGTCCTGTTCTTTTCTGATGTAGTTGGCGAATTCTTCCGGCTGCCGCTCTTCCACCGGTTTCAACATTTCAAGATCGAACTGCATGCAGCGGTGAAAAGAGAAATCGGTGGGAGGCGCCTTATCGCCGTAGCGCATGCCCAAATGCGCCAGGTCCCCCGCTGCAATGACGCAGTACGATCTGCCGGATTGTGTGAGGACTTCTCGGAGTCCCACTAAGAACTGGCCGACCGATTGGCACACTGTCGGGTCACCCAGGCTTGCAGCCGAGAAGGCGCTCAGGATCGGTACTATGGTGAAGGGCCTCTTCCTTCCCACGATATCCTGAAGAAATGGGAGCTGGAACTCTATCGCCTGTTCCGCTTGATGACTGAGATCGTCTTCAAAGAACGCCGGGAGCTTGGCCTTGAGTTGACCCAGAATCGGTTGGTCGGCTGACACGACTCCGAGCGGCGTCTCGAAATCTTTATCCGTCACGGCAAACACATGGTCCAATCCGGCAGAGGCCGTGCCGATGATGACGAACAGATCCGGTTGCTCCGCATCTTGCAGCTCTTTATAAGCCCAGGCATAAATCGGCCCGGCCTGTTTCAAGTCGTAGGTCGGCACCACAAGGCCTTTGATCTTTTTCCCCGCATGTTCTGATGGTTTGAAGTCCGGTCCTTCTTGCGACGTAAAAAATCCGTCGATCTGTTTTTTCAGTTTCGTTCCGTCTGCTTCGTAGCCCCGCCCAGCAAACGCCGCGCGGCGCAGCGGGCTCTTCCGATAGGATTCCCTCGCCAGCCGGTGAGCGTCCTCGACACGATCACCTTCCAAGAACAGTTTCTCATTCAGATCGGACACCAGCTGATCGATTTTGCTGGGCACGAGAAATTCGCCGAATCGTTTGAGATAGAGCGATCCGATTTCAGCCAGCGAGTGCTCGCCGTCGAAATGCTGAATGATGAAAAAATAGTTGAGCGGCAGGACAAGCTTTTCTTTACTCAGTCCGGTCGGGTCCCACAGAACCATGTACTGCTCTTCGCCTTCTTTGATCGGCGAGAATTGCAGGTTACGAAGAACAGGGTGCTGCTTAGGATCGTTCGTGAGGGCGCCTGTAGTAGTCATGCAGCTGTTACCAATGATACTCGTTTACACCGATTTAGTTCGTTTACTCGCGTGCAAGACTGTAAACCCAATGACTTCTTCGCCTGCGTAGCGAACAATGACATCGTCATCGGTCATCTCGCTGTCCGTCGCATGGCTGGGCTTCTTATAGTTCACGTATAAGGCATCGGCTTCCGCGTCGTACGTTAGCCAGACCGCATGCTGCGGCGCTCGATTGACTGCCGGGATCAACTTCAAGTACTCCTGAAAATCGGCTATGGCCATAGCTGTCTCCTCTTTACCAGCGACCGCACCCTTCGTGTCACAAAGGCAGTGATGATAAACCCATCATCACTGCCTTCCCGATAGATCACCACAAGGTGCTTGCCCTCTTCTATCTCACGGATAGCCAAATGCTCCCCATCGCCGCCAAGCAGAATACGTTCTGGTTGAACTACGACCTCCAATACCTCAGATCGTAACCCGGCGAGTTCACAATGCTCTTCAGAAATGTGTGACCATCGCTCATCTGTGAGCCGAATGGACACACCATGCTTGGAAAGAACCAGATCGACCATTGCCCTCCTCAGAATCCAATCATAGGGTAGCTGATACTTTGTGCCGTATCAATTGCCGAAGTGATCTGTTTGGTTTATTTAGTTGATCTGGTCTGTCTCGTGTGTTTGGTTGAATGAAGCTAACCAGATAGACCTGATAGACCGAACAGACCAAACAGACCTGTCCGATCTACTCGTCTTTTTTAGGCTGTTTGTTAATGGCCAATCGGCTCATGACCACCAGAGTCAGGATGGTCAACCCTACGAGCCAGAGGCTTGGTCGGCCATAGGAGGAGTCGGTGAATTCGATCAGGTCGGTCAAACGCCCGATCAAGAGCGACATGCGGGCCATCACGGTGTAGCCGAAGGCCGCGCCGAAGGCGATCATCAGGAACATGATGCCTGTGCGGGCCACGACCTTACCCGGCCCTGTATGCTCGACAGAGAAAAAGAAGTAGAACAGCACGGTGCTGACGCCGATTAAAATGATAATGGTGTTCAGACTGCTGGCTGGATTCAGGAGATTCCACGTAAAGGTGACGCCTTCTCCCGGCACCAACGTCAAGAGCGGACGAACCGTATCCTCGATCTGTTTCAAGATAAAGGACGAGATGGTCCGTGGGATCGCAAGCCCTGATCCGACGCCCACGATAAAGGCAAACGCATAGCGTGAAATCCAGGCGGCTTTTGGAACATAGCGCGTGAGCATCAGCATCCCGATGGCAACGGGAATCAACAACGCCCACTCCCCGTTCTCGACGATCGGCTTCCAGACCAGATGCACGATCACCGTGTCGTACGTCTTGACGATCGTGTATCCGACCGATACGCCGACGTAGAGATTCTCCGCCAGCTTGAAGAGCGGGTTGTCCTTGTAGAGAAAGGTAAAGATGAAGAGGGTCAACCCCGTCGCCACCCACGCCCCGATGATCAATTCAAACGACATCGTCAGTCATGCCCCTGCCTGGCCCTGCGATCTAGCCCTGCTGCGCGATGAGAAATAGAACAGGTTGCACATGATGACCAGCACAATGATGGCGAGATGGGTCGCCGATTGCGCATCCATCCCGGCAATCGCTTTCCCCTTCTGATCCATCAAGGTTTCGTATTCTGCCGCGCCGCGCAGACCGCCGATCAAGCCGTTGATCTGCCCGCTTCGCAATAGCGGGTAGAGTCCCGGCGCCATGACACCCGTGCAGCCACCACCCATTTCGAACTTGTATTTGTCCTTGCCGAACACGTACCACTCTTCCACCCCAGGTCTGCCTGCGCCCAAACTGACGGCATAGCTCACATCGCGCAGACTGTTGATGCCTTGAAGAACCGGGAGCCCCTTTGTGGGTTTGCCGTTATAGTCGGCGGGGAACGCCCCGTAGAGATCCTGTCCCATGTTGATGATCACAGCGGTCCCACCAGGGCTCCAGCCAAGGAACACATAATCCTTCCCGTTCTCTTTGCCCATTTCACGGGCGACCTGCGTCACGACCTGATCGGCCATGCCGGTACCGGAGACCCAGAGCGTCAACGCGATCACACGGAGGTTTTTCTTGAAGGCATGGCGCAGTAACGAGATTGACTGGGGATGCAGCTCAGGCTTCGAGGCTGGATCGAAATCCAGCGAGAGCAGGAACGGAGATCCTTCAGGAAGCGACTCGATGTGGTCATAGACCCCGCGAACTTCCTGCGAAATCTTGATCGGCAATCCAACAGGGTAGAGCAACGGCACAAGCGTACAGACACCGATCACCAGGAAGATGATCCGCCGGTCGATTTTGAGCATGCGTTCAGCGAAACTCACGGTCGCTCCTTCGTCGCCACCGGGCATTCAGCCATCAGTAGTCAGCCTTCAGGCAAAAAATGAATCGTCGATTCCGAAGCTGAGAGCTGACGGCTGATAGCTGATCGCTCATCATCACTCTTTTCCTCCCCCGAGATACGACCGCTCCTTCCCGAAGATGATCTTGATGGAGAGCGCGACAGTACCGAGACTGACGCCGATCAGAATCGCGCGTCTCACCGACGCGTTCAGCACGTTCAAGATCCACTGAGATACGTCGCCGCTGAGCGGGATGAGATATTCTCCGAGCGGAACGCGGCCCATCATGACGATGACCGCTGCAATCAGCAGCACCGCGGCCTCGCGGCTCCGCGCGCGGAACGACCGATAGGCTGCTGAGGCGATGAAGAACGCGAGGATGGCGAACATCGTACTCTGCAAGGGAACCATCATGAAGTTATAGACCCATCCAAAAGCCGTCATGGCACCGTCGACGGCTTCCTTGCCGTTCGACCACAGGCCGGCAACGATGGTGCCCAGCATGCCCACATAGAGCACGAAGCTATAGCCCCATCCCGCTTCTTTACGCCGGATCTTGATCGCATGGACGTGGAACAGGCTGCTCACACCCAGCACCAGCGCAAAGCCCCCGATGATCTGGAGCCACTTCGTGACCGAGGTCAGCATCTGCTCCGAGGCCGGATGCGGCACATAATATTGCCCCGCGAACACCAGCCCGGTTATGAGCGTGATCAGGAGCGGGACCTGTCGCCGGAGAAAGATCATTTCACGTCCCTGAAACAGTCCAGAAATAGTTTCGGCCACTGCGCGTCGAACAGCACTCCGAGAGTCGCCAGTATGGTCCCAACGCCAAGCACACCGAGGATGAGTGCCTTGCCGATGTCCTGTCCACGCAACGTGCCGACCTGCACCGGCTCCCTGGAAAGATACGCGCTGGCCGCGTAAAGTTCCTCCCCGATCAAGGTATAGTCGCAGGTGGTCACGAAGAACGGGAGCTGGTGATCCGCATCCGTCCCGGCAATTTGGATCGCCCCGGTGCTCGCGCCCGTTTCCGTCAACAGTAACGCTTCGGCGAAATAATGGCCCATGAAGAAGTTCGCCGCAGGCTTTTTGCGCAGCATGATGCCGTCCACCGCCGCCGTATAACTGAATTGATCAGACGTGATGAAGAAATTCGAATCGTCCTTGTAGAGGTCGGGCTTGCCTGCTTCCAGATAAGCCTGTTTGGTCACTTCCTGACAGACGGCCATGGTAATCGGATCGCGGTGGGGCACGAGCAGATCGGTGCCATAGGCAGCCGTGCGTTTGGCCACGCGCCCAAGAATCACTGCCGCTGCAATAGTTGAAGGATCGCTCATATCGTGGGCGCCGGTCATGTAGAGGATCGGCTTGCCCAACTCTGTCGCGCGACCAATGGCCTCATCCACCGCATCCAGGCCTGGAATACGCCGGAGGAAGATCTCCCGCTTTCTGGCTGTACCGATAGCGTAAAACACGATGCCGCCGAACAGGAGCGCCAGCAAGAGATTGTTCATCTGATTCCAATTGATCCAGTTGGGTTCCGGTGTAGCCTGAAGCGGCGTGGCGATTGCTCGATCTCCGTTCGACACAGCAGCCACGGTCACGCTGTAGGCATTTCCGTTCTTAAGCTCGACACCCTTTCCATTCTTCAGCGTGAACTGGTGCTGTTCTCCAGTCGACGGCCTTGTCCACCAAGGCCACTTCGATTCGCGAACATAGCGCTGGTTCGCGGGGAACTCCGCCACAACGTTCATCGCAGCCGGATCTGCGACCGTCATTCCCTCGCTGACTAAGACCTGATATTTGGTGGTGGCGCTGTCGTCAGGAGCAGACGCCCAGAGCACAGTCAGGCTGCCACCTCCATCGCTCGGTGTATCGAACACACGCACATCCTGCGGCAGCGCAAGCGGCGTCTTCGTCTGAGCATCGGTTTGAGCAAACACCGGCAACGATAGCTGACTCAGAACAGTCAGGAACAAGAGCGAGGCTGCCAACCAGGCCCGACCTCCTCGACATTTCACGTTTAACGTTTCACGTTTCACGCCCGCTAAGCTCCTTCGATCAATTCAATATTGGTCCGTGGCATAACAGCCTTGCTGCCGTCCACAAAGCGGACTTCCAACACACGCACATCGCTCTCAGTTGGGATCTTCTGGAGGTCGGCAGGCAGGCTCGCGACTTCTCCGATTTTCCCGAATAACGGATCTCGAATGATGCGGACCTGGTCGCCGACCCTGATACCTTCTCGCTGCGGCGCGATGGCTGCGTCGTGATCGCCCGCTGCGCCGGCCTGTCTAGGAATGATGATCTCAGGGCGAATGACGCCCGCGCGAATTTGCGTCGCGCCTGAAATAGACGCCTGTTGTCCCGCATGGGCAGAGAGCAGCGAGAACGTTCTGTCAGCCATAGAGATGGAGCCGAACCCTTCAGTGAGAATCAGGGTAAAACCGACCTGTTCCGTGCCCGTGATAGCCACGCCCAGGTCGTACCCCAAAAGCGCACGCAAGTCCTTATCGTGAATGCCACCGACAATCAATCCCGCAACCCCCACCTCTTTCGCGCGGGCCAGCGCGTCAGCAGAGATACAGGAACCGCCCACCACAACCTTGTCTTTCATATCCGCCGTGAGATGACGAGGCGAGAGGGCTTCGTCCGGCGACGTCACCGCGATCACAATCTCGCCTCTGGTTTCACCGCCGATGCCGAAGATGCCCTGCACCAGACTGCAATCCGTTTCGACTACGACACCCTGCTGCGGAATCACCTCGACAATGCGCCCGTCCACATACCCCAATAACTCCAGCACGCGCGGTGGCTCCCGCAACAACACCTGTCCCGTCACAGCAGACACAGATTCCACGATGCCGGCGATCGGCGAAAGGACTTCCGTCTTCAGCCACTTGATGAACGGTTTGTTCTCGGCCAGGATCTCGTCCTTCCGCACGGTATCGCCGGCCTTCTTGACCAAATACTCGTGGATCTCATCCGGCGCCACGCCCAACTGATTGGCGAGATTCAGGGGATAGACCTTCCCAGGCAATTCCGCACGAGCCACCGCTTGATTCGCGCGCACGGTCTCACCGGTTGCGACCAGCACCGTGCCAGGAAGCGACAACATCCGCCTCCGCTGGACGGTCGTCCGCTCTGTCACGGTGAGGCCTGGAGTGTAGGAATGGGCCATACTCTTATTAGCGTTCAGCCGTCAGCTATCAGCCTTCAGCAATAAATTTCTTATCGTGAGTTGATTCCCTTCCAGGCTGAGAGCTGAATGCTGACAGCTGAAGGCTTTTCATTGCGGATACAGATCCACCGTCTGATGCCATTTCATCAGCGCTGCAACTCTAGCCGCTTGGTCGGTCGGCAACTGCAATGGGCGCCCGCGCCCATCGAGCAAGAGTCCCACCACACCGCCCTGCACCTCTCGCGTAACCGCTACTCCCGCTCCAGCTCCGAGATTCACCTGTTTCGCCGGTTGGATCACGATCGAAGCCTTCTGATCGGCAGCCAAGGGAATCAGCCGCAGGTCGCCGAACGCGAGCATCCCCTTGTCCACTCGCCCGTCCGGGAACGTGATGACATAATCTACGCACCGCTCCCCGTCCTTCCCCTGCCCGATCGGCGCGATACAGGTTCCCAGGTAGACCATGCAATCACGGACGAAGACGTCGGTCGCTGCTTTCTCATCGATCGTCGAGAGCACACCGAGATGCGGCATCATGAAAATGCTGTCCACCGAGAGTCTCGTCACCCCAAGCGGCTCATAGGCATCCACCATGATCACCATCGATTGCACACGGCGCGGCGCATGAGACAGAATTCCTCCGCTCCCGACGATTAAGTCCAACTTGAGCATATCGATCAGCGTCTTGCCGGACTGCTGCTGCTCGAATACATCTGAGATCGTGCGTTCTTGTTGAATGCCCTTGAGGGACGTCGCGAGAGATTTGTGATGGATCAAGGCGAGCCGGAGCGCCTCGCGGGCAATCGCGTGCTCGATCTGCAGCTCGTCCAGCGTCTGAGGAATCGTCGTCGGACGGACCATCTTGTTCTTGATCCGGTTGCGGAGCGTCTGTTCGTCGATCGTGAAGGGTACCCATCGCATGATATTGGCGAGCCCTGCTTCCGCCAGCACGTTGGAAATGCTGTACGACATGCCGAGGTTCGCGCTGACGGTTCGATTGAAGTGTCCTTCGAACACCGAAAAGACGTCGGTGGTCGCGCCGCCGATATCCACCCCGATCAAATTCAAATGCTCACGCTTGGCAATCGTTTCCATGATGACGCCGACCGCCGCGGGCGTCGGCATGATCGGCGCCCCGGCCATCTCGATCAGTTTCTTGTACCCCGGCGCTTGCTGCATGACATGTTCGAGGAACAGATCGTGAATCTTGTCGCGCGCGGGCGCGAGGTTCTCCCGTTCCAACACTGGACGAATATTGTCGGTCAACACCAAAGCGGTTTTCTCGCCCAGAATGTTCTTCACTTGCGGCTGTGCGGCTGTGTTTCCGGCATACACCAACGGAAGCTTATACGTCGCCCCGAATCGAGGGCGCGGCTCCGCAGCTGAAATATATTCGGCCATCTCGACCACATGGGTCACTGCGCCGCCGTCCGTCCCGCCGGACATCAAAATCATGTCCGGACGCATCGCGCGAATACGTTCGATCTTTTCGTGCGGCAACCGGCCATCGTTCGACGCCAACACATCGATGACGATCGCGCCGGCTCCAAGCGCGGCCCGTTGCGCGCTTTCCCCCGTCATGTTCTGCACCACGCCTGTCACCATCATCTGCAACCCGCCGCCCGCGCTGCTGGTGGAGATGTAGATGTCCACACCGGTTTTCGCATCGCGGCAGGGCGTAATGATCGTGTCGCCGTCGAGAATCTTTCGGCCGGAGAGTTCTTCAATTTCTGCAATCGCGTTCAGCACTCCTCGTGTCACATCTTCGAACGGCGCTTCCACCGTCGTCGGCGCTTCACCTCGATAGGTTTGCCGATATTCGCCGCCGACCTTCTCGATCAGAATCGCTTTGGTCGTGGTGCTACCACAATCGGTTGCGACGATCACATTGAGGGGATGGGAGATCACCGACTTGATCGGCGCTGGGCTCGGCACAGTCATTGAGCGGAGGCTCCTTGAGGAGCCTGGGGAGGAGCTGTGGGAGCAGACTTCGTTTCGATGAGAGCAATGAGACGCGAAATCGTATCGCGACGTTCAAGTAATCGAGCCACTTGTTCGACTTCCTTGGCCTGAAAAGCCCATTCCACGATTGGGGTCAGGAAATAGAGCGCCTGACTGCCGAGAAAGTTCATGGGACCCAGGGATTCCAGGAATACGGTGGCGGGAGCAGCCATGCCACGTTTCACCACAGCGTTGGCAACCCGCTCAAGTAACGCGAAATCTTCGACCGTCAACAGCACGGCCTCGGATTGTGTTGAAAAGGCATGGGCAAGCTCTGCGCGAATCTTGCTCCATTTTCCTGGGAGGACTGTCTTGGTCGAGGAATTCATAAGTGTCTGGAAAGGCAGAAAAATCTATAACCGAGCGGCATTATATGGAGGGGCTTGAGAGGAGTCAATGAAACGCCGCGAGATGAGCGAGACAGGCTATACCCCTCTCGCTCGTCCCGCATGTCGCGCACTTTACGCGATCAGTACCCGCGCCCGGTGCTGCCACCGCGCCCCATCCGATCCAGCGGAAGCGCTTCGTATCGTGTCTTCATGTCTGAATGCTCGTTGAGATAGCCCTTCACCGCCGCCTCATCGGCAAAAATCTCCGGGCTGCGCTTTCGATACTCCTCGACCGTCAAATCATACTTGGCCAACAGCTTACCGAGTTTTGTGTGAATGTCTGCGCCCATCTCCTTCATCTGCTCAGGGGATGGTCTCTGCCCTTCTCCACCGCTGAAATAGTTCATCATCATCTCGCCGATATCGACGCGAGCCTTCACGAACTTTTCCACCTCAGCCGGCTCTGCCGCAAAGCTCATACCGGAAAACAACAGAACCCCTAGCGAGATACCAATGATATGACGCGCCACATTCATGGACATGGACTCCTTGTAAAAGTTTGAATAAGAAATTCGCTCTGCAAAGCAGGGGGGTATCATATCACCCCGGTCAGTCAAAATGGATGGGGAAGTCAGCATGCCGGCTGAGCCAGAGGACAGAGCTAAACCGATCGGTAGTGAGCGACAATCTGACCGACCGGTGTATTCGATTCCATGTTCGCAATGACGCCCCTGCCTGTGGTAGAGTACGAGGCTACTGCATGAACTATGGGTACGTTCCTATCCCTCGCGTTTCTGTCTGTGCTGACGACGCCCCGCGGGATCGTTCCTGAGTATCTGCTGCCCCTCCGTCAATGATGCATCGAATCGTTCGTGCATCGATTCGATGCGCGGGCTAGGAAACATGCTTCGACCTCGCCTCAATCGCGAGGTGGGCGAAGACAAACCGGGGTGACGCCTCACTCCATAACGAGCCACAGGGAGAGACCATGAGTACCATCAAGCCCACGAAGCCTACGCAGCCAGGATCAGCCAAGGCCTGGGTCCGCATTCCTGATGGCACGAAGGTCAAGCACCGGCATGAAGGACATGTCGGATTTATCGATGGACTCACCGAGATCGTCAGCGGGCCTAACCGGAATCCGGATGGAAAGACACAATACCGGATGAATATCGGAGCGCCGGATCGACAGCTCGTGACCGAGAGCGACCTATCGATACTGATCGATGACGAAGACCTTGTGATCATGCTGCGGCAAAAGGCGCCCTACCGCCGCGCTGTCACGCAATCGCTGCACAGCGTGCTGACGCCTGATCGCTTCGTGAAGCCGGCTTAGCCTCGTAAGATTAGGTCAGAAGGGTTGATCTGGACAACGGTTCTTGCCTGCCACCATGACAGAAACCTGCTACGCCAAAGGCCAGAAAGTGATCTTGGTTACCAGCCAGATCACGAATGGTAAATGGCTATGCAAGTTTTCGATTCCTGGGTCCAGCCATCTCGACAACGGACCGCATGGCCAGGATTCGTCGAAAGGCTACAAGACGGAATGGGAAGCAAGAACTAACGCGTTTCAGCGCGCCAGGTTACTGCTAGGCGAACCACAGGATCCGACCACGCCCCTCTCCTCAAAGCCTCAACAGTTGCAGTAGAAGCCTTCCTGAATGATATGAGTTACGCCCAGGTCCGATGAACTTCGCTCACATGCTCCACACCACCCACACCGTCAATGATCCATCGGACATCGTCCGGGATTGTGACCACCCGTAACTCGGCCCCATGGCCATTGGCAGCCCCACCGAGTTCCTCCACGACTTGGGCCAGCTTCAAGTCATCGCGAGGAATCATCTTCCCGCATTGATTGAGGCTCGGCTCGTTCGGCTTCGCCGACTCGGGCCAGTAAGCGCCGAGATCCGTTTCCTTGAGCGAGTCCTGCTGGCCCAGTTCACGCAATCGTAGAAACGCCTGATGACTCACGCAAAAATTACCGTAGCTCTTATTGATCACAATCTTTTTCATGAATTGACCCTTTCCTCTTCCTTGTCGTGGTTCTCGACGTCGCGCTCTTCGTAACCAGGCCGTGCATCGGCCCCATTTCCTATACGATCAGGCTGCGCAGTTCGTCAGCCTGCCTTTACCGGATCTGCGTACTTGCTCGTATAGTTCCCGGACCAATGGGAGTAGCGCCGGTTGGCCCAAGTGTTCACGTCGTTACTCTGAGTCGCGCCATAGCGCTTCGTCAACACCGCGGTGAACGTGGCCAGGTTTCCCTGGATCTCCAGAAGATCTGCGTCAGTGATCTTGTCCCATTTCGCTTTGAGCGGTGCCTTGAGTTGTATCCAAAAGGCGTTGAATTGTTCTTGGTTCATGTGGCACTCCTTTCCTATGCAATTGTTGGGTAATCGTTCCGTGGCGTAACACAGTCCGCCTGTGCGGAGAAGACCGTAGAAGCGGCGAAGACCGGGGAATCAGACGCACAGGAACGTGGGAGGGAGTGCGGTGCGAGAGATGGGACAGTCGGCGTAGCTCAATACGTCATGGCCCACTCTACAGGGCACGGAGCGGAAGAGTCAATTATCTGGAATCTGCCAATCGACCGGAACCAATCCCGCATCGACAAGATCCCGGTTTATCTGCGAGAAACACCGGCTACCGTAAAACTTTCTAACCGATAAAGGCGAGGGATGTGCCGTCGCGATCACGGTATGGTGTGCTTGTGTAATCAGTGTCCGCTTCTTCTGAGCTGCGCGTCCCCACAGAACGAAAATCACCCGTGTGTGTTTCGCCGCAACTAATTCAATAATACGATCGGTGAATCGCTCCCAGCCATGCTCTTGATGCGAATTGGCTTGACCGGCGCGAACCGTGAGAACCGTATTGAGCATGAGAACGCCCTGCTTGGCCCAAGGTTCTAGATACCCATTATTAGGGATTTGGCATCCGACATCTTCACGCAGCTCACGAAAAACATTCTGTAACGAACGGGGTAACGGTCGAACGGTCGGCTGCACAGAGAAACAGAGGCCATGGGCGTGACCGAGAGTTGGATAGGGGTCCTGGCCGAGAAGCAACACTCGGACCTGGTCATACGGTGTGGCAGTTAAAGCGTTGAAGATGTCCTTGCGAGCCGGCAGAATCGTCTGTCCATTAGACAATTCCCTTCCAAGAAACGCATCGAGCTCTCGATAATAGGGCTGGCGCGTTTCATCTTTGAACAAAGAACGCCAACCGAGAGGAATGGAAGGAAGCATAGGAGAAACTGATACCACAGAGCGAGCTCTAATGCTCCCCGAAAATCGATCCACCTGCCTTGTGAGGGGCCTTCGTAAAGCTGAGCCTTGACACACCAACCTCTTCATTAGACAAAAGAAAAGGTCCGCTGATCTTTCGACCAGCGGACCTTTGTTGTAACCCGGCAGCGTCCTACTTTCCCACTGCCTCACAGCAGCAGTATCATCGGCCTTGGAGGGCNNGCTTAACTTCCGTGTTCGGGATGGGAACGGGTGTGGCCCCTCCGGTAATGCCACCGGGAACATTCTTCAGCGAGATGGGCGAGACAGGCACGGCTCGCGAGACTCGTCCCGCGTTTCGCACATGTCCCGCGCCTCTCGCGGGTTTCAGACCATGTCTATCAGGAGCAAAGATGATGATGTTAAACCGCACGACCGATTAGTACTGGTC